>Ga0207953_10010_pt1 | contig 422357 bp, 361 predicted proteins | sample AntDryMetagUQ313_FD_188091 | JGI IMG/M metagenome (GOLD analysis project Ga0207953, IMG submission 188091) | Polar desert microbial communities from Antarctic Dry Valleys - UQ313 (SPAdes) | ecosystem: Environmental > Terrestrial > Soil > Desert | place: Antarctic Dry Valleys | collected 2008-12-31
CACACACAAACCAACCAAACCCCAAGAGGCGGTTGATCATTCGCGGATGTGAAGTACCAAAAAAATTTTGGCACTGACATTCATCGACACACTGTTGAGTTCTCAAAGAACACGCACACACCATCACTTCAACCAGGTTGAAAGCTCCGGGGCAAGAGTTACAATCTTAGCTTGTTCGCTCCAGGGAAGCAAGTTCCCGCTGAGCGTGATTGTCTCCGACTTCGTCCAACCGCGTTTCCCCGGCCTGTCGGTCGGGGTTGGTGTCCGTGTCGCTCTGACTTGGACAAAGTTACGCGAATGAAAACTGAGCGTCAAACGTGCAGGTCGCAGATGTTCGACAGGTTAAATCCGCTGGTAGCCCGCCCGGAGGCGGGCCACCAGCGGCCACAGGAGCCCCGCAAGACAACTGTGACCCCACACACGTCAGTTTGGAAGGATTCTCACGCCGGCGAAGTTGCGCTTTCCGCGCCGGACGACCAACCAGCTGCCGTGAAGCAGATCGGATGCGGTGGGCTCCCAGTCGTCGGCCGACACCTTCTGGTTGTTCACCGAAGCACCGCCCTCTTTCACGGCGCGTCGAGCGGCCCCCTTGCTCTCGCACAAGCCGCTCGTCACGAGCAGATCGATGATCGTGCGCGGCTCCCCCGGCGCCAATTCGCTGACCGATGCTTCTTTCAGCGCCGCGGCTAGTGTCGACTCGTCGAGTTCCGCCAGCTCCGCCTTGCCGAACAACGCCTGACTGGCGAGCTCGACAGCACGGGTGTTGTGTTCCCCGTGAACCAAGGTCGTCATCTCCGCGGCAAGTCGCTTCTGCGCTTCTCGCGCATGCGGCCGCTCTGCCGTTGCAGTCTCCAACTCTGCGAGTTCATCCGCAGTCAGGAAGGTGAACCAGCGCAGGTACTTGATCACGTCGGCGTCGCCGGTGTTCACGAAGTACTGGTACCAGGCGTACGGGCTGGTCATCTCGGGGTCGAGCCACAAACTTCCGCCACCGGTCGACTTTCCGAACTTTTTGCCATCGGCCGAGGTCACCAGCGGAACCGTCATTGCATGAACGCTCTCACCGTCGACACGACGGTTGAGTTCGACGCCGGCAATGATGTTGCCCCACTGATCGGACCCGCCGACCTGCAGAGTGCAGCCGAGGTCGCGTCGCAAGTGCAGGTAGTCGTTGGCCTGGAGCAGCATGTAGCTGAACTCGGTGTACGACATCCCGTCCGACTCGAGACGACGCTTCACGGTGTCACGCGCAAGCATGACGTTCACGGAGAAGTGTTTGCCGACATCACGCAGGAAGTCGATGGCCGACATCTTGCCGGTCCAGTTCATGTTGTTCTCGATGACCGCGCTCGTCGGCGAATCGTCGAAATCCACGAATCGTTCGAGCTGACCACGGATGCGACCTGCCCAGTCCGCGACGGTATCGGCGGAGTTCATCGTCCGTTCCCCGACGTCACGGGGGTCTCCGATCAGGCCCGTTGCACCGCCGGCAAGAACGATCGGGCGGTTGCCGGCGCGCTGAAACCGCTTGAGCGCGAGGAGCGGAACCAGGTGACCTGCGTGCAGGCTCGGTCCTGTCGGGTCGAAGCCCGCATACAACGTGACCGGTCCGGCCTCGAGATCTTTACGCAAAGCGTCGAGATCGGTTGATTGGGCGATCAGCCCGCGCCAGGTCAGTTCGTCGAGAATATTCTCAGTCACGGACTCGATCATCCCATCTTCACGAAATGACCGGCGCTCGCGGGCTTCGGCGATACGCGGACACCGCTCGCGAGTCCGGAATCCACAGGCGCCACGGAACCTCCGCCGCGGTACTGACCCCCACCCGCGGTCCACTGACCCATTCCTTCGACTCCCCCAATTCGAGCCGAATCCGCGAGGCAGGGTTGAACACGTCTGTTCCGTTGTCCGCCAACGTGATTGCGACAGAAGCACCGAGATTACCCGGCCCTCTGGCCCATTGGTGAGATGGTCGATCCGGCGATCTCCGAGCAGACACCACATCGTGACCGGCCTCGATTTCGGCCGCTCGGAGCAGAACACCACCCGCGACACCATCCGGGCCGTACGAGATGTTCATACAAAAGTGCATTCCATAGCTGCGGTAGACGTAGAGACGCCCCGCCCGCCCGAACATCACGCTGTTCCGCGGCGTTCTCCCCCGATACGAATGTGCTGCCGGATCCGGCCATGGCCCGTCCTTCTCCCCTCCGTACGCCTCGACCTCGACGATCCTCAGCGAGATGTCGTCGACGGTCAGGGTCGAGCCGAGAATTGTCAGGCCCGCTTCCAACGGGTTCTCCACATTTTCCAAGGTCTCGATGCTCACCCTTCGATTGTGCCCACGCCGTTGACTCATCGGTCGGCCGAGTCGCATAATTCAACAAGTGATGAATTATTGAAACGAGGCGAACCGTGACCACAACGCCGGCAATAGATATCCGCGGACTACGAGTCGTTCGCGGCAAGCACGAAGTTCTTCACTCGCTTGACCTGCAGGTATCAGCAGGATCGATCACCGGACTGCTCGGCCCGTCCGGCTGCGGCAAGACAACCCTGATGCGCGCGATTGTCGGAACACAGATCGTCGAAAGTGGTGAGGTCAGAGTGCTGGGCGATCTCGCCGGTTCCGTTGCTCTTCGCCACCGGGTCGGATATGTCACCCAATCCCCCAGCGTGTACGGCGACCTGACGGTCACTCGAAACGTCCAGTACTTCGGCGCTCTTTACGGCAAGTCCGGCGCCGACGTCGCAGCAGCGGTCGACGCCGTCGGATTGAGCCGATACGCCGACCAGACCGCCGCCGATCTGTCTGGTGGTCAACGCGGGCGAGTCTCGTTGGCTTGCGCGTTGGTGGCGTCACCTGATGTGTTGATCCTCGACGAACCGACCGTCGGCCTCGATCCGGTGCTTCGCGTCGAATTGTGGGAACGATTCGCTGACCTTGCTCGCAGCGGAACCACCCTGTTGGTCTCCAGCCACGTCATGGATGAGGCCGACCACTGCGCTGAGCTGATCCTGATGCGAGACGGGCACCTCCTCGCTCAACTCACACCCGATGAATTGCGCGCCAAAACCAGATGTGAACGGCTCGAGGACGCCTTTCTCGAGCTGATTCGGACTTCACCCGTCGGAGGCGAAATATCATGAGCATCAGGATCTTCGGTGCTACGACCGTACGCATTCTGCTTCAGCTCCGCCAAGATCACCGCACGGTGGCCATGATCTTGTTGGTCCCGTCGTTACTGATGATTCTGCTCTATTTCCTCTACCAAGACGTCCCGACGCCACCCGGCCAGGTTTCGCTCTTCCAACGAGTGGCGATCACGATGTTGGGAATCTTGCCGTTTGTCGTCATGTTCCTGGTCACGTCCATCGCGATGCAACGCGAACGCAGTTCAGGCACACTCGAACGCCTGCTCACCACACCGATGGGCAAACTCGACCTTCTCGCCGGATACGGGGCGGCATTTTCGCTCTCCGCCGCCGCTCAGGCAGCCCTCGCGTGCGCGGTTGCTTTCGGATTCCTCGGACTCACCATCGCCGGCAGTCTTGCCTGGGTCATCGTCATTGCAGTTCTCGGCGCAATACTGGGCGTTGCGCTAGGCCTGTTGGCCAGCGCATTCGCGAAGACCGAGTTCCAAGCGGTGCAATTCATGCCGGTAGTTGTGGTTCCACAGCTCTTCCTCTGCGGACTCCTGGTACCGCGCGACCAATTGCCGACCTGGCTCGAATGGATCAGCAACGTCCTCCCCTTGAGCTACGCCGTCGACGCACTTCAGCAAGTGTCGATGCATGCCGACGCGACGGGTCAGATGTGGCGTGATCTCGCCGTCATGGCGGGCTTCGCCGCCGCCGCACTCTCGCTGGCCGCGGCCACACTCGATCGCCGCACTCCATGACCGACAAGGACACGAGTCCTGCACCGATTCGTTCGGGGCGACGACCGGGCAAGTCGGAGACTCGCGCGCAGATCCTCGATTCGGCGCGACGGGCGTTCTCCCAGAACGGTTTTCGACGAACAACCGTTCGATCGATAGCTGCGGCCGCTGACGTCGATCCGGCTATGATTCATCACCATTTCGGGAGCAAGGAGCAGTTGTTCACCGCTGCGATCGCGCTACCGATCGATCCAGCAAAGGTACTGGGACCGGTTCACACCTCCCCGACCGAAAACCTCGGCGAAAGCCTTCTCCGGGCGGTGATCGGGCTATGGGATTCGGAACACCAGCCGGCGATTCTGGCGGCTTTTCGATCAGCCATTTCCGGCGACGGATCGCAGTTGATCCAGAGCTTTCTGCTCGATGTCGTATTGCGCGACATCATTCCGCGGGTGGACACACCACCTGGTACCGGCTTGATCAGAGCGGAATTGGTGGCCTCTCAGATGGCCGGACTGCTTGTCACGCGATATGTGCTCGGACTCGAACCACTCGCATCATTGAGCGTTGACGCCTTGGTACCGCTGGTGGCGCCGAACCTCCAGCGGTACCTGACCGGTGAATTACCGATCTAGCCTTCAGCCCGCGCGAGCAACTTCTCGTGTTCGTCGTCCGCTACATCGCGTGCCTCGTCGATCAACAGAACGGGAATGCCGTTCTCGATCGGGTAGGCACGCCGCAGGCGCGGGTTGTAGAGCAACTCGTCCCCGACCAGCAGCAGCGGGCCTTTGTCCTGGGGGCAGGCCAAAATGCTGAGCAACGTCGAATCAATAGCCACGTGTGTCCTCTCGAACCGATCAAACAGAATGTCCTCAGGCTACCGTGCTCCGGTGCTCACCCTCGTCGGCATCAACTGCGCGGCAATTGCCTTGGTCAGCCGCTTGTACGACTGCGACTCGGAATCGAGGAACCAGGTCCGTGGCCCCGGCGCCGGCAATCCGGCCGCAGCCAAAGCAGTGGAGCTCGGACGGTACGACGAACCCACCGGGATCTCGTCAACCACGTGCACGATATCCGGACGAGCGTCGAAAGCGATGCGCGAGAGGGCCTCTGCAAGCTCGGCAGAACGGAACTGCCGCCCCGGACGCCAAGTCACGGCAGCGACCGCCAGCTGATGCGGCGCGTCACCGACTCCGTATGCGACGGCAAGATCCACCCGCGCCACACTCGACAACGCGTCGACGATCGGCTGGGTGAACACGGGACCGCGGACCGTGGAAATGACCGTGTTCTTGTGGTCGATCAGCCAGTAGTCGCCGTCGGCGTCCCGGCGGAAGAGATTTTCGGTGGGAATCCACGAATCGCCGGCTTGGAAGAGACCTCGCATGGCTCCGCCCGAGAGATCGGCGGTGAATCCCGCGCGCCCGAGCAGCAATCCGACCTCGTCTTCGGCGCACTCACGGACAAATCCGTTTCCGTTCTCGAGGAGCCGACCACTCAGCGGGTCGTATGCCGCCAACCGCACCTGCGCGCTACCCGGCAGTGGGCGCCCCTTGGAACCAACTTTGGAGCCTGCAACATTGGCAAGAATCACGTCGCCTTCGGTCGACGCATAGAACTCGAGTACCTGCGCGGGGTCGAACGCCTCCGTTGTCCGCTTCCACAGACCATGGGGCATGCCCGAACCGATGAACAGGCGGACCGGATGACTACCGTCGATGAGAAGAAGATCCTCGTCGAGTATCTCGCGCATCATCGACCACGTGTAACTCACGACCGTCACGCCGTAGCGGTGGATTTCCTCGACGAACCTCGCGGGGTTCAGTCCACGTGAGAGCGCAATGCGTGAGCCACCGGCCATGGCACCACCGATGGTCGCGAGCAGACTCGACGAATGATGGAGTGGCGCAAGGCAGTACACGGTGTCACCGCGATCGAGATCTGCCGCCGTAGCCGTGCCGAAGGCCGACAATGCCCACCGGTAGTTGGTGATCTGCTTGGCCTCGAGCACACCGCCGGATTCCGCAAAGATGATGAAGGCGAGTTCGCGGGCGACACCGGGATCCGGTCGGTACCACCCGGGCAGATTGACCTTCGTCGGATCGATTTGTTCGAGATCGATCACGTCGTGTGACGGATCCACCTCGAGGCCACGGGCATCGCCGCCGCCGAGCACCAGTACCGGCCGACCGGTAACCACTGCAGCATCGACGTTTTCCGGATCGGTGATGATCCGATCGACCGACCCCAGCTTGACCGCCGCCGTGATGTCGGAGCCTGGCGGAAGCATGACCGCGACGGCACCAAGTCGCGACAGGGCCGCGATGGCCGCGAGTGCGCTGGGGCGGGTCTCCATCAGGACACCGACATGCGCTGCCGGACGCACTCCCACGGAGATCAATCCACGCACGACATTGTCGATACGCGCGTTGACCGCTTCATAGGTGTGCACGCGATTGTCGAAGAGGAAGCACTCGCCGTTCGGCGCCTTTCGACGCTGCTCCGCCAGCAACTGGCTCAGCGAGATCTTGGTGTGCGGCTGAATCTGGTTGAGTCGAGCCAGACGTGGCAACGCTCGTGCCGCTTCTCCCGACAATTCGAAAGTGCCGCGCAACGCACCGGCGGCAAGGTCACTGATTCCCTTGGTGACTCCTGCACCTACTTCAGCGACCGAGGCGACGGTGTGGATGATCCGATTGCTGATCGACACACCGGTCTGGTCTTCGAGGTCGGCGCCGTAGACCATGTTCGCGATACGGTCCGGGAGGGGTCCACCCGTCTCGGTCCACTGTACGAATTCACCGGTGGTCGGCCAGGTGTGATTGGCCGCGGTGGAACCGACAACCAAACCGAAATGGCCTGCACGCAAGGTAGATTCGTAGACCTTCGCCCGCGGAGCGGCTTGACTGATGCCTCGAACCGCTTGCGGCTGGCCGATGTCGTCGACCTCACCGACGAATGCCAGGATGGGGCAGGTGATCTCGGCGAGCGAGACCAATTGATCCTTGATGACGAACCCACCTGTCATCATTCGGTTGTGCACGATGAACTGCTTGAGCAGTTCGGCTACCGCGGGCCCCGACCACGCGACCCAACCCTCGGTCGCGAGGAAGCGGCGTTGCTGCTCCCGCGGAAGCAACGCCTCACGGTCGTGCAGTTGAAGCAGAAAGTCGACGCGCATCTTCAGCGTCTTCACGGGATCGAGCAACTGGAACCCGGTACGGGCCATCCACCCGGTGACCGCCAGGCGATTGAAGACGTGATCGGCGAGGAAATCTGCACCCTTGGTTGCCAATCCCGCCGGGATGCCGAAGGGTAGCGCGGCGAGTGTGTCGACCGGACTGCCGAAGGTGATGACGCTGGCGATGTTTCGACTACGCCGATACGCGGCAGCCTGATAGGCGAACATGCCACCCTGCGAATAACCGGAGATGTGAACATCTTTTCCGGTGTGACGGTGGATGTGATCGACGATGTCGCTGAGAGCGATGATGTGATCGGCGAGGTTACGATCCCAACCGCCCTCTTCGGAGTCGGGCGAACCGAAATCGACGACCCAGGGATCAAGGCCCATCTCGTGCAGAATTCCCACAGCGCCCTGGTCACGGGTCACGTCGTACACGTTCGCCGACATCATCATCGGCGGGATCAGCAAGATCGGTGCGCCGACGGTTTCCGGGTCACTGTCCGGGAAGTAGCGCCGTAGCCGATACATCGCTGCGCGTTCGACGATCTCGAACGGCGACGTGGTCGCATCCGTTTCCAGCCCACCCAACCGGACGACCTCGAGGCCGTTTTGTGCTGTCGCAACCACCCGACGAATCGGGCCCAGCACAGACTTGGAATTCAATCCCACCATTTCACTCCCAAGTTACTATTCATGTGACGTCAGTCTCATTTTTCCCGCGCGCGACAAGCCTACTGACGACGAATACGCGTACGCGGTCAGGGAGCAAATTCTGCTACCTGACCGCGTACGACCGAAGGACTACTGCCGAAAAGAGAGCGACAACACTCGTGACCGCGAGGTCACAGGGTCCATTCCCGCAGTGACTGCGCCACTGCTTTGACTCCGTCCAGCTGCTCGGCAACCCGCACCCCCGCGGTGCCGCCTCGCGCGTTGCGCGAAGCGATGGAACCCTCGACTGTCAGCACCTCACGAACAGCGGGTGTCAGCGCGCTGTCGACGCCGGCCAGCTCCTCGTCAGTGAGATCTTCGAGTCCGACCCCTCGTGCTTCGGCGACACGCACGCACGCTCCGGCAGCCTCGTGGGCAACCCGGAACGGCACGCCCTGACGCACCATCCACTCCGCGATGTCGGTGGCCAACGTGAACCCTGCCGGAGCTAGTTCCGCCATGCGCTCGGTGTGGAACTCGAGCGTCTGCACCAGACCGGTGATGGCCGGGAGCAGCATCTCGAGCTGCGCAACCGAGTCGAAAACCGGTTCCTTGTCCTCTTGCAGATCGCGGTTGTACGCCAGCGGCTGAGCCTTGAGCGTCGCCAACAATCCGGTCAGGTTGCCGATCAAACGACCCGACTTACCGCGCGTCAGTTCCGAGACATCCGGATTCTTCTTCTGCGGCATGATCGACGATCCCGTCGACCACGCGTCGGCAAGCGTGATGTAGCCGAACTCCGGTGTGCTCCAGATGATGATCTCTTCCGCCATACGGGAGAGATCGACACCGATCATCGCAAGCACGAACGCTGCCTCGGCCGCAAAATCACGCGAAGCCGTTGCGTCGATCGAGTTCTCGGCCGAGCTGTCGAACTTCAATTCCGCTGCAATGGCTTCGGGGTCGAGACCGAGCGAGGAACCGGCCAGTGCACCGGAACCGTACGGGGACACCGCAGCTCGCACGTCGAAGTCGCGAAGGCGCTGCACGTCCCGCAACAGTGGATGTGCGTGAGCGAGCAGGTGATGCGCCAACAGGACCGGCTGAGCCGCCTGCAGGTGCGTCTTGCCCGGCATCACGGCATCCGGATGCGCCCCGGCCTGAGTCGCCAATGCGTCGACCACGTCGAGAACTCCGGTGGAGATGCGGCGGACTGCATCGCGAAGCCACATGCGGAACAGCGTGGCCACCTGGTCGTTACGTGAACGACCGGCACGCAGGCGTCCACCGACCTCAGGCCCGACGCGCTCGATCAGACCACGCTCGAGTGCGCCGTGTACGTCCTCGTCCGAATCACTGGGCCCGAAGGCGCCACTGGCGACATCTGCCGCCAGACGGTCGAGACCGTCGAGCATCGTCGCGAGGTCGGCTTCGCTGAGCAGACCTGCCTTGTTCAGCACACGCGCATGCGCCTGCGACGCCCGCACGTCGTACGGAGCGAGGACCCAGTCGAAGTGAGTCGACTTGCTCAGCGCCGCCATGGCAGCGGCCGGTCCGGACTCGAACCGCCCGCCCCACAGCGCACCTTCGTTGGTGCCGTGTTTTTGAGCGTCTCCGTCACCGCGAGCCGTCATGGCTCAGAGTCCCAGATCGCGCTTCGCGGCGACCTTCGACGACAGACCGTGGATCTCGACGAAGCCCTTCGATGCGGACTGGTCGAAGCTGTCGCCCTCGTCGTACGTCGCGAGGTTGAAGTCGTAGAGCGACTCCGGGCTGCGACGACCGTTGACGGTGATGGCTCCACCGTGCAGGAAGAGACGGATGTCGCCGGTAACGCGTTCCTGCGTCTTGTTGACGAACGTGTCCAGTGCGTCCTTGAGGGGCGAGAACCAGAGGCCGTCGTAGACCAGCTCGGACCAACGCTGCTCCATCTGACGCTTGTAGCGACCGAGTTCGCGTTCGAGGGTGACGTGCTCGAGTTCCTGGTGTGCGGTGATGAGAACCATCGCGCCGGGAGCTTCGTAGATCTCACGGCTCTTGATGCCCACGAGACGGTCCTCGACGACGTCGAGACGGCCGACGCCCTGAGCGCCTGCGCGCTTGTTCAGTTCCTGAATGGCTTCGAGAACCGACACCGGGCGGCCGTCGATGGCGACCGGGCGGCCCTTGTCGAAGCTGATGATGAGCTCGTCGGGTGCGTTCCAGTTGACCGTCGGGTCCTGGGTGTAGTCGTAGACGTCCTTCGTCGGCGCGTTCCACAGATCCTCGAGGAATCCGGTCTCGACGGCGCGGCCCCAGACGTTCTGGTCGATCGAGAACGGCGACTTCTTGGAGACGTTGATCGGGATGTTGTTCTCTTCGGCGAAGGCGATGGCCTTCTCGCGGGTCCAGGCGTAGTCGCGGACCGGTGCGATGACCTGCAGGTCGGGTGCGAGGGCGCCGAATCCGACCTCGAAGCGAACCTGGTCGTTGCCCTTACCGGTGCAACCGTGCGAGACGATGGTGCCGCCGTGCGAGCGTGCAGCTTCGACGATGTGCTTGACGATCAGCGGACGGCTGATGGCCGAGACCAGCGGGTAGCGGTCCATGTACAGGGCGTTGGCCGCGATGGTCGGCAGGCAGTATTCGTCCGCGAACTCGTCGCGGGCGTCGACGACAACGGATTCGACTGCGCCGCAGTCGATCGCGCGCTGACGCACGACCTCCATGTCCTCGCCACCCTGCCCCAGATCGATGGCGACGGCGACAACTTCAGCGCCCGTCTCCTTACCGATCCAACTGATGGCAACAGAAGTGTCCAGCCCGCCCGAGTAGGCGAGTACGACGCGATCGGCCATGGTTTTTGTGCTCCTTCGGTTGAAAATCTCTATCAAAGAATAAGGGGTCAGGCGAGCGATTCGATCATGGCCGCGAGTTCCGCTCCGGAAAGCGGTTCCCGGGCCACTACGAAGATGGTGTCATCTCCGGCGATCGTGCCCACGATGTCCGGCATCGAGGACCGATCCAGTGCGCTCGCGAGGTAGTGCGCGGCTCCCGGCGGTGTCCGGAGGATCGCCATGTTGCCGCTGAAATCGGTGGAGACCAACAACTCACCCAACAGCCGTGAGAGGCGGTCGGTACCGCCGGCCACACCGCGTACCGGGTTCCCGTCCTCCGGCACCACGTAAACACCGGCGCCGCCGTCGGCGGCACGCAGTTTCACCGCTCCCAGCTCTTCGAGGTCACGCGAGAGCGTCGCCTGCGTTGCTTCGATGCCCTCGGCACCGAGCAAGGCCGCCAGCTCCGTCTGACTTCGGACAGGGTGAGCCGCCAGAAGCGCGATGATGCGCGACTGGCGACCAGCCCGAGTGGGAGCGACGCTCACGCCGGGTCCAGTTGGGTTCGCTGTTCCAGCAGCCACACGAGCAATGCCTTCTGGGCGTGCAGACGGTTCTCCGCCTCGTCCCAGACAACACTCTGCGGCCCGTCGAGAACCTCGTCGGTGACTTCTTCGCCGCGATGCGCGGGCAGGCAGTGCAGGACGACGGCCTTCGGATCTGCCTTTGCGAGCAGCTCCTTGTTGATCTGGAACGGACGGAAAGGTCCGACCCGATCGAGTCCGTCGTTCTCCTGACCCATCGAGGTCCAGGTATCGGTGACCAACGCGTCGGCACCGACGACGCCGGCCTGCGGGTCCTGCGTCAGCGTGATGGTCGCGCCGGTTTCCTCGGCGCGTTTGCGTGCTGCTGCCACTACCCAGTCCGCCGGTTCGAAGCCCGCGGGGCTGGCAATGGTGACGTCGATGCCTGCGGTGACTCCGCCGAGCATCAGCGAGTGAGCCATGTTGTTGGCGCCGTCGCCCAGGTAGGTCAGCTTCAGTCCCTTGAGCTCACCCTTCTGTTCGATCAGCGTTTGCAGATCAGCCAGAACCTGACAGGGATGAAATTCGTCGGACAATGCGTTGACGATGGGAATCGTTGCGCCCGTAGCCATTTGCTCCAGTCGCTTCTGGCCGAACGTGCGCCACACGACGGCGTCGACGTAGCGGGAGAGAACGCGTCCGGTGTCCGCCAAGGTCTCTTCACGACCGAGTTGAGTGCTGCGCCCGTCGACGACGACAGCGTGGCCGCCCATCTGTGCGATGCCCATCTCGAACGAGAAACGTGTACGCGTCGAGTTCTTCTCGAAGATGACACCGACTCCGCGGGGACCCTCGAGCGGACGCCGAGCGAACGGGTCCTTCTTGAGAATCGCTGCGAGTTCGAGAACTTCGGCCTGCTGCGCAGGAGTCAGATCGTCGTCCCTGAGAAAGTGTTTCACCACGGTAGTCACTTCTCCCCCGGCTGGTCAGCCGATAGTGCACTGTCGAAGATGGCAGGTAGTGCTGCCACGAAGGTCTCGGCCTGCTCGTCCGTGAGGATGAGCGGCGGCGCCAACCGGATCACTCCGGGTTGCGCTGCATTCACAAGGTACCCGGCTTCGCGCGCTGCGTTTTCCACTGCCGGCGCGACGTCCTCGGTCAGCACGACACCCAGCAACAGTCCTGATCCCCGTACGTAGTCGACCAACGGATGGCCCAGATCTTCGATGCCCGCCGAGATGGATTTACCCAAGCTGTCGGCGCGTGAGATCAGGTCTTCCGCTGCAATGGTTTTCAGCACGGCAAGCGCCGCCGCAGCGCACACCGGATTGCCACCGAACGTCGTACCGTGCTTGCCCGGTCCGAACAACTCTGCCGTTGCCCCGGTCGCGATGCAGGCGCCGATCGGCATTCCGCCGCCGAGTCCCTTCGCAAGAGTGATGACGTCTGGCACGATGCCGACTGCCTGATGTGCGTAGAACCAGCCGGTCCGGCCGATGCCGGTCTGCACTTCGTCGAGTACGAGCAGCGCACCACGTTCGGCGGTGATCCGCCGAGCCTCGACGAGGTATCCCTCGGGTGGCACCACGACGCCGCCCTCACCCATGATCGGTTCGAGGAACACAGCGGCGGTGTCGGAATCGACGGCCTGCTCGAGTGCCTCGACGTCGCCGTACGGCACGAACTCGACACCGGCGGGCATCGGTTCGAACGGCGCCCGCTTGGCCGGCTGACCCGTCAGAGCGAGTGCCCCCATCGTGCGACCGTGGAAGGAGCCTTCGGCTGCGATGATCTTCTTCCGGCCGGTGGCGCGAGCGAGCTTGAAGGCAGCCTCGTTCGCCTCGGTACCGGAGTTGCAGAAGAACGCGCGCCCGGTGACGTTGCCGAGATGAGCGAGCAGCTGCTCCGCCAACTCGACGACCGGCTCGCTGGCGTACAGGTTGGACACGTGGCCGAGTGTCGACAACTGAGTAGTCACGGCTTCGACGACGGCCGGATGTCCGTGTCCGAGGATGTTGACGGCGATTCCGGCCAGGAAGTCGACGTACTGCTTGCCGTCGGCGTCGGTGAGTACGGCGCCGTCACCGCGGACGAGAGCAACCCGGGGTACGCCGTAATTGTTCATCAGCGAAGCGGACCACCGCTGCTGCAGATCGATCGTGCTCATGAGATAGCTCCCTGCTGGGGACCGGCGACCGAGGAACCCGGCACGACCATCGTGCCGATTCCTTCACCGGTGAAAAGTTCGAGTAGGACTGAATGTTCGAGCCGACCGTCGATCACGTGCGCCGACGGCACACCTCCGCGCACCGCGCGAAGGCAGGCCTCCATCTTGGGCACCATGCCGGCATCGAGACTCGGCAACAACTGAGCAAGGGCGTCGGTGTCGATCTCGGTGGCCAGCGAGGATCGGTCCGGCCAATCGGTGTACAGGCCCTCGACGTCGGTGAGGACAACGAGCTTCTCGGCACCGATCGCCTCGGCCAGTGCTGCAGCAGCGGTATCGGCGTTGATGTTGTGGACGACGCCGTCGGCGTCGGGCGCGATGGTCGAGACCACCGGAATACGTCCTGCCGCAATGAGATCGAGTACCGCGTCTGGGTTCACGGTAGTGACGTCTCCGACCAGGCCGATGTCGGTCTGCTCCCCCTCGACCGCAACAGTGCGTCGAGTAGCGGTGAACAAGTGCGCATCCTCACCGGAGATACCGACCGCGTACGGACCGTGCGCGTTGATCAGCCCGACGAGTTCACGGCCCACCTGACCGAAGAGCACCATCCGGACGACGTCCATCACCTCGGGCGTCGTGACCCGGAAACCACCGCGGAACTCACCCTTCATGCCAAGGCGTGCCAGCATCGCGTTGATCTGCGGGCCGCCGCCGTGCACGACGACGGGGTGGATGCCGACAGTCCGCAGGAACGCCATGTCCGCGGCGAAGGCGGTCTTGAGTGTCTCGTCGATCATGGCGTTTCCGCCGTACTTGACCACGACCACCTTGTCTCGGAATCGCTGCAGCCACGGCAGCGCGTCGGCGAGGACATGCGCCTTCTGATGCTCGCTGATCACGGGATACGTCTCGGTCATGACGAGTACGCCGAGTTCTCTTCGACGTACGCGTGCGAGAGGTCCGTGGTGCGAATGCTCACGGACTCGTTGCCGATTCCCAGGTCGATGTCGAGTTCGATGTCGATCCCGCTCAGGTCCACCTCACGCGCTCCCGGAGCGCCGACGCCGTCGATGCAGACGGGACTCCCGTTGAAGGACACACTGATTCGATCGGGATCGAGCTCGATGGGAGCGATACCCACTGCTGCGAGGACGCGGCCCCAGTTCGGATCGGATCCGAACAGTGCCGTCTTGACCAGGCTGTCGCGGGCGATGGTCCGGGCGCCGATCAACGCATCGGACTCGGACGCTGCGCCGCGAACCGTCACCTTGACCCGCTTGGTGACGCCCTCGGCGTCTGCCATCAACTGATCCGCGAGATCATCACACACGGCCAGCACTGCGGCGTTCAGTTCGTCCTGCGTCGGCGTGACACCGCTGGCGCCGGAGGCCAACAGGAGCACTGTGTCGTTGGTGGACGTGGCGCCGTCGACGTCGAGGCGATCGAAGCTCAGGTGGGTGGCGGCGCGCAGAGCGGTATCGAGCTGCTCGGCCGTTGCGACAGCATCGGTCGTGACGACGCACAGCATCGTGGCCAGCGCAGGCGCGAGCATGCCTGCGCCCTTGGCCATTCCGCCGACGTTCCATTTGTTCGCGTGGTGCAGCGACGCCTGCTTCGGCACGGTATCGGTGGTCATGATCGCGTATGCCGCGTCGGTGCCGCCGGAGATTCCGCCAGCGAGTTCGTGCACTACCTCGGTGACACCGGGGATCAGCTTGTCCATGGGCAAGCGGTCACCGATAAGTCCGGTCGAACAGACAGCGACCTCGATCGCGCCCGTCTCGGTGCCCCAATTACTCAGTGCCGAAGCAACTTCCTCGGCAGTCTTGTGTGCATCCTGGAATCCACCCGCGCCCGTGCAGGCGTTCGCGCCGCCCGAGTTGAGCACCACCGCGCGCAGCTTGCCCGTCGTCAGGACCTGCTGAGACCAGAGCACCGGAGCTGCCTTGACCTTGTTCAGGGTGAAGACGCCGGCAGCGGCCAGATCGGGTCCCTCGTTGAGCACCAATGCGAGGTCCGACTTGCCACTCTTCTTGATACCGGCAGCAATTCCGGCACCGCGGAATCCGGCAGGTGCGGTGACGCCCTGCGTGCGGAGCAGACGTCCCCCGGCGACGTGAACCACGTCTGCAACGGTCGCGTCAGGCTCGATTGCGTTGTCGATCTGCTGCGGATTGTCGGTGCTCACGGAGCTACTCCCACGGTAGAGAGACCTGCGGTCTCGGGTAGGCCAAGGGCGAGATTCATCGACTGCACCGCGCCACCGGCGGTGCCCTTGGTGAGATTGTCGATTGCCGAGATGACAACGAGCTGACCGGCGTCGGCGTCAACGGTGACCCCGATCTGCACGGCATTGGATCCGATCACGGCACCGGTCTGCGGGAAGACTCCGGCAGGCAGCACGTGGATGAACGGCTCGTCGTTGTATGCCTTTTCGTAGATTTCGCGCGCTTGCTCTTCGGTGGCCGTGGTGGCTGCCGTGCAGGTCGCGAGGATGCCGCGCGGCATGGGCGCGAGGACCGGAGTGAAGGAGACACTGATGTCCTTGCCGCCTGCGGCCGAGAGATTCTGAATGATCTCGGGGGTGTGGCGATGGACGCCGCCGACGCCGTACGCACGGACGGAGCCCATGACCTCGGAACCCAGCAGATCAGCCTTCGGTGCCCGGCCGGCGCCCGAAGTGCCACTGACCGCAACCACGTTCACGTGTGAGTCCACGATCCCCGCGGCAACGGCGGGGGCCAGCGCGAGGCTCGCTGCCGTCGGGTAGCAGCCCGGAACAGCGATGCGGGTTGCGCCTACCAATTTCTCACGGGCACCGGGCAATTCAGGAAGACCGTATGGCCAGGTACCGGCATGAGTGCTCTTGTAGTACTTCTCCCAGGCTGCGGGATCCTGCAGCCGGAAGTCCGCGCCGCAGTCGATGATGACCGTCGACTCGGGCAGCAACTTGGCGTACTGAGCCGAATTTCCGTGTGGGAGACCGAGGAAGACGACGTCGTGACCCGAGAGGATTTCGACAGTGGTCTCTTCGAGTACCCGCGACGAGAGTGGAAGCAAGTGCGGATGATGCTCACCGAGCGTCGAACCGGCATTGCCACCGGCGGTCAGCGAACCGATCACCAGACTACCGTCGGCGTAGGACGGGTGCCCGAGGAGCAGACGCAGAACCTCACCACCGGCGTACCCACTGGCGCCGGCAACGGCGACTCTGATCGGCTTGCGTGCGTTCTCGGTCGTACCACCTTCAGTCATGTCACACAGTATGCATCATTGTGCATCGGAATGCATAATTACTTACCCATGGATCGTCGAATCTCCTCGAGCTTGGCCTTTGCGGCCTTCTGGCGCTCGTCCCACTGCTCGTCGACGGACTTTCCGGCAGGACTCTCGTGTGCCAATTCGGCCGAACCTATGGAAGTACCGAAGCGCCCCTCTATCTTCTCCCGAACACGGTCGAAAGTGGGGACTCCCCCTTCGGTGTAGTCGGGTTCGGGAATTCTCGGGTCGGTCGCAAGTACCACCGGGACGTCGATGATCTCGTCGACCTCCACAACGGTGTCGGGTAGTTCGACTTCTTCGGCGTCGGTGATCTCGTTCTCGTCCTCGACGCGGTTCGGCTCGAGGCTCGCGGCAGCGGTGTCCACCACGGAAAGAAGGACCGACAAGCTCGGACGACGCTCGACCACTGCGCGAACGACCGCGAGGAAGTCCTTGTCGTCGAGTGCACTGGCGGCCTCGACTACCTGGTGCACGGAACCATCGTGCTCGGACCCATCATGTTCGGGCCCATCATTTCGTGACACTGTGAGTCCCTTCTCGAAACGCCGACGGACAACTCCGATCCTTCCACGACTGTCTGCCGAAGGGGTCAGCGTGACGCGAGATACGCGGCAAACGCTTCCTCGCTCGAGTATTCGGGGACGTACCCGAACTGTTCCTTGAGCCGCCGATTGTCGAGAACCGGTCGGTACTGGAGAAATCCGACGCGCTCCGGACCGTGTTCCGTTACGCCCAATCGCCGTCCGACGCGTAGAACGCCTCGCAACAACCATGCAGGAAGCGTCACCGTGCTCTTGCCCATCCGGGAAGCCAACTCGTCGACGGTCAGCGCGCCGTCGCCCGCGACATTGAAGATGCCCACTTGGTTTCCGGTCACGGCCTCCGCAAAAGCGCCCGCGACATCGGTGTGCCAGACGAAGACGAAGGGGCTGTCGCTCCCGGCAACCTTGAGCAGCTTGCGGCGATCGAACAACGCGGTGATCTGATTGTCGACGCTCTCACCCAAGATCGTGCCGATCCGGAAGACAACCTGTTCCAACTCCGGGTGTTCGACGCGATATTCGGCGAGCATCTCTTCGACCAGGCGTTTGTGGCGACTGTATGTGAATTCGTCGTTGCCTCGGACAGGTACGTCCTCGGTGATCCACGGTGGGTTGTCGGAGTGGTAGCCGTACGCTGCTCCGGACGAAGACACGACGATCCGTCCAACCCCGTGTTCGACGCAGGCCGCGAGCACGTTTCGTGTCCCGTCGACGTCGACGCGGTACTCCTGCTCTGCTGTCGTGTTCTTGCCGGGATTCACGATGGACGCAAGGTGGATCACGACGTTCGGTCGGTACTCACCGAACACCCTCCCCAATTCTGTGGGGTCGCAGACGTCCGCCCTAACACGGTGGATGCGATCGTCCGGCGTGTCCTTGACCGTGAGGTCGACACAGACGACGGTGATGCCCTGCGCGATCAGTGCGTCGATGACAGCGGTACCCAGGAACCCGTTTCCGCCCGTGACGAGTGCGACGGTCATGCCGGTACCGCCTTTCGGGCGCGTCGCTTGGACCAGATCGTCGCCAGAGCCAACCCGGCGATGATGTCCCAGATCCCCCACCAGCCGGCCACGACGGCCATGCCACCGAGCCCGTCGAAGAACGTGAACACCAGGCCAAGCCCCAGTCCGGCATTGCGGATGCCGACCTCGAAAGAGACGGCGCGACGGCTGTATTCGTTCAACCCGGTGACGGCGCCGCAGAAGTATCCCAGTGCGAGGGCAACCGTGTCGTGCAGGAAGACCGCGAGCAGTACCACCCCGATGTGGTCGACGAAGTACGACGCATTCCCTGACACACCCGCGACGATGAAGATCAACAACGCCACCAACGAACCGTTTTTCACCCAAGGCTGCGCTTTCGCGGCGATCTCCGGGAACTTTTGTGCCGCCCAGATGCCGAGAACGAACGGCACGCCGATGATCAGGGCGATTTGCGCGACCATCTCGAGCGCATTCAGGTTCACGGACTGCAACAGAGCGTCGGTCTCCGGGCGTCGGCTCCCCCAGAACGCGAGATTGAGCGGCATGAGGAAGATCGCGAGGACGTTCGACACCGCCGTCATGGACACCGAGAGTGCGACGTCGCCGCCCGCCCGGTGAGTCAGGACATTCGAGATATTGCCCGGCGGGCAGCACGCCACCAGGATCATGCCGAGCGCTACCGAGGGAGCGGGCGAGAGAATCAGCGTCAGCAGAAAAGTCACTGCCGGCAGCAGCAGGAACTGGGCAGCGATACCCACCGCCATCGCCTTGGGTTTGGTGAGCGCACGACGAAAGTCGTCGACCGAGGTGTCGAGGGCGATCCCCAGCATGATCGCGGCCAGCACCACGTTGAGGATCATCAACGATCCCGGGTTGAAGTTGAGCACCACGTCGTCGATCGGCATCACTGTCCTCCCTTCGTCAGAGCGGCATCAAGCAATCCGATGTGTCGCTTGATCGCCGATCGGTAGGCGTCCTTGTTCACGTAGTAGGCCATTCGTCCCAACTTCAGGTACTTGTATCCCCCGGACAGATCGGGAGGAGGACCGGCCGCCGCCGCCGAGAATTCCCGCGCCGCGGCGGGGGCTTCGGTACGTGCGGTGATCAATTTGGCCACCAACTCGGCCTGCTCGAAACGGCCCTGCCATCCGAGACCGGATGCTTCGACCATGCCGAGAACAAAGAGATTGTCGTGGCGGCGACTCGCGACGTTGAGGAACAGGTCCGGGGCAGCACCCGACCAGTCCAGGTCCTCGCGCGCGATGAAGGGATAGTCGAGGTGATACCCCGTGGCGCAGAGAACGAGGTCGTAGTCGGCAGACGATCCGTCGACAAACCGCACCGTCTTCCCCTCGAACCGGTCGACGTCGGCGCGCACGTGCACATCACCGTGCCCGATGTGGTGCAGGATCAACGAGTTCACGACCGGATGCGATTCGTAGATCTTGTAGTCCGGTGCCGGAAATCCGAACCGCACCGGATCACCCGTGAACTGCTTGAGTACCAAGGTGTCGACGCGTTGTTTGATCCACGGCGGCAACGGCTTTCCCTGATTCAAGGTGTCCGAGGGTCGGCCGAACAGATACTTGGGAACGAAGTAGTAGCCTCGCCGAACGCTCAAGTCGACGCACTCGGCCTGGTGGACGGCATCGACGGCGATGTCGCATCCACTGTTGCCCGCTCCGATGACCAGTACCTTCTTCCCACGGAAGATCTCGGCGCTGCGGTACTGGCTCGTGTGCATCAACGTGCCGGTGAAGTCGCCCCGGAAAGTCGGCATGTTCGGCTTCGACAGCGTTCCGTTCGCGATGATCACGCCTCGATACCGCGCGACTGTTGTCTCACCGCTGCGACTGCGCGTGGTGACCTGCCACAGCGAATCGACCGGCGAAACGTCGACGACGGTAATGCCGAAGGCAAAGTGCCTGCGAAGATCGTGAGTATCGGCGTAGTCGCGGAAATAATCGGCAAGTTCGACGTGGCTCGGGTAGTCGGCCACCGAATCCGCCATCGGGAACTCCGCGAATGCGGTGGTGCCCTTCGAAGAGATGAGGTGCGCCGACTCGTAGACGGTGCTGTGCGGGTTGTCGATGTCCCAGAGCCCACCGACGTCGTCGTGGCTCTCGAAGCCGTCGAACGCTATCCCGGCCCGATCGAGGTTTCGCGCGCCGGCCAATCCAGACGGGCCCGCTCCGATCAGCGCGTACTTCTCCTCTGTGATCATCCGTCGAGCGTCGCAGATAGTCCGAATCTTGCAGCAATATGCCGGATAATGACGTTATGAGCGCACCAGATGCCGGCAACGGTCGCAGGATAGATGAAATCGATCTGAGGATAATCAATGCGCTCCAGCTCGCACCGCGATCGAAGTGGCTTTCGTTGGCCGGACCACTCGAACTCGACGCCGCGACTCTCGCCCGTCGTTGGAATCGACTCTCCGAATCGTCGTTGGCCTGGGTCACGGTCACTCCAGGGCCACAGGTGCTGGGCAGCATCGTCACAGCGATCATCGAAATCGATTGCTCACCCGCTCTTCTCGACACCATCGCGGCACGGCTGACTCGCTCGGCCCACGCCGTGACCATCGAAGCATCAACGGGCAGAGCAGATCTGCTCGTCACAGCCGGTACCGCGGATCTGGCGTCGATGTCGCGCTTCATCTCGGAAGACGTCGCAACGATCGACGGTGTACTGGCGACACGAACCTCGATCATCACACGCTGGTTCACCGAAGGTGGGCGATGGAGACTCAATGCGCTGGCACCGTCCGAGAAGGGTGTGCTGACCACCAGCGAAAACCGTCCTGCCGTGCGCGCTCGGCCGACCGGGATATCCGAACAGGATCGCAAGGTTCTGACGAAACTCGCTTACGACGGGCGCACTCCCATGAAGGAGTTGGCCGACGCGATCGGTGTCAGTCCCGCTGCGTGCAAACGCCAGATCGACCGGCTCACGTCTTCGGGGTTGGTGGCGCTGCGGTGTGAATTCGCGCGGCCGCTGGCCGGCCTTCCCGTGCTCGCCACACTGTGGTGCCGCGTCGAACCCGAGCTTCTCGATACGGCAGGACGAGTGCTGAGTCGGGCGTCGGAAGTTCGAAACTGCTTCGCTGTAGTCGGCCCCGACAACCTGGTGGTTCAGTTGTGGCTGCATTCTCCTGCAGAACTCGATGCATTCGAAACTCGTCTGCGCAAGGAGATTCCGGGTCTTTGCGTCACGGAACGATCCATCGTGCTGTATCTGCGCAAACTGCTTGGCCACGTGCTCGACCAGCAAGGGCGACGGACGGACACCGTTGCGCCAGATGTGTGGCTTTCCGATTCACCTCAGTCGAAAAGCCGATAACACGACAGAGCCCACGACCACCTGGGATGGACGTGGGCTCTGTGATCAGTTGAGGAAATCAGCCGCGCATCTGCGCACCGACGGCCTTGGAGGCAGCCTCGACCGCTGCATCGCGCGCGGCACTGGCCTCGTCCTCGGTCAGCGTCCGGTCGACACCACGGAATCGCAATGCGAACGCGAGCGACTTGCGGCCTTCACCGACCTGCTCGCCCTCGAAGACGTCGAAGAGGCGGATGTCTTCGAGAAGCTCGCCGCCGCCGGAACGCAGAGCTTCCTGGACCTTCGCCGCAGGAATATCGCGATCGACAACAACCGCCACGTCCTGGAGCACTGCGGGGAAGGGCGAAATGCGCGGCGCCGGCAGGTTCTCGACCAACGGCAAAGCGTCGAGGTCGATCTCCAGTGCACAAGTGCGCGCAGGCAATCCCGCACGCTCGAGAACAGCCGGATGCAGTTCGCCCGCATGACCGACTACGTTGCCGTCAACGACAACCTCGGCGCAACGGCCGGGATGCCACGGCAGGTACTGCGCCGCACGTAGTTCCACCTCGACGCCTGCTGCAGCTGCAATGACCCGCACGGCTGCAAAAGTGTCCGAAGCCTCGGCCTGACGGCCAGGACCCCAGGGGCCGCTCGGCTCACGCAAACCACTCAACACTGCAGCGATGTGCACCGGCTGTGCCGGCAACGACGCGATCAGGTTCGCGATCTGCTCGTCCGTCGGACGACGATCCACCGGCAATGCATCCACCGGCTTGGTGTCGGGGCCCGGCAGGACGACCTGCGCGATGCCGTACAGCGACAGATCACGCTGACCGCGAGAAGCGTTGCGAGCCAGGATCTCCAGCAGACCAGGGAGCAGCGTGGTCGCCAACTCCGGACGATCGGCTTCGAGCGGATTGAGGACCTTGCTGGTGTTGCGGCGCGGATCATCCGCGTCGAGGCCCCAGACGTCGAAGACGTTCGTCGGCAGGAAGACCGGAGGAAGGACCTCGACGTAACCGGCGTGAGCCACGGCCTTCGAGACCGTGCGCTTTCGCCGCTGCGACGGAGTCAACCCACGTCCGGCCGGAGCGGCGGGAAGCACAGACGGGATCTGCTCGAGACCTTCGAGGCGAAGAACTTCCTCGACGAGGTCCGCAGGCTGCACCAGGTCCGGACGCCACGACGGCGGCGTCGCGACCAACTGGCCGTGTCCTTCTTCGCTGACGCCGACCTCGACGTTGCAGCCAACCTGGGTGAGGCGGCGAGCTGCGGTGCCGTTGGGGTACGTGACTCCGGCGACACGGTCGGGCAGGTCGATATCCATGCGAATGGCAGCGCGAGGGGCAACATCGCCCACGTCGGTCAGGACCGGTTCGATCCGTCCGCCGGCAATCTCGACCAGCAGAGCGGCTGCGCGGTCGACGGCCGCGAGCGGAATTGCCGGATCGACGACGCGCTCGAAACGCTTGCTCGCCTCACTCGGCAGCTTGTGCCGGCGCGCCGTCTTGAAGACTGCGAGCGGATCCCAAGTAGCTCCTTCGAGGAGGATGTCCGTCGTTGCCGTTCCCACCTCGGTGGTTGCGCCGCCCATGACGGCAGCCAGCGAGATGACTCCGGAATCGTCGGCGATGACAACGTCTTCGGGATCGAGCGTGCGTTCGACGTCGTCGAGCGTCGTCAGCTTCTCCCCCGCCTTGGCGCGACGGACCACCAGGTCGCCCTGCACCGAGGTCGCATCGAACGCGTGCAGAGGCTGACCGAGTTCGAGCATCACGTAGTTGGTGACGTCGACGGCCGGCGAGATCGGGCGAACACCCGAGAGCAGAAGTCGACGCTGCAGCCACCACGGGCTCACTGCCTGCGGATCGATACCCGTGATCTTCCGCATCACGAAACGCGAAGCCTTGGACTCCGGTTCGAGGCGCACCGGCCAGGCTTCACCCTCAGCCGGGTGCGCGGGAACCGAAGCGGGATCGGCATATTCGAGATCGAAGCCGCACGCGAGCTCTCGCGTGAGACCGCGGACCGAGAAGCAGTAGCCACGGTCCGGGGTGATGTTCAGTTCGATGATCGTGTCACCGAGACCGAGCAACTCGTTGCCATCTGCGCCGGGTTCGGCGGTACCAGGCTCGAGCACCAAGATGCCCGAATGGTCTTTGCCGATACCGAGTTCCGAGACGGAGCAGATCATGCCGTCGGACACCTGGCCGTACGTCTTGCGAGTGGCGATTTCGAATCCGCCGGGCAGCACCGCGCCGGGCAACGCAACGACGACGAGGTCACCCTCATTGAAATTGCGCGCGCCACAGACGATGCCACGGGGCTCGGGTTCGCCGACCTCGACCTGGCAGAAGCGGATCGGCTTCTTGAACTCGGTCAGTTCGGTGATGGAGACGACCTTGCCGACGACCAACGGGCCGTCGATCGCCTCGAGTGTGTCGAGTTCCTCGACTTCGAGTCCCACCCGGACGAACCCGGCGTCCAGCTCTTCCGGGGTCACCTCCCAGTTGGGAGTTGCCCGCTGCAGGATCTCGGTCAGCCAGGATTGCGCTACTCGCACGTCTGCTCAGCTCTCTCGTTTGTCGATAAGTCTTTGTGAAGGTTCCGCGGACCGGATCGGTCAGCCTGCGACACCGAAGGGCAGCGTGAAACGCACGTCTCCTTCGACGATGTCGCGCATGTCCGGGATACCGTTGCGGAACTGCAGGGTCCGCTCGAGACCCATGCCGAATGCGAAACCCGAGTACTCGTCGGGATCGATACCGCTGGCGCGCAGAACGTTCGGGTTGACCATGCCGCAGCCGCCCCACTCGACCCAGCCTGCGCCGCCCTTCTTGTTCGCGAACCAGACGTCGACCTCGGCCGACGGTTCCGTGAACGGGAAGTAATTGGGGCGCATACGGGTACGCGTCTCGGGGCCGAAAAGGGCACGAGCGAACGCGTCGAGAGTCCCGCGCAGGTTGGCCATGGTCAGGCCCTTGTCGACGGCCAGGCCCTCGACCTGCGAGAAGACAGGCGTGTGCGTCGCATCGAGTTCGTCGGTGCGGAACGTGCGGCCCGGGCACACCACGTAGATCGGTACCTCACGCGAGAGCATCGTGCGGACCTGCACCGGCGAGGTGTGGGTACGCAGCACCTGGCGAGAGTTCTCGGGTGCCAGGTGGAAGGTGTCCTGCATCGTGCGGGCAGGGTGATCCGGCAAGAAGTTGAGCGCGTCGAAGTTGAAGTGCTCGGTCTCCACCTCCGGACCCTCGGCAACTTCCCAACCCATCGCGACGAATACGTCGGCGACCTGCTCGGAAATCAGGCTGATCGGGTGACGCGCCCCGACGGGGTGGCGATCGGAGGGCAGAGTGACATCGATTGCCTCGGCAACCAACACCGCGGCGTCACGCTCGGCGAGGAGGACCTCACGACGAGCGTCGTACGCGTTGTTGATCCGAGTGCGGAAGATGTTGACGCGCTTACCGGCGTCCGCCTTTTCCTTGCCCGGAAGGCTGCCGAGACCCCGGCGCGCGAGGGCGATCGGGGACTTGTCCCCCAGGTGCTCCACCTTGACGTGCGCCAGCGCGTCCAGGTCAGCGGCGTCCGCCAGCGCCTTCTCGGCGTTCTCAGCCGCAGCGGTCAACGCCTCTTCGGTGAGTACACTCGCGTCGACCTCCGGCGGTGTCGCGCCCTCATTTTTGGCCACGGCTGTGACGCTCCTGTCGCTTCTCGGTTTACTTCTCGTACTGCGTGCTTCTTGTACTGCTTACTTCTTGTACTGCTTACTTCTTGTACTGCGAGCGAGCTTTCGAACTCGCTCGAGCATTGTCTCTGCTCTTGTATTGTCTCAGGCTTCCGCAAATGGGATTCCGTGAGGTCTTCGCGTGCGTTTTCAGCCGTGATCGGTGGCGCGATTTTGCACCCGCGCGCTTGCGTACAGGCAAATTGCCGCCGCTGTCGCGAGGTTCAAGCTTTCGGCGCGGCCATGGATCGGAATCCTGACCCGATGATCAGCCTGCGCGGCGATCGCCGGATCGAGACCGTGAGCTTCGTTACCGAACAGCCAGGCCGTCGGCTTGCTCAGCAACTCGTCGGCCTCGTCGAGATCGACCTCGCCGTCAGCTGCAGTCGCGAGAATCTGAATGCCGGCTGCGCGAATCTGCTCGATCACCGACACTGTGTCTCGATCGCGGACGACTGGCAGGTGAAACAGGCTGCCCGCCGACGAACGAACGACCTTGCCGTTATGCGGATCGACGCTGTCGCCGGCGAGGATTGCCGCATCGGCACCCACTGCGTCGGCGATGCGAATGACGGTGCCCGCGTTACCTGGTTCGTTGACCTCGACCGGCACTGCGAGCAGGCGGGTCTCCTGATGGACGGCTGCGCTCAGCGGTACATCCAGTAGATCGCTGACGGCAACGAGACCGGGCGGCGTGACGGTATCGCTGAGAGCTTTGATTGCTCGATCGGTCACACGAGCAACACGAACTCCAGCGGTCAGCGCCCGATCGATGACGTGCTGATAGCGCTCGGCTGCGTCCTCGGTGTAGAAGAGGTCGTGTACCGGGCGGGCCTCGCCATTCGAGAGTGCACCGTTCAACAGTTCGGTGACCGAGTTCTCGCCCTCGACGAGGAAACGTCCTGCTTTGCGTCGTTCTGCTGTGCGCAGGAGCTTGACAGCAGAAACGACCCGCGGAGTCCGCTCGGTGAGCGGGTCCACGGGCCGTTGCTGTGATGCGTGAATCAGGCTGCTTCTCCGGCAGGAGCGTTCACGTCAGCCGGCAGAGCGGCCTTCGCGAGTGCGACCAGGCCGGCAAAGGCCTCGGCATCGGAGACAGCGAGCTCGGCCAGGATCTTGCGGTCGACGTCGACCTCTGCCAGACGCAGGCCCTGGATGAGGCGGTTGTACGTGATGTCGTTTGCACGAGCTGCAGCGTTGATACGCGTGATCCACAGCTTGCGGAACTCGCCCTTGCGCGCACGACGGTCGCGGTACGCGTAGGTGAGCGAGTGGAGCTGCTGCTCCTTGGCCTTGGTGTACAGACGCGAACGCTGTCCACGGTAGCCGCTGGATGCAGCAAGAATTGAACGACGCTTCTTCTGGGCGTTGACCGCCCTCTTTACGCGTGCCACTTGAAAAATCCTGTCAATCTAGGGGCTGAAAGTACGGCCCCGGGTGGTCAGTAAGGGGGCGACTCAGATGCCGAGCATGCGCTTGATGCGCGGAGCGTCGTCAGGGCTGACAACAGCGACACCGTCGAGACGACGGGTAACCCTGCTGGACTTGTGCTCGAGAAGGTGGCGACGGCCGGCCTTCTGGCGCATGAGCTTTCCGCTGCCGGACACCTTGAATCGCTTCGAGGCGCCGCTGTGGCTCTTCATCTTGGGCATGGAGTCCTCAGTTCTTGTTACGTGGTGGATCTTGGGAAATCGACTAGCTGGCCGGAGCCTCGGGAGCGGCATCGCCGGTCGCCGGTGCTTCCGGAGCTGCTTCACTGGAAGCCGGTGCGGCCGGAGCCGGACGCGGAGCAGCCTGAGCCACTGGCGCCTGAGCGCTCTCCTGCGCCTTGACACGAGTCTTGGCGCCCTTGTGCGGTGCCAGGACCATCGTCATGTTTCGGCCGTCCTGCTTTGCCGAGGTTTCGACGAATCCGAGATCTGCGACGTCTGCTCCCAGACGCTGCAGAAGGCGGTAGCCGAGTTCGGGGCGTGACTGCTCACGTCCGCGGAACATGATCGTGACCTTGACCTTGGAACCGGCTTCGAGGAAGCGAACGACGTTGCGCTTCTTGGTCTCGTAGTCGTGGTCGTCGATCTTGGGTCGGAGCTTCTGCTCCTTGATGACCGTCAGCTGCTGGTTCTTACGTGACTCACGTGCCTTCTGTGCAGCCTCGTACTTGAACTTGCCGTAGTCCATGATCTTGCAGACCGGTGGACGGGCGTCAGGAGCTACCTCGACCAGGTCGAGGTCGGCCTCAAGGGCCAAGCGGAGTGCATCTTCAACACGCACGATGCCTACCTGTTCGCCGCCAGGTCCGACCAAACGAACCTCGGGAACGCGGATACGATCGTTGATGCGGGTCTCAGTGCTGATGGGGCCTCCTAGGTTGAACGGTGCGGTCTTCATGACCGCACGCAGCCCGTACCGCCCGCACCCCAACAAAAAAGCCCCGCTGTGATGATTGCTCATCCGCGGGGCCCGATGTCGACCGATCACATAGGATCCAGCTCACGCCGAAACCTATCTCCTCGACTGAGCGAGGAACCTGACGAAGAATGATCTCCGATAACAGGTGACCGGAACCACTGAACTGCAGTTTCACCTGCCGTGCAGAGGTGGGAGTCGGACTCCACTTGCTGCCCCCGAACAAGTCGGAGGCGGTCGTTGCAACAAGAGTAACAGGTCGCCACAGATGAAAGAAATCGGTGCCGCTCCCAGTGCTGCCGGGAGAGGCCCGATTCAACACCGTCACGGCCTGATGGAATCCTTACATCCATGAGTGAGAACTTCGAGGCAGAACAGAACACCGACGGCGCGAACCCCGACGTCCGCGAACTCTCCGAAGTTCCCGCGGTCGAGGTCATCAGCCGCGCTGCAGTGATGCTGATGAGTTCGGCTGCCGAAAAACTCGGCCTCTCCGACGCCGATCCGTCTTCCAGCCCCTACCTGGACCTCGACGAAGCGCGTCGCGTCATCACGGCACTTGCCGGACTCGTGACTGCGTCGGTCGAATACCTCGGCCCTCATGCCGGACCCATCCGTGAAGGCCTCCAAGCCCTGCAGCGCGCATTCCGTGAGGCGTCCTCGCACCCGGACGAGCCAGGAAAGGGACCGGGCGAGAAGTTCACCGGTCCGGTCTACTGAGTTGGCAACCGCCAACAAGACTCAACCGACGCCCGAGGACGTCGACGCATTCATTTCACGCGTCGACGACCGCAAACGCGCCGACGCCGTGGAGCTGATCTCCCTGCTGTCGGCCGCAACCGGCGAGCCTGCTGTCATGTGGGGCTCGAGCATCATCGGATTCGGGGCACGGCACTACCGATATGCGAGTGGCCACGAAGGTGACACCCCACTGATCGGGTTCTCCCCCAGGGCCACCGCGCTCACGTTGTACTTGTCGCTGAACTTCGACGACTACACCGACACGCTCGCTCGCCTCGGCAAGCACAAAATCGGCAAGGGCTGCCTGTACGTCAAACGGCTGAGCGACGTCGATGTGACCGCCCTGACCGAACTGATCACGGATTCCGTTGCCGCAGCCCGCAACATGATCGACTGAGTCACTCACCTACGGGGAGAAACAGGCCGAGCGTCTTCGGGCGGTTGCCCGAAGACGGTCGAATCGCGTGGTGTGAAGTGATCGTTCGTCAGCGTGGCCCGACGCATTCGATCGAGTCGAAACCACCGCACGGCGTCGCGCTCGCGACACCAGCCGATGAGAAACCACTGACCACGGTCCTGCGCCAGAATGTGCGGCTCAACTGCCCGCACCGTCTCCGCACCGTCCCCATCCACGTAGTGCAACGACACGACGCGACTCTGCTCGAGACCCTGCTCGACGGCCTGCCGGTTCGCGCGCGAATCCGTCAGAGCCCCGCCGTCACCGCGAATCCACACGCGGCCACCGAGCTCCGCGACCTTGCGACGACTCTCCTCGTCCATCACATCGAGCAGTTTCGCCAGCGCTGCTCGCCCATCCGGCGCAAACGGAGCATCACCCATCGCCGTCAAGGCCAACGCGATCGAAACTGCTTGCGGAACAGTGAAATTCACCGGCGGTAGCGTAGCGCGACCCACGAGTCGGTAACCACCCCCGGGGCCTGAGCGCGCTTCGATCGCCGCACCCGACATCATCAGCGTCTCGATATCCCTCTTGATCGTCCGGGTGGTGACACCGAATTCCTCGGACAATCGGGAGCACGTAGTCCCTCGATCGCCCTGTCGCCGAAGTTCCTCGACGAGAGCATGCAATCTCGCAGCTCGATTCACGTTCACCAGTGTCTCAGATTCCGATACCAAACGGTGACATAATTGGTGACACTCTGTTGTCACCAACCCGGGTGCACTGTGAGTACATGAAAACTCACATCGTTCTTGTTCCCGGATTCTGGCTCGGTTTATGGGCTTGGGATGCAGTACTCCCACACCTCGAACATTCCGACACCCGCGTGACCAGCCTGACACTGCCCGGGCTCGACGCAGTGGACACAGATCGATCAGCGGTCACCTTCGACGCTCACGTCCGTGCAGTCGTCGACGCCGTATCGGACTCCGACGAGCGCACGGTCTTGGTCGTACACAGCGGCGCCGGCCCGGTGGGGTACGCCGTCACCGATCGCATCCCGGATCGCGTCGCTCGGATCGTCTACGTCGACTCGGGCCCCATGCCCGACGGCGCGGCGCTGCGACCGGATCTGGCCGCTGACGTCGTCGAGATACCGCTGCCGACGTGGGCAGAACTTGAAGCAGACGGCAGCAGCCTCGAAGGACTCGACGAGAAGGCTCTCGAGGCGTTTCGCGCCAACGCCGTCCCCGAACCGGCCGGGCCGGCGCGTGAGCCGATTGTCCTGACGAACGAAAAGCGCTACCAGGTGCCGTCAACCGTCGTTTGCAGCACGTTCCCGTCCGCGGTGATTGCCCAGATGGCCGACGGAGGTCATCCGATGGCCGCCGAACTGGCGAAACTCCCCGTGACGTACGTCGACCTCCCGACCGGCCATTGGCCGATGTGGTCGCGCCCCGAAGACGTCGCCCAGGTGATCCTCGAGGCCGCCGCTTCCTGATCGACAAAGCAGTGATGCCGGATCGGATTCCGACCCGGCATCACTGACCGACTTCTACTTGCTCACCTTCTACTAGCTCACGGAAGCAGCTTTCTTCCGTGGCGCCGCCTTCTTTGCGGCAACTGCCTTCGTCGCACGCTTCTTGGTGATCGGCTTGGCCTTGACCGGCGCGTGCTGTGCGGTGAGAACCTCACTGAGGAACTTGCCCGTGTAGCTCTCGGGGACCGCGGCAACGTCCTCCGGGGTACCTTGCGCCACAACGGTTCCGCCGCCGGATCCACCTTCGGGCCCCATGTCGACGACCCAGTCCGACGTCTTGATCACGTCGAGGTTGTGCTCGATCACGATCACGCTGTTGCCCTTGTCCACCAGACCGTTGATCACGATCAGGAGCTTGCGGATGTCCTCGAAATGCAGACCCGTGGTGGGCTCGTCGAGGATGTACACCGTGCGACCGGTGGACCGCTTCTGCAATTCGGCGGCGAGCTTGACGCGCTGCGCTTCACCACCGGACAGAGTCGGAGCCGGCTGACCCAGTCGGACATAGCCCAGGCCGACGTCGACCAGCGTCTTGAGGTACCGGTGAATTGAGGTGACCGGCTGGAAGAACTCGGCTGCTTCCTCGATAGGCATGTCGAGTACCTCGGCGATCGACTTGCCCTTGTAGTGGACCTCGAGCGTTTCGCGGTTGTACCGGGCGCCGTGGCATACCTCGCAGGGCACGTACACGTCCGGCAGGAAATTCATCTCGATCTTCAGCGTTCCGTCGCCGGAGCACGCCTCGCAGCGTCCGCCCTTGACGTTGAACGAGAATCGGCCGGGCTGGTAACCGCGGACTTTCGCTTCCGTGGTGGCCGCGAACAGGGTTCGGATCTTGTCGAACACGCCGGTGTACGTCGCCGCGTTCGATCGTGGAGTCCGGCCGATCGGAGACTGATCGACCTGCACGAGCTTGTCCAGCTGATCGAGACCGTTGATTCGTGTGTGACGCCCAGGTACCTGGCGTGCACCGTTGAGCTTGTTCGCCATGACGGTCGCGAGAATGTCGTTGACCAACGTCGACTTGCCCGAACCGGAGACACCGGTGACAGCGGTGAGAACACCCAGCGGGAAACTCACGTCGATGCCGTCGAGATTGTGCTCGCGAGCTCCGACGACCGTGACCTGGCGTTTGCGGTCCACCGGTCGACGAATGGCCGGAACCTCGATGAAGCTACGACCTGACAGGTAGGCGCCGGTCAGAGATTCTTCACACGTCAGCAGTTCTTCGTATGGCCCGCTGTGGACGACCTTGCCGCCGTGCTCGCCGGCGTACGGTCCGATGTCGACTACCCAGTCGGACGTGCGGATCGTGTCTTCGTCGTGCTCGACGACGATCAGCGTGTTGCCGAGGTCGCGCAAGCGCGTCAGGGTTTCGATCAGTCGTCGATTGTCACGCTGATGCAGGCCGATGGACGGCTCGTCGAGTACATACAGCACGCCGACGAGCCCGGAACCGATCTGCGTTGCCAAGCGGATTCGCTGGGCCTCGCCACCGGACAACGTGCCAGCGGCACGCGAGAGGGAAAGGTATTCCAAGCCGACGTCGAGCAGGAACCCGAGTCGTGCCTGAACTTCCTTGAGGACCTGACCCGCAATCGCCTCTTCGCGCGAGCCGAGAGTGAGGCTGTTCAAGAAGTCCGCGCAATCGGAGATCGACAGTTCACAGACCTCGGCGATGGACTTACTGCCGAAGTCCCCAGCCGCGATAGTTACCGACAGGATTTCCGGGCGCAGGCGAGCACCACCACACGCCGGGCACGGGGTGTCGCGCATGTACCCGTCGTACCGTTCCTTCATCTGATCCGATTCGGTCTGCTCGAGCCGGCGATGCAGGAACGGCATCACACCTTCGAACTCCGCGTAGTAAGAACGGGTACGGCCGTACCGGTTCTTGTACCGGACGTGAACCTGCTCCTCGCTGCCTTCGAGGATTGCTTTACGGGCCTTCGCCGGCAACTTGTTCCACGGCGTCTTCATGTCGAATCCGAGAATGTCGCCGAGGCCGGACAGCAAACGTCCGAAGTACTCCGAACTCTGGCCCATCGACCACGGCGCGATTGCTCCGTCTTCGAGACTCAGGTCGGGATCGGGAACCACCAGATCCGGGTCGACCTCCTTGCGGATACCGAGGCCGGTGCATTCCGGGCAGGCGCCGTAGGGCGAGTTGAAGGAGAACGAGCGCGGTTCGAGATCGTCGATCGCGAGTGCGTGGCCATTCGGGCAGGCCAACTTCTCGGAGAAACGACGCTCACGATCAGGTGCATTTTCTTCACGGTCGACGAAGTCGAGGACCACGATGCCTTCAGCCAAGCGAAGTGCGGTCTCGACCGAGTCGGTCAGGCGCTGCTTCGAACTCGCCTTGACCTGCAATCGGTCGACCACTACTTCGATGTCGTGCTTTTCCTGCTTCTTGAGCTTCGGCGGATCGGCCAGCGAATGGACGACACCGTCGACGCGCACTCGCGAGTAGCCCTGGGTGTTGAGCTGATCGAAGAGATCGACGAACTCGCCCTTACGAGTACGGACCACTGGTGCGAGGACCTGGAACTTGATGCCCTCCTCCATCTCGAGCACCTGGTCGACGATCTGCTGGGGCGTCTGACGTGCGATCTTCTCACCACACACCGGGCAGTGCGCCGAACCCGCGCGGGCATAGAGAAGTCGGAGGTAGTCGTAGACCTCGGTAATGGTGCCCACCGTCGAACGGGGGTTGCGGTTGGTCGACTTCTGGTCGATCGACACCGCAGGAGACAATCCCTCGATGAAGTCCACATCCGGCTTGTCCATCTGACCGAGGAACTGACGCGCGTATGCCGAGAGCGACTCGACGTAGCGGCGCTGACCTTCGGCGAAGATCGTGTCGAACGCGAGGCTGGACTTGCCGGAGCCGGACAACCCGGTGAAGACGATCAGGCTGTCTCGCGGGAGGTCGAGATCGACTCCTCGCAGATTGTGCTCACGCGCACCCCGCACGATCAGGCGATCCGCCACACCAATTCCCTTCATTGTCAATCGTCCGGGGCCGTCCCCCCGGAGAAGTCTCGAGTGGCCTCGCAAACGCGAGTCCTCGAGCGATCGTCATCGTAGGCCGAGCCACCGACACGTTTTTCTCACCAGGCGAGCCCATCGCTCTACCTGCCCCTATTCGAAGGTAGCCTGCGTTTCATGACGAATCAGCCCATCGTGATCGACGACTCCTACACCGGTCAGGTCTCCCCCGATTCTGCCCCTCAGCGGCGCACAGTCGAAGGCGCCGTCATCACGAAGATGTCGGTCGGCCCCATGGACAACAACACTTACCTCGTCGCCTGTTCCACGACCGGGAAATCTCTCCTGATCGATGCGGCCAACGAAGCCGAGAAGATCATCGCGCTCATCGAACAGGAAGCACCTGTTTTCGATTCCATCGTCACCACCCACCAGCACGGCGATCACTGGTTGGCCCTCGAAGACGTTCACGCCGCAACCAAGGTGCCGACCGCCGCGCACCCCCTCGACGCAGAGGTCCTTCCCGTCACCCCGGACGTACTCCTCGAAGACGGCGACAAGGTGACCGTTGGCAACTTGAGCCTCGACGTCATTCACCTGTCCGGCCACACGCCCGGCTCCATCGCGCTGGCTCTCACCGAACCGAGCGGACAGGTTCACCTCTTCACCGGCGACTCACTCTTCCCCGGCGGAGTAGGCAAGACCGCCGACCCCGAGAAGTTCACTTCTCTACTCGACGACGTGGAAAACAAGCTGTTCGGAAGGTACGACGACGCGACCGTCGTCTACCCCGGGCATGGCAAGGACACGACGCTCGGCGCCGAGCGCCCGCACCTGGCGGAGTGGCGCGAACGCGGTTGGTGACGTTTCACCTGTTCCATACTGGACCCCGCTAACCGACTTGGCTGTCGACCTGTTCACCGTTGACTCGAAGTCGCGGAAGCCAGGTCGACAGAGTCCGGCCCAGTCCTTCGACCATCCGTTCCCCGAACACACACAGCGTGCGTTCCCACGGATGGCCGAAGGTCCCTTCCGTGAAGTCGTCCCGACTGAATATGTAGTAGTCACCGTTCGGATAGACCGGGACACGCCACTCCGCAAGCTCCTTCGCAGCAGCATGTGCCTCCGCGTCGAAGGTGTAGCCCGGATGCTGCCAATCCAGAACGACGAAGTTGGGATCGTCGTTCCAATCGGTGACAAAACAGCGCAACGCTTCGGCGTTGATCGCATCCACGCGAGCGGCCCACGCCCCGGGAGTCGCAGCTGGCGCCGCACCCAAATCGAAGACCACGGACGGGATGGGCTCGGCGATGGCGGGCCAAGATCGTGCGTCGATGCCGGGCGTGAACCCAAAGCGGTCACGAAAGACCGCCCAGTTTCTCTCGTTCTCCTCGTCCGACAGCTGTCCCCAGCCGGTGGGAAGGGTCGAGCCGAAATTCTGAGTCATCTTGGTGGTCACAACACCATCGTGCTCGAACGGTGAGCATACTGTGACACCTTCGAACACGCCGTATGCGGACACGCGGTAACGGATACTTCAGAACGGTGTGTCCGGATCAGTGGAGAAGTCATCGTCGCAGTACAGCGCGCTTCGGCGACCAGGAATCCGGCGACCGGGCCAGGCGTGCCGGGATCGCCGAACCGGACCAATTCCTTGTGAGATCGCTAGGGTGGAAAACGAACCTACATCGGGAGGCTTGAAACATGCTGGTACGTCGAATTGCTCGTCCACTGCTTTCCACGATCTTCATCGCCGGGGGAATCGATGCTTTGCGCAACCCTGCTCAGCGAGCAGCCAAAGCGTCACCGCTGATCGACAAATCCGTCGAGACGCTGCCAGGAGCAGTGACGCAGAAGGTGCCTGCTGATCCGGAAACACTCGTCAAGATCAACGCCGCCGTCCAGATCGGCGGCGGTGCCCTGCTGGCCACCGGCAAGGCGCCGCGGCTCGCGTCGTTGGTGCTCGCGGGGAGCCTGGTACCGACCACGCTTGCCGGTCACGACTTCTGGAACGAAACCGATCCGTCACTGCGAGCGATGCAGCGCACCAACTTCATCAAGAACGTCAGCTTGCTCGGCGGACTGATGATCGCCTCCGTCGACACCGAGGGCAAGCCGTCGCTCGGCTGGCGCGGCCGTCGCGCCGCGAAGAAGGCCCAGGCGTCTATCGCCGCGGCACTTCCATTGGTCGCATCGCAGACCGATCACACGAGCGATCGCGTCGAGCATGCTCTGTCGGTGGCATCCGAACGCGGTTCCGAGCTTGCCGAAACCGCGAAGGCACACGGCACGGATTGGCTCGAACTTGCGAAGGAGCGCAGCTCCGAGTTCGCGGAGATCGCGAGCAAGCGAGCCGCGGAATTCGGAGAGGTCGCCAAAGAACGCGGCCCGGACATCCTCGAAGTCGCGCAGAAGCGCGGCTCCGAACTGGCCGAGACCGCACGCGAGCGCAGCGCCGAACTGGCAGAGCTGGCGAGCAAGCGCAGCTCCGAGTTCGCCGAACTCGCGCTCGAAAAGAGCAACGAGTGGGCCGAAACGGCGTCGGAGCAGACCGAGGTGCTGGGTAAGCGTGCCCGAAAGCGCGCCGAGAAGGCGCTCGAAAAGGCTCGCGCCAAGAAGGACGAATTGACGCACTGAGTGCACCGAAAACACGGTCAGGCCACCTTCGGGTGGCCTGACCTGTATCTATGCGGCAGTTCATCTGGGGGAACTAGACTGTCTTGGCGCTTTTGCAGCGCGTGAATTTCTCATCAAGCCTAGGAGATCCTTTGCCCGACGCGGACCCGTCACTGAACGAGCAAGAGCTCGAGCAGCAGTACGTGACGATGTTGTACTCCCGTCTCGACGATCTTCGAAAGTATGCCCAAACTCGCTTGAGCACGGTGCTCCTCGAGACCGGCGGAACCCCGCAAGCACGCAGTGAACGCGAATCCTTCAATGCCATGTACACCGAAGATCTCGCCAAGTACGACGCAGCCGAGAACGGAATGTGTTTCGGACGCATCGACTTCGACGACGAGCGACGCTACGTCGGCCGACTCGGAATTCTGGACACCGACAACGACTACGAAACGCTACTGCTCGACTGGCGAGCTCCGATGGCACGCCCGTTCTATCTGGCGACGCCCGCGGCACCTGAGGGCGTCAAGCGACGACGCCATATCCGCAGTCGGAGCCGAACAGTCACCGGAATCAACGACGAATACCTGGACCTCGACGCTGCCCGAGCCGCCGGCGTGGTGACCGAAGCCGGTGGCGTCGCCGGTGAGAGCGCACTCCTGGACGCTCTGAACGCAGCGCGTACGGGTCAGATGAACGACATCGTCGAGACCATTCAGAGTGAGCAGGATGCCATCATCCGCTCCGAGCACAAGAGCGTTTTGGTCGTCCAGGGCGGTCCGGGTACCGGCAAAACCGCAGTCGCCCTTCACCGTGCCGCCTTCTTGCTCTACACCTACCGTCAGCAACTGGCCAAGGCCGGTGTTCTCATCATCGGGCCGAACGCGACGTTCCTCGACTACATCAGCCAGGTCCTTCCTTCACTCGGCGAGACCGGAGTTCTGCTCTCGACGATCGGGGACCTGTATCCCGGAGTGCGTGCGACTCGTACGGATTCCCTCGCCGCCGGCGAGATCAAGGGTTCCCTCGCGATCCTCGACGTACTCAAGAACGCCGTCCGGGATCGGCAGGAAGTTCCGTCGAAGCCGATAACCCTTCGATTCGACACGTACGACTTGAAACTGGATCGCAAGACTGTCACGAAGGCGCGCGGGCGCGCTCGGTCGTCGCGTCGCCCACACAACCTGGCGCGCCCGATCTTCGTGGCAGCAGTCATCGAGGCGTTGGCACTGCAGATGGCCGAACTCATCGGCGGAAACCTCGTCGACGGTGGGTCACTCCTCAGTCGGGACGACATCGCCGACATTCGCGACGAGATGCGTGAGGACCCGGACATCATGTCCGCCATCGCGAAGCTGTGGCCCGAATTGTCGCCGCAGCAAATCCTCGCGGAACTGTGGACGTCGCCGGCGCGGTTGGCCAAGGCAGCACCGCAACTCGACGACGCCCAACGCGACGAGCTTCTGCAGAGCGTCGGACCGGGTTTCAGTGCGGCCGATGCTCCCCTGCTCGACGAACTGGCCGAGATTCTCGGCGTCGACGACGCCGCCGAACGCGAACGCGCACAACGTGAATGGCGCGCGCAGATCGCCGACGCTCAGGGCGCCCTCGACATCCTCACCGGCTCTGCACCACAGGACCTCGAGGACGAGATGGATCCCGAGATCTTGATGGCGTACGACTTGATCGACGCCAGCCAACTCGCCCAGCGCCACGATCAAGGTCAGCGTCAGACGACGGCGGAACGCGCTGCCGGCGACCGGACGTGGACCTACGGTCACGTGATCGTCGACGAAGCCCAAGAGCTCTCCGAAATGGCGTGGCGAATGCTGATGCGGCGCATACCGAATCGCTGGATGACGTTGGTCGGCGATACAGCCCAGACCGGGGATCCGGCGGGAACCTCGTCCTGGCAGAAGATTCTCGAGCCTTACGTCGCCAAGCGCTGGAAGCTCACCGAACTGACCGTCAACTACCGAACTCCTTCGGAGATCATGGATGTCGCGCACCGTGTACTCGAAGAGATCGACCCGGAGCAATCCGTGCCCCGGTCGGTACGCGACAGCGGATTCGCGCCGTGGGCGCTCAAGACCACGGCCGAAGAATTGGAATCGACCGTGCGCCGTTGCATCGAGTCCGAGTCGCATCCCGGTATCACCGCAGTGATCGCCGGTTCCGAGGTCGTTGCCGATCTGGCGGGCCTTGCGAGTGACACCGTAAGCGTCCTGTCCGTCAAGGACGTCAAGGGACTCGAGTTCGACACCGTGTTGATCGTCGAACCTGCCGACATTCTCGACGAGTCACCACGCGGAATGAACGACCTCTACGTCGCATTGACCCGCGCTACCCAGAGGCTCGGCATCATTCACGTCGAGTCGCTCCCCGCGGTTCTCGACGGCGTCGAAGCAGCAGAGTTGGCCTTCGATTCGTGAGCATCACGGAGTAGGTTCGTGCGTGACACCACGAATGGTGGTGTCACTCCAATTTGTGTCGACGACTGAAGGAATGACCCCTCGTGCTTGGCCTGCCCGCAAGTTCCGCCGCACCCATCCGCAAGATCGCTCGCGTGGTGATCGGCGTCGGGATGCTTGCGGCGGTGACAGCCGGTTGCTCAGAGGATGATTCGAGTTCGACGGCTGCTGCCGGCAGCGACGACATCGCTGCTGTTGCTGCCGCACCGACAGAAAAACCGGTAGACGAGGCAGATCGGCTGCGGGCGGCGCTTGCGTCTACCGGGGTCACGCCCGCCTTTTCCGACGACATGTTGCAGGCGCTCGGTGACGGCGTCTGCCAGCAGCTCGCGGCCGGAACGGATCGAGCGATGATCATCGCGAATCTGCGGGCGGTATCGCTGAACGGAGCAAGCGAACCAATGGTCACCTCCGGAAACGGCTCGGCCGCATCGACAACACCCCCCAGCGCCGATCAGCTGGCTGAAGTGTTCGTCGATGCGGCCGAGGCCGACTACTGCCGGTAGTTCAGCGAACGGTGTGCACGATCAGGACATCGGACGTCGCCTTGCGAGCGGCATCGGAAGGCACCGATCCGAGTAGACGCCCGGTCAACGTGTTCAATCCGCGATTTCCGACGACCAGCAAGTCGCCCTTCACCTCGTCGAGCAAAGCGAGAAGCGATTCGACGGGAGCGCCGACGACGGCGCGCTCGACAACATCCTTTGCCCCCTGGGCATGTGCGCGCTCACGAGCGGTGCGAAGGATCTCGTAGGTCGGAGCGGAACCGGTGACCTGGTAGGCCTCGTTACCCAACGCATCAGCGGCAGCGCTCACGTCCTTGGGATCAGCCGGGTAGTACGCACACGCGATGACGAGCTGAGCGTCCGAGCCACTGGCAATGGCGGCAGCTCTGTCGACTGCCTTCAGTGACGACTCGGAGCCATCGGTTCCTACGACAACGGTCCGGTAGGCACTCATTCATTCCTCCATGGTTACGGGACGGACGGTACGGCCGGCACCGGGCGCAACGCTGTTGCGCCCGCTCGACAACCGCTGCGCTGACATTAGCGGGATTGTGCCGCGGATAGTGTTATTTGCAGTACACGCCACAAGCCCACAGTGAATGTGATTCTTCGTCACAGACACATTTGTTCGGTGGTGACCACTCAGCGAAGTTTGCCAAAGCGGGGCCCGAACAGCGCCGCCGGAAATACTTCCTGCTCGACCAGGGCGGTACGCCACGGCGTCGCCAATTCCAGCAACCGCTTGGCACCCTCCTCACCCAGCGCATCCCACGGAGCCAAAGCGAGGTCGTCCGTCAGGTCTTCGACGACGTCACGCAAGTCCTGCCCGTCCTCGGTCAGCGCACCGGACGAACGATCCAGCAGTTCGCGGTCCTTCAAACTCTCGACGGCCTCGTCCCACTGTTCCTGCGACCATCCGCGACGAGTCTGCGCGAATTTGCGCTGAAACCCGATTCCCGTCGCGGTGTGCGTGATCAACGCGTCCAGGCCGTTCAATCCCGCGGTCTGAAGGGCCGCAATGTGGCCGTCACCGCGATACTCACGCAGCAATGTCAGCGCGTGCCAGAAACGCAGGTGCGGCTCGGCCGGCCAGTCGAGCGACGCCCAACCCGCGTACAGAGGGCGGCCGTCCACTCCAGGAATGTTCTGGGCAGCGATCGACACGAGTTCGGCGGCCTCGGCCATGTCCCCCGATCCTGTCACGTCTGCACCGAACAGGCGGACGTACGCCGCGTCGATTGCCCGATACCGCGCGGCGACAACCTCTGTGGGCCTTGCCAATTCCCAGGCACGTGGGATGACACTGGCGATCAATTCAGGATTGAAGTTGAAGAAGGTGGCCGTGACGACAGTCGCGGGTGGAGCGCCGAGCGGAGCTGATCGCCCGGCAAAGTACACCATTCGGCCAGGCTCCAACCCGACGCCGACAAGTTCCTTCTCCGTCTCCGGGACGAAGTACGCCAAGGAATGGAGAAGTTCGAGAGTCCGCGCGGTCTTGCCTGCAGTCTGTGCATCCATACCTGAAACCGTAGCGGTCGAAAGCACGAACGCACGCGAGGCGACCTACTTGAGACCCGCGGCGTCCATTCCTCGAAGCTCCTTCTTCAAATCCGAGATTTCGTCTCGCAATCGCCCAGCCAACTCGAACTGAAGGTCACGTGCAGCGTTCATCATCTGATCGGTGAGTTCCTTGACCAGATCTGCCAATTCGGCCCGAGGCATCGATTTGGTGTCGCGCCCCTCGTACACACCCGCACTGACCGCACGACCGGCCTCACCCTGCGCACGCCGACCACGCGTCGCATTGCGACCCGAACCACCGACGTCCACGGACGCCGCAGTGTCCTCTGCCTCCTCGTACACCTGATCGAGAATGTCCGCGATCTTCTTGCGTAGAGGTTGTGGGTCGACGCCCATCTTCTCGTTGTAGGCGACCTGCTTCTCGCGTCGTCGCTCGGTTTCCTCGATGGCCTGCGCCATGGAAGCGGTGATCTTGTCCGCATACATGTGCACTTGACCGGATACATTTCGAGCCGCTCGGCCGATCGTCTGAATGAGGCTGGTGGAGCTACGTAGGAAACCTTCTTTGTCGGCATCGAGAATCGCGACCAGCGACACCTCGGGAAGGTCGAGTCCCTCACGCAGGAGGTTGATGCCGACCAGCACGTCGTACTCCCCCAGGCGGAGCTGACGGAGCAACTCGACTCGCCGGAGCGTATCGATATCCGAGTGCAGGTAGCGGACGCGAATACCGAGTTCGAGCAGGTAATCGGTCAGATCTTCCGACATCTTCTTGGTCAACGTCGTGACCAGCACACGCTCGTCACGTTCCGCTCGCTCGCGGATTTCGTGAACGAGATCGTCGATCTGTCCCTTGGTGGGTTTGACGATGACCTCGGGATCGATCAATCCGGTCGGGCGGATCACCTGCTCGACGAACTCACCGCCGGACTGACCCAACTCGTACTTACCTGGTGTCGCCGACAAGTAGACGGTCTGACCGATCCGCTGACTGAATTCTTCCCAAGTCAGAGGGCGGTTGTCTGTTGCCGACGGTAGCCGGAATCCGAACTCGACCAGGTTTCGCTTGCGCGACATATCGCCCTCGTACATGGCGCCGATCTGAGGAACCGTCACGTGCGACTCGTCGATGACCAGAAGGAAATCTTCCGGGAAGTAGTCGATCAAGGTTGCGGGGGCAGTTCCAGGGCCACGGCCGTCGATGTGGCGCGAGTAGTTCTCGATGCCGGAGCAGAATCCGACCTGTTTGATCATCTCGAGGTCGTATTGCGTACGCATGCGCAGACGCTGAGCCTCGAGGAGCTTGCCCTTGCCTTCGAGCTCGGCGAGTCGCTCTTCGAGTTCCGCCTCGATGTCCTTGGCGGCACGCTCCATGCGTTCAGGGCCGGCGACGTAGTGCGTCGCCGGGAAGATACGAACCGTGTCGACCTGGCGAACGATGTCACCAGTCAGTGGATGGAGGTAGTACAGTGCCTCGATCTCGTCACCGAAGAATTCGATGCGGACCGCCAGCTCTTCGTACGACGGAATGATCTCGACCGTGTCGCCGCGCACGCGGAACGAACCTCGCGTGAACGCCATGTCGTTGCGGTTGTACTGAACGTCGACGAGCAGACGCAGGAACGCATCCCGCGGCACCTCCACACCGACGTCCAGCTGAATCGAGCGATCGAGGTACGACTGCGGTGTACCGAGGCCGTAGATGCACGACACCGAGGCCACCACGACCACGTCCCGTCGTGACAGAAGGCTGGACGTCGCCGAGTGGCGCAGCCGCTCGACATCGTCGTTGACGGACGAATCCTTCTCGATGTAGGTGTCCGTCTGGGCGATGTACGCCTCGGGTTGGTAGTAGTCGTAGTACGAGACGAAGTACTCGACCGCGTTGTTGGGTAGCATTTCCCGAAGCTCGTTCGCGAGCTGAGCCGCCAAAGTCTTGTTCGGAGCCATCACCAGAGCTGGGCGCTGCAGCTTCTCGATCAACCACGCAGTCGTGGCCGACTTACCGGTACCGGTCGCACCGAGGAGGACTACGTCCTTCTCCCCCTCGTTGATCCGTTTCTCCAGCTCGGCGATAGCTGCCGGCTGATCGCCTGCCGGTTCGTACGGGCTGACGACCTCGAAGCGCGCGTCTGAGCGCTCGATGTCACCAACCGGCCGAAACTCGGAATGCGCGACCACGGGATGTTCGGAAGCAAACGCCATGAAACCAGGGTAAGCGCACCTACCGACACAATGCCCGCTCGTCCGCGTTCAGCCGAAAATGCAGTTCGGCGGTAGGTTCTTCGACCATGAGCGAGGAACGTCCCCACATTCACCGGCCGAAGGTCGAAACCTTCGACATCGCAGCTCGCACCAACGTCGATCCCAAGGGCTTCGTTCGCCCGGTCGAGCACTACCGCGAAGAACCGTGGGGGTTGTACATGGCGCGCCACGCCGACCATCCCCGGTTTCACTACTTGGAGTCCTGGATCATTCCCGAACTCGGAATTCGGGCGTCGATCCTGCACTTCACCCCGGAACACATCCGAGACTGGGATTTCTATGTCGACATCGGCGACTTCATCCGCGGCGACCAGGTCTGGACGTCCGAGGACCACTACCTCGACCTGATCGTGCAGACCGGACGCAGCGTCGAATTGCTCGACGTCGACGAATTGCTCGAGGCGAACACCGCCGGGATTCTCGACCCGAAGACGTCAGAGCGTGCGATGCTGAACGCGGCCCGCGCTATCGACGGCATCGCCGCCCACGGTCACGATCTCGACGCCTGGCTCACCTCGGTGGGCATGCCGGTCACGTGGCGCTGAGTGGTTAGAGGGACCAGCCTGATTTCTCGGCCCACTCCCATGCCCGGTGGAAAGCGGCGTCGAACCACGGCGTCTTGACACCCAGGTAGGCGTCGATCGCAGCGGCGTAGTCGTCGATGCCGGCGGCACTCTCGGCTGCCTTGACCTTGAGTTCGGCATATTCGGCACGCGCCGACGCATCGGCGCGAAGCCAGTCGCGGAAGAGGATCGCGAACTGCTGACCTGGCCAACCGTCCACCCGAATGTGAATGTTCGCGCGGCGCCCTGGATCGGCACTCCCGTGGATCCGCTTCGCCCACACCGCCGGATCGGTCTCGCCACCGAGGTACGACGGTTTCGGGTCGTCGGCGACGATGTGCTCGATCCGGGGGAACCCGGCAGCGGCCAGATCTTCCGCGAGGTCGTCGGCAACGCCGAGGTGCTCGACAGTGATCTGAATGTCGATCACGTCCTTGGCATCGAGACCAGGCACTGCGGTCGATCCGATGTGATCGATACGGCGCGCGCGGTCACCGGACGCCAACGACAACCGGCCGATGATTCGTTCGGCCTGCGCCGGCCACGACGGGTCGGCTGGAGTCAGCTCGGGCAGTGCGCGCACTACCGTGCCCTCGCGGAGGTTCTTCTCGAAGGGAACAAGTCGATTCGCCCACAAGTCGCGGACCACGTCGTCGAGTGAACCCGGCTCTCCGCTGTTGTCGAGCCACACGTCGGCAACAGCACGACGCTGATCGTCATTTGCCTGCGCTGCGATGCGCGCACGAGCGTCGGATTCAGGCATGCCGCGCGAGCCCACCAAGCGTCGAACTCGTTCCTCCTCGTCGACGTAGACGATGACGACCAGATTGAATGCCGGCGCCATCGAACCCTCGACCAACAGCGGAATATCTTGAACGAGCACTGCATCCGACGGCGCAGACGAAATCTGCTCCATCGTCCGCGCACCGATCAGTGGGTGGAGGATGCCGTTGAGAGTTCCGCGTGACGTGTCGTCGGCAAACGCCAACGACGCTAGCGCGGGTCGGTTGAGGCTGCCGTCCTCGGACAGAATCCCGTCGCCGAATGCATCGACCAGAGCGGCAAGTCCCGGAGTACCGGGCTCGACCACTTCTCGGGCGATCAGGTCGGCGTCGACGATGACGGCTCCCAGTTCGCTGAGGATTTTCGACACTGTCGACTTACCGGCTCCGATGCCTCCAGTGAGGCCAACTCTCAACACACTCGACAGTCTCTCATCTCCGCGCCCGAGAGATTCAGACACGCCTACTGATCGAACACGCCGGGGCGTTCGAGGCTCAAATACCACAATTTCGGTGACCGTGCGGTTATGTTCTAGCGAACGCACCTGTACCTGCACCTTCTCGAGAAAGTGGACGCCATGCGAGCAGATCGCGACCATCACGGTCAGCACCGCCTCGGAATGCCGAACGGCGTGCACTGCATAGAGTTTCCCGAAGTTGCTTTTGCCCTGGCAGAGCACCGTCGTACGTGGTTCACGATGCTCGTGAGCCAAGGCCGACACAGCTTCGCGTCGATGCGTAAGCGCACAGCCGAAGCGACCGCCACCTACTGGGTGCCTGCTCCCGCAAACTGAGTTCTCTTCACGAAGTACAAAATGACCGGCAACCCTTCGGTGCCGGTCATTTTTGTGTTCACTCACTGAATTGATTCTTCGCTCGCAAGTGACACCTGGCAGAGAGAAGAACCCCGCCCCTGCACGTGCAGGGGCGGGGTTCTTCACAGATCTCGCCTGATCAGATCAAGCGGTAATCCTTATGCGTTGCCCGACAGCTTCTCGCGAAGTGCGGCGAGCTGTGCATCGCTGGCAAGCGATCCGCCAGCGGACTCGGCCGGAGCGGAGCCGGCAGCAGCCGGAGCCTCGGCGTCGTCTGCAGCAGCCGTCTCCGAGGAGTAGCCGGCAGCAGCGGTGGCAGCCTCAGCGGCCTCGTCTGCAGCGGTCTTCTCCATCTGAGCGGTGTGCATCTTGTGGCGACGCTCAGCCTCGGCGTAGCGGTTCTCCCACTCTTCACGCTGCTTGTCGAAGCCCTCGAGCCATTCGTTGGTCTCGGGATCGAAGCCCTCGGGGAAGATGTAGTTGCCCTGCTCGTCGTACGAGTCGGCCATGCCGTACTTGGACGGATCGAACTCGGCGTTGTAATCCTCGTTGGCCTGCTTCAGCGACAGCGAGATACGACGACGCTCGAGGTCGATGTCGATGACCTTGACGAGTGCATCGTCGCCGACGCCGACAACCTGGTCCGGAACCTCGACGTGGCGCTCAGCGAGCTCCGAGATGTGAACGAGGCCTTCGATTCCCTCTTCGACGCGCACGAATGCACCGAACGGAACCAGCTTCGTGACCTTGCCGGGCACGATCTGGCCGATGGCGTGCGTGCGGGCGAACTGACGCCACGGATCTTCCTGTGTTGCCTTGAGCGACAGGGAGACGCGCTCGCGGTCCAGGTCGACGTCGAGAACCTCGACGGTGACCTCGGTGCCGACCTCGACAACCTCGGACGGGTGATCGATGTGCTTCCAAGACAGCTCGGAAACGTGAACCAGACCGTCTACGCCGCCCAGGTCCACGAATGCACCGAAGTTGACGATGGAGGACACGACGCCCTTGCGGACCTGGCCCTTCTGGAGCTGGTGCAGGAATTCGCTGCGAACCTCGGACTGAGTCTGCTCGAGCCATGCGCGGCGCGACAGGACCACGTTGTTGCGGTTCTTGTCGAGCTCGATGATCTTGGCCTCGATCTCCTTGCCGACGTACGGCTGGAGGTCGCGGACGCGACGCATTTCGACGAGCGAAGCGGGGAGGAAGCCACGAAGACCGATGTCAAGGATGAGGCCGCCCTTGACGACCTCGATGACGGTGCCCTTGACGGCCTCGTCCTTCTCCTTGAGCTCCTCGATGGTGCCCCAGGCACGCTCGTACTGAGCGCGCTTCTTCGACAGGATCAGTCGACCTTCTTTGTCCTCCTTGGTGAGGACGAGAGCCTCGACCGCATCTCCCACGGAGACGACCTCATTGGGGTCGACGTCGTGCTTGATGGAGAGCTCACGAGAAGGGATGACGCCTTCGGTCTTGTAACCGATGTCGAGCAGAACCTCGTCGCGGTCGACCTTGACGATGGTTCCTTCGACGATGTCGCCATCGTTGAAGTACTTGATCGTGGCATCGATGGCGGCGAGGAAGTCCTCGGCGGAGCCAATGTCGTTAATGGCAACCTGCGGCGAGGTGACGGTTGTGGAGGGCATATGTTGAATTGCTCCGGACGAGTTGTGGTCGGTTGATGGATTTTGTCGGACGAGATGCGCAACTGTGGCGTACAAATGTTGGAAGTACTTTGTGAAGTACTAGATCGAAGTACCCAGCTGCATCAATAACGAACAACCGAATACCGGATCACATTCCACACCGCGGAAGCGCACCGCGAGCTCCCTCGGTCCGACTGATTCCGAGACCTTGGTAAAGATCTCGTATAGACAATCGGTCGGATGACAGACACTCGCGTGAGTAAGACTACGCGTCGGCTATCTTGCCGGGCAAACCCGGGTACCCTGCGCCCGCATCACCCGTTCTACTGTGTTGTTCATGTCTGACGAGCGCCATGCCGCTGCCAATTCCATTCTCGGTACCAGCGGCGTCGGCCGAGTCCGTGTCGATTCAAGTGCCAGCGACCGCGCCAGCCGTGCGTGGTGGGACGCCGACGCCGACGATTACCACCGAACCCACGGCGAGTTTCTGGGCGTGAACAGCGCGGAAGGTGAATTCGTCTGGTGCCCCGAAGGGCTGCACGAGGGCGATCACCACTTGCTCGGCGACATAGTCGACAAAGACATATTGGAAGTGGGTTGCGGCTCCGCGCCGTGCGCCCGATGGCTCGCCGGACACGGTGCTCGGGCCGTCGGTCTCGACATCTCGATGGGGATGCTCGCCCGCGGGCAGGACGCGATGAATGCCGGCGGGCCGGCAGTCCCGTTGATTCAGGCAAGTGCGGAACTCCTGCCGTTTGCCGACGGGAGTTTCGACATCGTCTGTTCCGCGTTCGGCGCCGTCCCGTTCGTTGCCGATTCGCAGCGAGTGATGAACGAAGTCGCCCGGGTTCTGCGTCCCGGCGGATCGTGGGTCTTTGCCGTCAACCATCCGATTCGATGGATCTTCCCCGACGATCCCGGGCCGAAAGGCTTGACCGCGACCCTCCCCTACTTCGACCGCACCCCGTATGTCGAGGTCGATGACAACGGAGTCCCCACCTACGTCGAGCATCACCGCACCATCGGCGACCGGGTTCGTGAGATCGTCGCCGCCGGACTTCAGGTGCGCGACATCATCGAGCCCGAATGGCCGGAGTGGTTGGACCGCGAATGGGGACAGTGGAGTCCCCTGCGCGGCCAACTCTTTCCGGGCACTGCAATTTTCAGCGCCGTCAAACCCTGACGGCTACAGCAGCTTCGACAGGAAAGCCTTGGTCCGGTCGTGCTGAGGATTGGCCAGGAGTTCCCGCGGCTCGCCTGCCTCGACCACAACTCCCCCGTCCATGAACACCAACTGGTCGGCGACCTCGCGGGCGAATCCCATCTCGTGGGTGACGACCACCATCGTCATACCTTCTTTGGCCAACTGCTTCATCACGGTGAGAACTTCACCGACCAGTTCGGGGTCGAGCGCGGACGTCGGCTCGTCGAACAGCATGAGCTTCGGGTCCATCGCGAGAGCGCGGGCGATGGCAACTCTTTGCTGCTGACCACCCGACAACTGGGCCGGGTAGGCGTTGGCTTTGGCGCTCAACCCGACCTGATCGAGGAGGTCCTTCGCTCGTTCGACAGCCTTCTTCTTACTGACGCGCTTCACCTGCGTCGGCGCTTCGATGATGTTCTCGAGAGCGGTGCGGTGCGGGAACAGATTGAAGTGCTGAAACACCATCCCGATGTCGCGGCGCTGTTTGGCCGCTGCTCGCGGGTGAAGTTCGTACAGTTTTCCGTTCTTCTCCGAGTAGCCCACCAGGTCGCCGTCGACGTACAGTCGGCCGGCGTTGACCTGCTCGAGGTGATTGATGCAGCGCAAGAACGTCGACTTGCCCGACCCGGACGGCCCGACGAGGCACAGAACTTGGCCGGGATCGATTTCGAGTGAGACCCCTTTGAGAACCTCGAGCGCGCCGAAGTTCTTACAGACCCGGTCTGCCTTGACCATCGGTGTCATCTGCGTTCTCCTCCTGGAATATCCGGGAGTGTCTCCACTACCGTTTCTTTGCCCTGTGCGTCGGCGAGTGCCTGAAGCTGGCGAGTGGTGAGCGTCCTCGTCGACCCTTTCGAATAGTGGCGTTCGACGTAGTACTGGCCGACCATGAGAACACTGGTCATTGCGAGGTACCACGTAACCGCGACCATCAAGAGTGGGATCGGCTCGAAATTTGCCCCGGATATGTCTCTCGCTCGTCCGTAGAGTTCGGTACTCAACGGCACTGCGGTCACCAGCGAAGTCGTCTTGAGCAAGCTGATCAATTCGTTGCCGGTCGGTGGGATGATCACCCGCATCGCCTGGGGAAGGACCGTTCGCCGCATCGTCTGGCCCCACGTCATTCCCAAAGCCACTGACGCTTCGGTCTGACCTTCGTTGACCGAGGCGATACCTGCACGGACGATTTCGGCCATGTACGCCGCCTCGTTCAATGCGAGTCCGATGACTGCGAAGAGAAACGCCGCCTGGAGATCCTGCATGTCGAAATGCACGAACTGATGGACGAACGGAACGCCGAGATCGATGCTCTTGTATATGGAGGGGAAGAGACCCCAGAAGACGAGCTGGACGTAAACGGGCGTGCCGCGGAAGACCCACAAATACACCCAGGCAGCGGACTTCAGCACCGGGTTCGGCGACAGCCGCATTACCGCGAGGACGATGCCCAGAACGATCGCGGCTGCCATCGACAGAATTGTCAGTTGAATGGTGACCCAGGCGGCCTTCGAAATTCGAGCGTCGAAGAGGTACTGGCGGTAAGTCGCCCAGCCGAACTGTTCATTGGTCGCCGAACCGTAGATAAAGAGCCCTACCAGGACCACCACCACGACTGCTGCGACCCATCGGCCCGGTCTGCGCAGTGGGATCGCCTTGATCGGCGCCGGATCGCCAGTCTCAGTTGTTGTCATGTTCATCAGCTTTCCGCGCCGTTGATCTTGGATACTTCGATGACGCCGGCCTCGACACTCCAGGTCTGCGCGATCTGTTGATAGACACCGTTGTCGATCAGGTACTGCATTGCCTGCTGCAGGGCGGGACCGAGGGCGGAACCCTTCACGATCGGCCAGCCGTACGGCGCGGAATCAAAGGGCTGACCCGCAGCTTCCATCCGCCCCTTACTCCGTTTGATCGCGTAGCCGGTCACCGGTGAATCAGCGGACAACGCGTCGACTCGACCCAGGATGAGTGCGTTGGCCGCGTCGTCCTGACTGTCGTACTTAATCTTCTCGATGGGCGGCTTGCCCGCAGCAACGCATGCCTCGCTCTTGGCGGGTACTTCGTCGATGTCCTCGGTAGTTGTGGTCTGTACCGCCACTCGCAACCCACACGCATTGTTCGGGTCCACGGGATTGTCCGGCCGCTGAGCCCACTGGATACCTGCGCTGTAGTACGTGACGAAGTCGACCGACTTCTCCCGCTCCTTGGAGTCGGTGAACGAAGACATGCCGAGGTCGTAGCTTCCCGACTGGATAGCGGGGATGATCTTGTCGAAGTCGGCCTGATTATAGACAGCTTCGACCCCGAGCACAGTCGCCACTGCGTTCATGATGTCGACGTCGAAGCCGACGATCTTGCCATTCTCATCTTTGAATTCGTTTGGTGCGTAAGGAATGTTGACCCCGACCTGCAGCTTGCCCGACTCCCTGACGTTCGGGGGCAACAGGGCGGCGATCTCGGGCACCTTCTGGATGTCAAGTGGCGGCCCCTCCGGAACGAGGCCCTCGTTGTTGGTCACACACCCGCCGCACAGTGCGACGATCAAGCCCACCAACAAGACTCGCACCACGTTGGCACGGATACGCCCACCACTGCTCGAGCCATAACTCACGCCACGTGGCCTTGGTGCCCGTGCGTTTTCATCGACCACGACTCTGCTCTCCACTCGTCGATCGCCGCACTTGCAACGTCCATCCGAAATTCAGTCGAACGGTAGGTTACGGCAGGAGTTCCACCGTCGCCGACTTCGCAAGATTCCGGCCTGTCGTACAAGAATCAGCGACGCAGAGTGTGTGCGTACACGACTTCGGAAAATTCGCTGGTCGATGCCAAACCGCCGAGGTCGGCGGTCGCGATGCCCGACGCGATGGTCGTGCGAACGGCCTCTGAAATCCGGCGTGCTGCCGCAGACAACAACCGATCGCCACGCGCATCACCGAGCCAGTCGAGCATCATTGCACTCGAGAGGAACAGTGCCGTCGGGTTCGCCCGATTCTTCCCGGCGATGTCGGGTGCGGCACCGTGCGCAGCCTGAGCCATGACCTGCGTCTCGGAAGCGTTGATCGACGGCGCGGTTCCGAGTGAACCGGACAGCTCGCCCGCCAGATCCGACAAGATGTCGCCGAACATGTTTTCGGTCACCACGACATCGAAGTCGCCGCCGCGCCGAACCAGGTGCGCCGCCATCGCGTCGACGTGCTCGTCGTCGACGACTACGTGTGGGTACTCCGCAGCGACTGTTCGGCAGGCGTCACGGAACAGGCCGGTGGTCAGTGTGAGGACGTTGGCTTTGTGGACGATCGTGACGTGATTGCGCCGTCGCGACGCCAACGCGAAGGCAGTGCGTGCGATCCGTTCACACGCAGCGCGGGTGAACACACCGACGGCCAGCGCGATGTCGGGCGTCGGCATGAACTCGCCGCTGCCGACTGCCATGTTCCGATCCGCGTACAACCCCTCGGTGTTCTCGCGGACGATCACCAGATCCATGTCGGGGACCATTGCCTTGACACCGGGGAACGCCGCTGCCGGCCGAATGTTCGCGAACAGCTCGAACTTCTTCCGGATGACGCCGCCGGGTGTGAGTTGTCCGCGAAACCTCTCCGGATAGGACGCACTGTCGTGGGGTCCGAGAATCCAACCCTGCAGCTGCCCCAACGAATCGATGGTCTCGTCGGGAATCGGTGTGCCGTGGCTGTCGATGGCCGTGTTCCCGAGCGGAAGCTCGACCCACTCGACGGGCGGAGCATGAACCGCTGACAACGCCGCATCCACGATCTGCCGTGTCGCCGGGACGATTTCGTGGCCGATTCCGTCGCCGTGCATGAGTCCCAGCCGCATGGCCGAAGTACCGATTGCGCTCGCACCTGTCATCAGGCAATCATTGCTCACCATGGTCCAGTCGGTGGAATTGCTCCTCGATCCAGTGAGTGAGTCGGAAGTCCGAGCACAGTGGCAGCTTCTCGCCGACGCCGGTTTACCAAGTCAGGCCTCTCATCACAGCCCGTCCAACCGTCCGCACATCACACTGTTCGTCGCCCGTGAGATCCCCGCGGAGATCGACAAACTGTTGAAGCGGCGCTTCTCGGCCCCTGACTTCGAGGTCCGACTCGGTGGCTACATCGTGTTCGGCGGCAAGCAGATGGTCTTGGCGCGCTCGGTCATTCCTTCGCGCGCACTCCTTCACCTGCACCGAGAAATAGCCGAGGCAACCGTTGGTTCGACGGCGCTTCCCGCCCACGTCGAGCCCGGCGCGTGGACGCCTCATGTGACGCTCGCCCGACGCGTCGAACCTGCACGTCTGGGTGAAGCCATCGCCCTGCTGGGAACCGACGTGATTCAAGGGCGCTGCGGCGCGATCAGGCGCTGGGACGGCGAACAGAAGACGGAATGGTTACTGACGCCGCCGCTGTGACAGATCGGGTTGCACGTCGGGTCACCAGGATTCCCGCGATCACCGCGAGTGCACCAACCGGCTGATTCCAGCCAACGCTTTCGTTCAAGACTATTGCGCCGAGAGCGACGCCCACCACTGGACTGAGATAAGTGACGGTGGACGCCGCAGTCGGCCCCCACCCCTGAACGACATTGGTGTTCCAGATGAATGCGAGCCCGGTCCCCAGTGCGCCCAGAGCGATCATCGACAGGACAACTGCCGGCGTCAGGTGCATCGGTGTATTCGCGATGACCGGTGAGGCCAAAACCATCACGAATGCACCGATACTGATCTGTAATAGCGCGACCGTGCGGGTGTCGACGCCGAGAGGAAGCACGAAACGTCTGAGGTAGACAAACGAAATCCCGTACGAGGCAGTCGCTCCCAGGCAAGCGACCTGAGAACTGACACTTCCGCCGACGCCGAGATTCCACGGCGCCAATACGATCAGCACCCCACCGAATCCGAGAAGCAACCCCAGCGATTTGTATCGCGTCAGCGTCTCCCCCGGCAGAAAGGCAAGGGAGACAGCCATAGTCATCAGTGGCGTGGTGGCGTTGTAGATGCTCGCGAGTCCCGAAGACATGTTTTGCTCCGCCCAACTGAACAGCAGCCACGGCACGATGCATTGTGTCGCTGCGAGAAAAGCCATGTGTTTCCAGACGCGAAAGTCCCTCGGTAGGCCGATCCGGCTGACCGCTGACACGAGAACCAGCGCGAGCGCACCGAAGACCAAGCGCCACAGAACTACCTGCGTGAAGGACAGACCTTCGAGCCCGATCTTCATGAAGAGGAAACTGGCTCCCCACACCACCGCAGCTGCGGTGTATTGAAAGGCCAGACTTGCCCTCAAAGGGTGAAGTCTCCGTGCGGACTGACGTCGTGACGAGTGTCGGGCGTTCGGCCGGCAAGAGCTAGTACGTTCAGGACCAGTAGGACCAAGACGCTGACGACGATGATTGCCATGTGTCCAGCCTGACGGAATGTCCCACGTGGCAGTAGTGGCAGAAAAGCCAGACTTGGACGATTTTCTGCCACTTTCCTGTTTTTCTGTCACACTCGAAAGATGCTCGCGAAAGTGGTGGTCCCACTGATGCCGATGACCGAAGCGTTCGAACTCGGCGTCGCATGTGAAGTCTTCGGCTTCGACCGATCCGACGACGGCCTCCCCACGTACGACTTCTCTCTGATCGCCGCAGTTCCGGGTCCGATCCGAACGCGGTTCGGGTACAACATCGATGTTCCGTACAACCTCGATTCTCTCGACGACGCCGATCTCATCGTCGTGTCCGCCGGCGGAACCTACGACGCCGGCGACGCGTACATGTGCTCACCGAGTCCCGACTCGAGTGTCGATCCCCTGTTGGTCAAACTCAACGAGGCCGTAGCCCGGGGCGCCAAGGTGGCGAGTCTGTGCACCGGAGCGTTTGTCCTCGGGGCGGCTGGACTACTGGACGGAAGGCGATGCACGACGCATTGGCGGCATGCAGAGAGGCTTGCCCAGACGTATCCGGAAGCCAAGGTCGATCCGGACGTGTTGTACGTGGACGAAGATCCGGTGTTCACCAGCGCAGGCACCGCGGCAGGAATTGACCTGTGCCTGCACATCGTCCGAAAAGAACAGGGTTCTCGCGTTGCCAATGGCATCGCGAGAAGGATGGTGGTGCCGCCCCATCGTGACGGTGGGCAAGCCCAGTACGTTGCCACTCCCCTCGCCTCGACGCCGAGTGCAACCCTTGCCCCGCTCCTCGACTGGATGACGGAGAACCTCGCCCTCGACCTCACTGTGGGCATGGTCGCAGCCCGCGCGAACATGTCCGCGCGCACGTTCGCGCGCCGTTTCCAAGCGGAAACGGGAACAACCCCCGCCCGCTGGCTCAGCGATCAGCGAGTACTGGCCGCCCAACATCTCCTCGAGAATTCCGACCTCTCCGTCGACGTCATCGCAGAACGCGTCGGATTCGGCGGCGGTGCCGTGCTTCGCCAGCACTTCATTCGTCTGCGTTGCACCACGCCGCAGGCCTACCGCCGGACGTTTCGGGCGACCGAGAACGCAAGCTGAAATCGGCTCAGGGAAGAATCAGCGGTTCCGGGGCGTTGCACACACCAACAGCCCGCACAATGGAAAGGACCCCTGTGGCCACCCAGACACTCACCCAGCAGAACTTCGACGAAACGATCAACGGCAGCGACGTCGTCCTCGTGGACTTCTGGGCCTCCTGGTGCGGCCCGTGCCGCCAGTTCGCACCGACGTTCGAAGCCTCTTCGGAGAAGCATGCCGACGTCGTTCACGCCAAGGTCGACACCGAGGCCGAGCAGGGAATCGCAGCGGCCGCCAACATCCGCTCCATCCCCACGATCATGGCCTTCCGCGAAGGCGTACTCGTGTTCAACCAGGCCGGCGCGCTTCCCGCCGCTCAGCTCGAGGAGCTCGTCACTCAGGTCAAGGCACTCGACATGGACGAGGTCCGCAAGCAGATCGCAGAGCAGACCGCATCTGCTGAATAGCGTGAAAAGGCTGGGCCGGAATCGAAGTCGATTCCGGCCCAGCCTTTTTCGTTGCTGCCTAGTGAGCCGCGCTGTCCCAGCTTCGACCGGTTCCCACCGAAACATCCAGAGGTACCGACAGCTCGATGGCTGTGGCCATCTTGTCCTTGACCAGCGCGGTGACCTCCTCCAACTCGGAGGCAACCACTTCGAGCACCAATTCGTCGTGCACCTGCAACAGCATGCGCGACTTCAATCCGGCGTCAGCGAGAGCCTTCTGCACGTTGATCATCGCCACCTTGATGATGTCGGCCGCAGTGCCCTGGATCGGCGCATTGAGGGCAGCACGTTCGGCAACCTCACGACGCTGACGGTTGTCGCTGTTGAGGTCCGGCAGGTAGCGACGACGACCGTAGAGCGTCGAGGTGTAGCCGTCCTTACGTGCCTGCTCGACCACCGCGTGGAGGTAATCCCGCACGCCGCCGAAACGAGCGAAGTACGCATCCATCTGCTGCTTCGCTTCTTCGGTCGAAATCTTCAGCTGCGACGCCAATCCGTAGGCACTGAGCCCGTAGGCCAGACCGTAGGACATCGCCTTGACCCGGCGCCGCAGTTCTGGAGTCACCTCTTCGATCGGTACACCGAATGCGCGCGAGCCGACAAAGCTGTGCAGGTCCTCACCGGTGTTGAATGCCTCGATCAGTCCCTCGTCGCCTGATACGTGCGCCATGATGCGCATTTCGATCTGGCTGTAGTCGGCAGTGAGTAGAACGTCGAACCCCTGCCCGACTACGAATCCGTCGCGAATCTCGCGCCCCGCGTCGTTTCGCACCGGGATGTTCTGCAAGTTCGGATCGGTCGACGACAGACGTCCGGTCGCGGCAACCGTCTGGTTGAACGTCGTGTGAATGCGTCCGTCTTCGGCTACGGCCTTGAGAAGACCGTCGACGGTCACCTTCATACGCGTCGCATCACGGTGCGCGAGAAGGTGTTCGAGGAACGGGTGTCCTGTCTTGTCGAACAGACCCTGCAACGCCTCGGCGTCGGTGGTGTAGCCCGTCTTCGTCTTCTTCGTCTTGGGCATGTCGAGTTCTTCGAACAAGACCACCTGCAGCTGCTTCGGCGAACCCAGGTTGATCTGCTTGTCGATCACCTCGTAGGCCGAGTTTGCTGCGTCGGCGACCTGGGAGGCGAAACGGCTCTGAAGATCGTGCAGATGCGCGCTGTCGACGGCGATGCCGGTGGCCTCGATCTGAGCGAGCTCGATCGTCAACGGCAGTTCCATGTCGGAGAGGAGCGACTTGGATTCGATCGACTCCAACTCGGTGTCCAGTGCAGCTGCCAAGTCGAGAACGGCCTGAGCGCTGAGCATCGCGGTCTCGGCCGCTTCGGCATCGAGCTGCTCGGTGTCGTCGAGCAGTGAAAGCTGTTCCTGGCCGGATGTTTCGGCGCGCAGTTCACGCTTGAGGTAGCGGAGCGAGAGGTCGTCGAGATTGAAGCTGCGCTGGCCCGGCCGGACGAGGTACGCGGCCAGAGCAGTGTCGCTGGTCAGTCCACCGAGCGTCCAACCACGCCCACGCAGAGCATGGATCGCCCACTTGGCTTCGTGCAGCGCCTTCGGCTGCGATGCGTCGGCGAGCCAATCACCGAGAGCTGCTTCGTCTTCCGGTGTTGCCGTCGACGCCGCGATGTATGCACATTCACCGTCGGAGGCCGCGATCGCGAGTGCAGTGACGTCGCCGGCGAACGGAGTTCTGGTTCCGAGCACCGTCACGCCGTGACGCTCACCGGTTCGTGCGTGGGCGTCGAGCCACGCGGCAACCGCACCCGGGGCGAGTGCGTCGCCGCTGACCTCGAACCCTTCCTCTGCTTCGGGCTCGGACGACGACAGGGTCGCGAACAGTCGATCGCGGAGAACCTTGAACTCGAGATCGTCGAACAACGCATGAATCTTCTCGCGGTCCCACGGGGCCAACACCAACTGCTCGGGCGTGTACGGCAAGGGAACGTCGCGAACCATTTCGGTGAGCTGACGATTGAGCAGGACGTTCGCGAGGTTCTCCCGCAGTGAGTCGCCCACCTTGCCGCGGACCTTGTCCACGTTGTCGACCAGTCCCTGCAGGTCGCCGTACTCACGGATCCACTTGGTGGCGGTCTTCTCGCCGACGCCGGGGATGCCGGGGAGGTTGTCACTCGGGTCGCCGCGCAGTGCAGCAAAATCGGGATACTGCGCCGGGCTGAGGCTGTACTTCTCCTCTACGGCCGTCGGCGTGAATCGGGTGAGCTCCGAGACACCCTTCTTCGGGTAGAGCACAGTGACGTTGTCGGTCACCAGTTGCAGCGAGTCACGGTCACCGGTCACGACGAGAACCCGGTATCCGAGGGCCTCCGCCTGCGTGGTCAAGGTGGCGATCACGTCGTCGGCTTCGAAACCTTCCTCGGCCATGACCGGGATGCCCAGCGCGCCGAGAACGTCCTTGGTGATGTCGATCTGGCCCTTGAATTCGTCAGGAGCCTTCGCGCGCTGCGCCTTGTATTCGGGGAACAGGTCGGCGCGAAACGTCTGACGCGACACGTCGAAGGCCGCGGCCAGGTGGGTGGGCTGCTCGTCACGAAGAAGGTTGATCAACATCGACGTGAAGCCGTACACCGCGTTGGTGGCCTGCCCACTGTGTGTCTTGAAGTTCTCTGCAGGCAGCGCGTAGAAGGCGCGAAACGCCAACGAATGCCCGTCGAGAAGCATCAGAAGAGGGCGATCGTCCGCCTTGCCGGTGGTGCCGGCTGGAGCGGTGGACGTGCTGGACCGAGTTGTGGTTGCGGGGCTCACGGTTCATCAGTCTAGGGATCGCGACCGACATCGACGCCTTCGCCGTTGTTTACGCAGGAACAGACACAAGAATCGGACAATTGATGCAGCCTTCGCCTTCGATACGGAACCGAAACATCCCGGAAATCTCAGAACCCCATCTGAAGCGAACGGAGCCGTTAGAGTCCGGAAATCGCAGCAGCGAAACAATCCCTCTGCTGCGCGGCACTTTGTCCAGACGCGCTATTCCCGACCCGCTCGGAGGACGTACGTGGCCCCACCCGTAGTGAAACGGCAGACCCTCGCGACACTCAGCCGACTACTGGCCTTTGCATTACTGACGTTCTTCGCATTACTCAGCCTGGCCGGAACTGCTTCGGCTCAGGAACCGACCACTTCCCCTACACCGCCGACCCCGACAGCATCCGCGCCACCGACAGCACCGGTTCCCGACAACGCTGTCCCCGTCAGCGGCAATCTCAACAACGGCGGCACACGCCTCGAGGGCGTCACCGTGCGTGCACTCGATTCTTCCGGCACGGAAGTCGCCACCGGAGAATCGGCATCGAACGGCCGTTGGGAACTGGCCGTGGCACCGGGCACCTACACCTTCGAGATCGTTGCCGACACACTTCCCGACGGGGTCAGTGTGCAAGCCGCTGTCGAACGCGAGGTGGTGGCCGGCCGCGCGAACACCGTGATCTTCTCGTTCGGCGAGGTACGTACCGCCTCGAATGTCAGCTTCGGCGAGAAGCTGATCCGCACGACGGTCGACGGTCTGCGGTTCGGCCTCGTGATCGCGATCGCCGGTGTGGGTTTGAGCCTGATCTACGGCACCACTGGCCTGACCAACTTCGCTCACGGCGAGATGGTGACGTTGGGAGCCGTTGCTGCCTGGGTGATCAACACGTCCTTCGGCGTTCCGCTGATTCCCGCCACGATCCTCGCGATCTTCGTCGGCATCGGCATCGGCCTGCTGACCAACGGAATCGTCTGGAAACCACTGCGTAAGCGCAAGACCGGGTTGATCGCGCAATTGGTGGTCTCGATCGGCCTCGCGATTTCATTGCGCTACTTGATCCTGATCTTCTTCTCCGACCGCGCCGAACCGTTCGACGACTACCAGGGCCAGGTCGAGAAGAACTGGGGCCCGATCGCACTGACCGACGCCAACGCGATAGTCATGATCGTCAGTCTGGTCGTCCTGGTCGGCGTCGCACTGCTTCTGCAGAAGACTCGCATCGGAAAGGCCATGCGTGCCGTCTCCGACAATCGTGACCTCGCCGCTTCGTCCGGAATCAACGTCGAGCGCGTGATCATGTTCGTCTGGGGTCTCGGCGGCGGATTGGCCGCCCTCGGCGGTGTGCTGTTCGGCATCTCCGAACTCGGCGGACGCGTCCAGTGGGAAATGGGCTTCAAACTGTTGCTGCTCATGTTCGCCGGAATCACCCTCGGTGGTCTGGGAACCGCGTACGGGGCGCTACTCGGCTGCGTCATCGTGGGACTTCTGGTCCAACTCTCGACGCTCATCATCAACCCAGACCTCAAATACATCGGCGGACTTCTCGTCTTGATCGTGATCCTCGTGGTTCGCCCCCAGGGCATCCTCGGATCCAGACAAAGGATCGGGTGACGAACATGGACATCATGGGAGCTTTCCAGGTTTCCTTCGCCCAGCTGATCGGGCCGTCGGCAATCTTCTACGCACTGTTGGCAATCGGGTTGAACCTGCACTTCGGCTACGCCGGACTGCTCAATTTCGGTCAGATCGGTTTTGCCCTTCTCGGCGGCTACGGCGTCGGCATCATGACCGTGACCTACGACCAGCCGCTCTGGCTCGGCATCCTCGTCGGACTCACCGCAGCCGGCCTTCTCGCGCTCGTGCTCGGTATTCCGACGCTGCGTCTGCGCGCCGACTATCTCGCCATCGTCACCATCGCGGCCTCGGAGATCTTGCGTCTGATCTTCCGCTCGACCGCGTCGGATTCGGTGACCGGTTCCACCAACGGCCTCTTCGGTTTCGCAGATCCGTTCACCGCACTGAGCCCGTTCGACTCGGCCAAGCAATACTCGTTTCTCGGCGTGAAGTTCTACGGAGACGACCTCTGGTCGATGGTCGTGGGGTGGACCCTGGTCTTGATCTTGTGCGGATTTGTCTACCTGTTGACGCACAGCCCGTGGGGGCGCGTCCTCAAGGCGGTTCGCGAAGACGAGGACGCAGCGCGATCGTTGGGCAAGAACGTGTTCGTGTACAAGATGCAGGCGCTGGTTCTCGGCGGCGTGATCGGTGGTCTGGCCGGGGTGTTCAACGCTTTGCAGACCAAGTCCATCAACCCGGACTTCTACTCGACCGCGCAGACGTTCTTCGCGTTCGGCGCACTGATTCTGGGCGGGGCGGCAACGGTATTCGGCCCGGTGGTCGGCGCAATGTTGTTCTGGTTCCTCCTCGCCATCCCTGATGCCTTGCTGCGTCAGGCGATCTCCGGCGAGAATCCGCTGCTCTCGCTGACCGAACAACAGGTCGGGGCCACCAGGTATGTCCTGCTCGGATTGATGATTGCTCTCCTGATGGTCTTCAGACCGCAGGGAATACTGGGTAACAAGCGGGAGGTGCAACTCAATGCTTGACGCCGATACCAGAGCAAAGATCTTTGCCGACGTTCCTCACCTTCCCGGATCGGCGAAACCCGACCCGGTGTTGGTCGCTGACAACGTCTCGCGGACGTTCGGCGGTCTCAAGGCCGTCGACGTCGATCACCTCGAGATTCAACGAGGGTGCATCACGGGTCTGATCGGTCCAAACGGTGCCGGAAAAACGACGCTCTTCAACCTCCTTACCGGATTCGACCGGCCGGACACCGGTACGTGGTCGATGGACGGTCAATCGCTGGGCCGCATGTATCCCCACCAGGTAGCCAGGAAAGGAGTGGTACGGACGTTCCAGTTGACCAAGGCGCTCTCCAAACTCACCGTGCTGGACAACGTACGTCTCGGTGCCACCGGCCAACGTGGTGAACGCATTTTTGCATCTCTCGTCCCGTGGATCTGGAAAGGCCAGGAACGCGAGATCACCGAACGCGCCAACGAACTCCTCGCACGATTCAAACTCGACACCAAGGCCGACGACCTCGCCGGTTCACTCTCCGGTGGGCAGCGCAAACTGCTCGAAATGGCTCGCGCACTCATGACCTCGCCCTCGGTGGTGATGCTGGACGAACCGATGGCGGGGGTCAATCCTGCTCTGACGCAAAGCCTGCTCGGACACATCAAGTCATTGCGCGACGACGGAATGACCGTCGTGTTCGTCGAGCACGACATGGACGTGATCCGAGACATCAGCGATTGGGTGGTGGTCATGGCGCAGGGCAGCGTCATCGCCGAATCCACCCCGGACGAACTCTCGTCCAATACAGCCGTCGTCGACGCATATCTGGGCAGCCACCATGACCAGGCCCTCGAGTTCGACGACAACGGAAATCCGGTGGGCGAGACGGCCGTTCTGGCCGCCGCCCTGGCTGAAGCCGAGGTCGAAACCCTCGAGACGGGCGGGGACCTGTCGGAACCCGACATCGACAACCTTCCGGCCGATCTCGCCGCGACGCTGGAATCGAGTCCCGAGGAACCGCGCGGAAGGCACGAGAAGCCATGAGCGAGAACCACGCACGTTCACTCACGCCTGCAGAGTTCGCCGCGACGGCCGAGGAGCATCAGCGACTGTCGGCAGGTGCCCTGCTCCGCGCCGACAGCCTCGTCGCGGGCTACATTCCCGGCGTCAACATCCTGCGTGAATGCAACTTCTTCCTGAAGGAAGGGGAAATCGTCGGGATCATCGGACCGAACGGCGCAGGCAAATCGACACTCCTGAAATCACTGTTCGGACTGATACCGGTACGCGAAGGGTCGGTCACCCTACGCGAGGACAACATCACGTCTGCGCCCGCTCACGTCCTCGTTCAGAAGGGAGTCGGGTACGTCCCTCAGACACAGAACGTCTTTCAGACTCTGACCATCGAAGAAAACCTCGAAATGGGCATCTATCTGCGGCCCAAGGCATTCGCGGAACGATTCGCCTTCGTGAGTGAACTGTTCCCTCTTCTGAGTGAACGACGAAAGGTGAAGGCCGGCGCACTCTCCGGCGGCGAACGCCAGATGGTCGCGATGGGCCGGGCCCTGATGATGGATCCGTCGGTGCTGCTGCTCGACGAACCGTCCGCGGGCCTGTCCCCCATGTTCCAGGACGAGGTGTTCATCCGCTGCAAGAAGATCAATGCTGCCGGTGTCTCGGTCATCATGGTCGAGCAGAACGCGCGCCGCTGCCTTCAGATCTGCGACCGCGGTTACGTACTCGATCAGGGTAAGAACGCGTACACCGACACCGGCGCCAATCTGATGAACGACCCCAAAGTGATCGAGCTGTACTTGGGAACGCTTGCCGGAAGCAAAGAGAAGTAGGACAGACACGAGAATGGGCCAGGGTCGCGAGACCCTGGCCCATTCTCCTTGGCTGCTTACTTGCCCACCACCACGAATCCTTCTGTGGTCAGGGTGTTCTCAGGGCCGAACTTGAGCTTTCCGTACGAACCGATGGACGGCTCCCCCGAATCGTTGAAGTCCAACTCACCGGTGATGCCGTCGTAGTCGATGTCGGTTCCCGCCTTCACCAACGGCAGGCACTCGACGTAGGACGTGCACTTGGTGCCGCCTTCGGTGACGCTGTTGATGTTGGCTGCGATGTCGGTACCGGCCGTCGACTTCGCCTGCTCGGCAGCGAGCGCTGAGATCACCACCGCGTCGTATGACTCTCCGGCGTAGTTGAAGTCGATCAGAGAGGGGTTCACAGCCTTCAGACGATCCTGGAAGGCAGCTCCGACGTCCGTCAGGGGCGTCGTTCCCTGCATGGTGTCGAGCAACGGCTTCGCCACGGATTCGCCGAGAGCGTTGCCCATGTTGCCGTCGACGCCGTACATCGCCATTCCGTCCGACGGGCCGATGCCCACTTCGTGCATGCGCGTGATGATCTTCGCCGACTCTTCGAAGCCCACCAGTGCCACTGCATCCGGATTGAAGTTCTTGACTTGATCGACTTCGGAGTTGAACGACTGCGCGTTCGGGTCGTAGATGATCTTCTCGATCTGATCGGAGGGGACACCCGAATCGATCAGATTCTTTTCGATGTTGTCCGCCAGACCCGTCCCGTACGGGTCGTTGAGGGCCATGATCGCTACGCGCTGACCACCGTCGTCCGAAATGAGCTGTGCGACGGCCTGAGCCTGCAGTACGTCCGTCGGAGCGGTGCGGAAGTACATGCCCTTGTCTGGGTAGCAGACGAATTGGTCCGAGGTGTTGGCAGGCGAGAACATCACGACGCCTGCGCTGGCGATCTTGTCGATCACCTTGAGCGAGACCGAGGACGACGCGGCGCCGACGATGACCTGAGTGCCTGCAGCCAATTCGCGGTCGACGGTGGTATTGGCGGTGTCCGTTGTGGTGTCACCCGAATCGCCGGGAATCAGCTGGACCGGTTGGCCGAGAACGCCTCCGGCTGCATTGACGTCGTTGACTCCCAGCTGGGTGCCCGCGACCATCGGCGGCCCGAGGAACGACAAGCTGCCTGTATCGGGAAGAAGCGTGCCGATGCGCAGTGCTTCCGTGGACGGGGTGGCGCCGGCCTTGGCCTGCTCCGGGGTGCAATCAGTCGTGACGGATGTCGTCGCGGCAGAAGCGCCGGACGTAGAGCCACTCGAAGACGAGTCATCCGACTTGTCCGAGCTACAGCCTGCAAGTGCCAGTGATGCCGCGCCGAGAACTGCAGCAGTACGCACAAGTGTTCGTCTAGCCATCCCACGCTCCTAAGATCAGCCGGTGCTCGCGCCACCCGAACTGGCGCTCGCTGTGGGATCAGACGCTAGACCTTGGAACCGTTTCGCGATCCTTCAAGAAAGCCCTGTGACCTGACTGTTATCTGAAGGTGCACAGTGTTTACACGGCTGTAGCGCTGCGCGACGTTTCGACGGTCGACGCAGCAACCGGGTAACCCGGACACTTTGCTCAAGCGTCCGGTTCACCGCCCAGAGTTTCCAGTACGACCTGTGCGACCGCCTTCATCGTGGAGCGCCGATCCATCGCGGCGCGCTGAATCCACTTGAACGCCTCAGGTTCGGTGAGCGCTTGGCGAACCATCAGAACACTCTTTGCTCGCTCGATCAGCTTGCGTGCTTCGAGCCGGTCGGAAAGATCAGCGACCTCACGCTCGAGCGCCGTCACCTCGCGGAAACGACTGACCGCCAATTCGACAGCGGGAACGAGGTCACTGATCGAGAACGGCTTGACCAAGTAAGCCATGGCGCCGGCATCGCGTGCGCGCTCGACCAACTCGCGCTGACTGAACGCTGTGAGAATGACAACAGGAGCGATCCGCTTGGCGGCAATCTCCGAAGCGGCGTCGATGCCGTCTCTCCTGGGCATCTTCACGTCCATGATGACCAGATCAGGCTTGAGCGACTCGGCCAACTCCACCGCAACCTGCCCGTCACCGGCCTCACCGACGACGTCGTAGCCCTCTTCGCGGAGCATCTCGACCAGATCCATGCGGATCAACGCCTCGTCTTCAGCGACGACAACACGACGGGGTGCGAGCTGATTGCCTTGCGGCTGCGGCGAATTCATGGCCACCATCCTCCTCCATCGAACCGCCCCGACACGAGACGCGAACGATTAGAGGGTACCGGTGTTTGACATTGAAATCGCATCTTCTAATGTAGTCATCGCAACAAGCCCTCGTATCCCAATTGGCAGAGGAAACGGATTCAAAACCCGTCCAGTGTGAGTTCGAGTCTCACCGAGGGCACCACCTGCCGCAGCTGGCCGCACCGCAAGGTTTCGGCATTCGGCTGTACCCCAGATCGACCGCCGTTAGATTCGATCCATGAACGGTCACCGGCTGATTGCTCTGCTCGGAGCCATATCGATTCTCGCGCTGCTCACCGGGTGTCAAACAGACGGCCAATCCAATACTGCCGGCGAATCCAGCACTGCCGGCGAATCTTCCACCCAGGCCGTGCTCGATGCTGCAACACAAACCGGCACCCTTCAGGTCGGCTCTCCCCCGATCGATGCCCCATCCACCGAGATCTCCATGCCTCCCCCGTTCCCGAACGACACGGAGGTCCCTTCACCGACTCCGCGCGTCGATGTGACCGAGATCGACGTGATCGATCACGATGATTTCACCCGCATCACCTATCGCTTCGACGGAAGCGGATCTGTGTTCTGGAAAACCGAATACGTCAGTGAAGCAATACGAGCGGGTGACAGCACAGTCGTGGACGTTGGAAGTCGATCGATACTTCAAGTCGACCTGATGGGAGTCCAATCGGATTCGTCGCTCAACTCCGTGTCTCACGAGGGCGGAAACATCACGCGCATAGACAGTGCAGCCAGGAACAGTGCGATCCTGCAGTCGTTTGTCGGCACGGTCGACATCCGTCCGGCATACACCGTATCGACATCCGATCCACCATCCCAGTTGATGATCGACATCCCCAAAGCACACAGCTGACTGTCGAATACCCAATTGCGCGCTCAGCTCAGCCATTCCAGCGCAGCGGTGCTCGACGCGGTAATTCGGTTATCGCGGGGCGCATGAATACTCCGTCTCGAAACCGAGGTCTCACAATCGATCCGAGGCGATTGAGGGGTCCGGTTCAACACGACTGTCATGATTCTCACTGCATGCCCGAACTTCCGCTGCTCGAACTGCTGCTGCCAGTGTTTGTTCCAGCAGGACTGCCACCGTCATGGGGCCGACGCCACCCGGCACTGGTGTGATCGCACCGGCATGTGGGAGCGCAGCGGCGTACTCCACATCTCCGACGTTGCCCTCGTTGTACCCCGCATCGATCACCACTGCCCCAGGCTTGATCCACGCCCCTTTGATCAGTTCCGGAACACCGACGGCCGCGATGACGACGTCTGCCGAGGCGACGTGGGCGGCCAGGTCGACGGTTCGCGAATGGCAGTATGTCACCGTTGCGCCTCGACGCAGGAGGAGCATTCCCATCGGCAATCCGAGTATCGGGCTTCGGCCGACCACGACAGCATGCTTTCCGGTGAGTTCGACGCCTGTGGCGCCGAGCAGGCGCAGGATGCCACTCGGCGTACACGATTCGAATCCCCCACCGGTCAACGCCATTGCCGCAAAAGATGCCGAAGTGACGCCGTCAACGTCTTTGTCGGCCGAGATGGCATCGAACGCGGCCCGTTCGTCGATGTGGTCTGGCACCGGGTGTTGCAGCAGTATGCCGTCGATCGAAGGGTCCGCCGACAACGCTCTCAGCACGCCGACCAGTTCTTCGGTGGTTGTACTCACCGGGAGTTCGACCGTCCGCGACGTCATTCCGACGGCGACAGATCGTTTGGCCTTCATCTGTACATACGCCTTCGAGGCCGGGTCCGCTCCCACGATGACGGCGGCCAGGCAAGGAACGTGCCCCGCCTCATCACGAAACTGCCTGGTGCGCACCGACAGGTCCGCGAGCGCAGCATCGGCAATTGCGCGTCCGTCGATTATTCGAGCGGCCACGTTCTGGCTGGGCAGATTTTCGGTAGACAGATTTTCGGTGGGCCGATTCTCGATAGACATGGATCCCCTTCACACAAGATGTGTGAAGCACCCAGGCGGTCGATGCCTCGCGATGTGCACTCCCCGGTGGTAATTCCCACCCGCGCCAGTCGTGCGTGGTCAGCGTACCGCGCGGTTGCTTCACCGCCACGAAACGCGTCGAGAACGCCACTCACAAAACGAGACAAATCGACATAACCTATCAATAGGTAACGATCTGACCTGCAGTTATTCCATCCTGTGCAATTAGATGGCACGATGGGGGGCAACCGCACGGGCACCAAGCATTGGAGGCACCGATGGACAACGGCAAGATAAACCTGACCTATGACGGTCGGGTGTCACTGAGCTTCCAACTGGCGATTCCGCACGCACCGGACAAGGTCTGGAAAGTGATAACGGAACGCGAGTACCTCGACGCCTGGTTTCCGGCGGACGTCGATTTCGATCTCACTCCCGGCGCGGATCTACTGTTCAAGGTGACACCGGAACAAGTCGAGCGTTTCGGACTGCCCGCAGATCACGTGACGCGCGGGACGGTCATCAGCGTCCACCCGCACCGAATTCTCGAATTCCTCTGGGACGCAGACACTCTTCATTGGGAACTGGCACCGGACGGCACCGGCGGCTGTTGGCTGACTCTCACCCACACGATGGAGGACGAGGAGTCCGCGTACGCGCACGCCGCCGGTTGGCACGCGGGCTTGGAAGTTGTTGCGGCCCAACTCGATGGACGCGAAGTCGACTGGTCTCCGTGGGACCGCGCCGACGAACTCTCACCGCAATATCGCAAGTCTGCTTGATTCTGGGCCCGAGTTCGGTCTCGGGCCCGCATCTCATTCCCCTTTACGCGGGAAATGCCTGATCATTCCTTCTTGGACCACCGTCGCCAACAGCAGTCCTTCCACCGAGAAGTACCGTCCGGTTGCCAGACCGCGCGAACCTGCGGCGACCGGCGATTCGGTGGCGTACAGGACCCAGTCGGTGAACCGGAACGGGCGATGGAACCAGATCGAATGATTGACCGTCGCCGCGACGATACGATCATGACCCCAGGACAAACCATGAGTGGTCAGAATCGAATCGAGCACGGTGGTGTCGGACGAATATGCCAGCGTCGCAGCGTGAATGAGCGAATCGTCCGGCAGATCACCGTCGGGGCGCATCCACACCCGATTGTGGTTGAGTTTCTCGCCGGTGCCCTTGAGGATCCACGCCGGATCGTTGGCGTACCGCATGTCGATCGGCTTGAGCGCTGCACTGAAATGCGGCAGTTTTTCCTCGTACCCCACCAGATGATCGCCGATGGGAGGCAACGACTCCGGAAGTGGAACATCCGGGATCTCGACAGCATGGTCGAGCCCCTTGCCGGAGTCCTGGAACGCCGCGAGCATCACGAACAATTCGTTCTCACCCTGATAGGCAGTCACCTGACGGTTGGCGAACGCCCGCCCGTCGCGATGACGATCCACCCGATACTCGATGGGCGCCTTGACATCTCCGCCGCGAATGAAATGGGCATTCACCGCATGGATGGGGCGATCACCGTCGACGGTCCGCCCGGCGGCCATCAGTGCCTGAGACACCAACTGACCGCCGAACGTCCGCGAACCTACCTGTTTCGGGTGGTATCCACGGAACGCGTCTTCACCGATCTGCTCCAGATCCAACAAACCGAGGAGAGTACCGAGGTCGGTGGACGCGTTCGCGTGGGTCACTCAGTGGTCCTCTTCACCGATGCGGTGGACGTGAATGAGGTTGGTGGAACCGACAGTTCCCGGAGGGGACCCGGCAACGATGACCACGAGGTCGCCCTTGACGTACCGCCCGAGGGAGAGCAACGCACTGTCCACCTGACGCACCATCTCGTCGGTGGTGGCCACCGCATCGACCAGGAACGTCTCGGTTCCCCACGTCAGCGTCAGCTGACTGCGCACCGCGGGCAGCGGTGTGAAGGCGAGCAACGGCAGCGGCGTGTGCAGACGAGCCAGTCGACGCACCGTGTCACCGGACTGAGTGAACGCAACCAAGGCCTTGGCGTCGAGACGTTCGCCGATGTCGCGTGCTGCGTACGAGATGACACCGCGCTTGGTGCGCGGGACGTGGGTCAACGGTGGGACACGGGTCGATTCGTTCTCGACGGCCTCGACGATGCGGGCCATGGTGCGAACGGTTTCCATGACGTACTTGCCCACCGAAGTCTCGCCCGAGAGCATGACTGCGTCGGCGCCGTCGAGAACGGCGTTGGCGACATCGGATGCCTCTGCGCGAGTGGGACGTGAGTTCTCGATCATCGACTCGAGCATCTGCGTCGCGACGATGACCGGCTTCGCGTTCTCACGAGCAATCTGGATTGCGCGCTTCTGAACGAGCGGGACCTGCTCGAGCGGCAACTCGACACCGAGGTCACCGCGGGCGACCATGACGGCGTCGAACGCGAGCACGATGGCTTCGAGATTGTCGATGGCCTCGGGCTTCTCGAGCTTCGCGATGACGGGAACGCGGCGCCCGACTCGATCCATGATGGCGTGAACCAATTCGACGTCCGCCGGTGAGCGAACGAAGGAGAGTGCAATGAAGTCGACACCCAGCTTGAGAGCGAACTCGAGGTCGGCGATGTCCTTGCCCGACAGGGCTGGAACGGAGACGTTCATACCGGGCAGTGAGAGGCCCTTGTTGTTGCTGACCGGACCGCCTTCGGTGACCCGACAGACGACGTCGTTGCCGTCGATGGACGTGACGACCAGGCCGACCTTTCCGTCGTCGACCAGCAGTCGATCGCCGGCCTTGGCGTCGCGCGCCAATTCCTTGTACGTGGTCCCGACGCGATCGTGCGTTCCCTCGACGTCGTCGACGGTGATACGAACCTCTTCACCGTTGGCCCAGGTGGTCCGCTCGTCCTTGAATCGGCCGAGTCGAATCTTGGGCCCCTGAAGGTCGGCGAGAACACCGACGGCCTTTCCGGTGGCGTCCGACGCGGCGCGGACGCGAATGTAGTTTTCTTCGTGATCGGCATGCTCGCCGTGGCTGAAGTTGAGGCGCGCCACGTCCATGCCGCTCTCCACGAGCTCACGGATGCGGTCGCCAGAAGCTGTCGCAGGTCCAAGTGTGCATACAATTTTTGTCCGTCGGTTCACGGCTCGAGCCTAGTCGCTACCCCACCGCACTTCTATCCGGCATTTGCGACCTGCACTTTCTGTACTTACTCGATTCAGTTGGTCAGCTCACGAACAGCGGAAATGCCTTTGGATGAACCGGAGCCGGAAGCGCCGACTCGCCTGTGAGAAACATGTCGACGGCACGTGCGGCCGACCGTCCCTCGGCAATCGCCCACACGACCAGCGACGCCCCGCGATGCGCGTCGCCGCAGACGAATACGCCGGGTGTCCGGGTCTGCCACCCGACATCACACTCGATTCTGCCGAGTGGATCGGTGCCGACATCAAGGTCGGTGAGCAGCGGGGCGGTTTCGACGCCGTCGAAACCCAGAGCGAGCAGGACCATCTCGCACACCAGATCCGTCGTGTCGCCGGTCTCCACCAGGGTCCGTTGTCCGTCCTTCGCTCGTGACACGGCTACCGGAACCATCCGGATTGCGCGGACCGCACCCCCACCGTCGTCGAGAAATTCCTGCGCCGCCCATCGGAATCGTTTGTCACTGCCCTCCTCGTCCGCCGGCGAGGTGCGCAGGACCCGCGGCCACAACGGCCATGGGTCGCGATCTCGATCGCGGCGTGCCGGAGGTGGGACGTGGTAGTCCAATTCCGTCACCGAGAGCGCACCCTGGCGATGCACCGTGCCGAGGCAGTCGGCGGCCGTGTCGCCGCCACCGATGATCACGACGTTTTTACCTCGCGCCGAGATGCTCGACGCACCATCACCCTCGCATTCGCGGTTGGCCGCCCGCAGATACGTCATCGCACGATGGATTCCACGAAGACTACGACCCGGTACGTCGGTGTCTCTGACACGATCAGCCCCGACCGCCAGGATTACCGCCTCGAAATCCGTCAGGAGGTCGTGCGCGCTCACGTTCACTCCGACGGCGCAGTCGGTGACGAATCGGGTCCCCTCGGCGGTCAGTTGGTCCAGCCGCCGGTTGATGAGGGCCTTGGGCAACTTGAATTCAGGAATTCCGTAGCGAAGCAGTCCCCCGATCCGATCGCTCCGCTCGAACACCGTGACACTGTGTCCGGCTCGTGTCAGTTGTTGAGCCGCGGCCAGTCCCGCCGGTCCCGAACCGACAACCGCAACACGGTTTCCGCTGTGAACTACCGCAGCCTGCGGCCCCAACCAACCCGACTCCCAGGCGTTGTCGACAATCGCCTGTTCGATGCGCTTGATGGTGACACCCCCCGACGTGTGCTCGTCGTCGAGTGCGAGAACGCACGCCGTTTCGCACGGTGCGGGGCACAGATGTCCGGTGAACTCGGGGAAATTGTTGGTGGAATGCAGATTCTCCGAGGCTTCGGACCACCGTCCACGCCGAACCAGGTCGTTCCATTCCGGAATGAGATTGCCGAGCGGACACCCTACGTCGGCCGAATGGCAGTACGGCACAGCGCAGTCCATGCAACGCGAGGCCTGTGCAGATACGTCTCGATTTCGCACGACGGGATCCAGCGACTCGTATACCGACGCCCAGTCGCCGACACGCACATCGGGCGATCTGGTCGGTGCGTCGGATCGTTTCACGTTGAGGAACCCGCGTGCGTCAGGCATGAGCCGGCTCCACCAGTTCGTTCTCTTCCACGACCTTCCGGTAGTCGACAGGCAAGACTTTGGTGAATCTCGGACTCTGGCCAACCCAGTCGTCGAGAAGTTTCGCAGCCACCGGCGAGCCGGTCGCAGCGAAATGCTCGCCGAGAATGTCGACCAGCTGACGACAGTCTTCCGCCGAAGGCCGCTCCAGCACGACCATGTCGCGGTTGACCTTCTCTGCCTTCACATCGAGTACGAAGGCAATTCCGCCCGACATTCCCGCAGCAAGGTTCCTACCGGTTGGGCCGATGATGACGACGCGACCCCCGGTCATGTACTCACACGCATGGTCGCCGACGCCTTCCACCACAGCGACCGCACCCGAGTTTCGCACCGCGAATCGTTCCCCGACACGCCCCCTGGCATAGAGCGCACCGCTCGTAGCGCCGTACAGCAGCGTATTGCCGGCAATCACCTGCTCCTCGGCCACGAAGGGTGCGTCCTCACTCGGCCGAAGCGCGATTCGTCCACCCGAGAGCCCCTTTCCCACGTAATCGTTTGCATCGCCGACAACGACCAGCGAGATGCCCGGTGGCAGGAACGCACCGAGTGACTGGCCTGCCGTTCCACGGAGCACGACGTCGATGGTGCCGTCAGGTAGCCCGACGGCGCCGTAGCGTCTGGTCACCTCAGCGCCCAGCCTCGTTCCCACCGCTCGATCCGTATTGTGTACTGGCAGTTCGATATGCACCGGTCGAGCGTCCTCGAGGGAGTTCGCAGCCAACTTGATCAGGGTGCGTTCGAGTTCGCTCGAAGTAGGTACATACGGTTGGAAGGCCGCGCCGGCCGGCGCGGCCGGAACGTCGAAGAGTGGTGAGAGGTCCAACGTGCGACTCTTCCAATGTGCCACCGCCGGAGACATTTCCAATACGTCTGCGTGCCCCAGAGCATCGTCGATACTTCGAAACCCCAGTTCTGCCAACAGCCGTCGTACGTCGTCGGCGATGAAGCGAAAGAAGTTCTCGACGTACTCGGGCCGGCCGGTGAATCGCTCGCGCAGTTCGGGATTCTGCGTCGCTACTCCGACAGGGCAGGTGTCGAGGTGACATACCCGCATCATGACGCACCCGGCCGCGATGAGTGGCGCCGTGGAAAACCCGTACTCCTGCGCCCCCAGCAACGCGGCGACGACGACGTCCCGCGCCGTGCGCAAACCCCCGTCACACTGGACGACGATCCGATCGCGTAACCCGTTGAGCACCAGGGTCTGCTGAGTTTCGGCCAGCCCGATCTCCCACGGCGTACCCGCGTGGTGGATGGACGAGAGTGCCGCAGCACCCGTCCCACCGTCGTGACCGGAGATCAGCACCACGTCGGCGTGCGCTTTGGCCACACCTGCCGCAACAGTCCCGACTCCGACTGCGCTGACCAATTTCACGTGTATCCGCGCACGATCGTTTGCGCATCTGAGGTCATAGATCAATTGGGCGAGATCCTCGATCGAATAGATGTCGTGGTGCGGGGGCGGAGAAATGAGCCCGACCCCAGGCGTCGAGTACCGGGTTTCCGCGATCCACGGGTACACCTTGGACCCCGGAAGCTGCCCTCCTTCACCGGGCTTGGCACCTTGGGCCATCTTGATCTGAATGTCGGTGGCATTGACCAGGTAATCGCTGGTCACCCCGAAGCGCCCACTCGCGACCTGCTTGACTGCGCTTCGACGCTTGTCGTCACGCAACCGCTCCGGCGACTCTCCGCCCTCACCGGTGTTGGAACGCCCGCCGAGAGCATTCATCGCAACCGCCATCGTCTCGTGCGCCTCCGCAGAGAGGGAACCGTAGCTCATCGCACCGGTGTTGAATCGAGCGAGAATCATCTCGATGGGTTCGACCTGATCGAGCGGAATCGGCGGACGAACCTCACACCGAAATCGAAACAATCCCCGCGGTGTTCCGCCCTGCGCGCTCAGTCGATCGACTTCATCGCTGTAGCGGCGAAAGATTTCACTTCGCCCCGTCCGGGTCGCATGCTGAAGGAAGAACACGGATTCGGGTGTGAACACATGCAATTCACCATCGCGGCGATACCGGTACTGTCCGCTGTCGGTCAACTGACGATTGTCGAACTGACGATGCTGCACTGCGGACGACGAGAACGCAGCCGTGTGGCGCATCAGAACTTCGCGCGCGACTTCGGTGATACCGATCCCGCCGATCCGGCTCCGTGTGTTGCAGAAGTATTCGTCGACCAACTCTCGACCCAAGCCCGCGGCCTCGAATACCTGTGCGCCCGTGTAGGAGTGAACCGTAGCGATTCCCATCTTCGACATCACTTTGAGCACGCCGAAATTTGTTGCTCTCAGGTAGTTGTCCGACGCAGTCTTCGGATCTATCCCGGGAAGTTCGTCCTGCTCGCTGAGGGCTTGGACAGATTCGAGAGCAAGATACGGGTGGACAGCCGCCGCACCGTAGCCGATCAGCAGCGCGATGTGATGAACTTCGCGCGCGTCACCCGAGTCGACGACAAGGGAAACCTTGGTCCGCAGGCCATGACGAACCAGATCGTGGTGCACGGCTGATACTGCGAGCAATGACGGAATGGGAGCCTGCTCAGGGCCTGATCCACGGTCGGAGATCACCAGAATCTCGATTCCGGCTTCGGCGGCTGTTCGGGCGGACTCACGAAGCCTCTCGACGCCTTCGGTGAGACTGCCCCTCGGATCGAAACCTGCGCGAAGGACAGCGCTTCTCGGAGTTCTTGCGCCGTATAGTTCGGCGACCTTCGCCATCTTCCCCGGTCCGATCACCGGTTTGTCGAGAACAATCCTTCGGCACGACAGCGCCGACGCTTCGAACAAGTTCTGCTCAGCGCCGAGGGTGACACCAAGCGTAGTGACGACTTCCTCGCGAATCGCGTCCAAAGGCGGGTTGGTCACCTGAGCAAAGAGCTGAATAAAGTAGTCGTACAACAGCTTCGGCCGATCCGAAAGAACGGCGAGAGGCGTGTCGACACCCATCGATCCCAACGGCTCCGATCCTGAGCTTGCCATCGGGACAAGAATGTCCCGCACGTCCTCGGCGTGGTATCCGAAGAGCAACTGCCGTTGCAACAGCGGAGCCGGATCGCCTCGGGCAGGCGCAGTCTCGGGGATTTCCTCGAGGTCGACCAATCCCCCGTCGACCCAGTCCCGGTAGGGGGCTGTGCTCGCGAGTTCGGACTTGATCTCCGCATCGGAAACGATCCGATGGCGAGCGGTGTCCACGAGAAACATGCGTCCCGGTTCGAGGCGCCCCTTCTCCAACACCTCGGACGTGGGAGCGTCGAACACACCGCTCTCACTGGCCAACACGATACGGTCGTTCTTCATCCGCCACCATCGCCCTGGGCGAAGACCGTTGCGATCCAACACGGCCCCGACAACAATGCCGTCGCTGAACGTCACGGACGCCGGACCGTCCCACGGTTCCATCAGACAACCGTGAAATTGGTAGAAGGCCTTTATCTCGTCGGGCATCGAAGAATCGTTCTCCCAGGCTCCGGGAATCATCATCGCGATGGCGTGTTGCACACTGCGGCCCCCGAGCGTCAAAAACTCCAGTACTTCGTCGAACGACGAAGAGTCGGATCCTCCCGGGGTGCAGATCGGAAACAGGCGATCGATGTCCCCACCTAAAAGTGTGCTCCGCAGCATCGGCTCGCGAGCGCGCATCCAATTCCTGTTTCCCACAATCGTATTGATCTCGCCGTTGTGGGCGATGCAGCGATACGGCTGAGCGAGTGGCCACGACGGAAATGTGTTCGTGGAGTATCGACTGTGCACGACTGCCAACGCAGTTCGCATTCGGTCGTCGCGTAGGTCGGTGAAGTAACCGGGTAACTGCGTCGGCGTCAGCATGCCCTTGTACACGATGGTTCGGGCGGACAACGAGGGGAAATACACTGCAGTGTTGGCACAGTGAATCCGCTCGACCTGTCTCCTGAGCGCAAACACTCGTCTGTCCAAGGCAATTCCGCCCACACTACGATCTCGCGACTCGGCGCACGTCACAAAACACTGACTGACGTACGGAGCGCACTGCGCGGCAACGGTTCCGACGCAGTCTCGGTCGACCGGCACCTCTCGCCACCCGATAATCCGCAGTCCTTCTGCCGCTGCGTACCGGTGTATCCGAACTACCGCGCGCCAACGTGCTTCCTGATCCACCGGGAGAAAGCAGTTTCCGGCCGCGTAGGTGTTCTCACCCATCGCGTTGGGTGGTGGAAGCTCGAACCCGGTCACCGCGTCGAAGAACTCCGTCGGCAGCTGAATCAGAATGCCCGCGCCGTCTCCGCTGTTGGATTCGCGCCCAACTGCGCCGCGATGGGAGAGATTGCCCAGGACCGCGAGCGCATCGTCGACAATGGAATGCAGGTGGCGTCCAGAGGTGTCTGCTACCACGGCTACACCACACGAATCGGTTTCCTGATCGGGGTCGTACAGGCCCCGAGGTTCAGGTATTCGAGAAAACAGCACTCGGCGACCTCCACGCGGACATGCAGCCGACGTGCGCTAGTTTATCAGCCCATAACCGCAGGTCGCGAGAGCAAAACGGTGACCCCCTGATACCGAGGCATCAGGGGGTCACACTTGCCGACGGTCGTTTCGATCAGCTACGCAAAGGGCGGTTGTACTGATCGCGCACACTGCCGGTCAACATCATGATTCCGTCGATGAGCGGCCAGATGCCACCGATTCCACACGTCAACCAAGTGACCGCGATCTGTGCGACAGCCATGCCGGGCTGGTTGAGATAAAAACGTCCTGCACCGAATCCGCCGAGCAGAATGCCCAGCAATCCGGCAGTCGTCTTCGACTTGTCCGAGTACGGTTCACCGGTCATCGGGTCACGTCCGTATGGTGCGGACGGGTCGACCAGGCCGTAGCCAGGCTGAGGATAACCCTGAGCTTGTGGGTACCCCTGAGGCTGACCGTAACCCGGCTGTGAGTATCCCGGCTGGGGGTAGCCCTGCGGCGGAGCCGCGTAGGGATTCGGAGTCTGATCTGCCGGTGCACCGTAGACGGGACCGTCCGTCGGGGTTTGGGTCGGGCTCGAGTAGTCAGGCGCCGGATAGTTCTGGGCGGCGTAACTTTCCTGCGACGTGTACGGCGCTGTCGGCTGATTCGGGGTGGAATCAGAATCGGCAGCGGGAAACGCTGTGGTCGATTCGGTTCCGGTCGGCGGCGGGTAGATGGGGTGGTTTCCCCACCCCGGACCGTTTCCGACTCCCGAATACGTGTCCCAGCCTGGACCGGTGCCGGTGGTCTCCGTCGACGGCGTCTTTTCGGTGGGTGCCGAGGTTTCCGTCAACGACGCATCCGCCGTCGCGTCGTAGTCGAACGGCGACCCGAACTGCGGTGGAACCGGCGGCTGTGATCCAGACGAGTCCCCCGACTCGGAAGGTTCCGGATTCTTGTTCAAGTTAGGCAACGTACTTTCCTTCGATTCGACGACGGTACGTAATAGCTTTTGTTATCGGACTTCGAGAAGGTTCGACCTTCTCGAGGCCAGTCCCCCACACATGTTTCCTCGGTTCGCGCTCGCGACTCATCCTCGCAATGGCCGGCGAGCACCGTCCCGCGCATTGCCCGAAAGTATCACGATGCCGTCGACGAACGCCCAGATCCAGATTCCGATCGCAAATGGAATTCCGATGAGGAACGCCGACATGAACAGCGCGAAGAACATGCCGAGCAGTTGGCACAATCCGATGCCGACACTTCCGATATAGAGGCGCCCGACTCCACAGATTCCGAAGAAGCCCAGCAAGATCTGCAACAGTCCAGCGGTGGCCTTCGACTTGTCGGAATACGGTTCCCCGGTTACCGGGTGCCGACCGTACGGGGCGTAGGGATCTCCGAACCCGTACATCGATGGAGGCGGCAATGGCTGCTGATATCCGTACGGATTGGGCGCGCCGTAGACCGGTCCCTGATCCTCGGGGAATCCCCCCTGCGAATAGGGACCTGTCACGGCTTGTCTTTCTTCGACAGCTTCACCGCGTCCGACGACTCATCCGACGCTGCCGTGGAGGCGCTTGCCTCACTGGAAGCGGATTCAGCAGCATCGGATTCAGAATCTTCAGCGTCGGCGACTTTCGCGTCGGCCTTCGCCGAATCAGTTTCGGTAACTGGCGCCGCGACTCCTGCTTCGCCGGCAGCTACCGCAGCGACGTAGTCCTTCGACTTCAAATCAGCCGGATCCTCACGACCCTTCTTCGCCAGGAAGAAGTAAGCCAGTGCGGCGAAGAACACGATCCCCGAAGTGAATGTGTTGACGCGAATGCCGGCGATCTCGTAGGCGAAATCGTCGCGCATCAGTTCGACGACGAACCGGCCCAGGCAATAGCCCGCGACGTACAGAGCAAACAGGCGTCCGTGGCCGATCTTGAATCGGCGGTCGACGAGGACCAGCAGGATCACGATCAGGACGTTCCACACAGCTTCGTAGAGGAACGTCGGGTGAACGACCCGAATGACTTCTCCGTTGGAGACACCTGCCAGTTGATCGAGCTGGCCGGAAGAGTTCACACGCTCGAAGATCTCGAGGCCCCATGGGACGGTGGTCTCGCGACCGTACAACTCCTGGTTGAAGTAGTTGCCGATACGACCGATGGCCTGCGCGAGCAAGATTCCGGGCGCAATCGCATCACCGAGCGCGGACACCGGAATGCCGCGTCGACGGCAGCCGATCCACGCACCGATGCCGCCGAGGAACACTGCTCCCCAGATTCCGAGGCCTCCCTGCCACACCTTGAGTGCGTCGAGTGGCTGACCGTTCTCGCCGAAATAGGCGGGCCAGTCGGTCAAAACGTGGTAGAGCCTGCCACCGATCAGACCGAAGGGAACGGCCCAGATCGCGATGTCGAGAACGGTCCCCTTCTCGCCGCCGCGGGCGACCCAACGACGATCTCCCCACACGATCGCGACGATGATGCCGAGGATGATGAAGAGCGCGTAGGCGCGAAGCGCCACCGGTCCGACGTACCAGACGCCTTGGGGCGGGCTGGGGATATAGGCCAGCAGGTCCACAGTTGAGGTCACGACGCCACGGTAGCCGAGCGGACGCCCTCGGCGAGTTCTTCGGTGAGCGAGCGAACCGCTCCCAGGCCGTTCTCGACCGCGGAGACCAGAGCCGAGCCGACGATGACGGCATCGGCGTATGCCGCGATTTCGGCAGCCTGTGCGCCGGAGCGAACTCCCAATCCGACGCCGACGGGAATGTCGGAATGCGCGCGGATTCGTGCGGTCAGTTCCGGAGCCATCGAAGACACGGCGTCGCGAGCGCCGGTGACACCCATCGTCGAGGCCGCGTAGATGAATCCACTACTCGCATCGAGTGTCATCGCGAGTCGTTCTTCCGTCGAGGACGGAGCGACAAGGAAGATCCGGTCGAGGTGGTGCTCCTCGGATGCTTCCATCCAGGCGCCGGCTTCTTCCGGAATGAGGTTGGGGGTGATCAGTCCGAGCCCGCCGGCGGAAGCGAGGTCTCGTGCGAACTTGTCGACGCCGTACTGCAGTACCGGGTTCCAGTACGTCATCACGACGGCCTTGCCGCCGACCGAACTGATCTGCTCGATCACGGTGAAGATGTCGCGAAGGCGAACGCCGTTGGTGAGTGCGGTTTCGGCTGCACGCTGGATGGTCGGACCGTCCATGACCGGATCGGAATACGCGACACCGACTTCGATGATGTCGCAGCCACCGTCGACCATCGCCTTGAACACGTCGATCGATTCGGGAACGGTCGGATAACCGGCAGGCAGGTAACCGACGAGGGCGGCACGCTTGTCAGCCTTGCAGGCGGCAAAGGTGGGTGCGAGGCGTGATGGTCGTTCGCTCACTTGTCCGAGCCTTCCGTGTTGTCGTTCTCGTCTGCTGCATCATCCGGAGCGGCTGCCTGACCTGAGGCGCCGTCGAAAAGACCGAACCAGCTTGCGGCGGTGTCCATGTCCTTATCACCGCGACCGGAGAGATTGACGACGATGATCGCGCCCTCACCGAGTTCTTTGCCCAGTCGGAGTGCGCCGGCGACGGCGTGGGCCGATTCGATGGCCGGGATGATGCCCTCGCGGCGCGAGAGCAGCAGCAGCGCATCCATGGCTTCACTGTCGGTGACGGGTTCGTAGGTCGCGCGCCCGATATCGCTCAGGTAAGCGTGCTCGGGTCCGACGCCCGGGTAGTCCAGACCAGCAGAGATCGAGTGCGATTCGATGGTCTGACCGTCCTCGTCCTGGAGGAGGTAGGAGTAGGCACCCTGGAATGCACCAGGGGTACCGCCGGCGAACGTTGCTGCATGCCTTCCGGTTTCGACACCGTCGCCGGCCGCTTCGTAGCCAACCAGCCGTACCGACAGATCGTCGATGAACGGGTGGAAGATTCCGATTGCGTTGGAGCCGCCTCCGACGCAGGCTGTGACTGCATCGGGCAGGCGGCCGGTCAGTGCCTGAACCTGGACGCGTGTTTCGAGGCCGACCACTCGCTGGAAGTCCCGAACGATGGTGGGGAACGGGTGCGGGCCTGCCGCGGTACCGAAGCAGTAATAGGTGTTGTCCGCGTGGGAAACCCAGTCGCGCAAGGCTTCGTTGATCGCGTCCTTGAGCGTGCGCGAACCGGTCTCGACCGAAACGACCTCCGCGCCGAGCAGGCGCATGCGTGCGACGTTCAGTGCTTGACGTTCGGTGTCGACAGCACCCATGTAGATGACGCACTCGAGACCGAGCAGTGCACAGGCGGTTGCCGATGCCACACCGTGCTGGCCCGCTCCGGTCTCGGCGATGATGCGGGTCTTGCCCATACGCTTTGCCAGCAGAACCTGACCGAGAACGTTGTTGATCTTGTGAGAACCGGTGTGGTTCAGATCTTCACGCTTGAGAAGGATGCGCGCACCGCCGGCGAACTCGCTCATTCGCGTTGCCTCGAAAATCGGCGACGGGCGCCCGGTGTAATCGCGCTGCAAGCGGTCGAGTTCGTTCAAGAACGTGTCGTCCGCTCGAGCCTTTTCGTACTCCGCAGTGACTTCGTCGATAACCGCCATGAGGGCTTCCGGCACATGCCGTCCGCCGTAGACGCCGAAATGGCCTCCGGCGTCGGGATCGTGGGAGCGCTCGGTGAGTCCCGCGCTGGCCGGCGGCAGATTGCCGCCCTTGAATATTGCACCGGAGCCTGGTTCCTGAGTACGTGAAGTCACCCCACCAGTCTGCCCCAACGGTGTCGCTGGTCACCGCCCGGGTGCATCAAAGCACGCCGGGCGGGTGAAGCGATTTATCGAGACGGTTTGGGGCAGGACGGGTGCGCACCTGCATTGACCAGATCTGCGACGGCCTTGCGAGGGTCGCCGCTGGTCACGAGGCCTTCACCGACGAGCACTGCGTCGGCGCCCGCCCCGGCGTACGCCAACAGATCGGCAGTTCCGCGAACACCGGACTCGGCAATCTTGATCGTCTCGGTCGGAAGACCGGGAGCGATGCGACCGAAGGTGTTCTTGTCCACCTCGAGAGTCTTGAGATTGCGGGCGTTCACACCGATCACCTTGGCGCCGGCTTCGAGCGCGCGGTTGGCTTCTTCCTCGGTGTGCACCTCGACGAGGGCAGTCATTCCCAGAGATTCGGTGCGATCGATCAACGAGGCGAGCGCCTGCTGCTCGAGTGCCGCGACGATCAGCAAGATGACGTCGGCGCCGTGAGCGCGAGCCTCGTGAATCTGGTACGGCCCCACGATGAAGTCCTTGCGGAGCACCGGAATGGTGACCGCTTTACGGACTGCGTCCAGGTCGGCCAACGAGCCGTGAAAACGGCGCTCTTCGGTGAGAACACTGATGATGCGTGCGCCACCGGCTTGGTACGCCGCGGCAAGCTCAGCGGGATCGGCAATGTCGGCCAACGCACCCTTTGACGGGCTCGCTCGCTTGACCTCGGCGATGACGCCGATGCTCGATTCCAGAAGTGCTGCTGCAGCATCGAGTGCAGGCGGTGCAGCGGCCGCAGCAGCCTTGACTGCAGCGAAGTCGAGTACGGCTTCGCGGGCGGCGACGTCAGCGCGCACCCCGTCGAGAATCGAGTCGAGTACGGTCATCGTGGCCCGAATCCTTTCTGGGCAAGAGCCCGATGTGAGATACGTCATCAGGGTGGTCTCAGCCTAGTGGGACGAAATTTTGCTACTCCGTCGGGGTACCCACGCAGGTGAGGGTTCAGTCTTACTCAGTGGGACGACCCCGGTTTCGCGCCGTTGTCTCCCCCAACTCCGTCGTCCCCGTCAGTCGCTGTCGGGTCCTCTCCGGCGTCGAGCGCATCCCACAACATCCGTTGTGTCACAGGCTCGTCCGATGCAGGTTTGTCTCCCTGACCAAGCTTGGCCGCGGCCTCGCGGCGCGCGGCAGGGTTGTCGTATTTCGACGACAACCCGCCTCGCACTGGAGGTTTGCGCATCAGAAGTACTGCCGCGCCGAGCGCCGCCACCGCTCCGACCAACGCAAGCAAGGCAGGCAGTACCGAAACAGTCGTCGAGAGGTCTTCCGGGTGACCGGACAACTCGGCCAACTCCACCGCTCGGTCCGCAGAGGCTCCGGACACCAACAACTGCACTGCCGGAACCGCTACCGCGACGGCGACGAGGGCAACCAACAGTCCGACTACCCGAAGTGCCCAACCTCGCACCGCAAACGACGCCGCGATCGCCGCCAGAAGCGCGAGCGCGAGCGGAGTCATCGCCGCCGCCCAGGTGCTGCCGTCGAGATCCGTCGTCCTCTCCAGCGTCTTGCCGTCGCTCGAGGTCAGATGAACCCACGTCATTCGTGAGCTGCCCCACAGAGCTGCTGCCGACAACGCCAGCAGAAGCGTTCTCGGCACGGCGGTGCCACGAGAAACGCTTGTAGGCTCCGCTGCACTCGACTCGTTCTCACTCACTGATCGTCACCTCCGATGGTGCGCAGGGTGTGCGCCGACGCAATCGCGCTCAGCACTGCCATCGCCTTGTTGCGGGCCTCGGTGTCCTCGTACACCGGATCCGAGTCGGCGACGACACCGGCGCCCGCCTGGACGTATCCAATCCCGTCCTTGATCAATGCCGTTCGGATCGCGATCGCGGTGTCGGCGTCGCCGGCGAAGTCGAGGTAGCCGACGATGCCGCCGTAGATACCGCGCCTGGTCGGTTCCAGTTCTTCGATCAGCTGCATCGCTCGGACCTTGGGTGCCCCCGAGAGGGTTCCAGCGGGGAAGCATGCGGTGACGGCGTCGAGAGCGTGCTTTCCCTCGGCCAGATGACCGGTGACGGTCGATACGAGATGCATCACGTGGCTGTACCGCTCGATGTGCCGGTAGTCGTGCACCTTCACCGTGCCCGGGCGACAGACACGACCCAGATCGTTTCGCCCCAGATCGACGAGCATGAGGTGCTCGGAGTTTTCCTTCTCGTCGGCGAGGAGGTCCTTCTCGAGCAGGATGTCGTCCTCCTCTGTGGCACCGCGCCATCTGGTTCCAGCGATCGGGTGTGTTGTCGCGACGCCCTCAGCAACCGTGACCAGTGCTTCCGGGCTCGAACCGACGATCGAAAACGCCGTCTCTCCATCACCGTTCGGCACGTTGAGCAGATACATGTACGGGCTGGGGTTCGACGCTCGCAGCATCCGGTACACGTCGATCGGCGCTGCAGTGCAATCGATCTCGAATCGCTGCGAGAGAACTACCTGGAATGCCTCGCCCGCTTCGATGTCGCCGATCAACTTTTCGACGTCGACACCGAAGCTCTCGGTGGTGCGCTGACGGCGGTAGTTCGGAGTCGCTTTCGAAAATGTCGACACCGTCGATTTCGCCGGCGCCGCGAGAGCACGAGTCATCGCGTCCAACCTGGCGACTGCGTCGTCGTACGCCGTGTCGACGCGCTCGTCCGTGCCGTCCCAGTTGACGGCATTGGCGATGAGGGTGATCGCCCCTTCGTGGTGATCGACTGCGGCGATGTCGGCGGCAAGCAGCATGACCATTTCGGGGATCTGCAGGTCGTCGACCGCGGAGTCACCCAATCTCTCGAGGCGCCGCACCGCGTCGTAGCCGAGGAATCCGACCATTCCGCCGGTCAGCGGGGGCAGGTCGGGCAGCCGCTCCGAACGAAGCAGCTCGAGGGTGGCACCGAGCGCGTCGATCGGGTCGCCGCCGGCCGGAGCGCCGGCCGGAACGTTGCCGTACCAGGCCGCCTCTCCGTCCACGACGGTCAGTGCAGCCGGACTCCCGACGCCGATGAACGACCACCGCGACCACGAACGACCGTTCTCGGCCGACTCGAGCAAGAAGGTGCCGGGACGATTGCCGGCCAACTTCTCGTACGCCGAGAGCGGAGTTTCGGAGTCCGCCAACACTTTCCGAGTGACCGGAACGACCCGGTGCTCAGCTGCGAGAGCTCGGAACTGCTCCCGGGTCGTGGTGGAATCGGACGCGTCACCGACGATCGCGGTGTCGGATGACCGTGCGGACATGGAGGTGGGCTCGCCGTGCATGGCTCCATCATCCCAGGCTCCCCCATGTGGCCGTCGTGCGCGGGTAACCTCGGCCGAATGAAACCAGGCCAACTCGCTCCCGATTTCTCACTGCCCGACCAGGACGGGACTCCGCGCTCGCTGACGAGCCTGCTCGAGAACGGACCCCTGGTCCTCTTCTTCTACCCGGCAGCCTCGACGCCGGTGTGCACCGCCGAGGCGTGCCACTTCCGTGACCTCGGCAGCGAATTCGCCGCGGTGGGCGCTTCGCGAGCGGGCATCAGCACCGATACGGTCGAAGCTCAGTCCACCTTTGCCACCGCACAATCCTTCGACTACCCCCTACTCGCCGACACCGAGGGCAAGGTAGCCGAACAGTTCGGCGTCAAGCGCGGACTCCTGGGCAAGTTGGCTCCGGTCAAACGCTCGACCTTCGTGATCGACACCGACCGCACCGTCCTCAAAGTCATCTCGAGTGAACTACGCGCCAACACCCACGGCGACCAGGCGCTCGAGTTCCTTCGCAATCGAAGCTGACCCACCTGGGCGACCTGATTCTCTGCGCGATTTGAAATCTCTAGGCGACCTGAATCGAGCGCTTCGCAAGCCCCATCCAGAATCCGTCGATCACCTGGGTGGGCACCTGTTCCGGATCGGATGACGCACCGAGCGTGACGAACAACGGGGCGAAGTGCTCGATGGTCGGATGCGCGTACGGCATCCCGGGAGCTTGAGCGCGGAAGTCGATCAAGGAATCGACGTCACCGGCAGCGAACCTCTCCCCTGCCCACGCGTCGAATTCCGCCGACCATCCCGGGGCCTGCGCCTCCGGTGACGGATCGCGCAGGAACGGTAGCCCGTGCGTGGTGAATCCGGATCCCACGATCAGTACACCTTGCTCACGGAGTGGCCGTAGGCGCTGTCCGAGATGGAGCAAACGCTCGGGATCGAGGGTGGGCAGCGAAATTTGCAGTACCGGGATGTCTGCGTCCGGGTACATCACCGTGAGCGGCACGTAGGCACCGTGATCCAGGCCTCGATTCGGCTGCTGAACCACGCGTTCGTTGTCCGGCATCAACGCGGCAACCTGGGCGGCGAGTTCCGGAGCGCCGGGAGAGTTGTACTTCGCGCGGTAGAACCTCTCGGGAAAACCACCGAAGTCGTAGATGAGCGGGGTGCCCGTGGTCGTCGATCCGATCGTCAGCGGTGCTGATTCCCAGTGCGCCGATACGACGAGGATTGCCGTCGGCCGCGGAAGATCGCCGGCCCACGCCCCCAACTGGTCGACCCACAACGCGCTGTCCACCAGCGGCGGAGCACCGTGGCTGAGATACAGCGCAGGCATGGTTGTGGTGGACATACGGACTCCTCGGGATAGACATTCGTCGTAAGTTGAAGATTCAACCTAATATAGAACTCAACACTTGCGTCCCGCAACTATTCCCCGCAGGATTCTTCTGGACATGCGTCTGAGACGCTGTACACAAGCACGCTCCGTGCACGAAGAATGCTCGACCCGAAGGAGAAGTCACCGATGAGTGAACCGACCGCGCAGCCCGACGCGCAGTCTCAGACGAAGTGGCTCACAGCCGAGCAGCAAGAAGCATGGCTGACACTGATCGCTCTCGTGACACGGTTGCCTGCCGCACTCGACACTCAACTACAACGCGATTCGGCACTCACACACTTCGAATACTTCGTACTCGCGGCACTCTCGGACGCCCCCGACCACAAGCTCCAGTTGTCGGTACTGGCCCAGCGCGCGAACGCGTCCCTGTCCCGCCTCTCGCACGTGATCACGAAGATGGAGAAGGCCGGCTGGGTGAAACGGGAAGTCATTCGTGGCAGCCGCGGCTCCAACGCAGTGCTCACCGACGAGGGAATGGCAAAGGTGGTCGCGGCCGCACCGCCGCACGTCGCCTCAGTTCAAGGTCTCCTCTTCGAGGGCCTCGACGATCGCCAGGTCGCCCAGCTTTCGTCGTTGGGTACAGCAATGCTCACCCAACTGGACAAGGGAATCGCCGCCGGACTCGGCAAGGCCTGACCACATCCCCGAGACGAGCGACTGATGATCAAGACGGCAGCTTCGCGAGGTCGAGAGCAGCCAAGTGACTGAACAGCATGCTCGCTCCGATCGGGTTTCCACCGCCGGGGTACGTAGTCCCGCTGGCCGCTGCCATCGTGTTCCCCGCCGCGTACAACCCGGCAATCGCCGTACCGTCGGCTTTGAGCACCCTCCCGGTCGCGTCGGTCCGTAGACCACCTTTGGTCCCGAGGTCGGAGATGCCGAAAGCGGCAGCGTGAAACGGCCCTTGATCGATCGGTACGAGCGGCGAAGCCCCCTCAGAGAAGGCGCGGTCGTACGCAGTGTCTCCTCGACCGAAGTCCGTGTCGACGCCAGTCGCCGCAAACGCGTTGTATCGCTTCACGGTCTCCACCAGTTCCGCTGTGGGAACATCGATCTGGGCAGCGAGGTCTTCGAGTGTCTGTGCACTCTTCCACAACCCCGCAGCCACATACTGCTCCGTCTGGGCCATGGGTACGTTGGGTGCCTTCACCGGCGGCACTGCGCCTTCTCTGTTGTCGTAGATCATCCAGTACGGCGTGGTTACTTTCCCTGCCCGCATGTGTTCGATGACAGCGCGACCCAAGCGGTCGTACGGCGCTGATTCGTTGACGAATCGACGACCGTCGTCGTCCACGAAGATTCCGCCGGTGAACCACAGCGCAAACGCGGAGCGCCCATCTGGATGGGTGAGTCCCGGCGACCACCAGGCCTCGCCCATCAGGTCGGTGTCGGCACCCGCGGCGACCGCCGCCTGGTGCGCCTTCCCGAGGTTGCCGGGGCAGCCCATCGTGTCGAGAGCGGATCCGGGGACACCGAATTCGGCACGCATGGTCTCGTTCTGCTCGAATCCACCGGCGGCGAGGATCACTCCTCTGCGTGCCTGAATGGTTCGACGCCGACCATCTCGGTCGACGACGGCTCCGACCACCACCCCGTCCTCGACAACCAGTTCCTCGAGAGTGGTCTTCAGGTGCATGGTGGCGTTCGGGAGTTCCGCAAGAGCCAACAGGAATCGACCGATCAACGACTGGCCGCCGACGAGGTACTTCGGCAACTTCTCCCCCAGCCGTTCCGTCGCCAGCGGCGGACGAAGCGAATCACGAAGGGCACCCAGCTTGTTCGCGTTCATCGGCTTGGGAACAATGTGCCGTCCACTCGCTCGAGCCTTGGGCTCTTCACCGAAGTAGTCGGGCCACGGCAGTATCTGAAACTCGAAGTTCGAGTCCTCTTCGAGGTAGTCGATCAACCCGGCGCCACCTCGAACGTAGGCTTCCTGAACGTCGGCGGGCGTACGATCACCCACCACTGATCGGTAGTACTCCAGCGCATCCTCGATGGTGTCGTCGTCCCCGCCCCGACGAAGAACGGCGTTGCACGGGAACCACATTCCGCCGCCGCCCGAGTACGCCGTTGTTCCGCCGTACTTGTCGGTTGCTTCGATCGCAATGACGTCGAGGCCTTCGCGGGCTGCCGTGTACGCGCCGGTGAGTCCGCCGCCTGATCCCACAGCGAGTACGTCGCACGTCTCGTCCCACTTCGTCATCGTCAGCCTCTCTGATTCTGGGCACAGTTTCCGAACATGTTCTAGAAATCGTTCTAACACATGGACTTAGCGATCGCGGGGGTTCGAAATTCTGTCCCACCGAGCGGGAGCGAGACATGACGCCGAGCGGGAGCGAGACATGACGCCGAGCGGGAGCGAGACATGACGCCGAGCGGGAGCGAGACATGACGCCGAGCGGGAGCGAGAACGAGCAGCGATAGCGCACACTTTGCTCGCACGGGTCTGATCCCGTAGTGTCTGGACACATGTCTGGTAAGACCAAGTTCGAGTCCACTCGCCGCAGACTGACCCAGCAGCAAGCCGAAACCGTCGATCGATTGACCGCGGCAGCGATCACGGTCCTGCGCGACAAAGGGTTTGCGGATCTGACCGTGCGGATGGTGGCAGCGGAAGCCGGTGTCGCCGCGGCTACGGCGTACACCTATTTCTCGTCCAAGAGTCACCTTGTGGCAGAACTGTTCTGGCGCCGACTCGACGCGGTACCGCACGAGCCCTCCCCCGAGGCGGAACGAGAAGCGCAGGTCTGCTCGGTCCTTCGAAGCGTCGCACTCCTCGTTTCCGACGAACCGGAGCTGGCCGCGGCCGTGACCACGGCGATGATGGGCAACGATCCCGACGTCGAACACCTTCGGGGACGTATCGGCAAGAACATCCGCGAGCGGCTCATCGAGGCGCTGGGGCCGTCATACGATCCCGACGTACTCGAAGCACTCGAAATCTCCTGGTCCGGAGCGCTTGTCCGAGCCGGCATGGGTTACGAGTCCTATTCGCAGATCGCAGACCGGCTCGAAGTCACTGCCAGGCTGATCATGGCGGGCCGCGACAACCTTCACTAGACGGGGGTCATGGCACTCACCAGCCATGTGCCGTCGACTCGATCGAGTGTCACCTCGACTCGGCTCGACGTCGACGCTGGTGCCGGCCGCGCGATACTCGTCGCGATCTGATCGACGAACAGGAGCAATTCCGCTCGGTCTGCAGCAGCGGAGAGCACTCCGACATCGACTACTCGCGCCTTCGTGCTGATTCCTTGCGCCTTCGACTGGGGTGCAACGGTTTTCGATCCGAATTCAGCGAAGCGGTCCTGAAATGTTCCACTTGCGCCCTCGGCAGCATGTGCAAGATCCTCGTCCACCGTGTCGCTGTTGTAGCTCAAGAGATTCTCGACGAGCATCGGCGCCACACCGATCACCTCGGCACGTGCGGTTTCGGCGGCTGCCGAACGGTGGTGACTCCAGAGCAGAGTCCCGCCGGCTCCCACCAAGATCAGCGCTGCAAACGCCAAGACCACGCGCTTCACGGGACGAACTCCACACTCGACATCAGTATCCGCCCGTCAACTTCATCGACACCGACGCGAAGACGGTAGGTTCGCGCCGAAGACTCTCCCGCTGAATTGGCGACCTGAGCCGATGCCGCGATCAGTACCACCCCCGAGGTTCCGGATTCCGATGCCAGGGCTGCGGTGTCGACACGACCGTCGGAATCGACGGCAAAATCACGGATGGACGCGACGAACGCAGATTCGCCGGACTTCAGTTCGTCGGCAAAGGTTCCCGTACTCAGCGACTGCAGTGTCTCGAGGTCCTCGTCGACTGTGGCGGAGTGAACGTCGATCAGAGCGAGGGCTCCTGCGACCGCACCGTCGACGTAGTCTTGACGCTGGGACTCTCGCGCGCGGTCCGATCGAACTGCCAGAGCACCGAAGACGACAACGACGCTCAGAGCCGCGAGTGCAATCCAGACCAGGGCAGTGAGTACACCGCGCTTCCCTCCGACCGGATCCAGCACCTCACCTCTCAGCGATTCGTCGGCGTCAGCAACTGTTGCCACGGCTCACCCTCCCCCGGGCCGGAGTCAGCCGGAGCCAACTCCGTGTGTTGATAGTCGACTCCGTCAGGCCCGGTGTACAACTCGCCGGGCGCATTGGTCCCCGACGGCACGTACGCTTCGGGGCTCCGGCAGATCTCCGGGCTCGGTGCTCGTTTGCCCGGTACCTCCATGCAGGGAATGTTCCGGGATCCACGAACGGCGAAGACCGAGTTCTGTGGCACTTTGCAGTACAGATCAGCCGGGGTGTCCGGCACACTCGTCTGGGTCGGGTCCCGTCGCTGATCGGCCGGAAGGTAACCGGTCGAGCACGCCGCAGGGTCCTGCGCTTGGAGATGGAAGTTGACGTTCGCGGCGCCGTCCACCTGCCCGCGTTGTACGACGGTTTCCTGTGCCGCGACCAGTGGCGGCAAGATGACGAGCACCTGCTCCAACCCGGCGTTGTACGTCAAAGCCACCTGAGCGGTGCTGGTGAAATTGGCAAGCAGCACAGGCAAAGTGGGTTTGAGGCCTTGAAACAGCAGGTCGGCTTCAGTCGCGAAGCCCGGTCCGGTCTCGAGGATATTGCGCACGGACCCGTCGGCGACCTCCAACTGTCCACTGAGTTGAGCGACACTGGACGCCCACTGGCGAATCTGATCGCCCGTCACCACCTGTGTCTGCAGGAGCGGATCCAACTGCTGTACGAGCGTCGTGGCCGGGGTTGTGGCAGCAGACATCTGATCGACGAACGAAGTGGTCGAATCCAGCAGACGAGCCAGATCCTCTCCCCTGCCTCCGAAAGCTGCCGCGGACTCGTCGATCACCGATCGCAACTTTTCCTGCGGTACCGATGCGAGCATCGCCTGCGCCTGATCGAGGACCGGTCCGATCTCGGTCGGGATCGTGACAGCGTCGGGGCCGATCACGTCTCCGTCGGCCAGAAACGGTCCGTCCGCGGTTCTCGGTTGCATGTCGACGTATTGCTCGCCGATGGCCGACACACTTCGCACCGCTACTGCGAGCCCGCTGGAGGGAACGGGAACCGCACTCTCCAAAGATAATTCGGCGCGTACCACTCCCGGAGACAGACGCACCGATCTGACCTGACCGATGGTGTCGCCGCGATAGGTCACGTTCGCGTTCCGATACAGGCCACCGGCGTCGGGCAGTTCGACTGTCACCGAATAGCGCCCGATTCCGAGCATGGTCGGAACTCTCAGGTACGAGATAGCCGCTGCGCTCATGCCTATCACCGCCAGGATCGCGAAGATCGTCAATTGCCTTCGCACCAACTTCGTGAGAATCATCGTCCACCTCCCTGGGCGGGCTGCGCTGTGCCAAGTGGGCCGGGCTGCCCTGTGCCGAGTGGGGCGGTCAAGGGATCGACCAGTACTCCGTTCTCCACGGGGGTTTGCGGCGCCCCGAACGGCGTACCGAAGCCGAGACCTGACTGGAGGCGATTACTCGTGAGGTCGATCAGCGCCCACAGATTGGTGTAATCGCCGCGCATTCCGTCGTCGATGGTCGTCTGGGGGAAGGGGAAGGTACTCAGGTTGCCCAAATTGTTGATCAGGTCCGGTCCTGTTTCGACCACCTTCTGCAGCGTCGATTCCAAGGCGCTCAAATTGGCTTTCAAATCGTCGCGGGTCCGGTCGACCAGATCGGTCCCGACGTCCCCGAACCTGCCGACCGCATCGAGGGCGGTGGTCAGGTCGACGCGTTGGGCGCTGAGTTCCGCCAAGGCCGGATCAAGGGTCTCCAACGCCTCACCGAGAACGTCTCGCTGGGCCGTGATTTCACCGGCGAAGACGTCGAGATTCTCCATGGTCGTGACCATCGCATCACGTTGGCGGTCGAGTGTTTCGGTCACGGTATCCATCTGACTCAGCAGGTCGCGAGCCGCGTCGGTCCGTCCGCCGAGCGCCGTGTTCAGCTCCGTGGTGATGCTGTGAATCTGAGCGAGCCCGCCGCCGTTGAGGACCAATGACAGTGCCGTCAACGCTTCCTCGGTGGTGGGATAGACGCCGGCCGACGCGAGGGGGATCACCGATCCCTCCGACAACCGCCCTTCCGGCGCAACATCGGTAGGCGGCGCAAGCGCGACGTGTTTGGACCCGAGCAGGCTGGTTTGGCCGATCTTGGCCGTCGCATTGGCGGGCAGGGACACCGAGCCGTCGAGCGCAACCGTCACCCGTGCGTGCCAGTTGTCGGTCTCGATCGCACTGATACTTCCGACTGTCACGTCGTTGACCATGACCGGAGAGTTGGGACTGATCGACGTGACGTCCGGCATCTCGATCACGACCGAGAAACTTCCCTCACCGCGGCCGGCCGCGCCCGGCAGCGACACCGAATTCAGCCCGCTCCATTGACAACCCGTCAGAACGAGCACGGCGCTCGCCGCCACACACACTGTTCCCCACCGGCGGCCAGTCATCGTGATCCTGTCGACGGCATGAGCAAGCCGGTCAGATCAGACGCCACCGGTACCGTCGGAAAGCCCAAGGCGCCAGTCGGTTCCAGATCAGGCTCGCTGTACACCAGTTGGTCCGGAAGAGCGCCGAGCGCCCGGGTCGGATTGATGCTCAGGTCCGGGTAGTTGGCCTTGATCGTGTTGAGCAACGGGCCGAGGTATTCGATGCACAAATCCGCGCCCTTCTTCGAGGTGTCGTTGGCCAGGCCGGCGATTCCGCCGCAGATCAAGTCGATCGGGTTGCCGACGTTCTGGAATGCGGGCACACCCACCATCGCTCCTTGGGCCGGCCGGTAGACGTTGTAGTAGTTCGACAACGCTGTCGGAGCCAGATGCAGTACCTTCTCGAGGCCTGCGCGCTTGTCGACCAGTACCTGGGACACGTCGGCCAACTTCGCGATCTGCTCCGTCAAGCCGGTTCGGTTCTGTTCGACGAACCGCTGTACGTCGACGACGGCGGCGTCCAGATCGGCGAGAGCCGGAGCCAATTGCGTCCGGCTCTCGGCGAGCACACTCGAGACATTTGCCAGTCGTCCTTGGAACTGAACGATCTGTTCGTCGCTTGCGGCGAGTGCGGTCGTGAAGGTCTGCAGGCCGCGGATGGTGCCGAACAGATCGGCTCCGCCTTCGTCGAGTGTGCTCATAGCCTCCGAGAGTTCGGTCACCGAGCGCCCCAGCGCTTGCCCGTTGCCGGCCAGTGCGGATCCGGCACCGTCGAGGAAGTTGGCGGCGGGACCGCGATCGTCGCCGACGGGGCCCAAAGCATCGGCAGCCCGGCCCAGCTGTTCCTTGATCTGGTCCCACTCGACCGGGACGGCCGTTCTGTCGAGTGGGATCTCCGCACCGTCATTCAGTGCGTCGGCGCCGTCCGTCACCGCCGGCGTCAACTGCACGAAGCGGGCCGAGACCAGAGACTGGGCAACGATCACCGCTTTCGCGTCCTCGGCGACGGGAACCTCGCGCGCCAATTTCAGTTCGACGCGCATTCGATCTCCCTGTGGGGCGATCGCGGTGACGCGGCCGACGTCGACTCCCACGACACGAACGTCGTCACCGACATACAGACCGGTCGTCGAGGTGAAGTAGGCCGTCACGTTGTAGTAGCGCAGATGTTGCACCGCAAGGTATCCCGACACGACGACGATCGCCGCACCGATGACGCTTCCACCAACGACGGCGATTCGACGCCAGTTCACCGGTTTGCGAACTCGTAAGGCACCCATCATCGAACCTCCGGAATCGGTAGCGGCGCAGGTGGTAGCCCGAACATCGCGTTGATCAACGGTTGGGTGTATTGCGCTGGCACCAGGTTCTGAACGTAGGCGTAGTAGAAGGGGCCGCTGGCCACGGTGTCACCGAGCGTGCCCACGTACGTACCGAGACCGTCGATTCCCTGAGAAAGGTTGTCCTTGTTGTTCTGCAGAATTCCGACAACCGTGTCGAGTTTGCCGAGGACCGGCTGCAATTGCGCCTCGTTGTCGTGGACGAGTCCGCTCAGCTGGGTCGACAACGCCGAGATGTTCGTGATCACTTCCCCCAGCGCCGCCTGTCGCCGATCCAGTTCTCCCAACAAGGCGTTGCCGTCGACGAGTAGCGCGTTGACCTGTGGTCCACGCTCGGCCAGCGTCCCGGCGACGTCGTTTGCATCGGACAGCAAGGTGCGCAACATGTCGTCGCGTCTATTGACGCTGTCGGAGATCCGTGCGACACCGTCCAGCGCCGGCCTCAGGTTCGGCGCACTGTCGGACATCACCTGCCCCACTGCGTCGAGCGATTCGGAGAGTTGGTCGAGATCGATGTCCTCGACCGTCGTGGTGAGGTCACCGAGCACGTCGGGCAGCGAGTACGCCGATCTTGTTCGCTCGACCGGGATCTCGCCGCCGACCGCGATCCTTCCCGGACCGTCCAGATCGAGCGATACCGCTCGCTTGCCGAGCAACGACATCGTGGTGACGGCCGCCGATGTGCTTTCTCCCAAACCGATCGAGCCTTCCAGTGTGAAATCCACGCGCGCGAGTCCGTGCTCGACCTCGATCCGATCCACCGTTCCGATCTTCACTCCGGCGGCGTTGACTTCGTCTCCCGGCGCGAGACCGCTGGCGTCGGCGAACACCGCGCTGTACCCGACACCCGATTTCAGGAACTGCAGATTCTGATACTGGAGCGATGCCAATACGACGGCGGCCGTGACGACCAATCCCACGACCCCCACGCGTACGGCCTGGCTCTGTGCCATCTCTCTCATCGTGGTGCGCACCTTCCGGTCGTCTGATCCACCAGGTCGACAGTGAGCGGCGTACCGTCGGCACCGTCGACCTTCAGTGCGATTCCGCACAGATAGAAGTTGAAGAACGACCCGTACGAGCCGACTCGGATCAGCTGCTTGTAGTTCGAGGGCATGGACGCGAGAATCCGATCGAGCTCACTCTGTTGCTCGATCAGCGGATTCAGGCTTGCGTCCAGCTTCGACAGGTTTCCCGCGATGTCCGGGCGAACTCCGGCGAGGAGATCGGCGAAGGTGCCTGATGCGGTGTTCACACTCTCGACGGCAGTCCCGATCATCTCCCGGTCCGCCGCGAGCCCGCTGACCAGCTGTTGTAGGTGATCGAGAGTGTCACTGAACTGACCACCGCGGCTGCGCAATTCGCTGAGCACACCGTCGAGGTTGCCGATCACTCGACCGATCAGTTGGTCGCGGTCTGCGAGAGTGTTCGTAATCGATCCGGTGTGCGCCAGCACCGATGCCACAGTTCCGGACTGGCCTTGAAACACCTCGAGCAAGGACATCGACAACGCGTTGACCTGCTCCGGGTCCAGGGCTTGAAACAGCGGCTTGAAACCACCGAGTAGCGCATCGAGGTCGAGTGCCGGTGCGGTGCGATCGACGGGGATGCTCTCGCCCTCCGGTTGCGGTTCCGCGATCCCCGGATCGTCGAGCAATTCGAGGTATCGATTACCCACCAGATCCTGATATCGAACAGCGGCTCTGGTCGATACGGTCACGGTGTCACCCGTATCCACACTGAAACTCACGTGGGCACGGTGATTCCCACCGAATTCGACGGAGTCGACAGAACCGACCGGCACACCGGCGATGCGCACCTTGTCGCCGGCTCTGAGCCCGGAGGCGTTGACGAACTCCGCCGAGTACGACCTCGCGTCGCCACCTCGCATCTGGCCGAACACGAGGATCAGCCCGGCGTTGACGAGGATCATCACCAGAACAAAAATTCCGAACTTGACGGTGTACCCACGAACTTTCATCGGATCTCCGTCCCGAACAGGTAGCTCATCAGATCCGGGACCGTGTTCATCGGTTGCCCACCATTCGGCTGACGCTCGGGCGCAAACGGATTCACCCCGGTGTCGGTCACCAGGTACGGAGCATTGACGTTCGGGTCGCGCAGTGGAAGGCCCATACACTGCGGGCCACCTGTTGCCGCGACCTTCGGGAGGTCGTCGGGATATCGGTACGGTTCGGTTCCGGCGATCAGACCGATCGACATCTTGATTCCTGGTTGTCCGTTGTAGGCGCCGTCGCCGATCTTCTTGCTCTCCTGCAGTCCCTGGAACATGCAGGGAATCACCGGGGAGTATTCCTCGAGCAGTGCGGTGGTCGGCCGCAGTAACGACAGAACGGTGTCGATACCGTCGGCGTTTTCTCCCAGTACATCTTCTCCGGTGCGGGCGACCCCGATCACGTTGAGCAAGAGGAGATCAAGATTCTGCTGCTCGTCGAGAACAGTGGTTCCCGTCGTCGTGAGCGAGTCGAGTGTGTCCATCAAGTCGAGAACAGCGTCGCGGTAGGTCTGTGTGACGGCTGGTAAATCCGTCAACACATGATCGAGAGCCTCACGTGCAGTGTTGAATTCGAGCAAGGAGGAATCTGCTTGTTCGAGTGCGACCCCGAGCCGTTCGCCGCGTCCTTGCAGAGCAGTCGAGAGGGCACCCAATGTCGAATCGAGTTTGCCCGGGTCCACCGTCCGGAGCACGGTGGTGAGTTTCTCGAACACCGTGTTCAGCTCGACGGTCACCCGGGATGCGTCGATCGTCGCTCCGGCGGCAAGTCGCGCACTACTCGGCTGCTCCGGCGAGGACAGGCTGACGAACTTCGCGCCGAAGGCCGTGTTCGACGTGATCGCCACATCCACGTTTGACGGAATCGACTCGAGCGCTTCGGGATCGATCGACAACGACAGTTGTGCGGTGGCGTCGTCAGTCGGCGTGATGGACTCCACCGAGCCCACGGTCACCCCGGCCATCTTCACCCGCGCGCCCGGATCCATCACGAGCCCCGCGCGCTCCGCGATCACCGTGATCGGGACGCGAGCGACAAACACCTGGTTGAAAGACGCGACCGACAAAGCGATGACCCCGACGATCGCCGCAGCCAAGCCCAGAGCAGCCAACTTGTAGCCGTATCTGTGCACGCAGTCCCCCTAACCGGACAGATTGAAGTTGCCGGAACCGCCGTAGAGCGCGAGTGAGACGAGCAGGGTCACCGCCACGACGCAGATCAGCGAGAGCCGAACCCCGCGGCCCACTGCAGTTCCCACGCCCGACGGTCCCCCGGACGCGTTGTATCCGTAGTACGTGTGGATCAGCATCACCAGTAGTGCCATCACGAGCACTTGAACGAAGGACCATGCGACATCGACCGGATCGAGGAACGTCGTGAAGTAGTGGTCGTAAAGACCGGAGGACTGACCGAACAGCACGACCGTGGTGAACCTTCCGGCCAGAAAAGATCCTACGAGCGCCAATGAGTACAGCGGCAAGATCGCGATCATCCCTGCGGTGACGCGGGTGCTGACGACGTACGGGACCGAACTGATCGCCATCGATTCGAGGGCGTCGATTTCCTCACTGATGCGCATGGCACCGATCTGCGCGGTCGAACCTGCGCCGATCGTGGCCGACAGGCCGATTCCCGCGATGACCGGCGCAGCGATACGAACGTTGATGAAGGCGGAGAAGAATCCGGTGAGCGCTTCGACTCCGATATTTCCCAGTGAGCTGAAACCTTGGATCGCAATGGTGCCGCCCGAGGCGAGAGTCAGAAATCCCACGACCGCAACCGTGCCGCCGATCACTGCCAAAGCTCCGGTGCCCATGCTGATCTCGGCTACCAGTCGCAACACTTCCTTAGGGTGTTTGCGAATTGCCCACGGGATGTGAGCGATGGCGCGCGCGAAGAAGACAGCTTGTCGCCCGACATCGTCGATCGAGCGTGACGTTCGAGCCACCCGCGCCCGCGTGCGTCCGAACTTGCCGATTTGCGCCAGCGAATCCGACAGCGTCACCTCGATCACCCCGCCGTCAATCGGATGCCGACCGCGGTGACAATGGTGTTGACGACGAACAACGCCATGAATGCGTACACCACCGTTTCGTTGACGGCCTCCCCCACGCCTTTCGGCCCACCCCGTACCGACAGTCCGCGATAGCAGGCCACCAATCCCGCCAGCATCCCGAACAGTGCAGCTTTGACCATCGACAACGCAACCTCGGGCAGGCCGGTCAGCAACGTGATTCCCTCGACGAAGGCGCCAGGGTTCACGCCCTGGAGAAACACCGAGAAGGCGTAACCGCCGGCGATGCCGATGACGCAGACGAGTCCGTTGAGCAGCAAAGCCACCACGGTCGACGCGACCACCCGCGGAATCACCAACCGATTGATCGGATCGATCCCGAGCACCTCCATGGCGTCGATCTCTTCACGAATCGTTCTCGATCCCAGATCGGCGGCGATGGCTGTCGCGCCCGCACCTGCCACGATCAGCACCGTCACCACCGGACCGACCTGAGTCACGGCGCCGAGCGCGGCCCCGGCGCCGCTGAGGTCGGCGGCACCGATTTCGCGGAGAAGGATGTTGAGGGTGAAACTCACCAGGACCGTGAACGGCACGGCTACCAACACTGTCGGCACGATCGACACCCGGGCGATCATCCAACTCTGCTCGAGAAACTCTTGCACCTGAAAGCGGTTGCGGAACAAGCCCACTGCGACATCGGCGCCCATCCGGTAGAACTGGCCGAGTTCGCGCATCGGGCCCGCAAGTGCAACTCTTCCGCTGTACACGTCAATGCCCCGAAGGACATGACGTGGAGTTGCCGTAGTCGACCTTGAATTCCTTGATCCCGTTGAGCCAACCGGACGAGAGCCTGCTCGGATCGCCGAGCTTGCTGATGTCGGGCATGTGATCGGCGATCTTGCCGAAGATCAGATCGACCTCCATTCTGGCCAGGTTGGCGCCGACGCAGTAGTGCGGCCCGGTTCCTCCGAACGCGAGGTGCGGGTTCGGGTCTCGGGTGATGTCGAAGACGTCGGGGTTCCCGAAGACGGTTTCGTCGAAGTTCGCCGAGCCGTAGAGCAGTACGACGCGCTGCCCCTTCGCAATCGCAGTGCCGGCAATCTGTGTGTCCACCACTGCTGTTCGTTGCATCGACGTCAGTGGCGAAGCCCAGCGGATGATCTCGTCCGCGGCGGTGCGCGGACGCTCGCGCTTGTACAGTTCCCACTGATCCGGATGCTCGAGAAATGCCATCATGCCGAGTGTCGTTGCGTTTCGCGTCGTTTCGTTGCCCGCGACAGCCAACATGATGACGAAGAAACCGAACTGTTCCGGGGTGAGTTTCTGCCCGTCGATGTCGGCATGCACCAAGCGCGAGATGATGTCGTCGAGCGGTTCCTCCCGTCTCGCCTCAGCCAGTTGATAGGCGTAGCCCAATATCTGCGCCGACGCCATCCGAGACTCGCCGGCGAGTGACTCGTCGTCGTATCCCGTCATCTGATTCGACCATTCGTACAGCTGACGGCGCCCGTCCTGCGGTACACCGATCAGCTCCGAGATCGCCTGCATGGGTAACTCGCTGGCGACCTGGCTGACAAAATCACCGCTACCTTCCGCCACGGCAGCCGACGCTATGTCTTCTGCCCGCGCTTCCAACCCGGCCCGCATCGCTTCCACCGACCGCGGAGTGAACAAGCGTGCCACCAACTTGCGCAGCTGTGTGTGCTCAGGGGCGTCCTTGTTGATGAGGACGTGTTTTGTCGCCTCCAACTCCTCCGCCGAGATGTTGTCTTCATGCCGCGGAATGCAGCCGTTGACGTTGCTCGAGAACTCCTCGCTGCGCAACGAGACGTCGCGGACGTCTGCGTGGCGGGAGACAACCCAACAACCACCGTCGTGAAATCCGCCGGTACCCGGTTCCTGGGCGTTCCACCAGACCGGAGCGCATCGTCGTAGTTCGGCGAACTCGGCAAGCGGGACGCGCTCGCCGTACAGATGTGGGTCGGTCACGTCGAACCCGTCGGGAAGGTCGATCTCAGGCATTGCAGATGCTCCTTTACGGATGGGTGCCGGGTGCCGGGTGTTGCGTGTGAGCGCTAGTCGATCCGGTGGACCGGGTCGCTGTTCTGTGAGAACTCCTTGGCCCAGCGGTAGTCCGGCTTGCCGCTCGGCGCTCGAACGACCTCGTCGGCGATCCAGAAGGAACGCGGAATCTTGTAGCCGGCGAGGTGACTGCGGGCGTGCTTCTCGATGGATTCGAAATCCGGTTCCACACCGTCGCGGATGCGAAGCACTGCCGCCACCCGATTGCCCCACCGCTCGTCCGGAACACCGATCACTGTCGCGTCGTAGATGTCGGGATGGGCCTTCACCACGGCTTCGACTTCTTCCACGAAGACCTTCTCGCCGCCGGTGTTGACCACCATGTTTCCCCGTCCGAGGAGGGTGACCGAGCCGTCGTCCTCGATCCGCGCCCGGTCTCCGGTCACCACTGCCCGTGCGCCGTTCACCTCGCGGAATATCTCGGCCGACTTCACCGGATCCTTGTAGTAGCCGAGTGGAACGTTTCCGAGTTTCGCCAGCCATCCTTCGGCGCCCGAGCCCGGCTCCAACACACGGTTGTCGTCGTCGACGACGACCGTGAATCTGTTGGCACCCACTTTGGGTCCGCCACGCTGTTCGAGCCCTTTGGTTGCGAATCCGATTCCGCCGAAGCCTGTTTCGGACGATCCAACCGAATCGGAGATCATCAGATTCGGAAAGACGTCGAAGAACGCATCTTTGACCGATCCGGAGAAGAGCGCAGCGCCAGAGGCGAGCACAGCCAGGCTCGACCCATCCGGTTGCAATTCGTGATGGGCTTCGACCAGTGGACGGCCCATGGCGTCGCCGGTGATGACCATGACCTGCGGCCGATACTCGGCGACGACTTTCCAGACCTGTGCCGCATCGAACTTCGGTTCGAAGATGACGGTGTTTCCGGAGAACAGAGCGTTGAACGTCGGCATCAGTGCCGAGGTGTGGATCAGCGGTGGAAGCATGCACCACCGCATCGGTTCGGCTGCCGCGGCGCCACCGCGCGACTGCTGGTACTCGTCGGCGATCGGCTCACCCGAATAGAAGTCGTAACCGCCGGCCAATACGCGCCAGATGTCTTCCTGCCGCCAGACGACGCCTTTCGGTCGTCCGGTTGTTCCGCCGGTGTAGAGAACGTAGACGTCATCGCCGGAACGCTCGGGAAATGCATGTTCACCTGTGCGAAGCGGGGATTGGTTGCCGAGCGCATCCTCGTACGCCACTGCCCCCGGAATCGACGGTTCGTTCCCGAGAGCGAGTTCGTCCGCCGCCTCGATCACGTACTTGACCCGCGGCGTGGCCACCAAGGCCTCGGCGACCCGCTCAGCGAAACCACGATGGAAAACCAACGCCGTGAGATCCGCGTTCTCGTACAGATAAACCAATTCGTCGCTCGTGTAGCGGTAGTTCACCGTGATGGGAACGCCGCGGATCTTGAAGGCCGCGAGGACAGCAACCATCGCCTCGATCGAGTTGTGCAGCTGAATACCGATGTGCGAACCGACACCCAACCCGACGGACTGGAAGTAATGCGCCAATCGGTTGGCCCGCTCGTCGAGCTCACGGTATGTCACCTCCTCGCCGGAAACGATCAGCGCGAGGCGATCGGGCATCACATCGACGGAATGCTCGAACAGGTCTGCAAACGTGTACGCCATAGGTTGAGTCCTTCGGGTTCGGCCGGTCAGACGACGAAGAGAGGCAAGGGGATTCCGCGATCTTCGAATACGAATGCCGCGCCGGTACTGACCTTCGTGATGGCGACTTCGACGCATTCCGGAGCGGGAGCTTCGGTGATGTCGACGGCCAGAAGAAGCCCCGCGGCATCTTCGGCCACCGCTCTCACGGTGAAGTGCGGATTCACGCCGCGGACCAAAGCTTGGAGAGGATCGAGGTGCTCGCTGCCGAGCAAGGTCGGCCAACCGCCGTCGCGGTCGACAAGAGCTTCTCGCGAGATCCGCAGCTCCAGAGCACCGCCGTCCTGTCGAATCTCGCTCTCCACATACTGCTTCGGATTCAGCAAGGGATGCACGGACAGGACCAATGCCAACGATTCCAGCGTCGAAGGAAGCCCGAGCGCATCTCGAATACGCTGTGCCGCAACTCCCGCGATTCCGGTCAATTGCTTTCGCGTGATCTCGCGAGCCTTGTCTTCGTCGGCACGGCGGCGAACCGCTGCCAGAAAGCCCAACGCCAACAGATGATGCTGCACGCAGATCTCCTCTGCGATACGAACCAAGGCTGATCGCGAGAAGTCGGAAAACCTCAGGTCGGACAACAACGGACCCGAGTAGTCCGCCCTACCGTCCCCACCGTGATCGATCGGGCTCAGCTCGACCGTCACCGCGGCGGTGCGTCCGATCTGCTCGGTGTGCGCGGTCATCACGGGAGGCGTGTGCGACGGGTCGATGGAAACGGTCCAGGCGCAGTGCGGATGTCGGTCGGCGGGCCTGCGCGGTGGTCGGTGAATCGGCCGGATCTGGGCGCGCGGGTTGGTCGCGATGGCCGTTGCATCGAAAGTCGGATCCTCGATGTCGTGACACATCGAGGTCACGAACTCATCGCCCAACGGCTCGACGTCCATGAGTGCTCCGCAATGGTCGAGCCAGAATTCACCGTGCAGCGGATCGTCGACCCGGTATCGGAAGTCCATGAACTGTGGAGGAGCGCCGATGTCGAGTTGTAATCCTTTGAAGATCGTCACGACGTCGTCGCCCTCGTATCCGAGAGCCCTCTGCATGCGGCGGGTGTACCAGGGGCTGGCCGACTCCCACTCCTCGACGGCCACCTGTGCCATACCCTCGCGTCCGAATTCGACGATCAGATGCGCCATGCCCGAGCGATCGATCAGCTGCCCGCACAGGAGCAACTCGGGCACCAGCACGGCAAGGTCGCGCTGCGAGAGTGCCTCGAAGGAATCGCGCACCGACATCGGACTCACCACAGCGAAACCGGCGCGGTGCCCACCGGATACCAGCCCGGTAGCGGGTCGCCCGAGATCGATCGCTGGATCCGGCCCTGCATCCCCTTCGAGAGAGCGTTGTTGCCGATCATCTCCATGAACAGTGCCGACACGTTCCCGAAGTCGAAGAAGTCACGCTGCCACGACCATTGGAAATCCCCGCCGTAGCGGAACCAACTACCACCGATACCGTAGACGGAGTAGTTGCTACCGTCCTCACGCTTGGCATCGGAAATCTGCTTCCACAAGCCGATCACGTTTCCGCTACGGTCGTCGATCACAAAGTCTTGATACGGATACTCCCAGCCTTCGAGGCCCTTCATCTCGAGACCGAGCGCGACTTCGCGAATCTCCTCGCGCCCCACCGCCATGAAATCCTGCTTGGGGCCGTAGTTCCACCCGTACGTGGCGTCCTCGGTATACATGTCCGCCAACGGTTTCCAATCGCCGGCGGCTTCGGCCTTTTTGTTCGCCTCGATCCAGCGTTGGACCATCTCGTCGAGCTCTGCGCGGTCGAAACCCGTCATCTGAACTTCCTCCCTCGAGCACATGAATTCGCTGCAATCAATCGACAATTCTCAGGGCGCCGGTCGGGCAGTACCTGACCGCCATCTCGGCTTCACCGCGGAGCGACTCGGGTGGGTCCGAGTCCAGAAGACTGACCTTCCCCCGCTTCGGGACGACAAAGATCTCCGGTGCCTCCAGCTCACACGCCGCATGGCCTTGGCACAGGTCGAGGTCGACTTCGACGTGCATGATCACCCCTCACGCCCGGGACGTGTTCGGCGCCGGTACCTCACCGCGCACGGCTGCTGCAACTGGACGACCATCTTGCTGTGGTCGTTTCGGTAGGATTCCGACGGCTGCGCCATCTCGAACTCGAAGTCCCGCAGCAGGATCGAGAAGATCGCTTTGAGCTGCATCTGGGCGAACGCAGCGCCGACGCAGCGATGCCGGCCGGCTCCGAACGGAATCCACGTCCAGCGGTTGACGATGTCCTCTTGATTCGGGTCGATGTACCTCCCGGGATCGAAGGTGTCCGGCCGGGGAAAGTCCTCGGCGATTCGATTGGAGATCGCGGGTGTCGCGGCGACAAGATGGCCCTCTCGGATCTCGAAGCCGCCCACTTCGAAATCTCCACGTGCCACCCGCAACAGGATGATCAACGGCGGATGCAGTCGAAGGGTTTCCTTGACCACAGCCTCGAGAACCGGAATCTGGCGCAGGGCATGAAAACTGATGTCGGCGCCGTCGGAGTACAGATTGTCGAGTTCGTCGACGACGTCCGTCATGGTGTCGGGATGCCGCAACATCTCGATCAGCGACCACGCTGCCGTGCCGGAAGTCGTGTGGTGGCCGGCGAACATCATCGAGATGAAGATTCCGGTGATCTCGTCGGCACTGAACCGGAGGTCGCCGTTCTCGTCCTTGACCGAGACCAACACGTCCAACATGTCGCGGTCATCCTTGCCCTGCGGAGGATTCGCGATGCGCCCGTTCATGATGTCCTGTACCAGAGCGACCAACGCCAACCGGGCCTCGTCGCGACGGCGGAAACTCTCGATCGGCGCGTACGGATCCACGAAAGCCAATGCATCCGTTCCCTGTTCGAGCTCGTGATACAGCTTGGCGAAGCTATCATCCAGTTCGTCGCGGAACTTCTTGCCGATCAGGCACGCCGACGAGGTATAGATGGTCAGCTCGGCGAAGAAGTCGAGCAGATCGATCTCGCCTTCGTCTCCCCACTGCGCGACCATCGCCTCGACTTCGCGGCCGATCGTGGCGGCGTGCCCGCGCATCTGTTCGCCGCGCAGAGCCGAGTTGTGCAGCATCTCTTTACGCCGCTCCGGGCTGGCGTCGAAGACGACGCCTTCACCGAATATCGGCTTCATGAAGGGGTAAGCCGCTTGTTGGTCGAGATCCTCGTCGGTGGAGCGGAAGAAGAACTCGTTTGCCTCGGCTCCGGACAGCAAGATCACTGTGCGGTCGGCAAGTTGAAAGGCGCCGACGTCACCACATTCCTCACGCACCCGGCGCATGAGCGCTATCGGGTCGGTTCGCAGTTCCTCGAGATGCCCGTGCGGGAGATCCCCGCCGGACACCCGCGGCGGCTCTGGCAGTGTTCGCGACGTCTCTTGCACTCCGTGCGTCATGTCGTCTCCTGTGAGTTCGCAGTGGGAAGTTTGTCCAGTGGCGCCTCGGGCTGAACTTCGACGAGCACGATGTGTGCTCCTCGCGGCGCCGACACAACGGCGACGATGGCATTGGCGATGTCCGAGGCGCGCAGAAAGTAACCATGGCGGGCGAACCCCCACTTGCTCCACGATTCCCCGACCGGTCCGATGATCTCCGGCGTCGTGTCCATCCCCATGCCGGTCAGTGTCGGCCCGGGTCGCACGATCGACGCGCGAATGCCTGTTCCCTCGAGCTCCATTCGCATCTGACGCCCCATTGCCTCGAGCCCGGCCTTCGCCGCGTCGTACGCACCCATGAGTGGACGCTGGCGCTCGGCACAATCCGAGCCGATCAGTACGAAGTCGCCGCGCTGTCGTTGCCTCATACCGGGGAGAACACGATGCGCCAATCGCTGCGCACCGACGAGGTGAACTTGGATCTGCCGTAGAAACGCCTCAGGATTCATCTCGTCCGCAGCCCCGAATTCGAGGTCTCCGGCACCGGAGACGACGATTTCCGCGGGGCCGTGGACTGCCTCTGCGGCCGAGACGAACCCGTCGACCGAATCACCGTCCGTGACGTCGAGGAAGTGGGCGAACGCTTCACCACCGTTGCTGCGGATCTTCTCGGCGATGGCTTCGCATTCGGCGACTCGACGCGCACCGAGTGCAACCGGATGCCCGAGTTCGGCCAGGGCATACGCGGTGGCTGTGCCGATTCCCGACGACGCACCACTGATCAGTGCCGGCCGGCGAACGGGATTGGGTTCGAAACGAGGCATCAGCGCACCTGCACTTTCACCGGCAGGGCCGCAAAGCCCCGGACATTTGTCGAATGAACACGCTCGATTCCGGACTCGACGACTTCGTAGTCGCTGACCCGACGCCCGAACTCCGCCAGGGCGATCTTGGCTTCGAGCTTGGCAAGGTGGGCACCGAGGCAGAAGTGCACGCCACCACCGAAACTCGCGAGTTTGCCCGACGAACTCCGGCCGATCTGGAAGCTGTCGGCATCGTCGAAGACGTCGGCGTCTCGGTTGGCCGATCCGATCAGGAGCAGGACCTTCTCCCCCGCCGGAATCGTGCGCCCGTGGTATTCGAGGTCGACAACCGAAGTCCGAGCCACGATCTGACTCGACGTGTCGTAGCGAAGAGTCTCTTCCACCCATTCCGAGGCTCGTTCGGGATCGTCGAGGACCGGTGCGATCTGCTCCCGGTGGTGCGAACCCCAGTACAGAGCGTTTCCGAGAAGCTTGGTCGTGGTCTCGTTTCCGGCCACGACCATCAGAAACATGAATCCGAGGATCTCCTGGTCCGAAAGCTTGTCTCCGTCGATCTCGGCGTCGAGCAAGGCCGAGGTCAGATCGTCCGTCCGCGATCGGCGACGCTGCGCGATCATCTCCTTGTAGTAGCCCATCAAACTGATCGAAGCCTCCACCGCAGGTTGCGGCACGTCGAGAACACCCGCCTCTCGATGCACCACCAGATCCGCCTTGCGCCGCAGTTCGGCTCGGTCGGGTTCGGGGACACCCATGAGTTCGGAGATGACGTCCATCGGCAGCTTTCCCGCCACCTCCGTAATCCAGTCGAACTCCCCCGCGCCCAGCGCGGGTATCAGATGTTGCTTCGTCAGTTCGAGTATCCGGCCGTCGAGCTCCGCAACACGCCGCGGTGTGAATCCGCGAGAAACCAACTGGCGCAACCGCATATGGCGGGGATCATCCATAGCGAGAAACGACATCACATAATGCGCGTGTGGACCGTAGGCTGCGGGGTCGAGTGATACTCCGTTTGCGCTCGACAGACGCTTGTTGTCCTTGAATCCGTCGACCACGTCCGCATATCGCGACAATGCCCAAAATCCCACGTCCGGATTGTGATACAGGGGTGATTCTTCGCGCAGACGCTTGTACGTCGGATACGGATCGTCGTGAAAGTGGTAGTCGTACGGATTGAAGACCACCGGATCGATCAAAGCTTCTGTCATGATTTCTCCAGGATCAGTAGAGCTGAGGCCTCGAGGCGTCCAGCGATTTGCGCGTAGGTTCCGTAGCCGATCCCTGCCCGCAGAAGCGCCCCGGCATAAAGCATTTCGAGCGCTTCCAACACTTCGGGTTCGCCATTCGGATCCAACGCCGAGGCGAGTCGTTGATGGATCTCGAGCCCGATCCGGCCGCGAAGATGTTCCACTTCAGGGTCGGATCCGAGCAGTGCATTGGTCACGGCGGCCGATACCTCCGGTTCGTCCGCGAGAAGCAGCGCGATATTTCGAAGTACAGACAGCACGTGCGCGGTGCGATCCAACCCTGAGCCATCAGGCGCCGACGAGTTCTGAAGTCTTCGCCAGAAAACCTCTGCGACGAGATGCTCCTTGGACGCGAAATACGTGTAGGCGGTCGCAGTTCCTACACCCGCTTCGGCCGCAACCGAACGGACAGTCAGCCCGGAAAACTCTTGTTTGCGTAGAACTTTCACTGTTGCTTCGGCAAGCCTGGCCACAGTTTCCGCCTGTTTGCCCGTGAGGCGCCTGCGAGTGGATTCGTAGACAATCGATCCCCCGCCACTTGAATCGCCCCGTTTGCTGGACACGTGTCTGGACGTTACTACAGCGTCCTGTCCAGGGCAACGAAATGGGGAAACTTGGAAAATTCACCACGAACAGGCAGCAGCGACGCGAAAAGTTCTACTACAGACCGATCTTCATCCCGGCACCAGCGTCCACGCGCAGTTGCTGGCCGGTGACGAATCGCGACTCGTCCGAGGACAGGTACACGACTGCATGCGAGATGTCCGCGGGTTCGACCCACGGGATCGGCATCGCCTGCATGAACGGGAACGTCACAGCCGCATCCTCGGCGGTCGGATTCTCGAGGTCGGGACGGAACGTCCGGTACATCGGCATGCTCTGCAACATGTCGGTGTTCACATTGGTCGGATGAATCGCGTTGACGCGAATGGAACTCGGCCCGAGGGTCAGCGCCAACGAACTGGTGTAGGCCTGAATCAGCTTCTTGGCCAGGCCGTATCCGTCGCCACCCGGACCCTGGAGCGCCTGTTGCCCGTTGAATCCGGTCTGCGGCACCAGACCGGCAACAGAGCCGATCGCGATGATCGAACCCCCTTCGCCGAGGTATTCCATCGACGCGTGCACTGTATTGACGACACCGAGAAAGTTCACATCGAAGGCGTCGACGAAACCGGCGGTCGACACGTGTTTGCCCAGCGGACAGATACCGGCGTTCGCCACGACGACATGCAATCCGCCCAACTGCCCTACCGCCTCGGCAAGTGCTGTTTCGAGTCCGGCGCGATCACGGACGTCGACACGCGCCGTCACCACCTGCTGCCCGGCCTCCTTTACCAGGCGAGCGGTTTCCTCCAGATCGGCTGGACTGGCGAGCGGGTATTCGTTGCTGGCGATGTCTGCGCACAGATCGAAGGCGATGATGTGCGCACCCTCCTGCGCGAGACGGACGGCGTGACTGCGCCCCTGACCTCGAGCAGCGCCGGTCACCAACACCACTTTTCCGTCAACTCTGTTCATTTCGACCTCTCTCCTGTGGATGTGAAGACGTGGTTGTGAATGTGCGGTGAACCGTAGCGGCGCCGCACCGGACACGAGGCGCTTTTCGTCGAAGCAGATCCGAGACCCTCTCGAGACCGCTGGGCTCTCGAAATCTCTTATGCCCCAAATACCATTGCCTCAACCACAAGTGTGAACTAGAGTCCAGACACATGTCCAGAAAGAGAGGGTTTGCGCTATGACGCTTCGACCCGCAGACAGTTCTGCACTTCTCGTCGACGGAAAACTGGTTCCCGGATCCGGCGGGACCTTCGAAGTTTTCAACCCGGCGACCGAGGAACTGATCGGCCGTGCGGCCGAAGGCACCGCCGCGGACATGGACGCGGCCATCGCCGCTGCGCGCCGTGCGTTCGACGACACCGAATGGGCACGCGATCACGGGTTTCGCGCTCGCTGCCTGCGCCAACTGTGCGATGCACTCCAGTCCCACATCGAGGAGTTGCGTGAGATCACCGTCGCCGAGGTCGGCGCACCGGTCATGCTGACGAGCGGTCCGCAGCTCGAAGGCCCGATCGAAGATCTTCGCTACTGGGCCGATCTGATCGAAACCTATTCGTGGGAACAAGATCTCGGGCACGCGTCTCCCATGGGGATTCCGACCCATCGCCGACTTCTCAAGGAAGCCGTCGGCGTCGTCGGCGCAATCACACCGTGGAACTTTCCGCACCAGATCAATTTCGCCAAGCTCGGTCCCGCCCTCGCAGCCGGCAACACCATCGTTCTCAAACCCGCGCCGGACACGCCCTGGTGCGCCGCGCTGGTCGCCAAGGTGATTGCAGAAGAGACCGAGATCCCGGCCGGCGTAGTCAACGTCGTGACGTCGACGGATCACTCCCTAGGCGCGCAGCTGTGCAGCGATCCGCGCGTCGATCTCGTGTCCTTCACCGGTTCCACCGCCACCGGACGCACAGTGATGGCCACGGCCGCGCAAACTCTCAAGAAGGTCTTCCTCGAACTCGGGGGTAAGTCCGCATTCATCGTCCTCGACGATGCGGACATCAAAGGTGCATGCTCGGTTGCCGCGTTCTCCGTCTGCGTTCATGCCGGTCAGGGATGCGCGCTCAGTACCAGACTTCTGGTGCCGCGCGCTCGGTACGACGATGCTCTGGCCGCGGCATCTGCCGCGATGGCGGGTATCCGAGCCGGCGACCCCAGCGCGCGCGGAACGGTGTGTGGCCCGGTCATCTCGGCGCGCCAGCGCGCCAGGGTGGAGAGCTACCTCACCCTCGCGGTCGAAGAGGGCGGCACGATCGTGACGGGTGGGGGCCGTCCCGACGATCGCGAGAGGGGTTTCTTCGTCGAACCCACTCTCATTGCCGGGCTGGACAACTCGTCTCGCGTAGCGCAGGAGGAGATTTTCGGGCCCGTCCTCGTGATCCTTCCGTACGACAACGACGACGACGCTATCCGGATTGCCAACGATTCCCCCTACGGCCTGTCCGGGTCGGTGTGGGGCACCGATCCCGATCGCGTCGCGCACGTCGTTGCCGGTGTCAGAACCGGAACGCTGAGCGTCAACGGCGGCGTCTGGTATTCGGCCGACGCACCGTTCGGCGGCTACAAACAATCCGGGATCGGCCGCGAAATGGGCCTCGCGGGTTTCGAGGAATACCTCGAAACCAAGCTCGTCGCTTCACCTTCCTGACATTCCACACCCTCACCACAGGATCATCACCACGAAAGTAGGTCGACATGGGACGTTTCGACGGTCGCACCGCGATAGTCACCGGAGCAGCGCAGGGTATCGGAGAGGCGTATGCCCGCGCTCTGGCCGCGGAGGGGGCCAACGTGGTCGTGGCGGACCTCAATCGCGAACTCGGTGAAGCTGTCGCCAAGCAGATCACGGCAGACGGTGGAAGTGCCGTGTTCAAGGACGTCGACGTCGCCGACGGGGAGTCGACTGCGGCACTCGCCGACTTCACGATCGAGCAGTTCGGCAGCATCGAGCACCTGGTGAACAACGCTGCCATCTACGGCGGAATGAAGATCGATTCCCTGTTGACGGTGGACTGGGACTACTACCGAAAGTTCATGAGCGTCAACATGGACGGCGCATTGCACGTGTGCAGGGCGGTAGTACCTCACATGCGAGCGAAGGGCGGTTCGATCGTCAACCAGTCCTCCACAGCAGCCTGGCTGTACTCGAACTACTACGGACTCGCGAAGGCCGGCGTCAACAGCCTGACACAACAACTCGCGACCGAACTCGGCTGGTCGAACATCCGGATCAACGCCATCGCTCCCGGCCCTATCGACACGGAGGCGACTCGAACCGTCACCCCCGGCAACATCGTCAAGGACATGGTGAAGCGAATCCCGTTGCAGCGCATGGGAACACCGGACGATCTCGTCGGCATGTGCCTGTTCCTTCTCTCCGACGACGCAGGCTGGGTGACCGGGCAGATCTTCAACGTCGACGGAGGCCAGGTGTACCGGTCATGACGCAATCGGCGCCGAAAGCCAGCGCTTCGAAAACCAGACTGGGATACATCGGCCTAGGCAACATGGGCGCGCCGATGGCGCAGCGCCTCCTGGACTGGCCGGGCGGACTGGTGGTGTGTGATGCCCGCGCAGAAGCGCTCGAACCGTTCACCACTGCGGGCGCGAGCGCAGCATCGACGCCCGCCGACGTTGCAGCGCAGGCGAGCATCATCTCCGTCACGGTGCTCGACGACGCGCAGGTACGCGAGGTTGTGTGCGGGCCGCACGGGATTCTGTCGACCGCACAGCCAGGCACTGTCGTCGCGATTCACTCCACTATCTCGGACACCACGGCGGTGGAACTCGCTGACATCTGTCAACAGCGTGGTGTTCTGCTGGTCGACGCGCCGATCAGTGGCGGTGCCGGCGGCGCAGCGCAGGGCAGGCTGGCAGTGATGATCGGCGGCTCCGACGAGGCGTTCGAAGCCGTCCGCGAGCCCTTCGGATCCTGGGCCGAGCTGGTGGTTCACGCCGGTGACGTCGGCGCGGGAACGCGAATGAAGCTCGCACGCAACCTTCTTCACTTCGTCTCGTTCACCGCCACGACCGAGGCCGCGCGACTCGCCGAAGCAGCAGGACTCGATCTCCGCACGCTCGGAAAGGTCGTCAGGCACACCGATGCGATCACCGGTGGCGCGGGCGCGATCATGCTCCGCGACACCACCGCACCGGTCTCGGAGGACGACCCGTGGTTCTCGATACTGCGGCATGTTCGCAATCTCGGGGAGAAGGACTTGGCCTTGGCCATCGACCTCGGTGATCGGCTGAATCTCGACCTGCCGCTCGCGCACCTTGCGCTCGCCGGACTCGGTGCCGGTCTGGGCGTCGGGAATGACAGCGAAGACAGGCCGGCCGAACCTTCAACGGCATCTACTACTCGGGAGCACGCATGACCGACACCACTCACATGACCGATGCCGGTGGAACCGACGAAAGCCGCATCTCCGAGGCCCGTGCTCGTGGCGTCGCGAAGATGAACGAGGTGTACGGCTGGGAGCTTCCCGCCGACGTTCCCGGCGACTTCTTCGCGGTCACCGCCGACCACCTCTTTGCCGACATCTGGACGCGACCGGGACTGTCGGTACGTGATCGACGACTACTCCTGATCGGTGCCATCACCGCCCAGGGGCAGAACGATGTGGCGAAGATCCAGATCAACGCTGCTCTCCACAACGAGGAGTTGACCGAGCAGCAGTTCGAAGAGGCCGCAATCTTCCTGTGCCACTACGTCGGCTGGCCGCTGGCCACCGGGCTCAACAATGCGCTGATCGCCGTGAAGGCCGACAGACGTAAAGCCGCGCGCGCCAAGGAGAAGGCCGCGGCCGATTCCGCGAAAACGGACACCGACTGACTTTCGGTCGAGATACTGCCATCAGGGCATCGATCACACCCACCGATTCCCCCACCAACCAACCAGAAGAACGAAGGATCCGAATCCATGGCCGAGGCCAGCTCAATCCGTCCGCAGTCCTCCGCAAACATCGAGCAGTGGCACTTCGAGGCTGACGTCGTCGTCGCCGGCTACGGCATTGCCGGAGTGAGTGCTTCGATCGAGGCCGCGCGAGCGGGCGCCGACGTGTTGGTGCTCGAGCGCACGAGCGGCTGGGGCGGCGCTGCGGCGCTGGCAGGCGGATTCATCTATCTGGGCGGCGGGACCCCGTTGCAGCAGGCACTCGGGTTCGAGGACTCCCCCGCCAACATGAAATCGTTCATGATGGCCGCACTCGGTCCCGGCGCCGACGAGGAGAAGATCACCGACTACTGCGAAGGCAGCGTCGAGCACTACAACTGGCTCGTCGACAACGGTGTGCCGTTCAAGGAGAGTTTCTACGGCCAACCCGGCTGGGAAACACCCTTCGACGACGGACTCATGTATTCCGGCGGCGAGAACTCGGCACCGTTCAACACGATCGCGACACCGGCCCCTCGCGGGCACGTTCCACAGATGAGCGGCAAGCGCACCGGGGAGAAGGGCGGTGGTTTCATGTTGATGAAGCCACTGATCGAGACGGCCGAAAGCCTCGGCGTACGAGCAGAATACGACATGCGAGTCCAGCGCCTGGTCGTCGACGGAGATCGAGTGGTCGGCATCATCGCCAAGCAGTACGGCAAGGAAGTGGCAGTTCGAGCACGCACGGGTGTCGTTCTGGCGACGGGAAGCTTCGCCTACAACGAAGCGATGATCCAGTCGTACGCCCCACGGCTGATCGGGCGCCCCGGTGCGGCTATCGAAGAGCACGACGGAAAGTCCATCCAGATGGCGCAGGCTCTCGGGGCCGACCTCGCGCACATGGACGCCACCGAGGTCGCATTCTTCGGCGACCCCCAGTTGATGATCCGCGGCATTCTCGTCAACGGACGCGGCCAGCGCTACGTCAACGAGGACACGTACCCGGGAAGAATCGGCCAGGAGACGCTGCTGCGCAACGAGAATCAGGCCTACCTGATCATCGACGAAGCTTCCTACGAAGAGGGCTGCGCCGCCGACAGTTCCACACCGTTCTTCAGATTCCAGCCCAAGTGGGTGGCCGAGACCGTCGAGGAACTCGAATCCGACATGGGTCTGCCGGAAGGCACCCTCCAGTCGACCGTCGAGGTCTACAACCGCCACGCCGCCCGTGGTGAGGACCCGGTATTGGGAAAGAAGAAGGAGTGGGTCAAGCCGATCGGCTCACCCGTCGCTGCGCTCGATCTTCGCAATTTCACCGCCGGATTCACGCTCGGCGGTCTGCGCACGTCGATCAACTCGGAGGTCATGCACGTCTCCGGCGAACCGATCCCGGGTCTGTTTGCCGCTGGACGATGCACCGCCGGTGTCTGCGCTGGCGGGTATGCCTCCGGAACGTCCCTCGGAGACGGCAGTTTCTACGGGCGACGCGCCGGAGTCAGCGCTGCCAAGGGCTGAGCGTCTCTTCTCAGATGTCAGCGTCCTCGCTGCGACGTTCGAGGAACAACGTGTCACGCCACCGCCCACCCAGTTGAGCGATACGCGACCGAGTGCCGACGACTCGGAATCCGACGGCCTGATGCAAGGCGACGCTTGCCCGGTTCTCCGGGAAAATCGACGACTGCACTGTCCAGATCTCACTGGCGTCGGCGGCTTGCACCTGTCGGCGAAGCAGCAGCTTGCCCACGCCGCGCCCGCGAGCGCCGCTACCGATGTAGATGGAGTTCTCGGCGACCCCGCGGTAGCAGTCTCGCGAGGACACCGGGCTGAGGCTCGCCCAGCCTTCGACGCGGCCGTCGATCTCGGCCACCCATCGATGATCGGGTAACCATTGCGCGTCGAGCTTCTCGGCGGATGGCACCGAGGTGGTGAACGTCGCGGTTCCGGTGTCGATTCCTTCGCGGTAGATCGAGCGGACGGCATCCCAGTCGCCGGATTCCATGCGGCGCACCACCACGTCATCGGGAAGAACTCCCAGTGTGTCTTCGACCGGACCACGAGCAGCCACGACGGCGGCCGCTGCCATCAGATCGGAGTATGCCGTTCCGGCAACACTGACAACCGAAGTGCCTTCACGCACCGAAGCCTCGACAAAACCGACCTCGATCAAGGCCTCGAGGTGGGCACTCAACGCCGACGGCTCGAGTGATGCGGCGTGTGCAATCGTGTCGACGTCGATCGGACCGCCGGCAGCAAGTCGGAGCACTCGCAGCCGCGTCGGATCACCCAGGCACGCAAACCTGCGCGCAAGTACGTCGGTGTCGAGGGGAGCGAGTGTTTCTGAACTCATGAGGCGACTATAACGCCGCTGACCTGCAGTTCGGTCGGCTAGGTTCGGCAAGAGTGTCCCGGAGTGAGAAACAACTCAGCCACCGACCCCAGGGTTCGCCGGCTAACGCGCACCGATCGACGCGGCAATCATCGACCACGAGTTGTGAAGATCGTCCTGCCAGTAACCCCAAGAGTGAGTGCCAGTTGCCCGGAAATCATAGGTGGCCGGGATACCCAAGGAGTCGAGCCGCTCGGCCAAACGCTGGGTGCACTGGTTCGTCCCAGCCTCGATGACTCCACCCACGATCACCTGGTTCGCCAGAACGCCGAGGTCGCCGTTGACCATCGGTCCGCCCAGATTCTCGTGTGGGCCGGGCAGGCCCGATCCATTGCTGATGTAGAGGTCGACCCCCCGCAATCTCTCGGCGTTGACCACAGGATCGTTGGCTACCCAGCCCGGACCGCCGGGAGGACCCCACATGTTGTCCACGTTGCCGCCGCGGAATCCGACCACGAATCTCACGTAGTCCTGACCGGGTTGAGTACTCGTCTCGGCACACCCGCTGAAAGCACCGACGGCACGGTAAACCGATGGCGCCGCCTCGGCCAGGCTCAGAACCGAGGTACCTGCCATCGACAATCCGGCAACGGCATTCGTACCCGTAGTCCCGAGCGTGGCATCGACGATCGGTGGCAACTCCTGGGTGAGAAATGTGGTCCACTTGTTCAGTCCGAGAACAGGATCGGGCTTCTCCCAGTCGGTGTAGTAGCTGTAGGCACCGCCGATCGGGTTGACGACGTTGACGTTCTTGTCGCCGAAGAAGTCGACGACGTCTGTCCGTGTCTGCCACGTCGCCGTGTCCTCGCCTCCGCCGGCGCCATTGAGTAGATAGAGGGTCGGCCGGGGCGCACTCGTGTCTGCCGGCCGAATCACCTCGAGCGGAATCACCTTGTCCATCGCAGCCGAGTAGACGTACATAGTCAGCTGACGGGCGTTGATCTCCTCGACGTGATCGAGAGCTGAACCGCCTGAAGGGGATGTCGGGGCCGGGTCAGCCGAGGCCAACGCTGCTTCGCCGAACAGTCCCGTCCACGCGACGAGTGCGACGACAAGCATTGCCCGAGTACGTCCGATTCTTCTCATTGCCGCTCCTCGTGCTCGATTGCGGTGCCCGGCAACAGCTCGGTGGCGCTCGCTTCGCGGGCGTGCGGCTTGGTGGCTTGAAGTTGTCATGCCCGTTCGGAGTATCCGGAAAACATCGAGAGCACCCGGGCGAGCTCCGGTCCGATGACCGCCATGGCCGGAGGTTCGATCATCTCGTTGTGTTCGCAGCGCACGGGCACCTCCACGATCCGGCCCGTCACGAGTGGGCTCCATTCCTGCGGCGACCTGTCGCGCGGAATCGTGTCGTCGTCTCCGGATGCCAGGAAGATCAGCAGATCTCCTTCGTAGACCTGGGGAACGAACTGGTGCGTGATTCTCTGCGAAGTCTCGTACCCTCGGGCAATCCGTTCGAGGTCCCGACCGTCGACTCCCGTCTCGGGCCCGAGCCTCCGGGCCAACACGGCCGCCGCCTCGTCGAAGGTCAGATCTCGGTCGGTCTCGATCTCGAGGCCGAGTCCTCGCAGTATGTCTCGGACGTCGAGTTCGGCTGACGCAGGGGCATCGCCGTTGTCGGGGTAGCTGTCCATCATCGCCAGTGTGGCGACGTCGCGGCCTGACGATTGCAGTTCGACGGCCATGGCGTGCGCGATGACTCCGCCAAGGGACCACCCGAGTAAGTCGTACGGCCCGTCCGGCGAAACGGCCTCCACCTCTTCGACGTAGCGATGGGCTAACTGTTCGATCGACTGATAGTCACCGTCGTCGCTGAGAGCGGGGAGCTGAAGTCCGTACACGGGTCTGTCCTCGGGCAGATACCGCACCAAGCCGGCATACCCCCAGGACAGGCCGATTCCGGGGTGCACACAGAACAGCGGTCGCCCAGTCCCTTTCGTCCGCAGTGGAACAACCACGGCGAGAAGCTCTTCCATACCGGCGTCGGCTGTCGGCATGTCGAGGCGTCGAGCGATTCCAGCGGGTGTCGGGTCGAGGAACATCCACTGAAGCGGGATTCTCCGTCGGAAACGAGAGTGCAGTGCGCTGACGATTCGGGTGGCCACCAGGGAGGACCCGCCCAGGTCGAAGAAGCTGTCGGTAGTGCTCAACCGGTCGACACCCAGAACCTCGACGAACGAGTCGACCACGGCGCGCTCGGTGTCGGTGACCGGCTCGCGGAACTCGGCTGCAGCCGAACCGAATTCGGGTTCCGGTAAGGCCTTTCGGTCGAGCTTGCCCACCGGTGTCATCGGAATCCGCTCGAGAAGCACCACTGCCGACGGAACCATGTGCGAGGGTAGTCGGTCGGCTGCGTACGCCCGTATCTCGTCGGTGCCGGTGGCGTCAGCAGCTGACGCACGCACGTACGACACCAGGACCGTTTCACCCGACGGTCCCGTGTGGCCGACAGTCGCGGCGAAGTCCACCGACGGATGGCGTGAGAGAACTGCATCGATTTCCCCGAGTTCGATCCGAAAACCACGGACCTTGACCTGGAAGTCGCTGCGCCCGATGTATTCGAGCGTGTGATGCACTCCATCGCCGGAGCCAACGATTTTGGCACTGTCACCGCCGGATTCACGCCAACGCACGACATCTCCGGTGCGGTACATCCGGCGCCCCGGCGACCCGTACGAGCAAGCGACAAATCGTTCCGACGTGAGCGACGCCCGATTATGGTACCCACGTGCCATACCTGGACCGATGATGTACAACTCCCCCGGCACGCCCACCGGGACGGGCTGCAAACGCTCGTCCAGCACCAGGAAGCCGAAGCCCACTGCCGGCGAGCCGATGTTCACTCCCGCACCGGGTTTCATCGAATCGCTGACGCTCGCCTGCACGGTGGTTTCAGTCGGGCCGTAGCCGTTGTGCAGCCTCCGACCCGGCGCCCATTGCGCGACGACCTCCGGCGGGCAGGCCTCGCCCACCAGATCGAGAACACGGAGCGCCTCGAAACCGTTGTCACCCAACGCCGCCAGCGCGGTCGGTGTAATGGTGGCATGAGTGACCTGCTCGCGCCGGAAAACATCGGCCAATTCGGCGCCACCGTACACAGCAGGCGGAACGATCACGACTTGCGCCGAGGCGCTGAATGCCATCGTCAACTCGAAGATGGAAGCGTCGAAACTCGGCGATGCCAACTGAGAGACATGAGAGTCGTGAGTGACCTCGAACCTCTCACGAGTTTCGGCCGTGAAGCTCGCCAAACCTCGATGAGTAATGTTCACTCCCTTGGGTTTCCCGGTAGATCCCGAGGTGTAGATCAGGTAGGCCGGATGATCGAGGTTCAGTTCACCGGTTCGATCGTCATCGGTGATCGGTTCCGGCGACAGCGCGGCTACCCGCCGGGCGAAGTGTGGGTCGTCGAGTTCCAGCCAGGGAACAACGTCGGGTAGGTGAGTTCGGCTGGTCTGAACAGTCAAACCGAGCGAGGCTCGGCAATCGGCGAGCATGTATTCGACGCGCTCGCGCGGATAGGCCGGATCGACAGGCACAAAAGCCGCTCCGGCTTTGGTCACCGACCAGATCGCGACCACCGATTCGATCGAGCGAGGCATTCCCAGTGCCACGAAGGTCTCCGGGCCCACACCACGACCGCACAACTCCCGGGCAACACGATTCGACCACTCGTCCAGGTCGCGATAACTGAGCTGCCGGTTCTCGAGCGACAGGGCCACCGAGTCAGGATCGATCGCCACGGCGTCCGCCAACAACTCAGGCCACAATTTCGGAGGTACTTCGGGGAGCCCATGCGCCGGCGTCAACTCGCGACGTTCGAGATCGCCGAGTAGGTCGATGTCACCGATCGGTACCTGCGGATTCCGGGTCACGGCCTCGAGCACACGAACGAACATGTCGGCAAAACCGCCGACCGTACCGGGGTCGAAGAGATCAGTGGCAAAGTCGACGGCTCCGCTCATCCCTCCCGGTTCACCGCGATCGTCGTACTCCTCGGCCAGAAGGAATTCCAGGTCTACCTTCACTACCTCGAGTTCAGGGTCGATCCCACGGACTTCCAGTCCCGGTAGCTTCAGAATCGGTCGTTTGTTGTTCTGGAATTCCAGCGACACCGAGGAAATCGGTGCATAGGCGCTCGACCGTTTCGGCCCGACCGCGTCCACTACCCGCTCGAAGGGCACGTCGGAATGGGCGAACGCGGCGAGGTCGACCTCGCGGCAATGCTCAACCAACTCCCGGAACGATCGAGCTGGATCCACCTGTGTGCGCAGTGCGAGCGTGCCGACGAACATGCCGACCAGATCATCGAGGGCACGATCTCCCCGGCCGGCGATCGGCGTGCCGATCACGATGTCGTCGGTGCTGCCCAAACGTGCCAGCAAGAGCGCGAGCGCTGCATGCACAGTCATGAATGCAGTGGACTCGTGCTGCCGCGACACGTTCCGAATACGGCGGTGAAGATCACTGCTGATCGAGAAGTGAATCCGCGAGCCGTGAAAACTCTGTTGCGTCGGCCGGTCTCGATCGAGCGGAAGTTCCAAGAGGTCCGGAGCACCTGACAATGCACGTCGCCAGTAAGCCAACTGCTCGGCGATCACCGACCCGGGGTCGTCGACTGAGCCCAGAATCTCCCGTTGCCAGAGCGCGAAGTCGGCGTACTGGACTGGAAGCGGCGTCCACTGGGGTTCCCCGCCGTACCCGTGGGCCTCGTATGCAATCATCACGTCTCGGGTCAACGGAGACATCGAGAAGCCGTCAGCCGAGATGTGGTGCACCACTACGGCAAGCACGTGTTCGCGCTCATCGATGGTGAACAACGCTGCCCGCAGGGGAATTCGTGCGGCGACGTCGAAACCGGCCGAGACCATCCGGGCAAGCTCGTCACGGAGATGATGTTCGTCGGTCACCGATGTCTCGGTCAGTTGCGGCAGCTCGGCGCTCTCGGTGGGCACGATGTGCTGGACCGGTCCGTCACCGTGGACCGGGAATATCGTTCGCAGCGATTCGTGGCGGGCGATGACATCGGACATCGCTGATCTCAAGGCCGGTTTGTCGAGTTCACCGCTCAACCGCACCACGAGCGGAATGTTGTATGCAGGAGAACTGGTGTCGAGTTGATTGACGAACCACATCCGCTGCTGAGCAAACGACAAGGGGATGTTGTCGGGTCGGGGGCGCGGTCCCAGTCGCTCCGACCGTTCGGCGACCGACTGGTCGATCACCGTAGCCAACTCGGCCACCGTCGGCGTCTCGAACAGATCCCGCACGCCTACGGTAGCTCCGAGCACCGCCCGTAGCCTCGCCGCGACCGAAGTGGCGCTGAGAGAGTTTCCACCGAGCTCGAAGAAACTGATGTCGGTACCGACTCGTTCGAGGCCGAGCACCTCGCCGAACACGTCCGACACTGCCTGTTCGACCGGGCCGACCGGGGGACGGAAATCCCCTGTGGTCGTCTCGATTTCGGGTCTTGGCAACGCCGAACGGTCGACTTTTCCGACAGCGGTCAACGGAATGTTCTCCAGCACCGTGAGAACGGCAGGCACCATGTGCGAAGGCAAGCGCCGGGCCACGGCGCGACTCAGGATCCTGGTGTCCAGTCGACCCGCCGTGGGCACGACGTACGACACGAGTCGGGTGTCTCCGGTGGGGGCGGAATCGGCAACCGTAACGGCAAAACCGACGTTGGGCTCCGACATGAGCACACTGTCGATCTCACCGAGTTCGACACGGAAGCCTCGAACCTTGACCTGGAAGTCGCTTCGCCCGACGTACTCGACACACATGTCCGCCGTCCATCGCACGATGTCGCCGGTGCGGTACATCCGCGTTCCTGGGTCAGCCGGGTTGGCAACAAAGCGTTCTGCCGTCAACCCCGCCCTTCGGTGATATCCCCGTGCCACGCCTGGTCCGGCCAGGTACAGCTCGCCGGGGACCCCGACGGGAACCGCTTGAAGTCGAGTGTCGAGCACCAGTTCGCTGACGCCCCTGACGGGTCCACCGATGGTGATTGGTTCTCCGGCGGTCATCGGCGGGCTGACGTTGGACATGATCGTTGCTTCGGTCGGTCCGTACGCGTTGTACAGGCGGCGGCCAGGTGCCCAGCGAGCGACGAGGTCGGGCGGGCACGCCTCGCCCCCGAATACGACTTCCGAAAGTTGTTCCAGCCCAGCCGGGTCCACCGATGCCAATGCCGCTGTGGTGACGAACGCGTGCGTGACGGCGTGCTCTGCCAGAAGTTGCGCCAGGTCCTCGCCCCCGTAGATCCCGGGTGGAGCGATAACCATCGTCGCCCCGGCTCCGAAAGCCTGCAGATATTCGAAGAGCGACCCGTCGAAACTCGGAGTGGAGAAGTGCAGCGTGCGTGATTGTGGAGTTGCGCCGTAGCGTTCGAGCTGGTCTCGGGCGAAGTTGTCGAGCCCTCGCTGCGTGACCACGACGCCCTTGGGCACGCCGGTCGACCCCGAGGTGTAGACCACGTAGGCAGCTGAATCCAACCCGATCGGACGGAGTCGGTCGTTGTCGGTCAACGGGCTCCCCGAGAATCCCTCGCACTTCTTCGTGAAATGCGGATCGTCGATAATCAGCCACTCCGCGATATCGGGCAATCGATCTCGGCCCGCGGTGGTGGTCAATCCGAAGCTGACCTTCGAATCGATCAGCATGTGATTGATCCGCTCGTCCGGATAGTCGGGATCGATCGGCACGAACGCAGCGCCTGTCTTGGCGACGGCAAGTATCGACACCACGGACGCGAGAGAACGTGGGACACCGACCGCTACATAGTCCTCGGTTCCCAGGTCGTGCGAGACGAGCATGCGAGCAATGCGATTGGAAAGGATGTCCAGCTCGCCGTAGGTCATGCTGCCGTCCGCCGATTCCACGGCCGGTGCGTTCGGATCACGCTGGGCTGCCTCGTCGAAGATCTCCGGGAAGACGCGCGACGACCCGCCGGCCGTGCCACGGACTGGCACCAATTCAGCATGTTCGGAGGCTGCGAGCACCGACACCACAGCCAAGGGGCGATCCGGCTGGGTACACGCTTCGAGTACGCGCCGCAGTCGTCCGGCGATCTCTTCGATGTCGGCGGCACCGAAAACCTCGGGTATGTACTCGAATTTCAGGCGGAGTCTGGTGTCGACCGATGCTACGAGGCTGAGCGGGTAGTGGGCAGCGTCCTTGGCTTCGACATCGGTGATCCGGACCCCCGCAATATCGGTAGCGGACGAAAGCCCCTGACGGTCAACGGGATACGATTCGAAGACAGTCAACGTGTCGAATCCGATCTCCGGCCCCGCGCCTACGTGGATCTCGGAAAGCCCGAGACTGTGGTGATCCGACAGCTCTGCTTGCTCGGCCTGGATCCGCGCGAGGAGTGTGCCGATACTTTCACTCGGGCGCAGCGTGATTCGGACCGGAATTGTGTTGATGAACAGCCCGACCATGGTTTCGATCCCGGTCAGCTCGGGAGGTCGACCCGACACCGTCGCTCCGAACACCACATCGTCTCTCCCGGTCAGTGCAGCAAGGACGATCCCCCACGATGCCTGAACAATCGTGTTGATCGTCAGCCCGAGTTCACGCGCCATCCCGCGAAGTGAGGTTGTGAATTCCTCGTCCAGATCGAACACCCACTCGGCCGCCATGGTGGAGAGTCGACGCGATCGAACCGCTGGAGCCAACAGCGTCGGTCCTTCGACTCCGCTCAGCGTCCTCGCCCACACAGCTCGGGAAGCTTGCTGATCGCGGCGGCTCATCCAGGTCAGATAGTCGCGATACGCGCGCGCGTGAGGCAAGGCCGCCACTTGACCGTCGGCGGCATAGAGCGTCGCCAATTCCCGGATCAGCAGGGGCATGGACCAGCCGTCCAGAAGGATGTGATGATTGGTGAGCACGAGCGTGAACTTTTCGGGGGCGAGAGCGATCAGGGTGAATCGGATCAACGGCGCCCGTGCCATGTCGAACGGGCGCGCTCGGTCCTCGGCCAGCGCTCGATCAATTTCCTGATCTGGTGCACCAGTGAGGTCGATTTCCTGCCACGGCGCTGCCACGTTGCTTCGGACCACCTGGACGGCACGGCCGTCGGCGCTGTGAAGGAAGGCGGTACGCAGGTTCTCATGCCGGCCGAGCAGCGCGTCGGCGGCGCGGCGCAGGCGCTCCGAATCGACTGCGCCGGCTAGATCGAGAGCCACTTGTACGAGGTATGCGTCGACCGATCGTTCGGCCAATTCGGCGTGGAACAACAACCCCGCTTGCAGTGGAGAGAGTGGCCAGACATCGCTCAGGTCGGGACACCGACTTTCGAGGTCGTCGATCGCCTCCTGTCGAAGATCGACCAGATCGAAGTCCGAGGGTGTGAATCCGCCGCCGCCCGCCGCGAACTCTCCGAGCCCGGCCAGTGCGTCGAGCCACCACTGCCCCAGTTGCCGAACGTCGTCCGCACCCAGAATGTCCGGTGGGAACGTCCAGCCGGCAACGAGCTGCGGACCGTCCTCGGTATCGCTGTCGACCGTCATCACGTTGACCTCGAGGACGCTGGCGAGTGGGAGATCGACGGCCGCAACCGTCCGCAGGTCCTCGTCACGGATCGGTACCCATCCCGCTGAAGCGTCGGCATCGGATCCACCGACGCGTCCGAGGTAGTTGAAGCTGATCTGAGGCACCGGAAGTTGCGAAAGAGTGTGTGCCGTTTCGCGGTTCAGATAGCGCAGCAACCCGAAGCCGATGCCGCGGTCCGGCACCGCCCGGAGTTGTTCCTTGACAGTCTTGGCAGCGACGCCGGCAGCCGGGCCGCCGGCGAAGGCGTCACCCGGATCCACTCCGCTCAGATCGATCCGCACCGGGAAGATCGTCGTGAACCATCCCACCGTGCGAGCAAGATCTGCCCCGGGAACCACCTGTTCCTCGCGTCCGTGCCCCTCGAGACTGATCAATGTCTCCGGATTGTCGATGCCGCGGTCCATGCGCCAGCGGACCATCGCAAGTGCCAAAGCCGTCAACAATCCGTCCTCGACGCTCCCGTGAATCGCCTGCGGAACTGTCGTCGACACGGCCTCGGTCAATCCCGTGGGAACTCGTACTTCGATGTCAATGGTGGCCGAGGCGGTGTCCCTCTTCGTCAGGGCGCGCACACCCAGAGTCGGATCCGGGCCCTCGAGCACCTCTCGCCAATAGTCGATTTCAGCGACCCGATCCGGCTCGCGCGCGGCGTCGACGAGGCCATGTGCCCATCGACGCATCGAGGTTCCGACCGGAGCAAGTGACGAGTCGACGCCTGACTGCACCTGCGCACAGGCAAGTGCAAGATCGGGGATCAGGATTCGCCAGGAAACGCCGTCCGTCACGAGGTGGTGCGCCACGATTAGCAACTGTTTCCGGCTCTGCCGGTCCTTTTGAATCTGTCCGTCGGTGTCGAGCAGGACTGCCTGCACCATCACACCTGCCTCCGGGTCGAGCCGCCCCAGAGCTGCGTCGAGTTCTGTCGAGACCGTCTCCGCGGCAGAACCCCCGAGGCTCCCGTGGCGAACGACGGTCTCCGCCCGCACCGTACCTACAGGCGCAACGTCCATCCGCCGAGCGGATTCAGGATGATGCGTCGCCCGGATGCCTGCGCGGAGGATGTCGTGGTGGTCCAGCACAGCCTGCATGGCCAGTGTCAGCGTGACCTCGTCGAGCGTGGCAGGAACCGAGAGCAGAACAGATTGGGAGTACCGGCGAAAATCTCCACCACGGTCAAGCATCCATTCGACGATCGGCGTCAATTCGATCTCACCGACGCCGCCGCCAGGCAATTCGTCGACGACGACACGGTTGCCAGCCGTTCCGGCCGTCTCGGACAGCGCCGCAACAGTTTTGCGTTCGAACACCTCGCGCGGTGTGATCAGAACTCCGGCAGACCTGGCGCGCGTCACCAACTGGATGGACATGATCGAGTCACCGCCGAGAGTGAAGAACGAATCGTCGACCCCCACCTCCTCGAGTCCCAGAACTTCGGCGAACAGACTCGCAAGGATGTTTTCCGTCGCGGACGCGGGGCCACGACTTACGGTTGCCTGTCGCCCGAAGTCAGGTTCAGGCAATGCATTCCGGTCGAGCTTTCCGTTCACCGTCAGCGGCAAACCCTCGAGAACCGTCACGACAGCGGGGACCATGTGGGGCGCCAACCTCTGTGAGACATACTCGAGCAACGCCGCCGGAGAGATAGTGGCACCGGACTCCGGCACCACGTAGCCCACCAACCGGTCTCTGCGGGCTACCACCGCCGACTGAGACACGCCCACTCCGGAGAGCAGTGCAGCCTCCACCTCGCCGAGTTCGATTCGGTACCCCTTCACCTGCACCTGCAGATCGTTTCGTCCGAGGTACTCCAGCTGCCCGCTGTCATTCCAGCGCCCCAGGTCACCGGACCGATACATACGCGCACCACTGACCGCGAGGTCGGGAATGAACCGCGCGGACGTCAGACCGAACCGGCCGAGGTATCCGCGTGAAACCTGATCACCGGAGACATACAGTTCACCCACCACACCGGGCGGCACCGGGTGCAACCGCTGATCCAACACATACACACGCAATCCGGGTAACGCCCGACCAATCACCGAGGCCGATCGTTGACGCACCAGCACACGATCGAGCGGTAAATGGCTGACGTGCACAGTGGTCTCCGTGATGCCGTACATGTTGACCAGATCTGGTGACGAAGTCCCGCGACGGGCGTACCAGCGCGTCAACTGTCCGAAGTCGAGCGCTTCTCCGCCGAAGATCACGTAGCGCAATGACAGGGCCGCACCCCCGGTAAGCCGGTCGGCTTCCGCCAATTGATAGAAGGCAGTGGGAGTTTGATTGAGCACCGTGACATGTTCGTGCCGTAGCAATTCGAGGAATGCCTCTGGTGAACGGGCCGTGAAGTAGTCGACCAGTACCAGTCGGCCACCGTGTGCGAGTGCGCCCCACATTTCCCAGACCGAGAAGTCGAATGCCTCCGAATGGAACATCGTCCACACATCGCCGCTGCCGAAGCCGAAGAGCGCTCTGGTGTTTGCCAGCAACGTCACTACGCTGCGGTGAGAAACCTGCACCCCCTTCGGGCGCCCGGTGGACCCCGAGGTATAGATCACGTAGGCCACCGATTCGGGTCGGAGCGGTAGCAGCCGATCTCGGTCGGTCACCGCAAGCGGAGAAAACCTGTGCAGCGCATCGAGAATTACCGGGTCGTCTACCGCAATCACTGGAATCTCGCTGTCTGCGATTGCGTCACTGTCTCGTATGTAGTCGCCGTCGGCCCGGGTGGTCAACACACACTTCGGCCGGGTGTCACGCAGCACGAAGTCCACCCGGTTTACCGGAGAAGTCGAGTCCACCGGTACGTATCCGCCACCCGCCTTCACCACCGCCAGCAATGCCACCATCAGGTCGATCGAGCGGGCCATCGCGACTGCCACCAAGGTTTCCGGCCCCACCCCCTGCGCCACCAACAGTCGAGCAAGGCGGTTTGCTCGCTCGTCGAGTTCGCGGTACGTAACCGACAATCCGCCGCAGCGCACCGCCACGGCATCACCGGACGTCAGCGCCGTGCGATCGAAGAGATCCGACAACGAATCCTCGTCTGTTCCGGCGCCAGAGGGCGTGGGCGCAACCAGCACCCCGCTGAGTTCGCCGGCCAGAATCATGTCGATATCACCGACGACCACCGACTGGTTCTCGGTCACGGCGCCGATCACTCTTTCGAAGCGCGCCGCGATGCGCGCCACCGACATTCGATCGAAAATATCTGTTGCATAACGGAAACCGGCGCTGATACCAGCGGGCTCACCGTGCTCGTCGACGTGCTCCATCACACTCAGTTGCAGATCGAATTTCGCAACCGCGAGATCGACGTCGAGCGAGCGAACCGTCAGTTCCGGCAAGTCGAAGCGCAGTCCCGTATCGGTCTGGAATTCGAGGAGTACCTGAAACAGAGGTGAATGCTCGGTGGAACGGTCGGGCGAAAAGTAATCCACCAATCTCTCGAAGGGGATATCTGCATGGTCCAGAGCACCGAGATCCGTTGACCGCACCGCGGCCAACACCTCGGCAAAGGTTGCTCCGGATGAGACAGGTGTGCGAAGGACGAGCGTGTTGACGAACATCCCGACCACATCGTCGAACACCGATGCACCGCGACCTGCGACCGGAGTCCCGATCACTACGTCGTCCGCTGTAGTGAGCCGTGCCAGCAATACCGCCAGAGCCGCATGCATCACCATGAACAGAGACGAACCGTTCTGGTGTGCGAGTTCGTTCAAAGCTCGATGGATCTCGGGCGAGAAGTCCATCGAAACCACCCCGCCCTCGGCAGACCGTTTCGAGGTTCGTGGTCTATCGAGAGGGAGCGGCAAGACGTCCGGAATACCCGACAGCTTCGCTGTCCAATAATCGAATTCGGCCGAGGGCGAAGTTTCCGGACCAACGTCTGCGTCGACGATCTCACGCTGCCAGAGGGTGTAGTCGGCGTACTGAATCGGCAGCGGCACCCAGTCCGGGCTCCGACCTTGCGTGCGCGCGGTATATGCACTCATCAGGTCGCGTGCCAGTGGTGCCATCGAGAAACCGTCTGCGGCGATGTGGTGAACAACGATCGCGAGTACATGCTGCTCCGGTCCGGTTCGGAGTAACCTCACGTGCAGCGGGAACTCCTCGGACACATCGAATCCGATGTCGAAGAACGCGTGCAAATCCGCGAAAAGCCCCTCGCCGGGAATCGGCACGGGGTGGATTCGAGGAGCAGCGACCGCGGGTTCGGCGATCACCTGGTAGGGCCCGTCTGCGGACGCAGGAAAGATCGTTCGAAGGGATTCGTGCCGTTCCACCACATCACCCAGCGCGGCTTGGAGCGCATCCGAATCCAGGAACCCGTCCAGTTGTAGTGCGACGGGGATGTTGTAGAGCGGAGACGACGTGTCGAACTGGTTGACGAACCACATCCGAGATTGCGCGAACGACAGCGGAATACGTTCTGGCCGTGCCCTACTCGTGAGGGGCACACGAGTAGCTTCCTCGAGTCCAGGCTCGCCCGGCGCGGAGTCGATTGGATCTATCGAGGCCGCCAGGTCCGCGACCACGGGGGCGTCGAACAGTGCATTGACCCCCATATTGGTGTGCAATGCGGCGTTGATGCGGGCGATGACTCGAGTGGCGCTGAGGGAATCCCCGCCGAGTTCGAAGAAACTGTCGTCGGCACCCACCTGGTCGAGACCGAGAACGTCGGCAACAGCACGGGCGATTCCGATTTCGGCAGGAGTGGCAGGAATCCGATATGCAGCGCTCGCAAAATCGGTGTCCGGGAGGGCTTTACGGTCCAACTTCCCATGCACCGTCACCGGAAACTCCCCCAACACCACCACCACCGACGGCACCATGAACCCCGGAAGAGACCTCCGCACCCCCTCCAACACCACCACCTCATCGACCACCACCCCCACCTCACCCACCACAAACCCCACCAAAAAATCCCCACCCACACCCGACCGCAACACCACCACCGCACCAGCCACCCCCACCTGAGCAGCCAACACCGCCTCCACCTCACCCAACTCCACCCGCTGCCCCCGCACCTTCACCTGAAAATCCGTGCGCCCCAAAAACTCCAACACCCCACCACACCCCCACCGCACCACATCACCCGTCCGATACACCCGAGCACCCACCACCCCCGACACCGGATCCGCCACAAACCGACCCACCGTCAAATCCACACGACCCTCATACCCCCGAGCCACCTGCACCCCACCCACATACAACTCCCCCACCACACCCACCGGAACCGGCCGCAACCGCGAATCCAACACCAACACCCGCGTATTCCACACCGGCCGACCAATCGGAACACCCACCCCCACAACACCCTCCACCCGATGAAACGTCACATCCACCGACGCCTCCGTCGGCCCGTACAAATTCACCAACTCCGCACCACACACCCCCGCAAACCGCCCCGCCAACACCGACGACAACCCCTCACCCGACACAAACACCCGACGCAAACCCGAACACCCCACCCCCAACTCCCCCACGCTCAACTCCCCCACGAACACCTCCAACATCGACGGCACAAAATGCACCACCGACACCCCCCACCGCTCGATCACACCCACCAAATACACCGGATCACGATGCCCACCCGGATCCGCCACCACCAACCGCGCACCCACCATCACCGGCCAAAACAACTCCCACACCGACACATCGAACGACACCGGCGTCTTCTGCAACACCACATCCCCCACACCCAACGGAAACTCCCCCTGCATCCACAACAACCGATTCACCACCCCCGCATGCGACACCACCACCCCCTTCGGACGACCCGTCGACCCCGACGTGAACATCACATACACCGCATGCTCAGGCAACAACACCCCCAACCGATCCCCCACCCCCACCGGACCACCCGAAAACCCCGAAACATCAACACAACCCACATCAACAAACCCCACCCCCACCGGCAAACACCCACCATCACCAACCCGCGACAACACCACCACCGGATCCACCACCCCCACCACAAACCCCACCCGCTCCACCGGCGCACCCACATCCACCGGAACAAACACCCCACCAGCCCGCACCACCGCAAACACCGCCACCAACAACTCCACCGACCGCGACAACGCCACACACACCCGCGACTCCGGACCCACCCCCAACGAAATCAACAACCGCGCAAAACGATTCACCCGAACATCGAACTCACCCCACGACAACACCACCCCACCACACACCAACCCCCCACCACCCACACCAGCAAACCGCCCATCCAACACATCCACCAACGTCAAACCCCCCACCACAACCCCCACACCATCCCAACCACCCACCACCAACCCACGCTCGGGCGCGCCCAAAATTTCCGTATCCCCTACTGGCACTGTTGGATCCGACACGACCGACCGGAGGAGGCGGACGAAACGCTCGCCGAACTCGGCGACTGTGGTGCGCTCGAAGATATCGGAGGCATAGGTGAAGGCGGCATCGAAACCCATGGGGACGCCGTCTTTGCCACGCTGCTCGGAGAGCGACAGTTGCAAGTCGAATTTGGCGACACCGACGTCGACTGGAACAACATCGACACCCAGTCCGGGTAGTTCGAGGTGGGGATCTGCGGTGTTCTGGAATTCCAACAGAACCTGGAAGAGCGGTGAGCGAGATGACGAACGCTCCGGCGCAACTGCATCGACGACTCGCTCGAACGGCACCTCGGCTTGTCCGAACGCTGCCAGATCGACTTCGCGAGTTCGTGAAAGGATCTCCTCGAAAGTCGCGGCGGTGTCAACGGTGATTCGCAGGACGACCGTGTTGACGAACATCCCGACCAGATCGTCGAGGACTTGCTCGGCGCGCCCTCCTACCGGAGTCCCGATCGCTATGTCCGGCGAGGCGCTCAGCCGTGCCAACAGAACCGCCAGCACTGCGTGCATCACCATGAACGGTGTCGTGTTGTGATTCCGAGCGAGTTCGAGGAGTTCACTGTGCACGTCTGCGGGCACCGAGAATCGGACCGATTCACCGCGCATGGATCGTTCCGCCGGTCTCGGTCGATCCAGCGGAAGGTCGATCACGTCAGGTAGACCGGCCAGGGTGGACGTCCAGTAGTCCAACTGCTTCGCCTCGAGCGTGTCCGGATCGTCGTCACTGCCGAGCAGTTCGATCTGCCATTGGCTGTAGTCGGCGTACTGCACAGGCAAAGGCGACCAGTCCGGTGCCCGTTTCGCAGCCCGCGCCGCGTAGGCGCGGGTCAGGTCGCGGGCCAGCGGCTCGAGGGATGCTCCGTCCGCCGAAATATGGTGAACCACCAGCGCAAGGACATGATCGTCCGGCGTGACCCGAAAAAGGGAGCCGCGCAGGGGCACGTTCGCGCTCACGTCGAACCCCTCGCGAGCGAGATCGGCGATGCGCCTGTCCAAGGCTTCCTCGTCCACGGATACTTCCCACGCAATCTTCGACGTCACGCGTTCCGAAGGCACTACTACCTGATGTGGGCCGTCGACCGACGCCGGGTAGACGGTACGGAGCGATTCATGCCGATCGACAACATCTCCTACCGCGCGCTGCATTGCAGCGACATCCAAGGCACCTGACAGTCGGACCACCATCGGAATGTTGTAGGCCGGGGACGACGTGTCGAACTGATTGACGAACCACAGGCGTCGTTGTGCCACAGACACCGGAATCTTGTCCCTGTACGAATGTGCCTGCAGGATTGGACGCTTCGAACGCGTGCGATCAACGCGGGATGACTTCGCATCCCGCACGTGGAGGGCCAGTGATTCGATCGTCGGTGCTTCGAACAAAGTCCGCACCCCGAAATCGATTGCTTCAGCGGCATTGACTAGTGCGATCACCTTTGTGGCGATCAGTGAGTTCCCACCCAGCTCGAAGAAGTCGTCACCCGCACCCACCGTCTCGACGCCTAGAACGTCGGCAAAAATCTCGGCCAGCAGTAGTTCTTCAGCGCCCTCGGGCGGTCGAAAGTTGTCCGACCGAGCATCGAACCGAGGTGCCGGTAAGGCAGCGCGATCGACCTTTCCCGCCGGAGTTACCGGCAACTCGTCGAGTAGAACAAATGCCGCAGGAACCATGTACGACGGAACACGGCTCGCGACGTACCGCGTCAGCTCGGCCGTCGAGAGCGCACTTCCGCCGGCAGGCACGACGTACGTGGTGATCATCGCTGTCCCGGAGGGAGCCGCACGCGCCACGGTGACTGCATTCTCGACCTGCGGACACGACCGCACGACGCTGTCGATTTCCCCGAGTTCGATACGAAATCCGCGAACTTTCACCTGGAAGTCACTACGACCGACGTACTCGAGTCCACGGCCACGGCGCCACCGCACCAAATCCCCCGTTCGATACATCCGCTGCCCGGGGAGGCCGAAGGGGTCTGCCACGAATCGTTCTGCGGTCAACGCATACTTCCGGTGATATCCACGTGCGAGCGCGTCTCCCGAGATGTACAGCTCGCCCACAACACCGTCGGGGACGGGGTGCAATCGCTGATCGAGCACGATCTCCTCGAAGCCGCGGAGCGGACCGCCCACTGTGATGTCCTCCGACGACACCATCGGCTCGCCGATGTTCGACATGACGGTGGTCTCGGTCGGCCCGTACGCATTGCACAGCCGTCGGCCGGGAGCCCACCGCTGCACGAGATCCGGCGGACAGGCCTCACCACCGACCACCACTTCGCCGAAGTCCGAAAGGCCCTCGGGCGAAACTGTTCCGAGCGCCGCAGTAGTGACAAAACCATGCGTGACACGCTGGGATTCGAGGAAGTGAGACAACTCGTCACCGCCGTAGATCGTGCTCGGCGCAATCACCATGGTCGCTCCGGCACCGAAAGCCAGCAGGTACTCGAAAATCGAGGCGTCGAAACTCGGGGTCGAGAAGTGCAACGTTCGCGCATCCTGGGTCGCACCGAACCGCGAACGCTGTTCGGCAGCAAGCGCTTCCAGTCCACGATGCGAGACCGTCACCCCCTTGGGGAGTCCGGTGGACCCGGACGTGTAGATCACGTATGCGGGATTGTCGGGCCGGATCGGGCGCACCCGATCGACATCGGAGATGGAGCGCACGGACAACCGTGCAAGTCGGCCACGGAACTCAGCGTCGTCGATTGCTATCCAGGAAATCGAATCCGGCAAGCGATGAAGTTCCGCGACGACCGTGAGCCCCAGTACGGCGCCGGAATCGGTCAGCATGAAGCGAACACGTTCATCCGGATAGGTCGGATCCACCGGCAAGAATGCCGCGCCGGCTTTGGTCACCGCCAACATCGCGACAACCGATTCGATCGAACGCGTCAAACCCAGCGCCACACTGTTTTCCGGACCGATGCCGCGGTCGATCAATTCTCGGGCCAACTTCGACGAACGCTCGTCGAGTTCTCGATACGTCAACTCGGCATCGAGATACGACAGGGCCACGCCGTCGGGGTGTGTGCGCGCCGCACCGTCGAACAAATCGGCCAGGGTGCGATGCGAAGCGCGCGGGTCACCGCGGACAGGCCGTATCGCGGATCGCTCGTCGTCGGACAAGATATCGATGTCGCCGACCATGATTGCCGGATCCGCTGTGACGGATTCCAGGACGCACGCGAGCCGCAAACCGAGGCCGCGTACCGTCTCGGCGTCGAATAGATCGGTGGCAAACGCGAGCCTCACCGAGATTCCGGACGGCGTACCCACCTCGTCGAAAGTCTCGACTGCAGACACTCCGAGATCGAAGCGGCCGATGTCGCGAGGGTGCTCGTCAGCGCCGGCCACGGACTCGAACGTCACCTGTATCACCGGCGCATACGCAGGTATATCCTCCACCTCGAGCGACTCCGCCACCTGCTCGAGCCGTATCCCACTGTGCGGCAGCGCATTACTTCGGACCTCGACGACACTGCCCAAGAGCGCCGTGAACGGCGTCTCCAGATCGATGCGACTCCGGATGGCGACGATGCTCGCGTCGGATCCCGCGGGCGTACCGATCACAACATCCGAAGCACCGGACAACCGGCTCACCAGGAGAGCAAAGCTCGCATGTAAGACCGCACGAGTGTCCGTCCCGAGATCACTCGCCATCGCCGTGATCCGCGCGTGGGTGTCGGTGGCGATCAGGACCTCAACCTGTGCACTGTCCAGCGATTGCGTTGCAGGTCTGGGCCGATCGAACGGAAGTTGCAATAGTTCGGGCGCCCCGGCGAGCTCATGTCTCCAATACTCGAGGTGCCGGACTTCGCGTTGTCGTCGCTCGCCCTCTCGGGCCGTCGGGCCGTGAATGTCTGCGAGTTCGGCACCGGAATCAGACGCGATCAACTCTTCCAGCAAGCCGACAAAGTTCCGGTGGTGCTCGCGTAAACCCGCCTCCTCGTATCGGATCGGGTTTGCCCGGAAGTCGACACGCAGCCTGTCGCCGCTCGGATACACGTTGACCAGAAGGTCTTCCACCGGCCCGGAGGTGACGATGTGATACTCCCCAACCACCTCGCCCAACTGCACCTCCTGGCGAAACAGCATGACGTTGACCATGGGCCCGGCATATGAGTCTTCGCCTTCCAGACCGCTCGTCACGCCTGCGTCCCGACGGATGTCGTCGAGGCTGCAGCGCTGGTGCCGCAATGCACCCATGAGCTCATGTTGGACCTGGGCGAACAGTTCACCGACGGTGTCGACCGCTGCGACACGGATGAGCAGTGGCGTGACGTTCACCATCATGCCGCCCGAGTCCCGCAGCACCGCCGTAGCCCGTCCGGACATCGGAACATGAATCTGGACAGTCTCTTTCGCCGTCATCCGCGCGAGGTACAACGCGAGCGCAGCGATGACCGGTGCAGCGTGGTTCTCGGATTCGTAGAGAAGGGCACAACTTCGGTCCGACATCAGTGTGCTTTCGAGTCGGCTCTCGGTTTGCGCGGGCCCAGAAGCCTCCGCCAGGCTGGATCCGGCGAGGGTGGTATTGCGCTCAGCCCAGTACTCCCGGTCGGCGGCAAATCGATCCGACATTCTGTACCGCTCGTCGATGTCGTACAGCGTGCGCAGCGTCGCGGCACGACTCGGCTGCGAGTCCTTTCTCGCCGCCGAGGCCGAGTACCGATGCGCAATGCGGTTCATCATGGTCATGGCACCGAAACCGTCGAGCGCAACATGATGGATGCGGCTGTACCACAGATAGTGCGCGTCCCCGACGCGCAGCACAGCGGTCGCGACGATTCCGTCGACTGCCAGGTCGAGCTGCGTCCGGCAATCTCGGCGCATCCACCCGAGGGCATCCTCGATCGGATCGGGGGACCCACGGAGGTCGACAAGACGGACGGTGATCTCAGATGTCTCGTCCACGTACTGCATCGGTTGACCGTCGATCTCGATCACTTTGAGCAAAGGAGATTGAAACTCGTATGCCACCGCTCGCGTTTCGCGATCCAGCAGTTCGACGTCGAGTTCGCCGCGCAGCTCCACGTAGTGCGCTATCAGAATCGGGACTTCGGGATCGAATTGCTGAGCGAACCAGGTTGCCCGTTGGGCGGCCGAGAGCGGAAAGAGCGTCTCATCAGAAGGGTCGGTCCGACTTACCTCGAAGGGTTTCACAGCGCCCCGCCCCGCATGATCTCCGCGGCCGCCGAGTGCGTAGCCGCGTCCGAATCAACAGCGCGAAAGCAAGAGGCTGATCGCGCCTCTCAAGCAGTCGTACCCAGAATCGGCAAGCGCATGCACCGCCCCACCAGTCGATGTCACGTACGTATCGCTCATGTTTCGCGTGCCCGATATGTACTAAAAGTGTGAATGCGTCTCGTCACCTCGGTAATGTCCCACTCCGAGAAGACACATCCCCCGAGGGGAGCAGGCGCATGGACATCACCACCATTACCGACGTGATACGCCGACCACCGGATCGCCCAGGGGACGTGTGGCGTCCCGGCGACGCCTGGCTCGCGGGAGGAACGTGGCTGTTCTCAGCAGAACAACCCGACACGCGTCGACTGGTCGACCTCACCGCGCTCGGTTGGACACCACTGGAGGTCGGCCCGACTCATTTCGGTGTCGGAGCTACGTGCACCGTTGCCGAACTGTATGCGTTTGTCCCGCCGGACAATTGGCGTGCGAGTCCACTTATTCGCGTCAGCTGCGAGTACTTCCTCTCGTCTTTCAAGGTGTGGAATTCGGCCACCGTAGGCGGCAACATCTGTATGTCGCTTCCGGCCGGACCGATGATCACCCTGGCAGTTGCACTCGAGGCTTCGTTCACACTATGGGCTACCGACGGAACAGTGAGGACCGTCGACGCGTGCGACTTCGTGACCGGTGACCACCAGAATGTCCTGGAGCCGGGCGAAGTCCTTCGGAGCATCGAGTTCCCGGTGCACGCACTCACCCAACGGCACGCCCACCGCCGCTTCAGTCTCACGCACCTCGGCCGTTCGACGATCTTCATGATCGCGACGCAGACTCCTGGCGCCGACGACTTTCACCTCACCATCACCGCCGGCACCACCCATCCGATCCGGCTGACGTTCGACACCATGCCGGACGAGCACTCTCTGCGACGAGCCGTCGACTCCATTTCGGCCGACATTTGGTTCGACGATCCCAACGGAACCCCAGACCACCGCCTCCACCTCGCCCGCCACTACGCCGACGAGCTCCGAAACGAACTCACGGGGAGCCAGTCATGAGCTACACGGTGAACGACCGGCAGTTCCACGAGGAGCCGTTCCCGGGACAGTGTCTCCGGACGTTTCTTCGGCACCTCGGACACCACGGGGTGAAGAAGGGGTGCGACGGCGGGGACTGCGGGGCGTGCACAGTGTGGCTCGACGGAACACCGATACACAGCTGCATCACGCCCGCCTTTCGCGCCGACGGTCGCGCGGTAACCACGATCGAGGGACTCGGCACGCCCGAAGATCTCCATCCGATTCAGCAGCAGTTCCGGGATGCACCCGGCTTTCAGTGTGGGTTCTGCACCGCCGGGATGATCATGACCTCGGCGGCGCTCACCGACGCGCAGAAAGAAGACTTGCCGCGAGCGCTCAAGGGAAACCTGTGCCGCTGCACCGGTTACCGATCCATCGAAGACGCGGTCAACGGTGTCGGTGCTATCGAAGTTGCCCTCCCGGGACAGGCCGTCGGAACCAGCGTCGGGGCGCCGGCGGCCACCGACGTGGTGACCGGCCGAGCCGAATACACTATGGACACCGCGATCGACGGCATGCTGCACCTGAAAGTGCTGCACTCGCCTCACGCACATGCCCGCATCACCTCCATCGACACCACCGAGGCGCTCGCCGTCCCCGGTGTCCATCGCGTCTACACCTGGAAAGACGTGCCGCGCAAGCTCTTCACCACGGCAATACATACCGACCACCTTGTCGATCCGGACGACACCTACATTCTCGACAACGTCGTGCGGTTCGTGGGTCAGCGTGTAGTGGCCGTCCTCGCCGACTCCGTCGTCGCTGCGGAAGAAGGCCGTCGGAAGGTGAAGGTCGATTACGAGATCCTGCCTTTTGTGTTCGATCCGGAAGAGGCCATGGCCGACGGCGCTCCAGCCCTGCACGGATCCGACGATCCCTTTGTTCGAGATCCAGAGCACAACATCCTGCTCGAACTTCACGGTCATGTGGGCGACGTCGAGGCCGGGTTCGCCGAGGCCGACGTCATCCACGAAGGCACCTACTTCTCGCCGCGGGTTCAGCACGCGCACCTCGAGACGCACGGTTCGATCTCCTGGATGGAAGACGGACGCCTTCACGTTCGCACAAGTTCGCAGTCCCCCTCCATCGCCAAGGTCAAACTCGCCCATCTCTTCGACCTCCGCCCGGATCAGCTACGCGTGTTCTGCAAACGCGTGGGCGGCGGGTTCGGAGGAAAACAGGAAGTGATCAGCGAGGATCTGGTGGCGCTCGCCACCCTCGACACCGGTCGTCCCGTCTGCCTCGAGTTCACCCGAGAAGAAGAGTTCACCACCGCGTCGCCGCGTCATCCGATGAAGCTCACGATCAAGCTCGGTGCCAAGTCTGACGGAACCCTCACGGCATTTCAGTACCGAAACATCTCGAACACCGGTGCGTACGGAAACCACGGTGGAGAGACACTCTTTGCCGGCGGCGCGGCGGTCTCGCTCTACCGCTGCGCCAACAAGAAGTTCGATGCGTATTCCGTGTACACCAACAATGTTCCGAGCGGCGCTCTACGTGGGTACGGGATGACGCAACCGGCCTTTGCCGTGGAATCGGCCATGACCGAATTGGCCATCGCGCTGGACATGGATCCGCTCGAACTGCGTCGACGCAATATCGTCCGACCGGGCGATTCGCTGATCGCACTCGAAGACGGCCCAGACGACGTGATCTTCACCGAAGACGGACTGGGGCAATGCATAGATCTGATCGACGCCGCGTTGAAGCGCCAACCGGTTCCCTCGCTCGGAGCGGATTGGCTGATCGGCACCGGCACTGCCAGTTCGCTACACGAGACCGCGCCACCCACCGAGCACATTTCCGAGGCTTGGCTCACCCTCGGCGAAGACCGTGTATACGAACTTGCCATCGGCACAGTCGAATTCGGTGAGGGAACTTCTACCGCCCACGTGCAGATCGCCGCGAATCAGCTGGGCACCACACCGTCACGTGTACGAATCATTCAGTCGGACACCGACCGAACCGGTTTCGACACAGGCGCTTTCGCCAGCGCCGGCCTGTTTGTCGCTGGGAACGCGGTACTTCGCGCGTCGAATGCGCTCCGCGATCGCCTACTTGCCTTCGCCGCGCACCACACCGGCGTGTCGATTGACCAGTGCTCGATGGACGACGACAAGATCGTCTGCGGTAGTACTCGATTAACACTGCAAGAGATACTCGAGGCCGCACGCCCGCGCGGGATCCGATTCACCGAGGCGCGGAAGGCATACGGATCTCCGCGCAGCGTGGTGTCCAACACTCATGGCTTCCGGATTGCCGTCCATCGCATCACCGGCGAGATCCGCATTCTCTACAGTGTCCAAGCCACCGACGCTGGGGTGATCATCAATCCGGCGCAGGTGCGGGGACAGATCGAAGGTGGCGTCGCCCAGGGCATCGGCTTCGCACTCACCGAGAACTTCCACGTAGACGCAAACGGCGCGATGATGAACCCGAATCTACGTAACTACCGGATCCCGACATATGCAGATATCCCACGCACGGAGGTGATCCTCGTCGAGTCATCAGACTCCGTCGGCCCACTCCGCTCCAAGGGCATGGCGGAGTGCTGCATCAATCCGGTTGCCCCTGCATTGGCGAACGCACTGCAGGATGCAACCGGGTCACGATTCCGGTCACTACCGCTCACCCCGGAACGCATCTACTCAGGCTTGAACCGATGACCGCGCACACGTCCGCGGACAGCGTGGCGACGGTCATCATCGGCCAGCGGGTGCGTGCCGGACTGGAGAAAGAATTCGAGGTCTGGCAGAAAGATCTCAACCGAGCCGCCGCAGATTACGCGGGCTTCCTCGGGGCAGAAATCGCGGCTCCGACGCCCACCCAACCCGATTGGGTGATCGTGTACCGATTCGACTCCATCGCTCATGTTCAGGCGTGGATCAACAGCGCGACGAGGCAGAACTACCTCGACAGCGGTCGTCAGTTCTTCGACGGCCCGGCCACGCAGCAGGTAGTGAGCGGCGGGATCAGGCCTCCGGACCCACTGCTGACTGTCGTAGTGACGCACCGAGTAGGTGACGACAGCATCGACGAGTTCCTTGCCTGGCAGGATCGCCTTCGGGAGGTGGAGAGTGCTTTCGACGGATTCCGCGGCACCGAACTGTTTCGCCCAGTCGACGGTGTGCAGGATGAGTGGACCCTGCTGTATCGCTTCGACAATGCTGCCCATCTCGACACGTGGCTGACTTCCCCTGAGCGACAACAACTTCTCGCCGAGGGTCGCAAGTTCCACGACTTCGAACTGCGAACCGTGGACAATTCGTTCGGCAGTTGGTTCGCCTTCGACGAGAACGGAAACGAGGCCCCTCCACCTTCGGAGACAAAAACCTCGATCGCGGTCTGGGTCGGTCTCTACCCGACTGTCGTCTTGCTTACTTTGGCGCTGTCACCGCTGAAGCTGCCACTCTGGCTCGGATTGTTGATCGGCAACCTGTTGTCGAGCTTCATCATGAGTTTCTTCACGATGCCGTACTACGTGAATCGGCTCCTGCGCCGTTGGCTGCGTCCGCCTCCGGGGATTCCTGTCGCAAAAACCAACGCACAAGGGGTGGCAATCGTCGCCGCTGTGACGTTGTTCTGGGTTGTCGTCTTCTACCTCGTGACTACTCAGTTCTGGTCGCTGCCCTGAACTCTCCGGAACACGAAATGCCAGCGCATGTAACGGGGCATGATTCTTCCCCGGTGCATACGCTGGCATTTTCAGTTTTGGCCGTTCAGGCGGCCGTCGGTGGGCCGTTCCCGCCGATCGGCTGCTGATACGGATCAACCGACATCGGTGGATAGAACACCGATTTGCGATCCGGTCCGATCTCCACCCGCCACTCCGTGTGATGCAGCGTCCGATGATGATGACCGCACAACAAGATCAGATTGTCGAGATCTGTTGGGCCACCAACGTTCCAGTGAACAATATGATGAGCATCGCACCACCCCGATGGCGTCCCGCACCCCGGAAACGCGCACCCACCATCACGCACCGCCAACGCCCGCCGCTGGGGTACCATCGCGGTCCTTGCTTCTTTGCCGCAGTCGAGCGGAACACCGTTCTCATCCAACAAAATTCGCGTCACGGTGCAGTCGCACGCCAACATCCGCGCGGTATCGATACTGATGGGGCCCACCCAATCCGTCCACGCGAAACCCAGTTCCTGAGTCGACGGCAGGAGGTCTTTCAACGCTTTGAGGTCGGTCATGTCTTTCGCCGACGCGGTCACCGTGATGTGCGGTTTCACCCCGCCCTCGATCGGACCCAACCCCGCCCGCTCGTACCGGCGCAACAACTCGCAGAAGCCGTCCGCCCGCCGCAGCGCCGGAGTACGGGCGTCCTTCACGCCGTCCTTCTCCGGCGTCGCAGCCGACAGACTCGACAACAACGTGATCAACCGGGCCCCGTTCACAGCATCCAAATCACCCTTCACAGTGACCCGCCCGTACAAGCCTTTCGACGCATAGAACTCGTTACGCTCCGAATCCTCACCCACCGGAACCCCGACCTCACGCTTGCCGTACTGCTTCTCGATCCGCCGGATCGCCGCCCGCACCGCATCACAATCCGCGATGTTCTTCGACGCCAACCCCAACAGAATCCCGCGAGACTTGTCCACATCCGCCAGGGTCATGTTCTTCGGCGGATGCTGACAAAACGACGCCACCTGCCGCGCCTTCAACGCATCCACATCCCCGCGGTGAAACGCATCCGCCACAACCGGTTCGAGCATCAACAACCGCGCCAGACTGACCAACAGGCTGCACTCACCGATCTCCAGATTCGTCGAACCATGCAACCACAGCGCGATCGCCCGAAAACCCCTCCCGCCGAGAACCTCCCGGGAAAACATCTCCACGATCAACAACACCATCCGCGACTGCAACTCGTGCCGGACACGCACCAGATCCAGAACCTCACCCTTGAGGCCCTCACCATCCAGCTGCCACGCTCCCCGACTGTCCATACCGAAAGTTTAATCGAACACACTTTCGATAACCAGAGACAAAACGGACAACTTCGAGAACAGGAAGGCTCGAGACACGTTGATATGAAACTACTTTCAGCAACTCTCAAAACCGGATCATCGGCCGCCGAGCGGCAGAACTCCCCCGCCGACGGGATAGGGCGGCAGCGTTCCCACAAGCGTCGGTATCAATGTGGTCGCAGACGGATCGGCACGACCGAGAGTGAATTTCCGAACTTCGGCACCCGTTCCGTTGCTGCCGCTGACGAGGAGATCCGCGCCGGTAGTCGTGCTCGTCGTGGCCACTCCCACACCCGACTCTGGAGCGGTGAACGGGTCGAAAGCTGCAACCTCCCGAAATGCCACGTCCGTCGAATGGTGATCTGGACTCTCGAGGTACATCTCGGGTGCACCGTCGAGCCTGGATCCACTCGAGAAGACGCGGATTGATCCTTCTCCTCCGAGCATGCCTGCCACTATCGACTTTGCGCCGCCCTCGGCGCCGGCCACCCAACCCGTCGACAGAGACACCCCGTCGCGGTAGCCCTGATCGAATGCCAAGAACTGCGACGTCATTACAGGACCAGCCGTATGACCTGCGTGTTCATCGGAGCCGCCCTGCGCAGCCGCCGTCGGTTCGTACAGGTCGTAGCGGAACGTCTTGATCAACGGCTCCTCGCCCGCACCCGGTGCGGTCACGATGCTCGCTCGACCGGAGTGACTGTCAACCATTCCGGTTGCGAACGTGACTCCGCTACTCGATCCCGGGTACGGCGAGAACGAACCGAATTCTGCGGGTGCGGACCTCTTGTCCGCCGGAAGGTCGGTGGAGTAGATCTTGACCTGCGACTCCATCCCTGGGCCCGAGGCAACGATGATGTTGTCCGCCAGTGCGTTTCCGTCGAGATCGACGCCGCCGATGTTCACTCCGCCACGAAAACCCACATCGAAGGGGGCAAATCTTGCCAACTCGTCGGTGAACGGCACGCCGCCGACTGCGTTGTACGCCACCACTTCCGGAGCCGAGCCTGCACCTGTTCCAGCGACCAGATCAAGCACCATGTCTCCGTTCACGTCCGCCATCGCAACACTCGGGGTGCCTTCGAACGACGGGAAGGGCGTCACAGCAGTGATCAGTTTGTCGCCGTTGGCATCGAATATCTGCACCTTGGCGGGCACGCCGGCCGAACCAGGTATCGCGACGGCATATGTCGATACCTCGGGAATCACGTTGACAGTCGCCATCAAACCGTTGTCCTCGTGATTGAGTCGGTGGCAGTGAATCACAAAGGTTCCGGTGTACTCGGTGAACTTCGTCCGCAACGTCACCGATGCTGGTTCCAGCGCATTCTCGTTCTCGTCCGTCACCGGCGCCGGCACGTTCACGTTGTCGATTCCCCAGGGCTGAACGCCCGTCGTGGTACCTGCGACGGGATCCACAACTTCCGTTACCTGGAAGTCGTTGACGTGAATATGCATCGGGTGTTCGTCGTTGTTGAGGTTCGTGATCTTCCATTCCTCAACGGAATTCAGTCGCGGTTGAATCAGCGGAATGTTGGGGAACGTGTTGTCGGCGAATTCGTAGGTGAAGGCCTTCGGATCGCTGTTGCTGGCCTTCTCGTTTCCGAACCCACCGGACACTGTGAGATTGCGGGTCACGTCGGGCGTCATCGCTGCGGTATCCACGAACGAGGTGTAGGTATCGAGCTTCTGTCCGAACTCGAAGGGAGTCGTCTTTCCTTCACCCTCGTCTGGCGTCGCACGGATCAACTGCTGAGTCGGGAACGTGAAGAATCCGTCCGCGTAACTGATCACCGACGGGTCGACGGTGACGGTTCCGAGTTCGGCGGGCGGATTGTCGGTACCGTTGTTGGTGTAGAGAATGCCTGGATTGCTCACCGGCTTCGCACCTTCGAGCGGTGGCATCTCCAGCACCAGATCGCCGGACTCCGGCATCGTCACTGCGATTGCGTATCGCGAGGCCGGCGGAATCACCAGCCTGGTTCCGTCCCCGTCCACGGGTGGCCTGACCTCGTCGAACGGGTTCCCGTCCTGCCCTACGATGGCGAACTTCGGATGGGCGCCGGTTGCGGTTTCCGTCAACGTGACCGGCATGTAGGCAAAGTCGCTGATGTTGGCAAGCACCCAGATCTCGGTCTGCCCCGGCTTCAGTTTCAGCGACGGCTGGAACTGACCGTTCACGGTGTACTGCACATCGCGTTGGTTGTCCGGCAGTAAAGGATCGGCCGGTACAGTCGTCGATTCACCCACGAAGCTCTGCAGATTGCCTGGAACGAATTGATTCTGTCCACGATGATTGGCCGGGGACAACGGTCCGGTATACCAGTTGGTGAAATACTGCGCGCCCTCGGTGGTGTCCGAGAAATTCACCGGAGCAAGGCTCGGACGGTACGTCCCGTCGGCTAGTTCCGTACCGGCGGGTGGCGTCAACGTACTGACGAATTGGGGCCAGTTCGCGTCGTTGAGCTGTCGGCCCTTTCCTTTTCGGTCGAATACGAAGTTGTACTGCAGTGCCATATCGCGAATCGGAACGTCGTTTGCCGTCACGACAGGCAGATTGCCGTCCGGCCGGCCGATTTCCAGTAGCCCGGCCAGGCCCATGTACGTCTGCTGGGCGGTGAGGGTGTGCCGGTGACTGTGATACCAGTACAGACCGTTCGGCATCGTCCCCGGAATCGCGTAGTCGTACACGTTTCCCTGGCCGGCTGGAATGTTGAGCAACACGTTGTCCGCATTGCCGTCCGGACTCACGTGCACTCCGTGCGTGTGCAGATTCAGCGGAGCCGACGTCAGCGCCGGCGGATAGATCGGCACGTCCCCGCCCGCCGGTGTGAATGCCGGATCGTAGAAGTCCTGGATCGTGAGATCCTGCAAATCGTTGTCGTAATGAATGATCAATCGCTCTCCGGGATTGACGCGGAGAGTCGGCGCCGGATAGACGTCACTCGCCGAGGTCGATCCGTCCGACGCCGTACCGCGGATGACCTCGTACCCGAAGAGCAGAAAATTCGACACGGGCGCCGAAGCGGTATCGAGCGGAATCACTCCCTGATGAGCGGACAAGCGCACCTCGAGAACACCATCTCGGCTACTCAGTTTCACCGGCTCCCGATAGTCGACGGCGGTTCCGCCAGAGCCGTAATTGCCGCCCACCTCGGGCGCCGATTCACCGGAGGTACACGCGGCCAACGCCATCGTCATGGACACCACTACTGCTGCGGCTAACGACTTTCCTCGCAGTGCGATCACTGGTTTCCCCGTTCCATGGTGGCGTGAGGTACGTCCGATCAGCGCTCACCAGCCTATCGAGAAAACATCGGCTGAACAGGATATTCACGACAAATCGCCCACCTAAGGCCTGCGTGAGTGCTGCACCTTGCAAGCAGTCTCAGCAAACCGATCAGAAATCGAGAAGCACAGCCACGGGACCCGCAATTACGTTGAAACACATGAACACACCACAGAAGTCCACTTCCGACCACACGTCGCCAATCCACACATCAGCAGGGAGCGCCCAGATGACCACCGCGAAATCCGTGATACTCGACGTTCCCGACCTCGCGGCAGCCGAAGCCTTCTACAACGCTCTCGGCGTCGGAGATCGAATCCAGCTACGCGAATCGAACGAACCGACAACAGGGTTTCGTGGGTACACCCTTTCGCTCGTCGTCTCCCAACCGAACATCGTCGACGCCTTCGTCGGCGCAGCACTCGCAGCCGGTGCCACCGCCCTGAAGCCTGTGAAGAAATCCCTCTGGGGATACGGCGGAGTCGTCCAGGCTCCAGACGGTTCGATCTGGAAGATCGCCACGTCGTCGAAGAAGAACGACGGGCCGGCCACCCGCACGATCGACAGCCTCGTGCTGCTGCTCGGCGCCGAAGACGTCAAGGCCAGCAAGCAGTTCTACCTCGACCGCGGACTCGAGGTGTCCAAGAGCTTCGGTCGCAAGTACGTCGAATTCACCAGTGCAGCAAACAATGTGACACTCGCACTGTATGGTCGCCGCGCTTTGGCAAAGGATGCCGGGGTTGCTCCGGAAGGCACCGGATCACACCGTCTGACCGTTGCCGGCACGTCTGAAACCTTCACAGACCCAGACGGTTTCGCCTGGGAAGCCGCCTGCGCTTGACATCAAGCACAGATCACCGGGAAGGCGGCCGGTATCAGACTTCGGAGTTGGCCGCGTCATGCGCCGGGTACGCATGCACCAAGGCAGTAGCGAGTTTGGGCACCGCGTGAGTGAGCGAATGCTCGGCGCTGTGTGCAATCGCATGAGCTTCGGCAAGTGTTGCCCGGGGATCGATGTCGAGTTCTGCATCGGCATGCAGTCGGTGTCCGATCCACCGCATCTTCAGATCACGAACGCCGAGGACTCCAGGTTCGTGCATCAATGCATGCTCTGCGTCGTCCACCAACTCAGGTTCGACGCCGTCCATCAACCTCCGGAAGACGTCTCGCGCTGCAGTCCTGAGCACCGCCACGATGGCAACGGTGATGACAAGGCCGATGATCGGGTCTGCCAACGGGAAACCCAGCGCAACTCCCCCCGCCCCCAGAAGGACTGCGAGCGAAGTGAATCCGTCGGTCCGAGCATGCAATCCATCGGCCACCAGGGCCGCTGAACCGATTTGCCTGCCGATCCTGATCCGATACAACGCCACCAATTCGTTTCCGATGAAACCGATCAAACCTGCCGCCGCTACCCAACCGAGGTGCTCGATCTCGACCGGGTTGATCAATCGCCTCACCGCCCCGACACCGGCGATCACTGCCGACAGTGCGATCATGGCGAGCACGAATAGTCCGGCCAAATCCTCCGCACGCCCGAAACCATAGGTATAGCGCCTGGTCGCAGCGCGCCGACCGAGCGCGAAGGCAATCCAGAGTGGGACTGCAGTGAGCGCGTCGGAGAAGTTGTGAATGGTGTCCGCCAGCAGCGCCACCGAACCCGAGATCGCCACGATCGCAACCTGAGCAACTGCGGTGACTCCGAGCGCGACAAGACTGATCTTGACCGCCCGGATGCCGATTGCGCTCGATTCCAATGCGTCGTCGACACTGTCGGCAGCGTCGTGACTGTGCGGCGAGAACACTTCGCGGACTGCCGATCGAAATCCCTTCGGCCCGTGGCCATGGGGGTGGCCGTGGCCGTGGGACGTCTTGGGTTCGTGCGTCACGACGCACCTTCTTCTTGATCGGTCCGATCGACGTTCGCCGAGCGCTCCGGGTGTATCTCCCGAAGCTCACCTTCACTACGGTGATGCCCCGGCAATCCGGGTCCGGCATGCTCCGCATTGAAGACCGCGTCCGTAACCAGTTGGCGCACATGGTCGTTCTCCAGGCGATAGAACACCGTCGTACCATCGCGGCGGGTTCGTACCAACCTTGCCATGCGCAATTTCGCCAGGTGCTGCGACACCGAGGGCGCCGGCTTGCCGACGCGTTCCGCCAGTTCGTTCACCGAGCACTCGCGGTCGACCAATGCCCACAAGACCTGCACACGGGTTGCGTCGGCCAGCATGCGGAACACCTCGACGACGAGGTCGACTTGATCATCGGGAAGCTTGCGGCGACAAACACCACTATCTGCGTTCATACGTAGATAGTAGATCATGCTGGACGCCGAAGATGACCTCTCGTCGATTCACCAGTTGTGCAAAGCTTGGCGGCAGAGCCCTTCGCCACTCGCAGACCGGGAGACAACAATGAGTACCGACGATTGGAACGCAGGAATCATTGCGGAATTTCGGGAGAACGAGGGCAAGGTAGGTGGCCCCTTCGAAGGTGCGCCCATGGTGTTGGTCCACCACACAGGACGCAAATCCGGACGCGATTTCGTGAGTCCCATGATGTATCTGGCAGACGAGCAGGATCCGAAGACCATCTACGTTTTTGCATCCAAGGCCGGTGCCCCGACCAATCCCGACTGGTACTACAACCTCGTTGCCACCGACCAGGCAGAGGTCGAGATCGGCACCGAAACATACCCGGTCTCCGTCAGCGAAGTAACCGGCGAGAAGCGTGACCGCATCTACGACGAGCAGGCCAGTCGATACCCGGGATTTGCCGAATACGCGGAGAAGACCGCTGGGATCCGCACAATCCCGGTGGTAGCCCTGACTCGCGCGTAAATCCTGGTAGCACCTCCCAGTCGTTTCCATTCGGAAACGGCTGGGATCGTTTGTACGGAATCAGGTCGCTGAAGAGGCTTTGACCTCACCCTTCGCATGCCGTCCGAGCAGCACGTATCCGACCCAGGATCCGACAACCACTGTCGCCGCGAGCGCCTGTACAAGGCCTTCGATACTCGCCGGATAGAACACGCCGGTGATGTAGTGCGAGATGAATCCGGTGGACGGCAACTCCGCGATCCCGGCCATCCGGCGGGCCCAGTTCTCGAGATTGGTCAGCGGGCAGTCATATCCGACCGCTATCGAACCGGCTCCCCAGACGACTGCAAGTAGGTGGAAACCGATGGTACGACGCCACTTCCACGCCACGAACCCACCCAGCACCACATAGAGGACAAACCCGAAGTGAACGAACACCGTTACTACTTCGATGAGCCGATACACCATCGTCGTCTCCGCTCGTGGCGCGGAAGTCCCGCAACAACCAGACTAATCCGATGTTAGTCCTCGTAGAGGTGATCTACCCGGTGTATGCAGCGGTCGTGCGAGCAGCGGCGGCTGCAGCCGCATCCGGGTCGTCGCCCGATGCGATCGCAGCTTCGGCCCACAGTTCACTGCTTCCCGCGATGAATGCCTTGGCCTCGTCGCTCGCCGACCACTCGGATGTCTCGAGTGGCGTCGCGATCCCCAGTTCCACGTGTCGAGCCAGCCCGAGCAGTCCCATGTCCCACCCGACGCCGACGGCACCTGGACCGTACTCGGCCCACCGATCCGGCTCCACGTCCGCGGCATGTTCGAAATCGAACAGAATTGCACGACGGCGCTCCTTGGTTCGGGAAAACTTCAGCTCAGTCGCTGCTGTAGATGTACCGCTACCTCTTCTCCAGCGGCGCTCTTGCCGATCGCCTTGCACAGCGCCACGCGCAGCGGAAGCCAGTGCGGTCCGTCGCCGGAGGGCATCAGCGTCGCCTCGAAGGGATGCTCACCATCGAGGGTTCCGAGCACCTTCACAGCGCGTCTGGTTCCCAGAATTTCCGCCGAGCCGGGCACGGTCAAGAACGTTGCGAACGCACCGTCTTTCTCGATGGGAGCGGTGAACGAGTAATCGAGCGGTTGTGGAGTCTTGTCAGTGGCCATCTCGCGTCACTGCTCAGCAGCGAGCAGGACGTCGGTGTCGAAACACGTGTGAGTGCCGGTGTGGCACGCGGCGCCCTCCTGATCGACGATCAGCAAGACGGAATCGCCGTCACAGTCGAGTCGCACCTCGTGCACGTACTGGGTGTGCCCGGAGGTCTCACCCTTGACCCAGTACTGCTGCCGCGAGCGCGAATAGTACGTCCCCTTACGGGTTTCCAGTGTTCGCGCGAGCGCTTCGTCGTCCATCCACGCGACCATCAGCACATCACCGGTCGACTTCTCCTGCGCAACCGCGCTGAACAGTCCGGCGTCGTTTCGCTTCAGCTTCGCCGCGATTGCGGGATCAAGACTCATATGACGTTTATACCTTCCACCTGTGACTTCCGTGGAATTCCCCTGCACGGCCGCCCTAGAATGGAAGTTCCTTCGCTTCTCGCTCTGGAAGAAGATCCGACATGAACCATCAACGTCATGACGGTCCGCACCCGGAGTACATCTGCCATCTCGCGAACCCGAGTACCGATCGCGTCCGAACCCGCCACGTCGTTCTCGGCATCGGCCCAGGTGCTACCAGCAAGAATGTACTCAGCTACGCACTGACGCTTGCCGCCAAGGAGGATTCAGCCCTCCACGTCGTTCACTGCATCACGTCCGAGGACCTACCTGTCGAAACCGACTCACCAGAATTCGAAACGCGTCTGCACGACGAGATGGTGTCGCAACGCGAGCAGACAACCTCGGCACTTGCCTCGCACGCCGACACCTGGACGTACGACTGCACCTATGGAGACCCGGCCGGTGTCATTCTCGCAACCGCGGACAAATACGACGCATTTACCATCGTGATCGGATCTCCGCGAAAAGGCGCTGCCTCCGCGGTGAGCCGACTGATGCACATCTCGGTCACTTCCCGACTGAACCGGCAGAACCGTTATCCCGTGATATCGGTTCCGACCGGAGTCAGCTCGGCAAGATAGCCGAACGCGGGACAAGCCCGCCTAGATGATCGAATAGTCCTCGAGCGGAAAGCGTTTCGCTTCGACGAACGCATTCCGTGTAGACGTGGGCCGCAGAATCGCAGCCTCGCCGTGCTGATTGAAGTAATAGCTTCGTGCAGTCTGGCAACTACCGCCGTAGAAGACGGAGTCCGCCAGGTTCTCGGTCATCCGGTCGAGAAACTCGGCGTTGGCAGTTTCGGTGACCTCGAATGTTTCCGCGCCGCGCCGTTTCACCTCGCCGAACAGTCGATCCATGTGCTGCATCTGGGATTCGATCGTCGTGAAGTAGGACAACCCGCTGTACGAGTACGGACTGGCGAGCGTGAGGAAATTGGGGAAATACGGAACCGCGACCCCTTCGTAGGCCTGGAAACGGTTGTCGCGCCACCACTTACCGAGGTTTCGTCCCTCTCGACCGATAACCTCGATGGCTGGAAAATTCACATCCCAGAGGTTGAATCCCGTTGCCAGCACCAAGGTGTCGATCTCGGTCTTGCGACCGTCGGCGGTGACGATTCCGTCGGCAGCGATGTGGTCGATCGGCGTCGTTTCGAGATGCACGTTGTCCTTGGTGAACGTACGGAAGTAGCTGTTGGAAAATGTGGGACGCTTGCACCCGAAGTCGTAGTCCGGTGTGAGTTGTTTGCGAAGGCTGGCGTCGCTGACCTGGGACCGCAGAAACGCACGTGATGCGGCCGCCGCACCCTTGTTCAACAGTTTGACCTGCTTGTAGTGCAGGACCGCGCTGACCATGATCATTTCTAGGATCGACGAACTGACAGCGCGCGCGATTCGCTGGGTGAGCGGAATACGCGAGAACAGCTTCTGCACTGCATTCGGAATGGGGACGTCGATCTTGGGAACCACCCAGATCGGCGTGCGCTGGTAGACGGTCAACTCTGCGGCCTGACGCGCCACCTCGGGGATCAACTGCACAGCGGTGGCGCCGGTTCCGATGATTGCGGTCTTGGTGCCGGACAGATCGTAGGAATCGTCCCAGGCCGTGGTGTGGATGATCTTGCCGGCGAAGTCGCCGATACCGGAGATGTCGGGCCGATGCGGTTGCGAGAGGAAACCCGTCGCAGTCAGGAGGTACTTGGCAGTGATGTCCGGCGCGCCTTCGACGGATACGACCCAGTGCGAGGAATCCTCGTCCCAGCGGGCTCCGTTGACCACGGCACCGAACGTCATGTGCTTCCGCAGATCGTACTTGTCCGCGACGTGATCGGCGTACTTCTTCAGTTCCGCGCCCGGTGCGAAAAGCCTGGACCAGTTCGGATTGGGCTCGAACGAATACGAGTAGGTGACCGACGCGATGTCGACAGCCAGACCGGGATAGCGGTTGACGTGCCAGGTTCCACCCAGATCGTCCTCGCGCTCGAGGATCGCCAGGTTGTTCAGGCCCAGCCGCTTGAGTTGAATGGCCGCACCCATTCCGCCGAAGCCCGCCCCCACTACTACTGCGTCGTACTGCACTGCCATCGGAGAATCCCTCTCGTGAACTGCACATCAGAAAAACTGCACATCAGAAACTGACACGTCATTCCGTTATTGAGAACGGTATCATTCCTGATGTGACGAAGGCCATGACCAGAGCGGAACGAAAAAAGGCGGAATTGCGCCGCGAGATCATCGACGCATCATTCGAGTGCTTCGCCCAGCGCGGCTATCACGCAACCGGAATTGCCGACATCGCAACAACTCTCGGAATCGGCCATGGGACCTTCTACCGGTACTTCGAGAACAAGCGCGACATCATCGATCACGTCATCGACGACCTCGTCGCAAAGATCATCAGCGCACTGGCCACCGAGAATGCTCCCGACGCCGCCAGCACACTGGACGAGTACCGCGCCCAAGTGGGACGGATCGCCGAGGCGCTCCCCCGCATCTTCTTCGACGACCCCCGCATCCCGCGGGTTCTGCTGTTCGAGACGACGGGCGTCGACGCCGATCTGACGGGCCGGATGCTCGATCTACTCGACCAGTCGGCATCGTTGACCGCGGCGTACCTGCACCACGGAGTCGAATGCGGCTATCTACGCGCCGACCTCGATGTCGACAACACTGCCCACGCCGTCAACGGCATGATGCTGGCAAGTGCGATTCAAGGATTGCGAGCCGGTTCGTCCGTCGACTGCACGGCGTTGAACCAAGCCATCAGCCGCCTCATGTTCGACGGAATCCGCGCCGAGAACGCCTAGCGAACGACGATTCCCTCGGCACGCATCGCATCCTTGACCTCCGGGATGCTCAGATCGCCGAAGTGGAAGACACTTGCTGCGAGAACTGCGTCTGCGCCCGCTTCGACAGCCGGGGCGAAGTGCTCGACCAGGCCGGCACCGCCACTGGCGATCACCGGTACGTGGACTGCCGCCCGGACAGCGCGGATCATCAGAAGGTCGAAGCCCGCTTTGGTGCCGTCGGCATCCATCGAGTTGAGCAGGATCTCCCCCACTCCCAACTCTGCACCACGCTCGGCCCACTCGACAGCGTCGATCCCGGTGCCGCGCTTGCCCCCGTGCGTCGTGACCTCCCACCCCGACGGTGTGTCCGGCTGCCCCTGGGGAACGGTGCGGGCATCGACCGAGAGGACGATGCACTGCGAGCCGAAACGCTCACTCAGTTCCTTCAGCAGTTCCGGGCGCGCAATCGCCGCGGTGTTGACGCTGACCTTGTCGGCACCGGCACGCAGCAGACGATCGACATCCGCGACCGTGCGCACTCCACCGCCGACGGTCAGAGGAATGAAAACCTGCTCGGCAGTGCGACTTACGACGTCGAGCATCGTGCCGCGATCCGACGTGGAGGCGGTCACGTCCAGGAAGGTCAGTTCGTCGGCGCCCTGAGCGTCGTACGCTGCCGCGAGTTCCACCGGATCTCCGGCGTCGCGAAGATTCTCGAAATTGACACCCTTGACCACTCGCCCGGCGTCGACGTCGAGGCACGGAATCACACGAACTGCGAGGGTCATGACTGTGGTCCTCCTGAGGACGAAGCGCGCGGATCACCGAGCGCGTTGAGGATATCGAGAATCTCACCGTGGATGCCCGGAGCGGCAGCGAGCACCGACTCCGATTCTACGGTCCACGGGCGGCCGGCCAGGTCGGTGACCATCCCGCCCGCACCGCGAACGAGCGCGACCCCGGCCGCGTTGTCCCACGCGTTGCGGCCGTAGACGATCGCACCGCCCAGGATGCCGGCCGCGGTGAAGGCCAGATCGACTCCGGTTGAACCGTGTATCCGGATCCGCGAGGACACCTTGCTGATCTCGGCGAGGAGGTCGAGACGGAAACTGCCGGGGATCCGCCCTCGACTGTTGACGTTGAGCGCACCCAAGCCGACGATCGACGACGCCAGATCGGTTGGCTCCAGCGGCGGTACGGCGATTCCATTGACCAACAACGGACCGCCGGCGCGAGTCGCGTATGTGTGACCGATCAATGGAAGCCAGGTCAATCCGAGCACCGGGACACCGTCGTCGAGAAGCGCCAACAGCGTTCCGGCAGTGGGCAATCCGGCCGAGTAGTTGAAAGTACCGTCAACGGGGTCGAGAACCCAGACGAGCCCGGAACCGACGTCGGGACCACCGAATTCCTCGCCGTGCACCTCGATGCCGGTCTGCTCGAACAACTCCGCGGTCAACCGCTTCTCGAGCGCAAGATCGACCTCGGTGGCAAAATCACCCCAGCCCTTGCGGACCGCACTCGGGGCGCCGACACCGGAGACGAACTGATCGTGGACGCCGTCGAGAAGCCGACCCGCAATCGCGAGAAGTTCGTCGAGGTCACGCGTCGGAGTCATCTGGAAAATCTATCCGGAAACTGCTGCCAGTGCTTCGGGGAGAGTGAAGCGACCGGCATACAATGCCTTGCCCACGATCGCGCCCTCGACACCCTGATCAACCAGGCTGGAAATGGCGAGTAGATCCTCGATGGTCGACACACCACCGGAGGCGACGACGTGCGCGTCGGTGACCGCGCAGACCTGGCTGAGAAGTTGGAGATTGGGACCGGTGAGTGTGCCGTCCTTGGAGACGTCGGTGACGACGTAACGAGTGCAGCCGTCACGGTCCAGACGCGCGAGGGTCTCCCACAGATCGCCGCCGTCGGTGACCCAGCCGCGACCACGTGTGCGGTACTGACCGTCGACGAGACGAACATCGAGGCCGACAGCGATCTTGTCGCCGTACTTGGCCAATGCACGCGCACACCACTCGGGATCCTCGATAGCGGCAGTACCGAGATTCACGCGAGCACAGCCGGTGGCCAGTGCGGCTTCCAGGGAAGCGTCGTCGCGGATTCCACCGGACAGTTCCACCTTGACCGTCAGGTCGCCGATGACGCCGGCCAACAGTTCACTGTTGGACCCACGCCCGAAAGCAGCGTCGAGGTCGACAAGATGCACCCATTCGGCACCGTCGTTCTGCCACGCAAGAGCAGCGTCGCGGGGCGACCCGTAACCGGTCTCACTTCCCGCCTCTCCTTGCACGAGGCGAACAGCTTCACCGTTGACGACATCTACAGCAGGCAAAAGGACCAGGCTCACGTGCGGTAACCCTAGTAGGTCAGGACCTCGAACCGTCTTCCGGGTCACCGAACGCTTTTCGGGTCATCCGCTTGGATACGACGCCCATTGCCGCAATCGCAGCGGCGACCCCCACGAGACCGATCACGAGGCCGACGCCCGGCGATGGTTTGAGAACAACGATGACGACAGTTGCGACCGCCAGCGCAGCCACAGCGGCGCCGAGCGAGAACAACGCCAGACGGGCGAGGGAGAAATCGTCACCGCCGTTCGGTCCGGATCCCCCGGTCACAAACTCTGCACCCAGTTGCTCAGCAACTCGGCGCCTGCGTCACCGGATTTCTCGGGGTGGAACTGCGTTGCCGACAACGCACCGTTCTCGACGGCAGCGAGGAACTTTCCGCCGTGATCGGCCCATGTCAGCTTCGGGGGTGCAATGTGCTCGGACGGCGCGAGCTCCCAACTCTGCACACCGTAGGAGTGGACGAAGTAGAAGCGGGTATCGGCGTCTATGCCCTTGAACAGGGTGCTGGACTCCGGCGCCTCCACGGTGTTCCAGCCCATGTGCGGCAAAACCTCTGCTTGCAGCCTCTCGACGGTGCCGGGCCATTCGCCACAGCCCTCCGCCTCGACACCGAATTCGACTCCCCGGTCGAACAGAATCTGCATGCCGACGCAGATGCCCAGCACCGGTCGGCCACCGGCCAGGCGTCTGCCGATGATTCGGTCACCCTGCACTGCACGCAGACCTTCCATGCAGGCCGCGAACGCGCCGACGCCGGGCACCACGAGACCGTCGGCCGCCAGTGCAACCTTCATGTCGTTGGTCACCTCCACCTGCGCCCCGGTGCGCGCCAGTGCGCGAGTGGCCGAATGCAGGTTGCCGGAGCCGTAATCGAGTACAGCAATCGTGGAAGCGCTCATGCCCCAACTCTATCGGGCAACCCTGCTGCCGATCACTTTGCCGCCCGCGGCCAGTGCCGGGAGGAGCGCGACAACTACCGCGGAGACCGCGAACACCCATGCGTAGCCGGCAGTCGTGGCCACGAATCCCAACGCCAGTGCACCGATTCCGGTGCCGGCGTCGTAGCCGATGTTCCAGATCGCGCTGGCGGATCCGAGTTGCCTCGGGCCGGCAGCCTGAAACGCCATGACCAAGGACTCGTTCTGCACCGCCCCGAACCCCAGCCCGAAAAGGACCGCCGCGCAGAACAAGACCGGCGTCGACCCGCCGTCGACGTTGATCGCGAACAGCACCAATCCGATGGTCGACGACGCCAATGCCGGCGCGAGTGTCCGACCACTGCCGAGACGATCGGCGATCAGGCCCGCCGAGTACCGGCCGACCAACATCGACCCACTGGCGGTCGCCAACACCACTCCAGCAACGGCCGCACGCTCCGAGATTGCGATCGGCAGTAGAGACGACAATCCGCCGAACGAGGCGGACACACACGCCAGAGCGAGCACCGGAACCAAGACGGCGAACACACTCAGTCGAACGGATTCCCCGGTCGGCTGGGCGAAGATCTTCGGCAACCCGGCAATGGCCACCAGCGCGAGCGCCGGGATCAGCGCACCGAGGACGAACACCGGTGTCGCCGACCACCGTTCCATGATTGCAAGCCCCAGCGGAAGCCCCGCCATTTGTGACGCTGCGATCGCGATTCCCTGGGCACCGGTGGCACGGCCCAGAATTCGTTTGGGCGCCAACTCCGCCACCAGTGCACTGCCGGCCACCGTCAGCATGCCGAAACCGATACCACGCACCGCGGAAACCGCCAGGACAGGACCGGCGTCGGCCGAGATCAACAGCACCAACGACGGTGGACCGAGGAGCAGACACCCGACCGCCAGCACGCGCCGGTAGCCCTGCGTCCGCAACAACCGAGGCACGAGCAGTTGCGTCAAGACCGTGGCCGCCATGAAGACACCGGTCACCGATCCGGCAAGCGCATCCGATCCGCCGGACTGCGCAACCAGCAACGGCACCACCGGCAACAGCAACGACCAGCCACCGAAAGCTGCTGCCGCCATGATCAGGACACCGATCATGCCCGGAGTGCGAAGCAATCCCGGCGATGGAGCAGGATCTTGCGTCTCAGACACAGTCACTTTTCGCGTCACAGACGCAGTGCGCCCGCTACCGCCGCCAGAACCGCCAATGCCAGAAGGATTCCCGACGCAAGCTTGTTGACCTTGAACATCGAGTAGGCGCCGCCCACGGCAATACCCGCGCCGATGAACAGCAGATAGGTGAAGAGGACGCTCACAGTGTGCCCTTCGTCGACGGCACGCCACTCACGCGCGGATCCGGCTCGACCGCCTCACGCAGAGCGCGCGCAACGGCCTTGTACTCGGCTTCGGTGATGTGATGCTGATCGCGGCCGTACAGAACCCGAACGTGCAGTGCGATACGTGCATTCAATGCGATCGACTCGAACACGTGGCGGTTGATCACCGCGTGATACGGAACGCCCGGGTACCCGCCGATGACGGAATGCACCATGTAGTCGGGCTCACCGGTGTGCACGCAGTACGGGCGACCGGAGACGTCGACCGACGCGTGCGCCAGCGTTTCGTCCATCGGGATGAAAGCGTCGCCGAAACGACGGATGCCCTTCTTGTCGCCGAGAGCCTGGCCGAGCGCCTGGCCGAAAACGATCGCGGTGTCCTCGACGGTGTGGTGAGCGTCGATCTCGACGTCACCCTTCGCCTTGACGTCGAGATCGAAGCTGGCGTGCGTACCCAGGGCGTTGAGCATGTGGTCGAAGAACGGAACGCCGGTGGAGACGTCGACGATGCCGGTCCCGTCCAGATTCAGTTCGACGACGATGCTTGATTCCCGAGTTGTTCGTTCGATCCGCGCGATGCGATCGCTCATGCCGTCTCTCCTGAATTCGTGTCGACCAGCTGGGTGCCTGCGATTTCGTCACTGGCCTTGATGAACGCGTCGTTCTCGGCTTCGAGTCCCACGGTGGCCCGCAGGTATCCGGGGATGCCGATGTCGCGGATGAGAACCCCGCGGTCGAGGTATTCCTTCCACGCCTGTGCACTGTCGGTGAACTGTCCGAACAAGATGAAGTTCGCGTCACTGGGAATCACTCGGAAACCGGTGTCCGCCAGCGCCTTCGACACGCGATCGCGCTCGGCGGACAAGGCGTGCACACTGCCGAGGGTCTCGTCGGCGTGACGCAGGGCGGCACGTGCCGCCGCCTGCGTGACCACCGAGAGGTGATAAGGCAAGCGCACCAATAACAGTGCATCGATGAACGCGGGAGCGGCGGCGAGGTAGCCGAGTCGGCCACCGGCAAACGCGAAAGCCTTGCTCATGGTGCGGGTCACAACCAGCTTGGCCGGGAACTCGTCGATCAGCGTCATCGCGCTCGGGGCAGCGGAGAATTCCGCGTACGCCTCGTCCACGATCACGATGCCCGGCGCCACGTCGAGGATGCGTCGCAGTTCTGCAATGCCGACGCTGTGTCCGGTCGGGTTGTTGGGACTGGTCACGAACACGACGTCGGGTCGACGTTCCGCGATCACGGTGACGGCAGCATCCACGTCGAGTGCGAAGTCGTCCCGACGGAAGACCTCGACCCACTCGGTATCGGTACCGTCGGCGATGATCGGGTGCATCGAGTACGAGGGCACAAAACCCATCGCGCTACGTCCCGGACCTGCGAACGCCTGAAGAAGTTGCTGCAGAATCTCGTTCGATCCGTTTGCCGCCCACAGATTGTCGACGGTGACCGGTACACCTGTCTGCTTCGCCAGGTACGCCGCCAGATCCGTCCGCAATGCGACAGCGTCACGGTCGGGGTAGCGGTGCAGTTCCTTCGCGGCTTCGCGCACGGATTCGGCCACATCGTCGATGAGCGCCTGGGTCGGCGGATGCGGGTTCTCGTTCGTGTTGAGCTGAACCGGAACCGTCAACTGCGGTGCGCCGTACGCCGACTTTCCACGCAGGTTCTCGCGAATCGGCAGGGCGTCGACCGAAATCGACTCTCCAGGAGCACTACTCATCGCAGAGCCTCGAATCGCAGACGCACAGCCTCGCCGTGAGCCGGCAGATCCTCCGCATTGGCCAGCGTGATGACATGTCCGGCAACGTCTTTCAGTGCAGACTCGGAGTAGTCGATCACGTGGATTCCACGAAGGAACGTCTGCACACTCAGACCGGAGGAGTGGCGTGCACACCCGGCCGTCGGCAGAACGTGGTTGGAGCCGGCGCAGTAGTCGCCGAGACTGACCGGCGCCCACGGGCCGACGAACACGGCACCAGCGCTGGTGACCTGAGCTGCCACCCCGGTTGCATCCTCGGTCTGGATCTCGAGGTGCTCTGCCGCATACGCATTGACGACGCGCAGACCAGCGGAAACATCAGAAACGAGCACCGTGCCCGACTGGCTACCGGTCAGTGCCGTGGTGACGCGCTCGCGATGCTTGGTGATCTCGAGCTGCGCAGCCAGAGCCTTGTCGACCGCGTCGGCCAAGTCGACGCTGGTCGTGACAAGAACGCTGGCGGCCATCACGTCGTGCTCGGCCTGGCTGATGAGATCGGCGGCAACGTGGACCGGGTCAGCGGTGTGGTCGGCGAGGATCGCGATCTCGGTGGGACCGGCTTCCGCGTCGATGCCGACCAGTCCGCGGCACAGACGCTTGGCGGCAGTGACGTAGATGTTGCCGGGACCGGTGATGAGGTCGACCGGGACAAGCTCGGTTCCATCGGTGTCGGTTCCGCCGTAGGTAAGGAGGGCGACGCCCTGCCCGCCGCCGACGGCCCACACCTCGTCTACGCCGAGCATGGCTGCTGCGGCAAGGATGGTCGGGTGCGGCAATCCGCCGAAGTCGGCTTGGGGCGGCGAGGCGACAACAAGTGATCCGACGCCGGCCGTCTGAGCCGGCACGACGTTCATGACAACGCTGGACGGGTACACGGCATTGCCGCCGGGCACGTACAGCCCGACGCGCTCGACCGGAACCCAACGCTCGGTGACCGTGCCACCCGGAACGACCTCGGTGACGGTGTCCTTGCGACGCTGATCGGCGTGCACCTTGCGGGTGCGCTCGATCGCAACCTCGAGGGCTTCCTTGACTGCGGGGTCGAGTTCACGAAGTGCGCGCTCGAGCTCGGCCGCTGGTACACGAACCGAAGCCGGACGAACGCCGTCGAACTTCTCGCCGAATTCGAGGGCGGCTTCTGCCCCGCGATCACGGACGGCTTCGACCATCGGGCGAACCTGATGCAGTACCGCGTCCACATCCACTCCACCTCGGGGAAGCGCGGCGCGAAGTTCGGCCGTGGATGGGGTACGACCACGCAGGTCGGTGCGGGCAAGCATGAGAGTTCCTCTCGTACGCAAACGGGGTGCCTGTGCAAGCGGCAGCAAACCGGTCCGGCATCACAGGCCCTGAACAGCGCGCCTGAAACACAGAACTGATGTCAATTATCCAGGATAGGCGCACCCCGTTTTTCACCGGTCCACCTGCAACGCTCACTGCAGGTCCGGCGCCCGCCGCCGGGCGAGTTCGATCAGCTCGTCCCTTCGAGGTGTTGCCACCGAGATTTCACGGCCGTCATGCAGACGAAAGCGGACGCCGTCGCCGGGAGATGCGAGAATTACCCGCATACCTGGGCCGGTCATTCGATAACCGATTCCGGAGCCCATCCCGATATGTACTGCAGTGGCAGACACAACTTCGTCCCACCGAAATACCTGACGCAGCCCCGGAGACAGCGCGATCGACACTCGCTCGACGTCTGTGGTGATGATCACGCGCACCTTCCACATGTACGCGGCCAACCCGAAGGACAGGACCGCGGACAACACGGCGCCGACGTAGCCCGCCGAGTCGCGATCCACGATTGCCGCGAACCCGCAGACAATTACCAGGACAATTCCGAGGACGACGCACAATGCGACCGCCGACCGCCGCAGTAGTGGGCTCAGGGGAATGGACTCGTGAAATTCGCGCACAGCACCCCCGCCTCGATCGCCGACAACCCCACCCCGAGGAATGACACCGGGAACACGACCATCCCATTACTCGCGCTTTTATAACAAACACGTCACGCACAGCTAGGGTCCAAAGTCGTGACAGACAGTGACGTGGCCACGACCGCACCTCCGGCCTTGCCGACCCCTCAGCGATCCAGCGGACCGAACCGAGCACGGATCGTTGCGATTGTCGCATCGATCCTCGGCATAGTTTTGTGCGGATCAGTGCCGTTCCTGCCGATCGAGCAGGACACCGCCGCCGTCAACTGGCCGCAGGCCGGGTCGACGACAAGCGTCGAGGCGCCATTGGTCTCGTACACACCGTTGCGCATGGAGGCATCGATTCCGTGCGCGTCGATCAGCGAGTTGGCCGAAACCGGCGGAACACTCGTCTCGACTGCACCTCCGGGTGCCCCCGATGCGCGCCGCTACGGATTTGTTGCCACCGTCTCCCCCGAATCCGCCGACGCTCCCGCTCGGGTCGACGTTGTCCTGCGTGATCAAGTGTTGCTCTCGACACCCGTTGCTGATCTGCAGACTGGATGCGCGCTCACGCTCGCCGCCGAGCCGACCCGAACCACCTTCAGCGCCACCGGTTCCGAACCGCGCGTCATAGAGGGCGACAGCCGACCACAGGTAGTCGGCGTCTTCAGCGACCTCGATTCGGCGGCAGCCGGTTTGAACGTCTCGATCGAGGCGGACTCTCGCTTCACGTCGAGCCCGTCGGTGATCAAGACTCTCGCCATGATTCTCGGGGCACTCACGGCTCTCGTGTCCCTCTTCGCGCTGCACCGCCTCGACAACCGCGACGGCCGGGGCACACGCAAATTTCTGCCCGCCCGATGGTGGAAGTTCACCGTCCTCGACGGGGTCGTCGTCGGAACTCTGGTGCTGTGGCACTTCATCGGCGCTACCACCACCGACGACGGCTACCAGTTCACGATGGCAAGAGCCTCCGAGCAATCGGGCTACATGTCCAACTACTTCCGGTGGTTCGCGGTCCCCGAAACCCCGTTCGGAACGCCGTATTACAACATCCTCGGACTCCTGGCCCACGTCAGCACCGCAAGCCCCTGGGTCCGTCTGCCTGCTCTGTTGGCAGGCATCATCACCTGGCTCGTCATCAGCCGGGAGGTTGCGCCTCGGCTGGGCGCCGCCATTCGCGGAAATCGACTCGCCCTCTGGACCGGCGCGCTTGTCTTCCTCGCTTTCTGGCTTCCGTTCAACAACGGACTGCGCCCCGAACCGATCGTTGCCCTCGGCGTGCTGCTGACCTGGTGCTCGATCGAACGCGCCGTCGCGACGAGACGACTTCTGCCGGTCGCAGTCGCGATCCTGATCGCCGGATTCACCTTGACTGCCGGCCCTTCCGGCCTCATCTGCTTTGCCGCACTCATCGCCGGAATACGCCCGATCATGCGCATCATCATCGAACGTGCGCGCACCACCGGTTACGTCGCGGCTGTCGGGCCACTGCTAGCTGCCGGACTCTCGATTCTCATCCCCGCGTTCGGCGATCAAAGTCTGGCCGCCGTCATCGAGATGCAACGCGTTCACTCGATCTCACCGAATCAGCCCTGGTTCGACGAGTACCTCCGCTATCAGTACCTCTTCAACATCTCCGTCGACGGTTCCCTGACTCGCAGATTCGGTGTGTTCGTCATGGTTCTGTGCCTTGGCGTCTGCACCGCGATGATGCTGCGCAAGGGGGGCCGGATTCCCGGTTTGGCCGCCGGCCCGTCACGCCGCGTCGTGGGGCTGACGATCGGCGCACTGCCACTGCTGATGTTCTCGCCGACCAAGTGGACGCACCACTTCGGAATCTTTGCCGGACTCACCGCCGTTCTGGCGATGATGACGGCCGTCGCCGTGGGAACGAAACTCCTGCGCTCGCCGCGCAATCGGGCCCTCTTCGCGGCGGCCGTCCTGTTCCTCCTCGCGGTGGCATTCACCGGCAGCAACAGCTACTACTACGTGTCCAGCTACAGCGTTCCGTGGTGGGACAAGCCTGTGTCCATCAGCGGACTCGGCGCGAGCACCGTCCTCCTCGGGCTGACGGTGCTGATGCTCGGCGTCGCCGCGTGGTACTTCTTCCGTGAGCCGTACACCGCGGGGAAGGAACCGTCCGCGAAGCACGCTCGACTGCTTGCCATCTCGCCACTGACGGTTGCCGCAGGTGCCATGGTCCTCTTCGAGGTGCTGTCCATGGCCAAGGGCGCGGTCACCCAGTACCCGGCCTATTCGGTGGGACGTGCAAACGTCGACGCCGTTCTCGGCCAACACTGCGGACTCGCCAACGACGTTCTGCTCGAGACCGATCCGAACGCCTCGATGCTGACGCCCCTCTCGGGCAGCGTCGCCACAGGACTGTCCGCCGGTGGGGCTACGGGATTCGATCCGAATGGCGTCGCCTCCGACCTTCGAGCAGACAAGGAAGCCACGGCTACCGGCGGCGCGAACACCGTCGACACCTCCGAGGACACCGCCGGCAACTCGGCCGGAACCGGCGGTGGCGCCGGACAGACCGGAGTCAACGGCAGTTCGGTCGCGTTGCCGTTCGGTCTCGACCCGGCGACAACACCCGTCATGGGTAGTTACGGTCAGCCCTCCCCCGGCACTCTGACCAGTGACTGGTACCAACTCCCCGACGTGGGCGAGAACGCCACACGTGGCGACATCATCTCGATTGCCGCGGCTGGTCGTGTTCGGTCCGTCGACAAGGACGGAATCGTCACCTACGGCCAGAACGTCGAGGTCGAGTACGGCACAGCGCGTGGCGTCGACGATGCCGAAACAGACGCTGTCGAAACACTCGGAAAGATCGCGCCCCTCGACATCGGCCCGGCGCCGTCATGGCGGAACCTGCGTGTGCCGTTGGATCAGATTCCCGTCGAAGCCAACAGCATTCGCCTGGTCGTCAGCGACTACGACAGCAAGCCCGACCAATGGGTGGCCGTCACCCCGCCGCGGGTTCCGAAGACCCAGAAGCTCAACGACGTCGTCGGTTCACAGGCGCCCGTCATGCTGGATTGGGCTGTCGGACTGGCATTCCCATGCCAACGCCCCTTCGATCATCGGGTCGGTGTCGCCGAGGTCCCCGAGTATCGGATCCTTCCCGACCATTCCGGCGCGCTCGTGACCAGTGCCTGGCAGGACCACTACGGTGGTGGACCGTTGGGGTGGATCGATCTGCTCCTGACCGCTCAGACCATTCCGTCGTATCTCGACAACGACTGGGCTCGCGACTGGGGTTCGATCGAGAAGTACACACCGATCGATCCGAGTGCAGTACCTGCCCAGGTCGACGAAACGACCGTTCAGCGCTCCGGGACGTGGAACCCGGGATCGATGACCATGGTTTTCTGAGCGGAATTTCTGAGCGGCTGGGTCACTGAGTGACACGGTCCTGCCGCGGGCGGATCGGACGAAACGCCTGCGACTGGACACTTGTATGACTTAGTCTCCCAGGCATGGGAGCCCTGTCACGGTCTATTGCGCCTGCGCTGATGGCACTGACGTGCCTGTTCGGGGTGCTGGCCCTTCCCGCTCACGCCTCGGCTGAGGTACCGGATGACTTCCTCTGGGGCGTTGCCACCTCCGGGTTCCAATCGGAAGGTTCGTCGCCGGACAGCAACTGGTCTCGATACTCCGATTCCGGACGAACCCACGACAAGATCGGTGACTCGGTCGACTTCCGTCATCGCTACGCCGAGGACATCGACCGGGCGGCCGATCTGGGATCGAAGGTTTTCCGATTCGGCGTCGAGTGGGCGCGAGTTCAGCCCGCCGCCGGGAGCTGGAACGAGACCGAATTCGCCTACTACGACGACGTGGTAGCTCACATCCGCGCGCGGGGCATGACTCCGATGATCACACTCGACCACTGGGTGTATCCGGGATGGGTTGTCGATCAAGGCGGCTGGACAAATCCGAAGACGGAAGCCGATTGGCTGGTCAACGCAGAGAAGGTAGTCGAGCGGTACTCCGGAATCGGGGCGCTCTGGATCACGATCAACGAGCCGACTGTGTACGTTCAGCGCGAATTGACCTACGGCGGAATCGCACTCACCCAGGCGCCGTCGATGTTCGACTCATTGGTCCGAGTCCACCGGGCGATCTACGACCGCATCCATGTTCTCGATCCCGGTGCCCGCGTAAGCAGTAATTTCTCCTTCATTCCCGGCGTGTCCGAGGCGATCGATTCGGTATTCACGGATCGAGTGCGCGACAAGCTCGACTTTCTCGGCATCGACTACTACTACGGTGTGGCCCTGAACAATCCGACTGCCGCGTACGCCGCACTCGACGAGTTCTACAACGTCACGCCGCAGCCCGAAGGCCTCTACGACGCATTGATGCGGTACTCGGGCAAGTATCCGGAACTCCCCCTCTACATCGTCGAGAACGGCATGCCCACCGACAACGGAGCGCCGCGCGCCGACGGTTACACACGCTCGAATCACCTACGCGATCACATCTATTGGATGGAACGCGCCCGAGAAGACGGTGCCGACGTGATCGGCTACAACTACTGGTCCATCACCGACAACTACGAATGGGGTTCGTACCGACCTCGATTCGGCCTCTACACGGTCGATGTTCTCGGCGATCCCACTGCGGCGCGAATCCCGACCGACGGCGTCGACGCCTACCGCCGGATCATTCACGAGAACGGCGTCGGGGCCGACTACGTGCCCGTCATGGCCCCGGCTTTCTGCTCGCTCGTCGATCCTCCCCGCAGCTGTACGGCTACTCGATGAGGGCCGTTTTCCGAAATTCCTCCACTCCTCGTCGTTAGGATGTCCCATGCGAACACTGCGAAATATCGCCGGAACTGCCGCTGCCACCGCTGTCCTGATCCTGGTTGCCGGAGGCGCTGCGACGGCAGCCCCGAACCCGGCCGATTCACCCCGCGAGGCGCAAGCACGCGCCTACATCGACGCCCTCGTCTCCCATGACGTCTCCGATGTTCATTTCGCCCCGGATGCGACCCGCGTCGAAGCCGGACTCAAGACGGGGTTCTCCGGACCACAGATGTCCGCCGACCTCGAACACGGCATCCAATACCGCGTTATCCAGGGCGTCCGAGACCTCGAGATGTCAGAGGCCGGGGACATCGTCTCGACCACCTACCTGCTGGACGCGGGAATCGGCGGCACTCGCCTCATGACCGTGGAGATTCGTGAAACCTTCGAAGTCCGTGACGGTCTCATCCACGACGTCGTCGCCGACATCATCCCGGTGTCTGTGTCGTGACGCGCGCCCGATAGCTACTGGGCGGTGCACCCGAGACTCGGGTGCACATCGCCGCGAAGGCAGCCGGCGTCGAGTATCCGAGTTCAGACGCAACGGCCGTCACACTGGCCCCGGCAGAAAGTTTCGGAAGCGCGTGAAGAATGCAGGCACGCTGCATCCACGACGACGCGCTCATCCCCGTTTCCGAGATCAGCAAGCGGTGCAGTGTCCGTTCACTGACGTGGAGTCGGTCAGCCCACCGCGTGGGCGAGTCATGGATCGACGGGGCTGCGAGATACTGCGCGCACAACGCCCGCAATCCCGGGTGCCGAGGCAGCGGGAGTTCCACAGGTAGGGGCGCAAGATCGCGAAGTTCGTGCAGGATCAGCTGAAATACCGCGGCGCTGCGTCCGTGTGCGGGGAAGTCGTCCTCCACATTCAGCTCGACATCCATGTCGACTGCAGCGACAAGTAACTCACGCAGGAGCGACGATACTGCGACGACTCGGCACCTGACCGGGAACCACGGCGCTGCGGACGGTTCGATGTAGAGGCTTCGCGTGCTGACGCCGTCCATTGTCACGGCATGAGCGACACCGGCGGGAATCATGACCGCATTGGACGGCAGAACCGTCCACTCACCGTCTTCGGTTTCGACGTTCATCGCACCGTTCACAGCGAAGAGAAACTGGGCTCGTCGATGTTCGTGGGCGGCCAGCACGTGACCGGGTGGGTAGTCGGTTCCGATTGCGAGAACACCGCGGGGTGAGTGATCGACGTCGTTGATCGAGATGTTGCGCACCGGAGGAACCTACCGAGTCTGTGTCCGATTCACAATGGAACGTGGCGAACCTTCGAATGTGCGCCAACGGAGAAATCGCTAACGTTCATCAAGTGCTTCACTACTCCCTCATCCTGCTCGCTTTCGGCGCCTTGACCGGAGTCACCACCGTTCTTTTCGGATTCGGTGGCGGGTTCGTCACTGTCCCAGTCGTTTACGCTGCATCGACGCTGCGGCCGGACGTCATCGATCCGATGCATGTCGCCGTAGCATCCTCGGCGGCCGTGATGGTGGTCAATTCACTCGGTGCCACAGTCGCATTCAGGAAGTCAGGACGGCTACGGACGGAGTACATCAGACCTCTGATCGGTCCCGTCGCACTCGGAGCCGGGCTCGGAGCGGTTGCGGCGGGCCACGTAGACGACGGCGTCGTCCGGATTCTGTTTGTGCTCTACCTGCTGGTGACAATCCTGGACAGTCTTCTGCGACAAGGGTTTCTGACACCATCTGAACCTCGCGAACATCTTGACCGTCACGGCGTCCGCGCTGTCGGGATAGGCATCGGTGCCGTCGCAAGTTTCCTCGGAGTCGGCGGGAGCGTCATGACGGTTCCGATGATGCGACGCGGCGGAGTTCCGATGGCCGACGCCGCCGCGAGCGCCAACCCGTTGAGCTTGCCTGTCGCCGTCGTCGCGACGGCGGTGTATGCGGTCTCATCAGGGCACAGTTCTGCCTCGGATCTGTCGGCGGGCAGAGTCGGCGCTGTCGACCTTCTGGCCGTCTGTGCACTACTCGCCGGTTCCCTACCGGCGATCGCGCTGAGCCGACGAATCGTCGGTGCCATACCGGACCGAGTCCATGCCGCCGCCTACATCGCTCTACTCGGCGTCGTCACGGCAGTGATGGTGATTGCTTAGCGAACGGCGTATCGCAGATAGATGACGCCGCCGTCGAAGGTTTTCTCCTCGAGCAGTTGCAGATCAAGCCGGCTTTCCGGGAGAGCTCGCAATCCGCCACCGATATTGACCGGACACAGGAACAGTCTGACTTCATCGACCATACCCGCCGCGAAAGCACTAACCGCAACCGTCGGTCCACCGATCGAGATATCTTGTACCGCTTCACTCTCGAGCAAACGGATGAAGTCTTCATCGAAGCTCGGGACAATCCTGGTACGTGCGGTCGACACCTCGTTCAGCGTCGTGGAGTACACGATCTTGTCGATTCCACGCCAGATCTGAGCGAACTCGGCGGTCGCCGCCTCGATTCCGGCAAACTCGTCCGGAGCCGAAGGTCCTCCTGCCACCGAAGAACGCTCGAGATCCTCGGATGCCATTGTTTCCCAGGGAATCATCGTCTCGTACATCCGGCGCCCGAGCAGGTACGTGCCGACTCCCCTCTCTAGCTCGTTGACGAACGCATGGACCTGCGCGTCGGGAACCGCCCAGTCGAAGTTTCCTTGCTCATCAGCCACATACCCGTCGATCGAGCAGATCGCCGAGTAGATCAGGCTCACCATCGGTCCACGTGCAGCACGTTGTCGACCGGTTCACGGGCGGCGGGTTTGAACGTCTCGCCGGTGAAGTACGCCGTCGGGATGAGCGCAGCCTGATGGAATCCGGCCGGAATGCCCAGCAGCTCCGCAACTTCCGCTTCACGCTGCAAATGCAATGTCGTCCACGCCGTACCGAGCCCACGTGCCCGCGCGGCCAGCGCGTAACTCCACGCAGCCGGGAGTAGCGAACCCCACAGGCCGGCTTGGTTCCCCTCCGGCAGCGTCTTGCCCGCCTTGATACACGGAATGAGAAGGACCGGCACCTCACCCATGTGCTCACCGAGCCACGCGACGCTGGTGCCCACGCGTTGTTGAATCGGCGCGCGATCGGGATCATCGGCGAAGAGTTTTGCCGCCGAACCGTGAGAGGCAAGGTACTCGTCGGTGACTTCCTTGTAGATCTGCCCGACTGCTGCACGCAGTGCCGGATCGGTCACCACCATCCACTGCCAGCCCTGGCGATTCGAACCGGAGGGCGCTTGCAGGGCGATCTGGAGGCATTCCTTCACCAGGTCCAACGGCACGGGACGGGTCAGATCCAGACGCTTTCGAACGGTCCGCGTTGTGGTCAGCAATTCGTCGGGTGTCAGGTCGAGTACGGGATACGACGTCATCTCCCGATCATTGCACTGTCGCGAGCAGTGAGCAGGACTGTCCGTCTACACTTTTCTGATCCCGTGCGTGCTCGTTGTCGGGAGTATTTCCCGATCAAAGGACTTTCGACATGAGTTGGCACGTCTGGTTGGCGTTCTTCGGAGCAAGTTGGGTGATCAGCCTGTCGCCGGGGGCCGGCGCCATTGCGTCGATGTCGTCGGGACTTGCCTACGGCTTGCGACGCGGATACTGGAACATCTTCGGGCTGCAGTTGGGATTGTTGCTGCAGATCGGAATTGTCGCGGCGGGGGTCGGTGCAATTCTCGCCAGTTCGACCGTGGCCTTTTCCTTGATCAAGTGGTTCGGTGTCGCATACCTCGTCTACCTGGGGATCAGGCAGTGGCGATCGACGCCCACCGAGGTGGAGACCGACGAGGCAGCCGCGAGCAGCTCCGGTCCGATGATGATGCTTCGCGGGTTTCTCGTGAACGCGAGCAATCCGAAGGCCGTCGTTTTCATGCTCGCAGTGCTCCCGCAGTTCCTGGACCCGTCGGCGCCCCTGCTGCCGCAGTATCTGATCATCGCCGCCACGATGTGCGCAGTCGACGTGATCGTGATGACCGGATACACCGGCCTGGCCGCCCGGGTGCTCACCTTGATGCGCTCCCCCAAACAGCAGCGAACCACCAATCGAGTATTCGCCGGCCTGTTCTTCGGAGCCGCCGGCTTCCTCTCGAGCATCGGGCGTGCAGCGGCTTGATCGGTCACACGGCTCGAGAGATCACAGGCCCGCAATCAAGTTGACGACGGACGCCACGATCACCGAACCGAACAGGTACGACAGCAATGCGTGGCCGAGTGCCATCGCGCGCATGTCCGACGACTTCAAGTTGGTGTCGGAAATCGCGAAGCTCATCCCGACCGTGTACGCCACGTAGGCGAAATCGCTGTACCTCGGCGGTTCTTCCTGATTGAAATCGATTCCGCCGTCGGGGCCGGAGTAGTACAGCCGTGCATATCCGAGGGCGAAGAGCGTGTGGACCGCCAGCCACGAGATCACGACGCTGCCGACTGCAACCGATGCCGCCACTACTTGGTAGTGATGTCCGTCGGGTGCCGCCAGGAGCAGGAACGCGATACCGACCAGGCTCGCGACGGCGGCACCGAGAATCAGCAGGTGCGCGACGTTTCGGGCCGGCTCTTCGCGCGTTGCGTGGCTTGCGGTGAGCGTCGCGTCGAAGGGCCAGACCAGAATCCACGTCCACACCGTGAACACCATCGCCGCCACATCCCAGCCGATCAGAAACGCGAATCGGGGGTAGCCGACCAACGCCGTGACGACACCGGCGGCCACACCGAGCAGCAGACCCGTCGACACTCTCAGCGCCGGCCCGGCACCCAGGGCGCTCCGTGGAACCGGGTTGATCGGAAGGTCGTGCGGTCGATCGTTCACGGGCTCAGTCAACCACTGTTATAAGTGAGACGGTGGTTACGTGACACGGCGACTCAGGCGTTGCACGCACCGACTATCGGCTTGCCGTTGAATCTGTCCAGCACGTACTGCAATCCGACGCCGAAATCCGCTACGGCCGGCGCGAGGTGGTTGTTGCCGCTCCCCGGATTCACCGCAGGCAGGGTGTCGGTGAACAACGTCGCCTCGGCCCCGCGCGGGCACCAGTCCTGAACCAGGCGCCGGGTTTGCTCGTACGGGATGAAATCGTCGTTGAGCGCTCCGTTGACCAGAATCGGCGAGGCCGGGGTTCGCCGCCCGATGCGTTGTTCCTCGATCACCTGTTGGATCTCCGGTACCGATTCCACCACGTCGGCGAGTGGTCGTCCGTCTGTGGTCCACGACGCCGTCGACTGCTTCCCGTACTTGGTTCGGGAATCGATGAGGCATTGCCCGGCGACGTCGGCGAGCACGGACCGGCCGTAGTCGTTGAGTCGAGATTCGATCGGCTCTCGGGCGGCGGGATAGCGGTCGAGGACGCCGTTGATCGTGTAGCCGATCGCGGCCATCAGGCCGGTACCGTCGATATGACGCAGAACGCTTGCCAGGTCTGCCGGGGGCGCGCTCGCGTAACTCCCGACCAGATTCACCTCAGGCGCGTATTCGGGTGCCAGTTCGGTTGCAGCGGCAGTGGCGCCGCCGCCCTGCGAATGGCCCCACAGCGCTATCGGATCGTCCTCTCCTGCCTGCGCGAGGGCTCGGGCAGCGCGTGCACCGTCCAAAATCGCATGGGCTTCCTCGGCGCGATTGACGTAGGTATGGACGCCGGGTGTTCCGAGTCCGATGTAGTCGGTGACGAATACACGAACGCCCTGGGCGAGGAAAGCGAAAGCAAAAGCTGACTCGTAGTTGACACCGACACTGTCCACACCGGCACCGTAGTTCGACGGATTCCCGGGTTCCGCCAGGCGGAGCTGACCGGCAGTGGGAAACATCCTCGACGGCGCGCACTGATCACCTTGGCCCTGCGTACCCGGACCGATCACCACCGTCGGGCGGGGGCCCGCTCCTGACCACGGGGCAGCCGGCTCCAGGTACGAGCCCGACACAGCAACCTTGGATCCGTGGGCGTCGGTACTCGAGTACAGGATCCGGGTCCCCACACCAGGCACTCCGCCGACGGCACCGGCCAGAGCCAGCGGTTCCGTCCGAATCACCGAACCCGGATCACCGACGTCGCCCGGAATCGCATCGTAGAAATCGTTCACAGGTTCGGCGTTCGACATCGGTGTGAACAGCAGCGAGGTCGGCAACAGCGCCGATACCGCAACGGCCGAAACCTTCAGTGCCGCGAGGACAACCTTCCGGGTGCTCATGGAAATCCAACGTATAGGCCTCAGTCGACGCGCGGACCGGTTTCGATCTGCGGGACTTCAATCGATCGATACCAACTGTCACGCGAGCGGGCCATGCCGCTGGCCCCCCGATCCCCTGGTTTCACGGCCAGAACCTGATGAATCGTAAGCCTGTGCGGCTCCTCGAAACCCAGGGCACTGGCAGCGAGATACAGCAACCAGGTACGCACCCGGGGAGCACCGACCTGTAAGACCGATGCGTCCCAGTTCTCGCGGAGGTTCTGCACCCATGCGCGCAGTGTCAGTGCGTAATGCTCGCGCAACGCTTCGCCGTCACGCGTCTCGAAACCCGAAAGTTCCAGCGCATCAATGGTTTTACTCAACGGAAGGATCTCACCGTCCGGGAAGATGTACCTGTCGATGAAGCTGGGACCGTCATCGACGTTGTCCGACAACGACTTCACCGCGGCGATGGCATGATTGAGCAGACGACCCCGCGGCACGAGCAGGTCGTAGAGTTTTGCCGTGTACACCGGCAAATTGACCAGGCCCACGTGCTCGGACATGCCGATGCTCGAAATCGCGTCGTAAGGGCCGTCGTCGACGTCGCGGTAGTCCTGCACCCGAATCTCGATGCGATCGGTCAAACCCGCGTCGGCAACTCGCCCCTTGGCGTATTCGACCTGCTCGTTGCTCAGCGAGACTCCGACGACGTCGACGCCGTAGTTCTGGGCGGCGTGTAATGCCATCGATCCCCAACCGCAGCCGACGTCGAGCAGTCGCATTCCCGGCTTCAGATCGAGCTTGCGGCAAATCAAGTCCAGCTTCGCGTACTGAGCAGCTTCGAGGGATTCGACACCTTCCGGCCAGTATCCGCACGAATAAACCATGCTCGGCCCGAGGAACAGTTCGTAGAAGCGATTCCCGACGTCGTAGTGATGGGAGACAGTCGCCGAATCGCGTGATCTACTGTGCCGCTTGCCTCGCTTACTACGCATCTCGATCGCCGGGGGTGACGGTGGTGGACCCACCGCTCCCAAGCCGGCGAAAGTACCGGCGGCGCGAACAATCGAGCGCAGCGGCAACGTCGACAAACGATTCTCACCGAGCCGCGTGACCAGTTCCGGAACGTCGAGGAGCGCGAAGATATCGCCGTCTACGTCCAGATCGCCGGAAACGTACGCCCTCGCCAGCCCTAATTCGTTGGGAGAGTAGAGGACCCGCCGTAGGGCACGCCGATTCCGGAAGTGAACCTGCGCAGCGGCGTCCGGTGGCCCTGCCTCCGAACCGTCCCAACATCGCACGCGAACCGGAAGCGGAACCCCGATCACTTCCTCGAACACCGTCAAAATCTTGGCCGCGGCACCAGTCACTGATCAACCCTCCGACAAAAGATGGTTAGCCGATGACAGAAAACTTACGCCCGATTCGCGAATCTTTCGCGCCATTTGTCCGAGTTTTGGACAGTGTTCATCGCGGTTTCGGTATTCATCGCCGAGTTCAGGGCTCCACCATTCCGGCGAGGAATTCCACCAGCAGTCTCTTCGTGACCTCACGTGGCAGCGATTCCACTGCCGCGAGGACGGCCGCCATGTCCAAGGGAGAATCGGAAGAGCCCCGAGGATCCAGCCCCGCCGACGTCAACGCTGCCGCGACGGCGTCACTGGGCAACGCAAGAACATCGGCGACGGTGACATCGCCACGTTCGAATGCTCCGGCCAACTCTGCCAGGGCCGGCGGCGCCTCGGCTGCCGCCGAGCCGCGAACGTCGTCGGCACCGAGGACGAGTGCGCCGGTCAACTCGCCGAGCACAGATTCCGTCACCGGGGTGACGGTGAGGTGGGTTGTTCGAGGCAACGTCGTCCCGTCAGGTTGCGTCGACTCCGGCTGCCCTTGAAGGACGAAGCCGCGAGCACCGACAGCGCTCACCCAGCGATGCGGATCCACTCGCCGTTCGAGCGGCACGGAATCGTCGGTAGCGACCGCGAACAGTGGTCCCACCGGCGAGCCCACGACGCGAAGACCCTCGATTGCCTCGACCGTGCCGATCAGTGCACGAGTGGCCCGCTGCGCCCGGGACACCAATTCGGCGTACCCGGATTGCCCGAGGACTTGCGAAATCGCCCAAGCACCGGCAAGAGCAGCAACGGATTTGGAACCGAGAAGCGTGGGATTGACCACCGGGTACCCCGGCCAGTCCGTGAGTCCGAAATACTGCTTGCGATGCAGATCTCGCCCTCGGTGCAGCAGGACCGAAACGCCTTTGGGCGAGTATCCGTACTTGTGGAAGTCGACGGACATGCTGGTGACCCCGGGCACCCGGAAATCCCAGGGTGGCAGATCACCCCACCACGGCAACGCAAGCCCACCGATGCAGGCGTCGACATGCAGTGGAATCGAATGTGCACGAGCAACTTCCGCGACATCGGCGATCGGGTCGAGCGCCGCGAACGGGTAGCTGGGCGCGGAGACGACGATCAAGACCGTGTCTTTCCGAACTGCCGTCGCAATATCTTGTGCGCCGACGCGCCCCGACGTGGGATCTACTGGTACCAGGATCAGTTCCAGTCCGAGCAGGTGAGCTGCCTTGTGGAAAGCGGCATGCGCGGTGGTCGGAAGAACCAGCGAACCCTCACCCGGCGGGAGCCCACGGAAGTCGCGAGCTGCCTTGACGGCCAACACACAACTCTCCGTTCCGCCGCTGGTGACATTGCCGACGACTACGCCTCCGGCGTCTGTATCTGCGGCTGGGTCTGAAGCTCCATGGAGGAACTCGCGTGCGAACGCAACCAACTCACGCTCCATCACCGCGGTGGACGGGAACACCGTCGGGTCGAGACCGTTGACCGGCTGAACCAATCGAGCTGCGTCCGCTGCCAACTCGTCGAGCGCTGCGAGGCCGCTGTCGTACACGTACGACAGAACCCGGCCTCCGTGCGTCGGAGCGTCCTGCTCGCGAAGCGAACGCAACCGACTCAAGATGTCGGCCGCCCTCTTCTCGAGGTTTGCGCTCTCGACGATCTTGCCCTGAAGTTCCTCGGCCCGAGTGGAACTCATCGTTCACCTTTCGTTCTCGTGAGTGGATTCTTGTTCGGTGCGGTAATTCCGCAATACGACCAGGCTGATCGCAACCAGGATCGCCGGCACGACCGAGAAGCCGAGGGCAATTCCGGTCAGCGCCGATTCCGGTTGCACGACAGTCTCGCCCGCAGTTTTCGAGACGAAGCCGGTCACCGCGAGTACACCCAAGAACACCGCGGGTCCCAGGGCAAGGCCTGCGGTTTCCGCGGCGGTCCAGATACCACTGAGCGAACCACCGCGTTGGCGCCCACCGATTCGCGCGTCGTCCTCGATGACGTCCGGAAGCATCGCCAGCGGGAACACCTGCATGCCGGCGTAGCCGACGCCGGCAAGCGCGACGGCACCGTAGATCCACGAACCCGCGTCGACAGCCGCAAGCGTCAACAACGCCGTGGCGACGACGAACAGAACCGAGGACACCACGTAACCGCGAAGCTTTCCGTACCGATGCGAGAACCGGTACCACAACGGCATGACGACGAGAGCTGGTCCGACGAGTGCAACGAACAGACCGGTGAGCGCACCTTCGTTGCCCATCACATAGGTCGCCAGATATTGCGCACCCGCCAACATCACGGCGGTGGCAAGAGCTTGGAGCACGAAGACGCTGACCAGCAATCGGAAAGCGCGGGTACGTCGTATCGCGTCGAACCCGTCCCGGTACTGCGAGAGCAACGAGCCGACCGGCGCGTCCGCGTGAGTCACCGTGTGGCGCGCGGCTCCGCGAACTGCCCAGATCATTGCCCCGCACATCAGCGCCGACACCCCGATCGCCATGACCAGATAACCGCGTGCTCCGCCTCCGGCAGCATCGCGGAGCTCGGGTCCGCCGGCGCCGATGACCAGAATTGTCAGGGCCAACACCGCAATTCGAACCGATACCAACCGAGTGCGCTCGTGGTAATCGCCGGTCAACTCGGTCGGCAACGCGATATATGGAACCTGAAAGAGGCTGTAGGCACTCGCCGCGAGCAGGAAGAAGACGAGCACCCACATCGCCCCGACTCCTGGGCCGGCCGACACCGGGGCCGAGAACGTGAGAATGAAGAGCAACGGCAGTCCCAGAGCGCCTGCGAGCATGAGTGGCACTCGCGTACCGGTTCGATGAGAGCTTCGGTCGCTGATCGACCCGATCAGCGGATCGATCAGGACGTCGGCGATTTTCGGGACAATGACCACAAGCGACGCGAGCGCCGCGGCAACGCCGAGCGTGTCGGTCAGGTAGTACGCCAGTACCAGACCTGGCAGAACACCGAATCCACCCGTACCGACACTTCCCGCTGCGTATCCGGCCACCACACCACGCGAAAGCCTGTCGGGCGATCTACCTTCACGAAGACGTACCGGTTTGTCTGTAGTCACCGTCCACACACTAATGTCACGACTTCGTACCGCGAGGGCAAAAGAATCCCGATGACCAGAAGTCGCTCACTCGGACGGGCCTGGCATGCCAGACTGTGACCCGATTCGCACACGAAACGAAGGTCTGAAGACGATGGTTGACCCACTGCGAGAGATCTGGCCTCCGTACGGAGTCACGATCACGTGTGGGCCCATCACCTTGCTCCCTGTGCGCGACGATCATTTCCCCGAACTCACTGCGCTGGTCCGAGCCGGCATTCACCCTGCCGAACAGATGCCGTTTCTCGTCCCCTGGACGGTGGGCACTCCCGACGAAGTGTCGCGAAGATTCATCCAATACCACTGGTCGGTCCGCGGAGCGATGACCATGACCGACTGGAAATTCGAAACAGCCATTGTCGTCGACGGAGAAATCGTCGGCTGCCAGGCGTTCGCCGCGACGGACTTTCCTACCAGTCGTACCGGTGAAACCGGCTCGTGGATTGGACGCGGGTTCCAAGGCCGGGGTGTCGGCACTCTCGCCCGACAGGCAATCTGCGCATTCGCATTCGACTCTTTGGGTGCACGAAGCGTGGTGTCATCGGCATTCACGGACAACCCCGCCTCGATCACGGTGTCCACCAAAGTCGGGTACCGCGCAGACGGCACAGTAGAGGAGTTGGCTGCCGACGGTCGCATGACCGTGCGTCGTCTCTTCACCCTCAGCCGCGAAGATTTTGTCGCACCGCCGTATCCCGTCGAAGTGACCGGCGTGCGCGCGTTCAAGACGATGCTCGGCATCGACTGAGCGAGCTACCCGTGCACCGTGAGAACCGAGAGAGCAGCGACAACCGGAAGACCAGCGACAACCGGTAGAACAGACACATGGAACCCTCCGACATGATGGCCGCAGTCACCTCGTCCATGCGCGACCGTACCGGGCGCACCCTCGAAGAATGGGTTGAGGCCGTACGGACGTCCGGGGTCGACCCGCTCGATCAGAACGAAGTGCGCAAGTGGCTGAAAGCAGAGCACGGTGTGCCGCAGAATTCGCAGTGGGCAATTGCATTCGAGACTGCCGAACAGTCCGGATGGGTGGAGCCGACCGTCGAGCAATACATCGACCAGCAGTACAGCGGCCCGAAGGCGGCACTGCGGCCGATCTTCGATGCAGCCCGACGTCTGATCGAAGAACTCGGAACCGATGTTCGGGTCGAAGGCCGCGGAACCTACACACCCTTCGTTCGCGCTCGCCAATTCGCCGCCATCGCAGCGGCCACCAAGGCCCGAGTCGACCTCGGACTACGTTTTGTCGAGGCCCCCGAATCCGAACTTCTTGTGCCGGCCAAGGCTCCCGGGCAGTCGACCCACAAGATCGGGCTCACCAGCACCGCAGACGTGAACGACGAAGTCGGATCGCTGACAGCGATCGCGTATCAACAGAACGGCCGGTAGGTCACCCACTCACCGCCACGCAAACGCACCTGCAGGCTGCACGAAAGTCCCTGTCCTCCTTGTCGGAGAACAGGGACTTTCTTCACCGCGGGGGAAGGTCGCTGCGACGTGTCAGCTCAGGCCGAAGAGCGCGCCGATGATGGTCCGAGCAGCCTCGAAGAGCGCGTCGACGGACGGAACACCGATTTCAGAGCTGATGGAAAAAAGGGAACCCAACATACGATCCTCCGGAGATAGTTTCTGAATGGCTTACTGCCACAAGGGAAATGCTACCGATTCCACTTGCGGAACTGAAGCAAGGGGACCACGGGAGTGACAATTCCGGACCAAAGTCCCGGCCCGTTAGATCTACTGCACCCCAGTATGATTGCGATCCTTCGAATCCGAATCGATACCTTCGAGATAGCCGACGAGAACTTGGGCGACCTCCGCCAACACCTCAGTGCTCGACATTTCCGAGTGGGAGCAGTCGACCAGGTACGCCCGCAACGGCCCCACCAGTTCGGACCACCTTTCGACCAGGTGACGATGTTCAGGCAGATCATGCTGCGCCACAAACAGTTCCACTGACCCGAAATAGTGCCGCGGCGTGTGGTCCCGAACGATTCGCGACAGTTTTTCCACCCGACCCACTACGGATTCGAGTACCGTATCGGAAAGGAAATCCATACCGGTCTGCCTTCGGATCTCTGTCGCAACGTCTGTGAAAGTCAGTGCTGCAGTTTCAGTTTCAACCTCGGATAGCCCGATCTGCGCGAATAGTTCGGAAGGTTTCGGAGCCGCTTGTACCGATGGCATCATCTCCGGTAACAGCGCGTCGAGCATGACAACCGAACCGACCAGATCGCCGGCCTCCTCGAGTTGGCTCGCCATCTCGAGCGCGATCGTTCCGCCGGCAGACCAACCGAGTAGATGGTATTCACCCGACGGCTGCACCGTCCGTACGGCATCGACGTACCCCGACGCCAACTCCGCCACCGTGCCTGGCAATTCACCTGCTCCCGTTGCCTGGATGCCGTACACCCGTCGACCCCGCAGCTGACCGACGAGTCCGGCGTAGCACCAGGCAATTCCGCTGACCGGATGCACACAGAACAACGGCGGCCGTTGGTCATCGGGGTCGCCTCCGAGCATGACGACCGTGTCCAGCGGATCCGAACGAAGCGAATCACCCTCGAAGACATCGGCATGAACGAGATCCATCCGAGAGGCAAGCTCCGCCACAGTTCGGTCGGTGAAAATCCATTGAACCGGGAATTCCCTGTTCAGGCTCTCACGCAAGCGCGTAGCCACTCGAACTGCACCCATCGATGTCCCGCCGAGCTCGAAGAAGTCGTCGTAGCGGCCGACCGATATCGCGCCGGTCACGCCCTCGAATGCCTGTGCCACGTGACGTTCGGTATCCGAGATGGGTCGATCCACACTCGACCCTGGCTGCGGTGAAGGAGCAGGAAGTGCCGCTGCGTCTATCTTCCCCGAAGCGAGCAACGGTACCTCGCCCACTATCGTCACCGACGAAGGCAGCAGGTGCTTCGGCAGCAGGCCGGAGACGAACCCGCGAAGCTCCGATTCCGTCGCCGAACCGTTTTCCGCCAGCGTTACGTACGACCGGAGTTCAGCGGCTCCGTGCCCGTCGTCACAGACAACGGTTACCGAGAAGGCCACTGCTCCATGGCTTGACAGGGCCGCGTCGACCTCCGCCGGTTCCACGCGGACACCCCGCACCTTCACCTGCGCGTCGTTGCGACCCAGGTACTCGAGCGCTCGGTCGTGACGCCTACGACGCACGAGGTCACCCGTGCGATACATCCGAGTCCCCACCGCATGAGGATTGGCAACAAAGCGCTCGGACGTCAGAGCCGGGGAAGCGACGTACCCCCGTGCCACATTCTCACCGGCGAGGAACAGTTCTCCCGCAACGCCATCCGGAACCGGTCGGAGCCTCTGATCGAGAACAAATGCCGTCGAACCAGGGACTGGAGTGCCGACAGTGACGTCCCCGTCAGTGATCCGTGCGGAAATCGATGCCGCGATCGTTGATTCGGTCGGTCCGTATCCGTTGACGATGCGATGTCGGGGTGACCACGCCGACGCAAGGCGCGCAGAGAGCGGCTCCCCCATCGATTCGACGATCAACGGTTGCACTGCATCCGGATCGACTGTCGCCAGGACCGTCGGCGTCACGATCAGATGTGTTACGTCGGCGGCGACCAGCAGATTCGTGAGTTCTTCTCCCCCGTAGACGAAGTCGGGAGTCAGAATCAGCGTTCCACACCCTGCAGCCGCGAGAAGGATCTCGATCACCGACGCGTCGAAGGTCGACGACGCCAATTGCAGGACTCGGGGGCCACGCTCGAGCTCGGCGATCTCGGCGTGGGCGGTGCAGACGTTCATGATTCCGCGATGTGAAACCTCCACGCCCTTGGGTCTTCCCGTGGAACCCGACGTGTAGATGACGTAGGCGAGGTTGTCGGGGTGAGCCGGCGTTGCCGATACCTCGGCAGCGCCACCAGCAGTGCGGGATTCGTCCATCGCCACCCACTCGACGCACTCGGGCAAACTCTCGGATGCACCTCCCGCTGTCAAACCGACAACCGAACCGCATTCCTCGACCATCGTCTGCCGGCGCGCTGTCGGCAGCGCCGGATCGAGCGACAGCCACGCTGCGCCTGCACGCGCTACTGCCCACAACGCAACGATCCACAGATGCCCGCGCCCGAGCGCAACGGCCACCACGTCGTCGGGTCCGATTCCTCGGACCACCAACTCGCGTGTCCAGTGCGACGACTCCTCGTGCAGGTCGCGGTAAGTCCAGCGTCTGCCGTTCTCTTCCAGCGCTACGCCGTCGGGCGCCTGACGCAGAGCGCGTTCGAAAATGTCGGCAATCGTCAGAGGTTCGACGTGGCGAGGATTCGCAGCAGTCAGCGCCGAGCGTTCGAGTCCGGACAGCAGTTCGATCTCCCCGATCACAATCTCGGGTTCCACGGTCACTGATTCGGCGATACGTCTCACCCGCTGCATGAACAGTTCCGCGGTCGACTCGCGGAACTTGTCCGTCGCATACAGCAATCGAATAGTCAGACTGTCACCGGTGTCGACCAGGTCCCACGTCAAGTCGTAACCGGTCGACGCCCCTGCATTGTCGATGTCGAAGACGGTAATGCCGTCGATCTGCGGCAACTCCAGCGCTCGCCGGTACGCCAGCATGACCGTGAACAGCGGATGCTCGTTCATCCTGCGCGGCGGATCGACCTTCGCAACGACGTCGTCGAACGAGACGTCCGCGTTCGCCATTGCTTCCAGATCGACACGGCGAACCTCGTCCAGAACAGCAGCGAAGCGATCGGTGGAGTTGATCCTCGTGCGCAATGCAACAGTACCCACCATCATTCCGGCGACGCTCAGCAGCGCCGGATCGTTCCGCAGACTCACAGCTGCTCCCACCACGACGTCGTCCGTGACGCACTCGCGAGCGAGCAGCACGGCAATCACGCTGTGGACGACCATGAATACCGTGACGCCATGCGAACGAGCCAACGCCGACAACGCGTCGTAGGTGGCGCCGTCGAGGACTTCCGTCACCATCTCCTCGGATCGTGAAGACACGGGACTCCGGGGGTTGTCGACGGGTAGAGCCAACACATCCTCGACGCCACAAAGTGCGTCCGACCAATAGTCGAGTTGCCGGTGAGCCATGCTGAGAGAATCCTCGGGGTCACCCAAGCTCTCTCTCGCCCAGAAACTGTAGTCGCCGTAGCTGATCTCCCCCGACGAGCGATCCCAGGGAAGACCTGCCGACCTGGCCTCGAAGGCTGCCACGAAATCGGTCAGGATCGGGCCCATCGACGCTCCGTCGATCGCGATGTGGTGAACAACGATGACCAGGACCGTCAGTCCTGCAGAGTCGACTCCTGCCTTTTCGGCGAACACACGCACACGGAACGGAACATCTCGTTCGAGATCGAACGGCACAGTCGCGAATGCCGAAGCGCTCGCACGGATATCGCCGACGTGTACCGCAGTGAGATCGAATGCAACAGAGTCCATTTCAAGTTGTTGCGGACCGAATTCACCCGGAACACAGACAGTTCGCAATACGGCATGGTGATCGACGACGTCGCCGAGCGCGCTGCTCAAGACCGAACGATCGACGTCGTCTGCCAGGACCGCTGCAAACGTCAGGTTGTACGCAGTCGATTCCGGCTGAAGCTGATTGATCAGCCAGAGTCGTTGTTGCGAGGGCGCCAGCGGGGCCGGCTTGCCGGGATCACGTCGAGTCAGTTCGCGGCGTTTGCCATCGGACGCGCTCGCCGACAGCCACTGAGACATCGCTCGCGGCGACGGATTGTCGAAGACGGCGCGAACAGGCACATCTCGCGCGAAGATCGAGGCGAGTCGACCTGCCACCGCTGCCGCGGCCAACGAATCACCACCTGATTCGAACAGGTTGTGCAGAGCGCCGAAACTTCCGGACACGTGTTCCGACATGACAGCGGTGACGAGTTCCTCCGAAACCGTCACTGCTGCATCGGGCGCCTGGCTCTCGAACACATGGCGCCGCAACGCATCTGCGTCCAGTTTTCCGTTCGTCGTGAGCGGGATCGACTCCAATACGACCACGCGGCCGGGCATCAGATACGCAGGCAACATCGCGGCCAACTCGATTGTCAGCTGATCCGCCTCCACACCATCGCCGACCGCGCACGCAACGGCGATGTCGTCGACGAGGACAACCGCCGCAGCCTCGACGCCCGTGCACCGACGCAGAGCTGATTCGATTTCGGCGGGCTCGACGCGGATTCCTCGCACGCTCATCTGACGGTCGGAGCGTCCGACGAATCCGAGCCTGTCATCCGTGCGGCGATGAACCAGATCACCGGTCCGATAACGGCGGTGCCCACCGGGTGCTGCGATGAACGACGTGGCGGTGCCGGCAGGATCTCCGGCATAGCCCATCGCAAGCCCGGGCCCGCTGACGTACAACTCACCGATCCCGGCCCACGGCACCGGACGCAGTCGCGTATCGAGCACCTCTGCACCGATTCCGGCGAGCGGGACTCCGATGGTGACCCGATGATCCACCTCGGCGACAGTGGTGACCACCGTGCATTCCGTCGGTCCGTACGCATTGAGCATTCGCGCGCGGCGACTCCACGCACGCGCGGTGGAAGGTGAGAGCACATCGCCACCGACTGCCACCACCTCGAGCGAATCGAACCGCTCTGGAGCCATCGTGTCGAGTACGGCTGGAGTGGACAACATGTGAGTGACGCCGCGTTCTGCGACGAATTCTTCGAGTGCCCTTCCGCCGAAAGCCTCCCGAGGAGCGACCGCCAAGGTAGCCCCGGCGCCGATCGCCAACATCATCTCGAGGATTGCTGCATCGAACGTCGGTTTGTAACCGTGCAGCACAACCGAGTCCGAAGTCACGCCGTACTTGCGGACAGCATCGTCGGTCAGCAGGCCCAGTCCTCGGTGTGTGACTGCAACGCCTTTCGGTTCACCGGTCGACCCGGACGTGTGAACAACGTACGCGACTGAATCCGGATACTGCCGACCGGGAACAGGGCTGCGATCGGAGAGGACGGTGCGCAGCTGCTTCAGACGTGCCGGCGGCAGGTCGGGGTCGATCGGCACGAATGCCGCGCCCGTCTTCGAGATCGCCAACATTCGGACCAGGTACGCGATAGTCCGTACCGCCGGAATCTCGTACACGGCACCCGGTCCTGCTCCCCGAGCCACCAGTTCCCAGGCTTGGGCATCCGAGGCAGAGTCGAGTTCGGCATACGTCACCGTGCGGTGTCCGTCGTCGAGAGCAATGTTGTTCGGGAATCGCGCCGCGGTGGCGGCGAAGATCTCGGTCAGCGTGCGGGACGAATCGACCTCGGCAGCAGTCCAACTGGGCGCCGCGCCCACCGCGAGATCCGAAACGAGTACTGGCACATCCTCGGCAATCGAGGTGAGCACTCTCGACAGCTGTCGGGTAACCGCGTCGGCGCTCGAAGGATCGAAAACGCTCGCGGCATAGATGAGCGCTCCGGTCAATGAACCGTCGACAGCGGGTGCGAGCGAGACATGCATGGGGAACTTCGTTGTCGCGGTCTCGATTTCGCGAGCCTCGATCGTGAGACCGGAAACCTCCACGGCAGGGATCGCGAAGTTCTGCAGACCCAGCGCAATCTGGGGAGTTCGTCCACCGAGCAGCTCACCAACCAATTCGGCAGGAACAGAGCTGTTTTCGAACGCTGCCACATCAGCATCGAAAGCTGCACCCAACAGAAGATCGATCGGCACGTCCCCGTCGATCCGAAGGCGAAGAGGCACCGTATCCACAAACATGCCGACCACGCCGTCGAGCTGAGGCGCCCGCCGTCCGTCGACAGCTGTCGCGATCACAACATCGGGATTTCCACTCAGCTTGGCAAGCACCACCGACAACGCCGCATGAACCACCGCGAACAGCGAGACCTTCAATCGGTCGGCTCGCGCCTGCAGTGCCGAGGTGATGACGGCTGGTATCACGAAATTCACTCGCTGCGCCACGGTATCCGGCCCGCCATCGGAGTGATCCACCGTCAGCGGAGACACAGATGACACACCGTCCAGCGTTCGGCGCCAGAACTGCTCGACGCCAGGGGAAACGTCACGTGCTGCCTCCCACGCGGCAAAATCCCCGTACTGGATCGGCAACGGAGACCATTGCGAATCCAGTCCAGCTCGTCGCTTGCCGTACGCGGTCAGCAGGTCGCCGACCACCGTTCGCATCGACACCCCGTCGACTGCGATGTGATGAAAGCTCACTGCCAGAACGTGCCTGACCGGTGACACCTGGAGCAGCATCCAGCGCACCGGCAGGTCTGCCGCTACATCGAAACCGCGCGAGCCGAACTCTCGCAGCAGCACCTCGACCTCGATGTCGGCGACCAGCCGCGTTTCCATTGTCACGGAGGTCGGAGGATCCACGACCTGAACCGGTGGAGTGCCCGGATACCGGGTTCTGAGGACGTCATGACGACCGACAAGATCCGTCGCGGCTTGACGCAGCGCGGACACGTCGAGTTCACCGTCGATCTCGATGCGGATCGGCAGGTTGTACGCACCGCTCGCTGTGTTCCGCTGATTCAGTACCCACATCGCACGCTGGTTTCGTGACAGGGGTGCGGGCGTGGGATCGCGGCGCGGTTCCAGTCGGACAAGATCGGTCACCGAGTCGTTCTGCTCGAGCGAATCGAGCCGGGCTGCCAACGCCGCAACTGTTGGATGCTCGAATACGGTCCTGAGCGGAACAACCAGCCCCAGAGTACTACTCAAGAGCGAGGTAACCTCCGCGGCCGACAGCGAGTTGCCCCCGAGCGAGAAGAAGTCTGCGTCGCGGTCGTCCTCATTCCCACCGAGGACGGAACCAAAAGCTCCGGCTACAACACGTTCGGTGGCGGTGGCCGGCCCCTCTGCACGGGAAGCATCCAGTGTCGGCGACGGGAGACGGGCGAAGTCGACCTTGCCGTTCCGCATCGGAAGCTCGCCCTCGATGTCGACGATGACATGCGGAACCATGTACGTCGGAAGGACTTCTGAGACGGCAGCGCGAAGTTGACCAGTGTCAACTCTTTCGGCACCTGAACTTCTCACGTAGGCGACCAACAGAGGACTTCCACCTTCGGCCGACCGAACCCCGACGACACAGAAGTCGACGTTCGCGACAGACTGAATGACTGCCTCGATCTCACCCGGTTCGATCCGGACACCGTGGACCTTCACCTGCACGTCGGTTCGCCCGAGATAATGCAGGCGATACGTATTTCCCTCGGATTTGGGGCTTTCCGGCTTCCACATCACCAGGTCGCCGGTCCGGTACATCCGGGCGCCTGAACCGGTTGCCACGAATCGTTCCGCAGTTCGGGCCGGTTGGCCGGCGTAACCGCGAGCGAGCATTCGACCTGAGAGATACAGTTCGCCGGCGACTCCCGGCGGCACCGGTTCGAGTCGATCATCGAGCACGACGGCGTCGACCCCGGCCAGTGGATACCCGATCGATCCGTCGTGAGTGTCAGCCGACAGTTGTTCGATCGACAGTGGTTCGGTAGCAAGCGAATACATCGTCGACTCGGCAGGTCCGTATCCGTTGATGACTCGGCGTCCGGCTTGCCAGCGCTTCGCCAACGCGCCGCCGAGTCGCTCGCCCCCGAACATCACGGTGGAAAGGTCCGGCAGCGAAGGATCGCCGATCGAGGCGACGACAGTAGGTGTGGCGCACAGATGAGTAATTCGCTCGCGCCTCAGTGCTGATGCGAGTCCCGAGCCGAACAGTTCTTCGTTCTTCGCCAGAACGAGCGTGGCCCCGGACGCACTCGCGATGAGCACCTCGAGCAACGTCATGTCGAATCCTGGCGCTCCGCGATGGAATACGCGAGAACCTGGCCCAGCCGAGAATCGACCGGGCAGGTCTTCGGCGATCACACCGAGCCCGCCGTTGGTCACGACCACAGCCTTGGGGGTTCCGGTCGTTCCTGACGTGAAAACTACGTAGGCCGCCAGGTTCTCGGAATACTCGCGCACCGAGTCGGTGACTTTCTCACCACCAGCCTCTTCACCACCAGCGTTGCGGCCGCCGATCGCTCCGGTGCCCAGTGTTTCGAGGACATCGCGTACTCGCGCCTGCGGCTGTTCCGGGTCCGTCAATGCCGGAGCTGCACCGACCTTCGCGATTGCCCACAGTTGCACGATCGACGCAATCGACCGATCTGCAGTCCAAGCAGCGACCTGGTCGACTCCAACTCCCCGGGAGCGCAACTCGTCGGCTGCGACATCCGACTGGGCATCGAGTTCCCGGTAAGTCAGTGTGTTGCCCTCACCCTCGACCGCCACAGCGTCCGGGGCGGATTCGACGCCTAAGCGCAGCATGGAGGCAAGTGTCGTACCGGAAAGTCGAGATCGATCAGGCCGGTCGACCGCGCCGTGTGCGGGGACGAGAAGAGCTCGTTCCGCACTGTCCAACAGGTCGATTTGCCCTACGGCGACATTCGGGTCGACAGACACTTGATTCAGGAAGCGCTCGAACCGGCCCGCAAAGCTCGATACCGTCAGATCATCGAATAGATCAGCGTTGTAGACGAATTCGAGACCGAGTTCGCCCCCGACCCCCTCGTCCGTGACGTTGACCTGCAGATCGAAATTTGCGTGCCTGACTTCAGGAGCAATCTGTGTGATGTCCAGCCCTGGTATCGACCACGCGGCGGTCTCAGCAGTTCGGAACGAGAGCGCCACCTGGAACAACGGATGTCGCGAACGCGATCGCGGTGGGTCGATCAGATCGACCAGCGATTCGAAGGGCATCTCTGCGTGCGCGAACGCCGCTACGTCACGCTGACGAACCTGCTCGACCAACCGGCCGAACGAGTTCGACGGATCGACTTCGGTTCGAAGAACAATCGTGCCGGCAAACATGCCGACCAGCTCGTCGAGTTCAGGTGTGACGCGTCCGGACACAACAGTGCCGACAGCTACGTCATTGCTACCGTTGTACCTCGCCAACAGCGCCGCGAGAGCGGCGTGTACAACCATGAACATGGTCGCGTTGTTCGATCGTGCGAGTGTCTGAAGGCCCGTTCGTACCGAACCTGAGATCTCCACCCGACAGCTCGACGCACGGGCGAACGTCGAACGTGGACGATCGAGGGGAAGCGTCACCTGCTCGGGAAGTCCTTCGAGAGCCTGCATCCAGTAGCTGCGTACCGTCTCGGGAATCCCCGATTCCCTTTGCCATGCACTGTAATCGGAGTATTCGAGCGCGAGCGGCGACCACTGCGGAGCGTGCTGCGCCGAGCGGGCGATGTACGCCGCAGTGAAGTCGCGGACCAACAATTCGAGTGATCGAGCGTCGGCGGCAATGTGATGGACGACGACAGCCAGGATGTGCTCGACAGGTGAAACCTGGAGAAGTGCCGCACGTACGGGCGGATCAACGGTGACATCGAAGCCCGAACCCACCAGTTCTGCTACACAATTCTCGGCGTCGCCGCCGTCGAGTGCCTCGAGCTGAAAGGCCGGAAGCGCATCCGCGGCGTCGAGCACCGTCTGAACCGGGCCGCCGCCGACAACCGGGTACACGGTCCGCAGGGTGCGATGGCAATTGATCACGTCACGAATTGCCAGTTCGGCCGCAACCACGTCCAGCTCGCCTGCCAAGCGCAGCACGATCGGGATGTTGTATCCGGCGGAGTCTGTATCCAACTGATTCAGAATCCACATTCGATGCTGGGAAGCTGACAGGTGCACTTCCGTGTTGTCCGAACGAGGCCCCAAGGACACGTCAGACGCGTGCTCCGCGCCGGTTCGCCCTACACCTATCCGCGCAGCAGCGATGTCTGCGAGCTGATCGACGGATGGGTGCTCGAACACATCGCGGACGTCGAGGTTGCAGCCCAGGGCGGAGTTCAGACGCGACGAAAGACGAGTGGCGATCAAGGAATTGGCGCCTTGATCGAAGAGGTTCCGGACCGGATCGACATGCGGAACTTCCATCAAATCGCTCAGAATAGCTGCGACTGTCTGCTCGAAGAAGTCTCGCGACTGCCGAGTCGGCTGCGTGAGAGACACCGGGGTCGGCAACGATGCTCGGTCGATTTTGCCGTTGATCGTGACCGGTAATGACGCGAGCGCCATCAAAGCCGACGGAACCATGTGCGCGGGCAGCAACGAACGAGCAGTCCGCAAGACGCCGTCGAGGTCGTGTCCGCTCCCCGGGGTGATGTAACCGACCAAAGTCGGCCCGCTGTCGAGTTCTCTCACCACTACCGCGGCCTGCTCCACCGACGTGTGAGCCAACAGCGCGGATTCGACCTCGCCCGGTTCGATGCGGTAACCGCGCAGTGCCATCTGACCGTCGGCGCGGCGAACATATTCGAGTCGGCCGGCTCGCCAACGGACCAGATCGCCGCTGCGGTACATCCGTGATCCATCGAATCCGGGTTCAGGCACGAATCGCGAAGACGTCATCGCGGGTCGACCCAAGTAGCCTTCGGCCACCTGCGGACCCGCAACATACAGTTCGCCGACAGATCCCGGAGGGACGGGCTTCAACGACGCGTCCAGTACGTAGCTGCGCAACCCTGGTAGTGGGGACCCGATCGGCGAGACAGTCTCGTCACCGGGGACAAGGTCGAAACTGGTGACATGGACTGTGGTTTCGGTGATTCCGAACATGTTGACGCCCCGCACGTCCGGGTGCCGATCGAACCAAGCCTCCACGCGCCCGGCGTCGAGGCGATCACCGCCGAAAACAATCGTCCGGAGCGGAAGCAGCATTTCCTGCGTGACTTCCGCCAACGCATAGAAGGCGGCCGGGGTCTGATTGAGAACGGTCACTCGTTCCCGCACAATCAGATCCGCGAATCTTTCGGGTGAGCGCGCGACATCACCGTCCACGATCACGAGGGATCCGCCAGTGGTCAACGAACCCCACATCTCCCAGACCGAGAAGTCGAATGCGTACGAATGAAACATCGTCCACACATCTTCGGCGTTGAAGTCGAAGATCTCTCGGGTCGAGGCGAGCAGCGCCAACACGTTGTCCTGAGACACCACTACGCCTTTGGGAGCTCCAGTTGATCCGGAAGTGTAGATCACGTAGGCGGCGGACTCCGACTGTGCAACGGGCCAGTCGGCCGTAGCGTCAGTCGTCTCGTCCACGAAGATGACAAGTTCCTCGTACCCAACGAACCGCCCAGCAGATTCGTCCGTCGACAGAATCGCTTTCGGGCCTGCATCGGCAAGTACGTAGTGGATACGAGCGTCGGGATACTGCAAGTCGATCGGTACGTACGTCGCGCCCGCGCGAACGACAGCGATGATGGCTACGACGAGGTCGACCGATCGAGGCAGGGCGACCGCCACGCGATCACCGACTCGAATTCCTCGATCGATCAAGACAGCGGCAAGGCCCTCCGAACGAACTCGCACCTCTTCATAGGTGAAACGAGTATCGCCACTCGACACCGCGATTGCATTCGGATGCCGGGCTGCGACGGCCCCGAAGAGGTCAGGCAGCGACTGCGCGACAATCGACGGCGCCGGCACCCGAGCCGACAATTCTTCGCGTTCCGCAACACTGAGAACATCGATGTCACGCAACATGATTGACGAGTTCTCGGTAATCGAGCCACACACTCGACGAAGCCGCTCGACCCAGCTCTGCACGGTGCCTGCATCGAACAAATCGTCGGCATATCGGAATGTACCGCGAATACCGCTCGCGTCTCCGTCAATCGTACGATCCTCGCGCACAGTCACTTCGAGGTCGAAGCGAGGGTGCACGGGGGGTAGCGGAGTGCCGTGCGCCGTCAGAGTTCCCATCGCGATCTCGGAGTCGGGCGCTACCGGATCAACAGCGAGAACAACTCGGAGGAAAGAATTCTTCTCGCCTACGGCCCCACCGACCGCACGGTCGACCACCCAGTCGAACGGGACGTCGGCATTGGACAGGGCCGCCACATCAACCTCGCGCACCCGAGTCAAGAACTCACCGAACGTGTCTCCGCCGCGAAGGAGCGTTCGCAGCGCGACGGTCCCGACGAACATACCGACGACACCGTCGAACGAAGGATGCGTTCGTCCGGAGGTCGGGGTCCCGATGACCACATCGGACGCACCGGTGATCTTGCTCAGTGCGATCGCAAGGCAAGCGTGCAACACCATGAAGGTTGTGCAGTCGTGCGCGCGAGCGATCTCGTTCAGCGCCGCATGGATAGGTGAGGGCAACTCGAACGTCACGTCCCGAGCCGACGACGGTTGGTCCGGCCGGCGGGATCTGTCCACGGGAAGCGCCAGAGTCGGATCAACACCGGCGAGTGTGTCGGACCAGAATTCCAGCTGGCGTCCTGCCAAGCTCTGTGGATCCACGGGATCACCGAGAATGGTTCTGTGCCAAGCGGAATAGTCGCCGTAGTCGAGAGCGGGCGAAGGCCAGATCGGCGACCGTCCGTCGGCGCGAGCGTCGTACGCCGCGACGAGGTCCGAGACGATCGTCGCGAACGAAAGGCCGTCCAGGGCGATGTGATGGGCAACCACGGTCATGCGGTGGTCGGCATCGCTGCCGGAGGCGAGGATCAAGCGAAGAGGCGCATCGGTCGCCAGGTCGAAACCCGCCGCAACCAAATCCGCTGACGCAGCCTCGTAATCCTCGGACGCAACCTCGATCAGAGTCACCGGAGTCGCGGTCGCAACCTGGATCGGCCACGCGTCGTGATTCTGGTCGAACGAGAAAACAGTACGCAAGACGAGATGGCGATCGGTCAGGTCACCTACCGCCACCCTCATCGCCTCGATATCCAGAGCACCACTGAACGCGACCTCGAACGCAATGTTGTACGCCGACGACTGGGGATCCAGACGATTGAGTAACCATAGGCGTTGTTGCGCCGGTGCGATTTCCACGACGAGGTCGTCCGAAATGCGCTGGGGTTCCTCCACCCACTCCGCCCGCCCCGCACGGATCACCCGGGCCAGGCGCGCCGGCGTCGGGGCACCGAACACGTCCCTGACACCAACCCGTCTTCCGAGGGCGGAACTCACTCGCGCGGCGACATACACGGCGTCGAGTGAACTACCGCCCCAGGCGAACAAGTCGGAGTGCGGTCCGAGAACTCCGACGCCGAGGACCTCGGCCATCACCGAGGCAATCAATTCCTCGTCGTACCCGATCGGGTGGTTGACCGCCGCGCGCTGCTCGGCCGGCGCGGACGACGCCGGTTCGGGGAGCGCTGAACGGTCAGTCTTTCCATGGCTCGTGACGGGCAATGCTGCCAAAATGGTCACCGAACTCGGCAGCATGGAACGAGGAAGTCGGGAAGCCAGATGATCGAGCACCATCGTCTGGCTCAACGGATGAGCTGCGCCTTCGTCCGCGGTCACATACGCCGCAAGCGACCCGGATCGCTCGACCACCGCTGCTTGCGCAACGCCGGGAGTCGACAGGAGCACAGCCTCGATCTCGCCCAGTTCTACGCGTACTCCACGGATCTTCACTTGTTGATCAGAGCGGCCCAAGAACTCGAGTTGACCGGCAGCGTTCCATCGCACCATGTCCCCGGTGCGGTACATACGCTCACCAGCGCCGGCAGCACCGAAGGGCGCAGCGACAAAACGCTCCGCGGTGAGCGTCGGAGAAAGGTACCCTCGCGCCAGTCCGTGTCCCATCACGTACAGCTCCCCCGCGGCGCCGACCGGAGTGGGCAGCAACGACGAATCCAACACCACAGCGGAAACGCCGTCGATCGGGCGCCCGATCGGAGTATCACCACCAGGCTCGAGCGGCTCGCTCATGAATGCCGCGACGGTTGCTTCACTGGGCCCGTACGAATTCACGATGTCGACGTGACTCGACCACGCATCCACTAGCGCTCCCGGCGGTCGCTCGCCGCCGACGTTCAGGACTCGAAGTTCCGGCAAAGCCCGAGGATCCATCGTCAACGGAACCGATGGCGTCGAGTTCAGGTGCGTGACACCTTCGAGCCGCAAATAGTCTTCGAGGTCCACTCCGCCGATCAATCCGGGAGGAACGATCACTGCGGTCGCGCCGCAGCCGTGTGCAAGCAGAATCTCGAGGATCGCCACGTCGAACGATGTGTTTGCAAGGAGCGCGACGCGGGAGGAACTATCGATGTTCAGACGCCGTGCGTGAGAACGCAGCAACGGCACAATGCCTCGGTGCGTGACCGCGACACCCTTCGGTCGCCCGGTAGAACCAGAGGTGTAGACCACGTAGGCGGTGTCATCCAGAGACAGGTCGGCGATAGATGAACCCGCCCCCACGCGTCGATCCACCGGCCCTTCGACGGTCTCGTCGCCACTGGGATCAACGACGCACACCCAAGCCGGCACGTCCACGAGTTCGCCACCGACCACAACCGACACGTCGGCGTCGTCGAGAATGAAAGCGACACGCTCGGAGGGTGTTTGAGGATCCACGTAAAGAAGGACAGCACCAGCCCGCACTACCGCGTGGAATGCAACTACGGAATCGGTCGAGCGCTCGGTGAGGATCCCGACGACGTCACCTCGTCCGACTCCGTTCTCCACGAGCAAGGCGCAGAGTGCATCCGCGCGAGCGCCGAGCTGGTCGTAAGTGACGTCCACACCTTGCTCGCGGATCGCGACAGCACTCCCCTGCCCTGCGCCGCCTCTGATGACCGAATCGAGCGTCGCGAATCCGTCCGTCCGCGGACCCAGCGCGGGGACCAGATCCTTCACTTCATCCGTCGAGAGGATGCGGAGGTCACCGAGCGCACAAGTCGCCGAGTCGAGGAACCCCTCGAGTAGCCGAACGAACTGACGATGATGCATCGCCAGGTCACGTTCGCTATAGAGGTGCGGATTGGCTTCGAAGGAAAGGCGAACGTTCTCCCCCGCGATCGACGGATAGATGCTGAAGAACAGGTCTTCGGTGGGGCCGGATGTGAGGACGTGAAACTCGCCGACGACGTCGCCGAGCCGAATGGCTTCGTGAAACATCATGACGTTCACGGCCGGGCCCGCCGCCTCACGGGATCCGCCCTGACCCTCCTGGAAGCCCATGTCCTCGTAGCGGAATCGCTGGTGGCGTAGTGCACCGGTCATCTGAACCGAGATCTGACGCACCAGTTCTCGTGGGGACAGATCCCGTTCGAGTTGCGCACGAACAGGCACGATGTTGGACAGCATCCCACCTGAACGTCTCGACGTCGCCGTGGTGCGGCCGGACACCGGCAAGCTGAGGACTACGTCACCGGAATCCGTCATGCGACCCAGATAGGACGCGAATGCACCGACGAGGACCGCCACCTCGGACGTAGTCCACTCGGTCGCGACATCCGAAAGTTGTTTTGCAAGACTTGGATTCAGTGTCCGAACCATCATGCGCTGCGGCATGGATGTCAGCCCGGCGCCGTCGGCGAGGCGAACCGGGCGGGGCAGGCCTTCGGACATCTCCGTCCAGTACTGCTCGTCCGATCGATACCGCGACGAGGATCGGTAGTCGACGTCGAGGTCATGCAGTGCACGTACCCCGAGACCACCGAAAGGAGTCAGCGTCTTGCCATGAACCAGATGCGAATAGCGCTCGGCCACCCGAGCGGTGAGTGTCATCGCCGCATGTCCGTCGAGCACGAGGTGATGGGCGTGCGAGTACCAGTAGTAGTGCTCATCTGCCAGGTGAAGCAAGGTTGCCGAGATCAGGCGGTCAGACATCACGTCAAGTGGCCGTGAGTATTCCGCTGTCATCCACTCGTTCGCGCGCCGAACCGGGTCGCGGTCGCTGCGTAAGTCGAGGTATGCGAGATCGTCGACGATCGAATGATCGACGACCTGTGCCGGCTCGGCATCGGTAGCGACGAGGCGAACGAACGGCGACTCCAATTCATGACATGCCGTATTCGTTGCCTCGATCAGCGCGTCGACGTCAACCGGTCCGCGTAGTTCCACGTACTGAGCCACCACGAACGGAGTTGACGGACTCAATTGCTGCGCGAACCACAGCGCGAGCTGAGCCCGAGACAACGGAAAAGCACTCAACCCGTCACCTCACATTTCACCAGCCTTGTTTTTCACGAACGTTCGGTGGCTGATCACGTGAATCCATGGGAGCGAACACCACGAACGGCCGAACCGAACCCTACTGTCTCGTCTAAGTTTTCACCACTGGGCCAACACTGCTAGACATGTCGACGCAGCTTTCACGCACTCAAACGTCAGGAGCTTCAGCGGATGAACAACGACACGGTGGGACCAAAGTCCGACGACGATTCCGGGGCTGAACCGAGCGGCTCCAACACCATCCCACCGAGGGGCCCGGAGCGCGAAACCAAGGGGGCGGCCGCTTTTCTCCGAAGCCGTAGAACGGCAGTCGCGATCACCGCAACGACGCTGGTAGTGGGCGGTTTCGTGGCATGGCTCGGGTACACGGCATACGAAGCGAAAGACAACCTGGAGGCGGCTCGCGACCACGCACAGTCGGCGAAGAGCGCTCTCCTGGCCGGAGATACGGGAGTCGCAGAGTCTGCCGCGGCGGAAGCCGATCGCGAAGCATCGGCCGCATACGACAACACCCATTCACTCCCCTGGAACATCACCGCCGCAATTCCCGTCATCGGGTCGCCGTTCGAGTCGACGCGCCAGATGACCGAGGTCGTTCAGGGGCTTACGCGTGACGTTCTCGGCCCTGCCGTGACTACCGGAACTTCACTCGCACCAACGGAATTGGTGCAGCCCGGTGGGCGCTTGGCACTCGCACCGTTACGCGAAGCGGAACCGAAACTGGCCGAAACAGCTATCGCCGCGGAATTGCTGTCGTCGCAGGCACAGGAAGTTCCCGAATCGAAGTACCTGGGCCGAGTTAACGATGCCAGAGCAGAATTACTGTCGCAGACAAGCGAACTGGCTACCCTCCTGACGAACACCGCCACCGCGGCGCGCATCGCACCGGCGATGCTCGGCACCGACGGACCGCGCAACTACTTCATCGGTTTCCAGACCAATGCGGAAGCGCGAGGAACCGGCGGCCTGTTGGGTGGATACGGCATCGTCCGAGTCGACAACGGCGCCGCTCGGGTGGACACACTCTCCCCCAACTCCGAACTAACACTGGACAATCAACCGATAGACCTTGGTCCTGACTTCAACCAGCTGTACGGAAACAGTCGACCGACCACCGATTTTCGCAACAGCAACCTCAGCTCGCACTTTCCCTACGCAGCGCAGATCTGGCAGTCCCTGTGGTCACAGGAGTCCGGGGGTGAGCTGGTCGACGGCGCGATAGCGACCGATCCGATAGCACTGAGTTACCTCCTCGAGGCGGTGGGACCAGTAGAGATGCCGGACGGAGAGTCGGTCACCGCCGACAACGTCGTGGAGTTGACCGAGTCGACCGCGTACGCACGCTTTCCCTCCGACAACAAGGCACGAAAGCAGTATCTGCAGACAATCGCGGCCCGTGTCGTGGCGAAGATGACCGGGAACATCAAGTCGCCGAGCGCATTACTGGAGGCTCTGGGCAGAGGTGTCAGCGAGGGCAGAATCGCAGTGTGGAGCTCTCACCCCGACGAACAATCGGTTCTTGCCGACACCGTCCTCGGGCACACCATTCCCGATGATGCGGCTCCGTATGCCGGTGTGGTGATCAACAACCAAGCCGGCAACAAGCTCGACTACTACCTCACACGAGAAATCGACTACACAGCCCAGACGTGCACCGGCAACACCCGAAAGACAACGGTCACCGTTCGACTGACCAACAACGCGCCCGACGCCGACCTGACCGAATATGTCAGCGGGATCGTCGACAACCCCGGACGACTGCCCAATGGCACCAATGTGGCTGCAGTCACTCTGCTTGCGACAGCCGGCGCCAAACTCGATGCCGTCTCCGTGGGTGGACAGATTTCGTTTGCCGTCAACGGAACTGAACAGGGTCACCCGGCCTACATGACCAGGGCCGTCATTCCGCGAGGCCAGACGGTTGAGCTGAAGTTCGATCTGACCGAGCCCACAGCCGAGGGCGAAGCTCGCGTACCGGTCCAGCCGCTGGTCGACGACCCGAAGATTACCGTCGACGTGCCTACCTGCTGAGCTTGACCGGCAAACGTCGACGAGGCCCCTGGCATGTCGCCGTTTGTCGGGCTCGTGAACTTTCAGCAGATTTGAAACTTTGGCGAAGGCTAGCCTATGCTTCCTGACGCGCCTGGAACCGGCCGTCGGCTGCGATCCGTCGGAGTCTCACTCCTCGGCGCATCGACAACGGAAGGTTCCCCATGCGATACGCCCGTGTGCGCTCACTTCGCCGAACTGTGGCGCTGAGTGGATTGGTCATTGCTGCCCTGGTAATCGGCGGATGCAGTAACAACGACACCGCAACCGAATCGAGCAGCAGCGACTTCGAAACCGTCACCATCGAAAGTGCGCTCGGAAACGCCGTCATCACCGAAAAGCCCGAGCGAATCGTGACTCTCGGCATGGGGTCGGCGGAGACCGTAATCGCGCTCGGCACGATCCCGGTCGGCGTCGAAAAGTACGCATGGGGCAGCGACGACACCGGGTATCTGCCGTGGGTGCACGAAGCGGTCACGAAGCAAGGTGGCGAACTGCCAGAGCAGTTCACCGGCGGAACCGATCTCAACATCGAAGCGATCATCGCTCTCGAACCCGACCTGATCCTCGCCCCCTGGTCCGGCATCACTCAGCAGCAGTTCGACTCACTCAACGCGTTCGCGCCGACCGTCGCCTACGCCGAGAGCCCCTGGACCATCACGTGGGAAGACCAGATCAGCGTCATCGGCAAAGCCATGGGCGAATCCGAGAAGGCGACAGCCGAAATCGACAAGATCAAGTCGCAGTTCGCGGAATCGACTGCAGCACATCCGAACTACGCCGACGTCAGCTTCTCTTTCATCTACAACACGGGCCCAGGAACCCTCGGCGTCTTTTTCGCCGAAGAGCAGCGTGTGGCCATGGTCCGCGCACTTGGCCTGCAGGTGGATCCCGTCGTCTACACCTTGACGGAATCTGAAGGAACAGACTCCGCCGTCATCGGCCTCGAGAACGCAAACCTCCTCGACAAGTCCGACCTGCTCTTCACCTTCTACTCGGACCCGGCCAATCGGGCCGAAATCGAAGCGCAGCCCGCTTACCAGGCAATCCCCGCTGTGGCTCGGGGAACTGTCATCGCTCCGACCGAACAGCCCTTCGTCACCGGTTCCTCGATGATCAACCCTCTGACCGTGCCCTGGTCGCTCGAGCGCTACGTGCCGATGATCGACGAGGCAATCGCGAAGCTGAACAAGTGATGTAGATCAGCATCGTGCGATCGAGAAACCCGCGTCCTATTCGGACGCGGGTTTCTTGCCGTCGCGTTCAGCTTTGAATCGCATCCACTCACTGCTCAGCATGCGATTGTCGATGATCCACCCCATGTAATCGCGCATGTTGAGCACACGAATGTACGCGGGACCGTTGGGATTTGCGTACTGCAGGGCCTCGGTCGCAAGCTTGCGTTGATTCTCGAGATACACGTGCTCTGTTTCGAGGAATCCGCCCCACACGTCGGAATCCATGACGTAGTAGTGAGTCCGATCCCGAGGCTTGCGCGTGAGCTTGACGAACCCCCGGTCGATCAACCGACGAATGTAGGTGGACACCGATCCGCGACTTGCTCCGAGTGCCTGCGCCAACTCTTCGGCGCTGACCCCTTGCGACTCGCTGATCAGCAGATAGCCCGCAATCCGACCTTCGATACGAGCCCCACCGCCGGACTGCCAGTACACGGAGAACTGGTCGATGAACCAGGTGGAGAAGTCGTCACCGCGAGCAGGGCTGGCATCGCCCATTCGTTGAGCCTCCGACGTCTCTGGGTACGAACAATTCGCCACTATTGTGCCAGCACCACCGTCACCGAGCCGAAATCACCAGCCCTGGAGTGGTTGCGATGAACTCGAGCTGTTCGATCGTCAAAGGCGACGCCGATGTGGAGCCCGCCGATGTCACGAACTGGGTCACCACTACTGTTTCGCCGGAGGGGTGAACAACTCGGACCGTGTCATCGCCCGAGCCATCGGGATCGACCAGGCGAGTCACGGTGGTGGAGCCTGGCAACGTCAGTGTGTCACCCGGTTCCGGCACAGCGGTACCAACTGATATTTCGACATCGCTGCTGCCGTCCGCTGTCGAGGCGACGATCCGCTCGCACACTCCTCCCTGTCCGTAATCATCTGGAACCAACGAACCGAGCGGGCGCTCCAAAGTGACGCCTGCCGCGCCGAGATCCTTCCAACGTGCATCGAGCAACTGATTCAGTCGGTCGATATCCATGCGCGACGCAGGTGGACCGGCATTCACAGAATCGGTGTAGCAGGATGCCATCGGCGGCGGCGTCGAGTCTGGAACCGGCGCAGTCACCGCAAGCCCCGGCGCGGTCGCTAACGCGATCAGTTCGTCCATCGTCAAGAGCGGGGAAGCATCCGACGAAGTTCCGGTCGACGTGTCGACGCTGGCAACAACCCGGGATCCATCACCGAGATACGCGACGACTCCGCGCTCGCCCCCGACTTCCGAACCGTCTTTGTCTTCGAAATCGGCTCTGTCCTCGAAATCGGCTCTGTCCTCGAAATCGGCGATGTCGAGCACTGTTCCGTTTTCGAGATGCTCCCGCCGATCCACCAGACCCTCCAAGCACGGCGGCACCGGCTGATCCCATGCACGCACCTGAACCGAGATATCCGCAGTCCGCCCGACGCGAGTCAAGGTTCCCTTCGCCGACGTAGAACCGCTGAACTCGATCGGGTCGACCCCGTCAGGAAACGAAGCCCCCCGGTAATTCTGGATCGGCGCAAACTCGAGCGATTGCGACGGACTCGCAAATACAACCTCCACATCGGAAGGCAACGATTCGAGTAGTGCATCGCTCATGGCGGTGGCCTTCGGACCCGAGAACCACGGATAGTCCGGGTCGCCATAACCGGGCTCACCGGCAAAACCGTAGTTGAATCGCACCGGCGGACCCGGCGATTCCACCGAATCGCATCCGGGAATCGACGCGCCCGTGTCCTCGTTCGTCACCGCCGCGACAACAGTTCCCAAGGCGACGATCGAGACGATCACCAACCCGTCGCGCCAGGTCCATTGCTCGCGGCGACGGTTCGACTCGTGTGCAGTGCGCCCAGACATTTCTCGATCATTGCCTACGGCAACAACTACGTCACTATCCGACATACCCAGTGAGGTCGTAAACCGTGGAATTTCCCACGGTCGTCGATGCGAAATTGGCTTCGACCCATTCCTGGATGGCACTCGACGTGCTGTCCCCGCTTTGGCCCTCTCGCTGGCTTCCGCCCTGGCTACCCGCAATGTAGTAGTGAATTTTTCCGTCTGCCACGTACTGGATGAATTGATCCAATGTCGGTGCGGGATCGGAACTCCAACCGCCGATCGCCATCACCGCGGTATGGCTGGCCAACTCGTAGGTTGCTGCGCTTTGCGAGCCGTTGGTCGCGGCCGACCACGTGGTGCTCGCATTGACCAGCATTGCCGTCAACTCGGAAGTACTTTCGCTGCCGCTACTCAGTTCTTGCCCGTTCGACGCCGGATTTACAGTCGCGTCAGAAGAATTCGGCGGAGCGTCACCGTTTTGCAGCTCTGGGCCCCCACCCATACCTCCTCCCCCGCCCATTCCGGAGTCGGACACGGCGCCGGTTGGTCCGGCCGTCGGGATGGATCCGCCGTGCGCTGTTGCGGCAGTGGCAATCGCGTAAGACGCAGAACCGGTTATCCCTGCCAACGATCCAAGAATCAATCCAGCGACAGCGAGCTTGCGGAATCGATCCTTGGCTCCCACGAGAACCAGGATCGCGCCGACGACAGTGCCCGCCAACAGAATCCACTTCAGCATCGGCAGCCAGTCGGCATTGCGGTGCAACAACACCCAACTCCAGATTCCTGCGGCCAGCATCGTCGCAGCCAAGCCGCAACGTCCGATCCAACGGGCACGGACCAACCACAGAGCGTATCCACCGGTCCCGATCATCCCCGCGACGGCGGGCGCCAGCGCAACTGTGTAATAGGGGTGGATCGTGCCGGACATGTAGCTGAAGATCAGGCCGGTAACGAGAAACCAGCCACCCCAAAGGATCAACGACGCACGGACAAGATCTGTGCGCGGTGCGCGCCCACAGGCGAGTAAGCCGAACACCAACGCAATCAAAGCCGCAGGAATAAGCCAGGAAATCTGGATACCCATCTCGCTGCCGAACAGCCGTTCGAGTCCGGCACTTCCCCCGAAGCTCGAACCTGCACTGCCACCGGCCATTCCGCCACCGCCCCCGGTGCTCCCGAAAAGTCGACCCAATCCGTTGTATCCCAGTACCAAGTCCATGACGCTGTTGTTGGTCGATCCGCCGATGTACGGGCGAGAATCAGCGGGCCACAGCCACACTGCCAACACCCACCACCCAGCCGATATGACAACGGACGCAGCACCGATCACCAGGTGGACCAGGCGAGTCCGCAAGCGCACCTGTCCGGCGATCAAATACGCGGCACCGAATGCAGGCAACACCATCAGCCCTTGCAGCATCTTGGTGAGAAAGGCAAACCCCAGCGCTACTCCTGCGAGCGCCACCCACATCGCGGCTCGACGACCGATCGCCGTGCCCATAGCCCGAATCACGAAGTAGCCGGCAAGAGTCATGAGCAGAACCAACAGTGCATCAGGATTGTCGAACTTGAACATCAGGGCGGCAGCGGGCGTAGCTGCCAACACAGCTCCCGCCACCAAACCCGCAGCGGGCGACGCCACTCGTTTGACGGCCGCGTATACGAGCGCAACTGATCCGATGCCCATCAATGCCTGCGGAACTAGAAGGCTGGCACTCGAAAATCCGAAGATTCGCCCGGACACACCCATGACCCACAATGAAGCGGGCGGTTTGTCGACAGTGATGAAATTCGAGGTATCGAGGGACCCGAAGAACCACGCTTTCCAATTCTGGGAGCCGGCCTGCGCCGCTGCAGCGTAGAAGGTGTTGGCGTAGCCACTCGCGGTCAGATTCCACAAATACAGGACTGCCGTTGCTGCCAACAGGATCGTCAGCGCCAATCCCGTACTGCGCGTGCGGAACCACGACGGCGAGGGCTCCGCGCGATGGGCAGTTGGTGCCGGCCGCTGACGCCGGGCCGGATGCAGAACGGCGGTCATCAGGAAGTCCCTTCACGAGTTACTGTCCTGCCAACGATCGCGTCTCCAACCCTGGCGGCACTGGGAGCCGCCTGGAAAGTTGCTGTGAATGGATCAGGTCAGGGAGCGCTCGAACAGCACGACGCTGAACCAACCGTTGTCGGCATCGTCTCCGAAGTCACGACGCCCTACCTCGGCGAAACCCGCGTCTCGGTAATAGCGGCGCAACCGCACGTTGGTTTCTACACAATCGAGCCGCAGGTACTGCGCGTTCTCCTGCGCGGACCGTCGATGGGCCCAGACGAGTAAGCGTTCGCCCATCGAGGTTCCCGAGAATTCTCGATCGATAACCAATCCGTGCACGTAGCCGGCAGGCTCGTTCGAATCGGGCCAGACCACAGGGTCCGACCAGATCAACCGCAGGGCACCGACAATCCTCGACTGCTCCCGGTCTCGCGCAACAAAGAACTCCCCTCTCGAAACCTGCTGCTCGACCTGCTCGACAGACACTTCACGCGGGCGCCACTGGATGATTCCGCGTTCTGCCAACCAGTCTTCTGCCGCGTGCCGCAGCGCCAGAATCTCCGGCCCATCGGTCTCGACCGCTTGCACAACGTCCACAACCATATGACCTCCCCCATATCTGCAGCCGTTCACAACAACACGGCCTCCAGGCCCCAACCCGGGTGTATCTCCGAGTTGAAGCCTATCGGCGTGAAGTTGTGCGCCTGAACGGGTGTCACCACTCAGTCAGGTTTTGAATGTGGTGTTGGCCGGCCGTGGGTGCTGCCCGGGGTCGATCGAGGGCGGCGGGATGAACCAGGGTTTGTTGTCGGCGCCGATTCGGATTTCCCATTTCCCGACGAACCCTGATTTCCGGTGCATCAGTCGGTGATGTGAACGGCACAGCAGGACCAGGTTGTTCATCACCGTCGGGCCACCGTTCGCCCAGTGCCGGATATGGTGCGCATCCGTCCAGGCGGGCACGCACGTGCAGCCGGGGAAGGCGCAGCCTCTGTCTCGGGCGATCAACGCCACTCGCTGTTCGGCGTTGACCAACCTCTTTCCTGGTTTCGCATCGAGCGGTGCGCCGTGATCGTCGAGCAGCACGGTCGACAGGAAACAGTCACACCCGAGAAGCCTGGTCTGCGACACGGACAGTGGCCCGAGCCAGGGCATGTGCCCGACATCAAGATCCGACAGAGCCATTCCGTCATCAGCAGTGGAGGGTGTTGCGGCGCAGTCCCGATGCTCCGCCAGATCCCGAGCATTGATGTGCACATTCACATGCGGACGCTGACCACCATCGGTGCCAGTCCTCGCGCAGTCCAGGTAACGCCGGATCAGTTCGGTGAACCCGTCGGCCGTGCGTTTCGCCGCCGACCGAGCATCCGGGGTTCCATCGGGTGCCGGGGTGGGCATCGTCAGATTCGACAACGCCGAGAGCAGCATTTCGCCGGTGAGGGCGTCGAAATCACCACGCACCACCACTCGACCGTTCAACGTCGACGCGATCCGCAACTCATTGAGATCGACATCCTCGGCGGGCGGGATCTCATCCGATTCGAACAACCGCTCCAAGGTCGCGATCACGTTCCGCACTTTCGTCGTCGTCGCTTCCACACCCGACGCAGCAGCGAGCAACAAATCGATGCACTTCGGTAGCGCCTCCTCCGGCATCCCCTTCGGCGGTGACTCACAGAACGCCACGATCAACACGGCATGCTCGAAGGAGCAATCCCCACAACCGAACCGAGCAGCCACACCCGGAAACGGCCGCAAAGCCGCGCCCAACGCGGCGATCTTCTTCCCGTCCCGAACCTGCAACATCGTGTTCGCCGCCAACCAGGACCCCACACCGCGGCTCGCAATCACCTGATCATCCGGGCGCAACGACAACTCGTCCACCACCGCAACACGAACCGCCTCGAGGCGCAGAATCTCCGCACTCGCCTCGACAGCAGCAGCACGCAACTCGGCAGCAGACAACTGCCACAACCGTCCGCGCAAACCCACCGCAGAACCAGTCACCACATCCGACAACAAGACACTCATTGAATCCCCCGATCCCCTCCCCAAACAATACTCGAACACCCGTTCGAGTCAAGAGTGGTAGACCTCGAGCGCCCGCGCTACCGATTCGTCACCCGCAGGTAGCAACGGCAGTCGCACATTGGGAGTCGGAATCTGTCCCAACGCATGCAATACGCCCTTGATCACAGTCGGGTTCGGTTCGGAAAACAGAGCTCCGGACAGCTTCGACAAATTCCGCCCGAGGTCACGGGCGCCGTCCACATCGCCACTGTCCCAAGCTTTTACCAAGCGGACGAACTCAGCGGTCGACACATGAGCGGACGCCAAGATGCCACCGGCCGCACCCAAGGCCAGAAGAGGCGCGAGAAACAGATCATCCCCCGCCAGTACGGCGAAGTCGCCTGGAAGATCCGCGAAGAGTTCGACGGCAGCTGCGTCGATACCGCCCGCGGCATACTTCACACCAACAACCCCGGGCAAAGTACCCACCTCCTGCATAGTGCCGCTGTCCAGATCGCACGCAGTTCGGTACGGCACGTGATAGACGATCAGCGGCACTGGCCTCGACGACTGCAGATGCGCGAAATGCGCCACCACACCGGCTTTCGACGGCCTCGTGAAGGAGGGAACCGGCACCAAGGCCGCCGAGACCTCAGGCCACCGAGCCAGCCTCCCGAGCGCCTGCGCACTGCCCGCCGTGTCGTTACTGCCCGCGCCGACGATCAACGTCGCACCTCTCGCACGGCACACATTCGCACAGATATCCAGAACGGTCACTCTCTCCTGTTCGGTGAGTGTTGCGGCTTCCGCTGTAGTCCCCAGCGCAACGAGTCCGACCGCTCCCTCGGAGAGGACCTGGTGCGCAAGCTGTTCGAGTGCATCGGTTGCAATACGACCGTCGCTCTCGAAGGGCGTGATCAGTGGAACATGGATTCCGGCCAGGTCAACTCGAGTCGTAGTCATAGAACTCAGCCTCACCGAACAAACCTTGTAGGTCTAGTTCGCATTTCCATCGTCGAGCGTAAGCTGAGCTGATGCTCGATGTTCGCCGACTGAAGCTCTTACGCGAACTAGCGCTGCGCGGAACCATCGTTGCCGTTGCCGAGGCGCTGTCGTTCAGTCCCTCCGCGGTGTCGCAGCAGTTGGCCGTCCTCGAACGTGAAGCCGGCGTGCCGCTGCTGGAACGAACAGGCCGTCGCGTCCGACTCACACCCGCCGGTGAGAACCTCGCACGTCATGCCGAAGCCATCCTGCAACGCCTGGAGCAGGCGTCAGGTGAATTGGTCGACGCACGTCGTGGACTGGCGGGGCCGCTGCGCATCGGAACGTTCCCGACCGCGGCACGGGCGATCCTCCCGGCGGCATTGATCGCCCTGTCTCGCGAGCATCCCGGGTTGGAACCGATGGTTTCGGAGATCGACCCGGCGGACGTCGCCGACGACCTACGAGCTGGGACTCTGGACTTGGCATTGATTCACGACTACGACTTCGTCCCTCGCCCCACCGAACCGGGCCTGACGACATTGCCGCTGTGCAGCGAAGCCGTGTACCTCGCTTCGAGTGACATCGAGTCAGATCCCCACGACGCTGTCGCATCACTGACCGACTGCGTAGAACGTCCCTGGATTACCGCAATTCCCGGAACTGCTTGTCATGCAATGACTATTCGCGCATGCCAGGCAGCTGGATTCACCCCGAAAGTGCGACACCACATCGACGAATTCGCCACCGTTCTCGCCCTCGTCGCTGCGGGACAAGGTGTTTCGCTGGTTCCTGAACTCGGAGCAATCCATCCGCCGCTAGGTGTGCGCCTGACGCCGATGCCCATTCGACGAAGGACCAAGATTGCACACCGAGCGGGCTCCGACGCTCACCCGGCGGTCACAACCGTGACAAACGCGCTTCGCTCGGCCGTCCCGCAACTGCTGGACGCCGAGCAATAGCGGCACCTACATGTCGAGCCCGAGGTCGAGGACCGTCACCGAGTGTGTCAAGGCACCTACAGCGAGGTAGTCGACGCCGGTTCGGGCGTACTCTGCGGCAACGTCGATGGTGAGACCACCGGATGACTCGAGTTTGGTTTCTGGAGCAACAGCGTCTCGGCGCTGGACCGCGATCTGCGTCTGCCACAGCGGGAAGTTGTCCAGCAGAACAAGTTCCACGTTCTCCGCCAGCACCTGATCGAGCTGAGTGAGGTTGTCGACCTCAACTTCGCACTCGATGTCCGGGGCGAGCTCACGGACCGCACGAAGTGCTGCAACCACCGAACCGGCAGCAGCAACATGGTTGTCCTTGATCAACGCCGCGTCACCCAATCCCATGCGGTGGTTGACGCCTCCGCCCACGTGGACTGCATATTTCTGCAGAGAACGCAGTCCGGGCAGTGTCTTTCGGCTGTCCCGCACTTTGGCATGAGTGCCGGCGATGGCGTCGACCCACTGTGATGTCGCCGTGGCGATTCCCGAGAGATGGCAGACGAGGTTGAGCATCGTGCGCTCTGCCGCGAGAAGTCCGCGGGTGGGTGCGACAACGGTGAGCACCGATTGACCTGGCGCAACCCGAGTTCCGTCGGCCACCCGATCAACGACCTCGTAGTTACCCGCGCCGATCACCTCGTCGAGAACAAGCAGTCCGACGTCGATGCCGGCGACAGTACCCGAGGAGCGTGAGACGACCGACGCCTTCGCGACCGCATCGGCGGGAACCGTTGCGGTAGAAGTGATGTCGGGGCCATAGCGCAGATCCTCGTCCAGAGCGAGCCTGACCAATGTGAGCAGCTCGTCACGGTCGAGCGGCGCGGGCAGGATCTTCTGCTCGGTCATCAATGAACTCCTGTCAACAACATGTCGGGTATTTCGAGCGCTCCATCGGCACCCATCTTGATCCGAGTGCTGCGACGCTGATTCGGATCTGTTTCAGGATAGTCGGTGCGGGTATGGCAGCCACGGCTCTCGGTTCGCGCCACGGCCACGTCGACCAATGCAGTCGCGGTCAACGTGAGCGCCGCGTCTTCGAGGTCCGGAGCAGCCACCGCCACTGTCTGTTCGGCGTCGGCAAGCGCGGCTCGCGCAATCTGGAGACCGCCTCCGTCGCGAACCACCGACGCGTGTGCCGTCATGACGGACTGCACGGTCTCTCGCGGCAGGATCGGCATCGGCTTGCGCACCACGTTGACCACTTCGGCATGAACCTCGCGACGCTCGGCAGCTGCGATTCCTGCACGCTCCCCGACTACCAAACCCTCGAGAAGGCTGTTGGACGCAAGACGATTCGCGCCGTGCAATCCCGTGCGAGCCACTTCGCCTGCTGCGTAGAGACCAGGCACTCCCGTTCGTCCATGGACGTCGGTGGCGACTCCGCCGCACGAATAGTGCGCGGCCGGAGCGACCGGAATTAATTGGGTGCGTGGATCGATGCCCGCTTCGAGGCAGGACGCCGTGATAGTCGGGAATCTCGAATCGAAACCGTCGAGCTTGCGAGCGTCGAGATAGACGTGATCAGTGCCGAGATCGCGTAGGCGTGCTGCGATTGCCCTCGAGACCACGTCACGCGGGGCGAGATCACCCAGCGGATGAACACCTGCGGTGACCGAATCACCGTTGGTGTCGACAAGAATCGCGCCCTCGCCGCGGACCGCCTCACTGATCAGGGGTCGGCGGCCTACCCCGCCCGGAGTGAAGAGCACCGTCGGATGGAACTGAACGAACTCCAGGTCCGCAATCGCCGCACCGGCTTCGAGTGCCAACGCGATTCCGTCGGCAGTCGCTCCGGGCGGATTTGTGCTGCAGGCATACAGCTGACCGAGTCCGCCGGTAGCGAGCAGCACCGCGGGCGCATGGATCACTCCGAGGCCTTCCGGCGAGGAGACGATGAGTCCGCACACCCCACGCCGGTTGGTCACCACCTGGACTGCCGCTGCACCGAACAGAACGGGGAGCCCGGCAGCATTGAGAGCCCGCTGCACTTCCGCGCCAGTGGCGTCGCCGCCGGCATGGATGATCCGACGCGTGCTGTGCCCACCCTCGCGGGTGCGCGACACCTCGCCGTCTCGCCCGCGATCGAAGACCGCTCCCAACGCGGCCAGCGCAGCAACAGCGTCGTGACCAGCTTCGACGATGGAATAGACGGCTTCCTCGTCGCACAAACCGACGCCGGCCTCACACGTATCCGAAACGTGCGACTCGACAGAATCGGTATTCAGATCGTCGACGACCGCGATGCCGCCCTGCGCGTACTGAGTCGCGGTGTCCGTCGGACCGCCCTTGCTGACCGTGAGTACTTTCAGTCCCCGCAGAGAAGCGGTGCGCGCAGCGGTGAGGCCCGCGACACCGCCTCCCACGACGACCAGGTCGGCATGAGCCTCCCAGGCGAAACGCCCGGCAGGGCTGGTCACTCGCCGCCGCCCGGATTACCGATCTCGATCATGCGCTGCACCGACTTCTGTGCACGCTTGGCCATCTCGAGATCGACGTGGACCTCGTCCTTGCCCTCGAGAAGGCAGCGAAGCAACGCGGCAGGCGTGATCATCTTCATGTACGGGCACGACGCGCGGTCGTTGACGGCCTGGAAATCGACGTCGGGCGCTGCCTTGCGCAACTGGTGCAGCATCCCGATCTCGGTCGCGACCAGAACCTGCTTGCTCTTGGTGACGCGGGCAGCGTCGAGCATTCCGCCGGTGGAGAGAATCTTGACCTTGTCCGCGGGGACCGCGCCTTCACCGGCTAGGTACAGAGCCGAAGTAGCGCAACCACATTCAGGGTGCACGAACAGCTCGGCGTCCGGGTGCGACTTGGACTTGGCCGTCAGCTCGTCACCGTTGATGCCGGCGTGCACGTGGCACTCACCAGCCCAGATCTGCATGTTGGTACGGCCCGTCACGCGCTTGACGTGAGCTCCCAGGAACTGGTCCGGCAGGAACAGAACCTCGCGGTCGGGATCGATCGAGTTGACCACGTCGACGGCATTGGACGAGGTGCAGCAGATGTCGGTGAGACCCTTCACCTCTGCGGTTGTGTTCACGTACGACACCACCAGCGCGTTCGGGTTGTCGGCCTTCCACTCACGAAGCTGCTCGGCATTGATCGAGTCGGCCAGAGAGCAGCCGGCTCGCTCGTCCGGGATCAGCACGGTCTTGGACGGCGACAGGATCTTCGCGGTCTCGGCCATGAAGTGCACACCGCAGAAGACAATCGTGTCCTCGGGCGCCTCGGCAGCGATTCGCGACAGCGCCAGGGAGTCACCGACATGATCGGCGACGTCCTGAATCGCAGGCAGCTGGTAGTTGTGCGCAAGAATCGTCGCGCCGCGTTCGCGAGCCAGACGTTTGATCTCAGCGGCCCACTCGGGGGTCGCTTCGACTCCGTTGTATCCGCCGGGGCCGTCGTGAATCTGCGAGGCCGATCCCTCCCATAACGTCGTGGTCGTCATGGCGTTCTCCTTCACCGTGAACCCGGGCTCGTCACCCAGTTCAAATCCGGACGGGCTGGCCCGGATTTCCGTATTCGAGGTTTTCGACTTAGGATCGAAAACGTGCCCAATAGTAACACCACCCACGAAGTGCTTGCAGCGGTGTTCCAAGTTCGCACCTTCCCCGCAAGCATCGCCGCAGTTGACGGCGATCACTGCCCGCAAGGTCGTGAAGAGTTGGCCGTGCTGCTGTGGCAGCGTGCACTCAACCCACAGAAGGGCACGTGGTCCCTGCCCGGGGGCACTCTGCGCGACGACGAGGACCTGACGACCTCCGCTCGACGACTCCTCGCCGAGAAGGTCGACCTACGAAAGGTCGCCCACCTCGAACAGCTCTCCGTCTTCAGTGATCCACAGCGCGTGCCGGGTCCGCGCCGCATCGCGTCGACCTTCCTCGGACTCGTTCCCCTCAGCGCCGACCCACAACTGCCACCGGACACGGCCTGGCACCCCGTTTCGAAGTTGCCGGAGATGTCGTTCGACCACGGAACCGTCGTACGGCACGCGCGCAATCGACTTGCCGCGAAACTCTCGTACACCAACATCGCATTCGGGCTGGCCCCGGAAGAGTTCGCGATGTCGACACTGCGCGAAATCTACTGCGCTGCCCTCGGTTACCAGGTCGATGCCACCAACTTGCAACGCGTGCTGGGGCGTCGAGGCGTTCTGACTCCCACCGGCAACACCGCACCGTCCGGCAAGTCGGGTGGACGTCCACCCGCCCTGTACCGTTTCACCGACTCCACCTTGCGGGTCACCGACGAATTCGCCGCACTACGGCCGCCAAGCTGACACCGATCGCACTGTCAGGCAACAGCTTCGAGACTTCCGCGCTGCAGCCACACCGAGGTCACGGCGCCGGCCGGATCGATGACCCGGTTGATTACACCGAACCGAGTCGTCACCCGATCGAGAATCCGATCGGCCTGCCAACGATCCGTCGGATCGGCGACAATCGCAAAGAAGCGATGGGCAGGTTTTCCCGCCATGACGCGAACCAATTCGGTGACCGTCCGCGCCGTGACTGCCACGCTCCAACCAGCGTCGAGAAACTCGGCGGCCGTGCGCGCACCGTGCTCGAATCCGATGTCCGTGACAAGTACAACTCCCCTGTTGGCGGCGATCTCTGAAACACTCATTGCCGAACCTCCACTCGGAATCAATCTTCTTGACTCCTATGTAAGTCCGCAATCTTGTGCTTCCCTTGTGCTGGTTCTGTGAGAACTCTGGGGAATTGCGCGCCCCACCTCAGACAGCCCTGGAAAGGCCCGCCCAGAAGACCGTCGAGGCCGCGTTCACCACCTCGCCTACCGGCACGTCGCCCAACATTCCGCCCGCAGCAAGCGTCGCGACGCCGTGGAACGTCGCAAAGGCAACCAGCGCAATACTTTCCGGATCACCGGCGGCAATGTCACCTGCGGCCTGAGCTTCCGACACGAGCCGGACGGTCAGGTCCATCGTCGCGTGCCCCGCGTTGACGACAGTTTCGGCGGCGCCCGGCGCATGCTTGTTGCTGTACATCAGAGAGAGCAGGCCCGGATGCTCCAGCGCAAAATCCACGTAGGCATTGGCGAGCGAGGAGAACCGGGCCCTCGCGGTCGGTGGAGCATCCGCGACTGCCCGCTCGAGCGCACCGGTCATCCGATGGAATCCACTTTCGGCCAAGGCATCGAGCAAAGCCTGGCGATCACGAAAGTGCTTGCCCGGAGCCGCGTGGCTCACGCCCGCCTCACGCGCGAGTTGCCTCAGCGACAACTTGTCGACGCCATCTCGTTCGAGTGTTGCTTCGGCCGACGCCAGGAGTTCCTGTCGCAGGCTGCCGTGATGATACGGCTGTTCGTGGGCGGGCATGGTGGCACCATATCAAAATGTTGTCATTGACAACTATGGTGTCAGTGCCTACATTTGGGATCACCCGAACCGAAGGAGCCACCATGGCCATCGACGTAGCCGGAACCACCGTCCTCATCACCGGAGCCAGCGCTGGGCTCGGAGTGGAATTCGCTCATCGCTTTGCCGCTCGCGGCGCAAACCTGGTTCTGGTCGCCAGGCGGGCCGACCGCCTCGAGGCACTCGCCACCGAACTCCGTGGCGCCCACGGCATCATCGTGACAGTCCTGCCCGCCGACCTGGCCGCACCCGGCGTCGGTGCATCGCTGCACCAGGAGCTGACAAACCGTGGCATCACCGTCGACTCGCTGATCAACAACGCCGGATTCGGAACACACGGGGCATTCGTGGACGAAGATCTCGAGCGCGTCACGTCCGAAATTCAACTCAACATCGCCACGTTGGTCGAGCTGACACACACATTCCTGCCCGACCTTCTCACCGGCCGCGGGACGCTGGTCAACATCGCCAGCACAGCGTCGTTCCAGCCGACACCGGGCATGGCCGTCTACGGCGCGTCCAAGGCGTTCGTACTCAACTTCACCGAAGCACTCTGGGCCGAAGCTCGCGGCAGCGGTTTGACTGTATTGGGGGTGTGCCCCGGTCCGACGCGCACCGAGTTCTTCGACGTAGTCGGCTCCGAAGACGCGGCGGTCGGGCGAATGCAGACGGCAACTCAGGTGGTGGACACCGCTTTCCGAGCACTGGATCGACGCTACGCGCCGCCGACCGTCGTATCGGGACTGCCGAACTGGGTGTCCTCGATCAGCACTCGCTTCGCAACCCGCCGGTTGGGCGCGCTGATTTCCGGGCGACTGTTGGGTGACGTGCGAATGAAAGCCGAAACCAAGCGCTCGTCGACCTCGCCGGCGTAGCGACGCAACAGTTACGGAAGTTTCGGCTGGCTCTCGACTTCGGCCTGTTCGGTGTCGGTGGCCGGATCCCCAGATTCCGGATCCCCGGATTCCGGGTGGTCCCCCACCCCGAGGTCGTCGTACGGATTGAGCACTGCAAGAACCAATGTCACGACGCACGCCGCGAGCGGCTGAAACAGAAGCACGAGCAAAGTTCCGACGTTCGGGGCCCGCGCGATGATCTCCCCGACCGCCGGATTGTCGGCCGTGGGGAAACGCAGTTTTGTCACGCCCGAACCCACGAGTGCCATCAGTCCGGTACCTGCCACTGAACCGACTATCAACCCGCCCAGGGCATAAGGACCTCGACTCAGGCGTGCCAACCAGGCCGCCACCGCCGACAGCACACCGACGATCAGTGCCAGCCAGATGAACACGGCGCTCGCGTCGAACTGATGAAGGCTCTCACCCGTCAACGCGACGCCGCGCCCCTCGGACACCACCAACAGGTGCTCGGCCGGAGCCAAGAACGCCCACAGCACACCGACGAGCACGCTCACGCCCGCAATGGTTGCGGCGATCACGATCGCGGTGCGCAGACGAATCTGCCGAAGAGAGATCACACAGAGTGACGCTACCTGCGGGCGACGTCGATCGAGTCGACGACACCGTGTCGGGAGCATTTCGCCCACCATCCGTCAGGGCTGACCTGAACGATCATGCGGCGCCCGCACTGCTCGCAGAAGCGAGGAGGCTCGAGCCCCATCGACGCCGCAGTCGGCGTCGGATCGTCGACGCCGTCGACGATCCGACGCCCGGTGAACGGGTTGTACCGCTCCTCGGTCACCGGAGTGCTCACAGAGTGTCGTTCAGTGCTTTGATCGGCATCTGCAGATCCACCAACAAATCCAGATCCTTCTCGGCGGGACGTCCGAGGGTCGTCAGATAGTTGCCGACGATCACGGCGTTGATTCCGCCGAGGATGCCCTGCTTGGCACCCAGGTCGCCGAGAGTGATCTCGCGTCCACCCGCGAAGCGCAGGATCGTGCGAGGCAGCGCGAGACGGAATGCCGCCACGGACTTGAGCGCCTCGCTGGCGGGCAGCACGTCCAGATCACCGAACGGGGTGCCCGGACGCGGGTTGAGGAAGTTGAGCGGGACCTCGTCCGGCTCCAGTTCAGCCAGGTTGGCCGCGAATTCTGCGCGCTGCTCCAGCGATTCACCCATGCCGAGGATTCCGCCGCAGCACACTTCCATGCCTGCTTCGCGAACCATCCGAAGCGTGTTCCACCGCTCTTCCCACGAGTGCGTGGTCACGACGTTCGGGAAATGCGACTTCGAAGTTTCCAAGTTGTGGTTGTACCGGTGCACACCCATGGCGGCCAGTTGGTCGACCTGCTCCTGGGTGAGCATGCCGAGCGAGCAGGCGATCTGGATGTCGACCTCGTTGCGGATCGCCTCGATGCCTGCGGCAACCTGAGCGAGCAACCGGGCGTCGGGTCCGCGGACGGCGGCCACGATGCAGAACTCGGTAGCGCCCGACTTCGCAGTCTGCTTGGCAGCTTCCACCAAGCTCGGGATGTCCAACCACGCCGCGCGAACCGGCGACTGGAAGAGTCCGGACTGCGAGCAGAAATGGCAGTCCTCAGGGCAGCCGCCCGTCTTCAGGCTGATGATGCCCTCGACCTCGACCTCCGGTCCACACCACTTCATACGCACATCGTGGGCGAGAGCCAGCAGGTCTTCGAGCCTGTCGTCGTCGAGTCGGAGTACGTCGAGCACCTGGCTTTCGGTCAGGCCAACTCCTCTTTCGAGAACTTGCTCGCGCGCCTGGTCGAGGATGTCGACCGTCGCAGGGGCCGTGCTAATCGGGGGCGGGGTCACAGACGTCTCCTTCGAAACCAACAAAATTGAACACCGTACAAGTTGAACGGTGTTCACGTTAGAGACGTGGTGGAATACTGTCAAAGGCGGGTCCGATCGACATCCGATCGACATCCGATTGCGAGCGGTCCACAGCGGGACGAAACGAGGGGAACAACAAGTGCAGTTGCGACGGGGCGACGTGCTGGACGGCGCCATGGCGATACTCGACGAGTTCGGACTTGCCGACCTCACGATGCGCAGGCTCGCAACCTCACTAGGTGTCCAACCCGGCGCCCTCTACTGGCACTTCCCGAACAAACAGACCTTGCTGGGCGCGGTCGTCGACAAGATCCTCGAAGACCTCGACGCCCCCGTCGACGCAGACACGTGGCAAGAAGCGTATTCCGAACTGGCACACAGACTTCGGTCCGCCCTACTGGCGCACCGCGACGGCGCCGAGTTGGTCAGCGCCACCTTCGCCTCGCGGATGACGAACAGCAAGGTGCGCGAGCATTTCGTACAAGCCGGGCAAGAATCCGGTCTCTCACGCGAGCACGCCCAACTCGCGGCGTACGCCCTGCTGTATTACGTACTCGGCCATACCGTGGACGAGCAGTCCCGAGCGCAGATGGAAGAAATGGGGGCACTGACCCGAGCGCCCATTTCCCCCGACTCCCCCGAGGTGATCGGCGGCGGTTCCGACGAGGACCTCCTCGACGGCGATCCGACAGTGCGCTTCCAGTTCGGCCTGGACCTGTTCATCGACGGCATCCGCACTCGCCTGAATTCGACCACACATTCAACGCGCACCGAATCGGCTCTACGACACTCCTGACAGTCGGAGTACTGCAGTAGTGCCGGCCGCGACAATCACCACGACCACCAACGGCGCCTTGAACCAGGCGCAGATGCCTCCGGCCACCACGCCGAGCATCCGCGCCGGCCCCGCAACGTCATGCCCGGTGAAGACCGTCGATGTCACAACCACTGCGAGCAGCAGGACCACGACAGCACGATCGAGGGTTTTCTCGGCAAAAACCGAAAGCTTCACCCGAGCGCGGAGCAGAACGCCACTTGCCCGCAAAGCGTAAGAACCGCAAGCGAACACGACGATACCGATCCAGACCGACGCGGTATTCATCGAACCTTCTCCCGGAACGGTATCGTCACCGCGATACTCAGCAGCGCAACGAGCGGAGCGGTACCCGACGGCAGGAACGGCGACGTGGCCACCGCGACTGCTGCACCGATCAGGGCGGCAAGCAGCGTCACCTTTTCCTTCAGCGCAGGCAAGACAAGGGCCAGAATGACAACCGGAAACGCGGCATCCAATCCCAACGCGCCGGGGTCTCGGACGACTCTGCCGAGCAGCCCGCCCAGGAGAGCTCCGATCGGCCACGACACCGCGATCCCGATCCCACAGAACCAGAAGGCCGCACGCTTCTGCTTCACCGAGCCCTGCGCCATGGCAACCGCGACGCTTTCGTCGTTGACCAGGTGCGCGCCGACCAACTTGCGCCAGCCCGAGCCCCTGCGCCAGCCTGAATCCGTGTGGCGAGCCTCGCCGAGAAAAGATCCCGCTGCCAATCCGTAGGCGAAGTTTCGGGAGTTGATCAGCAAGCCGGCTACAACTGCAGCGACGGCGCCGCCTCCGGCCGCGATGATTCCGATGAACAAGAACTCCGAAGACGCTCCCAGAACGAGTACAGCCAACGCCGAAAGCTGCCACAACGAGAATCCAGCCGATCCTGCCGTCACACCGTAGGACACACCGACGATGGCCACGGAGAGACAGATCAGCACGCTCACCCGAACCGTGTCTCGATCAACTGTTCGCCATAAAGAACGCATGTATTCTATGTTGAACGAAGTGACACCGTTCGTCAAGTAGAACGATCGATCGGAGAATCGAACGATGCCCAGTAATGAAACGGATACAGCGGAGACTCCTCAGAAACTGGTCGCCGTCGCACTCAAACGCGAACGTGCCCGAGCAGGCTTGAGCCTTTCGGAGGTCGCCCGGCGCGCCGATATCGCCAAGTCCACACTCTCCCAACTCGAATCCGGACTCGGAAATCCGAGCCTCGAAACTCTGTGGGCACTCGGAAACGCATTGGGTGTGCCGTTCTCACAACTCGTCGACTCTCAGGCACAGACCGTTCAGTTGATTCGAGCCGGAGAAGGTCCCGCGATTGCGTCGGCAAACGCGTCGTACATCGCGACGCTCTTGGCGCCGAGCCCACCGAACGCACGACGCGATCTGTATCGGATAGTCGCCGAACCGGGCGAGCCGCGTATTTCCACTCCGCATGCACGCGGCACCACCGAACACGTCGTGATCGGCACCGGACGGGCGGAGGTCGGGCCCACTGCAAATCCGATCGAACTCGGACCGGGCGATTATCTTGCTTATCCCGGCGACGAGGAGCACATCTTTCGGGCGCTCGAACCAGGGACGACAGCGATCTTGGTGTCGGAACACACCTGAGCCGCGATGAGTTTCGCCGCTGCGGGAAGTCTGTATCTGGGAGGTGACGTGGCCAGAGCCTCGATTGCCGACGACAGTAACGACCGACAGCAGGAGGACCCATGTCCGGATCCAGCATCAGCAGCATTTTGCTCTCGAGCACCGACCCCGAACGCTTGCGCGACTGGTACGCCGAGGCGTTCGCCCCGAAGGTCGACCGGACTCCCGGCGAACCCGGCTACGACGTGCTCGACTTCAACGGTTTCTACGTGATGCTCGACAGACGCGACGACGTCGGCGAGACCAACCCCCAGCCGGGTCGCATGTTCCTCAACGTCGAAACCGACGACGCCCGGTCGATCGCACAGCGCATCGATACGCTCGGCGGAAACTGGCACGCTCCACTCGAAGACCGCGGGGGCAGTTTGTTCGCCACTGCGATCGACCCCGACGGAAACTACGTTCAGATCATCGAGTTCAGCGAGGAAGCCAGGGCCGAGATGGAATCCGGAATGACGGATTCCCAAACCACCTAGTCCGGCAACCGCTGGGAACGGAGATAGTCATGCTTACAGACACGAAAGCATTCAGCGGATTTTCGGTGACAGACATCGACTCTGCAAAGAAGTTCTACGGCGAAACACTCGGGTTGAAGGTAACCGACGAAGACATGGGACTGATTCGCCTACATCTTGCCGGCGGAACCGAGATCCTCGTTTATCCGAAGCCGAATCACGAAGCGGCGACCTACACAATTCTCAACTTCGTCGTCGACGACATCGACACAACCGTCGACCAACTGACCGCACGTGGCGTGGAGTTTCTCAAATACGACGGATTCCCCCAGGATGCGCGAGGCATCATGCGTGGCAACGGCCCCGACATCGCGTGGTTCACCGATCCCGCCGGCAATGTTCTGTCGGTGATCAAGGAGTCCTGACGCGCTTAACCGCTGAACAGCCGCGACTGCCGCTGTTCAGCGGTGTCGGTGTTGGAGCGTTCTGCTGCCGCAGTTTCACGCTCGGCAGCCAGTTGCTCGGCGCTTTTTGCGTCGACAACGGGCTCCGACGCGCTGAGGTCGGAAAACAAGCCACTGCTCGATTCGTTCACATGCCACCCTTTTGCCTGGTCATCGTTGCCGCGCGCAGATAAACCTGCGTTAGAGATCGGTCGATGGCTACTCAATTACTGCCGCCCGTACGGCGCCGACAAGACGCCGATGACTCAGCAGTTCTTCACCCAGTGTTGCACGCCTGTGTTTTCCACGAGAAATTCGGTCCAGACGGGTTGTCATCGCCCGCACGGCGGAGCAATGTGAAAGATGAGCGCGGAGCAGGTCGGCAGCACTTTCGTCGGACACCTGGCCCCTCAATTCACCGCACAATTTTTGGAGGAATCATGTTGGGAATTGCTTTGGGCCTCGGCAGCGCCGCTGTCGGAATCGGCCTCGGACTGCTCGGCGCAGGAGCGGGAATTCTGCTGAGCGACAAGACCGTCAAAACCGCACGACGTGAACTCACCGCCTGACGAGGGCGAGCGCACTGAATTTTTGGGCACTCGGGTCGGTATTCGGGTGAACGCCGCGATGCGACACCCCGCGCAGTGGGTGTTCGCACGGGCCGCGCATCGACGTGGCGTGCATACCGGCGTAGATGTTCCGACGAGTGCGCAGGACGTGCTCGACCGGTTGACGGCACTCCGAATAAGTACGTGGAGTTACGGATTCGACCACAAGTCGGTCCGTCACCTGGGTCCGATGGCGCAAGACTTTGCGGCGATTTTCGGCTTGGGATCCAACGCCCGCCGGATCTCCGCCGTCGACGCGAACGGCGTCTGCATGGCGAGCATCCAAGCGTTGAACCGCAAAATCAGTGCCCTCGAGACAGAAGTCAGCGCGCTCGAGAAGGACGTGAACAGACTGAGACGGGAAACGGGAGACACGAGCACGACTCGGAATGCATTGGAAACAAACAACAATCACATATCCACACCGCTCGACGAATTCGGTGGATCCACCGGTCTGTAGTTTGTTCGGTGTGACCGCCCCTGATTCAGACTCCGACTCAGCGCCCAACGTGATTGCCGCGCTGTTCGACGTGACGTCCGATTCAGTCGGCGACGAACATGTCGAACAGGTACTTGCCGAATTCGGCTTTGGCGCAACGGAGGTCGCGGAGACCGCGGCCCTCATCCGGGCCAGTCGGTCGGAATTTCGGCGACTTCGCCGTCGCGAGAACGAATTGGCGGTTCTCTATTCGAGTGCACGTGAGCTCGCGCAGGTTCGCGACGTGGACACACTGCTGCAGAGGCTGGTCAACCGCGCACACGACATCATGGGCACCGACGTCACGTACCTGTCCGAGTTCGACGTGATCACTCGTGACCTGAATGTTCGAAAGACGGCCGGCGCGGTCTCGCCGGAACTCCAGCATCTGCAAGTTCCTGCCGGCGCGGGACTGGTCAGCGCGATTGCCGAATCTCGAGCAGCCCAATGGGTTCAGAACTACAGCGACTACACGCAGTCGCGCCATGACGAAGTGGTCGATGCCGCGATCGTCGCCGAGGGCCTGGTGGCGATTCTCGGTGTGCCGATGCTCTCCGACGGCCAGATCCTCGGAGTCCTGTTCGCCGCCGACCGTCGGGAACGACGATTTACCGCAGATCAGATCGCCCTGCTCTCTGCGCTGGCTGATCACGCCTCGGTAGTCCTGCAAACCGCACGGGCGCTGGACCGCGCCGAGGAATCCGCCGCCGAGACCGGGCGAGCACTCGACGAGCTGCGCGAGCACGTGTCCGCGCGGGACAAATCGAACATCGTCCACCAGGATCTGATCCACGCCGTTCTCCGCGGCGGTGGCTACGCCCAGGTTGCACGAACCCTCAGCAGCGCACTCGAACGCAGCACCGTCGTCGTCGACAATGAGCTACGCCCTCTCGTCACATCGTCGGGTGAGCAGATCACGACGGTGCCGTTGTCGCTACCTCGCGCCGTGTCCGATGCCATCGACCAGAGTCGCCGCAGCGGCCGATGCACGTTTGTCGCCGATAACAGCGAGACCGTGATCCAACTCGTCAGCGCCGTCACCGCCGGAGAATCGTTCCTCGGGGCCATCTTGCTGAATCGTTCGGACGCGCCGATCGGCCCCGTCGAACTCCGGACCGTGGAACGGGCAGCTCAGGTCACTGCCATCCTCGTGTTGCAACACTCGGCGGCGGCAGCAGCGGACCGGCGTGCACGTGACGAACTGGTCGCCGACTTGCTGAGCACTGCGCCCGAGCGCAGGCGCGATCTCGAACGTAGGACCCGAAACCTCGGCATCTCCCTCGGCGAACTGGACACCGTCCTCGTGGTGTCGGTCGCTCCGGAACTCCGCACCGCCGCGCTCCGCGCAATCGGGCAGTCTCTGCCGGTAGCGGGGTTGGCGGCGCAGCATGCCGGATTGATCGCGGTGGTCTCGCGCTCGGGAAACCCGGCAGCCGCGGCGACGGTCATTCACCGTCAGATCACCGGTTCGGTAGGACCGCACGCAGTAGTCATTGCGCCGGCGACGGCGGAACGCCCCGAAGAGCTCCCGGCGCGCTTCACCTCGGCGCTGCGCACGGCCCGCCTACTCACGGCATTGGGCAAGACCGACGGCGCGGTCACGACGGCGTCATATCTGCCGTACACCGTTCTGTTCGGCGAAAATCCGGAATCACTTCATCAGTTCATCGACGAAGTAATCGGCCCGGTACTCGCGTACGACCGCGACAAGGACACCGATCTCACCGCGACCCTTCGTGCCCTGGTACGCAACGACGGGAGCCCGACCAAGGCTGCCCGCGCACTCAACTATCACCCCAACACCGTCGTTCAGCGTCTCGACCGCATCCGTACGCTCCTCGGTCAATCGTGGCGGGAAGACGAGAACTTTTTCCGGGTGTCCATGGCGACGAGGCTCGACGAACTTCGGGACGTGGGAACCGAAGAGGCCGGAAGCGGCATCAACGACAGCGCCGATGGTGCATGACACTACAATTTCGACCGATCGATGTGTCGTGAGCACGTGGCCTGGCAAGCATCGACCTCCCTACTGTGAAGCGGAGCACAGAACCACTTCAGGAGGACGACCCCACGTGTCTATGAACAACCGGTCCATCAACAGCCGCATCGCCGATTTCCGGTCCTACGACGTCGCCGCACGACGCGCCGAGATCGTCCGCCAGACCGACCTGACCGAGGCAGACATCGCGGTCTACGACGCCGCCGACGGCCTCACCATCGACCAGGCCGATCGCATGGTCGAGAACGTCCTCGGCGTCATCGGCATCCCGGTCGGCGTGGCCACCAACTTCACGATCAACGGCACGGACTACCTGATCCCGCTCGCCACCGAGGAGCCGTCGGTGGTCGCAGCCGCAAGCAACGCTGCTCGCATCGCACGCGGACTCGGCGGCTTTCACGTCTCGAGTACCCCGCCGATCATGCAGGCCCAGATACAACTCGTCGACGTCGTGGATCCGGCAGCCGCCCGTATCCGACTCCTCGAGGCACGTGAAGAAATCATTGCACTCGCCAACGAACAGGACCCGAAGCTGGTCAGTGTCGGCGGTGGCGTGAAGGACATTTCGGTACGCATCGTTTCTTCGGACAAGGCCACCTACGTCGTCCTTCACCTTCACGTCGACGTACGAGATGCCATGGGCGCCAACGCCGTCAACACGATGGCCGAGGCAATCGCGGATCGAGTGGCCGAGATCGGCGGCGGACACGTCGTCCTGCGCATCCTCACCAACAAGGCCGATCTGCGGCTGACACGCGTTCGCGCCGTGTTCGATGCCGAATTGATCGGCGGCGCAGAGGTTGTGGACAACCTGATCCATGCCGCACGCTTGGCGGAGCTGGATCCCTACCGCGCCGCGACGCACAACAAGGGCATCATGAACGGCATCAGCGCCGTGGTGCTGGCGACCGGAAATGACACGCGCGCAGTCGAAGCCGGGTGCCACTCCCATGCAGTCAACGCCGACGGAATCTACTCGTCGCTCTCGCATTTCGAGAAGAATGCCGACGGAAACATCGTCGGCACCCTCGAACTGCCCATGCCGGTCGGCCTCGTCGGCGGGGCCACCAAAGTGCACCCCGTAGCGCAGGCCGCAATCAAGATGCTCGGCGTCGAGAGCGCCGAGGAACTCGCCGGCATCATCCTGGCAGTCGGCCTGGCGCAGAACCTGGCTGCGGTCCGCGTTCTGGCCAGTGAGGGTGTCCAGCGCGGACACATGGGGCTGCACGCCCGCAACATCGCTGCCACCGCCGGAGCGCAGAAGAACGAGATCGACGCCGTGGTGGCACGCCTGATCGCGGACAAGAGCATTCGCGTCGAGCATGCCGAGAAGGTTCTCGCCGAGGTCCGCGGCGGAAACTGACGACAATGACCGAAACAGTTGCAGGATCACCGGTGTGGAAGCCGGCGCCTCATCGAGTGCCGGCGCCGGGGCTGCCGACCTCGGTCCGGATCTACGAAGTCGGGCCACGCGACGGACTTCAAGCGGAAACAGCGGTGATCCCGACCGAGACGAAAGCCCAGTTCATCGAACGCCTGGTCGCGGCCGGCTCCCGCACTGTCGAATTGACGAGTTTCGTCTCACCTCGATGGATCCCGCAACTTGCGGACGCGGAAGAATTGATGGGTCGGCTGCACCTGCCGGACTCGGTACGTACGGTCGTTCTTGTCCCGAACCGCAAGGGTCTCGAGCGGGCCGTCGCCGCCGGAGCAAGCGAGGTTGCAGTATTCGTCAGCGCCACAAAGGAATTCGCGAAACGCAACCTCAATTCCACGGTGGACGGCGCGATCGCCGCGGCTGCCGAGGTCACTACGGCCGCCCGAGCCCTGGGACTTCCCGTCCGCGGCTACATCTCCATGTGCTTCGGCGACCCCTGGGAAGGCTCCGTGCCCGTCGAGCGTGTCGCCGACATCGCAAAGACCCTGATCGACAGCGGTGTCACGTCACTCTCACTCGGCGACACCATCGGCGTCGGCACACCTGGCCATGTGCTCGCTTTGCTCGGCGCCCTCCGAGAACGTGGCATCCCCACATCGCAGATCGCCATGCACTTTCACGACACCTACGGCCAGGCGCTGTCGAACGTCTATGCGTCGTTGACCGCTGGGGTATCCGAATTCGACAGTTCCGCAGGTGGTCTCGGACGGTGCCCGTATGCCAAGGGCGCGACCGGAAATCTCGCCACCGAGGATCTGGTGTGGATGCTCCACGGCCTCGGGATCGACACCGGCATCGACCTGGATTCGCTCACCGATACAAGCAGCTGGATGGCCGAACAGATCGGCCACTCGAGCCCGTCCCGAGTTGTCACCGCCCTCCGCGCAGCACGCACCTGACACCCGCAACGCAAGCCCCTCATCTCGCAAGCCCCTCCCTGTACGACCCCGCCATGCATGACACTGGAGAAGACTGATGTCACCACCGCAGCCGGCAACGACGCCGACCACCACAACCGAGCCGACCGAGCAGCAGACATACCTCGAGGTCTGGGGCGACACCGTCAACGGTCGACACCTCGCGATCTCCGTTGCAGTCGGCAGTGTCGTCGGCGCCTCGGCCCTTCTCGCGGCCCAGGTACTGTTCGAACGGGTCGTCAGCGAACCGTCGTTGGCCCAGGCGTACAGCCTTCTGGTCGGCATCGCGGCCTGCCTGCTCGCCGGCGTGGTCTGCGGAATCTTCATCAAGCCGAAGCGGATAGTCGCCTTGGCCGCCGCCGACGCGGAGTCGATCGACGGTGTCATCACGACGATGAGTGAACAGCGCCAGGGTCTGGGCACTCTCGCCGACATTCCGGAGCAGAGCCGACAGGAACTTCGCGAGCTGGGTCTGTACGACCACTTCGCCGCTGCCGAGGCCGAGCACGCACGGGTCTCGAACACACCGAAGGACGGTGGGCGCGCATGAGTTCGGTTCTGACCAACGAAATTCTGATTGCCGTTCTCTTCGGCATCATCGGTGCGGTCGCGTTCACGTTCATCGGATTGATCTCCGGCACGGACGAGACCGCCACGATCGCACCGCTGACTCTGCTCGTGATTCTGCTCGGCGCTCCCCCGGCGGCGGTCTTCACGTTCTTCCTCTCCGGTGCGATCGCCAAACACATGACGCACGCGGTGCCGACGATGCTGCTGGGCATTCCCGGCGACACGATGGCGATTCCACTCTTGCCGGAAGCGCAGATGATGCGCTCACTCGGCATCCCGCACATCGCACTCCGCAAGGCGATCTCGGGAGCAGTGATCTCGGCGTTCGTCGCTGTGCCGGTTGCCGTTTTGTTCGCGACCATCCTCGCGCCGTTCGCGGACACCGTTCAGTCGATAGCACCGTGGCTGTTCCTGGTCGCCGCCATCGGCATCGCCTACGCCTCACCAGGCCGCTGGGCCGGGGTTGTCGCCCTCGTTCCCTTCGTCATCTTGATCCTCGGCGCCCGCGCGTTGACGTCGAATTACGATGTGTCGCTGAACATCAGCTACTTCCTTGCGATCGCAGTCGGGCCGCTGATCGCGGACCTCGCATTGACCTTGGGCCCGTCGAGCCGTAAGGACATGGAACGCAGTGAACCCAAAACCGTTGCATTGGCCCCGGACATCAAAGGATGGAAGGGATACTTCCCCAATCCTCTGAAGGTCCTCGATCGCAAGCAGATCGGTTACACCGCCGCCGCTTCCACGGTGTCGAGCGCAACATTCGTCTTCAGCCCGGTCGCCATGACTGTTCTGATGGGTGAGCTGGTAGGTGCGCGGATCAAGAACGGCTATCACCGACTGACCACAATGGTCTCGGCGAAGAACGGTACGACGGAATCCACCTACATCGCGGAAACCCTCATCCCACTCGTCGCTTTCGGCCTTCCGCTCAGCCCGCTCGCGGCAGGCCCCGCAGCCCCTCTGTTCAACGCTCCACCGGTGTTCGAGACCAATCAGGAAACCGGAGTGATCAACAATCTCTCCACGTACCTGACGCAGTGGGAGTTCCTGCTCTACGGACTGCTCGCAGTGGTCACGGCAACGGTCATCGCATACCCGTTTGCCATGAACTACGCGTACCGCGCTGCGTCAGCGGTGGTCAAGCACATCAGTCACGAAGCTGTGATCGCGGTGTTCACGGGACTCGTCGTCGTCATCAGCATCTGGGAGGGCGGCGTCCTCGGGCTTCTGATCACCGTGACGGTCGGCCTGGTCGGTGGCCTTCTCGGGCGCCTGTTCAAGATTCACGGCGGAGTTCTGTTCATGGGTTACTACGTAGCGCTGTTCAGTGTTCCTGCCCTGATCAATCTGTTCTGAATCGGTCGACTCCACCACCACGTGCGGACCCGCAACAAACTGCGGGTCCGCACGTATTTCTTCAGCTACCGACCGTGAGCGCCACGGTTCGATTGCGGTCCAACTTCTTCGCTCGATACAACGCCTCGTCAGCGCAATCGACCAATTGCGTCAGGTCTGCGTCGCCGTGGGGTGAACACGCGACACCGATGCTGACCGTCGGCCCGAATTCACCCAATACTGCCGACGAATTCTCCGCTTGCGCGCGTCGAATCATCTCGGCTGTTTCGGTCGCACCCTCGAGATCGACACCGGCCATCAGTACGACGAACTCCTCGCCGCCCAATCGGGCGAAGAGATGCTTGTCATCGAGGTGCCGCCGCACCTGATCGGCAAAACTCACCAACGCCGTATCGCCGGCACGATGACCGAGGTTGTCGTTCACCATCTTGAAGTGATCCAGATCCATCATCAGGACGCTGACCGGACGTCCAGAGTGGCGACGCGGATCGGTCGCACCCGTCACGCTGCCGCCTCGCCGCAAGAATTCGTCCCGGCGCAACGCACCGGTGAGATCGTCGTGGGTGACGGCCTGGGTGAGTGCCTCGAGCGCGCGGCGACGCTCGAGGATCACGCAGGCCACCGCGATCGGCGCTACCGCCAGCAGCGACAATCCGATCTGGACCGACGCGCTGACCGGCGAGACGCCCTCGCTGGACAATCCGAGATGGCCGTCGGCCGTCAGTACCAACGTCCAGGCAGTTGACACAGCTGTGAGCACCGACGTGACAAATACATTGGTGAGCAAGGCTGCAGTCACCAGCGCCGGCATGGCAAACGCGATCGCTCCGGCACCGCCTATCACCCACTCCAAGATGATGCAGACGGCCAGCAGCGCCGTCGGAACGAATGATCGACGCACAAGCGTGGCAACAGCTTTCGGTTCTCGATCCATTCGTCGAAGCGAAGGGAATGTCAGCACCAAGGGGACGATGGTCATGTAGTTGACGAACTCACTCGAGAACCAGAGCAACCAGCCGTCCCACCACTGCCCGCCGAACAGCACGCGGTTCGCGATACCGCCCACGAGCGCCGCCATCGACGCGGCGGCGACAGTCATCGACACGAGATAGCCGACGGACTGAATACTGGTCAGTCGACGGTCCTCACTGTCGACCCAGCGAAAGGCGTAGAAGCCGCTCGCAACCCCGACGATGTTGGCCGCGTTGAGCCACACCGTGGACTCCCATGCCCCACCGGTGATCAGGTCGGCTCCGACATAACCGACTACGACGCAGATCCAGGTGAGCAGTGTGGCGGAACGCGGCGACCGAAAGAGGATCCCGAGTAGCAGCGCGTTGGCCGGCCAGAAGACTGCAAGCGTGCCCGGCAGACGGCTCAGAATTCCGACCAGGCACGAGACGAAGACGACTACGCCGATAAGCAGTGCGCGACGTACGGCCGATGACGACAACGACTTTTCGACCGTGCTCACCACCTACATTCGACTGACCTACTCACAATTCGACAACCACTGTCGGTGACCAAGGCGCCCCGGATGCAGGGTCGCCGCAAGACACCCGTCGAAATATACCGACCGGAATCGTACGCGAGGGACGTCGAAACCCGAGGCGCCCCACTGTGCCTTGGCTATCGATGCGGACAAATCGGATGTTACGTCGTCAGTTGGTCAAATGAAGTTCACCAAGCGTGATCGAAGCGGTGCGAGCAAACTCTCGGACACTCGCGCCTCCACTTCCGGCAGGCATTACCCCGAGAAGGGGAACACCGCTGACCGAAACCAGATCCTCGCGATTGCATCTCTCGGCGAGGTCCGGTTCCTGCGGCCACGAACCGATCACCAACCCGGCGCAGTCCACGCCGGATGCACGTAGGGCTTCCACGGTCAGTGCGGTGTGATTGAGCGTGCCCAGGCCGGACGCAACCACCAGCACCACTGGCACCGCCAGAGCCGCGGCAAGATCGCGAGCGGTGAACCCGTCGACGCCCAAGCGGACCAGCAAGCCGCCGGCGCCTTCGATCAGGGTCAAGTCGTGGGTGGTGTCCAGGTCGCGAGCAACTCGGACTACTTCGTCGAGCGCCAACAACGGCAGACCACTTCGACGGGCAGCAGTATCCGGCGCCAAAGGTTCGGGATACCGCGCCAACTCGACCAGCGTCACGCCGCCGCCGGTCAGACGCTCGATCTCGGCCAGATCACCCGCACCGTCCACGTCGACGCCGGTCTGGGCCGGTTTGAGCACTGCAACCGACTTGCCCGACTGCAAGGCCACCGACGCCAATGCAGCTGTCACCACTGTTTTTCCGACGTCGGTCGACGTTCCGGTCACCAGGAAAATGCTCATGCTCGGGCTCCGGCCAATACTTCGCGCAGTACGAGAACGATCTGCTCCATCTCGGATGCGGACAGCGTCGCTCGTGCGGTCAGACGCAGCCGTGACGTTCCTTCCGGAACCGACGGCGGGCGGAAGCAACCGACATGCAACCCCTGATCCCGGCACGCCGACGCGGCATCGAACGCCCGCTGCGGATCACCGAGAACGACTGAGACGACAGCAGATTCAGGCGACGGAGCACCGGTGACGTCCGCCAACTCGGATGCCCGGGCCAGGACGTCGAGCGCTCGCGTCGGCTCACGCTGGAGTACGGCGAGTGCAGCCCTGGCCGCGCCTACGGCGGCCGGTGCGAGCCCGGTGTCGAAGATGAACGTTCTTGCCGCGTCGATGAGATGCGCGCGGATCTTGTTGTCACCGAGCACAACTCCGCCCTGGCTGGCGAGCGACTTGGACAGTGTTGCCGTCACGACGACGTCGGGTTCACCGGCCAGGCCCGACTCGTGGACGAGTCCACGTCCACCGGCACCGCGCACACCGATGCCATGCGCCTCGTCGACCAACAGGATCGCCCCGTACTCGCGGCACACCTGATGCATCTGCCGCAGTGGCGCGAGGTCTCCGTCGGCACTGAAGACCGAATCGGTGACGACCAGCGCTCGCTCTTCCACTCTGCTGCGCAACGTGTCGGCGAGAAAGCCCACGTCCGAATGCGGAGCAACGGCAACCCGAGCACGTGACAGGCGGCAGGCATCCACCAGCGAGGCATGCGATCCCGCATCGGAGACGATCAACGACCCTGGACCCGAGAGCGCCGTCACCGCGCCGAGATTGGCTGTGTAACCGGAGGAGAAGACAAGTCCGGAGTCCGCCCCGACGAACTCGGCCAGTTCGACTTCGAGCAGTTCGTGTTCGGTGGTGGTGCCGGTGACCAGACGCGAGCCCGTGGCGCCCGCGCCCCAACGGCGCAGAGCCGCCGCGGCACCCTCGATCACATCGGGGTGCCGCACGAGTCCGAGGTAATCGTTCGACGCCAGGTCGATCAACGGGGAGTCGACCGTGCGAGGACGGAGTTCGCGACGCAGTCCGGCGGCCCTGCGGTCCGCTTCGACGGCCGTCAGCCAATTCAGCGAGGTGTTCACTTTTCCGACCATACTTGAACACCGTTCAACTCAATGGTTAGGGTGCATCCGTGCTCACAACCGGACTTGATCCCCATGACGTCTCCGCCATCGATGCCGATGTCCTCTGGCATCCGTACGGATCGTTTCCCGCGTCGACTCGTCCGCTGATCGTCGACTCTGCGCAGGGGGCTACCCTGACGCTCTCCGACGGCCGCCGATTGGTCGACGGGATGAGCTCGTGGTGGGCCGCCATTCACGGCTACCGCAATCCCGTGCTCGACACCGCCGCCGCACGGCAGCTCGGCAAGATGAGCCATGTCATGTTCGGCGGACTGACGCACGAACCCGCCGCTCGCCTCGGGCGACTGCTCGTCGACATCACACCACCTCACCTCGACAAGGTGTTCCTCTCCGACTCCGGTTCGGTGGCCGTCGAAGTCGCAGTGAAGATGTGCCTGCAGTACTGGCGGAGCCTCGGAAAGCCGTCGAAGAATCGTTTGATGACCTGGCGCGGCGGATACCACGGTGACACCTTCACCCCCATGAGCGTCTGCGATCCCGACGGCGGCATGCATACTCTCTGGACCGACGTCCTGCGCCCTCAGGTCTTCGCGCAGGCTCCCCCGGCGGGCTATCTCCCCGAATACGTGCAGGAGTTGGAATCGCTCTTGGCCGAGCATCACGAGGACCTCGCAGCGGTGATCGTGGAACCGGTGGTCCAAGGCGCCGGCGGAATGCGTTTCCACGATCCCGCGTACCTGATCGACCTGCGTAACCTCTGCGACAAGTACCAAGTCCTCCTGGTCTTCGACGAGATCGCGACCGGATTCGGACGCACTGGAGAACTGTTCGCCGCCGATCACGCCGGCGTCAGTCCCGACGTCATGTGCGTCGGCAAGGCACTGACCGGCGGGTACATGAGTCTGGCGGCAACGCTGTGCACCACGGAGATCGCGGAGACCATCACTGCCGGTGAGGGCGGCGGGCTGATGCACGGCCCCACCTTCATGGGCAATCCACTCGCGTGCGCCGTCGCGGTGGCGTCGACCGAACTTCTGCTTGCGATGGACTGGCGGCGTGACGTCGCAACCCTCGAACGTGGCCTCGCTCGAGGCCTCGCCGAAGCCGTCACAATTCCCGGGGTCGTCGACGTCCGCGTCAAAGGCGGAATCGGAGTGATCGAACTCGAACAGCCGGTCGACATGCAGAGCGCGACCGATGCAGCCGTCGACGCCGGCGTCTGGCTCCGGCCGTTCCGCAACCTCGTATACGCGATGCCTCCGTACCTGTGTTCGGAGGCAGAGGTGGAACAGATCACAGCCGGAATGCTTGCAACCGCCCGCAGCCAGGCGAAACGGTGATCGGCACCGTAGACAGTCGACGAGATTCGATCGGCTGCACCCGATAGGGTCTGATTCATGGATCAACCGCCGAGCGAGACCTCAGCCACTCCCATCCCGGTATGGCCTGGCAGTGCGTACCCACTCGGTGCCACCTACGACGGCGCGGGGACCAATTTCTCGCTCTTCTCCGAGGTCGCCGAGGCCGTCGAGCTGTGCCTGATCGCCAAGGACGGAACCGAAACCCGCATTCGGATGGACGAGGTCGACGGTTACGTCTGGCATGCGTACCTTCCGTCGGTATCCCCCGGCCAGCGATACGGCTACCGCGTACACGGGCCGTACGATCCGGCTGCAGGTCTGCGATGCGATCCGAGCAAGCTCCTGCTGGACCCGTACGGAAAAGCGTTCGACGGAGACTTCGACGGAGACCGTTCGCTGTTCTCGTACGACGTCGAATCGGCGGCGGACCCCGAACCTTCAGAAGACGACGAATCTCCCGCCGTGGAGCCGCAAGAGGCTCCCGCCGTGGAGCCGCAAGAGGCTATCGACGAAACGAGTTCGGAAGCCGAATCGGACGAGGTGGGCCTCGAAGACGACTCGCCCACGGGCGATCAGGAATCGGACGAGATCCTCGAGCCCGAACCCTTCGAGCCGGAACCACTCGTCGACGAACCCGCCACCATCCCTTTCCCCCAACATGATTCGCTCGGCCATACGATGTCGACCGTCGTCATCAACCCGTTCTTCGATTGGGCGTCCGACCACTCGCCGAAGCGTCCGTATCACGAGACGGTCATCTACGAAGCGCACGTCAAGGGTATGACCGCGACGCATCCCGGAGTTCCGGAGGAATTGCGCGGCACGTACGCGGGGCTCGCTCATCCGGTGATCATCGAGCACCTCACCGATCTGGGTGTCACGGCGATCGAACTGATGCCGGTCCACCAGTTCATGCACGATCAGGTGCTTCTCGACCAAGGTCTGCGAAACTACTGGGGTTACAACACCTTCGGCTTTCTCGCTCCACACACCGACTACTCCTCGGCCACGAAACCCGATGCGGCCGTAGCGGAATTCAAAGCCATGGTGCGCAGCTTCCACCAGGCGGGTATCGAAGTGATCCTCGACGTGGTCTACAACCACACCGCCGAGGGCAATCACATGGGGCCGACCATCAGCTTCCGCGGAATCGACAATGCCGCCTACTACCGCCTGGTCGACGGCGACGAAGAGCACTACATGGACTACACCGGAACGGGCAACAGCCTCAACGCCCGTCATCCGCATACGCTGCAATTGATCATGGACTCTCTGCGGTACTGGGTCACGGAGATGCACGTCGACGGTTTCCGCTTCGACCTCGCCTCGACACTCGCCCGTGAACTGCACGACGTGGACCGCCTTTCGGCCTTCTTCGATCTCGTGCAACAGGATCCGATCGTCAGTCAGGTGAAGCTGATCGCCGAACCGTGGGACGTCGGCGAAGGCGGTTACCAGGTCGGCAACTTCCCCGGCCTGTGGACCGAATGGAACGGCAAATACCGCGACACCGTCCGCGACTACTGGCGTGGTGAGCCGGCAACGCTGGGGGAGTTCGCCTCCCGTCTCACCGGATCCTCTGATCTCTACGAGGCCACCGGACGTCGCCCTGGCGCGAGCATCAACTTCGTCATCGCTCACGACGGTTTTACCCTGCACGACCTCGTCTCGTACAACGAGAAGCACAACGAAGCCAACGGTGAGAACAACAACGACGGCGAATCGCACAACCGATCGTGGAACTGCGGAGTCGAAGGCCCCACCGACGACCCGGAAATCCTCGAACTGCGTGGCCGTCAGAGCCGGAACATACTGGCTACGCTGATGCTCAGCCAGGGCACCCCGATGCTTGCTCACGGCGACGAGATGGGCCGAACTCAGCAGGGTAACAACAACGTTTACTGCCAGGATTCGGAACTGTCATGGATGGATTGGACTCTCGCGGAAACCAACGCCGACCTCGTCGAGTTCACCAAGCGCGCAATTGCCTTGCGCGCCAAGAACCCGGTCTTCCGGCGTCGTCGATTCTTCGAGGGGCGACCTATTCGAAGCGGCGATCAGAGTCGCGACATCGCCTGGCTCACGCCGTCTGGCGAAGAGATGACTCCGGCCGACTGGGACAGCGGTTTCGGCAAGTCGTTGGCTGTCTTTCTCAACGGTGACGCGATCCCGGAACCGAACTACCGTGGCGAGCGCGTCACCGGAGATTCGTTCCTTCTCTGCTTCAACGCCCACTACGAAGATCTCGAATTCTCCACCCCCAACGCGGACTACGCCTCGGAGTGGACCGTCGTACTCGACACCTCGGTCCCCACCGGTGAGAGCGATACCGTGATCAAAGCCGGAACAACATTGGATGTAAAAGCGCGAGCATTGACGGTACTTCGCAGAACCGCTTGAGGGAGACGTGCACATGGCCCCGATAACCAGCACCTACAGACTGCAGTTGCGACCGGATGCATTCACTCTTCGTGATGCGGCCGCACAGGTGGACTACTTCGAGGCATTGGGGGTCTCACATCTCTATCTCTCCCCCATCCTCACTGCGACGTCCGGATCGACGCACGGCTACGACGTCACCGATCCGACAACCGTGTCCGAAGGACTTGGTGGCCGCGAGGCCCTGGTGGAGCTCTCGCGCGCCGTTCGATCACGTGGGATGGGCCTGATCGTCGATCTGGTCCCCAACCACGTCGGTGTCGCCAAACCTCGCGAAAATGCTTGGTGGTGGGACGTTCTCACGCACGGGCAGTCGTCGGAGTACGCGCATTTCTTCGACGTCGATTGGGCCGAGGACAACGGAGCCAACGGCGCCGACGGCAAACTCTCACTCCCGGTACTGGGTAGCCCGGACGATCTCGACGCACTGACTGTCGAGAAAGATGGCGAGGAAACACTTCTCGCGTTCTACGAGCACCGCTTCCCCATCGCTGCCGGTACTGAATTCGGATCTCCACAGGAGGTGCACTCCAGGCAGTCGTACCGACTCGTACCGTGGAACGCCGGGATCGTCAACTACCGACGGTTCTTTGCCGTCAACGAACTCGCTGCGCTGCGCCAGGAGGACCCCCAAGTCTTCGAACTCTGCCATCGGCAAGTGAAGTCGTGGGTCGACGAAGGACTGATCGACGGCGTTCGCATCGATCATCCGGACGGACTCGCGAATCCGGCGGAATATCTCGGGCGCCTGCGAGAACTGATCGGACCAGATCAGTGGCTCGTGATCGAAAAGATCCTCGGCCATACGGAACCACTCGATCCGATGCTCCCGATCGACGGCACCACCGGATACGACGCCCTCAATCAGCTGGGCGGCATTTTCGTCGATCCCGCCGCCGAACTCGAATTGACCGAACTCTCGGCAGATCTGACCGGCGACGACGGGGACAGTACGTGGTTGCATCACACCGAACGTCAGTTCAAACGCGACACCGGGCGCGGTGACCTGGCACCGGAGGTTCGCAGGCTCGTACGTGCAATCCGACGCGAAACCGGAAGTCGTTGCAGTGAGACCGAACTGAACGACGCAGTTGTCGTCGCGATCGCTCGGATGCCGGTGTACCGATCCGACTACAGTCCCCTCGCCGGTTTGGCCGCTCGGATCGTCGGCGACATGCACGAATTGGCTCCCGGACATGAACCATCGTTCAACGTGTTGGCGCAATCCCTGGTGAACAGCGGTGAAGCCTCAGTTCGCTTCCAGCAGGTGTGTGGCGCTGTCATGGCCAAGTCCGTCGAAGATCGACTCTTCTATCGGACGGCGCGCCTGGTCTCACGTCAGGAAGTCGGCGGCAACCCGGCATCGCTTGCCGTCTCCGTCGCCGAATTCCATCTCCACAACGCGGACCGAGCGAAGCGGTGGCCGCGCGCGATGACGAGTCTGTCCACTCACGACACCAAACGCGGCGAGGACGTGCGGGCACGGATCGGTGTTGTGTCTCAGGTGCCGACGCTGTGGGCCCGGCTGATTCGCGAGTGGGAAGACGTGTGCCCCAGCCCTGATCCGCTTACCGGATTGTTCTTGTGGCAGAACATCATCGGTGTGTGGCCGGCGGACGGCCGCTCGGCAGCCTCGGTTCCAGAGCTGCGCGAGCGTTTGCACGCCTATGCGGAGAAAGCCGTCCGCGAGTCCGGCGCCAGAACTTCCTGGAACGATCCGGACGTCGACTTCGAGTCGGCAGTGCACCGCTGGATCGACGAGGTGATCGACGGCCCAGTCGGTGATTCGGTCAGCGAATTCGTCGGCAGGATCGCGCGTCACGGCTGGTCGGACTCTCTGGGCCAAAAGCTGCTCCAACTTCTCGGGCCCGGCGTTCCCGACGTCTACCAGGGCACTGAGCTGTGGGAGGACTCGTTGGTCGATCCGGACAACCGGCGGCTTGTCGACTACGGAACGAGGCGATCACTGCTCGATTCCGGCGCCGCGCCGATCGACGCAACAGGAACCGCAAAGTTGCACCTCGTTCGCACGGCACTGACACTGCGGCGGGAGAACCCCTCGTGGTTCGATCACGGTGAGTACCGGCCGGTCTTCGCTTCAGGTTCCGGATCCGGTCATCTGGTCGGCTTCTCGCGCGGCCCGGCAGGTGATCCGCCCATGGTCGTCGCTCTGGCGACGCGACATTCGCTCAGACTCTCGTCGCACGGTTGGAGAGATACGCGAGTGGACCTGCCAGATGGCGAATGGGTCGACGCACTGAGCGGACAACCCGTCTTGTCTTCGGATGCGCGGGACATCTTCGCTGCCGGGCCATGTGCCCTGTTGACCAGGGTGCGCTGAGCGGTTTCCGCTGACTGGGCATTCACCCCCGAAAAGAACTTCGTCGCGCTAACTTCCGAAGAGCAGATCATCACCACTAGTCGGAGGTTTGAGCATGGCCGCCAGTCGATTCACCGGAAAAGTTGCCTTCATCACCGGAGCCGCCCGTGGTCAGGGGCGCGCCGAAGCTGTCCGGCTGGCAGAAGAGGGCGCAGACATCATCGCCGTCGACGCGTGTGTTCAATTCGAATCCACCTCGTATGCCGGCGCCACCGACGACGACCTGGCCGAGACAGTCGAACTGGTCAAGGCCCTGGACCGTCGAATTGTCGCTACCAAGACCGACGTTCGCGACTTCTCTGCGCTGTCCGCGGCGCTAGCGGCCGGCATCGACGAATTGGGGCGACTTGACGTCGTCGTCGCGAACGCCGGAATCTGTTCTGCCAACATGTCCTGGGAAATCACGCCCGAGCAGTGGCAGGAAACGCTCGACGTCAACCTGACCGGCGTCTTCCACACCGCCAAGGCAGCGATCCCGCACCTGATCAAGCAAGGCACCGGTGGCTCGATCATCTTCACCAGCTCCGTCGCCGGCCTGCGCGGCCTCCCCTTCCTCGGCCATTACGTCGCGAGCAAACACGGCATCACCGGTCTGGCCAAGACGATGGCCTCGGAGTTGGGGCAGTACAACATTCGGGTCAACACCATCCACCCACACGGCGTGGAAACCGGAATGCAGATGACGGACATGCGGCCGCTCATCGACGCCAACGCCCACACACTCGGTCCGATCTTCATGCAGACCTTGCCCGACCCGGTCAGCCAGCCGGAGGACATCGCCGCCGCCGTCGCGTTCCTCGGTTCCGACGAGGCCCATCACATCACCGGCATCGCGATGCCGCTCGATCTGGGCACCCTGATCCGCTGATCGAATCTTCTCGAGTTTTTCCCGTCCTCGGGGAATATCGCTTCCCCGAGGACGGTTGCGCGAGACATGACCAAAACTGTTGTAGCGCAGACGTACGGCACGCCCGAGGTCCTGAAGCTGGTGGACGTCGATTTACCGGCACCGAAATCAGGTGAAGTCCTGGTCGACGTGAAGGCGATCGGCGTCAATCCCTTCGACTTCAAGCTCTACAGCGGCGCTTTCGGCACCGACCCCGAGAAACTTCCCATCCGCCTCGGCGGCGAGGCAGCGGGCGTCGTCTCGGCCGTCGGCGACGGCGTCACAAATGTGAACGTCGGCGACGAAGTGATCGTCAGCCCCGGCAACGGCCTCTACTCCGAACAAGTAGTCGTGCCGGTCTCCTCTGTCACCGCGAAGCCCGCAGGCATCAGCTGGGAACAGGCAGCCGGCCTCCTTCTGGTCGGCGGAACTGCAGTCGACGCCCTCGACACCATTCGGGTCGGCTCCGGCGACACCGTTCTCATCCACGGCGCGTCCGGCGGCGTCGGCGCGATCGCTGTTCAGCTGGCAGTTGGTCGCGGAGCTACGGTGATCGGCACCGCGGGAGCCTCGAATCAGGATTACGTGCGCTCGCTCGGCGCCACGCCTGTGCTCTACGGCCACGGCCTCGAAGCGCGTGTTCGTGAACTCGCGCCGAACGGCGTCGACGCCGCCTTCGACACCGCCGGAACAGATGAAGCCGTCGATACTTCGCTGGCTTTGGTCTCCGACAAGAGTCGCATCGTCACCATCGTCGCGTTCGGACGCGCCCAGACCGACGGCTTCGCGTCCGTCGGCGGAGGCAATCCGGCAAGTGCGGAAGCGCGTTTGAAGGCTCGATCCGAACTGGTCGAACAAGCCGGTTCCGGACATCTCACCGTGAAGATCGCCAAGACTTTCCCACTAACGGACGTCGCGCTCGCTCACACCGAGTTGCAGAGTTCGCACCCCGCGGGAAAGTTCATCCTCGTTCCGTGACCTTCAGCTCTGTCTTGCCTAGGCCTTAGGGGCGAGTGGAACCAACAGGGTGGTGCCGAACGCGACGAGCACCGATTCGCCTTCGCGTTCGGCATGTACCTCGGCAGTGACGAACACCTGCTTGCGCCCGGCCTTGACCGAGCGCGCCGTAGCGACAAATGCGGTTCCGACGCCCGGACTCACGAAATTGACCGCGCAGTTGGACGCCGCCACGACACCTACCTGGGTGAAGGCAGCAAATCCGCACGCGGTGTCGACGAGTCCCGCCACGAGCGCAGCGTGCAGGTGTCCCGAGTACTGGCCCAGATCCTCACGCCATTCGAGCCGCAGACAAACGCGACCCGGTTCGGCCTCCGTGACTTCGAATCCGGCCCACCGGTTGAAGGCCGCCGAGGCGTTGACCGCGCGCAACTGTTCGAGCATTTCAGAATTTCCCATGTAGACCAGTCTACATAGATTGTGGTGGATCGCTGGGGTGTTTAAGCTCCAACTCGTGGCGACTCCCCCGAAACACCGCGAAGCACTCGTACGAGCTGCGGCCGATCTGTTTCGCCGCCAGGGGTATGCGGCAACGGGCCTCAACGAGATCCTCAAGTCGAGCGGGGCGCCGAAAGGTTCGCTGTACCACTACTTTCCCGGCGGCAAAGAGCAGATCGGCGAAGAGGTCGTCCGCGTCGGCGGGCAGTTGGTCACCGACACCCTGACCGAACTCGCCGACAGCCAATCGGACGCCGGGTCGCTGCTGCGCGAGTACGCGCGGTTGCTCGCCGGATGGGTGAGCGATTCGGATTTCCACGAAGGCTCGCCGATCACGACGGTGTTGTTGGAACTTGCCCCCGATTCGGAGAGCGTGACAGCCGCCGGACAGGCGGTGTATCGACAGTGGACTTCGCTACTGCGCGACACACTGATCGCGTCCGGGGTCGGACGTGCGCGAGCGGAACGGCTTGCCGTCCTGGCAGTGTCCGCGCTCGAGGGCTCGCTGGTGCGGGCTCGCGTCGAACGATCCGGTCAGCCGATTCTCGATTCCCTCGGCGAGGTCGCCGACGTGTTCGACGGAGCAATCGCCGCGGCGCACTCTCACTGAGCGAACGCGACCTGAGCGAACGGCACTCTCGGTCTCATGAAGGCGCCGAAAGGTACGTTCGCTCGGAATCGGAGGGTGGCTCAGTCGGCTTCCGGGCGCCACCTCGAGCACCACCGCGGGCCGCGCCGATCCCTGCGACGACGACGCACGCGATACCTGCCACGGCCAGAACACTCGGAACCTGTTGCAGCACAACCAGACCGATAAGCTGCGCGAAAGCAGGCTCGAGACTCATCAGCGTGCCGAACGCCGCCGTGGACAGCCTTCGCAACGAGACCATCTCCAGAACGAACGGCACGACGGGCAGCAAGATCGCGAGTCCGAGGCCCACGAGAATCAGATGCGGAGTCAGCCGCCCGATAGCCGAGTGGCCTACGGCAATTGTCGCGGCCAACCCGGCTACCGCCATCGACACCGCCAGCCCGTTGATACCGGCAACCTCGTCGCCGACGCGCTGGGTGAGCAGTATGTACATCGCCCAGCAGAGCGCCGCACCGAGTGCGTACGCCACACCGACCAGATCGACTGTCCCGGCCCACGGTTCGGTGAGAAGCACGACGCCCACGCCTGCCAGAACCGGCCACAGAACGCGGCCACGCCCCCGGAGCAAAGCAACCGTCAGCGGACCCAAGAATTCCAATGCGCTTGCTGTTCCCAGCGGAAGGCGCTCCACCGCTGCCATGAACAGGAGCGTCATGCCTGCGGTGACCACACCCAGAACCACGCAAGCCAGAAACGCCTTGCGAGTGAACGCCGAAGGGCGGGGCCTGACGATGATCAGAAGAATGATGCCTGCCCAGGCGAGTCGTAGCCACGCCGCTCCGTCTGCGCCGAGCTGATCGATCAGGCCCACCGACACGGCGAGCCCGAGCTGCACGCACAACATCGCCAAAACAGCCAGGCCCACTCCGGCCCGCGCTTTCGTATCCATAGCTGAATTGAACGGGAGGCCAACCGTTCGTGTCCACGCGATTTTGACCTACATTATGTTCACGATTAGTGAATGATCGAAGGATGGAAACCCGTCGACTCCATCTCCTCCTCGAACTCTCCCGCTTGGGTTCGATGCGTGCGGTCGCCGAAGCGCACAACCTCACGACGTCGACAGTGTCCCAACAACTCGCGGCCTTGACCGCGGAGACCGGTACCGCACTGATCGAGCCCGACGGTCGCCGGGTGCGGCTGACGCCGGCCGGTCAACGACTGGCCGATCATGCCGTCACCATCCTGGCAGCCGTCGATGCAGCTCGCCTGGACCTCGATCCGGACGCGGAACCGGTGGGGACCCTGCGAGTCGGCGGATTCGCAACTGCGATCAGAACCGCGATGCTCCCCGTCGCTCGAAGCCTGCAACGCAGTCACCCGCAGGTGGACGTGATGATCTACGAATACGAACCCGTGGAGGCTTTTGCACTCCTCGAACGCGACGATCTAGACCTCGCACTGACGTACGACTACAACCTTGCCCCCGCGTCGCCGAGCCCACTACTCGAAGCAATTCCGCTCTGGTCGACGCCATGGGGACTGTGTGTTCCCGACGACGCCAAAGCTCCCGACAAGTCCACAGAATCCGGAATCGATCTCCGCGCCTTCGCCGACACGTCATGGATAGTGAACTCACGCAACACGGCAGACGAGCGCGCTGTGCGAACCCTCGCGTCGCTGGCCGGGTTCACCCCTCGGATCACTCACCAGATCGACAGTCTCGACTTGGTCGAACTCTTGATCCTCAGTGGTTACGGCGTGGGGCTGATGCCGCTCGAACGCAAGACTCGCGAAGGCGTGCGCGTCGAACCACTCGTCGATCCGCCCGTCATCCTCACTGCCTATGCGGTGACGCGTCGCGGCCGATCGTCGTGGCCGCCGCTTCGGCTCGTGTTGGACCGACTCACGGCCTACCGATAACTCACATCCGATCAGCGTCGCCGTCGCGGCGCTGCTGCTTGGCAATTCGACGCTGCTCTTCCGCCCGTTCGCGGCACTGACGCAAGAAGGCTTCGTCCGCCGCCGGATCCTGCGCAACGGCACGTCCCGGGCGCTCGTATTCGCCGTACCCGGTTGGGCCGACGTATCCGCGGGGCGCGTTCTGTCCGCGCCCGACCACCAGCCACAGAACCGATCCCAAAGTAGGAAGGAAGATGATGATCAGAATCCAGACGACCTTGGGTAGGTACTGGATGTAGGCGTCATCTCTCGTGATGGCGTCGACGATGCAGAAAATCCACAGCAACATCGTGATGAGGCCGAACAAGGCATAGGGCACGCTGGCGATTCCTCCCGAGAATAAAAAACCCTCGCCATGCTAACGAAAACAGACCAATTAGTACATTAGATTCTGGCGAATGTTGAACTCGAGCCATCCTCGGTACGCATCGACGTCCCATCCACTGACCCGACGCAATTGCTGATGAAGCTGCGGCGAGACGAAAGCGGCAAGTATGCCCGCGGCTTTCATGAGCGAAATCTCAGGCCTCAACAAGCCATGCTCGGAGAGACCCTCGGCTATCGACATCGCATTGACGGCCGACTGATCCGACGACTCCTCGGATAGTCGACGCATGTCGGCATCCGCACCCGAGGATTCGACCGCGACCATCATCAGAGCGCCGGCACTTTCGAGCAGTCCGATGCCCTGAGCCACGATCTGGGAGACGATCCGGCGAACGTCATCGGGGTCCGAGGCCAGGTTCGGCGCGCCGAGTGGAACCTCTTCGGCATCGAGCGCCGCAGCGAGGGCCGCTTCGAAGATCTCGAGTTTCCCGCCAGGGAAGGCTGTGAACACCGTCCGATCGGCGACGCCGGCCGAGGCGGCAATCTGCTTGACGGTGGCACTGACATACCCGTCTCGAATAAACAAGGCCGTCGCCGCATCACGAATGAGTTCACGCGTTCGCTGCGCGGAAGCTTCACGCACGCGGGAGTGGTACTGGCGTCTGCCCTCCATTGCGCACACTTTAGCCGCATTCGATGCAACGACCATGCATGGAAAGAATCGTGCAGCTCAGGAGCCTTTTCCGGGGTGATCTATCCAGCCGTCGCTACCGGGAAACACCAACGCCTCGTGGCCGTTGTCGTACCTGACCAGATACGGAGGACCGCCGTCCTCGCCGTGCACCTCGAGAACCTCGGCAGTTACCTCCGCCTGCCCCACCACGCGCCCCTGGACGTGGAGACGGTCACCCACTTCGGCATGCATCACTCCTCCTCGCTGCCCGCTCGCGCAGGCGCAGACCAACCACTGACGTTGTTCCCGCCATGCCGACTCGGAAACCCTGGGGCGAGTTGCCGTCGTGAGAAATCGCATATTCACCGAAGGTGACAGCGACGGGTGAACAGTGGTTCACTCATGGGTGAATTTCCGTTCACCATCGCCGCGTGAAGGACCGTCTCTTGGCATTGCACTCGTCTCCGACCACTCGCCGTTCAAGTCGGCTCATTACCGCAATTCTCTGTCTTTCCGGCACCGTGGTCGCGCTGCAACAAACGATGGTCATTCCGTTGTTGCCCGATTTCCCGAAGATCCTCGGCGTCAGCGCTGACGACGCCTCCTGGCTCGTCACCGTCACGCTCCTCACGAGTGCCGTCGCCACTCCGATCGTCTCCCGCCTGGCAGACATGTTCGGAAAACGACGCATGATGCTGATCTCGATGACGATGATCGTGGTCGGATCACTGGTCGCGGCGATCGGCGGCAATTTTGTCGCCCTGCTCATCGGACGTGGTCTCCAAGGCTTCGCGATCTCGATGATCCCCGTCGGAATCAGCATCATGCGCGACGAACTGCCCAAGGAGAAGGTGGCGTCGGCAACAGCGTTGATGAGTGCCACTCTCGGAATCGGCAGCGCACTCGGGCTCCCCCTGTCCGGGTTGATCTTCGAGCATCTGGGCTGGCCCGCCATCTTCTGGCTCTCGGCGATCGTGGGCGTCCTGCTGATCATCGCGGTAGCCGTCGTCGTCCCGGAATCGAGTGTTCGTACCCGCGGCAAATTCGACTTCCTGGGCGCGGTCATGCTCTCGACAGCACTCACGGCGATCCTCCTCGCCATCTCCAAGGGCGCCCGTTGGGGGTGGACGAGCGAACTGACATTGCTGATGTTCGTCATCGGGATCGTGACTCTCGCATTGTGGTTCCCTTACGAACTTCGCGTCACCCAGCCGATGGTCGATCTACGAACGTCGGCCAAGCGGCCTGTTCTGCTGACCAACGTCGCCTCGATCCTCGTCGGCTTCTCGATGTACGCGAACAACCTCTCCACCACCCAACAACTTCAGATGCCGAAGATCTCCGGCTACGGCTTCGAACTGGGCGTGATGGCGGCCGGACTGTGCATGATTCCGGCAGGCCTCGCGATGGTCTTCTTCGCGCCCGTCTCCGCGAACATCACGAAGCGATTCGGAGCCAAGATCACCCTGATCGTCGGCGGCACGGTGCTCGCGCTCGCCTACATCGCGCGAGTGTTCCTGACCGGTTCGATAGCACTGATCATCATCAGCGCGGCGGTGGTCAGCATCGGAACTGCAATCGCCTACTCCGCGATGCCGATGCTGATCATGCGATCGGTTCCGATTACCGAAACCGCGTCGGCAAACGGCCTCAATTCGCTGCTCCGCTCAGTCGGTACGTCCACGTCCAGCGCGGTGGTTGCCGCCATGCTCACTTCGATGGTTATCCCGTCCGGGCCGGGCGAGGGCCTTCCGTCGATCGACGCCTTCAAGAACATCTTCTGGCTGGCCGCCCTCGCCGCCGTGGCTGCTGCCGCTGCCGCTGCGTTCATTCCTCGCCGCGGCGCAAAACCGGAAGCGGCACTTCGCCCGGTGACCCCGGAAGGGTTCGAGCTTCCCGACGCCGCCGTGTCCGAAACGGAAATTGTGGTTGCCGGTCGTGTGGTCCGGGCCGACAGCCGACCGATCCGGCAGGCCGTTGTCACCGTGATGGACATGGAGGGGCGACCGATCGACTGGAGTCGCGCCGACAACGAAGGCAACTTCTCCCTCGCCCTACCCCGGCCCGGCCGGTACCTGGTGGTCACGAGCGCCGACGGTTGGTCCCCGAGATCACAGGTAATCAGCTTCGACAGCGCGCAATCGACGCACACCGTCGAACTCGGTGACCGCCTCACCATCTCCGGCAAGGTCGGAGTCGGCGGCCGAACGACCTCGGGAACCGTCGTCACGCTCACGAAACCGACCGGCGAATTCGTCGCATCCACGGTCACCGACGGAACCGGGCACTACGGAATCGCACTTCCCACATCCGGCCGGTACATCCTGACCGCGCTGACCGAGAGCGGACACGGCACATTGGCTCGTCAGATAGCGGTCATCGCGCAGTCCACCGTCGTCGATTTCGACGTACCCGTCGATGCCGAGCCGTTGACGACAGTATGAACGCCAGTACGAGCAACCGAACGCATGGCGATCGGGTATCGAGGCGGAGGCGAGCGACATGAGCAGCGGCGAAGCCAGCATCCTCACAGCAGCGAAAGCCTTGTTCGCGGAACGAGGTTACGCATCGACGACCATCAAGGACATCGCGGTCGCAGCCGGCTACTCCCCTGCCCTGGTCATGAAGATCTACGGCAGCAAAGCTCGGCTGTACTCGGCTGCGATCCCGTCCGCACCTCCGATGGACGAGGATCCGAATGCCGACGCCACCGGAGACATCGGCTGTCAACTGGTCGAGAAACTTGTCGCTCGTAGAGAATCCGATGAAACCGATCCGTGGGCAATGCTCGCAGTACACGTTCACGAGGCGCCAGATCCGGCCGCCGCTCGGGCCGAGATCAAGCAACGATACGTTCACGGGATCGCGCGCCGCATCGGCGACACGGAGCCCGGTTTGGTACGCAGCCAGATCGTCGTCTCACTGCTGCTCGGACTGGCCACCGGCATGCGGACGCTCGAACTCCTCGGTGAGGATTCACTGTCGTCGGAGGATCTGATCCGGCGCTACGGAAGGCTGATTCAAATAGCCGTCGTCGAAATCGAACCGGTATCCGAGCACGAATCGTTCATCAGTGACACGGTGGGGGAATGACTACTTACCGATACCTCGACGCCGACCGGAACCTCCTCGAAGAGAAAGATTTCGAAACCGAGCAGGACGCACAGGAATACCGACTCTCCGTCCTCGGTGCCGAACACATCGAGCCCACCGACGAATGATCCTGTCGAGTCCCCGATCGGTCAGGAAGACTTCGCGGCAGTGGTGAGTTCAGCGATCAAGGCTTGAACGCGCCGCTCGATTTCGTCACGGATCGGGCGAACGGCTTCAAGGCCCTGTCCGGCCGGGTCGTCGAGAACCCAGTCTCGGTAACTCTTGCCGGGGAAGATCGGGCACGTGTCGCCGCAGCCCATGGTGATGACGACATCCGAATCCTGGACGGCGTCGACAGTGAGGATCTTCGGAGACTGCGCTGAGATGTCGATACCGCGTTCTGCCATCGCCTCGACCGCTGCCGAATTGACGGTCTCGGCGGGTGCGGATCCGGCGGAACGGACCTCGATGGCGTCGCCTGCGAGATGGCTCAGGAATCCCGCGGCCATCTGAGATCGACCGGCATTGTGGACGCAGACGAACAACACCGATGGTTTGCTCATGACCTCGCTCTTTCTCGACTGGATGAAACCTCTTCGACTGCAAAGCGTTTGCGTAGAGCAAGGGAGACATAGACCAGCCCGACGAGCACCGGTACCTCGATCAGCGGGCCGACGACACCGGCAAGAGCTTGCCCCGAGGTGGCGCCGTAGGTGGCGATGGCTACCGCGATCGCGAGTTCGAAGTTGTTGCCCGCGGCGGTGAACGCCAGGGTCGTGGTGCGTTCATAGCCCAATCCGATTGCGGCGCCGAGGATGTAGCCTCCGCCCCACATGAGCGCGAAGTACGCGAGCAGGGGCAGCGCGATCCGGACGACATCCCAAGGCTGGGAGGTGATCTGTTCGCCCTGCATCGAGAAGAGCACGACGATGGTGAACAGCAGACCGTAGAGCGCCCAGGGGCTGATCTTGGGGATGAACTTGTTGTCGTACCAGTCGCGGCCTTTGGCGCGTTCGCCGAAGAAGCGGGACAGAAAACCTGCCAGCAGCGGGATACCGAGGAAGATCAGGACCGATTTCGCAATCTGCCAGGGCGAGGTGTCGATGGTGGTCTGTTCGAGGCCGAGCCACCCGGGCAGGACCGAGAGGTAGAACCAACCGAGCACGGCGAACATGATCACCTGGAACACCGAATTGATGGCGACCAGCACCGCGGCGGCTTCGCGGTCTCCGCAGGCCAGGTCGTTCCAGATGATCACCATCGCGATGCAGCGAGCGAGACCGACGATGATCAAACCGGTTCGGTATTCCGGCAGGTCAGGCAGAAACAGCCAGGCGAGGGCGAACATCAGCGCCGGGCCGAGAACCCAGTTCAGGAACAGGGAGCCGGCGAGGAGTTTCTTGTCCCCGGTGACTGTGTCGAGGCGGTCGTAGCGGACCTTCGCCAGGACCGGGTACATCATGATCAGCAGACCGAGGGCGATCGGTAGCGAGATGCCGTCGATCTGCACCTTGTCCAGGGCAGTGTTCACACCGGGGATCCAGCGTCCAACCAGCAGGCCGACGACCATGGCCACGCCGATCCAGACCGCCAGATAGCGGTCGAGGGTGGAGAGTTTTCCGACGACTTCGGGGTGTTCGGTGGTGGCAGCGGTGTTGCTCATGCGGTGACCTCTACGCACGCGTCCGCGACACTCACGCTCGTACCTTCAACCAGTAGAACGGCGGAAAGCTGTTGCAGCGCAGCCGGAATAACCCAGTAGTACACCCAGGTCCCGCGTCGTTCACAATCGAGTAACCCGGCCTGGCGCAACACCTTGAGGTGATGCGAGATAGTCGGCTGAGACAGATCGAACGAGTCGGAGATGTCGCAGACGCAGGCTTCACCACCCTCGTGACTTGCCACCAAGCTGAGCAAGCGGAGACGAACCGGATCGCCGAGGGCCTTGAACATCCGAGACAAGTCGCCGGCCCAATCCTCGGTCAACGGTTCACGAACGAGCGGGGTGCAGCAAGCCTCGGAGTCCGGCAGCTCTTGATTCGACATTCTTCGATATTGACAGATATCGAATAAACGCGCAATCGGGCATCCGGTCAGCCGGATCCCGGACTCATCCCTCGGCGATCGCCGTTCGACGCTCGAGCAGAACAGTGTCGCGCCACACGCCGTCGAGTTCGGCGATCTTCTCGCGAAGGCCGACCGTTCGAAACCCGGCCGAATGATGGAGCGAGATGGAGGCACGGTTCTCCGGGAACATCGACGTCTGCAGAGTCCAGAGTCCGTCGGCGTCGGCGGCTATGACTTGCTTGCGCAACAACGCCTTTCCGACGCCACGACCACGCATGCCGTCCGCAACGTACACGGAGTTCTCGGCAACCCCGCGGTAGCAGTCACGCTCGGAAACCGGACTCAACGCAGCCCATCCGACAACAACACCCCCGACAGTCGCCACCCATCGATGCTGCGGCAGCCACCGTTCGTGGAGATGCTCACGCGAGGGGACCTCAGCGGCAAAGGTGGCATTTCGGGTGTCGATACCCTCGCCGTAAATACGGCGAACCGCATCCCAGTCGTCGTCGATCATGGCCCGGACAGAGACATCGTCGGGCAGATCACTCGGGCAGCACGGACGCGGAGCAAGGACTCCCATCACCACATCCGCCGCCTGCGGCAAGGCAACGCAACACGTCGGACTCATCGCGACGACCGTGCTCGTCCCTTCCTTACGCATGGTCACAAAACCCACATCGGCGAGCTTGCGCAGGTGGTGCGACACCGTCGGTTGCCCGATCCCCAACGCCTCGGCGAGCGCTCCGACGGTAATACCACCGACCGCGCTCGCTACCCGGTGAAGCAATCGGACGCGCATCGGCTCGGCAAGGCAGGCGAACCACTGCGCGTAGGTATCGGCATCGCCCTGCGCGAGGACGGAAGAACGGATCTGATCCGGGTCCGAATCGCCGACTCGCACCGTCGGAGTCTGCAGCGAAGTCATCTCTCCATTATATCGACAGCTGTCGATGGTTGCCTACATTGATGATCGTCGATACAGTTCCCCGTAGATCGATAATCGTCGATGAAAGGCACGAAAATGAACCCCCTACCCGTTGTCGTGATCGGGGCCGGCCCGATCGGCCTGGCAGCCGCAGCAGAACTGCGCGAGCGCGGACTCACACCCCTTGTATTCGAGCGCGGAACCACAGCCGGTGCTGCGATCTCCGAGTGGAATCACGTTCGACTGTTCTCCCGGTGGTCCGAACTCGTCTCCCCCGCCGCGCGGCGACTCCTCGACCAGAATGGATGGAGCTCACCCGACGGGCAGACCTATCCGACCGGCCGGCAATGGCGCGAGCTCTACCTCGAACCACTCGCCTCGGCCCTCGCCGACCTGGTCCAGTTCGACACCGAGGTGATCGGCGTCGCTCGACGCGGACGTGACCTGGTCGTCGACGCCGGACGCGACAGCGAACCCCTCTCGATTCACCTGCGGCGCCGGGACGGAACCGAGGATCGGATGTTCGCCCAGGCCATTGTGGATGCGTCCGGCACCTGGGGCACCCCGAACCCGCTCGGTGGTGAAGGTCTTCCTGCACTCGGCGAAGGCGCTGTGGGTACTGCGATCCGGTACCGGGTTCCTGATCTCGACGATCCGGCAGTGCGGGCACAGTTCGCCGGAACGCACACCGTCATCGCAGGTAGTGGCCACTCCGCGCTGACGGCGATCGTTGCGCTGTCAGGGTTGGCAGAGCAGGCTCCGAGCACCCGCATCACCTGGGCGGTCCGCCGAGGAAACATCGGCTCTGCATTCGGAGGCGGCGACGCTGACGAACTGCCCGCGCGCGGCGCCCTGGGCTTGCGTGCAAAGAAGTCCGTCGAGGATTGCCTGTTGAGAGTCGTCACCGGCTTCCGCACCGCAGAGGTGACAACTACCCCTTCGGGACAACTCATACTCGCCTCCGATGCGGGTGATCGCATCGAGAACGTGGACAACGTCATAACGCTGACCGGCTTCCGCCCCGATCTGTCCTGGCTCTCGGAAATTCGACTCGGCCTCGACCCGGTCTTACAAGCACCGGTCGAGCTTGCTCCGCTGATCGACCCGAACGTCCACTCGTGCGGCACCGTTTACCCGCATGGCGCGAAGGAGCTTCGCCATCCGGAGCCGGGGGTGTACTTGGCAGGAATGAAAAGCTACGGCCGGGCACCCACCTTCCTGGCGATGACCGGCTACGAGCAGGTTCGCAGCATCGCAGCCGAGCTCGCCGGCGATCACGAAGCAGCGGCCCGTGTCGAGTTGATCCTTCCGGAGACCGGAGTCTGCGGCGGCGCAGGCATTTTCGACGAAACTGACACAGCAGAAACCGACACAGGGAAAGCCGAGGGCGGATGCTGCAGCGCCCCCGCTCCGAAACTGATCACGCTGTCTGCACCGTCCGGCAACACCTGCGGATAGAAACAGTCCTTGACGACGGAACCAGCCCGCCGGGCTGCCACATCCGGCCGAACAAGGCATGCTGATCGTGTGCATACATTCGAGGTCTGGGCGCCAACACCGGAATCGGTCCGGGTCGAAGTCGACGGCATCACGCACGAGATGGACCGGACCGACGACGGGTGGTGGCGCGCCGAGGTCGACTGCGACAACCGCGCTCGCTACGGCTTTGTCGTCGACGGTGAAACACTCCCGGATCCGCGTTCACCACGCCAGCCCGAAGGCGTGCATCTCCGCTCCCAACTGCACCAACTCGACGAGGCGTCCTGGACCGACTCTCAGTGGACCGGACGACAACTCCCAGGATCATCGGTCTACGAACTGCACATCGGAACGTTCACCCCCGAAGGAACATTCGACGCCGCGATCGAACGTCTCGATCACCTGGTAGACCTCGGCGTCGGCTTCGTGGAAATCATGCCGGTCAACGGCTTCAACGGAACTCACAACTGGGGCTACGACGGTGTGCTCTGGTACACGGTCCACGAGATCTACGGTGGCCCGGACGGATTGCAACGCTTGGTGAATGCGGCCCACGAACGCGGACTCGGCGTGATTCTTGACGTGGTCTACAACCACCTGGGCCCGTCGGGCAACTACCTCGAAAAGTTCGGCCCCTACATTGCCGATGGAGCGAACACCTGGGGCCGAACGATCAACATCGGAGGCCCGCAGTCGGGCGAGGTTCGCGAGTACATCATCGGCAATGCCCTGCGATGGATGCGTGATTTCCACATCGACGGTCTACGCCTCGACGCCGTCCACGCGTTGGTCGATCACACCGGAACGCACATCCTCGAGGAACTCGCCGTCCGAACGGAAACACTGTCGGCTCATCTGGGTCGACCGCTCACGTTGATCGCCGAAAGCGATCTCAACGACGCCACTCTGATCACGCCACGAGCGGCCGGCGGGTTCGGCTTGGACGCGCAGTGGGACGACGACATCCACCACACCATTCACACGGCCGTGTCCGGCGAACGCCAGGGTTATTACGCCGACTTCGGATCCTTGGAATCCCTTGCAAATACATTGCGGCGCGGTTTCTTCCACGCCGGAACGTATTCCTCGTTCCGTGGACGGGTTCACGGCCGGCCGATCGACATCACGCATCAGCCCGCCAGCGCCCTGCTCGCATACACGTGCACCCACGATCAGATCGGCAACCGCGCGATCGGGGACCGCCCGAGCGCCTATCTGACGCCAGGACAATTGGCGATCAAGGCGGCGCTGGTCCTGCTCTCGCCGTACACGCCGATGCTGTTCATGGGCGAGGAATGGGGAGCGACCACGCCGTTCCAGTTCTTCACCTCGCATCCGGAACCGGAACTCGGCGAGGCCACTGCAAAAGGCCGCAAAGAGGAGTTCGCGGCGCACGGCTGGAACAGTGACGACATTCCGGATCCGCAAGACCCACAGACATTTCTGCGATCGAAACTGGACTGGGACGAGCGAGACGACGAGACACGCGCTCGCGTCCTGGCCTGCTATCGCGATCTACTTGCCCTGCGCAGGAAGCGAATCGAGATCACCGACCCTTGGCTGGGGCACCTGCACGTCGACTACGACGAGGACGACCAGTGGATCACCCTGCGCCGCGGCGCATTACAGATCGTGTGCAATCTGGGAACGGACGCGGCCTCGGTCCCGGCCGGCGGAACCCCCATCCTCTGGTGGGATCCGCCGACACAGGACGAGACCGCGTCCGCAACCGCCGTTCCGGGGCACTCGTTCGTCGTACTCGAAAGCTGACTAACTCTCGAGATTCCGGTATTAACGCTTCGCGTTCTCTGGCGTACTCCGCAGCATCCTCAACACCAATGCGGCACTGACGAACAGAACCAAAGCTGTTGCACCGGCAGCAACGTGCATACCGTCGACAAACGCCGACTTCGCGGAATCGGCAAGCACCGAACCGAGTTCACCAGGTAGGTACGTTGCTTCCTGCAGGGCACCGCCGAGTGTGCCCTGTGCAGCGTGCGCCTGATCTGCTTCGAGCATGGACGTGTCGATTCCCTTGCGGAAGATCGCCATCACCACGCTGCCCAGGATCGCCACGCCGAGCGCGATGCCGAGTTCGTACGCGGTCTCCGACACCGCGGACGCAGCGCCGGCGCGTTCGGGTTCCACCGAGCTGACCACGAGATCCGATGTCAACGTCAACGCGACACCGACACCAGCACCGGCCAGACCGAAGCCGATCACGAACATCAACGGGCCGCTGTCGACGCCGAGCGCGAGCAGCATCGCAGCACCGATACCGGCAACCGCGAGGCCCGCGCTGAGCACGTGAGACACCGACCACCGGCGAATCAACCAGGCCGCCGCAACCGCGGTGAATGCGCTGAGCAACATACCCGGGAGCATCAGCAGGCCGGCGTCGAGCGCCGAGTTACCGAGCACCAACTGCAGGTACTGCGAGCCGAAGAACAGGACACCTGCCAGCGCGAAGATCGAGAGCAGGTTGGTGATGACGGCGGTGGAGAACGACGCGTTGGCAAACAGCTTCAGATCCAACATCGGATCCTTCAGCATCCGCTGACGACGCACGAACACGTAACCCGCCGCGAGACCAACGAGGCCGATCACCAGCAACGTGATGCTGACGCCGTGCACCACGGATTCCTTGACCGCGTACACCAGCGGCAACATGGTCGCCATCGACAGACCAGCGCTGATGAGGTCGAATCGACCCGGATTGGGGTCCTTCGACTCCGGGATCAGGATCGGGCCGAGTACAACCAGCGCGATCATGACCGGAATGTTGATCAAGAAGACCGAACCCCACCAGAAGTGCTCGAGCAACCAACCACCGACCAACGGGCCGGCCGCGGTACCGCCACCTGCCATCGCGCCCCAGACGCCGATCGCCTCGGTGCGCTGACGCGGGTTGACGAAGATCGTGCGGATCAGACCGAGGGTGGCAGGCATCAGCGTTGCACCGGAAATACCCTGCAGCACGCGGGCGGCAATGAGCATCTCGGGACTGACAGCGAGAGCGGCGATGATCGAGGCGAGACCGAAGCCGACTGCGCCGATCAGGAGCAGTTTTCGCCTACCGATCCGGTCGCCGAGCGTACCCATGGTGATGAGCAGACCGGCGAGCACGAACGAATAGACGTCGATGATCCACAGCAACTGCGTGCTGCTCGGCTCGAGGTCGGCGCTGATGAACGGAAGCGCAAGATCGAGCACCGTGCCGTCGACTGCGATGAGCAACACAGCAAAGGCAAGGACTATCAAGCCCGCCCAGTCACGCTTTGTCGCCCGAACCTCGTCGGGATTGATTGCAGACGTCTGATCTGCCGACACTGACATTGCTCCCCTGCGACTTTCTCTGAGTTCTTTCGAAAAGATTTCACTGAACCGTCCAGCCGGTACAGTAGGTCTACGGTAACAGTGAACCGTCCGAGCGGTAAAGTTATTTCCGGGTAGGGTCACATCACATGGCTGCCGACACTCGCGATCGAATTCTCGACGCACTGGAGAAGCTGCTGCTGGTCAGCGGCGTTGCCCAAGTCACGCTCGAAGGTGTTGCTGCCGAAGCCGGGGTTTCCAAGGGCGGCCTTCTCTATCACTTCCCCAGCAAGGAAGCACTGCTCGCGGCGATGGTCCGCAGACTCGGAGAACGCTCGGATCAGCAACTCGAAGACGCCGTAGCAGGCGGTACGACGGTCACCGAGTTCTATCTGCAGATCCCCGATGCGAACGAAAGCGAAGAACTCTCACTCTTCCGGTCGATCATCGCGGCACTGAGAACAGTCGACGGACAACACGACGAAATCCAGAAGGCCGTCACACATGTGATGCGGAGCTGGGACAAGGGCCTTCAGACCGAGATCGCCGACCCTGTGCAGGCCGAGATCATCCGGCTCGTCGGCGACGGCCTGTATCTGGCGGCCATGCTCGGGCTCCCCCAGCCGGATCCCGAACTGCATCGACAGGTAGTCGAGCGACTGCGGCCCTGACCGGGGGCGTCCCTTACGTCAGATAGCGGTACGCCGGGCTTCCCGGCTCGAGCCTCTCGGACTGCATCGGCGCGCGCTCCATCCGCTCGAGTAACGCCGCCAAACCGTCGGCGGAACCGAGTTCGATACCCACCAACGCGGCACCCGTCTCGCGATTGTTTCGCTTGACGTACTCGAACAGCGCGATGTCGTCGTCCGGCCCGAGCACGTCCGAGAGGAAGCGACGGAGCGCTCCCGGTTCCTGCGGAAAGTCGACCAGGAAGTAGTGCTTGAGCCCGAGGTGAACGAGCGAACGCTCGAGGATTTCGCCGTAACGAGAGACGTCGTTGTTGCCACCGGAGATCAGGCACACGACGGTTGAACCCGGCTCGAACGTCAAATTCTGAAGTGCCGCAACGGAAAGCGCTCCCGCGGGTTCGGCGATGATGCCCTCGCTCTGATACAGCTCGAGCATCGCCGTGCAGATAGCGCCCTCGTCGATCTGATTGACGACAAACGATCCCGAACCGGACCGTGTCTGAAGTTGACGAGCCACGAGCGGCAACGACGCGTGCGACACCACGGCGGCACCCAGACGTGAGACGACCTCGTAGGGAACATCGCCGATCCTCTTGACCGCTGCTCCGTCGACAAATGGATCGACGTCGGGAAGAGTCACCGGGCCCCCGGCAACAAGAGCGGCCGTCATTGACGCCGCACCGGACGGCTCGATCCCGACGATCGACGTCTTCGGCGACCGTTCGTGCAGGTAGGTGGCGATGCCCGCAATGCAACCGCCGCCGCCGACCGGCACGACGATCGTGTCGAGAGGGGCGTCCAATTGCGTGAGAATCTCCGCTGCGATGGTTCCTTGCCCCGCAGCGGTGCGCACGTCGTCGAACGGGGGAACCATGGTTGCGCCGGTTTCGGCTACGTCCTCGGCGGCCGCAGCAGCGGCGGCGTCATAGGTCTCACCGATCATGAACAGTTCGACAAACGCTCCGCCGTGGGCGCGAATGCGATCACGCTTCTGCTTGGGGGTATTGGCCGGAACGTAGATCCGACCCTTGATCTGCATCGTTCGGCACGCGAAAGCAACACCCTGCGCATGGTTACCGGCACTGGCAGTCACTACGCCGGCACCGCGTTCGGCCTCGTTGAGCTGAGCGATCAGGTTGTACGCTCCACGAATCTTGTACGAACGAACGCCCTGGAGGTCCTCGCGCTTGAGGTACACGTGTGCCCCGGTCAACGCCGAAAGACGGTCGCTGTACTGCAGAGGTGTCGCCGCAATGACGTGCTGAATTCGCTCGATGGCCGCGTCGATCTCCTGCGCGTCGAGCGCGGGGACGGTGGACTTCGTTACTACGACATCGGGCGAGTTAGACACCCCGCCATTTTCGCACGTCGGAGATCAACCTTCCCACCACCCCGCCCCGCATGGTCTGCGAGGCAGGGTGGCGGTAGGTCAGCCGCGAGGATCCAACTGTGAGGGACGTGGCACGTTCCGCAGATTCGACTTGGCCATCTGCACTGCCTCGCCGACGCCGCCGTTCATCACCATCTTCGACATCGCCAAAGCGAAGCCCTTCATCTGACCACCGGTGATGGTGGGCGGCAACGACAATGCCAGCGGATCGGTCACCAGATCAACCAAGGCCGGACCGTCGTGATCGAGCGCGGCGCGTAGGCCCGCTTCGATATCCGCGGGATTCTCGATTCGGCGCGAAAAGATACCGAGCGCAGCAGCAACCGCCGCGTAGTCGACCGCGGGCACGTCGACCCCGAAATCCGGAAGGCCGTCGACCAGCATCTCGAGCTTGACCATTCCGAGCGTCGAGTTGTTGAACACCACGATCTTGACCGGCAACTTGTACATCGCGACGGTGACCAACTCACCGAGCAGCATCGACAATCCACCGTCGCCCGACACCGAGATGACCTGACGCCCCGGACTCGACCATGCAGCACCCATCGCGTGTGGGAGCGCATTGGACATCGATCCGTGCAGCGCCGAGGAGATGAAGCGTCTCGATCCGTTCGGATTGAGATAGCGCGCCGTCCACACGTTGCACATCCCGGTGTCGGCGGTGAAGATTGCGTCGTCGGCTGCCAGATCGTCCAAGATCGATGCCGCATACTCGGGGTGAATCGGCGTGCGCTGCTTGACCGGATCCGTGTATGCACCAACCACTTTGGTCATCAGAGTGTTGTGCTTGGCGAGCGTGTCCTCCAGGAACCCGCGGTCGGTCTTTCGATCGAGCTGCGGAATCAGTGCGCTCAAGGTGCTCGCGACGTCGCCGTGCACAGCCAGGTCCAGGCTGGTTCGACGCCCCAACCGCTCGGCCGCGATGTCGATCTGAGCAGTGCGAACGTCGTCGGGCAAGAACTGATCGTAGGGAAAGTCCGTACCGATCAGGAGCAGGAGATCGGCGCCGTGGATACCGTCGTGCGCCGCACCGTAACCGAGCAATCCGGTCATCCCGACGTCGTATGGATTGTCGTACTGGATCCATTCCTTGCCACGCAGTGAATGCCCGATGGGAGCGCCGACGGTTTCGGCCAACGCCAGAACCTCCGCGCGCGCATCTCGCACGCCCGCGCCGGCGAAGATCGCAACCTTACGCGAGCCGTTGATCACATCTGCCAACGCCTTGACGTCACCGGCATCCGGAACGACTGTCGGCCTTCGGGTTTCGACGAGCGTCGGCGGGGTGCCTTCTGCCGGACAATCGGCGATGTCCCCGGGAAGCACGATCACCGAGACGCCGTTTCGAGCCACCGAATGCTGAATCGCCGACTGCACCACGCGAGGTGATTGGACTGCCGTGCTGACGAGTTCGGTGTAACTCGAACATTCGATGAAGATCCGCTCGGGATGCGTTTCCTGGAAGTAACCCATACCGATCTGGGCACTCGGAATGTGCGAGGCGATCGCGAGGACCGGAGCGCCCGAACGATGAGCGTCGTACAGGCCGTTGATCAGGTGAAGGTTTCCGGGGCCGCAGGATCCGGCACACACTGCGAGTTTTCCGGTGATCTGGGCATCCGCTGCGGCCGCAAAGGCGGCTGCTTCCTCATGCCGGACGTGTATCCAATCGATTCCGCCCTTCTCGGAACCACCGGTGCGACGAACCGCATCGACGATGGGATTGAGACTGTCACCGACAATGCCGTAGATCCGACTGACACCCACGTCAACGAGCTGCTGAACCAATTGATCTGCAACGGTTTTCGGACTCATCAGACCTCCATGACACACTCACGGGAGTCGGGATCGCCGACCCCCGGGAGTGACGATTTACTTGTGATTGATGAAGCGCTTCTTGTGGAATGCGGGGTTACTTGGGTTCGAGCACGAACACCGGAATCTCACGATCGGTCTTCGTCTGATAATCGGCGTAGTCGGGGTACGCAGCGACAGCGCGCTCCCACCAGACCGCCTTCTCGTCGCCGGTGACTTCCCGAGCAACCAGGTCGAAGACCTGCGTCGCGTCACGCAGCGTGACGTGCGGGTCGGCTTTGACGTTGTAGTACCAGACCGGATTCTTCGGGGCGCCACCGAGCGAAGCCACAACGGCATACGAACCGTCGTGCTCGACCCGCATCAGCGGCGTCTTCCTGACCTTGCCGGACTTTGCCCCGATGGTCGTGAGAACGACGACGGGCATGCCGTTCATGTCGTTTCCCTCGGTGCCACCGGAGTTCTCGATGCGTGCGACCTGATCGGCGGCCCACGACGCTGGACTGGGTTCGTACTCACCTGTGATTGGCATGTGTACCAGTGAACACCCACTCGAGCACCTTGGCCACCGAACCACGCCGACCAGGCCTGTCGCCCGCGCACTCCCCTGGTTGATCGATTAAGTGAGCTGCCGATCAATAAAGTTCGCTTGCCCGAACTCTCATCTCTGGCTACTCTGAAACCACAGCTTCGAACAGCCGTATCGGAAAGGGACGAGATGACCACCGCCGATATCTCCACTCGCGAATCACGCCCCTCCCCCGACTATTGCGTCGATCTGGCCGGAACTCGGTGGCCGCTGTACAAGATCGAAGCTCTCGTGGTCGGGTTCGTGCTGTTCGTCGTCGCCGGTGCCGTCACGCAGTCGATGCAGGTGGCCGTACTGACTGCCGCAACGGCCGCTGTAGTCACGTGGTGGGTACGGCGCGTGCACTACTCACGCACCACCTGATCACCGCACTCCCCCGAACTCCCGCGAACCACGAAGGGACCTTGCTGCATCAGCAGCAAGGTCCCTTCGTTCGGTTCAGGTCCGCTCGGCGGTCAGACCGTCAGGCAACTCGGTCCGAGCAATGCCTTCAGGTCGCCCATCAGTGCCGAGGACGGTTCGACCCGAAGGACGTCGTCGACCTTCCACAAGCTGATTTCGGTTCCGCCGATCAGTCGGACATGGACATCGGACGTCCCCGGATGCCTGGTCAACACCTGCTTGAGAGCACTGAGCTTGTCCTTGGTGCATTGCCGAAGCGGCAGCGAGACCGACAGCGGACGCGCAACCCCGATCGCCGAAATATCAGGTACCGCAAGGTCGTTGCCGATCAGTGACATCCGATCGTCTCGGATCGAAACGCGAGCCTTGACCAACACGATGGCATCCTCGGCGATGTCCATTCCGTACACGGCGTACGCCTGCGGGAAGAACAGCACCTCGATTCCACCCACGAGATCTTCGAGCTGCACGATGCACCAGGTCAGACCGTTCTTGTTGACCCGGCGGTCCACCGAGGCGATGATGCCGCCGAGAGTTACCTGGGCACCGTCCTGGACGCCGCCTTCCAAAATCGCGGCGATGGACGTGTCGGACTGCTGGCGAAGAATGTGCTCGACGCCGTTGAGCGGGTGACCGGAGACATACAGCCCCAGCATCTCTCGTTCGAGCGCCAGGCGATGCTTGGAATCCCACTCTTCGTCAGGAATCTTGACGTCGAACACCGAGGTGATCGACTCGTCCGCCTCGGCACCGCCGAAGAGGTCGAACTGTCCGATCGCCTCCGCCTTCTTGGTGCTCATCACGGAATCGATGGCGTCGGCATGGACCAACATCAGGCCCTTGCGCGGATGACCCAACGAGTCGAAAGCACCGGCCTTGATGAGCGATTCGGTGACCTTCTTGTTGCAAGCCATCGCGTCGATCTTGCCGAGATAGTCGGAGAAATCTGTGAACTTCGACTTCTCGGTGCGCGCCTTGATGATCGAGGCGACGACGTTGGCGCCGACGTTGCGCACCGACCCCATACCGAAACGGATGTCGTCGCCGACGGTCGCGAAGTCGACGCGTGACTCGTTGACGTCCGGCGGGAGAACGGTGATGCCCAACTTGCGGCAGTCGGCGAGGTAGATCGCGGACTTGTCCTTGTCGTCACCGACGGAGGTCAGCAGACCCGCCATGTACTCGGCCGGGTAGTTCGCCTTGAGGTACGCAGTCCAGTACGACACGAGTCCGTAGCCGGCGGAGTGCGACTTGTTGAACGCGTAGCCGGCGAAGGGAAGGACCGTGTCCCACAGCGCCTTGATGGCGGCTTCGCTGAAGTTGTTGTCCAACATGCCCTGCCGGAAGCCGGCGTAGGCCTTTTCCAGCTCGGACAGCTTCTTCTTACCCATGGCGCGACGCAGCAAGTCGGCCTGACCCAGGGTGTACCCGGCCACCTTCTGCGCCAGTTGCATGATCTGCTCCTGGTAGATGATCAGGCCGTAGGTCTCGGAGAGGATCTCCGCGAGCGGCTCCTCCAGTTCGGGGTGAATCGGCTTGACGTCTTCCAAGGCGTTCTTGCGCTTGGCGTACGAGATGTGGGCGTCCACACCCATCGGTCCCGGTCGATACAGCGCCAAGGCGGCGACGATGTCGCCGAATCCGGTGGGCTGCATCAATTTCAGCAACTCGCGCATACCGCCGCCGTCGAGCTGGAACACACCGAGAGTGTCACCGCGGGCGAGCAGTTCGTATGTTGCCGCATCGTCCATCGGCAAAGTGTCGAGGTCGAGGTCGATGCCGCGGTTGGCTTTGATGTTCTCGAGCGTGTCGCCGATGACCGTGAGGTTTCGCAGACCGAGGAAGTCCATCTTGAGCAGGCCGATGGCTTCACACGAGGGGTAGTCCCACCCGGTGATGATGGCGCCGTCCTGGGCGCGCTTCCAGACCGGGATTGCGTCGGTGAGCGGTTCGGACGACATGATGACCGCGCAGGCGTGCACACCGGCGTTACGGATCAGCCCTTCCAGACCCACCGCGGTCTTGTAGATCTTCGCGACGTCCGGGCTGGAGTCGATGAGTGCTCGAACCTCGACGGCCTCCTTGTACCGCTCGTGCTTCGGATCGGTGATACCGGAGACAGAGATGTCCTTGGCCATGATGGGCGGCGGGAGTGCCTTGGTGATCTGATCGGCGATGGCGAAGCCCGGCTTGCCGAACTGGACGCGAGCCGAGTCCTTGATGGCAGCCTTGGTCTTGATGGTGCCGAAGGTGATGACCTGGGCGACCTTGTCGTTGCCCCACTTGTCCGTCGCGTAGCGAACCATCTCGCCGCGACGGCGATCATCGAAGTCGATATCGATATCGGGCATGGACACACGCTCGGGGTTGAGGAATCGCTCGAACAGCAACCCGTACGGGATGGGGTCGATGTTGGTGATACCCATCGCGTAGGCCACCAACGAACCGGCAGCCGATCCACGGCCGGGCCCGACACGGATCCCGACGTCCTTGGCGTGGTTGATCAGGTCGCCGACCACGAGGAAGTAGGCCGGGAAGCCCATTTCGTTGATGACGCCGATCTCGTAGTCGGCGCGGGCGAGGTACTCCTGCGGCGGTCCGCTCGGGAAGCGGCGATCGAGTCCGCGCATCACCTCGGCGCGCAGGAAGGTCTGCTGCGTGTGTCCCTCCGGGACCGGGAAGATCGGCATGCGGTCGTGGAATGCCCAGACGTCCTCGTACGACTGCACACGCTCGCCGATGGCAACGGTGTTGTCGCATGCCCCCGGTACCTCGTTGTCCCAGATGGCGCGCATCTCGGCAGCGGACTTGAGGTAGTAGCCGTCGCCGTCGAACTTGAAGCGAGTGGGGTCGGAGAGCGTCTTGCCGGTCTGAATGCAGAGCAGCGCCTCGTGATTCTCGGCGGCGTCCTTGGTGACGTAATGGCAGTCGTTGGTGGCAAGTGGCGGAATACCGAGTTGCTTGCCGATGTCGAGCAGACCCTCTCGCACACGGCGCTCGATCGAGAGACCGTGATCCATCAGTTCGAGGAAGAAGTTGTCCGGCCCCCAGATCTCCTGCCACTTCGCGGCAGCTTCGAGAGCCTCGCGATCGTGGCCGAGACGAAGGCGCGTCTGGATCTCACCGGACGGGCAACCCGTGGTCGCGATGATGCCCTCGGCGTGCGCGGCGATGAGCTCCTCGTCCATCCGTGGCCATTTACCGAGCTGGCCCTCGATGGACGCGAGCGACGACAGCTTGAAGAGGTTGCGGAGTCCGGTCGCGTTCTCGGCCACCATCGTCATGTGGGTGTACGCACCGCTACCGGAGACGTCGTCGGACTTCTGGCTGCGATCGCCCCACAGAACTCGCTTGGCGTTGAAGCGAGACTCGGGTGCGATGTAGGCCTCGATGCCGATGATCGGCTTGATGCCGGCGCTCTTTGCCTCGTTGTAGAACTGGCTGGCGCCGTACATGTTTCCGTGGTCGGTCATGCCGACTGCGGTCATTTCGAGACGAGCGGCCTCCTCGAACATGGCGCCGACCTTGGCCGCACCGTCGAGCATCGAGTACTCGGTGTGATTGTGAAGATGTACGAACGAGTCAGCCACGTGCGCCTCTCTGAAGGTCTGGGAGCGAGATCGAGTGTATGCCGCGCTGCCGACACGACCGGCGACCGACGTAGCGGAGTCGCCGTGCGCCGCCTCCGGTCACGTGACCGGAACCTCGGGTTCGGCGCTCGACCTCACCGAACGCCGCGAACGTCGACTGGCGACGAAGGTGTCTGTCGTGAAGATCACCAGTGCAGCCCAGATCAGAACGAAGCCGATCCAGCGTGAGGCCGGCATGTCCTCGTGCATGACGGCCACACCCCACGCCATCTGGAGCGCCGGGGTGAGGTACTGCAGCATGCCCATCGTCGCCAACGGAACTCTCTGAGCGGCGACGCCGAACAGGAGCAGCGGCAGCGCGGTGACCGGGCCGGCGGCAAGCAGCAACAGGCTGTGCCCGGTACCGCTGCTGATGAATGCACCGGCCCCGGTCAGGCCGAGAAACACGAGGTAGCCGACCGCGAACGGTGCGGCAACGACTCCCTCGGCAGTCAAACTGGTTCGAGGATCGAGCGGAACCACCTTCTTGACCAACCCATAGGTGGCAAACGAGCCGGCGAGCAGCAAAGCGACGATCGGAGGTTTCCCGAAGTCGACCGTGATCACCACAACTGCCGTGGCAGCGAGAACGAGCGCGGCAATCTGGGCGGGACGCAGTCGTTCGCGGAAGATCACGACGCCGAGCAGAACGGTGACCAGCGGGTTGATGAAGTACCCGAGAGCCGCCTCCACGACGCGGCCTGACACCACGGCATAGATGTACGTCCCCCAGTTCACGGCGATCGCCGCTGACGCCGCGGTCACCAGCAGCCAGGTGCGTGCGCTGATTCCGCGAAGCGATCCGAGGCGGCCGGCAAAGGCCAACACGATCAGCATCAACAGAAGGGTCCACACCACCCGGTGCGCCAGGATCTCGACCGGATCGGCGAAGTCGAGTAGTCCGAAGAATGCCGGGAACGTTCCCCACAACAGGAACGCAGCCACACCGTAGAGGATCCCCGAGGACGAACCGGACCTAGCGCGTTCGTCCTTGTTCACAGAACCGGAGTTCACGGGACCGGGCCGTCGTCGGGGCCGGGAGCAACGACGTCCACGTACTCCGGCAGCAAGGGGCGGACGGCTGCCAGCCACGGCGAGGCGTCGGACGGCAACGCTTCCACTGCACGGACGTTCGAGTCATGTTCGATCGCTTCGAGTCCTTCGGGAGTAGCTCGCACCAGCACGCCCACCGCGCAGGCGCACCCGGCGGACAATCGCTTCGCCGACGCGAGCGCCACCTGTTGCTGACGATCGGTGTCGCCGCCGAGCGAGACCAGTCGCGTGGCTGCAACCCCGGGCGATCTGCGCACTGCTTCGTCGTTGTCGGGCACGGGCACCGACATGAGCGGCGTCTGGACGCGTTCGATCGGAACTCGGAACATGACCCTGGACACGCGAACGCCCGAGACCTCAGCGCCCGGCACCTGAACACTGCTGGTCGACGTGATGACCTCGCCGACGGTGAGTGCCTTCGTGAACGAGACCAACGCCCACGCCGGCCCGTCGACCGACGCAACAGAATCTCGCGCTCGGTCGAGGTAGTCCGGGACAGCTTCCCCGCTGTCCGGACCCAGAGTGTCCGTCCGGATCGGCGGGGTCGGCACGGGATTCGCGAACCCCACGCCCACCACCGCCGCCACACCGACCACCACCGCGACGACGGCCGGCGCGGGGGTAAGCCCGCGCGGTGTCATGAGGACCGGAGAACTTCGAGTGCGTGTTCGAGATCCTTCGGGTACTTGCTCTTGATCTCGACCCAGCGACCGTCCGCCGGATGTGCGAATCCAAGAGACACGGCGTGCAACCACTGGCGCTCGAGGCCGAGCCTTTCGGCAAGTCGAGGGTCCGCGCCGTAAGTCAGGTCGCCGCAGCACGGATGGCGCAACGCCGAAAAGTGGACACGGATCTGGTGTGTGCGACCGGTTTCGAGGTGCACGTCCAGCAGACTCGCTGCCTGGAACGCCTCGATGGTGTCGTAGTGCGTGACGCTGGGCTTGCCGTCGGCCGTGACCGTGAATCGCCAGTCGTTCCCGTGATGGCGTCCGATGGGCGCGTCGATCGTTCCGCTGCTCGGGTCGGGATGTCCCTGCACGAGAGCGTGGTAGCGCTTGTCGATGGTCCGCTGCTTGAAAGCGCGCTTGAGCAACGTGTACGCGCGCTCGGATGTGGCAACCACCATGACACCCGACGTTCCGACGTCCAGGCGGTGGACGATGCCCTGACGCTCGTGGGCACCGGACGTCGAGATGCGGAAACCGGCCGCGGCAAGTCCGCCGATGACGGTCGGTCCCGTCCACCCGACGCTGGCGTGCGCGGCAACTCCGACGGGCTTGTCGACTGCCACGACGTCGTCGTCGGCGTAGAGGATCTCCATTCCCTCGACCGGTGTCGCTTCGATGGTCAGGGGCCGCGGCGGTTCGGGCAGGACTACCTCGAGCCACGACCCTGCGGTCAGACGATCGGACTTGCCGACGGCCACACCGTCGACGAGTACCGAGCCTTCTTCCGCGAGTGTCGCGACCACGGTGCGCGAGAGTCCGAGAAGGCGCGCGAGGCCGGCATCGACGCGCATGGCATCGAGACCGTCGGGCACGGGCATCGAACGGGATTCCCTCACTTGGTTTCTCCCTCGGCTGCAGCCTTCGATTCGGTGAGCTTCTTGTCGTCCGCCTTGTGATCACGCAGGCGTTCACCGTTGGGTTCGAAGCCGAACAGTGTCAGGACGACGAGCAGAATCGCGCCACAGACGATCGCGGAATCCGCGATGTTGAACACCGGCCACCAGCCGACGGAGACGAAATCCACCACATGTCCGCGCATGATTCCGGGAGAGCGGAAGAATCGGTCGACGAGGTTACCCAGCGCGCCGCCGAGAACGAGGCCGAGACCGAGCGCCCACCACGGTGATCGGAGCGTGCGACCGATCTTGATCACACCGATGACCACACCGATTGCGACGAGAGTGAGGATCCACGTCATCGACGTCGCCATCGAGAACGCTGCCCCCGGATTGCGCACCATCGTGAATGTGACCACGTCACCGATGATTTCGATCGGCTGCCCCGGTTTGACCGCGGCGACTGCCCACACCTTCGTGAGAATGTCCGAGAGCAGGATGACAGCGGCGATGGCAATGAGCATGGTCAGCCGGCGGGGCTTTTCGACCGGCGCAACCGCCAGGTCACCGTCTTCCGATTTCACGGCTTCCGGTTTCACGGTTTCGGGCTCGTCGGCCTTCGAGATTTCGGTAATCGGCTGATCCTCCGCGTTGACATCTCGGTCTGGGTGGTCTGTACTCACGCAACCATCATCCCTCATGTTCACCGCACCGGGTCACGCACTCTGCAACTGCGGCTAGCCTGGAGCGCGTGCCACTGCTGTCCACGACCGGCCGACGCGTTCCGTTCGCCCTCGCTGCCCTCGCTCTCACCACCGTTCTCACCGCTTGCGGCGGTTCGGATCAACCTCCGAACACCCCGACCTCCTCGCCGAGTGAGGTGACTGTTCCGGTGACCGCCGCGACGGTCGAAGTTCTCGAGGCGGGAAGCGAGCCGCGCGAGGTTTTGCGTACGAACTTGCCTGTCGGCACCACGCAGACGGCGACGCTCGTCACCCAGGCCGTCGTGAGTCAGCAGATCGATCAACAACCGGCGCAGGATTTCTCTTCGCCGGAGATCACGATCCCGCTCTCGGCAAACGTGACCGCTGACGATCCCACCGCAGTCGTTGACCTCACGCTGTCGTCGATGACCTCGCCCGATGCAACGCTGCAGGCTGCGCTGAGCGGGGCCGACGGGTCTGCGGCCGGATTGTCGGTCACGGATTCGGGCGCCATCACCGCCCTACGGTTGAAGCCCTCCGCCAACTCGGCCAATGCTGCCCGCGCTGCAATCGAACAAGCGCTGGGCCAAGCGGTCTACCGGACCGTCGCACTCCCCGACGCTCCGGTCGGTGTCGGCGCACGTTGGGTGGTTCGGCAGCAAGTCAGCAGCGAAATCCTGCTCGATCAGACAACCACCGTCACGCTCACCGCGCGCGAGGGCAATCGGCTTTCGCTCGCGGTGGACGTATCGCAGACCCCGCAGAGCCCGGTCTGGAACCTGGCTGGTGACGCCGGAACGCTGAACATCGATCAGTACGTCATGGCCGGCTCCGGAAACCTCACCGTCGACCTCTCACTCCCCTTGCCGATCGACGGACAGATGACCGTCGGCGGCGACCAGGCATACGGCGACCCGGACAGCTCCTCGGTGATCCGGCAGACCATCTCCAACAGCATTCGGTGGGAATCGTGACACGCCGGTCGCTTCTCGCACTTGGTCTGACAGCAACGGCGGCACTGTTCGTCGTGACCGGTTGCGGCTCGGACGACTCGCCTGGTGCCGACACGACTACGCAGGTTTCCGCCCCACAGGTCGGCTTGGCGCCGTTCACGGCTGCTCCGGCCGCACCGCTGAGCGGGGCGCCTCTCGACCGTGACGGCCTGCAACGAGCCGCGCTCACCCTGTCCGAGCTACCTGCCGACTTCGACGTAGTTCCCGACCCGGTCGACGACCTCGGCCTCGCACCGGCGCCGGAAAATTCGGAGGCGGACAAGTCGAGCACCGACCCCGCCGTCTGCGCCCAGGTTCTGGCGCCGATAGCCACCCAGGCTCCCGGATCGGTCGCCGACCTCTCCGACATGTTCACCGGCCCCGATTTCACGAGCATCGATCAAGACTCTGCTTCGTACGCCGACGGCACTGCAGCAGCAGCAGCTTTCGAGAAACTTCAGACCACGCTGGCTGGGTGTGCGGAGTATTCGGGAACCGATGCCGACGGAACGACAATCACCTATCGCGTCGGCGGAGCGTCGGACCCGAACGTCGGCGACGCGTCTTTCGCTTTCCGAATCATCACGGAGAGTGGCGGTTTCACCTTGGTTGCCGACGCGATCGTGGCCGCAGTCGGGACGACGTTGACTCAGGTGTCCGCGACGGCGCCGAGTCCGATCGCCCCCGATGTTCTCCACTCGATGGCATCGGCCGCCGCAGATCGCCTGCGCGCCCAGTCACCGTAAACAGTTCGGCCGGAAACACTCTCGCGAACCTCCGGACTATGTTCTTGTGAATGGAATTGCCTCGCTGACGCTTCTGTGGTCTGTCAGCGCTCGGAAGATCGCTGTCTTCGGCCTTGGAACACCAAAAGGACGGCGGCGTTCGCAGAGCGCCGACAGCCCTCGATTCCGTTCCGTTCACCGGCACCCTGGCGAGCGTGCGAATGCATCTACGACCGCAGTGAACAGCACCGTCTCGAACATCTACGCCGAGCAGGGAATGTCAATTGGTGACGGCCACCGCGCCCGCGTCGACCGACTGGCCGTTAAGGCCCGCAAAATATCGGCTCGATGTCCGCACGCGCCGGCGTATCGAGATCAGGGTGCCTCATTCGACAGGCGTCATTATGCACCATGGGGTTGAAATATATTCTGGCGCAACCTCATTGACCGTAACTCTACGCATTGCGAGGTCGAGTAAACACACTCTTGGTCAATCCGATTACACCCCACTTCGAGGCACAGGAGGCTGCCCGACCAAGTGCCGCGCCCCGGCCGAGCATTGAGGCGATCGTGACGATGCGGCCATGACCCCACGCAACCATTCCGGGAGCGCCAGAAGAGATAGTGTGGAACGCACCGGTCAGGTTCGATCCGAGTACCGCCGCCCACTGTCTACTGGATACCTCGTGGATGGGGCGCCGGCCGACACCCGGCGTCGGCAACCGCAATGTCGACTCTTCCGAGTACCCTCCACCCTCATGACCAGAGCGGCGACAGCCGCACGGTCGACTCGACGATACGTGAAGTCTCGTCAAACTTGTCCTTGGTGCCGAGCGGCTGCGACACAGGCGCCGTCCTCACACAATCACAGTTGACAACATCGGCGCCGGCCTCGGCGAGCGAGACGGCGTGCATGTCCTGTGGCAGCGCCGGTCACCGGTGCCACGTGACCAGAGAAGTCGTTCATCTCGTCTCCTCGCTGATTCGGCCATCAGGTTTGGGAAGGCCCCTGCTCACCCGGGCTCCATCAGTCGAAAGCTTGCCGGCGTCGATCGTCCGGAGGAACCGGACGCACGACTCGATAGAAAGGATGGAATCGCCGTGATCGGGACAGATCAGCGGCCACGTATGTCCCTGATCCGCAATCACTTCCAGTGTGCAGGTGATGTTGGCGGTCGCGAGCGCCCGAGCCAGGCCGAGAGCGTCGCCGACCAGTGCCTCGTTGCCGCCGACTTGAATCAGGGTAGGTGGGAAGCCGGTGTGGTCGGCCAACAACGGCGAGGCCAACGGGTCTCCCGCGGAGGCACCCTGCAGATAGTCATCCCGCGCCGACTCCGCGTTCGCAAGCGGAAAGTAGGTGTCGGTGGAGGTCCCATAAAACGGCGACGAACAGTGCAGGTCGAGCCACGGAGACAGCAACATCAGTCCGCCTGGAGTGCGAACGTCGCTGGCGCTCACAGCCACGACGACAGCGGCGGCGAGACCGGCTCCCGCCGAATCTCCGGCTACAACGATCGGTCTGTCCGTCGCAGATGCAAGTTCCTCGTAAACCGCCAGAGCGTCGCTCAGTCCGGCCGGGAACGGATTCTCCGGCGCGAGCCGATACCGCGGAGCGACTATCGTTGTCTCGGCGCCTGCCGCCAGCGCCGCAACATAAGCGTCGTATGCCTCCGGACGGCCCATCCGGTATCCACCCCCGTGGAGGTAGAGAACGGTGATACGGTCTCCGGCACAGACGGTTCGGCAATCTACGCCTGCAAAGTCTGTATCACCCGCCGTGACCCTCAGTTCGGGGTCGATCTCGGTCGCGATGAACTTCGCACGGCGTTCCAACAGCTCCGGGCTCGCCGGTCCACCAGCTCGCTCTGCGGGCAGCAACGCGCGCAGTGTCGTAGGCATTGTCGTCTCCCAAATGTGTTCTACCCAAATGTGTTCCACAGAGTGATGCTCACGACTGCGTCATCTCGACGAGCTTGCTCGGATGGCGGAGCGCCACTGTCCGGCGGATGCCTTCGCGCCAGTCCACAGCGCACGGTCCAGTGATGGATGCGCGCCGACTCGTGTCCGCGATCGATCCGCGCAGCGTCCCCTCGACCGGGACGACTTCAACGGTCGCGTCGACACCCATCAGCTCGCCGGCGTAGGCCACCCACTCCTGGACGCTGACCACTTCGTCTCCACCCCAGTTGACGATGGTGGCCGGTACGGATGCTGCATCGAGGAGCGCACTGACCTGCAAGTTGATGTCGTCTTCGTAGATCGGGCTGTACATGCACGGATCCCAACGGGTCGTGATTTGCCGACCATCGGCGACGGCGTCGATATGCATGGCCGGCAGACCTCCGTTCGGGCCGTACGAGGAGTTCATCCGAGCGATCGTGACCGGAACGCCGAAGGCACGCGCAGCGAGCCGTGCGCTTGCCTCCTGACTGATCTTCGATACCGAGTAAGTAGGGGCGTGACTACTATTGCACTCCCCGAGCGGCGATTCCTCGGTAAACACGTACAGGGGGTCAGCCTGTGGCCGATAGACTGAATGAGTCGACATCACCAGGGCGCCCTTGGCCGAACGACAGTGCTGAAGGAGGAGTCCGGTTCCCTCCGCATTCGCGCGGATAGCAGCGTCATAGTCCCATCCCGGAGCCTGATTTGCCGCGAGATGCACGACGTAGGTGAAATTGTCTGGGACACCCGTGAAGTCACCGTCACCGAGGCTGCAGGCGACCGGGGTGATCCCCGCTGCGCTCACCCGCCGCCGATCGTCGGGGCTGCTGAACCGCGCCAACCCCCACACTTCATTCTCGGCGGCGAGCATGCTCGCGATCGGGAAGGCGATCTGACCGGAGACCCCGGTCACCAGGATTTTCTCACCATTCAACACGCGGGTCACCACAGTTCGTCTGTGTATTTGTCCGTACCGACCTCAGTCGGAATGAACGGTGAAGCGAAGGTGACCAGGCCGGCGCCCGAGCGCTCGATGTTTGCGGCGTAGTCGACGATGTGGTCCCAGCTATCGACGGGATCTCCCTCGAGGAAACACAACTGCAGGATTCGCTCAGTGGTTCCACCGTCGTTGCCCATCTTCATAGGCACGCTGTGATCGGCGGGCCAGGGCTTCATCCGCCAGTTGCTCAACAAGTCGACAGCACCGGTGTCGAGCAACAACTTGACTGGGCCTCCATTGATGGTCTCGATTGCTTCGGCTCGGTCGACGCCGCCGACCGGCTCTATCATCACGGTGACGAGGCCACGGTAGTTATGGTCGAGTGCGAGTTCGAGGGGGACGCTGTCTTCCTGCGCACTGAAGGTAGAGTCCGGCAAGTACTGGCCTGTGTGCACGTGCTCACGCTCGGCGAATCCGCGGCCGGCGGCGTACAGCTCGCCAACCTGGGTACGGGCCCATGCCTCGGCCTGTTCCGTCTCCGGCTCGTGTACCCAGTAGATCGCAAGGTACGAACCGTCCGCGATCTCGGCCGCGACCGGTCCGCTCGCCGGGAAGCGCAGGTCCTTGAGTCGCATCGGCGCCACCCAACGGCGACCTGCGAACCAGCCTGGACCGATCATGCAGCCCGAGTAGATATGGTCTCGCTCGTACCAGCGGTTGTAAGCGACCTCGTGGCCGCGCGTCGGATCCACCAGGGTGAACAGTGCCTGACCGATTCTCACAGGTGTCAATGTCATTACCATCTCCTTCGTCAACGAGCACGGACTGATAGCCATGGTTATCGGCTGTCTGCAGACCTCGAAATATTCACGCGAAAAGCGCTGGGCGACTTAACGGGTCACGGCAATGCCATCAAGCATGTCGTCCTCGCGCCACTTGCGGAGCAGATCGAAGTACTCGTACCCGGGTGCGTAAAGGCCACCCACCAGCGTGCTGCGCTTGTCGTCGATGCGGCCTTCGTTGTTGTACTGGCCTGGGGTGCACGTCATATTCCATTCCCGTCGCATCTCCGCGTGCTCGAGAATGGTCTGGTTCCACCCGGCCTCGGCCTCGGCGGAAGGTTCGATGGCTCGGAAACCCTCGGTGAGGCACTTGTCGATCATGTAGACCATATGTCTGGCCTGGTGGTCGATGAGGTTAGCGATATTCGACACCTGCGCAGACTGGATGAAGCCCAGGAAGAACAGATTCGGAAAGTTTGCGCTGAGGAAACCGTGATAAGTGCTGACTCCGTCGGCGAACTTCTTCGACAGTCTGTTGCCATTTCGACCCGCCACGTCGTAGCCCGCCTTGTCGGTCCAAGAGCGCCCCAGTTGAAACCCGGTCGCATAGACGATGAGGTCGACTTCGTACTCGCGGTCGCCAACGACGATGCCCTTCTCGGTGATCCGGTCGATCGGAGTGGTCGAAGTATCTACGATGTCCACGGACTCTTTGTTGAAGGCAGGCAAGAAGTCGTCACTGAAGCCCGGCCGTTTGCACATGGTGCGGTAGTAGCTCTTCAACTTCTCGGCCTTGGCAGGATCAGTCACGATGGCGTCGATGCGATCTCGCAACATCTCGTTCCACTCGTAATCCGAACGCTCCATCGCGTCCATGAACTGGTCCAGGGTCGGTTCCGCGCCGCCGGCATCGTAGACCGCTCCGAGCTGGTACTTCGCGAACTTGATCCACCCGTCGTCGACGTCGCAATCGGCGGTGGCACGGTCCATCGCGCATTTGTCGAAGGTCGCGCGACGATCACGGTGCCAACCCTCCGGCAGCGACTTGAACCATTCGACGTCGGTCGGCGCGTTCTCCCGGGGAGCAATCTGAGTAGGCGTGCGCTGGAATACGACCAGAGATTTCGCATATTCAGCGAGTTGCGGAATAGCCTGCACACCGGTGGCACCCGTTCCAATGACAGCCACGCGCTTGTCGCGGAGCTTGTCCAGATTCCCGGTGATGTCGCCGCCCGTGTACTCGTAGTCCCAGCGACTCGTGTGGAAGCTGCGGCCGGTGAACCTTTCGCCCCCTGGGATGCTGGGCAACTGGGGGCGGCTGAATGTACCGCTCTGCGTCGAGACGAAGCGCGCGCGAAACTCGTCGCCGCCATCGGTCCGAACCGTCCATCGCGCGGTGTCCTCGTCCCACTCCATGTCGGTGACCCTGGTCTGAAACAGGGCATGGTCGTAGAGGCCGAAAAGTTCGCCTAGCGACTGGCAGTACGCAAAGATCTCACTGCCGCGAGTGTACCGCTCAGTCGGGATGTAACCGGTCTCTTCCAGGTAAGGCAGGTAGACGTACGACTCGACGTCACAGCGCACACCCGGGTACCGATTCCAATACCAGGTGCCGCCGAAGTCCGTTGCGACATCAAGAATCTTGAAGTTGGTGACACCGACTTTCTTCAGTTCGACGCCAGCACTGATGCCCATGAAACCGGCGCCGACGATGAGCACGTCGAGATCGGCGGTCAACGGCGGTGCGGTGCGAGAATCGCTCGCATTCGGATCGCTGTCGAACGATGCGAAAGTACCTTCGAAATCAATCGCCTGAACGGTGTCGGCCCCGGTATTCGGCAGACGTTTGTCGCGCTCGGCCGCGTACTTCTCCCGAAACGATTCGAGATCTTCCACCTTCCGTTGTGGTACCCAGAGGTGCGGATCTCGTGCGGTCTTTTCTGGGGTGCTCATAAGTGTCCTTTGCTTGTCACTGCGTCAACTGTGCGTTACGGCGGCAGAAGGGTCCGTCACCGAGATGCGTTCGACGATTGAATGATTGGCGGCCCGAATCCGGTGTGATCGGCGCCCGCGGGTCACCACGGGACGCCGGCAGGGATGTGCATGATCTCAACTCGGTTGCCGTCAGGGTCGGCCACGAACACGATCTGTGGTGCGGTCGGGTCGTCTGTGCCGGCGCGTGTGTCGGGCACCAGCACTCCCCCGTACACGCGCAGCGCTTCCGATGCGGCATCGACGTCTTCGGCGAAGAACGACAGGTGAGTCATTCCAAGATGGTTGCGTCGAGTAGGCGGGGCACCGATCACACCGGGCTGCCGGTAAGTGAGCAGCTCGACTCGCAGACCGTCTTTCTCCAGGAAAGTCGAGGTGAGGCTGCACGGCGCATCGACCTCGGGAATTTGCTCGTCGAGGTCGTATTCCATGATCTTGACGAAACCCAGTCCGTCGCAGTAGAAGCGAAGACTCTTCGCAAGGTCGGAGACGCACAGCCCTATATGGGACGCGCGGTACGAATGCCCGACCGTGTCGGAGTTTTCAGTCATCGGGGTCCTTGTCTTGTGAGATGTTTCGGTTACCCGATAGCCACAGGAGTGACCGGGCTCGCAGTGCCACCGGTGATCTTCAGCGCGCCGATGGTCAGGAGGAACTCGTAACACTGGTCGGCGGCCAGCTCTGCCAGGTTCATGTTCTCCACCAGGTGGATGCCGTGCTCGACGAGTAGGACGATGTGTCCACCGAGGTAGACGTGCTGGTCGAACGGGATCGGCTCGATGGCTGCGTTGTCCGAGCCGACCAGCGCGACGTCTTTCTCGGCGAGGAAAGTGGCTGCTTCGAGGCCGATGCCCGGCTGCGGCATCATCTCACCCTGATTGGCCATGTAATCCTCCAGCCATCCCGTGCGGATGAGCACCAGGTCACCCGAGTGCAGTTCGACGCCTTGACCGTCCAGGGCCTTCTGAAGATCGTCCGCGGTAATGACATATCCGGGGTCGAGTAAATCGATTCCTTTCGACGCCGCGACGTCGATGAGGACGCCGCGACCGGCGATGCCGCCTACCTTGTCGATGCTGCATTTAGCCGCGCCGGAGTACGGCGTGACCTGGTCGGCCGAGTATCCGTTGTAGATTTTGTTGTCTGCATACACATGGCACAGCGCGTCCATGTGAGTCGAAGTGTGCGACGGCATGATCAACTGATCCTCGTTGGCGCCTACACCGGGAGCGCCACCGTTGGCACGGGCGATCGCTTCGTCTTCGTGGTTGGTCAAGGTCAGTCGCTGCGGAATGCCGCGGTAGTCGAGGTTCGGCACACCCGACCGCTGGATCGGAATGCTGAGGCTGTAGGTCTTGCCGGTCTTCGGCAGGCTAAGCGCAGCGAGCACCCGCTCGGGAGTGAGGAGATTGAGCGCACCCAATTCATCCGATTCGCCCCAGCGACCCCAGTTCGTCTTCCGAGTGCTCAACATTGACTCCTAACATTCATGTCCTCGGTAGCGAGGTTCGGGGTGGCTGCCAATCGGCTCTGAATGAATCGAATGCCGCGTGCCCACGATTTCAGCCGCATCACTGGTCATCCGATTGTGACTGGACTCACTGTAGCCATCGGCTACTCGTGCGTCAACAGATGAGACGTGGTCACCTGACCGGCCCGGAAACATCCCCCTGTGCGCTGCACGGAAGGAAATAGCCGATGGTGCAATCAGCTGTGGGGCAACCGGTTTGAGACCGAAATTGAGCAACTACTCCGTCGCTCCGCCAGTCGTTTCCTGCGATTCGCCGAGCAGCAACCCGGCAAGGCACACAGCCGCCCACCTGAATCTCGATCTGCGTCGGGAGACACTGGAGGCGAAGCGATATCGGAAGAAGTGCCTTGCCCCGTCGCGATCGATTTCCGTCTGCGGACTACCGTCTCGGATTACAGAAACTCCGCCGGACACAGCACTGGCACGATGTATCGTCGAACAAATACTATGGCGCGCTTGTGAAGTCGAACTGCGACTCATCGGGGCTCGCGCACAATTCGTAGAATCTCTCGCCGCTCCACGGTGCATTCATCTGCAGCCGCCCGAACTCGTTGACGTAGTAATTCCTCACCATCGCGGTGCTCGGCGAGAGGTAGATGAGCTTCCTGGCCTCTTCGTGCAGTTGGTCGTTGTATTCGTCGAACGCATCACGGCGAACGACCATCGACGAACGACCCTTCTCCAGCATGCCGACAATGCCTTCGGCGATGTAACGGGTCCAGATCTCGAACCACGTGGGCAGTCCCGATCCGCTCGCCACCGGCTGCGAGTTGGGGCCGTACAGCATGAACATGTTCGGAAATCCCGGGACGGTCATTCCGAGATGGGCCTGCGCCCCGTGGGCGGTCCAGACGTCCTCCAGCGTCATACCGCCGATGCCGTAGTAACGAGTCGGCCAGATGTACTTCTCAGTCTGAAAGCCGACAGCGGCGATAATCAGGTCTGCATCGAGACTCTCGCCGTCTGCTGTGACGATAGAGGTTTCAGTTACGCGATCGATCGGCGCCGTGACAAGCTCGACATTGTCCCTGGTCAACGTGACATACCAGTTGTTGTCGACCACCGGACGACGAGTCATCGGCGGGTAGTTCGGTACGAGCTGATCGATGAGTTCCTGCCGACCGTCGACCTGGCGCGAGATGTAGCCGACCAGTATCTCGCGCAGCATGTCGTTGCGCTCACTGACGGCGCCGCCATTTTTGATCCACTCCTGATCCGGAATAAGCGCATTCCGCAGATCAATAGTGCTCAGACCGGCGACGTACTTGTTCCAGTTCCAGTAGAAGGGCATTTCCTGAATCAGCCACTGGAGCTCGTCTGCGATGGGCGCACCGTAGTTGGCGCGCGGTGAGATCCACTGCGGCGTCCTTTGGTAAACGACAACGGACTCCGCCTTCTCGGCCACCTTCGACAGGAGCTGGACTCCAGTCGATCCGTTTCCGATGACAGCGACCTTCTTACCTGCGTACTCGATGTCGTCATTCCATTCGGTGGTGTGCACGATCTGTCCGCTGAATCCGGAGATGCCCTCCAACGGTAAATCCCGCGGAGTCGCAAACACACCGCTGGCGGCGACCACCACATTCGCCTCGACGTCAACGACCGAGTCCTCGCCCTGGACAGTCAGAGTCCAACGCTGCGTCGCTTCGTCGAAGCGGGCTTGCTGAACATCGGAGCCGAACTCGATGTGCTCGTAGACTCCGTACTTGCGTGCCACGTGATCGATGTACGCACGGACCTCCGACTGACGAGCGAAGTATTCGGTCCACGGATATTTCTTCTCGAACGCGTACTCGTAAGTGAAGCTCAGGGTGTCGACACGGACGTCCGGGTAGGTATTGATACTCCACACGCCGCCGACATCGGCACGACGCTCGTACACGGTGAACGGAATGCCGAGCTGAGACAACTGCACCCCCATGGCGACCCCGGCGAAGCCGGCACCGACGATCGCGACGTGGTAGCCATCTGGGATCACCTTCTCTCCGGTCCATTTTGCCTGGAAGGGCATGTCGACGAAGGCCGGGATGTGGTGTCGCATGACCACGTCGTCCGGTGCCAGTTTTCGAGCCTCTGCCATTTCGAGCAGTTCGACTATCTCGTCACGCGAAGGGATCGGCAGCGCACTCTCGTCCGGTTCGGTCAGCAAGTATTCGACGGCCTTCGCCCGGATGAGCGCAATATCGACGTCGGAGAATTCGACGGAGTCCGCAACCGGGCCGAAGACGCGCTCGGGGGTGATCGCGGCGATGTCTACATCTCGGGTCGCCTGGTACAGCGCCATCCGCAACGCGTTCGCGTCGGCGAACTCGACGGCGCGCTCTATATAGTCACGTCCTGGCATAAGAACTTCCAATTCTCAAATCTGTTGGCAGCAAAGGGGGTACACCTCAGTGAGCGCTTGCGCCTGTCCCGACCCGCTGGTCGATGACGGACTGTCGCAGGCTCTGCTTGCGGATCTTCATCGTCGGTGTTTTCGGTATCTCCGCGACGATCACGACTTCTTCGGGGAACTTCACGGGCGAGATACCTGCGGCGCGGCAGCAATCTCGGATCTGCTCGATGCCGAGATCGGCGCCCGTTGTGCCCTCGCGCAACTGAAGCACTGCACAGATGCGCTCGCCCGACGTGTCGTCTGGCAATCCGATGACGGCGACATCGACGATCGCGGAATGCTTCGCCAGCACCTCTTCGATCTCGACGGGACTGATCGACTCACCTTTACGGATGATCAGGTCCTTCTCCCTGCCCACCAGGACCAGATGCCCGGCCACATCGAGCTTTCCGGTGTCACCGGTGAACATCCACCCGTTGGCGTCGAAGGGGCGGACGATCTCGCTGGCGGTCCTGTACTGCTTGAACAGCATAGGACCGCGCAGCCACACCCGACCCACCTCGTCGGACGACAGTATCTCGCCTTCCTCGGAGCGGATCTGCACTTCGCATCCCCGAACGGGACGTCCCGAGGTGTTGGCCAACTTTTCGATACTGTCGCTCATCCGCGCCGATGTGATCATCGGGCACTCGGTCATCCCGTAGGCGTGCAGAACAGGGATGCCGATCTCGGCGAGTACCTCCCGGAACAGCTTCTCCGGCATCGGCGCTCCGCCGCCGGTGACCATGCGCAACGTCGGAACCACCGGGGTGCCCGGGTTCTTCCGCTGTTCCTCGAGCAGAAGAGCGTAGTGCGGGGTCGATCCTCCGGTGACGGTCGCACCCGTCCGCCGCATCAGCTCGACCGCGGCAACCGGCTCGTAGACCTCCATGACCACCAGCGCCATGCCGCTGACAAGCGATGCAATCAGCATGTCGGGGCCGCCTATATGGGCGTAGGGGAACAGGATTGTTGCCACATCGTCGGAGCCGGCGCCGATCGCATCCGCAAGCGCAACTCCTCCGGCGATGAGCGTGCTATCGGTGTGGCAGACGCCCTTCGGTGCTGACGTGGTGCCGGAGGTGGTGTAAATCCAGCGCTCCTCCTCGCGGCTGAGCGGCGGGGCGGGCAGCGTGGCCGGGTCGCCATCGGGCAGCTCATCGGTGAGGATCAGCACTTCTAGGCTCTCGCCGCTGGCCGCCCGCAGATCGTCGGCCATCGCCGCATGGTCGAAACCGCGGAACTCGGGAACGGTAATAAACCATTCGGATGCGCACTGTTTGGTCATGGCCGTGACCTCGCGCGCCCGGTAAAGCGGAATGATCGGGTTCTGGGTCACGTCGAGACGAGAAAGAGCAAGGCTGAGAACTATGGTTTCAATGCGGGTAGGCAACTGCCAGCTCACCGTGGAACCTGGCTCGATACCGCAGGCCAGCAGCCCTGCCGCGACACGCTCGGCAGCGCAGGCCACCGCAGCGAAGGTCAAACGTCGATCGAACTCGTCGATGACGGCGACGGCGTCGCCGGTAGCCTCTGCCCGCAGCGCTAGCAGATCCCACAGAGAGGTCGCATCGTTCGGCGAGATGTCCAAGTTCACGAGTCCTCCTTCTTCTCAATGGCTTTCGCCGGAAGCGGGTCTGGTGCCAGAAGCGGGTAGCCGGTACGGAGCAGCGCATTCGCGTGTCCGTGCCAGTGGATGTCGAACGCCGACTTCAACGCGGCCTGCTGGCCCATGATGTCGAGAGTCTGGTTGACGGCACGTTTTGCGGTGGCCAGTCCCCACGCGTCCATCTCGGCGATCTCGTGCGCAAGTTCCATCGTCCGCGCATCGAGCTCGTCGAGCGGGACCACCCGGTTCAACATGCCGGCGTCGAATGCCTCGATGGCTGTGAAGTTTCGCGCCGTGAACAGCATCTCCTTGGCGCGTCGGGCGCCGAGCTCCCACGTATGCGCGTGATACTCGACGCCGCCGACGCCGAATTTCACGACCGGATCGCTGAAGGAGGCATTGTCGGCCGCGACGATCAGGTCGCACGGCCAGATCACGTTGAGGGCACCGGCGACGCAGGCGCCCTGGACCGCCGCGATCGACGGCTTAGGCACGTCGCGCCACTTGCGGGAAAAACCGAGGTAGTGCTCGTTCTCCCAGTCGTAGGCGCTCTCCAACACGGTCTTGCCCTCCCGAAAGTAGCCCGGTGCCGGCGTTTTGAGGTCGTGGCCCGACGAGAAGTGGTCGCCGTTGGCGCGCACGACGATCACCTTGACCGCGTCGTCGGCAGATGCCTGCTGCCAGCGGGCATCGAGGTCGCGCAACAGGGACTCGTCCTGGGCATTGTGTTTGTCCGGGCGGTTGAGGGTGATTGCGGCGACGGCGCCGTCCACCTCGTAATCGATGAAACTCATCGTCATGCTCCCATGTAGATCCGGTGGAGGGCTGACACGATCGCGGCGTCGTTGTACGCCGCCGAACCGAAGTCGTACTGCCAGCGTTTGGCTGCGTCGGTGAAAAGGTGCACGTTCGACTCGACCATGTACCCGATTCCTGCATGGACCTCGTGCGCCGAGTGGACGATCTGCAGCGCCGCCTTCGCAGCTTGCTTGCACATCAGCCCGATGTGTGGTTGCGGGTCGATGCCGGCGTCGAGGGCTCCGGCGGCCGAGCGCGCATGTGCCGAAGTGAGGTGCGCGGCGATCGCCATGTCGGTGCACAGGTACTGCACCGCCTGGAATCGGCCGATCGGTCCACCGAATTGGTGCCGCTGCTTCGCGTACAGCACGGTCATGTCTAGCAGCGTTAGCGCCGCGCCGTAGACCTGCGAGGCGCGCAGTACAGCGCCGCGCTGATTGGCGACCTCGACGGCGCGGTCGGCATTGCCGCCGCGCGCCAGCACGGCGCCGTCAGCCACCGGCACATTCTCGAAGGTCAGAGCAAACATCGGGTGCTCGCCGATATTCGGCATTGCTTCGAAGCGGATCAACGATTTCGAATCCAACACGACCACAACGCTTTCGCCCGCAACGGCGTGAACAAGGAAGCTGTCGGCGCGGTCGGCGTAGCCTACGGCCAGCGCCACTCCGTTCAAGGCCCCGTTCTCGTACGTCACCGCCGAGCCCCAGTTCGCGGACGGGAATACCGGAATCACAACGGCCTCGCCGTTGCCGATCCGTTCGGCCACGGCTGCCGACTTCTCTGTGCCGATCACCAGCGCCGCGTCGCGTGCCATTGTCAGATCGAGCAGAGGCGTATCGGCCAAAGCGCGGCCCATCTCTACGAAGACGCCGGCGATTGTCCCGAGCGATGGGCTATCAGCGTCGACCCCGATCGGATCGCCGAGTTGCAGCCAGCCGAGTTCGGCGAACTGCGCAATCTGATCCACGAACGAAACATCGTTCGACCGGTCTTCCAGCGGCGAGTAGCGTGTAAAGACCGACTTGCTCACATCTGCGAGGGCGGCGAAGTCCTCGCCCCATGCCAATTCCATCATCTGCTCCTATCGCGGCAGGCCGAGGCCCCGCGTCGCGAGCACCATCCGCTTGAGTTGGGACGTTCCTCCGGCATGGTTGGCAAACGACTGCCGATACCACGCTTCGGGTTTTCCGTTGAGGGGGGCGTACGACGATCCCGATCGCAGCTGGCTGGTCGGGCCTAGTACTCGGTCGTAAATCTGAGCGAACAGCGGCTCGTATTCCTTGGCTGCGACCTGCTGGACACCGCCGCCCCACGGGGTCTGTCGACCGGTGGTGTTGTCGCCGATGATCTCGTAGGCGAGCAGACGCTGAGTCTGGATAATCTCGGCAAGTTCAGCCAGGTCAGCCTGCACGTGCGAATCGTCGAGCTTGCCAGGAACATTTTTGCAGTGCGCAATGAGATCGCGTAGCCGCGCTTCTTGCATTGCGTAAATCGGCTCGACAGTCCCTGAGGCGTAGAAGGCGCGCATGATGTACTGCCAGCCTCGGCCCTCTTCACCGATCAGCGAGGTGGTCGGCACGCGGACGTGGTCGAGGTAGGTACTGGACTGGACGCCGCCCCCATAATTGCGCATGGGATGGAGGGTGACGCCTGGACTCGTCAGATCGACCACGAAGATACTGATCTCATCGCGCGCGACCTCGCCGGTCGTCGTGCGAGCGGCCACGTACAAAACGTCGGACATCGGCCCCCACGAGGTGTATGCCTTCTGCCCGGTGATGACCCACTCGTCACCGTCCCTGACTGCTTTGGTCTGCAGGGAGCCGAGGTCGGAGCCGGCTTCCGGCTCGGTCAGACCCTCGGCCCAAAGGGTCCGCATGTCTGCGATGTCCGGAAGCAGTCGCTTCTTCTGCTCCTCGGTACCCCCCGCCAAGATAGTGCCCGCGGCGAGGAATATTCCGACCGAGTTGATCATCGGTGCGTCGGCCGCGTACAGCTCCTCCAGGAAGATTTGGTTCACGATGGGTGACAACCCCTTACCCCCGTACTCCACCGGCCAGGTGAGGCCGATCCAGCCTTTAGCCGCGACCTTCTTGCTGAACTCGAGGGCGATCGCCCACTGGTCCGGGGCATCGTCGAATTCTGGGTTGAAGGCGTTCGCCTTGGGCAGCTCGGCGTCGAGAAACTCCCGGATCTCAGCGCGCCAGCCCTCGTGCTCTTGTGTCAGTGCAAGTCTCATTACGCGAATTCCGCCTGTAGTTCATCGGTGCCTGCGGTCTGCTCTGCGGCGCCATGGCCGAGGTGACCCTCGGGGTAGAAGCGACGAGCCCACTTGCGGATTTCGCGGAAGCCTGCGGCTTCGGCGGTCGCCAGGCCGGGAGGCTCGGTGTAGCGCTGATGCTCCCAGATTGCGACGTCAGCCTTGACTTGCCCGACTGCACTACGCTGCCGCTTGGCCACGCGGGAGTCGTCCTCGCCGTCCTCCTTGCTGGCCCACGCGGAGAACCGCAGGATCGAGTGCTCGTCATCGACGGGCGTCACCGCGGTGAGCGCACAGATGCCGCCGACACCGTCGGCGAACGAGAAGCCCAGACCGAGGCCCAGGAGCGAGGCGAAGGTGCGTCCTTCGACGGTCTCGAGCTCGCCGTCGGCGCCGCGCCGCTTGAAGTGCAGCGACAGCTGCGTCCGGAAGTCGTACTCGCCGAACTCCCGGGCGACGACGGTCGGGATCTGGTCGGCACGGTGCACATACTTGAAGTGCGCGAAGTCGACGCCGTTCTCGGCCGCGTACTGCGGGTGGATCGCCAGCTCGGCGGTCTCGAAGCGCCCGGCCTCACCGAAGTCGTGGTAATCGCTCGCCGGGCCCGAGTCGGGGAAGAGCTCGAAGATGCTGGGTACGTCGTACTTCGGCTGGCCGCCTTCGACGTCATGCCATATGTACATGATTTCGTCACGCTCGGCGGTGGTCCAGGTACCGATCTTGCGTACCCGGTTGGTGGCCTTTTGGTACGGAATGCAGGTGTTTCGACCTTCCGGACTCCACTGCCAGCCGTGGAACGGGCACTGAATGTTGTCGCCGAACACCGAGCCCCCATGCCCCAGGTGGGCCCCGAGGTGCTCGCAGTATGCATCCAGAACCACGAGGCGGCCACTCTGGGTGCGGTAGGCGACCAGGTCATGCCCGAAGTAGCGCAGCGGCTTAACGTCTCCGGCCAGGAGGTCGCCAGACCAGCCGATCTGGAACCATCCCGTCGGCTTCATCGATAACGCCATTGGTGACACTTCATCCTCCTGAACTGTTGCAACAGCAGCACTTTCGGAAACTGCGCAGAAGTTGCTCTACGACAAGGGCTTTCACGGATTTCAACCGACAGAATGTGTCAACGCTCCACTTGGAGCGCGAAACCGGCCGAGCGACCCGCCATCATGACCACGGATCTCAGACATCAATCGTGACTGCCATCACTGTAGCCATTGGCTACGCTAGCGTCAACACGAAGGAACTGATCGTCAATCGTCGCAGTTGAAAGGCCTTCGACGGTGCACGACACTTTGGCGTTCCGCCAACACCGCCGCACACCATGGGGCGCGCGCAAGGCCGAATCCCGCAACCAAATCCCAAATCGGCTACCGCATAAGCACTTCGCACTCCACAGATTCAGTGCAGCCTTGTATTAGGTGCAGCCCTGAAATGCGGACCGCAGTCAGCGTCGGCATCGTCCCCATGCAGGTTGAATCAAATCTCGACGTCGTCTCCAGTTTCCAAATCTTGCTCGAATTGCCAAGCTGCACAGATGGTTTGCAGTCGATACGCTGCCCATCCTGTCGCAGGTCTCGCTGACTCGGCTACATTCGCGTGGTGGGCGAGCACAAGCACATGAGGCGCCGGACGTTTCAGTTGACTCGAACCCAGATCTTGACGGTGAAACTTTCTGCCCTTAGCATCACCAGCAATGAGACGGATGCCCTAGAGCTGGGCCTCATTTCCTCATCACCCTCCATATCGCGCTGCAACTTGCTGCGCTTTCGCGCATCGTGCGGGGCTTCTCAAAGAACGAGGTCACAAATTGAAAGCAATCGTCTTCGACGGCACCGACAACAAGCTGGTCGACGGTGTTACCGTCCGCGAACCAGGCCCCGGTGAAGTCCAGGTCCGCATCGTCGCGAGCGGCCTGTGCCAAAGTGATCTGAGCGTGACCAACGGAAAGATCCCATTCCCGTCCCCGGTGATCCTCGGGCACGAAGGTGCGGGCATCGTCGAGGCAGTCGGGCCGGGCGTCACCATACCCTCGGTCGGCGACCACGTAGTGCTGACGACGCTGGTGACGTGCGGCCAATGTGCCTTCTGCACTTCCGGACATCCCACCATGTGCCGCGAGTCGTTCGGGAAGAAGGCAACCCCGTTCGACCTTGGCGGCAAACCGATCCACAATTTCGCAGCGCTCTCGACCTTCTGCGAGCGAATCGTCGTCCAGGCCGGGCAGGCAGTGCCGATACCGAAGGACATTCCGATGTCGACCGCGTGTCTCATTGGCTGCGCCGTACTGACCGGCGCCGGAGCGGTGCTGAACCGAGCCCGCGTAAGCCCCGGCGACTCAGTAGCCGTCGTCGGCGCAGGTGGCATCGGTCTCAACGTAATTCAAGCGGCTCGCCTCGCGGGCGCGGCGACGATCGTCGCCATCGACACGAATCCAGACAAGGAGTCGCGGACGAGCCTGTTCGGTGCCACGCACTTCATCGATGCGAAAGCAGGCACTGCCGTCGCTACCGTCCGTGAACTCACCGACGGTGGGGTCGATCACGTCTTCGACTGCGTCGGCGGCGAGGCGATCACCAGCCAGGCTATGGAGATGCTCGACTGGGGTGGGCAGATGATCATGCTTGGTGTTGCTGCTCCGGAGACCAAGCTTTCGGTTCTGGCCACTAGTCTTTACATGGATCGATCGGTACTGGGCTGCCGCTATGGCTCGTCACGACCCGGCGCCGACATCCCGAAATATCTGGACCTGTACCGTTCCGGACGATTCCTGCTGGACGAACTCGTCACCAAGACCTACGACCTCGAAGACTTCGAGTCCCTCACGGAGGACGCCCGGAACGGAAAGCTCGATCGCGGCGTACTGCTGATGCCGTCCTGACGACGACACTCCGTTCGCTGGAACGGGTGGAAGCCACCGCCTCCGTCCGCCTGTTCCGCGCACTCGATCCTCCGCCTCATCTGTTCGGCCGGGCCGCGTAAACGAGAAGCTTGAGCAGGTCTGTGACCTGTTGCCTGGAGCCTTCCCGATCACGACCCGGATTGTCGGCCAACTCGGTAAGATACGGCTCGTACAGATCCCACACCGAGGCGACGAGGCCGATCAGCGACGCCAGCACGCTCGAATCGAACTCGGCCCGCAATTGCGGCTCGACGGGGTTCTCCCACAGTGCGTTTATTTGAGACAAATAGCCGCCCGAACGAGCTCCACCCAGCAGACGATCCGGTGACGTGCCCTCGAAGATCGACCACATCAACATTCGACCGAACTGACCGGAGTCGATGTCGGCGCCGAACGAGCGGTCGATCGCAGCGTAGACGTCTTCCTCGCCGGAGAGACGCTCGCCGCCATAACTGACCAGCAGCTCCATGACCGCTACCAACAGGTTCTCCTTCGTGCGGTAGAACCGGTAGATCAGGCCGTAAGACACATCCGCCGCGGCGGCGATTTCCCGTAGCGTCACCTTCGCAGGCCCCTTGCGGGAGAAGAGATCCGCGGCAGCAAGAAGGATCGCGTGTTGCGCGCCCGTCGACCCCGGCTGAGACGGTCGCCACTCGGCGATTTCCTTGCCCGCGCGCTTTACATTGGACTCCGCAGTCGATACCGGACCTTCTTCGATCGCTGCGGCCTTGCAGATGCCGGCCAAGTGAAGCGCATCTCGCTTGGTGTTCGGGCATAACAACAGTTCGGCAGGTGTTCGATCGAACTCGTCGATTTTCGTGATCGACCACTCGGCTATCACCTGCGGCTCGACATCCTCGTCGAACGCCGCAAGAAACTCGGGGATCTCCGGACGGATTCCTCGATTCTCCACATCGAACTGCCACACTGGGAATAACGTCGCTCCGCCACCCGGATAACCGAGCATCTTACGATTCTGGACGCGCCTATTGATCGCCTGACGGCTGATATCCAGAAACTTCGCCGCTTGCGTCGTGCTCCAGACGTCGTCGGCGGATACGGTGAGTTTGCGGATGGTTCCCATACCCGACGAACTCTATCATGATAGGCGGCAGCGCAATTCGCGCATCGTCGCCGAACCCGCGGCGCCGACAACAACAACGCCCTGCCACTTCGTCACGTCGTCGGTCTGTTGGCAGTAGTTTGAATTCCGAATTCGGCCGATCCCCAAGTACAGCCTGAAAATCCGCTTGCACCCGCATTCTCGACGCTGCCAGCTCGCCGTAGGCCGAGAATCCTCTGGCGGCCGAACGCAACAAAGCTACGACGGAGCAGCGATGGCGATCGCACCGAAGGTCGGGAATGCTCTCATCCGCTGGGCCGGGCCGCCCGAGGATGCGGCCGCCCAACGGTCGGGCGGTGAAGCCACTCCGAGCATGGGAAAACTGTGCGACCTCCGACATTTGGGCGTCGCTCGCGAAGAACAAGGGCCACGTGGACACGATCCACGTGCACGCACGCGCATGAGGTCTCTCGACGCGACAACCACCGAATCCAGGGGCACTACGACCAATCCACAGATATCGCATTCACGCGAATTTCCTTATTACCCAACGTAATTACATGCATTGACAGTTGTCGGGACAGACTCATCCGAACATTCAGTTGACGCCAGAGTAGCCAATGGCTACGGTCTCATCTGAAGAGAACCACAGTGATTGCGCTCACGTTGCGTCGAGCCCTCAGGGGCGCAATGAGGCCTCAACCCCGAGTACATCAAGAGAGGAATCGATGTCATACACCGTCGACCCCGAGTACTTGCCGATGATGGGATACGTCCCGCGTCTTGATGTCTCGGACGCTGTGTCGGTCCGTGCGCTCGTTCGCTCGATGGGCGAGGTGGACCCGATGGCGGGTGTCCCCGAAGGAGTAGTGGTGAACCGTCGAGAAGCGCCGGCAGCTGACGGATCGGATATCGGGCTTGTCGTGTTCAGCCCGGAGCACCGCAGAAAACAGCTACTCCCCTGTATCGCTTACTTTCACGGTGGAGGGTTTGTCTTCGGCGATGCCAGCACCGATGTCCGAGTTCCATCGGCACTCGCTGCAGATCTCGGCGCGGTGGTGGTGTCGGTGAACTATCGCCTGTCCCCTGAGTACCCGTTCCCCACACCGTTCAACGACTGCTTCGACGCTCTGACTTGGATTGCAGGCGACATCGACCTCGGTATCGACCTGGCCAGACTCGTCGTCGCCGGAATCAGCGCCGGCGCCGGGCTTGCAGCTGCGGTTGCGCTCAAAGCACGCGATATCGGCGGTCCCGCTGTCCATTTCCAGGCACTGGACTCGCCGGTCCTCGACGACCGCCTACACACCATCTCTGCGACCGAATACACCGATTCCCCGCTGTGGAACAGACAAAACGCTATCGACAGTTGGCGTCACTACCTCGGCACCGACGCAGACGTCGACCGAAATCAGACATCGGAATACGCCGCTCCCTCACGCGCCCAAGACCTCGCCGGGCTTCCGCCAGCGTATATCGCCGTTTCGTCGTTCGATCCTCTCCGCGACGAGGGGATCGACTACGCACGACGGCTGACGCAGGCCGGAGTGCCCACCGAACTGCACCTCTCCCCCGGAACCTTTCACGGTTCGTCGGGGGTGTTCCCACAGACCGCGATTTCGAATCGGATCCACGCCGACTACACAGCCGCCATCCGGCGAGCGCTTGACAGCTGAAGCACGAGCACCACTGAAATTGGAGAATCATGAGGAACCGCTTTGAAGGAAAAGTTGCGATCGTCACCGGAGGCGCAGGTGGACAGGGCGAACAGATAGTTCGAATGCTGGCACGCGAAGGCTGCTCCGTCGTGATCGGCGACGTCCTCGACGATCAGGGAAAGGTCGTCGCCGACGACCTCGGCGCGTCCGTCGTCTACACCCGTCTCGACGTCACGGCCCCGACCGACTGGGCAAAGGCCGTCACTGTGGCGACGTCGACGTTCGGTGGGCTCGACGTCCTCGTCAACAACGCGGCGATCTACCGCAGGCAGCTGCTGGAGGACGAGACCGTCGCCGACCTCGACAAGATCCTTGCCGTGAACCTTCGCGGACCATTCCTCGGCATCCAGGCCGTTACTCCCGCCATGCGTGCTCGACGAGGAGGCGCGATAGTGAACGTCTCGTCCCTCGCTGGAGCGACATCATACCTGGCGCACGCGTCGTACAGCATGTCCAAGTGGGGCCTGCGTGGATTGACAAGGACCGCGGCAATCGAACTCGCGCCGTCGAACATCCGCGTGAATGCTGTTCTCCCCGGCAACATCCGGACCGGGATGTCACCGACGACCGCATCCGCCGACTCGCCGACCGGCCTGAAACGGCAGGCCGACCCCCAGGAAACCGCAAGTGTCGTGCTCTTCCTCGCCTCCGACGACGCGTCGTTCGTCAACGGAACCGACGTCATCGCCGATGGCGGATCCCTACTCGGGTAGCAGCTCCATTCCCCAGCCGACCCCACAATGCACCATCATGCAGATCCGAATTTGGAGGAACATGTCCACCTCGACCGCGACAGCCGACCGCACAAACCAATACTTCGACGTCGTCGTCATCGGCGCGGGTTTCAGCGGAATGTATGCGTTGCACCGTCTACGCCAGCAGGGCCGACGGGTGGTGTGCCTGGAAGCGGGCGACGGCGTCGGCGGCACCTGGTACTGGAACCGCTATCCGGGTGCCCGTGTCGATATCGAGAGTATGCAGTATTCGTACTCTTTCGACGAGACCCTCCAACAGGAGTGGTCGTGGTCCGAGCACTTTTCGCCGCAGCCGGATCTGGAGAGGTACGCCAACCACGTCGCCGACCGCTTCGACTTGCGTGATGACATCCGCTTCGAGACTCGTGTCAACGAACTGACCTTCGATGACGCCGAGGACGTATGGCACGTCGGCACCGCGTCAGGTCGACATTTTGTCGCAAAGTACGTGATTGCGGCCACTGGCAGCCTGGACGTCTCCAACGTCCCCGACTGGCCCGGCCTGGACAGTTTTCACGGCGAGACCTACCACACCTCGCGGTGGCCTAAGGAGGGCGTCGAGCTCGCCGGTAAGCGCGTTGGCCTGATCGGCACCGGTTCCACCGGCATTCAGCTCACCCCGGAGGTGGCCACGGTCGCCGACCACCTCACCGTCTTCCAGCGGACACCGAACTTCAGCCTCCCCTCATTCAACCGGGAGTTGGATCCGGAGTACGAGCGGGAGTGGAAGGCCGACTACCCACAGCGACGCAAGGAGGTGCTGAACACCCACGGCGCCCTGCTGATGAGCAATGTGGCCGAGCAGCGCTCGATCTTCGACTACACCGAAGAAGCGCGCGAAGAGGTGATGGAGCGCGCGTGGAACGCCCGGAACGGACTCGAGTTCATCCGTACGTTCACCGACACCTCCAGTGATCCTGAGGCGAACGCGATTCTCGCCGAGTTCGTCCGGAACAAGATCCGGGCCGTCGTCGATGACCCGGAGACCGCCGAACTACTGTGCCCGAAGACCTATCCGATCGGCGGCAAGCGGATCTGCGTGGACTCCGGCTACTACCAGACGTTCAATCGGGACAACGTGAAGCTGGTCGACGTACGGGCGCATCCCATCGAGGAAGTCACCGAATCAGGGATTCGCACAGACGATTCGGACTACGAGCTCGACGTGATCATCTTTGCCACCGGCTTCGACGCGATGACCGGTTCGATGCTGAAGCTGAACGCGACCGGGATCGACGGAGTACGACTCGCCGACAGGTGGGCCGACGGTCCGAAGACGGTCTTCGGTCTGATGACCGCCGACCTCCCGAATCTGTTCATGGTGCATGGCCCCGGCAGCCCGTCGGTTCTGGCACAGATGATCACCACGGGTGAGTGGCAGGTCGACTGGATCCTGCGAACAATCGGCTTTCTCGAACACAACCACATCTCTCGTTTCGGTGCCACCCCCGATCAGGAGGATGAATGGGCCACGGAGATGGAAGCTGTTGCCTCACGCACGATGCACGTGAAGACCGACTCCTGGTATACCGGCGCGAACATCCCTGGCAAGCCGAGAGCGCTCCTGATGTATGTAGGCGGATTCACGCGGTACTCCAACTGGTGCACTCGCGCAACGACTCAGGACTACGCGGGATTCGAGAAGAAGCGGAAGATATCGCTACCGTAGAGCACCCGAACACGTATCGGTAACCGATTCTCTGCAGTAGGTTGCCTCAGGTTGCGGGGGCTGGCGTTCGATGAGGGACGAGCAGCCGGAAAGACCAAAAAACATCGACCAAATTCCCTATACAACAGGGTATTTCAAAAATGGCGTAACCGGTCACACCCAACCGAGCCCTTACCAGAAGTCTCATCCAGAACCAAAAAGGGACCCTGCGTTGATCCCACTTGACGTCCAGAAGTGTTCGCTCGAGAGAGCAGCCCGCATCCTGACTGCAATTCAATGCACCCCCAACTCGCCGCGCGTGAGATATCGAGAAATACCGGATTGCCTGTCAACTCCACCAACAGACTGTTGAAGCTCATGTCAGAGCTGGTGGATTCACAAAGTTCACAACCAATTCGAATTGGGGATAAGGCTTTTCAAACTGGGTATCACGCTCGAAACCGAGTGAGTCGACACACGGCTGCGTGGCCCCACCTCGTCACTCTTCATCATCACACGAGGCTGGGTACCCACCTGGGTGCACTCGACGGCGAAGACCTGGTGATGATCGCTCGAATTCCGGACTCCCGAAAAGAATCTGATATTTGGCCACCGCCGGGCAAACGACCACCGGCCCACCGGACCAGCATGGGCAAAGCAATTCTTGCCGCCTCACCAAGTCTCCGCCGCCGACTGCTTTCGCCAGGACATTCATCTCATTGCAACCAATCAACGGATTCCCTCAACCGACTGCACTCAGAACTGAGTTTCATTCGCCGGTCGGGAATTGCGCTCGGGCGCAACGAACCTCAATCAGGCCATGATTCCATCGCCGTGGCGATTGGACCATTGAACATTCCGATTGGAGCCTTACCCGATTGGAGTCTTTGCATTGACGGACGTCAGCCACCGGATTGACGTTGCTCACTTGGCCCCACAACTTCGTCGGACAGCGCAAGACACATGGAGATCAATTCCAGTTTCGGGGTCGTGAAACGTAGCCGTTCACAAGCACGATGCACCCTGCAATCGACCGCCCGCAAAACACAATTACATCCGAGATATCGACTCTTAAAGCAGCGCAACACTTCCTGTCGCTTTTCACAGGATCGTCTCCGAGCCGAAACAAAGGTCCGGACTGATCGCGACCGATCTGGGGGCTGACAGTGGGAGAGACGATAGAGAGTCCACGTAAGCCATTGACTCTGCTGAAGCCAATGGCTACGCTGGTGCGGTCAGGCGCAGGACCCCGTCGGCTGTACCACTCCACTCACTATCTCCTGATTACAACTCCTTGCTCGACGCGGGAGTGCATTTGCCACCGTTGCAGTTGAATTCACGACATGCCCCGCAGCGCATGAAGAAGTGGATGAATACCTGGGACACGCTGACATCGGACATGAACGTCGAGCACGACGTCAGTCCGGTTGGCGCAGTCTCTCCACTCGAGGTGGACGAACTCGCGAGGTGATGCCAACCCAGGATCATCCGGCAGACAAATACTTCGACGATACATGTTTTGATCGTCGCTCTGCTCGAACAGTTCGGCGCGAGCCCAAACACCTGCGCCAGGCTTCGAATCCTCAGCACGAAACCAGGAAAGGTTGATAGATGACAAACCGAATGCAGGAAAAGATCGTCATTGTTACCGGCGCATCGTCGGGCCTGGGGCGAGCCACAGCCGAATTGATGATCGCCGAAGGTGCGCGTGTGGTCGTTGCGGACATCAACCAAGAGACGGGTGAGGTTGTAGCAAACACCATCGGGGCGGAATTCATCCGCGCAGACGTCGGCAATCCATTGGACGTCGATGCCCTGGTTACACGTACAGTGACCCGTTTCGGACGGCTTGACGTGATGTGCAACAACGCCGGCGTAATCGCCACCACGCCGGTACTCGAAACGACGGACGAAGCCTACAATCGGATGGTGGCCGTTAACTTCGGAGGGGTTTTCCACGGTACGCGGGCGGCAGGCCGAGTGATGGCGCAACAGGGATCCGGGGTCATCGTCAACACGGCCTCGAACGGAGGTTGTTCTCCCTCGGAGGGAATGGCCGTCTACTGCGGCACGAAGGCAGCTGTGGTAGCACTGTCGAAGGCATGCGCAATTGAACTGGCACCCAAAGGTGTTCGTGTGAATACGATTTCACCCGGAACGATGCTCACCGGTATGGTACCGGACGTAGACGGAATCGTTGAGGTCCTCGACAAGATCCAGCCCATCGGGTATGCCGCGAATCCGTCTCAGATGGCGGCTGGGATCCTGTTTCTCGCCTCGGACGAAGGTAACTACGTCACCGGACACGATCTGGTCGTCGACGGAGGGGCGACCGCCGGTCGACGCGCGGTGGGGGGCTAAATCACGCGCGAGCGACCTCAGCGAAATACTTTGATCTGCAATCGAAGCCATTACGCAGTGTTGCCGACTGCCCCGCGCGAGGGCTCAATTCGATCCGAGAACCGAGATTGTTGGTGCCAAATGGCGCACATCGTTTCGCGGCACGTACGGCCTCATTCTCAGACCGGCAAACGATCCACCCGATCAGTGAGCAGGTAATCCGCCAACTCCGGCTCGAAAGCGACTCCGCCAGACAGGGGTGCAGAACTTATGTATCCGTGCGGTTGCTCTGGGCGGCATGCTGTCAGCATGGGAGATGTGCAACTCACTCTGCCGCGCGTTCCATGTTCCCCGTGCCGAATGGGTCCGGTTCGATCATGAAGGCCCATTCGGTACGGCGAACAGGTCGGCGTCAAGGGACTTCCGCGGACCGCTCTGCTAGCCCTTCTCTTGGATCCAGAAATGTTCAGGTCGATTCGTCGAGGTGTCGGCCTCATGATCTCGCCATTCGAATGGATTCAGTCCGTGATTCAGACGACGACCTAGGAGAGTGGAATCCCTCGTTTTGCGTCTCCGGCGGGGCAACCGAACTGGTTCCGTCGAAGAAGTCGTGACGAACCGATTGGTCTCGGGTGCCGGAAGTCATATTGTTTTGTCGAACTCTTCGCCTATCAGCCGTCGGACAAAGGGACCGAGTATCGGCGTTTCGCGATCCGCGGCTGCATTCTCCTGCCGAAGGTGCCGTCGGCGCCGCGCGCATCGGATCGTCGATGTCCATCGAATCCCGTTGCATCTGGGTTAAACCGGTTAGAGGAGTCGACAACTCGGAGTGACATCTGCGCCCGCCATCGTGACAGGTCCGTTCGGTCAGCGGGACATCGACGTCGAGTGCACATAGGCTGCCATCTGTAATCTGATCTCGCACAGGTTGCCTTCGACAGTCGCGGAACCGATACGGTCCGGCAGATTTCCACTACTGCCGGACCGCCTCGGCACTGGGTCCGGCTCGGGTGGGGCTCGCATCATGGATCCGACTCAACTTGTACACCAACTCAATTCATACACAGATAGTCGATGAAAGGGGGCCATTCGCGCCTTCGAAGGCGGGGACCGAAACCCGAGGGTCATGCCCCCGCGCGCACCACCGGGGGCATCGGATAGGTGCCGTCGATCAGCTGCGTCAGAGGGCCGTAGAAGCGAGCCGCAATCTGGAAGCCATCCGTCGCGGAGACAGGAAGCCAATTCCTGGCAAGATCAAAATCAGAGGGTCGCTCAGCCTGGAGGTAGAACGTCAACTTCCCGTCCCGAACGGCGTATTCTCCGGCTCGCGCGAGGTAACTCGTTGCGCTGTAACGGTTCTCAGAGTTATCGATAAAGTAGCCCTGAGAGTCGTATACCGGGAGCTCCCAGAACTCGGTGACCGGCGGCAAATCCTCCACGTCGAATGTAATGGTGTAGCAGTTCGCACCATCGAGAGGGAAACCCTCGGCGTCGTCGAACAGGTAACCAATTGTGTGGGACTGAAAGGGCACTGGGGTGCCCCACGCCACGTCGTTAGCACCAGCTTTGGCACGGTAGTCGAGATCGTCGTAGAAAAGGCTGGATTGCAGCTTCCACCCGTTCATATCCACCTGCGTCTTCTCGAACGCCTGCCTGGCATCGGTCCGCGCCCGCGCGAATCCGCGATCGATCACCTCGCGCTGTTCATCGGTGATCTGCGAGGGGTCGAAGCAAGTCCCCGGACGCAACCCGAGCCGAGCGAGATTCGCGAGGGCTTCCCGCTCCTTTACCGAATCCGACCGGCGAGTCATGGAAGAATCGTTGATTACCAAACTCAGGAGCTGTAGATAGTCGATCGCGGTCATCGACTTTCCGATGTCGGCAATCAGGTCCATCCGCGGAAACGTGGCGTAGTCGGACTTGACAATTGGCTGATCCACGAGGTCCGGAACGCGGCCACCGCCGGCGTGCCACAGCGAAAGTGGAGCCGCGCGGACGCCCGTCACCGCGGCCCGTGCACCGGCCAGGTCCTGCTCAGTTCGACTAGTCACTGCCACGCGAATAGTGAGCACGAATGCATCGGACGGTGATCGCACGACCTCAGTGCCGGCGAACCCGGCAGGTAGGAGGCCTCTCCACCTCGGACCAACGATCACGTATCGCTGCGGCCCATTTCCGGTGAATTGCGATCCAGCCATGAAGAACCAGTCAACGTTCGGGCCAAGTGCCTGAATACTCCAGTACCGACCGTCAGCTACGCCCGGAGCTTCGATGACGACCGGATCGTTCGACAAGTCGAACATCCCACCGGAATAGAGCGTCGAGGCATTTACTGTCGTGGCGATGCGAACCTTGGCGTCGAACAAATCGAGGATCGGCTGGAGACGATTGAGCCCGCGATATGCCGGCTGCCCCTCCAAACCCGTGTAGACGTGCCGCAATTCGTAAAACCCGGCAAGATGTATACCCCAGTCGAAGGCATCGGCGATCAGATCGCTGACATCGTCGACACTCAGAGACTGGTCGATCATGGTGGTCATCAAGGAACTCCTCGGGAGTCGTTACGTGTCAGTGAGATTGGCTCGACGCAAAGCCCCACACATCGCCGAAGAGGCGTCGGCGACAGCCTCCTCGCACGGCCGCAGCCTTAGCGTCGATACGCCTCACACAAATTGCGTCCCAGAACTGAACGACCCGGGCAGTGCGGCGACCGGGAGCAATCGGACTCGGGCGCCGCAAACTTCCTTGACGGTCTAAATATCGACCAGCACGGTCGGATATGGGAACGGATTGAGGCTACAAGCCAATTCCTTACCAGTCAACGGTCAATTTCCGCGGCCGGCAAAGGGATTGCGGCCACCGACGTCGGATGTCACCGCGTCGGCCACCTGTTTCAGTGCCAACGCTCGGTTGGCGATTTCAAGGTTGCTGATCTCGCCGCCGACGTAGACGGTCAAAACGAGAGACTGGTGACCGTCCGCGTCGAAGGTCGGGGCCGCTACCAGGCTGACTGGGTGTTTTTCAGCGGAAGCGCGAAGCGCTTCCCCGAGGAATCTCCGCTCGCCCAGACTCGACACCAGGTCACCGACAAGCTCGAGTACGGCAGGCGGCACGTCGTGCGCAGCAACCCCGGCCATCAGCCGGTGCAACCGCTGAACGGTCGGCGAGAGGTTCTCAACCAGATATCCTTCCGCCCGGCACTCGGCGGCCATCAGCCGGATGTGTTCGAAGTCTGTCCCGACAGCCAGCGCGGACTCGCTCCGCAGCCAACGTTCCAGCTCCTCGTCCGGTTCCCACAGCATGAACATGAGCCCGAGCGGCGGCGCGAACGGATACACGTCGCCGACACTGGCCGGCGGCACGACGCCCGGGGGCGCGACCATCTCGAGAACCATGACATTGTCGCCAACCACAGCCGATGCCATACAGATAGCGCTGAATTGCTCACTCAGGCCCTCGAGACGGTCGCGCACCATCGAGCCCAGCGCAAAATCGCGCTGGGCCGCCCGCCCGGCCGAGACCAATGCTGGCCCAAGACCGTAAGACTTGGTCTGTGTGTCACGAATGAGATATCCGCACGCGGTCAGTTCGGTCACGATGCCGAGACAGGTCGGTTTGGTGATTTCACATCGTCGCGCAAGCTCTGAAAGACCGAAGCGCTTCCCCTGGTTACGCACCAAAAAGTCGATAACCTGCACTACGCGCGCAGTGGGCGGCGACACGACCTCCCTGCCTGCCGAGCGGTCCGCCACTTCGGAATCAACCATTGACCAATCCTTCCCAAGGCACTTACAGTAACGCGCATCACCTTACCGCATCGGTCGATATTTCGACCAGTTGCGACACAACCTTGATACGCGCACTCCGTGCTACCAAAGTCCCTCACGGCCGACATCGCCGAATGTTCCGGGCCCGCGGACTCATGGATCGACGTTCGAATCGCCACGAAACCACAACTCAAGGAAACGAGACTGTCGTGACTCGACCTACCCCCCCACCGCCGCAACAACGCCGAGCGCCTGAACGATCAACCAAATACTATGTGGGCCTGTTGATCTCGATCGTTCTACTGTTCGAAGTCGCTCCCCTCGAATACAGCATGGTGTACCCATCACTGCGATACATGGCGGCCGAATTCAACACTCCTGACATCGGCTGGGTGGTGACCATCCTCGGTCTTGTCGGGGTCGTCAGCTTGCCGATCATCGGCAAGCTCGGAGACATCTACGGCAAGAAGCGCATGCTGATGATCGTCGCCGGCATATTCGCCATCGGAACGCTGACCTGCGCCCTCGCCCCGACCTTTCCGATTCTGCTGCTCGGGCGCGCCCTCGAGGCCGCGAGCGTCGGCATGACCCCGCTCGCTTACGGCCTCATCCGCGATGTCTTCCCACGACGCATGATCCCCGTGGCCCTGTCGGCAGTGTCCACCGGCATCGGATTCAACGGTATCGCCGGCCCGCTCATCGGCGGCTACCTCTCGACCGAGTTCGGTTACCGCGCAATCTTCTGGTTCCTCCTCGCCTATGTCGCCGTCATCGCCCCGGCGGTCTATTTCACCGCGCCGGAATCGCCGCTGCGCCTGTCCCACCAGCTCGACTGGGTAGGCGCGGGCCTGCTGGCCGGCGGATCATTGCTGCTGATGCTCTCCATCAACCAGGGTCGCTCTTGGGGATGGGACTCACCAAAGACGCTGATTGCGTTCGCGGTCTCTGCGGTCCTGATCGCGGTGTTCGTCCTCTACGAATTGCACACCACACAACCTCTGATCGACATGCGGGTGCTGTGGGCGCGTGCCATGCGCAGCACGATGCTCGCAAGCTTACTCGGCTCATTCGCTATCGGTGGATACGCGTTCGCGTTGCCACTGATGCTCATGACGCCACGGGTTGACGGCATCTCTTACGGGTTCGGGCTCACTGCCTTCGCCTTCGCGCTGTGGACTCTCCCACATGGCATCCTCGCCATGGCGAGCGGCCCCCTGGCCGGACTGCTCGCGCGCAGCAGTGGCCCCCGGGCGAGCCTCATCGTCGCCATGACCGCGATCATGATCAGCCTGAGCCTGCTGGCCTTTGTGCACGACCAACAGTGGCAGATCATCACACTGGTCGCCATCTTCGGCGTCGGCCAGGGTTTCTTCTACGCAGCCAGCGCCAACCTTGTCGTCGAAGCGGTACCGCCATCTCAGACGGGGGCGAACGCCGGCGTACTCGGCTCCAGCAACAGCCTCGGCGCTGCATTCGGCGTCACCATCCTCAGCGCGATCCTCTCCGCGCACATTTGGTCCGTCGACCAAGGCACACGCCAGATCATTTACACGGATGCGGGATTCACCTACGTCTTCCTGCTACTCGGTGCACTCGGCGCCATCGGTCTCATAGTGGCGTTCACGATGAGTCACGGACGCGCCCCCGCCTCCGGCGGAGCAACGATTGGCGCGAATACTGCACGTCCTGCCGCCGACAATACCGGTCAAGCAACAGTCCCCCACGGAGGCCACAAGTGACTATCACGCATGACAAGTTCTCCGGCGGCACCGCCGTCATCACCGGCGCGGCATCCGGAATCGGCGAGGGGCTCGCACGACACGCGGCCTCCATCGGAATGAACGTGGTGTTAGCGGACATCGACATGCCCCGGGCCGAACAACTCGCAGCCGAACTGTCAACGGCAGCCACCGAGGCCACTGCGGTCCAGACGGACGTCAGTGACCCGTCGTCGGTGGAGGGGCTGGCCCGGGCCGCGTACGAGCGGTTCGGCTCTGTCCGATTGCTCGTCAACAACGCCGGGATCGAGGCCCCTGGCCTATTTTGGGAGGTTCCGATAGACCGCTGGCAGCGGTTGCTGTCGATAAATGTGGGCGGTGTGGTCAACGGGGTCCACGCATTCCTCCCACGAATGATCGCGTCTGGCGGGGAGGCATACGTGCTCAATCTCAGCTCTATCGGTGGCCTCAGCGCGGGCGCACTGCAATCGCCATATCTCACGAGTAAGCACGCGGTGCTAGCCCTGACCGAGACGCTCTACCTGGACGTGAAGACCGTCGGCGCTCCCATTCAGGTATCGGCAGTACTCCCGGGCGCGGTACGGACCCAGATCTATTCAGGTGCTTCAGCCAGCGGCCTGGCCGGTGAAGCGCTTCGCGAGCAACTCGACCGGTACCTCGGCCAGGGCCTGACACCCGAGCAGGCTGCAGAGAGCATCTTCGCTCAGCTCGCGAAAGGCGCATTCTGGATCGGCACACAGCCGGAGGTCCTCGAGGCCTTCGCCGCATATCGCGCGGATCATCTCACGAAGCTCACCCCGCCGGCACCCTTCGTCGCCGTCGCCAAATGAGACCGTTCTGGTGCCCCGGTGCGTTCCGGGTCGGCGAAGACCCGGACCCTCGATTCACCCTGGCCAACGAACGCACATTCCTCGCCTGGATCCGGACCGCCCTGGCTTTGGTAGCCGCCGCCGTCGGCTTCGAGGCATTCGGCTCCGAGATGGTTGGCCCCACCGTTCACGCCACCCTGGTAGTTGGCGTGTTGACTGGGTCAACCATGCTGTCTGTCAGTGCATTTCATCGATGGATCGCGGTCGAACGCGCTTTGCGGTTGGGGCGAAGCCTCCCAGTCCCTACGTTCGCAGGCATCGCCGCGGGGCTTGTACTGGGATCCGCGCTGACGTTGTTGATGGTCGAGGTGACGCGGTGACACCCCTTCAACCCACGCATGCCGACCGAGGGCTACAGCCAGAACGGACCACGATGGCATGGGTTCGGACTGGTACCTCCTTGGCTACAGCGGCGCTGATCTACCTGCGCTATGTCCCCGGCCCACCAGTCGCAATCGGTATTCTCGGGGGAAGCACGCTGATCGGTGCAGTCGGCATTATTGCAATCAGTCACCGAGCGCACCGCTGCAGATCCGACGATTTCGGGATCGGCCGCAGCTTCCCGGGGCCAACACGAAATTCAGCGCTGGTGTTGCTGGTCGCCACCTTGGCCATCAGCGCCGGGATCTTGGTACTCGCGAGCCTGTGAATCGATGATGCGCCACGACCAAGCACGGCGCCCTGAACGCAATTTCACCAAAGGAGCCGAGCGCCGAGGCCAGGCGCCCCCGACACCCGACTCACCAAACGTCCAAAGTTCGACGGTTTTCGAAAATGTGGAATCCGCTGGCGGACAGGCTCACCGGCGATCAGGTCGCCACGGCACAGACATGCGAACTCGCTCACTGCACTGACGAGCGATCTGGGCCGGATCCTGTCGGCCGAAGGATGTTTGCCGACAGGATCCGGCCCGAAGCCTCACTCGCGCTGGCGCAACTCGCGTTCGAGCGTGCCTGCGTACCTCCAGCCACGAAATCTCCCGGGTGACGCTACTAAGACCGTCGGAGTCGCGGTGACTCTGCGAATTCATGTCAACCGGCGGATCGCTCCAGGAGGCAAGCCATCTGCGATCCGGCCCTTTCGTCGCAGTTGCGATCAGCGAAACAGAAGTCCGTCCTCGATTGCGGCGCGGCGGGCGCAGGGCCTCTGATTCTCGCCTGTCCTTGCCTCGCATCGTAGGCCCACTCATGATTGTCACCACCGTGTGTTCTTTCGCCGCTTTCTACGATGTGTGCAGACTAGGACTTCAGACCGGATAATTGATTGATCATGGACCCTTTGACAACTGCCCGTCCACACTGAACGGTGAGAGTAGGTACGAAACAGACCAACGCGACACACTGATGTGAGGAGCCAGAGTTCATGCCGGAACCCAGAAGGTCAGATCACACCGATTACGTAGCCGTCAATCCGATCTTCTCGAGGCCTGGCGAGGATTCGGTTGCATCGAAGTACACACTCGAACCCGACGGCATGCTTCCCGAGACCGCGTATCAGATCGTCCACGACGAAACGATGCTCGACGGCAATGCGCGGCTCAATCTCGCGACGTTCGTCAGCACGTGGATGGACGATCACGCCACCAAACTGTATGCCGAGTCGTTCGACAAGAACATGATCGACAAGGACGAGTATCCGCAGACCGCCGCGATCGAAACCTATTGCTGGCGCATCCTTGCCGACCTCTGGCACTCACCCTCCCCCAAGGACGCAATCGGCACCTCGACGATCGGTTCGTCCGAAGCCTGCATGCTCGGCGGCCTGGCGATGAAACGACGCTGGCAGCACGCACGAAAAGCCGCGGGCAAGTCCACCGAAAAGCCAAATCTCATCATGAGTTCCGCGGTCCAGGTGTGCTGGGAGAAGTTCTGCAACTACTGGGACGTCGAAGCGCGTTACGTGCCGATCAGCGAGGAACACCGCACCCTCGACGGTCACGATCTGGACAAGTACGTCGACGAGAACACCATCGGCGTCGTCGCGATCATGGGCGTCACGTACACCGGGATGTACGAGCCGGTCCTGGAAATCTCGAAGGCACTCGATGCGATCCAGGCGAAGACGGGACTCGACGTCCCCATCCACGTCGACGGCGCTTCCGGTGCGATGATCGCACCGTTCCTTCAGCCCGAACTCGAATGGGATTTCCGGCTCCCGCGCGTCCACTCCATCAACACCTCGGCGCACAAGTACGGGCTCGTCTACCCCGGCCTCGGCTGGGTGGTCTGGCGATCGCAGGATCTACTTCCCGACGACCTCGTCTTCAAGGTGAGCTACCTCGGCGGCAGTATGCCGACCTTCGCACTGAACTTCTCGCGCCCCGGCGCTCAGGTGATCCTGCAGTTCTACTTGTTCCTGCGTCTCGGCCACGACGGCTATCGCGCGATCCAGCAGTCCTCCCAGGACGTGGCGAAATTTCTCGCCGAAGGGATCGGGAAACTCGACGCGTTCGAACTGTGGAACGACGGTTCCGACATCCCGGTCTTCGCGTGGCGCCTCGCCGAGGGGCACACGTCCAACTGGACGCTGTACGACCTCTCGGACCGGTTGCGAGGCAAGGGCTGGTTGGTGCCGGCCTACCCCATGCCGGACGATCTCGCGGATCTGACAGTGCAGCGCATCGTGGTTCGTAACGGACTGAGCATGGACCTGGCGGCCAATCTGCTGCGCATCATCGAAGAGGAAACCGCGTTCCTCGACGAACTGGACAGCCCGATGCCGCGGCCGCGCGTCACCGAGGGATTCCATCACTGACGTCGCTTACCACGTGAAGAGCGGCCGCCGACTCCCTTTCGGGGGTCGACGGCCGCTCTGGTGTTTCAGGTATTGCGCAGAGATCAAGCAGCGCAAGCAGGCGAGGTCAGACCTGCAACGCCGACGATCTGGCAAGCGGTGGTCTTCGAGAGCTTCCAGACGCCGTCCTCGTAGACGAACGAAGCCTGAAGACCCTGCTGCAACGGCTGGCCGTTGACGACGATGTTCAGCGAAGCTGCGGCCGTCTCGCTGCCCGTGTCGGTGACCGGGTCGAGGATCTCGACCTGCGCGCCGGCAGCCTTGGCGGCAGCAGCGACCTGGTTGATCAGCTCCGGATCCTGCTCGGCGCCCTGGACGAGGTTGACCTTGTCTGCGGCCGGAACGCTCTCGTCGAGTGCCTGAGCGACCTTGCCGTTGAGCTCAGCAGACGTCGGCAGTTCAACGGTGGTCGTAGGTGCCGAAGAGGTAGTGGTCGTAGGCTTCGCCGAAGTGGATTCCTTGGTGTCCCCTCCGTCCGAACCACAAGCGGTCATCGTCAGGGCTGCTGCGATCGCCACGGCTGCAACGGTCATCTTCTGAAGCTTCAACTTCTCAGTCCTATCCATTCGGGTGTTCACATTCGAGCGTCAGTCGAACATCGTGCTTGCTCGAGGATCGTCGACAACATTACCCAACGGTAAGCGGAAAAAGTCTAAGGACATCCTCAGAGAAGGCTGTCGACCGCATCTGCTACCTCGAGCACCTCATCCGATTCGGCAAAGGTTTTGGCTATTCCCGTTCCGCTGGAACGGGTTTCGAAGCGAACCGTCACCACACCGTGCCCGGCACCCTGCACCCAACCGTGTCCGTATTCTGGATGCTTCACGTCCAAACCGGGGTGCCAGTAGCGCTGAGGCACGCGTGCGGCCACCGGAACGACGAGTTCAGCCTCATCGAGGGCGCCCGTGAGAGTCTCGACCGGATAGCCGGGAACATCCTGATCCAACTCGGGAAAAAGTGATCCTTGCCGAACGGTGGACAAACCGGCGAATCCCACACCGACCAGGCGAATCGGCCCCAATTCCTGTGGATCGATGACCTGTTTCTGCGCAGTCGCGATGAGGATTTGGCGGTCGATGGTGGCAAACGGCAGCGTCACGGATCGAGTCAAGATACTCATATCGGACTTCTTGAGCTTCAGTACGACGGTGCGAGCAGCTCTTCCGTCCTTCTCCAGCCTGGAAAATGCTGCACGACCACTACTTTCGACGGCGGCGCGCAGTTGCGCCATCGTGACGATGTCTGCGGCGAACGTGGATTCCGCGCTGATCTGCTTGGATTCGGCACGCTCGGCGACCGGCCGATCGTCGATCCCCTGCGCAAGCCGATGCAACCCCGGACCGACAGTGGTTCCCAGTATCGACGCCACCTCCGCTATGGGAGTGCGGGCAAACCCACCGATGGTTTCGATGCCGAGACGCTTGAGCTTTTCCTCGGCAACGGGACCGATCCCCCACAGCTTTCGCACCGGAAGCGGATCGAGCAACTCGTGCTGCATCCCGGGAGGAATCACTGCGACGCCGTCGGGCTTTGCCAGTCCCGACGCGATCTTGGCCACCTGCTTACCTGCGCCGGCCCCGATCGAAGCGACCAACCCGGTCTCGGCTTTGATCAACGCCCGCAGGTCCTCGCAAAACGCGCGGACCTCGTCAGCTCCGACACCGGCCAACTCCACCGGTTCCCCGAAAGCCTCGTCCACCGACAATTGCTCGAGGATCGGCATACGAAGGCGCAACGCGTCGAACGTGCGTTTACTGAGAACCGAGTACAGGGACATCCGTGGCGGCAATACCACCGCTCCACCACCGACCATCCGGCGTGCTTGATGCATCGGCATTGCCGAACGCGCACCGAAAACTCTCGCTTCGTAACTTGCCCCGGCCACCACCCCGCGCCCGCCCAAGCCGCCGACCAGCACCGGGCGACCTCGCAGAGTGGGACGCGTCAACTGCTCGGCGGAAGCGAAAAACGCATCCATGTCGAGATGCAGCACCCACCTACGACTTCGTGTGGGATCACCTTGATTCATCGGGCGTTACGGTTCTCTCAAAAGTAGGTGCAGAATTTACGTCCGCGCCTTCTTCTTCGGCGACTTCTTCTTCGGCAGGGGCAATACGTCGGCAGTCCGTTGAATGAAGGCGTGCAGGTGATCGAGGTCCTGCAACCGTTCCTCCGTCACCCGGTAATAATCCTTCGCTCCCGGGTACGGCGGAGCCAGATCGGCCTCTGATCCGAACTCCGTACTGACCTCGGTGGGTTTGACGAACAGAACGTCTCCGCAGATCAAGCCCACGATCTTCTCGTCGCAATACAGTCCGTACTCGCCGAACATCGCCCTTGCCCGCACGTCGAGCGGTTCCAACTGCTCGAGAATGCGCGCCACGGTTTCCTTGCTCGTGCTCATGAGAGCAAACTACTCCGGCACCCCGACATACAGACATTCATCGGGGAGCCGGAGTAGCTATGGCGGTATTAGACCTTCGTGATCGCGGCGCGGATACCGTCACCGAGATCGACGGCGTCGTCTCCCGCTTCACCCACCGAGAACGAGGTGGCCAGAACCTCACCGGCGATCAATTCGCGATGACGCTCCGCCCACTCCTTGCAGTCCTGCGGAACCTCGAGCACGACGTTGATCCGGTCCGAGACGTCGAAACCGGCGGCGCGGCGCGCATCCTGCAACTGACGGATACGGTCCTTCGCCCATCCCTCGGCTTCGAGTTCCTCCGTCACCGCGGAATCGAGTACGACCAGTCCCGCACCGTCCGGCAGTGCAGCCGTCGAATCCGGCTCGGCCGCAACCAGTTTCTGCGTGTACTCCTCGGGCAGCAGTTCGATGCCCGCCGCAACCACGACGCCGTCCGCGTTCTCGGTCCAGTCGCCCGCCTTGACCGCCTTGATGACAGTCTGAACGGACTTGCCCAGACGCGGTCCTGCAGCACGCGCATTGACCGCGATCTCGAAGCGCCCGTGCACGTCGACGTCATCGGTCAGATCAACCTTCTTGACGTTGACCTCGTCGGCGATCAGTCCGAGGAACGGACGCAGACGCTCGGCATCCGGCGCCGCAACCGTGACCTCGGGCAGCGGAAGACGAACACGCAGATTCTGCGCCTTGCGCAGGCTCAGCACCGTGGAGCACACGGTCCGGACGTCGTCCATCGCCGCTACCAGCTCGGGGTTCGCGGGGAGCTCCGACGCCTCGGGCCAATCAGCCAGGTGAACCGAGCGCTCCCCGGTCAGCCCGCGCCAGATCACCTCGGACACCAGCGGCAACAGCGGCGCAGCGAGACGCGTCACGACCTCGAGCACGGTGTGCAGGGTGTCGATCGCGTCGCGATCCTCGTCCCAGAACCGCGAACGAGACCGTCGCACATACCAGTTGGTGAGCGCATCACAGAACAACCGAAGCTCGTCGCACGCGCCGGCGATGTCGTTGACCTCGAGGGCCTCGGTGATCACGTCGCGGGTGGTAGCGAGCTTGGCCAGGATGTACTGATCGAGGATGTTCTCCGAGTCGGTACGCCACACACCGGATTCCGGGGCGTACAACTGCAGGAAGCTCCAGGCGTTCCACAGCGGGAGCAATGCCTGACGCACACCTTCGCGGATGCCCTGCTCGGTCACGATGAGGTTTCCGCCGCGCAAGATCGGCGAAGACATCAGGAACCATCGCATCGCATCGCTGCCGTCGCGGTTGAACACCTCCTTCACGTCCGGGTAGTTGCCCTTGGACTTGCTCATCTTGAGTCCGTCGTCGCCGAGCACGATGCCGTGCGCAGCAACGGTTTTGAACGCCGGACGATCGAAGAGTGCGGTGGCCAGCACGTGCAGCGTGTAGAACCAGCCGCGAGTCTGCCCGTTGTACTCGACGATGAAATCGCCCGGGAAATGACCCTCGAACCATTCACGGTTCTCGAATGGGTAGTGCACCTGCGCGTACGGCATCGAACCGGATTCGAACCAGCAGTCGAGCACCTCGGGAACGCGGCGCATCATCGACTTCCCGGTCGGGTCGTCGGGGTTCGGGCGGACCAGGTCGTCGATCATCGGGCGATGCAGATCGGTCGGACGCACACCGAAGTCTGCCTCCAACTGATCGAGCGATCCGTATACGTCCGTACGCGGGTACTGCGGATCGTCCGACACCCACACCGGGATCGGGCTGCCCCAGTAGCGGTTTCGGCTGATGTTCCAGTCGCGTGCACCTTCGAGCCACTTGCCGAACTGGCCGTCACGGATGTGCTCGGGCACCCACGTGATGTCCTTGTTCAGCTCGACCATGCGATCGCGGAACTTGGTGACCGCGACGAACCACGAGGGAACCGCCATGTAGATGAGCGGCTGCCCACTGCGCCAACTGTGCGGGTACGAGTGCTCGATCGTCTCGTGCCGCAGCAGCTTTCCGGCAGCCTTGAGGTCCTTGATGATGACCGGGTTGGCGTCGAACACCATCAAGCCCTCGTACGGCGGAACCATCGAGGTGAACTTTCCACCCGGATCGAGCGGCTGCACGACCTCGATACCGTTGGCCGTGGCGACATCCATATCCTCCTCACCGAAAGCCGGTGCGAGGTGGACGATTCCGGTTCCGGAATCGGTTGTCACGTAGTCGGCCGAAAGCACGACGTGCGCGTTCGGATGTCCGAGGAAGAAGTCGAACGGCGGTGTGTACGACAGTCCGACCAGCTCGGCGCCCTTGTGACGGGAAACGACCTCGGGGTCCTCCCCCAGCTCACGTGCGTAATGAGCAACCCGTGCTTCCGCGAGCACGTACCGCTTTCCGTCCTCGCCGAGCACCTGGACGTAGTCGACCTCGGGATGAACCGCAGTGGCCAAGTTGGACGGCAGTGTCCACGGAGTCGTGGTCCAGATGATCGCGTTTGCGCCGTCCAATGGTGAACCCGGAGCGACCAGCGGCATGTCGACCGTGACTGCAGGATCCTGACGCATCTTGTACGCGTCGTCGAGACGAGTCTCTTGATTGGACAGCGGAGTCTGCTCGTACCAGCTGTAGGGCAGCACGCGGAAGCCCTGATAGATCAGGCCCTTGTCGTGCAGCTCCTTGAAGGCCCACATGACGGACTCCATGAAGTCGACGTCCAGGGTCTTGTAGTCGTTGTCGAAGTCGACCCAACGTGCCTGGCGGGTGACGTAGTCGCGCCACTCGTCGGTGTACTTGAGCACCGAGGCCTTGCAGTACTCGTTGAACTTGGCCAGACCCATGACTTCGATCTCGGCCTTGTCCTTGATGCCGAGTTGCTTCTCCGCTTCGAGTTCTGCGGGCAGTCCGTGGCAGTCCCAGCCGAAGCGTCGCTCGACCTTGCGTCCACGCATGGTCTGGAAGCGCGGCACCAGGTCCTTGACGTACCCCGTCAGCAGGTGACCGTAATGCGGCAAACCGTTTGCGAAGGGCGGTCCGTCGTAGAAAACGAACTCTTCGCTGCCGTCCCGATTGGAAACCGACGCACGGAAGGTGTCGTCGTCGTCCCACTGTTTCAGGACTTTCTGTTCCAGTTCGGGGAACTTGACTCCGGTGTCGGCGGGGACACCGTAGTCGACTTTGGGATACCCGTTACTCGCCATGGCGATCTCCTCGTGCCAGTCGGACTCGGCACGGGGACGACGTGGCGCTTGTGCGCCGACACCGCGGTACCACCCCGTTTGCACCCCGTAGATCCGCGCTTGGATCCCGAGGTGCCACTCGATCGAGCTGTGACGGGCTCACCCGTTCGGTTCTACTGAGTTCTGGGCGCCTGAAGCGACAAGAACCGTTCTTCCGAAAGCTCCCCGGTGATTGCCGGATCACAGCCTGGTATTCGTGTTGGACAGTCTAATACTCGTCCTGGACCTTGTCGGAACTCGCCCTAGGACTTGTCGGGGCCACCCGGCGACTCGCCATGATTTCTCTGATTGTCATCGTTGGCGGTGGCTGCATCGTCGATCGACGAATTCGAGGAACTCTCGACTCGACCGTAAGGCGACGACATTCCGCTGCCCGATGCCGGGTCATCCAACGAAGGAACCGCCTTCCTGCTGGTCAGCGCACTGACCAGCAGGAGGACGGCACCTGCTACACAAATCGCGATACATGCCCACGCCCAGATCAACGACCCTGTGGTCAGGGCGACGATCAGGAGAGCGAAACCAACTCCCGCGAGAACCAACGTCACGACCAGCACGTATCAACCTTTGTCCGGTCCGATAGCTGAGCCGACGGGGCGCTCTCGGTCAGCTGTTTCCCTTGGCGAAGGACGGGCTGTAGGAATCCTGTCCACCGTCGACCGGAACGGCCGAGCCGCGCTGTTCGAGCTCTTCGAGCTGCGATTCCAGGTAGGACTTCAGGCGCACCCGGTACTCGCGTTCGAACGTCTTGAGCTGCTCGATACGGCCCTCGAGGACCGAACGCTGCTGGTTGATGGTCGCCATGATTTCGGTGTGCTTCTTCTCGGCGTCCGCCTTGAGAGCGTCTGCCTTCTCCTGAGCCTGGCGAAGCTGGGTCTCGGAGCGAGTCTGAGCGTCGGTGAGCATCGCCTCCGACTTGTTGCGCGCATCCGCGATCATGCCGTCAGCCTTGCTGCGAGCCTCGCTCATGAGCTGCTCGGAGTTGGTGCGGGCACTGCCGAGCAGCTGCTCGGACTCGGTCTTGGCATCGTTGGTGAGGCGATCCGCCATCTCCTGAGCCAGTCCGAGGACCTTTGCGGCCTGCATGTGGGTGTCGCCGCTCTGCGGCGCTGCAACGGCAGCGGCGGCGGGAACCGGCGCTGCAACAGGTGCAGGCTTAGGCGGTTCGACGACCCGAGCGGGCTCCGGCTTGGGCTGCGCTGCGACGGGTGCTGCCTGCTGAGCAGGTGCCGGCGACTTCTTGGCAGCCGCGAGCTCCTGATCCAGCTCACCTACGCGCTGGCGCAGGTCCGCATTCTCTTCGATGAGCTGCGACAGCGCCTGCTCGACGAGGTCGAGGAATGCGTCGACCTCGTCCTCGTTGTAGCCACGCTTGCCGATAGGCGGCTTGCTGAACGCAACGTTGTGCACGTCAGCTGGAGTCAGTTGCGGCATGGAAGGATCCCTTCACGCGTCATTTGGCGGTCTAGCAAGCATTCAGTTGCAACACAGTCTACGTAGTGGCGAACTACGTAGTGGCGAACCACTGGATGAGTTATGGCATCCATTCTGGCATACCACTCACTCGGACTGCGCTCAGCGAACAACCGACATCAGGATGATGACGATGAAAAGCAAGACCATGATGGATAGATCCAAGCGAACTCCACCGAGGTTGATCGGGGGGATCAACCTGCGGAGCAGTTTCACCGGAGGATCGGTGATCGTAAAAATGGTTTCGAGAATGACTGCGACCAATCCGGTCGGTCGCCAATCTCTGGCAAACGAACGAACGAACTCGACGATCACTCTGCCGATCAGCAACAGCCAGAAGACAACCAGCACCAGATAGATCACAGAGAGAAGCGCGTCCACACCCTCACTCTGCCTGACTTCTGCGGTGTGTCCAAAACAGACACACCGCAGCAATTCCGGAACCGGTCCGCATCGAGTCCGTCTTGTAACGGCCGGCGATGGGTCCGAATGCGGCGTCCGCCGAGGCGGGCCGCCGTTCGAATGTGCTCACGTCACCCCTGCTCAGGGGCCGGACTGCGGTCGAGACCATCATTTCTGGCTGTAGAAACCCGTCTCGGCGATCCGACGGCGCTCCTCGGCGGAAACGTCGATGTCGGCCGGTGAGAGAAGAAACACTTTGGTGGCTACCTTGTCGAAAGAACCACGCAATGCGAACGCCAGGCCGGCCGCGAAATCGACCAGACGCTTCGCGTCGGCGTTGCTCATGTCGACCAGATCCATGATGACGGGAGTGCCGTCCCGGAACCGCTCACCGATGGTGCGCGCCTCTGCGTAGCTCTGCGGACGCAGTGTCGTGATCTTGGCGAGCGGGCCGCCGTCGTCGACAACCGGCGCACGTCGCGCTTCGGGTCGCTCTGCGCGCGCGTCGACCGCGAGGTTGCCACGGCTTGCCGGGCGCGGCGCCATCGCCGGGCGGCTGCTGCGGCTGGGAACGGTGTCGACGCGGGGCCGGGAATCGTAGCGATCGAACTCCGCGTCCTCTTCGTCACGACGACTGGGCGCGTAGCTCGCCTTCGAGAAGGCAGGTTCGACGAACTCGCGGTCGTCGCGCTCGGCATAGCCGTCGTGACTACGACGGGGTGCGCGGCGAGCCTGATCGGGCTCCTCCACGTATTCGTCCTCGTAGTCATCGAGGGGAACCATGCCGAAGTAAGCCTTGAACTTATGCAGGTTGCTCATTGATCGACCTTCCTTGGCGCGGCGGAATCAATCCGACTGCGACCGGTCGCAGCGGTGTGGACGGGTTGGGCGATCACCTGAGCGATCACCTCGAGATTACTGGTCGTGAGCCGAGCAGTGCGGTTCCGACACGCACGCAGGTTGATCCGTGGCGCACTGCAGCCTCCAGATCGCCGGTCATACCGGCCGAGAGTTCGGTTGCCCGGGGATGCGATTCGAGGATCAAAAGATGTGCCCTGCGGAGGATTTCGAACTGCTCGTCCGGATCTGATCCAAGAGGCGGGACGGCCATCAGTCCCGCGAATTCGAGACCTTCGGCTGATTCGATCCGCTCGGCGAGAGGCGTTAGCTCGCCCGTCGGAACTCCGCCACGCGCGGGGTCTCCGTCGAGACTTACCTGGATGAGCGCCCGGAGCGGCTCCGTGCGCTCACCGTCCGACAAAGCACTCAGCGCAGCCCGATCGAGTGCATCGGCCAGTCGCGCACTGTCCACCGAGTGAATTGCATAGGCCCACTTCGCTACCGACCGAGCTTTGTTGCGCTGCAACTGTCCGATCATGTGCCAGCGAACCGGATCATCGATCGCGCCCGTCTGTGCAGCGCCGTCGAAGTCCGCGACCTTCTCCACTGCTTCCTGCTCACGAGACTCACCGAATTCACGGCAACCCAGTTCGTACAGGATTCGAGCGTCGGACGCCGGAAAGAATTTGGTCACCGGCAGCAGTGCTACGTCGGAAACCTCGCGACCGGCGGCAAGGCAGGCGGCCGCCAATCGCGCCCTCACCGAGTCGAGTGCCGTCGATATTTCTGTCAGCCGCATTTCCGTCTCGCGCATTTCTGCCTAGACGGTTTCCTGCGCTGCGGGCGCTTCCATCCAGATCACTGCAGCTTGACGCCCGGTCAGAGATTGTCGGCGATGACTGAACAACGCGCGATCCTCGATCGTGCACCGCGGGTCCTCGGCGACACCGGACACACCCGCGGCGAGCAACTGCTTACGCAGTCCCGCACGCAGATCGAGCCCCGGCGTGCCCTTCTCGGTGCGAGTTGCGCTGCCCGGCAAGTGCTTTTCCACGTCCGCGCGCATCGCAGCGGGAACCTCGTACTGGCGTCCGCTCGCAGCCGGACCGAGGAAGGCGCCGATACGCGAAACGTCCGCGCCCTGACGCACCATCTCCGCGAGGACGCGCGGGACGATACCGATGCGGGCACCGATCCGTCCGGCATGAACGGCCGCGATCACACCGGCCTCCTCGTCGGAGAGCAGAACGGGAACACAATCTGCACTGAGGGTGGCGAGCGCCAGGCCGGGAACAGTGGTGACCAGAGCATCCGTCACCGGAATCACTTCGTCGGCCGGTTCCGTCACGACAGTGACGTTGCGCGAATGGATTTGTTCCATCCACACGAGATGGTCAGGCTCGACGCCTATTTCGCGTGCCAGACGTCGGCGATTCGCATCGACGGCTGCCGGATCGTCTCCGACGTGATCGCCCAGATTGAACGACTCGTACGGTGACGCGGAAACACCACCGGCTCGGCTGGTCACGACGCGGCGAATGCGGGTGCGGGTGGTCGACTTCTCGGTACTCAAGATAAGTGTGCTCACAAACGTCGAAAGTTGTCGTCCGGCTCAGACGTGACCGGACATCCAGTCAAGAACAGGGTACCCAGAAATTCCGGGCACCCTGTTCTCGAAACTGTTTGTAGCCCTACGTCAGCGACGCATGAAGACCGGCACGTCGACGTCGTCGTCGCCCTCGTCTTCCTGGACCGGCGCATGGCGGGGGCCACCGATCGGAGGCAAGCTGCCCGAACCGGTGGTCTCGCGCGCTGCGGAAATCGGCTGCTCGCCAGCAGGTTCGGCGGCCACCGGCGACCGGCCGACCTCACCCGCGCGCCCGGCGCCGATAGCTCCACGTCCCTGCGCGGTCGACTCCACGGGACGACGAGCCGGAGCTCCTCCGTCGAATCCCGCAGCGATGACCGTCACACGAACCTCGTCACCGAGTGAATCGTCGATGACCGTTCCGAAGATGATGTTGGCGTCGATGTGGGCAGCTTCCTGCACCAGCGAAGCCGCCTCGTTGATCTCGAACAGACCCAGATCGCTACCGCCGGCGATCGACAGGAGCACGCCGCGGGCGCCTTCCATCGAAGCTTCGAGGAGCGGGGAATTGATCGCGGATTCCGCCGCCTTGATCGCGCGTCCCTCACCCCGCGAGGAACCGATTCCCATCAACGCACTACCGGCACCGGACATGACACCCTTGACGTCCGCGAAGTCGACGTTGATCAGACCCGGAGTGGTGATGAGGTCGGTGATGCCCTGGACGCCGTTGAGGAGAACCTCGTCCGCGCTGCGGAACGCGTCCATCAGGCTGACGGCCGCGTCACCCAGCTGGAGCAGGCGATCGTTGGGAATGACGATCAGTGTGTCGCAGGACTCGCGGAGCGCCTGGATTCCGGTATCCGCCTGTCCCCCACGACGCTTGCCCTCGAAAGAGAACGGTCGCGTCACGACACCGACGGTGAGTGCGCCCAGCTTCCGGGCGATGCTTGCCACGACAGGGGCACCACCGGTTCCGGTGCCACCGCCCTCGCCTGCGGTCACGAACACCATGTCGGCGCCCTTGATGACCTCTTCGATCTCGTCCTTGTGATCTTCGGCTGCCTTGCGACCCACTTCCGGGTCGGCACCGGCGCCGAGGCCACGGGTCAATTCACGACCGACGTCGAGCTTGACGTCGGCGTCACTCATCAGAAGGGCTTGCGCGTCCGTATTGACCGCGATGAACTCGACTCCCTTGAGTCCCTGTTCGATCATGCGGTTGACTGCGTTCACGCCGCCGCCGCCGATGCCGACGACCTTGATTACGGCGAGGTAGTTGTGCGGGGGCGTCATCGGCTCTCGCCTTCCGTGTCGTGTTTCACGCTGCTTGTCAGTGCTGCTGTCTTTGTTACTGCTGTTTTTGTAGCTTCATGCTCTTCGAGAACAACCCTAAACCTCAACCACAGGGTTAGAGTTATGTCAAGTATTCGATCTGAAACGAAACGCTATGCACCGTCGTCGCGTTCCGCCATTAGGCGCGCCGAGACACACCGAAGTATTTGCTGCGCACTGACGCACGGCTGCACCGTGCGCTATCGGACCGTCGGCAGATCGGGACTGGACACGTCGTACGTCTGCCCCGGTTGGGTCAACAGCGGAAGCGTCACAGCAGCCTTACGATCCGAGTGCTCGACACCGCCCCAGTTTACGACGCGACCGTCGAGCAGAGTCAGCGTGACACTCGAAATCGACCGAGCGGCAACCTCTCCCACCTGAAATCTCAGATCCGGCGGCAACACCGACAACACCTCGAGCGCGGCAAGCGTCGGCTCGTCGTTCCACCCGGGCGTCGGTGTCACCAGACGCGGAACCCCGGGCGGCGGGACGCCCATCTCGAAGTCGACGCCCTTCTCGTCCAGCAGGTGTGCACCCTCAGGTGAGTCGACGAAGACGACCGGTACCCGTTCGGTGACGGTGACGCGGATAGTCGACGGATACATCCGCTGCACACGAGCCGAGGCCACCTTCGGAATCGTCGCCACACGTGCGGCGGCGGCGCCGGTGTCTACCCGCATCAACGGCTGACCGGTCGGTACGGCCAGGAGCGAAAGGATCTGTTCCTCACTGACGGTCGTCGCACCGAGAACTTCGGTGCCCCGGACCGAGAGCACCGGAGACAACCAAGCCGTCAACGCAATTCCCACCACCAGCACGATTGCCAGCGGTGCCACGATCAGCGGTCGCTTGAACCACTTACGAGTCGGTGTGGGTTCGGGAGCCGGCTCCGTCGACCGCGTCGAGTATCGCGATTCGGTGCGAGTACTGCGCCGACGCGTACTGGTGGCTTGTCTGGCTCGAGGATCTCGACGCCCGCGCCGACTTCGTGCGTCGGGTGTCATCGCGGCGCGGGATGCGGCGCCGAACGCAAAGCATCGAGGATCTGTTTGCCGAGCATGGTCACGTCACCGGCACCCATCGTGATGACGATGTCGCCGGGGTGAGCCAACGCCGCCACCTGCTTCGGTGCCTGTGACAGATCCGGTTGATAGTGAACAGGTTTCGTGACCGACTGAGCGACCAGCGCACCACTGACGCCCGGCATCGGCTCTTCGCGAGCGCCGTAGACATCGAGAACGACAACCTCGTCGGCCAAGTCCAGCGCCTGCGCGAACTCCTCGGCAAACGCGGCGGTGCGTGAATAGAGATGAGGTTGGAAGACCACGATCACGCGTCCGGCTGCCGAATTGGTCGACGACGAATCGTCCTCCGGTCGAACCAGATCCGCCGCCGCGCCGAGAACCGCACGAACTTCGGTCGGATGGTGGGCGTAGTCGTCGAACACCCGGACACCACGCTCGCGGCCGGTGAACTGGAACCGGCGGTGTACGCCACCGAATCCGGCGAGCCCCTCGACGATCTCCTCCGTCTCGGCGCCGGCGTCACGGGCAGCCAGTAGAGCCGCAAGTGCGTTGAGCGCCATGTGACGACCCGGCACTGCCATCCGCACGGTTCGCGCGGCGCTCTCGCCCGCCAGGTGGAACTGCAGGACTCCCCCGACGTCGTGCGCATGGAAGCCCAGTAGTCGGACTCCGACCTCGACACCGTCGACAGGCTCGAAGGCGGTGCCCGCCTCCACTTCCTGCGCGTCTGCCGATCCGTAACCGAGTACCCGGATGTCCGAACGGCCCGAGGCCACGATTCGCTTCGCGAGATCCGCCGATCCCGGGTCGTCGAGGCAAGCAATCAAGAGCCCACCCGGACGCAACTTGTCGACAAAATCGTCGAACACCTTCACATACGCTTCGACACTCCCGAAATAGTCGAGGTGATCGGCCTCGATGTTGGTCACGACGATCACGTTGGGGTCGTACTGCAGCAGCGACCCGTCACTCTCGTCCGCCTCCGCGACAAAGACGTCACCGCTGCCGTGATGGGCATTCGTTCCCGCTTCGTTGAGTTCGCCGCCAACGGCGAACGAAGGGTCGAAACCACAGTGCTGCAGGGCGACCACGAGCATCGACGTTGTCGACGTCTTGCCGTGTGTACCCGAAACCAGGAACGTGCGATTGCCCTGCATCAGTGATGCAAGGACAGCCGGACGAAGAATCACCGGGATTCCGCGGCGAGCGGCCTCGACGAGTTCCGGGTTGTCCTTCGGGATAGCCGCGTGCGTCGTGACGACGACGGTCGGACCACCCGGCAGCAGGTCGAGAGCATCGGCGTCGTGGCCGATCCGGACCTGTGCCCCGCGTGCACGAAGCGCCAGGACTCCTCGGCTCTCCTTGGCGTCCGAACCCGAGACGAGGCCCCCGCGGGAAAGCAGAATTCGAGCGATGCCGGACATACCGGCACCGCCGATTCCGACCATGTGTACTCGCTCGAGGTGGGCGGGCAGCGCGGTCATCGGTTTCCCCTTGCGTTTTCCTGGACGGCGTTTTCCTTTGCCGCGATGTCGAGCACGATCCGTGCGATCTCGGTTGCCGCGGTGCGGTGCCCGACGTTGGCAGCACCACTGCTCATCTTGTCGAGGCGCGCGCTGTCGCTCAGCATCGGGACGACGGTACCGGCGACGAACGTCGGCGTGAGCTCGTTGTCGGAGACGATGATCGCACCGCCCGCTGCGACAACGGGTTTCGCGTTGAGTTCCTGCTCACCATTGCCGTGCGGCAACGGAACGTAGACGGCCGGAAGCCCGACCGCCGAGACCTCGGCGACCGTCATCGCGCCCGAACGACAGATCGTCGCGTCGGCTGCGGCATACGCGAGATCCATCCGCGAAAGATAGGGAACAGCCACATACGGTGCCGTCTCCGAGTACTGCGTGACTTCGAGAGAGTTCTTGGGTCCGTGTGCGTGAAGGACCGAGATCCCGGCCTTCGCCAGTTCTTCCGCTGCTCCGGACACCGCGTCGTTGAGCGACTTCGCGCCTTGCGATCCGCCGAAGACGAGCAGAACGGGACCGTCCTGAGGTAGTCCGAAGTACTCGCGAGCTTGCGAGCGGAGTCCCGCTCGATCGAAATTGGCGATCGACGCGCGAACCGGGATGCCAACGATCTCGGCGTCCTGATCGCCGCGGTTCTTCACTCCGGAACCCGGAACAGCAGCAAGCACCCGCGTCGCCAGGCGAGCACCGATCTTGTTCGCGATGCCGGCACTGGCGTTCGCCTCGTGGATGACGATCGGAATCTTGCGGCGGCGCCGAAGAACACCGCCACGTGCGGCAAGATACGCCGGAAGCGCGACGTAACCACCGAAACCGACGATCACGTCGGCGTCGACGGAATCGAGTACCTCACGGGTCTTGCGCACCGAGGCAAGGATGCGTGTCGGCAGTTTGACGAGATCCATCGTGGGCTTACGAGGAAGCGGAACCGGGGGAATGAGCTCGAGCGTGTACCCGCGAGCCGGCACCAAGGTGGTTTCGAGACCACGCGCCGTCCCGAGCGCAGTGATTCTGGTGTCGGGCGCAGCGGCCTTGACCGCGTCCGCGACAGCAAGTGCGGGTTCGATGTGACCAGCCGTGCCTCCCCCTGCCACCACTACCGACAGAGCCGATTTGTTGCCGCTCACCTACGAATTCCTCGCTCTCGAACTTCTCGTGGATCTTGTGCCCTACGTGTCGGCGCCTGCCGACGCTGACCATTCTGCCCTCCCGCGGTGCGCTTCCGTGACCCAGCGGCCGCACCTCGGTTGGAATCCGAGGAAGGGCGAGCACCTTGATCTGCCCGCTTGCGTCGATCGCCCGTCTCGATCGCGCGCCGGCCGTCGCGTCCGCGTGCCGGTTCGATCTGCCGTGCGGGCTTCGGTCGACGGATCGGCCGGCCCCCTGACGGCGGGTGGTACAGCACGGGCTTCGGCAGTCTGAGCAACTTCGAGATCTTGCCGTCCTGCCCGGAGTTCAGAGCGGCAACTGCTTCGGGCTCGTGGCGCGCTGCATTGGCGATGACACCGAACATGAACAATGTGATCGCCAAGGACGAACCGCCGGCGGAGACCAAGGGCAACTGGAGTCCGGTCACCGGCAGCAGTCCGATGACGTAACCGATGTTGATCATTGCCTGGCCGACGATCCAGGTAGTTGCAGTGGCCGACAGGAGCCGCCAGAACGGATCGATGCTGCGGGCTGCGATCCGCAATCCCGTGTAGACGAATACAGCGAACAAACCGATCACCACTGCGCAGCCGACAAATCCCAACTCTTCGCCGATGATCGCGAAGATGAAGTCGTTGTGCGCGTTGGGTAGGTAGTTCCACTTGGCGACGCTCTGACCGAGTCCGCGTCCGAAAAGGCCCCCGTCGGCGAGCGAATACAAAGCCTGCTTGGCCTGATAGTTGTTGCCCTGCAGGTCGTCGCTCTTGTTGAAGAAGGCTTGAACTCGATCGGAACGATAACCGGCCGTCATCGCCAGCACTCCCGCCACGACGACGCCCGTCACCGCGATCGAGCCGAAGAGCTTCAGTGGCAGCCCACCGAACCACAGCAGGGCCCCGACGATGATTCCCAATGCGATGGTCGTACTGAGGTTCGGTTGCGCGACGACCAGCGCGAAGACCAGCATTGCTGCGGGCACGAGCGGAATCAGGATCGACTTCACGGATCGGTCGTCCGGCCGCCGCGAAGCCAACAGATGGGCGCCCCAGATCGCCAACGCGACCTTCATGATTTCCGAGGGCTGCACCGAGAACCCGCCGACGTTGAACCAGCGACGCGCGCCCTGCGCTTCTGTGCCGATTCCCGGAATCAGGACGAGTACCAGCATGATCAGCACGACGACGAACAGCGGAAACGAATACTGCCGGAGCACTCTCGCCGGGATCCGCAGCGCGACGTAGAAGAGCACAGCTCCGAGAATCGCGAAGATCAACTGCTGGGTGAACAACGAATACGCCGAGCCACCGGACACGTACTGCTCGACGCTCGACGCCGACAGAACCATCACGAGCCCCAAGACAGTCAACATCGTGGCAATCGTCACCACCAGGTGGAACGACGCCAACGGCCGCGCCAACCAGGCACCGATTCGGGTCTTGGGACCCTTGGTCATAGCAAGTTCCCGGCTTGGCCAGGCGAATCCGTGAACGGATCGGGTAATGCGGCGACGGCGGCGGCGAAGCTGTCACCACGATGTCCGTAGCTGGCGAACATGTCCAAGGACGCGGCGGCCGGGGCGAGTACAACTGCATCACCGGGGGACGCCAACTCGGCAGCTTCGACTACCACTGCGGCCATGACGGCATCCGCGTCGGCACCCGACGGCAGCCGGATGGTGAGAGTCGAGTTGCTGCTGTTTTCGCTCACCACTGCATCGTCCCCCGACATCACGTGCACCACGGGAACATCGGGCGCGTGTCGCGCGAGCGCGTCCTCGATCACACCAGCGTCACGCCCGAGAAGGACAGCGCCGGAGAGTCGAGGGCCGACTTCGCTCACCAATTGGTCGACGCTGGCTCCCTTGAGCAGACCGCCTGCAACCCAGACGACGCGATCGTGCGCGAGTATCGACGGTCGGGCTGCGTGCGGATTGGTGGCCTTGGAGTCGTCGATGTACACAACGGACCCGACACGGCCGACCAGCGCCCCTCGGTGTGGGCCGACCTTGTGTGCGGCCAGACCGCGTTCGACGACGTCTGCCTCGAATCCGAGTGCCCGCGCCAACGCGGCGGCGGCCAGCGCGTCCATGACGCCTGCCGGGCCGGCGGGATCTATCGACGCTGCTTCGGCCAAGCGGACGTGATCGCCGAATGCGTTGTCCACGAGGTGTCCCGCTTCGACACCCAGTTCTCCTTCGCCCGGTTCACCCAATCTGAACCCGGTGACAATGTCTGCAGTTGCGCGAGTTCCCAGTTCGGAAGCGATCGCGTCATCGAGGCCGACCACCGCGACCTTTCCGCTCAGCGCCCGCGACTTGGCCTCGGCGTACGCGCTCATTCCGCCGTGCCAGTCGAGGTGATCCTCGGCGACGTTGAGGACCACGCCGGCATCCGGACGCACCGAAGGCGCCCAGTGCAATTGGAAGGACGACAGTTCGACAGCGAGGTACTCCACGCGCGGCGACGTCTCGGCGAGTGCGTCGAGTATCGGCAGCCCGATGTTTCCGCAGGCTCGGCCGACAACTCCGGCGGCGTCGAGAATCGAGGCCAGCATCGACGTCGTCGTGGTCTTTCCGTTCGTCCCCGTCACGACGAGCCATTTACGGGGTGTGCCGAAGTGCCCGCTGTGGTCGACGCGCCAGGAGAACTCGACGTCTCCCCAGATGGGAATCCCGTGACCGGCGGCGGCTGCAAGGATCGGTGCATCCGGCCGAAAGCCCGGACTGGTGACTACGAGCCCGTACTCGGTGATCGAATCCGGAGCATCCTCGATCGAGGTGGTGGTCACCATGTCCGCGCCGAGCTCCGCGCAGCGCTCCGCGAAGTCCAAGGTCGAATCGGCAACCGTCACGACAGCACCGAGGGCGACGAGAGGTTCGATGGTCGCTTGACCGGACACCCGCCCACCGGCGACCAGCACTCGCGTACCGCGGAGCCAGGACAGGTCGTTCTCGGAATCCGCTGAGCTGGTCATGGTTTTCAGCCTCCGAGCGCTGCGAGGTATTCGCTGTAGAAGAGTGCCAATCCGATAGCCGACGCAATAGCCGCCAGCAACCAGAATCTGATGATGACCGTGGTTTCAGCCCACCCGGCGAGTTCGAAGTGGTGATGGAACGGCGCCATTCGGAAGACCCGCCGTCGGCTGGACCGGAACACCGCTACCTGGATCACCACCGACGCGGCCTCCGCGACGAACAGTGCACCGATGACCACCATCAACAGTTCCGTGCTGGTGGTGATCGACAATCCGGCGAGCATGCCGCCGAGGGCAAGTGAACCAGTGTCGCCCATGAAGATCTTGGCGGGTGCGGCATTCCACCAGAGGAAACCGATGCACGCGCCGGCGCCGGCCGCGCAGAGCACCGCGAGATCGAGCGGGTCTCGGACGTCGTAGCAACCCTTACCGGGATTCGTCTCGCACGAGTAGCGGAACTGCCAGAACGTGATGATGACGTAGGCGCCGAGAACGAAACTCATCGCACCGGCGGCCAATCCGTCGAGGCCGTCGGTCAGGTTGACGGCATTGGACCAGGCGCTGACCAGTAGGTAGCAGAAGGCGATGAAGACCACGGACCCGAGTGAGACGGTGGCGATGTCGCGGACGTACGACAGATGAACACTGCCCGGAGTCAGCCCGTCGTCACCGCGGAACTGAAGGGCCAAAATTCCGAAGGCAATGGCAGCGACGAACTGGCCGACCAGCTTCGCTGTCTTGTTCAGTCCCAGATTGCGCTGCTTGCGGATCTTGATGAAGTCGTCGAGGAAACCGACTCCACCGAGCGCGGTGGTCAGACCGAGAACGAGTAGGCCGGACGCCGATGGCCCCTCCGCGTTGTCCATGCCGAGACCGATGAGGTGTGAGCCGAGATAGCCGGCCCAGATTCCGGTCAGGATCGCGACGCCGCCCATTGTCGGCGTGCCGCGCTTGGCCTGGTGACTGGCTGGACCTTCGGTTCGGATCTCCTGCCCGAAACCTTGTTTCGAGAACGCCTTGATCAGAATCGGCGTGAGCATGATGGAGACCGCCAGCGCGATGCCTGCGGCGAGAAGAATCTGGATCACTGCGAATCCCCGCCGTTCTCGCCATCGGTGTTCGCGTCACCGGTGTTGTCGCTGGGCGTTGCGGCCAGAATCGCTTCGGCGACCGTCCACAGTTCAACCGACTTGGACGCCTTCACCAGGACGAGATCGCCCGGTTCGAGTTCCGCTTCGAGAATGGCGATTGCCGCAGCTGCGTCGGGCACGACGACGGACTCGTCACCCCACGACCCCTCCATCACTGCTCCTTGATGCATCGCACGCGAGGTGCGGCCCGTCCCGACGACGATCAACTTGCTGACATCGAGTCTGACGGCCAGGCGACCGATCGCGTCGTGCTCGACAACTGATTCCGGTCCGAGCTCACCCATCTCTCCGAGCACAGCCCAGCTACGGCGACCGAAGTGCCGATCCGATCGCGCCATGGACACCAACGCTTTGAGGGCGGCGCGCATGGAATCGGGATTGGCGTTGTAACTGTCGTTGACGACGGTGACGCCGTCGGCGCGCTCGGTGACTTCCATCCGCCTCGCGGACGCTGCCTTCGTGCCCTCGAGGACACGCGCGATGTCTGCAACCGCGAGGCCGTTCTCGAGTGCGACGGCCGCCGCGGCCAGGGCGTTGCTCACGTGGTGTTCGCCGTGAACGGCCAGGCGAATATGTGCAGAACCCTGTGAACAGTTCAGTGTGAAGGAAGCCCTGGCCTGGTCGTCGACAACCACGTCGGTCGCCCGAACGTCGCAGTCTTCGGACTGACCGACGAATACGATCCGGGCCTTGGTTCGACTCGCCATTGCGGCGACCATGCGGTCGTCGGCGTTGAGGACCGCAACTCCACCGTCGGCTGCCGACGGGAGTGCTTCCACCAGTTCACCTTTGGCGACCGCGATCGCTTCACGCGAACCGAACTCACCGAGATGGGCAGTGCCCACATTGAGAACTACGCCGATCTTCGGCGGCGCGATCTTCGTCAGTTCGCCGACATGACCGACCCCACGGGCCGACATCTCGAGAACGAGGAAGCGGGTCCTCTCGTCGGCGCGGAGCACTGTCCACGGCAGACCTAATTCGTTGTTGAACGACCCGGGGGGCGCAACCACCTCGCCGCACTCGCGCAGCAGCGCTGCTATCAGATCCTTGGTCGAGGTCTTGCCGGCAGAACCGGTGACACCGACCAGCGTCAGTCCACCATCGGTCGGTGCGCCGTTAGTTGCCAGTTCGTCGACGACGGCTCGGGCCAGAAGGCCGAGGGCATGCAGGACCGCGGCTCCGGACCCGTCGGTGTCGTGTTCGAGCAGCATCACTGCACTGGGACCGTCGTTCGGCACCGATGGAACGACGATTGCCGGAACTCCGACCGGCCGCGCCGCGAGCACCGCCACAGCGCCCGCTGCCACCGCCGCTTCCGCGTGATCATGACCGTCGACACGCGCTCCGGGTAGGGCGAGGAAGAGCCCACCTGGAGCTACTTTGCGCGAATCGAATTCGACGGTTCCAGTCACCTGCGTCGACGAATCGTCGACGTCGTGCAGGGTTCCTCCGACGATCTCGGCGATCCGAGAGAGCGTCATCGGGATCATTGCTTGCCTCCATGTGCTGTGTTGATCGCGAATCGGCCGATCATTTCGCCCAACACCTCGCGGTCGTCGAACGGGTGTTTGACCCCGTCGATTTCTTGACCTACTTCGTGGCCTTTGCCTGCCACCAGGACGACATCTCCTGGCTGTGCCCACCGGACTGCTTGCTCGATCGCGGCGGCCCGGTCCCCCACTTCGCGAACCTCGCCGCGTTCGGATTCGGGCACGTCCATGGCGCCTTGCATCACCGAAGCGCGAATCTTCGCCGGATCCTCGGTGCGTGGGTTGTCGTCGGTGACGATCAGCAGGTCTGCGCCACGCGCACCCGCTTCACCCATCAGTGCCCGTTTGCCGGCGTCGCGATCCCCGCCTGCGCCGACCACCACGGCAACGCGACCGGGAACCTGGTTGCGCAGCGTGGCGATCACAGCTTCGAGCGCTGCCGGTTTGTGCGCGTAGTCGACCACGGCGAGAAAGCTCTGCCCCCGGTCGATCCGCTGAACTCGCCCCGGGACGTCCACGGTCCCGAGCGCTCGAACAGCCGCGTCCGGGTCGAGGCCCGCAGCAAAACTGACGGTCAACGCCAGCGCAGCGTTGGCCACGTTGTATCGCCCGGGGAGACGAAGTGAGACTGGCCACGACTGTCCGTCCGGCCCGACCAACTCGAAGGTCTGCGAGCCGTCCTCGGCAACCTCGACTGCGCCGACCGTCCACTCGGCCTCGGCCGTCGAGGTCGAGACCGTGGTCACCGCGTCGCTCTCGTCGGTCGCGGCCAACTCGGCCATCCGTCGACCCCACACGTCGTCGACGCAGACGACGGCATGCTCGGCTCGCACCGTCGACTCAGGATCGAACAACCGAGCCTTGGCCTGGAAGTACTCCTCGAAGTCCCGATGGAAATCCAGGTGGTCCTGCGAAAGATTGGTGAACGCGCCGATGTCGAAGCGGATGCCGTCGACGCGTCCGAGAGCGAGAGCGTGACTGGAGACCTCCATGACGACGGTATCGATCCCCTGCTCTGCCATCACGGCGAACAGAGCATGCAGTTGCGGAGCTTCCGGCGTGGTCAGAGCGCTGGGCACCCGGCGGCCGTCGATTCGAGTCTCGATGGTCCCGACCAGGCCGGGCTTGCGGCCGGCTCCGGCAATCGCAGCTTCGAGCAAGTACGACGTCGTGGTCTTGCCCGATGTACCGGTAATGCCGACGACCTGCATCTTCTCTGAGGGCCGGCCGTAGATTTCCGCGGAGATCTCACCGAGCACATCCCGCGGGTTCGGATGAACGAGAACTGGGACGGACCGGTCAGGCGCCTTGTCCGCGGCCTCGATCAGTTCGAGGCCGGCCTCGTCGGTCAAGATCGCGGTCGCACCGCGCCCCAGAGCGTCGACGGCGAACTGAGCGCCATGGGTCCGTGCACCGGGCAGAGCGGCGAAGAGGTCATCGGTCACGATTCCCTGCGCACGCAGGTCGACGCCCTTGACGACGACCTCCGAGGACTGTGATCCCGGTTGCCCCACCCATTCGAGGCGAGCCCCGGACAGTTCGGAGAGCGCCGTGATCGCGGTAGCAACCGGTTGTGTCGGACGCGTCCCGGGAGCGCCGTCCGAGTTCGACGATTGCAAACGATTCGGCACTGTCACTCGACTCCTGGCAATTGTCGTTGTTCTATCGCGGTCGTTGTCTATGGCGGTCGTTGTGTATGGCGGTCGCAACGCAAGCAAAGTTCGGCGCACTGCGATGAATGAGGTTACTGCGACGTTTGAGATTACCGTGTCCGGGATTCACCCGAAGAACGTGTCGAAACCGACACACCGCAATCAGTCCGCCTGCAACACCAACTTGCGACCGGGGTCCGGCGACATCGGGACACTGTCACGCTGGAGCATCCACGACGCGATGTTGTGGAACAACGGTGCCGCCGACTGACCGCCGCCGCCGTCCACGCCGCGAACCGGTGCGTCGAGCATGATTCCGATCACGAATCGAGGATTGTCCGCAGGCGCGATTCCCGCGAAGGTGATCCAGTAGTTGGAGTTGGAGTAGCACTTGCACGCGGGATCCACCTGCTGAGCGGTCCCGGTCTTTCCACTGACCTGGTATCCCTCCACACCCGCGGCAACACCGGTTCCTCGTTGGTTGCCGGTGTCTTCCTGAGTGACCGACCGGAACATGTCCCGAACGGTCGCCGCTGTCTGGGCGCTGACCACCTCGACGCCCTCGGGCTGCGGCGTCTCGGTCCGCGTGCCGGAAGAATCGACAGTCGACTTCACGATCCGCGGAGGAATTCGCACGCCGTCGTTGGCAATGGCCTGGTACATCCCGGTCATCTGCAGGGTTGTCATCGAGAGACCCTGCCCGATCGGCAGGTTCGCGAAGGTTCCGCCCGACCACTGGTCGCGACTCGGAACGCTGCCCGCGCTCTCGCCGGGAAGTCCGACGTCGGTGCGTTGTCCGAGGCCGAACCTGTTCAGCATGTCTGCGTAGCGATCCTCGCCCACTCGCTGAGCGAGCATCAAGGTGCCGACGTTCGAGGACTTTCCGAATACACCGGTAGAGGTGTACGGGGCCACACCGTGATCCCACGCGTCCTTGACTGTGGCACCGGACATCGTGATGCTGCCCGGGACCTGCAGAACTTCGTCCGGAGTTGTCTTACCGTCCTCGATGGCCGCTGCTGCGGTGACGATCTTGTTCACCGATCCGGGCTCGAACGGCGTACTGACCGACGGATTGCCCATTTCGGCTGTCGGCGCGTTCTTGTCGATGCCGATTGCGGGGTTGAAGGTGCTGTCGTTGGACATGGCCAACACCTGTCCCGTCTTGGAGTCCATGACCACAACCGAAGCGTTCTTTGCGCCCGACTTGTCCTTGGCGATCTGGACCTGCTGCTGAACGTAGAACTGGAGGTCCGAATCGATGGTCAGCTCGACACCCGAACCGTTGACTGCCGGTTGCTTGTCACGCCAGCTGCCGGGGATCACAGCGCCGTCGGAACCGCGGTCGTACGTTTCGGATCCATCGGTTCCGGCGAGCGTGGAGTCCATCGAATCTTCGAGACCGAGCAAACCGTGCCCGTCCCAGCCGGTCGCGCCGACGAGATTCGCGGCCAGAGAGCCACCGGGGTACTCGCGGATGTCCTGACGCTCGAGGCCGACCTCCCGGAACTTGTCCGAGATCTCGGCAGCAACCGCCGGATCCACGCTGCGCGCGAGGTACGTGAAAGTCTCGTTGCTGTTCATCTTCTGAAGCAGATCTTTTTCCGGAACGGTATCGCCGAGCTTGGCGTGGATTCCGGCGGCGATCTCGGCGAGGCGATCGCTCACTTCCGGCGCCTGCTTGTCACCCTCGGCGCCCTGCTCGATGCTCTTGGCGCGCGCTTCCTCGAGTTCCTTGCGTACCCGCACCGGCTGGAAAGTCAGCGCCTTGGCTTCCATGGTGAAGGCGAGGGGGTTTCCGTTGCGATCGGTTATCGAGCCACGTACAGCCGGATCGACCTGCGTCGTGGTTCGTTGATTGGCAGATTCCGCAGCCAGACTCGGCGCGTCGATTCCCTGAATCCACAAGAGCTGCAATGCCGCAACGGCGAGCGCACCACACATGGTGATACGACCGACTCGCTGACGAAACGGAAATGAGGCGGTGGCCGAGCGGCGCGGACGCCGACCGGGGTTGTTACGGGAGTTCTGACTCACCGACGTTCCTCAGGCGGAGCAGGCACCGCCGTCGTGGTGGCGGGTGCTGTCGTCGTGGGGATCACAGGAACCAATTGTTCACTCTGCGCGAGGTTTCGCGTGTTATTCGGAACGCTCGGCGTGGCTCCGGGAGCAACCGGCGTTGTGGTGCGCGGGGGTGTCGCAGTCGGTGCGGGCACCGATGTGGGCGCATCGAGCGGCGGCATAGCTCCGGCAGTCGCGGGAGTCGGCGTTCCGACGACCTCGACCGAACCGTCCGGATGAACTACCAGTCGTGCTGGGTCCTTGGCGGGGACCATGCCGAGAGCGCTTGCCTGATTTGCCAACTCCGGAGCCGAGTTACGCGACTGGAAGTCACGTTCGAGCGCTGCTTTCTGCTCGACCAAAGACTGGTTGTATGCACGTGCATCACTGAGTTGGTACGAATCCTCGGCAGCGCGAGTGGTCAGCAGCAGAGTCACCGCGAGACCGATGGACAGAAGTCCGATGACGGAGGCCACGAACGGCACTCTCCCCTTGAGCATCGCCCGAGGAGAGATAGACGGGCCGGCAGCAGCGACAGTTCCGGTCCGGCCTGCCGCCCGTGCGGTGCGCTTGTCGTATGCACGTTGCGCTGCACCGGATTTGCCCTGACGACTCATGCCCGCCTCCTGGAAATGCGTTCTGCGGCACGCAAACGCACCGGAGCTGATCGTGGGTTCTCTTCGATTTCCTGCTCTGACGCACGTTCTGCGCCACGGGTGAGAATGCGGAACTCCGGTCCCATACCCGGCAACTCGACCGGTAGTCCTTCAGGACTGGTGGACTTCGAGCGGGGAACCAACTCCGCCTTCACAACTCGATCCTCGAGCGACTGGTAGGACATGAACACCACTCGCCCACCGACTGCCAGTGCGTCGAGCCCGGCAGGAACGGCTGCACGAAGCGAATCCAACTCGGCATTGACTTCGATCCGCAGCGCTTGGAAGGTGCGCTTGGCCGGGTGTCCCCCCGTACGCCGCGTGGCTGCCGGGATTGTTCGGTACAGCAATTCGACCAGAGCTGCACTGGTGGTGAAGGGTTCACGCTCACGCTGCCGAAGGATCTCGGACGCAATCTTTCCCGCGAACCGTTCTTCGCCGTACGTGCTCAGAATGCGAGCAAGGTCGCCGTGACTGTAGGTGTTCAGGACCTCTGCCGCGGTCAGCCCGACCGTCTGATCCATCCGCATGTCGAGAGGAGCGTCGATCGAGTACGCAAAACCTCGGTCGGCTTCGTCCAACTGCATCGACGACACACCCAGATCGAAAAGGATCGCGTGAACCGACTCCGTCGACGGCAGACCTGCCTGTTCGAGCGCGTCCTCGATCCCGTCGTACGTGGTGTGCACGAACGTCGTTCGGTCCGCGAATGGCGCCAGACGCTCGGAAGCGATCCGGAGTGCGTTGGTGTCGCGATCGAGACCGATGAGGTGAAGGCCCGGGTACTTGCCCAGGAAGAATTCGGAGTGGCCACCGAGCCCCAACGTCGCATCGATCATGTATGCGCCCGCTCCACCGTCACCGACGGCGGTGATGGCAGGGCCGAGAAGATCGTCGGCGCGGTGCAGAAGTACAGGGACGTGCGCGAAGCCATCGGCATCCGAGGGTTCGTTCACCTCGTGATCCACCATGATTGCTCCGGCTCCTACTTTCATGATTTCCGATGACTTTTCGAAAAGGTGCTGACTTTCCGAGAAGGCGATGACTGTTCGAGAAGGCGAATGCTTCGAGGTCCCTGCCCGAAGGAGAACCTGGCGCTGGGGAAGTGCGTCAGGGTCTTTCCGGGCAGAGGCCTCGCGGCATTCGCCGGGGGCTCTTCGCCTAGACGATCTCGCTGAGAGATTCGCCTGTTGCCTGCGAATAGTCCTCTTCGTTGTCTCCGAGATACCTCTCCCAGGCTGCTAGATCCCAGATCTCGAGGTAATCGACGGAGCCGGTCACTACGCATTCCTTGGACAGGTTTGCGTAACGCCGATGATCAGCCGAGAGGGTGATTCGCCCCTGGGCATCGGCGTGCTGTTCATCTGTGCCGGCGGCCAGAGCACGGACATACGCCCGAGCTGCCGGATCATTGCGTGGAGCTGCCGCTGCCTTTCGAGCAAGCTTGACGAACTCGTCCCGGGGGTAGATGGCGAGGCTGTGATCCTGACTCTTGGTGATCATCAATCCTCCTGCCAGTTCGTCTCGGAACTTTGCCGGCAACGTGAGCCGACCTTTGTCGTCGAGCTTCGGCGTGAAGGTACCGAGGAACACTCGACACCTCCTGCGAGCTTGCGCTGAAACCCTCCCTATCGAGCGGATCGTGCTTCAGCTCTCCGCCCGAACCCACAGTACCCCACTTTCCCCCACAAACAAGGAGCACATGGTCCCTATTCAGCATCATTTGCTGATAAATAGCAGGTCAGCGCAGGTGGGGAGACGTGGGGGAAATTTGTAACCGTGTCCCGGCCCACACCGCCGTCAGATCGACCCTTTACGCCACGATCTGTTGCTCCCCCACACAAAATCGCAGTACAAGCGCGGTTTTCGAATAGACGTGAGCGGGACGAGGTCTGGTCGTGCGCTGCAGTTCGACCAGGGTGGAGGAAAGTGGAGGGCCGAGTGGAGCGAAGTGGAGGAAGCCCGCGGGCATGCCCTGAGGCAGCAGGAGTGGCGAGTGATTCGCTCGCACGTCACTGATTCACTCGATGGATTGCCGGCGCACACGTACAACACCCACAGCAACGGCGTGTGGCGGTCGGCAACCTTGGTTGCCGACCGCCACACGTGTGGTCGTCCGTGCCCTGAAGAGGGCGTCACGTCCGAACTGCATCACTCTCGAAGTACGCCCGAAGAAGGGCGGGAGAGCTAGTCCTGCTCGAACCTGCGTTTGAATCGATCTTCCATCCGCGACGAGAATCCGCCGCCGGACTTCCGGCCGCGTCCCCGCCCGGATCCGCCGGCACTACCCCTACCCGGCGGACCGGAGGGATGATTGCCACCTTCGGAAGCGGAGTCGGCGGCCGGCGCAGACTTACGTCCACCACCCCAGAGGAACAACACCCCTGCGCCGAACATGAACAAGAAACCGAACAGGCTGATGATCGGAAAACCGCCCGGCTTGAGCGGGAGTGCAACCCCCGCGATCAGCAGGACCAGACCCAGCACGAATAGAGCCGCTGCTTGGAACCGCCGTCTACTCGACGGCGCCCGCATACGGCCGCCCCTCACATTGGAGGCGAACTTGGGGTCTTCGGCATAGAGAGCGCTCTCGATCTGATCGAGCATGCGCTGCTCGTGCTCGGAGAGTGGCACGGTACCTCCCCCGGCACTGGAAGTTTGGCAACCACCCCACGGTGTGAGGCGGCGGGTAATCAAGTTGGACGATTACCTGTTTTCATAATACGAGCAGTTTAGGTCTCGGACCACCAACTCCGGGTACGAGTTCCGCCACAAGCGTACGTATTCGTGCCGAAGGGCCCCGATTCGGCTCCATTTGCCTGTGCGGACCAGGAAATTCCCCGGAAACAACTGCCGACACGGACCATTTGTTCACGACGCTCGCAAATGCTCGGACGCGTCCTGACCGATGAAATCTTCGACCGCCGTGAGAAAACGGCCGACCTCGGCGAAGAATGCGTCGGAATCGGAGTCAGTGATCACGATCGACACGCCGGTTTCCACGGCCGCACGCGTAGAGGACCACCCTGCGAAGAACTTCGACCACGCTCCGAACGCGGGCGCTGCGGCGTCCATCAGAACCCACGCGTTTCCGCTTCGCTTGCGCTTCGAGCCGGCACCGGCAGGAGCTGCGGCCAACACTGCCCCGGCACCACGTAGGGCCGCCAGGTAGGCACACCGGAACCGGTCGGCAGGATCGCCCGCCCCAATCGCTTCCTCGAGAAGCGCATCCGCCTTCCGGAGCAGCCCCCACGCCACACCGGGCTTTCCCACTCGAGCAGTGCGGTCGCTGGCGTCCCTCGCGCCGAAGGACCGCCTCGCCGACATCGGCAATCGAGAAATTGCGGCATCCGACGGACTCGACAACTCGGCAGGAAGAGTTCGTTGGCACTTCACACGTTCAGGCTTCACACGCTCGGACATCGGGGCACCTCCTGCACCGTGAGGATCCAAGACCAGGTGGGCCGGAGATGCCCGCTTCCCTTCGGGCATCTCCGGATCACCCACATCGAACATCTGTTCGACCTATTCAATATAACTGCACCCACCGACACGCCGTCAAGAGAAGAGGTGAGACCGGTCGACCCGCAGATCGCCTGGACACCACATACGGTCGACCTCGATCGCGCAGAATTCGCGAGTCGACTCCACGAGGCACTGGCCGTGTACGTCACCGCGATGGACTATCCGCGAGGAACCGAGTTCCATCGCGCACCGATGTGGCAGGAGCACGCGAACCGGCCTGGCTGGAAGGCCGTCGGCGCTTTGGCGGTTCCTCAGCAACCGCCACACGAAAATCTGCCGCTGGTGGGGATCGCTTACGGGTATCGCGGGAGCCCGGACCAGTGGTGGCATCAACAGGTACTGCACGGGCTTCGGCGCTCGGGTCGTCCCCAGAGCGAGATCGACGCGATTCTGAGCGACTACTTCGAACTCACCGAACTCCACGTGCATCCGAACGGACAAGGTCACCGGTTGGGCGAATCGCTCTTGCGTCACCTCCTCGTCGATCGACCCGAACGTAGTGTGCTGTTGTCGACACCCGAGGTGTACGACGAGGACAACCGAGCCTGGCGGCTGTACCGTCGCCTCGGCTTTCGTGACGTGCTCCGCAGATTTCGTTTTGCCGGCGACAACCGGCCGTTCGCAGTCCTCGGCCGTGGACTGCCGCTGTGAGCGCGCTTCTCGACGCCGTCGTCGTCGGCTCCGGACACAACGCGCTCGTATCGGCCGCCTACCTCGCACGCGAGGGTTGGTCGGTCGAGGTTCTGGAGAAGGACACGGTTCTCGGCGGCGCCGTCTCGACCGTCGAGCGATTTCCCGGATACAAGGTGGACCGGGGGTCGTCGGCACACCTCATGATCCGACACAGCGGCATCATCGAGGAACTCGGACTCGGCGCGCACGGACTGCGCTACATCGACTGTGACCCGTGGGCGTTCGCGCCGCCCGCCCCGGGCACCGACGGGCCGGGCATCGTGTTTCACCGCGACCTCGACGCAACCTGCTGGTCCATCGAACGAGCATGCGGGACAAAGGACGCCGACTCCTACCGGCGATTCGTCGCGGTCTGGTCGGAGCGCAGTCGACATGTCATGAAAGCGTTTTCCGCACCGCCCACCGGATCGAACCTGATCGGTGCGTTCGGAGGTCTCGCCACCGCACGCGGCAACAGCGAACTGTCTCGGCAGTTCCTCGCGCCTGGCGACGCACTGCTCGACGAGTATTTCGACAGTGAGGCACTCAAAGCAGCGCTTGCGTGGTTCGGCGCCCAGTCCGGGCCTGCGATGTCGGAACCGGGAACCGCTCCGATGGTCGGCTTCGCGGCCCTCATGCACGTCTTGCCGCCAGGGCGAGCAGTCGGTGGAAGCGGCGCACTGAGTGCTGCGTTGGCCTCCCGGATGGCTGTCGACGGCGCCACGGTCGCGCTCGGTGACGGCGTGACGTCGATCCGTCGAAACTCGAGTCACTGGACCGCCACAACCGAGAGCGGTCGAGAAGTTCACGCTCGCAAGGTAATCGCCGGGTGCCACATCCTGACCACGCTCGACCTCCTGGGCCGAGGGGGCTTCGACCGAACCACGCTCGATCACTGGCGGCGGAAAATCAGGGTCGGCCCCGGCATCGGCGCGGTACTTCGACTGGCGACATCCGCGCTTCCGTCGTACCGCGGCGACGCCACGACACGGGAAAGTACCTCGGGATTGCAATTACTCGTCTCCGATCGCGCACACTTGCGCACTGCACACGGCGCAGCACTGGCGGGGGAACTTCCTCCTCGCCCTGCGGTTCTCGGAATGAGTTTCAGCGGAATCGATCCCACGATCGCCCCGGCCGGTCGGCATCAGGTGACACTGTGGTCGCAGTGGCAACCGTATCGCCTCAGCGGACATCGCGATTGGGCATCGGTCGCCGAGGCGGAGGCCGACCGGATCGTCGGCGAGATGGAGGCTTTCGCACCCGGGTTCGCCGATTCCGTCCTCGACCGGTTCATTCAGACTCCCCGGGACATCGAGTCGGAATTGGGGATGATCGGCGGAAATGTCATGCACGTCGAGATGTCACTCGATCAGATGATGTTGTGGCGACCGCTTCCGGAACTGTCCGGCCATCGTGTTCCGGGAGCAGACGGGTTGTATCTGACCGGAGCATCGACTCATCCCGGTGGCGGTGTGTCCGGAGCCAGCGGTCGCAGTGCGGCTCGAATCGCACTGTCGGACAGCCGCCGGGGCGCGACTCGTCGTTGGATGCGTCGTTCGAGCAGGTCGTGAAGGTCACCCGCCGAACTTCACCCGCCGACACGCCCCCGCCTCGATGACTGGCTACGCCACGGCTGGCACGATGACCACTGTGCAACAGTCCACCGATCCCGCCGCCAAGCCGACCAGTCGGAAACGTTTCCTGACGGTTGCCGCGCTCGCCCTCATGCTTGTTCCCTTGCTTGCCGGGTGCATCCGCGTGCAGGTGTCGATGGGAGTGTCCGCGAACGATCGTGTGACCGGACAGGTGGTAGCTGCCGCTATTCCGGCGAACGAGGCGGACAAGGGTCCGCAGCTGACCCCACCTTCGTCGCTGGAGGACAAGATACGGGTTCAGGAGTACAAGAAGGACGGGTACGTCGGCAGCCAGGCGTTCTTCAGCGACTTGTCCTTCGGTGACGTCGCCCAACTGGGCTCCATGTACGCCGAGGGGTCCGGGTCGTTCCAGATCACCCTCAAGCGATCCGGGGACACCGTCACGCTCGACGGCAAGGCAGACCTGAAGACGGTTCCAACTCAGGGCGCCGACGTCCAGGTCAGCATCGCCTTCCCGGCACGGGTCGGCACGACCAACGGAACACGAGACGGCGATTCCCGGGTGTCGTGGACCTTGCCCGCCGGCGAGGTGTCGACAATGCGCGCCGAGGTCAACTACGCGGACCCAAGCACCCGAAGCTTCGCCGGGTGGGCAGGAATCATGGCCGGGCTGGCGCTCGGTGTCGCGATTGTCGTCGGTGCGATGGCCTGGATGGCGCGCAATCGAGTACCGATCAAGCGCGCGCCCGCCGCGAAAGCACCGGTCATGAAGACGCCTGTCACGAAATCACCTGTCAGCAAGCAAGCTGACAACAGGAATCCGAAAAACACCGCGAAGTAGCGCCTGGCGATTGCCCCCTCGATTGGTGTCGAGCGGGGCAACCGGGATCAGACGGCTTGTGCTGTCCCGACAGAGGTGTCGGGGGTGAGACCGAGTCGCTCGAGGACCTCGCTGGTGGCGCGCGCGAAGTTCAACGTGATGAAGTGCAGGCACGGAGCGCCTTCGGCGATCAACCGCTCACCCATCTCGGTGGCCAGATCGATGCCGAGTTCGCGGACCGCTGCACGGTTCTCGTCCGGACCGCTTCCGGCCGCGGCGTCGAATCGACGCTCGAGAGCGGGGGGCAATGACGAGCCCGAGAGCTCGAGCATGCGCCGCACCGAGCGTAGCGACGTCACCGGCATGATCTCCGGGATGATCGGCTTGGCGCCCTGTTCTGCGTCGTACGCACTCACCCGGTCACGAAGACGCAGGTAGTCCTCCACGTCGAAGAACATCTGTGTGATCGAGTACTCGGCGCCGGCACGCAACTTCGACACCAGGTACTTCGTGTCGTATGCCAAGTCCGGAGCGCGGTAGTGCCCCTCGGGGAACGATGCGACGCCGACGTGGAAGTCGCCCAGGTCACGGACCATCCGCACGAGTTCCTCGGCGTACTCGACGCCTTCGGGATGCTTCTTCCACTCGCCGAGCGGATCGCCGGGCGGATCGCCGCGCAATACGAGGATGTTGCTGATCCCACGATCGGCGTAGGCACCGACCATGGCGCGAAGCTCTTCGGTGCTGTGTGAGACAGCAGTCAGGTGAGCAACCGGCAGCAGGGTCGTCTCTTCGGCAAGTTCGCCGGTGACACGCACCGTACGATCGCGCGTCGAGCCACCTGCGCCGTAGGTCATCGAGACGAAAGCCGGTCCGAGCCGCTCGAAGGTACGCACCGCACGCCACAGGCGCGCTTCGGCGTCCGCGTCACGCGGCGGCGAAAACTCGACCGAGAACGGAATACGGCTACCTGTCGAGGAAGCGATCCGATCGACGATCGACGGTGTTCGGGTGGCCCACCCCTCGCTGGAGCGGCCCCTGACTGGATCGAATGTCACCGGTCAAGCATATGTTTTCCAGCTGCAAACAAGCTCATCGCCCAGTACTGCGTATCCCGAATGTCAGGATCGCGCAGTTCACGGCCCGACCCGCCGTTGATTCCAACCCCTACTAAGCTGGGCCCCAAGCTCGCTTCCGTGCAACCATCCGGCGCGAGAACATACCGATCTTGGAGGCCACCCTGTCCGCAGGAACCGCGCGCGTTGGACAGAGTTCGACCAACACCGCACCGCATCCGACCTCACTCGAACTGCCAGGTCTGTTCGAAGCAGCGCTCCGCGACTTCTTCGCTTCACGCCGCGAACTCGTCTCGAACATCGGCGGTGGATACGAGGAGGCCGTCAGCACCCTCGAGGCCTTCGTCCTGCGCGGAGGAAAGCGCGTCCGACCGTCGTTCGCCTGGACGGGATGGCTCGGCGCCGGAGGCGACCCGAACGGTAAGGGCGCAGACGCGGTGATTCGTGCGTGCGCCGCCCTCGAACTGGTGCAGGCCTGCGCGCTCGTCCACGACGACATCATCGACGCATCCACGACCAGGCGCGGCTTCCCGACCGTTCACGTCGAATTCGAGGACCAGCACCGAGACGAGGAGTGGAGCGGCGATTCCGCGCACTTCGGCGAGGCCGTCGCCATTCTTCTCGGCGACCTGGCCTTGGCCTGGGCGGACGACATGATCCGAGAATCCGGGATCAGCCCCGAGGCGGCCGCACGTGTCAGCCCGGTCTGGTCGGCAATGCGCACCGAGGTGCTCGGTGGCCAATTCCTCGACATCAGCAATGAAGCCCGAGGCGACGAGACCGTCGAGGCAGCCATGCGGGTCAACCGCTACAAGACCGCCGCGTACACGATCGAACGCCCACTGCACCTCGGCGCCGCGCTGTTCGGTGCGGACGCCGAGTTGGTCGATGCCTACCGGACCTTCGGCACGGACATCGGTATCGCCTTCCAACTTCGCGACGACCTGCTCGGTGTCTTCGGAGATCCGTCCGTCACGGGCAAACCGTCGGGCGACGATCTCATCGCCGGTAAGCGAACTGTCCTGTTCGCGATGGCGCTTGCCCGCGCCGACGCCGCAGATCCGGCGGCAGCAGAACTGCTCCGCAACGGAATCGGCACCCAGCTGACCGACACCGAGGTCGACACTCTGCGCCAGGTGATCACCGATCTGGGCGCCGTCACCGACGTCGAAACGCAGATCGACACCCTCGTCGAGGCAGCTGCGAACGCCCTCGACTCGAGCACGGCAACGGCAGAGTCCAAGGCTCGCCTGACCGACATGGCGATCGCGGCCACGAAGCGAAGCTACTGACTGTGGCACACGTGCACCGCACTCGAACCGTCAGCTCGCCGACCGATCGAGTCGTGATCGTCGGCGCGGGACTTGCCGGACTGTCTGCGGGGTTGTATCTGCGTGGCGCCGGCCGCGACGTCACGATTCTCGAGAGCAACAGCTCGGTCGGTGGGCGAGTCGGTGTCTACCAGGGCAATGACTACAGCATCGACAACGGCGCAACGGTGCTCACGATGCCCGAACTCGTCGAAGACGCGCTTGCCGCCGTCGGTGCCGACCCAGCCTCGACAAACCCCAAATTCGTTGTGCACAAGCTCGACCCGACGTACCACGCGCGATTCGCAGACGGCACCGCTCTCGATGTCCACGCCGATCCAGAAGACATGGCTGCCGAGGTCTCCCGTGTCTGCGGGCCGGAAGAAGCGCAGCGATACCGTGCGTTGCGGCGATGGCTGAACCGGATCTTCGACGCGGAATTCGACCGCTTCATGGACGCCGACTTCGATTCTCCCCTCGGACTGGTCAATTCGCGTGACGCAGTCAAAGATCTGAGCCGGCTCGTCGCACTGGGAGGATTCGGGAAACTGGGCGGGCAGGTGGATCGCAAGATCCGCGACCCTCGCCTCCGGCGGATCTTCACCTTCCAAGCGCTGTATGCGGGCGTTGCTCCGTCTCGGGCCCTCGCGGTGTACGGGGCGATCGCTCACATGGACACCTCACTCGGCGTCTACTTCCCCGAGGGCGGGATGCGCACGATCGCCGAGTCGATGGCCGACGCCTTCACCGAGGCCGGCGGAATTCTGCATCTCGGCCGCACTGTCGAACGCCTCGAGGTGAGCGATCGGCGCGTGCACACCGTTCACACACGCGACGGCGAGCGCTTCTACTGTGACGCCGCCGTCCTCACTCCCGACATGGCCGTCACGGACTCGCTGTTGCGCCCGCATACGCGATTGCGTCCGCGCCCGGTGCGTACATCGCCGTCCGCTGTCGTGATTCACGGCACTGTTTCCTCCGCGGTCGCCGACGAATGGCCCGCGCAGCGACACCACATGATCGACTTCGGCGAGGCGTGGAAGCGTACCTTCGCCGAGATCACGGCACGCCGCGGCCGCGGGCGACTGATGAGTGATCCGTCACTGCTCGTCACCCGACCGGCACAGACCGATCCGAGCCTGGCCTTCTCGCGAGACGGCCGGATCCGTGAACCGCTGTCAGTCCTCGCGCCGTGCCCGAATCTGGACAGTGCAAGGCTCGACTGGTCGAGTCTCGGCCCGCCCTACGTGCGCGAAATCATCCTCACGCTGCAAGAACGTGGCTACACGGGACTGGTCGAAGGGTTCGAGATCGATCACGTCGACACCCCGCAGACCTGGCTCGAAAAGGGCATGGCCGCGGGTAGCCCGTTCGCGGCGTCACACACCTTCACCCAGACGGGGCCGTTCCGACGCAAGAACCTCGCCCGCGGCTTCGACAACGTCGTTCTCGCCGGATCGGGAACCGTTCCGGGGGTGGGAGTACCGACCGTTCTGCTGTCCGGACGGCTCGCCGCCGAACGTATTACCGGTACACGCGAGCGAGCCAGCGCGGTGGGCACTCGTGCGAGCAACTAAACTGGCCCCTCGTAACCGACCATTCATCCACGATTCACCGACTCGGGCGCTGCATGCGCCGATCGACACCGATCTCCTCGGGGGAGGAACCTGCACCGATGACGTCCTCTGCCGCAGCCACTGAAAGACCGTGGCACCTAAGGGCCGCCAATTTCCTTCGGACTCCCGAAGGTCACAGTGCACTGCTCGGTTTCTTCGGCGCAGTCATGATCACCTTCGGCGGATTCGGTGCCGGTAGCGTCCGGCGCCAAGATCCGCTGCTCGAGTCGATGCATCTGTCCTGGCTCCGTTTCGGACACGGGTCGATTCTGTCGGCGGCCATCGTCTGGATCGGTGTCCTGTGCATGATCGCCGCCTGGGTTCGACTGGGCCGCTCGACTCTGCGCGGTGACGTCTCGTTGCGCGGCCTGCGCTACGTCGTCCCGGTCTGGACGTTTCCGCTGCTGTTCGCGGTGCCCATGTTCAGCCGTGACGCCTACTCCTACCTGGCGCAAGGCGCGTTGTTGCGCAACGGCTTCGACCCGTATGCCGTCGGCCCCGTCGTCAATCCGGGAATCCTGCTCGACAACGTCTCCAACGTGTGGACGACGACAACTACCCCGTACGGTCCGGTTCACCTTCTCCTTGCCGACGCCATCGTTCGGCTGACCGGCGAGAACGTCATCGCCGGCACGATGCTGTTGCGGATCACGATGCTCCCCGGACTCGCCCTGATGATGTGGGCCGTTCCCCATCTCGCGACGAAGCTCGGCGGAAACACCTCGATCGCCCTGTGGCTCGCAGTACTCAATCCCCTAGTCCTGATTCACCTGATCGGCGGCGTTCACAACGAGATGCTCATGGTCGGCCTCATGGCCGCAGGCATTGCGCTCGCTCTCGAACGCAAGCACCTCTTCGGGATCGGGCTGATCGCGCTCGCCGTCGCGATCAAGGCAACCGCAGGCGTCGCACTTCCCTTCATAGTCTGGATCTGGATGATCCACGAGCGGGAGGACGCCGCGGCGGCCGGGCGAGAACCGGCGTCACCGATCCGATCGTTCGTCAAAACGGCCGGCGCAGGTTTCGCGGTGTTCGTGGCGGTACTCGGATCCACCTCACTGATCGCCGGAGTCGGCCTCGGCTGGACGACGGCACTCTCCGGTTCGGCAAAGATCATCAACTGGCTCTCGCTGCCCACGATCGTGGCGCACATCGGAACCATGGCAACCTCCTGGTTCGCCGGCGACCATTTCAACGACATCCTCGAAGTCTCCCGGACCATCTCGGCGGTTGTGTTGATCGCGATCATCGCCGTCGTGTGGTGGCGCTACCGCAAGACCGAGCGCGACGCCGTCATGGGCATCGTGATCGTGATGGTCGCCATCGTCGTTCTGTCCCCCGCAGCACTCCCCTGGTACTACTCCTGGCCGCTGGCAGTAGCTGCCGGTTTCGCAATGTCGCCGACGACTCTCGCCGTACTGACCGGGCTGTCCACCTGGCTGATGCTGGTGTTCCAGCCGGACGGATCGATCGGCCTATACACGTTCCCGCACGTGGCTCTGGCCATCGTCGCTGCCGTGATCGCGGCGATGTCCTTGCAGACCGAAGACCCACTGCGACTTCGTGGACGCAAACACGAGAAACCGATCGAAATGACGTCAGCCGCCTCGGCGCCCTCGACGTCAGGATCTGCGTGATCCGCGTGTCATGAACGCACTGCCTGCGTCCTATGAATTCTGCGAGGACGTGACGAGGGAACACGGCCGAACGTACTTTCTGGCCACCCGGTTGTTGCCCGAACCTCGACGCCGCGCAGTTCACGCGCTCTACGCATTTGCTCGCGTCGTCGACGACGTCGTGGACGAACCCTCGGGTCCACATGAACGAGGCACGGTGCTCGCCGACGTCGAACGAGCAGCCGTCACCGCACTCGACAACCCCACTGCGACAGGTGGCTTCCCGTCGACGGTTCCCCTCGACCTGACACGCGTACTCCCTGCCTTCGCCGATGCTGTGAAGACGTTCGACATTCCGCGTGCATACTTCGACGCCTTCTTCGAGTCCATGCGGATGGACGCCCCCGACACGGCGAAGTTTCGACCCGTCTACAACACGATGGACGAACTCAGCGAGTACATGTACGGCTCTGCCGTCGTCATCGGTTTGCAGATGCTCCCGATTCTCGGAGTGAGCGTTCCGCAGCAGGAAGCGGTAGTGCCCGCGTCGAATCTCGGTGAGGCGTTTCAGCTGACCAACTTCATCCGCGACGTCGGTGAAGACCTCGACCGGGGACGTCTGTATCTACCGGCGGGCGAGTTCGCCGCATTCGGGGTCGACATCGAGATGCTCGAGCACGGGCGCAGAACCGGAACGGTGGACGTTCGGGTCAAGCGCGCGCTGGCACACTTCATTGCCGTGACGCGGGGGCGGTATCGGACCGCCGAATCTGGCATCCCGATGCTCGATCGGCGGGTCCAGCCGTCGATCCGCACGGCTTACGTGTTGTACGGAGCAATTCTCGACCAGGTCGAGCGCGCCGACTTCCGGATACTGCATCGACGTGTGTCCGTTCCCGGACGCACGCGACTTCGAGTCGCTGCGCCGGGTCTGGTCCGGTCGGCAACCTACGCGGCGAAAAACCGCATGCGGTGAGTTGTCAGAAGGCCGGCAGCTCAGAAAGCCATGGCCTGTGCGCGGCGGATGACCTCACGCGCGAGATCACCATGCAGTGCGTCCACCGGGCGCCCCGGCAGGGAATCGTCGGCCAGGAACAACCAGCGGAGGATTTCGATCTCGGTGTAACCGCCGTCGTGCAGCACCGCCAGCAGACCGGGCAGCCACTTGACGATCTGGCCATCCTCGCCGAAGAACACTTCGGGGACACCGAGAACGCCATGCCGCTTGACTGCGATGATCTTGTGATCGCGAAGCAACTGGTGAACCTTGCTCACCGGCAACCCGACGTTCTTCGCCACATCCACAAGCTGGAACAGGGAAACCGAAGAATCCAGGACATCATCACAATAAGGAATCGCGCTCACCGCGAGAAGTTTATCCGGTCCGGCGAACCCGCTGTGTACCGCCCGGTGCAGTGCTCGAAACTGCCGCTCCGCTCAGGTCACAGCGCTCTGTGACGTTGTCGAGACTTCCGCGTCGGTATCGCTGGCTACGATGGACGGGATGCGGCGTATCAGTAACCGGGATTTCGCGGTGGATGTGAATCGGTGCCCTCACTGCGGGAACCAGTACGCGGTATACAACCACCCACATGCTGACAGCTACCACCCAGACCGCAAGCAGACAGATCGCAAGCACGGAGGAACAGTCATTACGGAGGTCGAGGGTTGATCGGCGAAATGCTCGAGCGCCGCTATCGAGTGGACGCACCGATCGCGCGCGGCGGTATGTCGACCGTGTATCGAGGCCTCGATACACGGTTGGATCGGCCTGTCGCGATCAAGGTGATGGACCCGCAATTCGCCGGCGATCCAGCGTTCCTGACTCGTTTCGAGTTCGAGGCCCGGGCCGTGGCCCGACTCAAGCATCCGGCCCTTGTGGCCGTCTACGACCAAGGCAGCGATCGCAATCACGTGTTCCTCGTGATGGAACTCGTCGACGGTGGAACCTTGCGTGAACTCCTTCGTGAGCGCGGACCGATGCCGCCACACGCAGTCGCTGCAGTCGTGGCACCTGTCCTGGACGCGTTGGCGGTGGCGCATCGAGCGGGACTGGTTCACCGTGATGTCAAACCCGAGAACATCTTGATCTCGGACACCGGCGAAGTGAAGATCGCCGACTTCGGATTGGTGCGTGCAGCTGCGGCAGCAACCACCACCTCCAACAGCGTGATCCTCGGCACCGCGGCCTATCTGTCGCCGGAACAGGTGACGTCAGGAATTGCCGACACTCGAAGCGACGTCTATTCCACCGGCGTGTTGATGTTCGAACTTCTCACCGGTACAACACCGTTCACCGGCGATACGTCACTCTCCATCGCCTACCAACGCATCCACGACGATGTCCCGCGCCCAGGTTCACGTATCCCCGGTGTACCGGCGCAGTTCGATCGTCTGGTTGCCGAAGCCACTCACCGCGAGCCCGCACATCGTTTCGCCGACGCCGGTGAGATGGCAGCTGCACTTCGCAGTGTGAGCGAGCAACTGGAACTTCCGTCATACCGCGTTCCCGCTCCGCGTCGAAGCGCCCAGCACCAGAGCGCGCAAGTTGCCCCGGCCCGGCCACAACCGGCGCCCGCGCCTCCCACGGAGGTACATCCGAACTCTGCTGCGCGCCCGAACCCTGCTGCCACGACGGTATTGGCGTCCGGCGTGGCCCCGGCTGTGGCAGCCACCACGGCGCTCGGCACGGGCTCTCCTCCCCCTGGCGGTATCCAGCACACTCGCGCGGTCACCGCACAAACTGCTCGTCCGGCGACGGTCGACGGTGACTCGGATTTCGACGACGGTTCCGATTTCGGCGACGACCACCCGGGGCACGACGATCCGCATGCTCATTTTGTCGAGGCACGTCGTAAATCGCGACGAGCCACCCTGATCTGGCTGCTCGTCATCGCGGTCCTCGCGCTCGCGTTGGGCTTCGGCGGATGGTGGATGGGATCGGGCCGCTATACAGCCGTTCCCTCGATCGACGGGCTGACCAAGGACACTGCGGTCACCGCTCTGCAGGACGCCGGGCTCTCCCCCGACGTCCAGGGTCAGTACTCCGACGCCCAACCCATCGACACGGTGATCGGGACAGACCCGGCCTCCGGCTCCAGGGTTACCAAAGGCTCGACCGTCGCGCTGCTGACTTCGCTCGGGCGTCCGACTGTCCCGCCCATTCCGGCCGGCGGCGACGCCTCGGCCCTGGGCGCACAACTCGCCGACCGTACTCTCGTCGCGGTCGACGGCGGGGACACATTCAGCTCCAAGATCCCGATCGGCGGCGTGGCCGCGCTCGACCCGGCACCGGGAACCGAAGTTGCCGTGGGCTCCTCGGTCAAGGTCATCACATCCAAAGGGTCACCGCCCGTGGACATTCCCGATGTGAAAGGCATGTCCGAGAACGCTGCGCGCGCCGCCCTCGACAAGGTAGGCATCTCAGTCAGCACCACCAGAACAACGTTCGACGACGCCGTCGAGGGCGGTAGCGTGATCGGCACCGATCCCGCAGTCGGGTCCTCCGTCAACGCCGGCACCTCCGTGGTTCTCCTCATCTCCGATTCCGTCAAGGTTCCCTCGCTGATCGGCCGCTCCGTCTCCTCAGCACGCGAAGAACTCGGCCGCCTCGGCCTCGAGATCACCGTGCGTCAGCTCACCCAGAACGACAGCTCGGTCATCATCAGCCAGAGCGTCAAGAACGACCTCGTTGCCAAGGGCACCGACATCAGCGTCGTCGCAATTCCCTGACAGTCCGCTTCGGCCTAATCTGAATTCATGGCCACGTGGGAACCCGAGAGCATTGGGATACTCGACTTGCCGTCGGGGAGATCGATTCGGGGTCGAGGACTCCGCAATCCACTTCCTTCCGGACCTCTCCCCACCTTCGGCGTCTATCTGACCGGCAAAGAACCTCCCGACACCGAGTGGGAGTCGGAGTGGGTCCGCTGGCGAGATTTCTGGTTGCCGAGCGATCCCGATGCGCTGCGCAGGGCCCTGCACGAAGTGTGGGTGCGCTCGGAAACCGAAAGAGTCGAGATCGCGTGCGGTGGTGGATACGGCCGCACCGGAACAGCGTTGGCCGCTCTTGCCGTCATGGACGGAGTGCCCAGTAAGGACGCCACCGCGTACGTTCGCGCACGTTACTCACCTCGCGCCGTCGAAATGCCCTGGCAGCGCCGATTCGTCACACGATTCACGCAATAGCGAACGCCCCCACCTGCGCGAGCGGGTAAGGGCGTTTGCCGAAAATCAATGCCGGGCGCGAATCAGCTTCGGCGAAGCAAGGTTTCAGCCTCGCAGCATCTCGGCCACGAGGAACGCGAGCTCCAACGACTGTTGGGTGTTCAATCGGGGGTCGCACGCCGTCTCGTAGCGACCGCCGAGATCGAGGTCGGAGATGTCCTGCGCGCCGCCGAGGCACTCGGTGACGTTCTCACCGGTCAGCTCGACGTGGATGCCACCCGGATGCGTGCCGAGACCGTTGTGGACCTCGAAGAATCCCTGGACCTCGTCGACGATGCGGTCGAAGTGGCGCGTCTTGTACCCGGTGGAGGCTTCGTGGGTGTTGCCGTGCATCGGATCGCACTGCCAGATGACCTGGTGACCGGTGGCTTGGACCTTCTCGATGATCGCCGGCAGCAGGTCGCGGACCTTGCCGTTGCCCATGCGCGAGATCAGAGTCAGACGACCTGGCTTGTTGGTGGGGTCGAGACGCTCGACGTATTCCACCGCCATTTCCGGCGTCGTGCTCGGGCCGATCTTGAGGCCGATCGGGTTGGACACCAACTCGGCGAAGGCGATGTGCGCGCCGTCGAGCTGACGAGTGCGGTCACCGATCCAGAGGAAGTGAGCCGACAGGTCGTAGAGCTTGGGGTGATCGCTGTCGTTGTCGAGACGCAGCATCGCGCGCTCGTAGTCGAGAACCAGGGCCTCGTGGCTGGCAAAGATCTGTGCCTGGTGCAGGCTCGGATCGGTGACGCCACACGCGTTCATGAACTGCAGGCCGCGGTCGATCTCGGCTGCCAGTTGCTCGTAGCGTGCGCCCGCGGGAGACGCTGCGACGAATTCGCGGTTCCAATCGTGCACCTTGTGCAGGTCGGCCATGCCGGCGCCGGTGAGTGCGCGAACCAGGTTCATCGCGGCGCTGGCGTTGGCGTATGCACGCACCAGTCGCGAAGGATCGTGGGCGCGGACTGCCTCGTCGGCGACGAGCGAGTTGATCATGTCGCCGCGGTAGGACTTCAGACCCAACGAGTCGATGTCGGCCGAGCGCGGTTTGGCGTACTGGCCGGCGATGCGAGCGACCTTGACGACCGGCATCGAGGAACCGTAGGTGAGCACGACGGCCATCTGCAGCAACGTGCGGATGTTTCCCTTGATGTGCGGCTCGGTGTTGTCCGCGAAGGTCTCGGCGCAGTCACCGCCCTGGAGCAGAAATGCCTCACCACGCGCGACCTGCGCGAGACGCTCTTGCAGCGCCTCGACTTCGCTGGCCACCGTGATGGGAGGCACGCTCTCGAGCACAGTCCGCATGGCGGCCGCCTGGTCAGCGGGCCAAGAGGGCTGCTGAGCAGCGGGCTTCGCGAGCGCCTCGTCGAGCTGCTTACGCAGTCCGGCAGGCAGCGGCGGGAGTTCGGGCAAGCGGTCGATCGGCACGTCGACAGTCCAGTTCACCTCTACAGGATATTCGCTCGCTCGTCGGCGCGTCACACAGGCTCTCGATCGCAGCCCAATCGGAACACTTCCCGCGCACCGAAACCTGGGTCAGCGAAGTGACCGTGCAGCCGAAATGGCGTCGAACTTCACGAGGTTGTGCCTGGCGTCGGCGAGTGCGTCGTGTGCGTCGGCGGGCGCCGACGGGAGGGCAGGACTGCCGTTGTCTTCCCAGAACTGTCGGAGTTCGCGGGTGTACCGCGGCATCGACTGCGGTAGTTCGGTCATATCGCCCCACAACTGGCACAGCGCGACGTGGTCGTAGGCGGCGACCCACGCCCAGAGCTCCGGAACCACCATCGGCCGCGGAACGAAGAATTTCAGAAGATCGTCGCGGATCTTCTCGCGTGATTTCCACAGCGGCGACGAAGGCTGCGGCAACTTCGGCAGCACGTTCTTGCGCACCCAACTACCGGCACGGGCGGGATCGAACTCCGTCGAGACAGCGTAATACTCTCGGCCGTCCTCACAGACAACGCCGATGGACACGAGATCGATGGTTCGACCGTCTTCGATGAATTCACAGTCGTAGAAGTAGCGCACGTCCGAAAACTATGCCGCACGCGCAGGCTCTGGAGCCAATGCGCGTGCGGCCGGTGTGGGAAATCTCTAGCTGGCTTGTGCGTCCGGGAGCGAATCCTTGTCGGACTTCGCGGATTCCTTCGACTCGGCCGAGGCCACGAGATCGACAACCGACTCGCCGCCTTCCGCCGGAACGTCGACGGCAGCTTCGGGTTTCGTGGGCGCCTGGTTCTTGAGGCTTGCCGCGTAGATGTCCACGTACTCCTGGCCGGAGAGTTTCATCAACTTGTACATCACCTCGTCGGTCACAGCGCGCTCGACGAAGCGGTTTCCGCCCATGCCTTCGAAGCGGGAGAAATCGATGGGTTCGCCGACAATCACGGTGACCTTGGCGGGACGCCACATCCGTGAGCCGATCGGATTCATCTTGTCGGTGCCGACCATCGCTACCGGGATCACCTTGACGCCCGATTCAAGTGCGAGGCGCGCCATTCCGGTCTTGCCCTTGTAGAGGCGACCGTCAGGCGAGCGCGTCCCCTCGGGGTAGATACCCAGCAGGCTGCCCGAACCGAGGACCTTGAGACCGGCGTTGAGTGCATCCTGCGCCGCGTCTGCACCGGTTCGGTCGATGGGGACCTGACCGACCGCGGTGAAGAACCACTTCTGGAAAGCGCCCTTCAGACCGGAACCGGTGAAGTACTCACTCTTGGCAAGGAACGTGATGCGGCGGTTGACGCGAAGCGGAAGGTAGAACGAGTCCAGAACCGCCTGGTGATTGCTGGCCAGAATGGCCGCCCCGTCAGTCGGAATGTTCTCGTGACCCTTGACCGTCGGACGCCCGAGCAGCCAGAGAATCGGCCCCAGCAACACATACTTGAAGAGCCAATACCACACGGCGTCCCTCCCATTCACAGCTGAATTTCGCTGAGTACGACCTTACTGCCGACCGGTAACCCCCGCTACACACGCCCCTGCAGGATCGACCCGATCACAGTCCGGCAGACGTGGTTCCAGCGCCGTCGACCCCACCGAGATCCTGAGGCACTACCGATCGGGCCAATGCGGCGGCGCCGACCATGCCCGCAGCTTCGCCCAGCTGAGCGGAACGGATGCGGGCCAGTGGGCGGTGCTTCGCCCCGGTCAACAATGTCGCGTATTGCTCGCGGGCGTCGTCGAGAAACAGTGGGGCAGAACTCGCGACGCCGCCGGCGATCACGACCAGATCGGGATCGTAGACGTCACCGACCATGGCCAGACCCACGGCCAGCCAACGGGTGAACTCGGCGATCGTTGCCAGCGCGAGTGGGTCACCGTCCTGCGCGGCGTTGGCGATCCGGCGACCGGTGAGCGAACCAGGATCCACCGCTACCTCGCGCGCCAGGACCGTCGACGCGGCCGGGTCGGCGGCAAGCAGTTCGATTGCCGTGTCGACGAGCGCCGTTCCGCTGCAATAGCGCTCCCAACACCCACGTTTGCCACACGCGCACTGACGCCCGCCCGGAACGACCTGGATGTGGCCCAGTTCGGGGGCGACGCCGTGACTCCCCCGGTACAGCTCACCGTTGATCAGCAGCGCTCCACCGATTCCGGTCCCGATCGCCACCATCACGACATTGCGGCCACCTGCGGCCGCGCCGAATCGGTGCTCCGCGAACGCCGCTGCATTGGCGTCGTGTTCGAGAACGACCGGCAAGCCGAGCCGCTTGCTCAAGTCACTTCCGACCGGCGCGTCCACCCATGGCAAGTGCGGAGCGAACCGAACCGAGCTTCGATCGGAGGTGATGAAGCCGGCGACCGCCAACCCCACGGCCGATACCTCGTGCCTGGTGACCAATTCGCGCACGACGCGATCGAGACCGTCTTCGAGTGCCCTGGCCGACTGCGGGGTCGGGGCTTGAATCATCTCGAGCACTTGTCCGTCGACGTCCACGACGGAGGCCCTGATACTCGTCCCGCCGACGTCGATGCCGACCGTCAAGATGTCGTCCATGGTGGAGTCGGAGACCGCTTTCAAGCGGCGCGCGCTCATCGCGACGATTCCCGCGAGAGCGGCGTCCGCTGGAGTGCGCACCCTGAATCGGTGCCTCGTGCGTCGGTGACCATTGTGTCGATTGTGCTCATCTCGGGCCGTTCGCTCTACCCGGGGTACTGAGTCAGTCCTTGACCGTCACGTTGATCGGGACAAATGCCGCCGTGCGAGTTCGCTCCGCACCTGGCGTCGTCGGACCGCCTTCAGGTCCACGATCGGGGCCTGACGGCCCCCCGAGAAACTCGTCGAGAATCTCACGAAGCAACGCAAGGAATGCTGCTGCTTGACCCGCGAGGAATGCCAACAGTTCGTGGTGCTCACCGCGAACCAGTGCGGCGAGGGCGCACACCGGACACCAGCTGCAGCCGGTGAACACCGGCTGCGTGTCCGTGGACGCCGAGTCACTCGCAACGTCGGCCGTCGCTGCTGCGGCCTTCTGCAGCACCGGTTCCAGGCGCGTCAGAACGGTTTCCGCCAGCGCGCGAAACTCCGCGACGAGGCGCTCGTGCTCTTCGCTCATACCGGCCACACCGCGGGATCCGGGCTGAACCGGATGATCAGGTAACTGCCGTCCAACTCCGCCCCGTTCACGACACAACGACGCAGCACCGACGCCAAACGAACTCTGCGTCGTACGCCGTCTGCTCCCACCAGCACATCGTCCTCCACCCGGCCCAACGACAACGACGACGGATCCACGAGCGGAAGGTACATCCGCATCACGTACACCGAATCGACTCCGGTCCCGGACTCCAACGACACCACGATGTTGTCCGCGGTACCGACGGTGCCCGAATCCGTGCCCGTTCCACCCTCGAACGTGGCCGCGATCTCGCCCAGAGCGGCCAACCCTACCGGTTCGGCGCAAGCGCGTTCGACCGTTGTGACGGACATTCCATCGGTTGATCCACGCAGTTCGTCCACGACGAGTGCCTGAGCCGCCCGGATCGAGGCGAGCCACTGCGCCGCCGGTGAATCGTCGACACCCTTCCCGGCGGACGAGTTGAACTGCGGGACAAGGTTGTTGACCACAATCCCGTCAACTCGCAACCCGGCCAGAGCCAGCCCGGACAACGTCCGACGAGTCGCCGCGACCGACACGCCGTCGGCCGACGTCACCACACGCACGCCGGTGTTCTCCCGATCCGAGAGGTGAACCGCGATCCGATCCACCGACGCGAGCACGCGTTCGACGACGGACACGAGCAGGAGCAGCCGCATGTCCGTACCTGTCACAGCGACCATCCGCCTGTGCCGCGGCCACAATCGCTCGAGATACTCCGACACCATCGACGGCGAGCCGAGTATCCGCAGCGCTTCGGCTGCGGCCGGACAGTCCACGATCACGACGTCGTAGTCGCCGCTGTCCGAGAGGTCGACGATCTCGGCGAGCCCGAGCATGTCTTGGATGCCCAGGGATCCCGTCAACTCTTCCGGTTCCAAGCCCTCGAATGACGAACCGTGTTCGTGATCTCCCGCTCCGAAAGTTCCTGCAGCGTCGATCAACCCCGACAATCCTCGGAACTTGTCCTCGAGGAGCGCTGACGTGTCGAGTTGCCGGACGTCGAGACGCTCGGTGAGAGATGTGGTCGTTCGCGGATTCGGCACGCCCAGGACGTCTGCAAGAGAACCTGCCTGATCGATCGACACGAGCAGCACTCTCGCCCCATCGGTCGCAGCCGACACAGCAGTCGCTGCGGCAAGCGTCGTCGTGCCTACTCCGCCTTTACCGACGAACAGTTGGACGCGCGATCGTTGCTCCGGCACTCAGCCCTCGACTCGCTTCTTCAGTTCCTTCAGAGCTGTGTCGGTGATGATCTTCTCGGCCTTGCGCTTGAACAGACCGATCATCGGAATCGTCAGGTCGACCGTCAACTCGTAGGTGACCGACGTGGTGCCGTTCGGGCCGGGCTCGAGTGTGTACGAACCGAATTGGGACTTCTGAATCTCGCCCGAGATCAGCTCCCAACTCACCGCCATACCGTCCGGTGCCCACGAATACTGCAGTTCGTAGGTGTCCTTCACCATCCCCGCGTCGAGGACGAAACGTACTCGGTCCGCGTGGCCGCCCTGTCCCGGCGCCGTCACCTCGACGGACTTCGCCGCGGCCACCCACTCGGGGTACCGCTCGAAATCGGCGATGACGTCCATCACGGCGTCGGCAGGAGCGTCGATGCTGATCAACCCCTTGGTCTTCTCGGCCATACGACTGCGCTACCTTCCTTCGTCAAAAGTCCAGAACCTGCACAACGTGCAGTGCTTCGATTATCAGTCCGGTGCTACTCCGGCGGCACGTCCCGCTTCGAGTTCGCGTTTGAGCTGGAACGACATGACCTTGCCATCGACCCGACGCTTGCGGTTCATCCCGGCGAGGTCGAGGGTCGCCAGATCGGACGGCGATACGCCGACCGGCTCACAGTGCAGGAAGTAGTGCGCGATCGTCCCGTCCATGACCGGTTCGAGCCACACCTCCATGGTGCCGACCAGCTGACCTGACACTCCCCAACGGAATCCTGCGGGACCGCGATCTTCCCGGACTTCGAGCTCGAGATCACTGAACCAGCGACGCCACTGCGCGCGCGAGGACAACAGTTCGGCGACCCGCTCGGGCGGGGCGGCGATGAAAGTCTGGTCTGCGACCTGAATGCTGCTCACCGAAGTAGCTTCACATATCGCGTCCGCGAAGCGTCGAGGGGTGTCGCAACACTACATACCGGACAGACTGTAAGCCTGGCCACAACTGCGTCGGACATGCGACTACAGTAGGAGACGAAAACCCTACTCGTCAGTATTTCGCAGTGTCGGAGGTATTTCGTGCCTGAGTTCAGCGCACCCCAGACGTTCACCATTCCCGAGGATGCCTCCGCGGTCGACTCGGTCTTCGCCTTCGCGAAGACGAAGCCGGCGGCGGTTGTCTACAAGCGCAAAGTCGGAAATGCATGGGTCGATGTCACTGCAGGCGATTTCGCCGCTCAGGTGACTGCCGTCGCCAAGGGCCTCATCGCGATCGGCGTCAAGCAGGGCGACCGCGTCGGCCTCATGTCGGCGACGCGTTTCGAATGGCCGCTCGTCGACTACGCCATCTGGGCAGCCGGTGGCGTGACGGTTCCGATCTACGAAACCTCCGCAGCCGAGCAGGTTCGTTGGATTCTCGAGGACTCCGAAGCAATCGACCTCATCGTCGAGAACGACGCACATGCCGCGACCGTGAAGGACGTCGCTGCAGCCGCCCCCGCGCTGCGCACGGTGTACCAGATCGATGCCGCGGCAGGCGGTAAAGGTGTTGTCGAGGAATTGACCGCACTGGGCGCCGACATCTCCGACGAGGACGTCCACGCCCGCGTCGCGGCACTGAAGGCATCCGATCCCGCGACCCTGATCTACACGTCGGGCACCACGGGCCGACCCAAGGGCTGCCAGCTGACGCACTCCAACCTGATTGCCGAGTCGAAGGGCATCCTCGACTCCAACCTCGGCACGCTGCTCAAGACTCCTGGCGTTCGCACTCTGATGTTCTTGCCGCTCGCGCACGTTCTCGCTCGCGCAGTCAGCATCGCGTCGTTCGATGCCGGTGCAGCGCTGGGGCACACGAGCGACATCCCGAACCTCGTTCCGACGTTCGGCGAGTTCAAGCCCGACTTCATCCTCTCGGTGCCGCGCGTGTTCGAGAAGGTCTACAACAGCGCACGCGCCAAGGCGCACGGCGACGGCAAGGGAAAGATCTTCGACGCGGCCGCAGACACCGCCGTCGCGTGGAGCGAGGCGCAGGACAAGGGCGGCGCCGGCATCGTTCTCAAGGCCAAGCACGCTCTCTTCGACAAGCTCGTGTACTCGAAGCTGCGCGCAGCGCTCGGCGGGCAGTGCCAGCTGGCCATTTCCGGTGGTGCACCTCTGGGCGCTCGACTCGGCCACTTCTTCCGCGGTATCGGTGTCACGATCTACGAGGGCTACGGACTGACCGAGACCACCGCAGCGTTCGCCGTCAACACCATCGGCGCACAGAAGGTCGGTTCTGTCGGAAAGCCGTTGGCCGGCAACTCCGTTCGTATCGCAGAAGACGGCGAAATCCTCCTCTCGGGACCGGTGGTCTTCACCGGCTACTGGCGCAACGAGAAGGCGACCGCCGAGTCGGTCGAGAACGGCTGGTTCCACACCGGCGACCTCGGCACCGTCGACAAGGACGGCTACATCACCATCACCGGCCGCAAGAAGGAAATCATCGTCACGGCAGGCGGCAAGAACGTCTCCCCCGCTCAGCTCGAGGATTCCCTTCGCGCGCACCCGCTGATCAGCCAGGCCATCGTGGTCGGCGACCAGAAGCCTTTCATCGGCGCCCTCATCACCATCGACGCCGAAGCTCTCCCCGCCTGGAACGAGCGCAACAACAAGGCCGCAGGAACCACAGCGGCCGACCTGGTTTCGGACGGCGAACTGGTCGGCGAAATCCAGGACGCCATCGACGAGGCCAACAAGCTCGTCTCACACGCCGAGGCGATCAAGAAGTTCCGCATTCTTCCGGTCGACTTCTCCGAGGACACAGGCGAACTCACGCCCACGATGAAGCTCAAGCGCAACGTCGTGCACGAGAGCTTTGCCGCCGACATCGAAAAGATCTACGCCAAGTAGTCTTTCGCCGATCAGTCCTCTGCCGACACGAACGTGCCGACATGAACGGCCCGCACCGAATTCGGTGCGGGCCGTTCGCGTTCGAGTCCCGGTAGCTCAGCCGAGGAGATTACGCAGCTTCGAAGCGAGCGTGTCCCACTTCCAGTCTTCGGCAACCCATGCCCGGCCGGCTGCTCCCATCGCGGCCGCGCGATCACGATCGGACAGCACCTCGATCACGGATTCGGCGACGTCGCGAACAGAGGTGCCGTCGACCACGAGCCCGGTCTTGTTCTGCTGCACCGTTTCCGGAGCGCCACCACTGCGCCCGGCGATGACCGGCACACCGGTAGCCGAGGCCTCGAGGTAGACGATTCCCAGTCCTTCGACGTCCAATCCGGCGCCTCGGGTACGGCACGGCATGGCGAACACGTCGGCGATCGTGTGGTGCGCTGCCAACTCTGCGGCGGGCACCGTGCCAGTGAAGACGACGTGATCGTCCATCCCGGTCTTACGCGCCAATTGGCGGAGATGGTCCTCGTACGGCCCACCTCCGACGATCACCAGTACCGCCCCGTCAATGCTCTTGCGTACGGTCGGCAGCGCCTTGATGAGCATGTCCTGCCCCTTGCGTGGCACGAGCCGCGACAGGCACAGGATCGTGGGCCGCTCGCCCAGCCCGTATCGCTTACGCAGTTCCGCGCGGGCGACCGAGTCCGGGTGGAACACTGACGTGTCCACTCCGGAAGGAAGGTGCTCGAGCGCCGCTTGCGGGCCGAAGGCCGCCGAGAACCGCCCACGGGTGTATTTGCTGACGAACGTCACCGCATCGGTGTGGTCACCGATCACACGCAACGACTGCCGCGCACCGGCAATCATCGACCATCCGACCTCGTGGCCGTGAGTACTCGCGATCACTCGGCTCGCTCCGGCGCGTCGAACAACCGGTGCCAACAACGCCAACGGTGCTGCCGCACCGAACCAGACCGACTCGCAGTCGTGCTTCTTGACCAACTTCGCGGCTCGACGAGCGACAAAAGGCGACGGCAGCATCAGCGTCGTCGGGTGCCGAACGACCTCGAAAGGCTGTGCCGCATCGAACTTCTTGTGCGAGTCGCCCCGCCACCGCGGTGCGTACACCACCAACTTGTCCGGCGGCAGATGCCCGGCGAACGTGTGGAGATAAGACTGGATACCTCCGGGGCGAGGAGGAAAATCGTTGGTCACCAAGAGGGTCCGGCGCATCCGTCCACCGTAGGGCACTCGGTGCTTCAAACGTGCGAAGGGCACCTCGCCGCTGCAATCGACCCAGCCGCGAACTACTCAGCCCAGATGGCTGTTGGTCCAGTCGACCCATCCGGCTCGCAGTTCCTCGGTTCCGACGCCAACGACCGCTCGGATCCGCGAATCGAGGTCTTCGGCCGTCATCTTTCCGGAGGCGAGAGCGCGAAAGAGGTCGGTCAGCTTTGCTTCTCCGAATCGATCGGCGATATACGCGTTGATCGACCACGCCGATTCGTACGCCAGTGAACTCACGACCGGTACACCGCTGAACTGCGTGTCGTCCGGAAACTCGGTCGGAGTATCGCCGGAGCGTACCGCTGCCGCCAGAGTCGGCGCGATCTCACCCCAGGCCCGCGAGGATCCACGGTTTCCCGCGTATTCGGCAAACCCTTCCAATACCCACATCGGCGACCCGTCACGGGTTTTCGATCGGGCGGCTATGTGCATCAGTTCGTGGCGCAACACCGTTCGCCTGGTGATGTCGGTCAACCTCGAAGCCGCGGCAGGCGAGAAGACCACTCGCTGGCCACTCACGTCGGATGACCCGTCCGCCGTCGCATCCGCGACCGACACTGCGGCAATCGAAGCGCCGTCGTGATGGGAGCCGACCAGTGCGGTGAATTCCTCAGCGGACCCCGCCACCATGAGCACCGCGCGCTCGGACCACCACGGCCCCCACAACTGCGTCGTGTTCTCGATGGCTGAGTCCACATCGGCAGCCAAAGCGTCGACGAACGCCTGCTGACCCGGGTGGCCGATCACCAGCGCGTTACCCGCAGAATTCTCGGCGACGGCAAGCGGGCCGAAGTCCCAGGGGCCGTTCCAGGATTCGCCCGCCGTTCGGGCGCCGTCCAGTCCGACGATCGACCCGTCCGCAAGAACCGACCACTGATCGCCGCGTTTCGCGAGCGTCATGGACACTGCCTTGCGCGTGGGCAATGCGTCGACGCCGTCGAGGGCGTACCGCAACAGAACTTGCGCATTCCATACTTCGACGTCTCCGCCCGGTGCACCGGTTCGCGGCGCCGGAGTCAGGCCGCCGCTGGGAATCTCGTATCCCCAGTCGGAGAATTCGAGCGCTCCCGCTGCAGTGGCTCGTCGAACTTCCGCCTCGAGCGCACCGGGTGCGGCGGCACTGTCGACGAACTTCGCCAGCCCCGACGGATCGTCGGACATCTGAGCCGCGGCCCATGCATCGAGAAAGCTCTGGACTTGAGCGCTGCGTTCCGCGTCCTGTTCGGCGGCGGCATTTTCGTCGGAATCGGACCTGTTCGTCAGGAAGATCGTCAGGCCCAGAACGAGCACCACGGCTACACCGAGCGCCACGAGGGCCGGATACTCCCAACGGCGTGGTCGATCTGCGCCGACGTCGGGCGTCGTCATCGGTTCAGTCGGCACGGTGCCGAGTGTAGGAGAACTCGACTCGACGCTTCACGGCGGCTGGCCACACGCCGCTCGGGCGCAGCAAGCCGTCAGTAACGACGCGCAGTGGAGAACTCCATGCCTGCCATCGACTGGACCTTCACCGGTACGCCGAACGTCGACGCATGCAGAATGTTTCCGTCGCCGGCGTAGATGCCGACATGCGAGTTGTCGCTGTAGAACGTCACGACGTCGCCGGGCTGTAGTTGGTCCCTCGACACCGGTACACCGCCCTGCGCCTGCGCTTGGCTCGATCGCGGCAGAGTCTTTCCGATCTGCTTGTAGGCCCACACCACCAGACCTGAGCAGTCGAACTCGTTCGGGCCGGTCGCGCCCCAGACGTACGGGTCACCGATCCGCGTGAGGCCTGCCTGCAGAGCAGCAGCACCCGAGCCAGGGGTCAAGTTAGCCAGAATTTTGCTGAGATCGACGTCCGGCGGGAAAGGCGTACCGCTCAGTTGGTTACGTTCGTCGTCGGTGAGATTCTGGAAGGCTTTGGTCACGTCGGCGATCTGCGTCTGCAGTTCACTCTGCTTGCGCTGCAAATCGTCACTGAGCGCGCGGGCTTGATCGGCGGCGGTTCGCGCTTCTTCGGCCGATCGCTTCGACGCTTCCGAGGCGGCACGCGCATCGGCAGTGGCTTGGTTGAACTGAGAGACCTGTACTGCCGCGTCGTTGGAAATCACGTCGAGCGCAGACATCTGGTCGAGCAACTGCTGCGGCGAGTCGCTCACCATCAACGCAAAGAGGCGATTGGTTCGCGCACCCTGGTAATTCGCTGTGGCAATACGGTTTACCGCCGGAGCGAACTCGGCGACGCGCGCCGAAGCCGCGTCGAGAAGACCCTGATCGGCTGCCGATCGCACGTCCGCATCATTCGCGACTGCCAGCTTCGCGTCGAGGTCGATCTGCGCGTTGTGCAGCGCTTCGTTGGTCTGCTCGGAAACCCGGGAGAGTTCACCGAGCTTGTCGAGCGCCTCGGTGGGGTTGGTGATGACGGGGTCGGCACCGGCCTGCATCGAAGGCCCTGCAACGAGTCCGAACGCCAGCACTCCCACTGTCAACGCGGCCCGTACTCGACTGTTGTTTTTCGATGAAACCACGGAATGCAACTCTCCGTCTCGGTGAAGCGACGCCGACCGGGGCCGGTCGACGATCTGTTAGCTGGCTGTCAACTATCCACAGTACCTGTCTCGGCCGCGCAATGTCTCGATAAGGTTACGGAACGGCATACGTTTGTGTCTACTCGCCGGTAGGCGTGTCGGGGTGAAGTACCGGGCGAATTGTCGCGAAACGAAAATGTGGGCCCCGAATCGAAGATTCGAGGCCCACATTCGAAGATCCGGAGCTCCCCCGAGCTCCGCCGCATCACAGCGGCGGATCGTTCCGACTGCCTACCGGAGACAGCCGTCGAGCGTGTTCAGAAATCAGTAACGGCGAGCGCCGTCGTACGGCATCGAGGACACCGGAGCGAGCTTCACGGGCTGACCAGCGGTCGACGCGTGGATGACATTGCCGTTACCGGCGTAGATGCCCGAATGCGATCCGCCGTAGAAGGAGATCACGTCGCCGACCTGAAGATCGGACTGTGCGACGGCAACGCCGGCTGCAGCCTGGTCGTAGCTCGTGCGAGGCAGGTTGAGACCGGCCTGCTTGTATGCCCACTGAACGAGACCGGAGCAGTCGAATGCGTCCGGGCCGGCTGCGCCGTACACGTACGGGGAGCCCAGCTTGCTCTCTGCGGCGCGAACTGCCTGCTCACCAACACTGGAGATGGGAGCGGCCGGTGCAGCCGGTGCGATGTCGGTGATGCCCGGAATGACCGGCAACTGAGGAATAGAAACGCCCGGAACCTCGAACGTGCCGACGCCGGGGATGGTGATGGGGTCTGCCGAGGCAGGTGCAGCGGTTGCAGCGAATGCTCCGACTGCGAGCGCGCCGGCTACTGCCAACTGCGCTGAACGCTTGAAACTCTGTGACGCCACTTAAGGGGTGCTCCATTTCTTCCATTCATCCGCCGACCGAGTTAGCTGACGGGTTCGGGCTGGGAAGATCAGCCCTACCCGCGTGGTCTGCAGCGATCCTGCGTGCTGCACCCCAGGCGGGATTCACCCCAGTGGAAACTTGGGTTCCCGGTTCGGGTTCCTCGCGGAGATCCCGATTAGGCGGTTCCTGACGATGCCGGTCCTGTTTGGTCCGGCAAGACTTCGTTAGGTCTCAGGAAGGTTACGAAATGATCGCGACGATGTCGACCGCTTCGTGACAATCGTGCCCGATTCGCCGGAAATCGTGGTGCCGCGCCCGCGATACGCCCGGCGGGTCACGGGGAGATAACAACAGGTCGGTTCGGCGACCCACTCCAGGCCGTCAAACCCGCGCCCGCTACCCACTGCCAAGGCTCACCAAACCCGACAATCCGATCTTCCATGCAGTTCAACGATGATTACTTGAAACTAGAACTTGTTCCGGTCACGGACGCGGTTTCAGCCGTCGACAGACGCACCGAAGACCCCCTCGACTCGCCCTACTCACAAGTAGGCGCGCGTCCACATTCGCGAGTTCCCACCGCAAGTGTGATCCTCGTCTCTCCTACTTTTGTCGGGCGTTCATCGACCGATTTCGCAACGGAAGTCCGTGCGGGTCGGATTCCGTGTCTGCACTCTCGAATTCGTGTCGGGGGGTACTTCTACTGTCTGCGGTGTGAGTCCCGCCTCGGCCCGAGAATTTCCGTCTCCGCCCCCGTTCTCCGACGGGGAGAAGTTCGACGTCGGGCGGCAACTGAGCTTCGACGAACTGGACACACCGCTGAGCGAGACAACATTTGTCGTCGTCGACCTCGAGACCACAGGGGGCAGCGCCGACCAGGACTCCATCACCGAGATCGGCGCCGTCAAGATCCGCGGCGGCGAGGTACTGGGCGAAATGGCAACACTCGTCGACCCCGGCCGGTCGATTCCGCCGTACATAGTCGAACTGACCGGAATCACCACAGCCATGCTGATCGGTGCACCTCCCATCGAACGTGTCCTGCCTGCTTTTCTCGAGTTCGCCGAGGGCGCGGTGCTGGTGGCACACAACGCGCCGTTCGACATCGGTTTCCTCAAAGCAGCGGCGTCACGCAGCGCGCGCCCGTGGCCTGCGTTCCGTGTCCTGTGCACCGTCAAACTCGCCCGGCGCGTACTCACACGCGACGAAGCACCTTCGGTGAAGCTCTCCGCACTCGCCCATCTCTTCCAAGTGACCACCCAGCCGACGCACCGGGCTCTCGACGACGCGCGTGCGACCGTCGACGTCCTCCACGGACTGATCGACAGGGTCGGAAACCAGGGTGTCCACAGTTACAGCGAACTAGTCGACTACCTGCCCAACATTTCCTCGCATCAACGGGCCAAACGGTCCTTCGCCGCAAACCTGCCGCGAAGCCCCGGTGTCTACCTTTTCCGCGGTCCTTCCGACGAAGCCCTCTACATAGGAACTGCTACCGACCTTCGACGCCGCGTCCGCAACTACTTCACCGGTTCGGAGACCCGCGGCCGGATGAAGGAAATGGTCGCGCTGGCCACCCGTGTGGACCATGTCGAGTGCGCGCACGCTCTCGAGGCCGGGGTGCGTGAACTACGACTGCTGAGCGCGCATGCGCCGCCGTACAACCGTCGCTCCAAGTTTCCCAAGCGAGGTTGGTGGATCACCCTCACCGACGAGGCGTTTCCGAGACTGTCCGTGGTTCGCACGCCCACGGCCGATTCGATCGGCCCGTTCACCTCTCGCGCCGACGCAGTCGACGTCGCCGACACCGTCGCAGAGTTCAGTCGTCTGCGCACGTGTACCAAGCGTCTCGGACGCGGCGCCGTTCACGGCCCTGACTGCCCCGCTCGCGAACTGGGGGCGTGTCCAGCCTCCTGGACCCCGGAAATCAACGCAGAGGACTACGCGGCCGCCCCTGAGGCCGTGCGTGGATTCTTCCGAGGAACCAACGACGCTCCCCTCCAACAGATGCAGGCCCGGATCGACGAGCTGTCCGCACACGCGTTGTTCGAGAATGCTGCGCGTCTGCGTGACCGAACGGTCGCAGTCGCCACCGCAGTGCGGCGCACTCAGCGACTCGCCGCAGTCGCGGCGATCGAACAACTCGTTCTCGCCCGCCCCACCGGAGACGGCGGCTGGGAGCTGTCGGTGATCCGGTCCGGGCGTCTCGCGTCCGCCGGGCTCGCCAGACGTGGGACTCACCCGATGCCCGTCGTCGACGCCATCACCGCGGCGGCCGAAACCGTCCTACCGGACGACGCCCCGTTCCGCGGCGCGTCACCCGAAGAACTGGGACTGATCGCAAGGTGGCTCTCGTCGGACGGTGTCCGAATCGTGTCGGCGACATCCGGATACGTCGAACCTGTGAGCGGCGCCGGCAAGTGGGAAGCCTGGTGCCGACTCGCCCGAGCCGGAACCGAATCCGAACATCGATGACGTAACGGCGGGGCGGCACCCCTAAGCTCGATCGAAACCACCGGGTCATCACAACCCGCAGGGAAATCGAGGAGAGAAATGATCAACGCCATCGTCATGATTCACGCCGAGTCCGCTCGGATCCCGGAAACCGCGCAGGCCGTCGCCGACCTGTCCGGAGTGACCGAGGTCTACTCGTGCGCAGGTGACGTCGATTTGATCGCCATCGTGAAAGTGCGTGACCACGCCCAGATCGCCGACGTGGTCACCGGAGGAATCAACAAGGTGCCCGGCGTTCTCCGAACCGCCACACACATTGCGTTCCAGTCATTCTCCAGCGCAGACGTCGAGGCCGGTTTCTCGCTGGGTGAATAGCCCCTCGATCAGGCTTGGTCGGCCAGCTCGGCGGTGAGCGCCGCCCACTTGTGAAGCAGTTCAGCGCCCGCGCCGCTGTCGATCGCGGCAGCGGCAGCAGTCATCCCGGCAGAGATCGCACTCTCGAGATCGTCGCCGACACCGTTGAATGCCGCGATGGCTGCTCCCGCGTTCAGCAGGACCGCGTCCCGGACCGGCCCCTTCTGCCCGGAAAGCAGCGTTCTGGCGACGGTGGCGTTGATTTCGGCGTCGCCTCCACGCAACTCTTCGAGAGGAACGCGGTCGATTCCGAGGTCACGCGGATCCAGCGTGACAGTTCGCACACTTCCACCGCCGACGATGTGAACCGTCGACGTCGTCGATGTGGTCAGTTCGTCCAGTCCGTCGTCTCCCCGTACCACCAACGCCGAATTGCCGCGCTGCGCAAGGACTCCCGCGACGACCGAGATCAGTTTCGGAAATGCGCACCCGATCAGCCCGGCACGCGGACGAGCCGGATTGGTCAGTGGACCGAGCACGTTGAATGCCGTCGGAATGCCGATTTCCTTGCGAGGGACCGCCGCAAAGCGCAGTGCGGGATGGAAGACCGGCGCGAAACAAAAGCCGATGCCGACCTCTTCGACGCACCTCGCAACCTGCTCCGGCCCGAGGTTGATGCGAACGCCGAGCGCCTCGAGCACGTCGGCGCCACCGCTCTTGGACGAAGCAGCGCGGTTGCCGTGCTTGACAACTCGCACACCGGACGCGGCAACCACGATCGAGGCCATCGTCGAGATGTTCACCGTGTTGGAGCGGTCACCACCCGTGCCGACGATGTCGACGACGTCGGAATCGACCGGCACGCGCCTGGAGTGTTCGAGCATCGCGGCGGCGAGCCCTTCCAACTCCGCGGGGGTTTCTCCCTTCATCTTCAGACCGACCCCGAAAGCAGCGATCTGAGCGGAGGTGGCGTTGTCCGACATGATCTCGCCCATAGCCCACCGACTGTCGGCTTCCGACAAGTCACTGCCGTCCGTGAGCAAACCGAGAATCATCGGCCAGGACCGCACCACTGCACTCGAATCGACGTTCACGGCGTTGGATGCGTCGGTGCCGGCCATAGTGCCTTGGTCCCCTGTCGTTCAAGTGGGCTGGATTTCGAGCTGTCGTTTCGAGCTGTCGTTTCGCGCTGCCATTTTGTGCTGCCGATGACCCTCGCAGCCTAGTCAGTGAGGTAACGAGGAAACCGAATAGGGCCGCTCAGGACTTTCTGCGACCGCGTTTGGGCGGCGCCTCCGCAAGTATCGGGGGCTGGAGCGCGTCCCACCCGGCGACCGAACCACCGAGTCGCTGCGCCAGACCGGCCATTCGTGACCGCTCCTGGGAGCAATGCAGTGCGTCAAGCACCTGGACACGCTCGAAGACGACGCGAACCGAATTCTCGACCGTCGGAGTCACGTCCTCGGGCCGACTCGAGCCTCGCACATATCCGTCCTGGGCGACGATGCTCTCGGCATCGGCTACCGAGCCCTCCGGGAGGTCGAGATGATGCCGCAGAACCACTTCGGACTCCGCCCTGAACTCCGGCTCGGTGGAGGCGGCACGTTCGAGAGCCGTCGAGCTCGCCTCGGCGTCGTCGAAGCCTTCGGCAACGACGACCAGATCCGACCGCCCTGCATCGAGCGGTGTCGGAATCTTCGTGCCGAAAATTCTCAGGAACCACGGTCTACTCTTGTGTGTAGCTGCCATCGCGCCAGCATATTCCGACCACGCCACCAGCGCGTTCGCCGCCCGATCCCGCGAACTCGAGCCGAGCGACGCGCCGATGGTGGACCCGAGTGGTCGTCTCTTACGACGAAGCGTCATACTTCTGTCTGTGACGAGCGCAGTAGGGACTTCAGGATCGGCAATCACCCAACGCGTGCACTCGCTGAACCGGCCGAATATGGTCAGCGTTGGCACCATCGTGTGGTTGTCAAGTGAGCTCATGTTCTTCGCAGGGCTCTTTGCCATGTACTTCGTGGCACGAGCTCAGGCGAACGGAAATTGGCCGCCGGAGCCAACCGAATTGAACCTTTATCTGGCCGTGCCGGTGACCTTGGTGCTTATCGCATCTTCGTTCACCTGCCAGATGGGTGTCTTCGCGGCTGAGCGTGGCGACGTCTTCGGACTTCGTCGCTGGTACACCATCACCTTGGTCATGGGGGCGTTCTTCGTCGCCGGCCAGGGTTACGAGTACTACCACCTCGTGCACGAGGGCACCACGATTTCGAGCAGCGTGTACGGCTCGGTGTTCTACATGACCACCGGCTTCCACGGTCTGCACGTCATCGGCGGTCTCATCGCCTTCGTCTTCTTGATCGCACGTACCCGGGTCAGCAAGTTCACGCCCGCCCAGGCCACCGCCGCGATCGTTGTTTCGTACTACTGGCACTTTGTCGACATCGTGTGGATCGCGCTGTTTGCCACGATTTATTTCATCCGTTAATCAGCTGTACGCCCCAGGCAGCCCCTGACGTCCAGTTCCGTCCCGACATACCAAAGGGATACAGATGAGTTCATCCCCCCCTCCCGCATCCGATAACTCAGCGAATGCCGCGAAGTCGCGTCGCCAGCGGAAAATCCGCCGGCGCGTCACTGGCGCGCTCGTATTGATGATGGGATTGATCAGCGCAGGTTTCCTCGCTTCGGCGTTGACACCAGCTCCGCAGGTTGCGACCGCCAGTGACGATTCAGCAGCCCTGATTCGTGAAGGCAAGCAGCTGTACGACACGTCATGCATCACGTGCCACGGCGCGAACTTGCAGGGCGTGCAGGACCGCGGTCCCAGCCTCATCGGCGTCGGCGAAGCAGCCGTGTACTTCCAGGTCTCTTCTGGTCGTATGCCGGCAGCTCGCAACGAGGCCCAGGCTGCACGCAAGGACCCCAAGTTCGATGCTGCGCAGACCGACGCCCTCGGCGCTTTCATCCAGGCCAACGGCGGCGGCCCGACGCTCATCCGCGACGAGAACGGCGAAATCGCCCAGTCCTCGCTGCGCGGTGGCGACGTCGGACGCGGCAGTGAGCTCTTCCGGCTCAACTGCGCGTCGTGCCACAACTTCACCGGCCGCGGTGGCGCACTGTCCTCGGGCAAGTACGCCCCGGTCCTGGATCCGGCCAGCGAGCAGCAGATCTACGCTGCCATGGTTACCGGTCCCCAGAACATGCCGAAGTTCTCGGATCGTCAGCTGACGATCGAGGAGAAGAAGGACATCATCGCCTACGTCAAGTCGTCGGGCGAGTCGAAGGACCCCGGTGGGTACGGGCTCGGTGGCCTCGGTCCGGCCTCTGAGGGTCTCGCCATGTGGGCCGTCGGAATCATCGCTGTCGTCGGTGCAGCATTGTGGATCGGAGCAAGGTCATGAGCGACGCTGGCCAGCATGGCGGCGATACGCCTAAGAAGTACACAGATGAAGAGCTCGACGCGATGTCACGCGACGACCTGGTCAAGCTGGGTACCAATCTCGATGGCGTCGATGTCGTCTACCGCCGTGATCGTTGGTCGGTAAAGGGCACCAGGGCGGAAAAGCGCGCCGAGCGCAACGTCGCCTTCTGGTTCGGCCTCGCCGGCGTTTCGGCGATCGCGTTCATCGCGATCTACCTGTTCTGGCCCTGGGAGTACGCAGGCGCCGGTGACGAGAACTACGGCAAGTACAGCCTGTACACCCCGCTGATCGGGTTGACCATGGGTCTGGCGATCCTCGGCGTCGGCATCGGTGCCGTTCAGTTCACCAAGAAGTTCATCCCCGAAGAGGTCTCGATCCAGGACCGCCACGACGGTGGTTCCACCGAGGTCGATCGTCGCACGATCGTCGCCGAGCTCGGCGACACCCTCGAGACGTCCACCCTCCCCCGCCGCAAGGCCATCAAGCGCAGCTTGATGTTCGGCGGCGGCGCACTCGGCGTCATGATGGTCATGCCCCTCGGCGGACTCATCAAGAACCCGTGGGCCAAGGGCGACGACTCACCTCTGTGGGTGTCCGGCTGGACCCCGAACTACCCGGGCGAGACCATCTACCTGCGTCGTGACACCGGCCGTCCCGAGGACATCGTCCTCGTTCGCCCGGAAGATCTCGATGCCGGTTCGATGGAAACGGTCTTCCCGTTCCGCGAGTCCGACCGTGGCGACGAGCACGCTCTGCTCGCAGCACTGCGCGGCATTCGTAACTCGGTGATGCTCATCCGCCTTCGCACGGAAGACACCGCGCGTGTCACCAAGCGTAAGGGCCAGGAAAGCTTCAACTACGGCGATTACTTCGCCTACTCGAAGATCTGCACCCACCTGGGTTGCCCCACCTCGCTCTACGAACAGCAGAGCAACCGTATTCTGTGCCCCTGCCACCAGTCGCAGTTCGACGCACTGACCTACGGCAAGCCGATCTTCGGTCCCGCTGCTCGCGCACTTCCGCAGTTGCCTATTACAGTGAACGAAGAGGGCTTCCTGGTCGCCGACGGTGACTTCATCGAAGCACTCGGCCCGGCATTTTGGGAGCGTCGACCGTGACCACAACAACAACCAAACCGTCCAAGATCAGCGCGGCAGCGGCTGGACAAGCGGAGGCTATGGACTCCCGCTACCACCTCGCCGCAGGCATGCGCCGGCAGATCAACAAGGTCTTCCCGACGCACTGGTCCTTCATGCTCGGCGAGATCGCGCTCTACAGCTTCGTGATCCTGCTGATCTCCGGTGTGTTCCTGACGCTGTTCTTCGATCCGTCGATGGCACACGTCGTCTACCAGGGCGCATACCAGCCGCTTCGTGGTGTCACGATGTCTCGCGCCTACGAGACGACCCTGAACATCTCCTTCGAGGTGCGCGGCGGTCTCTTCGTTCGCCAGATTCACCACTGGGCTGCACTGATGTTCGCGGCGTCGATCATCGTTCACCTCGCTCGCATCTTCTTCACCGGCGCCTTCCGTCGCCCGCGTGAAGCGAACTGGGTCATCGGCTGCCTGCTGCTCATCCTGGCGATGTTCGAAGGCTTCTTCGGTTACACCATCCCCGACGACCTGCTCTCGGGCACCGGCCTCCGCGCCGCCTTCGGTGGTATCACGATGAGTATCCCGATCGTCGGTACCTGGATGCACTGGCTGATCTTCGACGGCGACTTCCCCGGCGACCTCATCATCCCGCGTCTCTACGTCGCTCACGTGCTGCTGTTCCCGGGCATCATCCTGGCTCTGATCGCCGGCCACCTCGCGTTGGTCTGGTACCAGAAGCACACGCAGTTCCCCGGCCCCGGCCGTACGGAACAGAACGTCGTCGGCGTCCGCATCCTCCCGGTCTTCGCGATGAAGGGTGGCGCGTTCTTCGCCATGACCTTCGGCGTGCTCGCACTGCTCGGTGGTCTGTTCCAGATCAACCCCGTGTGGAACATCGGTCCGTACAACCCGTCACAGGTCTCGGCAGGTTCCCAGCCCGATATCTACATGATGTGGACGGACGGCCTTGCTCGACTGTGGCCGGCGTGGGAGATCTACCTGTTCAACCGGTACACGATCCCTGCAGTGTTCGCCGTCGCCCTGATCATGGGCCTCGTCTTCGCACTGTTGATCGCGTACCCGTGGATCGAGAAGCGTCTCACCGGAGACGACGCTCACCACAACATCCTGCAGCGCCCGCGCGACGTGCCGGTCCGTACCGCTATCGGTGCGATGTCCATCGCGTTCTACCTGGTGCTCACGATCTCCTGCATCAACGACATCATCGCGTACCACCTGCACATCTCGCTGAACGCAATGACGTGGATCGGCCGTATCGGCATGGTCATCCTTCCGCCCATCGCGTACTTCGTGACGTACCGGTTCTGCATCGGCCTGCAGCGCAGTGACCGTGCAGTCCTCGAACACGGCATCGAGACCGGCATCATCAAGCGGATGCCGAACGGCCAGTACATCGAGATCCACCAGCCGCTCGGCCCCGTCGACGAGCACGGACACCCGATCCCGCTCGAGTACCAGGGTGCTGCTGTCCCGAAGAAGATGAACAAGCTCGGCCTCGCCGGCAAGCCCGGTAGCGGTAGCCTGATCACCGCTGACCCAGTCGAGGAGAGCGAGGCTCTCGAAGCCGCTCATCACGAAGCTGAGCACGAGCAGCTTCAGATCCTTCTGGACTACCAGAACCGAACCAACGGCAAGTCCGATGGTTCAAGTGGAGAACTCCACTAAGAACGTCAGTTGACCAGTGAGGCCCCGAACCGGATTCCGGTTCGGGGCCTCACTCGTTCTCTGAGCGATTCAGTATGGACAACCTCCAAGTGGGCACCACTCCCCCGGTTCGTTGTCCGAGCGCCGACAACAGCAGGCACTACGCTTTGCTAGACCTCGAACAGAGTTGAATAGTGCTCCACCGTCGGGAACGGCTCGTAGAAGTGATGGAGAAGTTCTCGCCACTTCTCGTATCCCGTGGACTGACGGAAGCCGATGGTGTGTGACTCCACGGCCCACTCGACCAGCAGGAGATATCGCTCCGGTGATTCCAGGCAGTGCGAGAGCCGCAGCCTGATGAATCCGGGAACCTCGGGAGATGATGGTTCGGGCCACGTCGAATGCGGCCTCGAAACGCGCTGACTGCGACGGATCGACCTGCAGGACGGCATGTTCGAGAATCATCTACGGAGTGTTGCACGTTCTCGGGAGTCCCCTCGAGGCGTTGTCGCCTGGTGAGATACTCGGACCATGACATCCCATGCACGCGGCACCTTCGAGATCGATCTTCGCCCCGCCGATCCTGAGCTCTCCGGACGCGTCGGACGCTTCGAGTTCGACAAGACGTTCATCGGCGGCGTCGAAGGCACGTCGTCCGGCCTGATGCTGTCCGCGGGCGATCCGACAGCCGGTGCAGCGGGCTATGTCGCTTTGGAGTTTGTCACGGGGCAGGTCGACGAAGCTGTGGGATCGTTCGCCCTGCAGCAGTTCGGTCAGATGATCGACGGAACGCAGAAGCTTCTGTACGAGATCGTGCCGGGGTCCGGAACCGGCGAGTTGAAGGGCATCGCAGGCACTCTCGAGCTGGAGGTCGTCGACGGTCTGCACCGCTACGACCTCGAATACTCGCTCCACGATTGACAGAGAGCGGTTGTTGACAGGCACCCTCCTACCACCGAAACTCACATAAACGACAACAGAGGCGCCGTACCCGGGTGGGTGCGGCGCCTCTGTTCGAGTGCGGGTGAAACTAGTGCTTCTCGGGTCCGGTGTAGTACTCGAACACCAGGCCTGCGGCTGCGGCGAGCACACAGACAACTGCGACTGCGATGAGCCACGGCTGGAAGTACGCCAGCGACACTGCCGCGAGTGCAGCAGCAGCGGCAAGCAGGATCGGCCAGAAGCTACCCGGGCTGAAGAAGCCCAGTTCTCCTGCACCATCCGAGATTTCAGCGTCGTCGTAGTCCTCGGGACGGGTGTCCAGACGACGGGCGACGAAGCGGAAGTAGGTACCCACGATGAGCGTCAGACCTGCAGACAGGACGATGGCCGTCAGTCCGGCCCACTCGATACCTGTGCGTGACAGAGCGGTGAACACTCCGTAGATGATCGCGACGAGAATGAAGAACATCGTCAGGATCTCGAAGAGCTTGGCTTCGATCTTCATATCAGCACTTGTCCTTGTTCAGTGAAGAGGCTGGCCGGCTCAGTTGCCTGCAGTGGCGACGGTTGCCTGACGGTACTCGCGGTCGGTGTTGAACGGCGTGGTCGACGTAGCCACCGGCGACTGACCGATTGCCTGCAGAGCCTCAGCGGTCGTCAGACCACCCTTGCCCTCCGCGTCACCCTTGCGCAGTTCGATGTACTTGGCGAAGTCCTCGGGCGAAACCGCACGAACCTCGAAGTTCATCATCGCGTGGAACGTGCCACACATTTCTGCACAACGCCCGACGAACGCGCCTTCCTTCTCGATCTCACTGATCTGGAAGATGTTGTCCGAGTGGTTCTCCTTGGGGTTCGGGAGAACGTCGCGCTTGAACAGGAACTCAGGCACCCAGAAAGCGTGGATGACGTCCGAGGAAGCAAGTTCGAACTGGATCCGCTTGCCGGTGGGCAGAACGAGGATCGGGATCTCCTGGCTGGAGCCGACGGTCTCGATCTTGTCGTAGTGCAGGTAGCTCAGGTCCTCGGTGCTGTTGCCGTGGATCGGGCCGGGGACTTCTTCCCCGTGTTCGTTCACGGTGGAACCCTCGGTCTTGGCAGCCTCTTCGGCCTCGACGTCGATTCCGTTGTACTTGGCGGAGCCGTCACCGAACTCGATGGAGCGGTAGCCGAACTTCCAGTTCCACTGGAAGGCCGTGACGTCTACAACGACGTCAGGGTTGTCCGTCTTGTCCAGAACATGGTTCTGAACGATGACGGTGAAGTAGAAGAGAACCGCGATGATGACGAAGGGAACTGCCGTGTAACCGAGTTCGAGCGGCACGTTGTATGCCGTCTGACGCGGGAATTCCGGCGAGTCCTTCTTCTTACGGTGGAAGATGACGGCCCAGAAGACCAACCCCCACACCAGCACACCCATGACGAGGGCGGCTACAACCGACCACGTCCACAGCTCACGCATGCGCGTCGCCTCCGGGGTGATGCCCGAAGGCCACCCGAAACGAAGCACTTCGTTGTCGATGGAGCAACCCGACAGCAGCAAGGCAGCAATGCCCAGAGATACTGCCAGCCCCGCTCGCCGAAGGATCCGACCTTGCGCCACGTTCACGCCTTCCTGATCGCCACAAAATTCAACTAGGGCATGCCCGGAGGGAAGGCCCAATTACTACGCAGCGTAGACCAAAGCCGGGCGCTATCCATCCTCGGGTCCTCGCCCGTGTCGCGGCGGACGTCACACAGCTCTCTCAGGTGCTGCTCAGGAACGGCTCAGGTCGTTTCGGCGACGCACATCACGTCGATTCGTTCCGCCGCGATCGGCAGGGACGTCGATCTGCGGCATACTTTCGTCAAGAGTTCGTTGACCTCTCCCCGACACTCGTGTCCGGGAGCCTTCTGTACAAAAATTCTGAATCGAGGAACCGGACGCTGTGTGTGGACTGCTCGGGCTACTGACATCTGGCGGAACCAGCGAGGACGCCGTCTCGCGGGTCGACCAGGCGATGCATTGCCTTCGTCACCGCGGGCCGGACGAACACGGGACGTGGAACGACGATCACCTCGTCTTCGGGTTCAACCGCCTGGCGATCATCGACATCGCTCATTCCCACCAGCCGCTGCGTTGGGGCCCACCGGAGAACCCGGAGCGTTATGCGCTCACGTTCAACGGCGAGATCTACAACTACTTGGAGATCCGCGCCGAACTGGTCAAGGACCACGACGCCAAGTTCTTCACCGAGGGCGACTCCGAGGCCATCGTCGCTGCATTCCACTACTGGGGTGAGGACGCGGTCCGGCGCCTGCGCGGAATGTTCGCGTTCGCGATCTGGGACACCGACACACGCGAGCTGTTCATCGCGCGCGATCCGTTCGGGATCAAGCCGCTGTTCATCGCGACCGGCGCCGGCGGCACCGCGTTCGGCAGCGAGAAGAAGAGCCTGCTCGAACTCACCGATCTGATCGGCATCGGTACCGAGCTGGATCCGCGTGCCATCGAGCACTACACCGTTCTGCAGTACGTACCGGAGCCGGAAACACTGCACAAGCAGATCCGACGCCTGGAGTCGGGCAGCTTCGCCCGGGTGCGTCCGGGCGAGGAGCCCACGTTCACGCGGTATTTCACGCCGAAGTTCCCGGCCAAGCCTTTTGCACCTGGCACCGAGAAGGCGCGCTACCAGGAAATCGCCGAGGCACTCGAGGATTCGGTCGCCAAGCACATGCGCGCCGACGTCACCGTCGGTTCGTTCTTGTCCGGTGGTATCGACTCCACGGCGATCGCGGCGCTGGCGATGCGCCACAACCCCAACCTGATCACCTTCACGACCGGTTTCGAACGTGAGGGCTATTCCGAGGTCGACGTCGCTGCAGAATCTGCCGCAGCGATCGGCGCGAAGCACGTCGTCAAGGTGGTCTCCCCCGCCGAGTTCGCCGCTGCCATTCCCGAGATCGTCTGGTACCTCGACGACCCGGTAGCCGATCCGGCATTGATTCCGCTGTGGTTCATCGCGAAGGAAGCGCGCAAGCACGTCAAGGTCGTGCTGTCCGGCGAGGGTGCCGACGAGCTGTTCGGCGGCTACACGATCTACCGTGAGCCGTTGTCGCTCAAGCCTTTCGAGTACCTCCCCAAGGGACTGCGTCGGGCTGCCGGCAAGTTGTCCGAACGCATCCCGGACGGCACTCGCGGCAAGAGTCTGCTCAACCGCGGTTCCTTGACGCTCGAGGAGCGCTACTACGGAAATGCTCGTAGCTTCAACGACGCTCAGCTCCGCGCCGTCCTGCGCGATTTCCGCCCCGAGTGGACTCACCAGGACGTCACTGCGCCGATCTACGCGCAGTCACGGGACTGGGATCCGGTTGCGCGGATGCAGCATCTCGACCTGTTCACCTGGCTGCGCGGCGACATCCTCGTCAAGGCAGACAAGATGACGATGGCCAACTCGCTGGAACTGCGTGTGCCGTTCCTCGATCCCGAGGTCTTCGACGTCGCGTCACGCGTACCGCTCGATCAGAAGATCACGAAGGACACGACCAAGTACGCACTGCGCCAGGCCCTGGAAGGCATTGTGCCGCACCATGTTCTGCACCGCGCGAAGCTCGGATTCCCGGTTCCCCTGCGCCACTGGCTGCGCGGCACCGAACTCTTCGACTGGGCACATCTGCAGATCGAGGAGTCGGGAACCGACCACATCTTCGACAAGCAGGCCGTCGTGAAGATGCTCAACGATCACCGCGAGGGCGTGTCCGACCACAGCCGACGCCTCTGGACCGTCCTGACCTTCATGGTCTGGCACGGAATCTTCGTGGAGAAGCGCATCGTGCCGCAGATCCAGGAGCCGGTGTACCCGGTCAATATCTAGGCCTTCGGCCCCGTGAGCGGTTAGGGAGTCTCCGAACTCCTCAACCACTCACGGGGCGGAGCCCTACTTCGGCAGGATCGTCGCGATCTCGTCCGCTGCCGCGCTGCCGTATGCGTCGGTAAGGCGCTTGAGTGCCTCGTCGCGATTGAACACCCACTCCTGCGTTCCCACGGTCTCGAGAATCAACACAGCGACCAAAGATCCCAACTGTGCAGCACGCTCGAAGCTCAGACCGGCGCCGTGTGCGAGCAGGAACCCGGCGCGGAAGCCGTCGCCAACGCCCGTCGGATCCACCTTGCCGGTCTCGGGCACTACGTCGACGCGCACCCAATTACCTTCGGCGTCAACAATTTCCACACCCTTGGAGCCGAGGGTGGTGACACGGATGCCGACCTGCGCGCGGATCTCTTCCTCGCTCAGACCAGTCTTCTGCTGAAGCAGACCCCACTCGTACTCGTTGGTGAACAAGTACTTCGCGCCGTGAATGAGCGCCTTGGCCTCGTCACCGGACAGGCGGGCAAGCTGCTGCGACGGATCCGCTGCGAACGGAATCCCGAGCAGACGGCATTCGTCGGTATGGCGAACCATGGCCTCGGGGTCGTTGGCGCCGATCAGCACCAACTCGACTGCGCCTGCAGTCTTGGCCACTGCCGCGAGTTCGATCTCGCGAGCCTCGCTCATCGCACCGGGGTAGAACGACGCGATCTGCGCCATGTCCTCGTCGGTGGTGCACACGAAACGCGCCGTATGTGCCTTGTCCGAGATACGGACCGCGCTGCAGTCGACGCCGTTGTCCTCGAGCCACGTGCGGTACTCGGCGAAGTCGGCACCGACTGCGCCGACGAGTAGCGGGGACCCACCGAGCACGCCCATGGCGTAAGCGATGTTGCCGCCGACACCACCGCGGCGAATCACGAGATCGTCGACCAGGAAACTCAGCGAAACGTGGGCGAGCTGATCGGCGAGGAGCTGATCGGCGAAGCGGCCGGGGAAGCGCATCAAGTGGTCGGTGGCGATGGAACCGGTTACCGCAATAGTCACGGATCGTGGCCTTTCAGCGAAGTGAGTACAAGAATGAAAGAGGAGCAAAAGTTCACGTTACCGCCCGTAGCGCCGTCATCGGCGCCCGAGCTGTCGGATCGGAACGGTCTACGTACGAGTCACCACAAACAACTGACGCGAAACCGAATGTCGGTTCCGCGTCAGTTGTTCGTGAATTGAGTTGTGATCGACAGACTCAGTTGAACGAGTCACCGCAGGCGCAGGAGCCTGTTGCATTGGGGTTGTCGATCGAGAAGCCCTGCTGCTCGATGGTGTCGAGGAAGTCGATGGACGCACCTTCGACGTACGGCGCGCTCATCCGGTCGACAACCAGGTTGACGCCGTTGAAGTCGACAGTGAGGTCACCGTCGAGCGTGCGGTCGTCGAAGAACAGCTGGTACTTCAGTCCGGCACAGCCGCCGGGCTGCACTGCAATACGCAGCGCGAGGTCGTCGCGACCCTCCTGATCGAAGAGTGCCTTCGCCTTGGCGGACGCGGCCTCGGTCATCTTGACGCCGTGGGTGGCGGTCTCGTTCTGCACAGTCATGGGCTCTCCCTAATGTTCGTACCAACCCGTGAACGCTTCAACGGTACGCCGCTGCCGACTTATTCCCGCCAGTCCTTTACCGGGTGCGATTCGTCTTCATCCTATCCGGTCTTCCAGACACGGCAACGGCGCATCGACGCTTGTGGATCCTCACCGCCGGACGCCGCGCCAGAAGTTCCACTCGCGTGCCGTGTGTTCGGCGAGTCCCTCGAGACACGCCGACGCTTCCTCCATCGCACGTTCCACCGACCCGGCGAAATCCGTCACCGACTTCGCCGCGACTATCGAGGTCGACGCATAGTCCGCCTCGTCGAGCGTCACCTGGCCGGCAAAGACGAGCGTCGGAACGCCGTGCGCTGCCCCCGCCGAAGCGAGCGTTGTGACGAGTTTGCCGCGCAGAGATTGGTGGTCGAACTTGCCTTCGCCTGTGATCACCAGGTCAGCGGAAGCCAGTAGCGCGGCCTGTCCGGTGCGATCCGCGACGACGTCGGCCCCGGATCGCCGCTGTGCACCGAGCGCAAAGAGCGCGGCACCGATACCACCCGCGGCGCCGGCACCCGGAAAATTCGACACTCGTTTTCCGGTGACGGACTCCAACTGTTCGGCCCATCTCGCGTTGCTCGCTTCGAGGACTGCGACGGCTTCGGCGTCGGCGCCCTTTTGCGGGCCGAACACCGCGGCCGCACCGTGCTCGCCGAGAAGTACGTGTTCGACGTCGGTGGCCGCGACCAACGCAATGCCCGCCGTAGCCGCCGTTGCAGCCTCCAGGCCGCCCAGCGCCTCCACCAGTCCACGTCCCCCGTCGGTGCAGCAACTCCCACCGAGTCCGACGACAACCGTCTTCACGCCTGCCTCGAGCGCGACAGCGATCAGCTCTCCCACACCGAGACTGTGCGCGGCGAGTGCAGTGTCCCGCGTCGGCGGACCTCCGAGCAGGCCGAGCCCGACGGCCTCGGCGGACTCGATGTACGCCGTGTCCGAATCGAACAGCCACGTGGCGTCGACGGCGGCGGCCAAAGGCCCGGACACCCGTGCAGTCCGGATGTCGCCCCCGGCCGTGGCCAAGACGTCGACGAATCCCGGACCACCGTCGGATTGTGGCGCGGTGACGACGTCGTCGCCGGGTCGACCGCGCCGCCAGCCGGCAGAAATGGATTCGGCCGCCGCGACGGCAGTCAGGGTTTCGCCGAATGAATCCGGAGCAACTATTACCCGCATAGCCGAAGTCTAAGAGTCGCGAATGACCCCGATGTTTCACGATCTCGCGCGTTTCAGTGCCTCGGGCGATCGGGTTTTTCAGAAAGACCGAGGTCGGTTTCCCAGACCGTGCACTTATCCAATAGCCTGGAGGTGTGAAATTGCTACGCCGCGGTGACTCAGACAACTCCGACAAACGTGACGTCGAGGGCACTGAGGCATCCTCGGCCTCCGAAGAGGCGCCCATCGAGCAGGTGGGCAAGGGCCGCCCCACACCCAAGCGTCGTGACGCCGAGGCGAAGAGGCGTGGCCCCGTTGCCCCTGCCCCGCTGACCGCGAAGGAGGCCCGCGCCCGCCGCAAGGCGACCCGCGGCTCCAAGGAGGACCGCAAGGCCGAAGCCGCCGAGCGTCGCGCATCGTCGGCAGACCGCCGCGCCCGCATGCTCGCCGGCGAGGACAAGTACCTGCTCCCCCGCGACAAGGGACCGGTTCGCGCCTACGTCCGTGATTTCATCGACGCTCGCCGCAACCTCGTCGGGCTGTTCATGCCGCTCGCATTGATCCTCATCATGACGATGTTCGTCACGCCCGCGCTCCAGCAGATCGTCACGCTGGCAATGCTCGTGATGATGCTCTTCATGGTCGGTGAAGGCATCTGGCTCGGTCGCATGATCAACAACCGCGTCGCCGAGCGCTTCCCCGACAGCACCGACGGCGGATTCAAGCTCGGCTGGTACGCGTTCGTTCGCGCGTCGCAGATCCGTAAGCTGCGCGCACCGAAGCCTCGTGTGGGGCCGGGCGACGCAATCTGAGCGTGACGAACACGTATAGAACTTTAGTCCTCGGCGGCGCACGGTCTGGTAAGTCCGCGCACGCCGAGGATTTGGTTTGTGGAGGCCACCTACCCGAAAGTTCGGCACCGATCCGGTATCTGGCGACGGCAAGGCGCGATGTCTCCGACGCAGACTGGGAGAGCCGGATCGACCAACACCGCAACAGGCGGCCTTCCCATTGGTCGACGGTCGAAACCGCAGATGCCGGCGATCTCGCGGCGCAGCTCGAAAGCGATTCACACACAGCGACGTTGGTCGACGATCTGGGAACGTGGCTGACCACGGAACTCGATCGGCAAGGCGCCTGGGACGCTCCGCGCGGCACCGTCACTCCCGCTGCGGACAGCCTGGTCGCCAGTGTCGAGAACTATCGCGGACACCTGGTGCTGGTCAGCCCCGAAGTGGGTTTGGCCGTCATCCCCGAGACGCGGTCCGGACGATTGTTCCGCGACGAGATCGGCACTCTCAACGCTCGTATCGCGGCGGTGTGCGATCGTGTCGTACTAGTGGTTGCAGGGTTACCGCTCATCTTGAAAGATACTGCTGCACAACCGGAAGGCACGATGTGAGTACCGAGGCCAATCCAGGGGCCATTTCAGGGGCGAATCCAGATGCCAACCCTGACGTCGCGCCAGTCAGTAGCGCCGACTTCGAACCCGTCACCCCGCCCGACCGCGAGGTGCGAGCGCAGGCCGATGCGCGTCAGCGTGATCTGACCAAGCCGGCCGGTTCGCTGGGCCGACTGGAGGCTCTCGCCGGCTGGGCATCAGCCTGCCAAGGAGTTTGTCCCCCACACGCTTTCGCTCGGCCTCGCGTCGTCGTGTTCGCGGGTGATCACGGAATCGCCCGCAACGGGGTCTCCGCCTATCCGCCGGAAGTGACCGCACAGATGGTCGCCAACTTCCTCGGGGGCGGCGCGGCAGTCAACGTCCTCGCCGAGGTTGCCGGCGCCACGGTACGCGTCGTCGACATCGCAGTGGACGGCGATACCGATCCGTCCGTCTCGAACCACAAGGTACGCAGGTCTTCCGGGTCCATCGACCGCGAAGACGCCATGTCGAACGAGGAAACCCTTCAGGCCATCGCCGCCGGCCGAGCGATCGCGGACGAGGAAATCGACGGGGGCGCAGATCTTCTCATCGCCGGCGACATGGGCATCGGCAATACGACGCCCGCAACCGTACTCATCGCCGCACTCACGGACAGTGAACCCGTCGCGGTCGTGGGTCGAGGTACCGGTATCGACGACGCCGGATGGATCCGCAAGACCGCAGCGATTCGCGACGCTCTCCGGCGTGCCCGTCCGCACGTTCGCGACACAGTCGCGCTGCTGCGCACGTCTTCGGGTGCCGACCTCGCCGCGATGGCCGGCTTTCTGGCCCAGGCAGCTTCGCGTCGTACGCCGGTGATCCTCGACGGCGTTGTGGTCACCGCAGCCGCCATGGTTGCCGACGAACTGGCTTTCGGCGCACGTGAATGGTGGGTCGCCGGACACCGCTCCACCGAACCCGCCCACACCATCGCATTGACCCGAATGGGTCTCGACCCGATCGTCGAGTTCGACATGCGTCTCGGTGAAGGTTCAGGTGCAGTCACAGCTCTCCCGATTCTTCAGGGCGCAGTGGCAATCCTGAGCAAGATGGCGACATTCTCCGAAGCCGGTGTCAGCACTCAGGGCAGCGCACCTGCCGACGAACCCGAGTCGATCGACCTGACCAAGACCGATACGGCGGAGTGAGCGTGGCGGGCCCGCTGTCCGGAGTGCCGCTGGCCTTCTCGTGGCTGACGGTCCTTCCGGTTCGTGGTCCCTCCGACATTGATCGAACTGCCGGCCGTCGCGCCATCGCGGCAGCTCCGCTCACCGGGATCGCTCTCGGCATTGCCGCGACGTTTCTGCTCTGGGGCACAACCAGTATCGGTCTGAATCCCTATCTCGCAGGCTTGCTGACGGTAGGTGCGCTCGCTCTCGGGACACGCGGGATGCACGTGGACGGACTGGCAGACTCCGTCGACGGACTGGGTTGTTACGGTCCACCGGAGCGCGCCCGCGAGGTCATGCACAGCGGCGGTGCCGGACCGTTCGGGGTCGCGGCGCTGTTCATCTTCCTCGGGCTGCAATCGGTCTCCTTCGGCGTCCTCGCTGTTGCCGACTCCCCCACGCAGTGGATCGCCGTTCTCGTATCTGTCGCTGCGGGTCGTGTGGCCGTCGTTTTTGCCTGCCGCCGAGGTATTCTCGCGTCGAGCCCGAGCGGATTCGGTGCGCTCGTCGCCGATTCACAACCGCTGTGGGCCGCAATCGTGTGGTCGGTTCCGCTGATCGCCGCTTCCGGCTTTGCCACCGACCGGTGGTGGCTCGGCCCTCTCGTGACCGCGTCGGCGCTGGTGATCAGTGTGCTGTGCGTGCGTCACTGCGTCCGTAGATTCGGCGGACTCAACGGAGACGTTCTCGGATTCGCACTCGAACTCACTGTGACGCTTACGGCCGTCGGCCTCACTCTCGGACTGTGATCCGACGTCGTGCGAGTAGGTGTCCTTGCGTACGAAGGTTGCCTCGCGGCCGAGATCTTCGTTTTCACCGACCTTCTCCTGATCGCCAATCGCGTCGCTGATGGAGCGCCCGCCGACCCCTTCGAGGTATCGGTCATCGCAGCGTCCCGCACGCCCGTCGTTGCGGCAGGTGGATTTTCGCTCGGCGTGCAGGAGGGGCATCACGACATCGATCACCTGGTTGTGCCGGGGTTCGAACTCGTGCCGTCCGAAGACCCTGCGACGCGCTTGTCGCTGTGGGAGGGAGAAATCGAGTTCATCCGTGCGTGCGAGGCGCACGGCGTTCGGGTGTCGTCAGTCTGCGTCGGCGCGTATCTGCTGGGCGAGGCGGGACTGCTCGACGGACGCCGATGTACGACGTCGTGGCTGTACGGTGCGGACCTCGCAAGTCGTTACCCCGGTGCGACGGTTCGAACCGACTCGTTGATCGTCCAGGACGACGGCGTCACCACCACTGCTGCGTTCACCGCCGCGCTCGACCTCGCAACAGCACTCGTGCGCGAGCATCTCGGCGACAAGATTGCGCGTACGACCGCAAGAATTACGCTGGCGCCCGAAAACCGAACCAGTCAAGCTCCGTACATCCTCGACTCGATGCTGCCCGCCAAACACACACAGTTTGCCGACGACGTCGGAAGGTGGCTGGTCGAACGGATGGCGGAACCTTACGACTTGGATCTGCTGTCGAGTGCTTTTCACCTCAGCACCCGAACCATGCTTCGGAAGTTCAAGGACGAGACCGGGGAATCGCCGCGCAGTTATCTGCAGCGTGCACGGATCCGAAAAGCGAAACGGTTGTTGGAATCGACCGACTGGTCTCTCGGAAAGATCCTGGGGCACATCGGCTATCAGGATCCTGGAACCTTCCGTCGCCTGTTCACCGACCGCGTCGGCATCAGCCCGGCCGACTACCGAAAGCGATTCCGCAACGGCGGCGCGGGATAGGTGCGTGGCGAGCCCGCCCGAAAACATGGCGAACCGCCCTCTTCTGTAGTCGATCCCGCGCCGAAAGACTGTGCAGAGGAATTGTTTCGACTACTTGGGAGGGCTCACCGTGCCGAACCGGAGCATGACCGAAGACGATCCGCTCGAAGACTTCGACCGTCGAACGATCACCATCGACGCAGTGGCGAAGTCCGTGTACGTGGCCGGCACCGGTCCCGCAGTAATCGTCATGCCGGAGATGCCGGGCATCAGCCCGCATGTAGCGCGATTCGCCCGCTGGGTGCGCGACGCCGGTTTCACGGTCTTCGTTCCGTCACTGTTCGGCCGCGACGGAGCGGTCCCCACAGTGAACGAGGGGCTGACGGTATTCAAGAGAGCCTGCGTCAGTGCAGAATTCCGCGCCCTCGCTGCCGACGAACCGAGTCCGGCGGTCCGTTGGCTGCGTTCACTCGCCGCTTCGGCGCATGAGGAGAGCGGCGGTCCTGGCGTCGGCGTGATCGGAATGTGCTTCACCGGTAACTTCGCGTTGTCGATGATGCTCGAACCCTCGGTCATCGCGCCGGTTCTCGCCCAACCGTCGTTACCGCTCGATCGACCGGACGAAACCGACAGCGGGCCCGAAGAACTCGAAGCCGTGCGCTCGAGACTCGAGGCCGAAGACCTCACGGTGCTTGCATACCGCTTTCGAGGTGACTCGTTCTGCCGCGCACAACGATTCGCCGCCTATTCGAAGGCCTTGGGCGAGCGCTTCGTCGGGAAGGTATTACCCGACGAAGCGGCCAACGCGACAACGTCGCCGTTCTTCGAACACGTCATTGCCAATCCACACAGCGTGGTGACGGCTCATCTCGTCGACGAGGCGGGATCGCCCACCACCGTCGCTCGAGACGAGATTCTGCAGTTCTTCCGGGAGCGATTGCTCGCGGAACGAACCAGCGATCAGTGAAGTTTCGTCATCCAGCCGTGGGTGTCGGCGAAGGTTCCGCGCTGGATACCCGTGAGGGTGTCGCGCAGTGCCATCGTCACCTCACCCGGCTCGCCGTCGGCGATGGTGAACTCGCCCTCGGCGGACTTGACGCGTCCGACGGGGGTGATGACTGCTGCTGTGCCGCAAGCGAAGACCTCGGTGATTTCACCGCTCTTGCACTTGGTGCGCCATTCGTCGGTGCTGATCTTGCGCTCCTCGACGGCGAAACCGGAATCGGCGGCAAGGGCGAGCAACGAGTTGCGCGTGATGCCTGGCAACAACGAACCGGACAGCGACGGCGTCACGAGGCGAGCGTCGGGGCCCGAGCCGAAGACGAAGAACAGGTTCATTCCACCCATTTCCTCGACGTACGTGCGCTCGATGGCGTCGAGCCAGACCACCTGGTCGCAACCCTCGTCGGCGGCTTGCGCCTGGGCGAGGAGTGAAGCGGCGTAGTTGCCGGCGAACTTGGCCGCGCCGGTACCGCCGGGGGCCGCGCGAACGTATTCGGTGGACAGCCACACACTGACCGGCTTGACGCCGCGCGGGAAGTACGCACCGGCGGGCGAGGCAATCAGCAGGTAGCGGTACTCGTCGGCGGGACGGACACCGAGTCCGGCTTCGGTGGAGAACATGAACGGACGGAGGTAGAGCGCGTCCTCGCCACCGGCTGCGGGAACCCAGTCGAGATCGACGTCGATCAGTTCGGTGATGGAATCGATGAACATCTGCGACGGGAGCTCCGGCATGGCCAGACGGCGCGCAGATGCCGCGAAACGCTCGGCGTTGGCCTCGACGCGGAACGAGCTGATCTCGCCACCCGGCTGACGGTATGCCTTGAGGCCCTCGAAGATGGCCTGTCCGTAGTGCAAAACCATTGCGGCCGGATCGAGCTCGATGTTTCCGTACGGCAACACCTGGGCGTCGTGCCAGCCCTTGCCCGCGGTGTAGTCGATCGAGACCATGTGGTCGGTGAAGTGCCGCCCGAAGCCGGGCGCCGCCAAAATGTCACGGCGCTCGGCGTCGGACTTCGGGGACGAGCTCTGAACACGAACGAAATCGGCGGCACCTGTCATGGGCGCAATCCTATCTAACGTGAAAAAGCTCTCTACTTGGTGTTGGTCTCCACGAACGGAGGAGACACCACGACGCACCGAAGAGCACGACCACGGACGTCGACTTCGATCTCGTCGCCGGCCGAGACATTGGCACCGGAATCGAGGAGCGCCAACGCAATTCCCACTTTGAGCGAGGGCGAAAACGTCCCCGAGGTGGTCTCGCCGATTGCCTCGCCGTCACGCAGAACACCGAGGCCGGCACGAAGCACGCCGCGATCGAGAGCCTTGATCCCCCAGAGTTTGCGAGCCGGGCCGGCAGCCTTCTCGTCGGTCAAGGTCTCTTTGCCCCAGAATGTCGGCTTCTTCCAACCGATCGCCCATCCGCAGCGCGCTTCGAGCGGAGAAATCTCGAGCGAAAGCTCATGCCCGTGCAGCGGATACCCCATCTCGGTACGAAGAGTGTCACGGGCGCCGAGTCCGGCGGCCTGCCCACCCTCGGCGCGCACTGCCTCGAGAAGCGCGCGGAACAACGGCTCGCTGTCCTCCCACCGCGGCAGGAGTTCGTAGCCGACCTCACCGGTGTAACCGCTGCGGCACACACGAACAGGCACGCCGTTCCATTCCGCATCTTCGTACGCCATGTACTCGATCTCGGTGGGAAGTCCCAGAGCGGTCAGAACCGCCACCGATTTCGGACCCTGCACAGCCAGCACACCGTAGGCACGATGCTGATCCTCGACGGTGATTCCGTCCGGTGCGAGGGCGACCAGAGCCGCAACGACGTCCGCGGTATTGGCTGCGTTCGGGACGAGGAAGATTTCGTCGTCGCTGACGTAGTACGCAATGAGGTCGTCGATGACACCACCGGACTCGTTGCAGCACAACGTGTACTGAGCCTTACCCGGCCCGATCTTGTTCAAATCGTTGGTCAGTGCGGAGTTCACGAATTCCGCGGCGCCCGCGCCACGCACGACGGCCTTGCCGAGGTGACTGACGTCGAAGAGTCCGACATTCTCACGCACAGAGGTGTGTTCGGCCACGACGCCGGCGTACGAAACCGGCATCTGCCACCCCCCGAACGGCGCGAACGTCGCGCCGAGTTCGACGTGGACGGGGTGGATCGGGCCCTGCAACAGTTGTTCGTCGGTCATGGCCCACAACCTATCGGACTTCGCCGATCGAAACATGTCCGCAGCGAGAGCTCACCCGGCCGTGACGATCGCCCGTCCGCAAACTGCAAAGGGCCTAACATCGACTCAGGCATCCGCCAGAACCGGACGCATCGCACACTCACCTCACAGGAGACACCTTGAGCACTCGCACAGCCCGATCGTTGGGACCCGACCTCGTTCTCGCCGGCACAGTCGCCAAGCGCGCAGCGATACTGGTCGTCGGTCTGACGTCGGGTCCGGACGGCCCCGAAATCGCACTCAGCGAAGGCATCGTCGCCGAAGACGTACTCGCCGAGATCCTCGACAGCCTCATCGCCGTCGGCGCCACGGGCAAGCCCGAGCAGCTCACTCGTGTCCCGGCACCGAGCGAACTGTCGGTCACCAGCGTTCTCGCCGTCGGACTCGGCTCTGCCGACAAGCTCGGCAGCGAGCAGATCCGTAAGTCCGCCGGCGCCGCAGCTCGCTCGTTGTCCGGCATCGACACCGTCGCAACCACGCTCTCGATCCTCGACCTCGGTGCAGCCGCCGAGGGATTTGCGTTGGGCGCGTACAGCTTCACCGAATTCAAGTCGTCCATGACGGCTCCCGGTCCCGATTCGCAGCCACTGGCCCGCGTCGAACTTCTGGTGCCGTCGCCGCGCACGAAGGAGACCAAAGCGACGCTGGCACGGTCGGCCGCCATCGCCGAGGCCGTCGCCACCGCACGCGAGTTCGTCAACACTCCCCCGAGCCACCTCTACCCCGCCGAGTTCGCCGCGCGCGCGAAGGCACTGGGCGTCGAGGCCGGGCTCACCGTCCAGGTTCTCGACGAGAAGGCACTCGAGAAGGGTGGCTACGGCGGAATCATCGGCGTCGGCAAGGGCTCGTCACGCCAGCCGCGTCTCGTCCGCCTCGAATACGCGTCGAAGAAGCGTGGTGCCCGCAAGGTCGCACTGGTGGGCAAGGGCATCACCTTCGACACCGGCGGAATCTCCATCAAGCCCGCCGCCGGGATGGAGAACATGACCTCGGACATGGGCGGCGCCGCAGCCGTCATCTCCACCGTCGTGCTTGCCGCCAAGCTCGGCCTGCCCGTCAACGTCGTCGCATACGTACCGATGGCCGAGAACATGCCGTCCGCGACCGCGCAGCGTCCCGGCGACGTGCTGACCCAGTACGGCGGAATCACCATCGAGGTCGTCAACACCGACGCCGAGGGCCGTTTGATTCTTGCCGACGCGATGGTTCGCGCGGGTGAGGACGATCCCGACTACATGATCGACACCGCCACCCTGACCGGTGCGCAGATGGTCGCGCTCGGCAACCGCACCCCCGGAGTCATGGGCACCGACGAGTTCCGTGACCGCGTCGCCTCCATCTCGCAGAGCGTCGGCGAGAACGGCTGGGCCATGCCGCTGCCGGAGGAATTGCGCGGAGATCTCGACTCCAAGGTCGCCGACATGGCCAATGTCACCCCGCACCGCTGGGGCGGCATGCTGGTCGCAGCTCACTACCTCAAGGAATTCGTTCCCGAGGGTGTCCAGTGGGCGCACATCGACGTCGCGGGTCCGGCCTACAACACGTCAGGGCCGTGGGGTTACACCGGCAAGGGCGGTACCGGCGTTCCCGTTCGCACGATGATCTCGGTCCTGGAGGACATCGCGGTAAACGGCTGACCCCTTGCTGTGCGCCTTTATTAACCCCCCGCGGTTAATAAAGGCGCACAGCAGTTCAGGCGCCGTCGCGTAATTCCTGCTCTCGGGCCCGCTTGCGTTCGATTCGCTTACGTTCGTCGTGATCGCGCATACGCTGCGGATATCCCGTCTTGCGGACGTCGTAGACCGGGATCTTCAGGTCCTGTCCCAATTTGCGGGCACCACGTTCGCCGCCGACACGACGACGAGTCCACTCCCCGTCCTTCGCAACCAGGACGACGGTCACCTCGGTCACCGTCGTCTGCGGTTCCACATAGGCCTCGACGCCTTCGTGCGAGTGCGCCCAATTCGCCAGATGATCCGCATCACTTTGCGCTGCGGCCTGAGCCGCACTCGGCGGACGCTTGAAACGATCGAACAGTCCCACGGTCGTACCCTCCTCGGTACCGACGCCGCGGATGCACCCCGGCGATATGTCAAGTTTGCCAGGCGATGTCCGTTGTGCCTGCGCACGACATACCGTTTGGTCCGCTTACGACGTTACAGCCGGACCCCCGACGCATACCTACTCGCCAGTAGCCGACACACCCGAAACGGACGGCATCCCCCTCATCGGACACGCCCGGCGTATCAATGGAAAGATGAACGACGGTGACGCCGCGCTCGCGCGTCGACATCGGCAAAATAGCTACAAGTAGCCGCACGTCGCGCGCCACTCGAGCACAATGCATTACGACCACAAGTCGACAAAATTCAACAACCCGAACACAACTGTCGAGGAGTCAAAAGACATGGCCTTCTCCGTCCAGATGCCAGCCCTAGGTGAGAGCGTCACCGAGGGAACTGTCACACGGTGGCTCAAGCAGGAAGGAGACACGGTCGAAGTCGACGAACCCTTGCTCGAAGTCTCCACGGACAAGGTCGACACCGAGATTCCGTCTCCCGTCGCCGGCGTCCTGACCAAGATCGTCGCGCAGGAAGACGACACCGTGGAAATCGGTGGCGAGCTCGCCCAGATCGGTGAAGCCGGCGAAGCCGCAGCACCCGCGGCAGAGGCACCCGCCCCCGCCGCCGAGGAAGCTCCCGCCGAGGAAGCGCCGGCTGCCGAAGCTCCCGCTGAAGAAGCTCCCGCTGCCGAGGCACCCGCTGCTTCGAGCGGTTCCGCTGAAGGTACCGCCGTGACGATGCCCGCCCTCGGCGAGTCCGTCACCGAAGGCACCGTCACCCGCTGGCTCAAGGCTGTCGGCGACGAGGTTGCCGTCGACGAGGCGCTGCTCGAGGTCTCGACCGACAAGGTCGACACAGAGATCCCGTCCCCCGTCGCCGGAATCCTGCTCGAGATCAATGCGCAGGAAGACGACACCGTCGAGATCGGTGGCCAGCTGGCCGTCGTCGGCTCCGGCGCACCCGCCGCGGCACCGGCACCCAAGGCCGCTCCCGCAGCACCGGCAGCACCCCCTGCCCCCAAGGCCGAAGCTCCGAAGGCCGAAGCTCCGAAGGCCGAAGCACCCAAGGCTGAAGCACCCAAGCCTGCCGCCGCACCGGCCGCACCCGCTCCGAAGCCTGCTGCGGCTCCCGCACCGGCGGCTGCCCCCGCAGCGTCCGGTGACAGCAGCCCGTACGTCACCCCGCTCGTGCGCAAGCTCGCCACGGACAACGGCGTCGACCTCGCGACCGTCACCGGCACCGGCGTCGGCGGCCGCATCCGCAAGCAGGATGTGCTCGCCGCTGCGGAGGCCAAGAAGGCTCCCGCCGCCGCTGCTCCTGCTGCAGCACCCGCGGCCGCACCGGCCGCCACCGCAGCCGCAGGCGTCCGACCCGAACTGGCACACCTGCGTGGAACCACGCAGAAGGCCAACCGTATTCGGCAGATCACGGCCACCAAGACACGTGAGTCGCTGCAGAACACCGCTCAGCTCACGCAGACCTTCGAGGTGGACGTCACCAAGATCGTCGCCCTGCGGGCCCGTGCCAAGGCCGGCTTCATCGAGCGCGAAGGCGTCAACCTGACGTTCCTTCCGTTCTTCGCCAAGGCAGTCGTCGAGGCGCTGAAGTCGCACCCGAACATCAACGCAAGCTACGACGAGGCTGCCAAGCAGATCACCTACTACGACGCTGAACACCTCGGCATCGCAGTGGACACCGATCAGGGCTTGCTCTCCCCCGTCATCCACAACGCCGGCGATCTCGGCCTGGCCGGCTTGGCCCGCGCCATCGCCGACATCGCCAAGCGTGCACGCTCGGGTGGCCTGAAGCCGGACGAGCTCTCGGGTGGCACCTTCACCATCACCAACATCGGCAGCCAGGGCGCGCTGTTCGACACCCCGATCCTGGTACCGCCGCAGGCGGCCATGCTCGGAACCGGCGCGATCGTCAAGCGCCCGATGGTGGTCACCGACGAGAACGGCAACGAGTCCATCGGCGTTCGCTCGATGATCTACTTGCCGCTGACCTACGATCACCGTCTGGTCGACGGCGCCGACGCCGGCCGATTCCTCACCACTGTGAAGCAGCGGTTGGAAGAAGCCTCGTTCGAAGCTGATCTGGGCCTGTAAGCAACTGCTCGGCCGGCCGGGGCGTCATCTCCATCAGGAGGTGGCGCCCCGGCTTTTTCAGTACGGTCGGAGATATACGTTCGGATATCGAAGCACGCTGAATCGAAGGAGGCTTTCCGAATGCGAGTAGTCATCGCCGGCTCGTCCGGTTTGATCGGAACGGCCTTGGTGTCATCGTTGCGCTCCGACAACCACGACGTGGTGCGTCTGGTGCGACGCTCGACCGCCGGCCCCGACGAATCGCGTTGGGACCCGGACCACGACCGTCTGGACCTCTCCGTCCTGCAGGGCGCCGACGCCGTCGTGAACCTCTGCGGCGTCGGCATCGGCGACAAACGGTGGTCGGGTTCCTACAAGCAAGCGATCCGTGACAGCCGCATCGTCGCGACCGACGTCTTGGCCGAAGCGGTCGCGAGTCAGAAGGTTCCCGTCCTCGCCAACGCGAGCGCCGTCGGCTATTACGGCGACACCGGCGACAAGATCGTCGACGAGGATTCGCCGGCAGGCACAGACTTTCTCGCCACGACGTGTCGCGATTGGGAACTTGCCACCGAACCGGCGCGTGCGGCGGGCGCCCGCGTCGTCAATCTGCGGTCCGGCGTCGTGATTTCACCTCATGGGGGCATGCTCGGTCGGCTTCGGCGCCTTTATTCGTTCGGCCTCGGCGGGCGACTGGGCAACGGTCGCCAGTACTTTCCGTGGATCTCACTCGAGGACGAGTGCGACGCGATCAAGTTCGCGCTCACGAATTCCGAACTCTCCGGTCCCGTCAACCTGACCGGTCCGGCCCCTGTCACCAATGCCCAGTTCAATGACGCCATGTCCCGTGCGGTCCACCGCCCGGCTCCCTGGATCGTTCCCGGGTTCGCACTCGAAGCGTTGATCGGAGAATTCGCCAAGAGCGGCATCCTCGGTGGCCAGCGCGCCATTCCCGCAGCTTTGGAAAAGGCGGGATTCTCTTTCCGCCACAACACGATCGGCGAAGCGCTGGCGGCCGCACTCGGTTGATTCCGAAGTCGGGCGTAATCTCTACGTCCATGAGCAGCGCTGCCGTTTCCGCCCGGTTCTCGAAACTGCCGATCGCCGTCGAGCAACTCGGTTCGATCGACTACAACGCCGCGTGGGACCGCCAGCGTGAGCTCGCGGCTGCGCGGGCGGACGACATCGGACCGGACACGCTACTGCTCCTCGAACACCCGCCGGTGTACACGGCAGGACGACGCACGGAACCCGAAGATCGTCCCGTCGACGGCACGCCTGTCATCGACGTCGACCGCGGCGGGAAGATCACCTGGCACGGCCCCGGCCAGCTGGTGGGATATCCGATCGTGAAACTGGCCGAGCCCATCGACGTGGTGCGGTATGTCCGACGCATCGAGGAAGCACTGATCACGGTGTGCACGGACCTCGGCCTGAACTGCGGGCGCATCGACGGCCGCTCCGGCGTCTGGCTGCCCGCCGAACTCGCAAACGGGCAATGGAAGCCCGAGCGCAAGGTTTCTGCCATCGGCGTGCGCGTCCAACGGGGCGTGGCACTGCACGGCTTCTCCCTGAACTGCAATTCGGTCCTGACCGGATTCGACAACATCATTCCCTGCGGCATCCGTGACGCCGGGGTCACGACGCTGTCGCATGAACTCGGTCGCGACGTCACCGTGGACGAAGTCACTCCCGCTGTGACCGAGGCAGTGATCGCTGCTCTCGACGGAACCATGCCCGTCACCGAACGGAACGTCGAGCGCGTCACCTTCGAAAGCGCCTCGCCTGCTCCGACTTTTACTACCGTTCAGTACAGCTGACGGGCTCGCCCGAACCCCGTTGCAGTAATCACCGGGCGTAGGATCACTGTCGTGACTATCGCCCCAGAAGGACGTAAGCTGCTCCGTCTCGAGATCCGAAACGCGGAGACGCCCATCGAACGCAAACCCAACTGGATCAAGACCCGAGCAAAGATGGGCCCCGAGTACACGGAGCTCAAGGGCCTGGTCAAGCGTGAAGGTTTGCACACCGTCTGCGAGGAAGCGGGCTGCCCCAACATCTACGAGTGCTGGGAAGACCGCGAAGCCACGTTCCTGATCGGCGGCGAGCAGTGCACACGCCGCTGCGACTTCTGCCAGATCGACACCGGCAAGCCCGAAGCCCTCGACCGCGACGAGCCCCGTCGCGTCGCGGAAAGCGTTCAGGCCATGGGCCTTCGGTACTCCACGATCACCGGCGTCGCCCGCGACGACCTCCCCGACGGCGGCGCCTGGCTCTACGCCGAGACCGTCCGCAAGATCCACGAACTCAACCCGGGCACCGGCGTCGAGAACCTGGTTCCGGACTTCAACGGCAAGCCCGAACTGCTCGACGAGGTCTTCGCCTCACGCCCCGAGGTCCTCGCACACAACCTCGAGACCGTCCCCCGCATCTTCAAGCGGATCCGTCCGGCATTCCGGTACCAGCGCAGCCTCGACGTCATCACCGCAGCACGCGACTACGGACTGGTCACCAAGTCCAACCTGATCCTCGGCATGGGCGAAACCCCTGAAGAGGTCACCGAGGCGATGGCAGATCTCCACGCCGCCGGTTGCGACATCCTCACCATCACCCAGTACCTGCGCCCCTCGCCCCGGCACCACCCCGTCGAGCGGTGGGTCAAGCCCGAGGAGTTCGTCGCACACTCGAAGGCTGCAGAAGAGATGGGCTTCGCCGGCGTCATGGCCGGTCCGTTGGTTCGCTCGTCGTACCGCGCCGGCCGCCTGTATGCGCAGGCCATGGCACATCACGGCCGTGAACTTCCCGAGGCGCAGCGTCATCTGACCGAGGGCGGCGACGCTTCCCAGGAAGCCAGCTCACTCATGGCGCGCCTGAATCGCTGATCCACTTTTTGCTGTGCGCCTTTATTAACCGCGGGCGGTTAGTAAAGGCGCACAGCAATGGACGTATCCTGGGTACATGGCGAACGGCAGCAAATCCGGTAAGGGCAAACCCACCAAAGAGGCAAAGGCTGCAGCGAAGGCTGCCCGCAAGCAGGCTTCCAAGGAACGTAGAACTCAGCTCTGGCAGGCATTCCAGATGCAGCGCAAGGACGACAAGCTCCTCCTGCCGCTGATGATCGGCACCCTCGTCGGTGCTGCTCTGGTCTTCTTCCTGGTCGGTCTCATCTGGGGACTTCAGTGGTTCCTGCTGCCGATCGGCATCGTTCTCGGTCTCCTCGGCGCCTTCATCATCTTCGGTCGCCGCGTCCAGAAATCGGTGTACAAGAAGGCTGAAGGCCAGGCCGGTGCCGCTGCGTGGGCGCTCGACAACATGCAGGGCGCGTGGCGCGTCACGAATGCCGTCGCCGGCACCACCCAGCTCGATGCCGTTCACCGCGTCGTCGGACGGCCGGGTGTCATCCTCGTCGCAGAGGGTTCGCCGCAACGCGTCAAGGGCCTCCTCGCGCAGGAGAAGAAGAAGACTGCCCGCCTCATCGGCGACACCCCGATCTACGACATCATCATCGGAAACGACGAGGGCCAGGTTCCGCTCTCGCAGCTCCAGCGCTACTTGAACAAGTTGCCCCGCAACATCGACACCAAGCGCATGGACAACATCGAAGGTCGCCTCGCTGCACTGAGCGCACGCGGCGGCGGAGCAGCGCTTCCCAAGGGCCCGATGCCCGGAGGCGCGAAGATGAAGGGAATGCAGCGAACCATTCGTCGTCGCTGACACTCCCCCACAGCAAAACGAAAGACCCGGGCCCACACGGACCCGGGTCTTTCTTTACTTCGAGAAATTTGTGTCAGCGCGATTTCACGAGCAAAGTGCCGGTCGCGCGGTCCTGCATACCGCGACCGTCGATGTCGGTGATGGTCGCGGGAATGACGAACACAAGCAGCGCCTGACGCCCGAGCGCGCGCACGAAGCCCACTCGGATCGGGCCTTCGATTCGCGCAACCTGAAGTCCGAGGACGAACTGCCCAGGGGTGAAGTTGAACAGAGCCACCGTGACGACACCGACGGCGAACCACACCATCAGCGTGACAGTCGAGGTCATACCGTCGAAGAAGTCACCGGTGATGAGCGAGGCCACTCCCACAGCCATCACCCAATCCACCAACAGTGCCGCGATACGACGGCCCGAACCGACCAGCGAACCCGGACCCTCCTGAGGGAAACCGAGGAGCTCGCCACGGTACGACTGCTCACGGCCGTCCGCGCTCTTCGGCAAAGCTGCTTGCGGCCCAGAGAGCCAAGTTCCGGTGATACGTGCCATGCTGTCCAGGATAGGCGTCGCAGCACGGTAGTCCAGATTTGCCGGGTTTTAACTGTGTGGCCGGTCACATGGACTTCGGAAATCCCCAGGATGCTGCGACGCGTAACACTGCCGAAACAAAGGGTTGACGAGCGGGCAACACCAGCTCCCTACCGTCTGCCTCGACGGATTCAACCGACATCACCTGGCTGAAGCGACTTAAGGAGCACAAGCGTGGCGTTCACCACGGCCGAAGAGGTCATCAAGTACATCGCGGACGAGAACATCGAGTACGTCGACATTCGGTTCAGCGACCTGCCCGGCGTCCAGCAGCACTTCTCGATCCCGGCGTCTGCTTTCAACCAGGACGTGTTCGAGGACGGCCTCGCATTCGACGGATCTTCGGTCCGCGGATTCCAGTCGATCCACGAGTCCGACATGATGTTGCTTCCCGACGTCACCACGGCGCAGATCGACCCCTTCCGCAAGGCGAAGACCCTCAACATCAACTTCTTCGTGCACGACCCGTTCACCCGTGAGTCCTACAGCCGCGACCCGCGCAACGTTGCCCGCAAGGCCGAGGAGTACTTGGTCAGCACCGGCATCGCGGACACCGCATTCTTCGGCGCCGAGGCCGAGTTCTACATCTTCGACTCGGTTCGCTACGACTCCGGCATGAACTCCGCTTTCTACGAATTGGATTCCATCTCCGGTTCCTGGAACACCGGCGCAGAGACCAACGCCGACGGCTCCCCCAACCTCGGCTACAAGGTTCGCGCCAAGGGTGGCTACTTCCCCGTCGCTCCGTACGACCACTACGTGGACCTGCGCGACGAAATCTCCACCAACCTGACCAACGCAGGCTTCGAGCTCGAGCGCGGCCACCACGAGGTCGGCACCGGCGGACAGCAGGAGATCAACTACAAGTTCAACACGCTGCTCGCAGCTGCTGACGACCTGCAGCTGTTCAAGTACATCGTCAAGAACACCTGCTGGCAGCACGGCAAGTCCGCAACCTTCATGCCGAAGCCGCTCTTCGGTGACAACGGCTCGGGCATGCACGTCCACCAGTCCCTGTGGAAGGACGGCAAGCCCCTCTTCCACGACGAGTCCGGCTACGCAGGCCTCTCGGACATGGCTCGCCACTACATCGGCGGCATCCTGCACCACGCTCCGTCGCTGTTGGCCTTCACCAACCCGACGATCAACTCGTACCACCGTCTGGTGCCGGGCTACGAAGCCCCCATCAACCTCGTGTACAGCCAGCGCAACCGCTCGGCAGCTGTCCGTATCCCGATCACGGGCAACAACCCGAAGGCAAAGCGTCTCGAGTTCCGCGCACCCGACTCCTCGGGTAACCCGTACCTCAACTTCGCTGCACAGATGATGGCCGGCCTGGACGGCATCAAGAACAAGATCGAGCCGATGGCTCCGGTCGACAAGGACCTCTACGAGCTTCCCCCGGAGGAGGCTCGCAACATCCCGCAGGCTCCGACCAGCCTCGAGACGGTCATCAACCGCCTCGAAGCCGATCACGAGTACCTGACCGAGGGTGGCGTCTTCACCACCGACCTTATCGAGACCTGGATCTCGCTCAAGCGCGAGCAGGAAATCGCTCCGGTCAACCTGCGTCCGCACCCGTACGAGTTCGAGCTCTACTACGACGTGTGATCCGCATCCTGACGTAAGTCAGACCTGCGAGTACCGAGTCCACCCGTCCCGCTTCTGCGGGGCGGGTGGACTTGTTTCGGTCCGAGGGAAACCCCTCGGACAGATGATGACCGGCCTTCATACCGGACGCCGTCGAATCGCGGATCAGCCGCGGGCACGTTGACCGATGGCCGCATTGTTGACGATATGGGCGATTCGACCTGCCCGTGTTGCGTCTCGAGCGGCACTGACGATCCACCACAGCATCTGTTTGCGGGCGCTGGGCGGAAAACTGTCCCAGTTACTTCGCGCTTGCGTGTCCAGGTCCAGCGCCGCCTGCAAGTCAGATGGTTCCTCGAGGTCTTCGACTTGGTCGAGAATCGTCCACCAACCAGTGGATTTCGCGGCAGCAATGGCACCACGACCAGCAGCGGTCATGAGGCCACGCGCCTCCATATCAGCTGCGCGTTCGCGGTTGAGTCGGGTCCAGGAACTCTTGCGTCTCCGCGGTGTGAACAGTTGCAAATTGCGCTCTTCGTCGAAGATGGTGTTAGTGGAATCGATCCACCCAAAGCAGATCGCTTCCTCAACGGCCTGAGGGTAGGGGCAGCGTGGTCGGCTGGTGGTGGTGCGCCAGGAGCACAACCACACTCCACGGCCTGACGTGTGATTGTCCGTCAACCAAGTTCGCCACTGTTCGCGAGTCTCGGCGTGGATGATCGGGTAGTCGAACTTCCACGTCGGGGGGTGGACGGAAGCCGGCGGCGATGATTTCGAATCGGTCACTTACTCTCCAAGCCTAGAGGGAATCGGATACGTGTCTCGATAGACGAGGGGCCTGCGCAGGGAACACGTCCCCGCGGCAACTTGGACGTGAATGGTCTTGTTGCGCAATCCTCTTCTGACTGTCATGGTGGCGAGACCCTGAGGTGAAGGGCGAGCCGACTGACGGTGTCGGCAAGCTCGGTTGGTTCGATGACGACCACTGGGGCGGTGAGCGCAATGCGCGCAACCGTCATGGCGAGCCTGCCGAGATCTTCGCTGCGGATCTCGACAAGGCAGCGGTCCGCTGCCACCTCGATCGGTGTGTGGTCAATCCATCTGAGTACGCCCTCGAGGTCGGCGAACGTAGCTTCGATGGCGAGTTTTGCATCGTGGTGACGGGGTGGCGAGCCAACTGATCTCGCGACGAAGCCTGCCGCGTCACCGCCCGGGATCTCGCGTGGCGTGAAATGACTGCCTGCCAGCCAGGGCTCCGAGAGCCGGTCCAGTCGAAATGTTCGCCAATCCGAACGATGGTGGTCCCATGCTACGAGATACCAACGACGCCCCGCCGTGACAAGGCGGTGCGACTCGACGAGTCGTCTGCTGCTCTCGCCATCACCTCGCCGGTAGTCGAAACGAACGTGCTCGTGGTCACGACATGCCGCAGCGAGCACACTGAGTGCTTCGGGATCGACGATGTCGTCATCTGCCCGCCGTATGGAACTGACGCTCGAATGCAATGCCGACACACGTCGGCGAAGTCGATGGGGCAGGAGTGTTTCGATCTTCGTCAGCGCGCGCAGCGCCGTTTCTTCGATGCCTCCGATGGCGGCCTCGGCGGCGTAGCGCAGTCCGACGGCTACCGCCACGGACTCGTCATCGTCGAGGATCAGGGGCGGCACGTGCGCCCCCGTTGCAAGTCGGTAGCCCCCGTATTTTCCGGACGTGGAATCGACCGGATAGCCGAGGTCGCGTAGGCGATCGATGTCGCGGCGCACCGTCCGCTGCGTGACATCGAGTCGTGCGGCAAGTTCGGCACAGTGCCAGAAGCGATGAGTCTGAAGGAGCGAGAGCAGTTGCAGTGCTCGGCCTGTGGGATCGTTCCGCATTTCTTCAGATTGCAGCGATCTAGGACTTTATGTGTCCACGATGCTCCCTATCGTCGGAGCAACCGGTCGATCCAGACACGAAATCGGTACTCGACTCAAAGGAGCATCCGTGAATCCATCCGACTTCCCCAGGCCCGTCCTCATCCCAGTGAACGGCGTGGAACTCGAAGTCTTCGAAGCAGGGCGACACAATGCCGGGAAACCCATCGTGTTGTGTCACGGATGGCCAGAGCACGCCTATTCCTGGCGATACCAGGTGCCCGCCCTTGTCGAGGCGGGCTACCACGTCATCGTCCCGAACCAACGCGGCTACGGCAATTCGTCACGTCCGACCGAAGTGACGGACTATGACATCGAACATTTGGCGGGTGATCTCATCGCTCTTCTCGATCACTACGGCTACGACGATGCCACCTTTGTCGGTCACGATTGGGGTGCCTTTGTCGTGTGGGGCCTTACCCTGTTGCACCCGGACCGGGTAAACAAAGTGATCAACCTGAGCCTGCCCTACCAGGATCGCGGAGAGCAGCCGTGGATTGAGTTCATGGAAGCCGTGCTTGGCGGTGATTTCTACTTCGTCCATTTCAATCGACAGCCGGGCGTCGCGGACGCGGTGTTCGAAGACAACACCTTCCGGTTCCTCCGCAACCTGTACCGGAAGAACGAACCCCTCAGGGAACCTCAGCCGGGTATGGCGCTGATCGATCTCGCCAAAGCAGAGACACCACTCGGTGAGCCCCTGATGAGCGATAGAGAATTGGCCGTTTTCGTCTCCGCCTTCGAATCGACAGGATTCACGGGCAGTGTGAACTGGTACAGGAACCTTGACCGCAACTGGCATCTGCTGGCGGAGGTGGACCCGATCATCCAACAGCCCACACTCATGATCTACGGCGACCGTGACGCGATCGCGAGAGCTGAGAACCTGACAGAGTTCGTGCCCAATGTGGAAGTAGTCAATCTCGATTGCGGTCACTGGATCCAACAAGAAAGACCCGAAGAGACCAACCAAGCGATCTTGAACTGGCTGGAACGGCAGGATGCCACATAGTTTCAAGGCTAGGTGCGGTCTCAGTGAAAATGTCAGTCTCATTCAAGTCCAGTAGGGGGCTTGATCCGGACCGACCTTCTTCGAGATTTGGCGAGAGCGTCGGTAAACAAACCATGCACTCAACCCGACGATGGGCACAAGCCAAATCCCGACAGAGAAGGCGACAGCGCGCCACACACCGACTCGCCCGGACACAGAAACCACATCGGCCGTTCCGACAAGACACAGGGAAAGCCAAATCAAGGCGAGAATGAATCCGCCGCCGTACAGAAGAAAGAAAGCTTCGAATCCGTCCATGCAGTCCATTCCACTGTCGGCGCAGTCCTGAAGCCCAGCCGCGCCGAGTAGGGAAATGTTCACGGTGGCGATGCTACGGGCCAGGGCGTCCCGAACTGCCGAACAAGCGGGCGGATTCGGCGATGCGAACGCCGCTCAGCCCGAACAGAGTAGAAGCCCCACCCCCGTGGGGAGGGCGGGGCTTCCTCTGGTCCGGCGCTCACGCACAGTGGGAGGGTGGTGGACATGCCGGACCGACGACACGGCAGGGAGTCAAGCTGCCGCGCCCAAGCGCTGACCTGAAGGAATGCGCCTGAGATCGTGGTTACGAGAACCATCAAACCAGACAAACTGGACGCATGTTCAGGAATCGCGAGATTCGACCCCCGCGCGTCAGAAAGATCTCACTGCACCCGATAGGTTTCGCTGCGGACAGGATCCACCAACCGCCGCATGACCTCGTACGCGCGGTCCGGATCCGTGTACGGCGGAATCATCATCAAAACGAGTTGACGACCATAGATGTCGTCGAGATACATCAAATCGTGGGGCTGGCCAGGGTACGGACCCCGCACTTCCAGTCCGTCGACCTCGTCGATACGACGCTGCGCGCTGCTGATCGTGTTCCAGTCGAACGCAACCCGCGCGATCGGCCCCAACCTCAGCGAAAGTGCGGATATCAGATCGTGAAGCTCCGCCGTGACGTTCGTGGTCCACGGGAACCACGCGCCGTCAACCGATGCCTTGACGGCACCTTGCCCACGAAGCAGGAATCGCGGAGTCCGCGTCGGCGACGTGAAAGGTTGCCCGACATGGCGCTGCGGCGCTTCCATTGCATAGTCGAGAGTGCTGATGTGCGCCATGACGAGGCTCCTTGACGGAGGATTCGTGGAACCGTCAGGCAGAGGTGCCCGGTCGTGGGTTCCATACCTTCAGACTACTCCGCTACGCAATCCCGACTACGCATCGACGGAAATGATCACGCCGGTGTCGCCGTACGGGAACGGACCATTACCGATGTGACCGAGGGTGTTGAAGAATTTCGAAATAGGCACCATCACACCGTATTTCGCTTTGACTTTGCTGCGGATCTCGTCGAATTCAGCTCCACCGCTCACCAACTGAGCGGTCCCGGTGACCGGCGACGCACCGTCGGCAACCTTTCCACGGTTGTTGCACGGCACCACGGTGACGCGTGGGTTGTTCCGCAGCCGCTTGGCCTTACCCGATTTCGAGGAAGTCCAGAAGCCGATACGTCCGTCAGGCAGAGGCACGACCCACGTCGGCGTGGCTACGCCGTCACCACTCTTACGAAATGTGGTGACCGAGATCGTCTTCTCTTCGCCCAGGGACATGAGACGAGCGTATGCCTCCACGAACTCCACGACCATGCACACGAATGAATTTTCTCTGCCTCAGGCGTTTCAAAACGGACAATTATCCGGACGAAGGTGAACAACAGGTGCCGAGTGGTGGAAATGTCGCGGAACGACCCCGTCTGAGGTCGATTTGAGGCCCGCCGGTGTTGGAACATAACTTCTCGTGAATGCGGAACTCATCGTTCTCCTCGTCGTCGTCGTAACCGCTCTGGGGTTCGACTTCACCAACGGTTTTCATGACACTGGCAACGCTATGGCCACGTCGATTGCAACCGGCGCCCTCAAGCCCAAGGTGGCAGTCGCTCTGTCTGCTTCCTTGAACCTGGTCGGAGCTTTCCTCTCGGTAGAGGTTGCTGCCACCGTGGCCAAGGGCGTGGTGAACCTCGGAAATGTGGGTGGCCAAGCGCTGCTCACCATCGTCTTCGCCGGCCTTGTCGGCGGCATCATCTGGAACCTGGCAACGTGGTTGCTCGGCATCCCCTCGAGTTCCTCACACGCACTGTTCGGCGGCCTGATCGGCGCCGCCATCGCGTCCCTCGGAATGAGCGGTGTCGCCTGGAGCGGCGTCCTCAGCAAGGTTGTCATCCCCGCAGTTCTCGCTCCCGTCGTAGCCGGCTTGGTTGCAGCGGCCGGAACCTGGCTCATCTACCGCATCACCTCCAACGTCGGCGAGGAAACCAAGGACAAGGGTTTCCGACTCGGCCAGATCGGTTCGGCTTCACTCGTTTCCCTCGCACACGGCACCAACGACGCTCAGAAGACCATGGGCGTCATCTTCCTAGCCCTGGTCGCCCACGGAACCATCTCCGCCGACGCGGACATGCCGTTCTGGGTCAAGCTCACATGTGCGCTCGCGATCGCTGCCGGAACCTACCTCGGCGGGTGGCGAGTCATCCGCACTCTCGGCAAGGGCCTGGTCGAGATTGCCGCACCCCAGGGCATGGCAGCCGAAGCATCCTCTGCTGCAATCATTCTCACCTCCAGCCACCTCGGCCTTCCCCTCTCGACCACCCATGTGGCGACGGGTTCCATCATGGGAACCGGTCTGGGACGCAAGGGCGCCGAGGTCCGTTGGGGCGTCGCCGGACGTATGGCGGTCGCCTGGTTGATCACTCTCCCGTCCGCTGCGATCGTCGGCGCTCTGTGCTGGGGCCTGGCCGACATCGTCGGCGGCCTGCCCGGTGTCCTGGTCGTCTTCGCCGTGCTCATCGCCCTGGCCGGTTGGATGTACCTGCGCTCCCGCAAAGAGCCCATCGATCCGAGCAACGTCAACGCCGAGTGGGACGGCGGCCTGGTGCCTGCAGAGGTCCCCGGCCCGGACGCCCGCGTCACCACCAACGTCAAAGCCTGAAAGAGGGAATCGACATGGATATCCTGAAAAACACCGTCGACTCGCTCTGGCAGGTCGTACTGGTCGGCCTCCTGCTTGGCGCCGGACTACCGGCAATCTTCGCAATCGGCCTGAAGTCGCTCGACGCCGGACAACGTGGCAGTGGCGGCGGGAGCACTGCCGTCGCGGCTCGCAGTCCGTTGGCCGTAGCAGGCGCAGTGGTGTGCTTCGCGGTCGTACTCATCGCGATCGTCACCGGAATCCTCTTCATCATGCAGGGCTTCCTCAGCCACACATTCGGCATCGAGATCTTCTGATCCCGTGCGCCCTCACGAGCGGAAAGACATCACCGTGACTGCACCGACTCCATCCCTTCCTCAATCCATTCTTGACTGGCTTCGCGCCGGCTACCCCGAAGGCATACCGCCAAAGGACCGCATTCCGCTGGTCGCATTGCTACGACGCAAACTCTCGGACGCGCAAATTCGAGACATTGCCATCGGCGCTGCACTCGCAGAACTGAGCGACGTCAACAGCGACCAGGTGATCTCGAGCGACGAGATCAGCGCTCAGATCGCCGATCTGACGAGCCAGACTCCCTCGGACGAGGACATCGCGCGCGTTGCCTCCGTCCTTGCTGCCGCCGGGTGGCCCCTCGCTGATCTCGACAACCACTGAAGCTCGATTCGTTGAGTCTTCCACCACTTCTGGCTTCGATACTCGGCTGGCTGCGTGCCGGGTATCCGAACGGTGTGCCGGAGCAGGACTACGTCCCTTTGATGGCCCTGCTCCGGCGACAACTGTCCGACGACGAGATCGCCGTTCTTGCTGACGATCTCGTCGCCGGCTTTCCGCTTCCGGTCGATCCGATCGACTTTCCCGGTTCGGTCGATCCGATCGACATCGGCGTCCTCATCACCAAGGTCACCGACGATATTCCGCACGAATCGGACGTCGCTCGGGTGCGTGAACACTTGATTCGTGGAGGTTGGCAAATCGAGGCGCAACCTCCGGTCGACGACGCCTGACGGCATTACGGTAAATCAGACCAGTTTGATAACGAACCGGTAACGGTGTCGTCGAGGTCAATACAGACCACTTAGTGTCATAAGGAATTCCGCGCCTCGGGGGGCTCGGTCGGATTTCGGTGTGCAAGCACCTTTGGGGCGGGAGTGATACATGCACGAGGCTCAAACAGATTTGGCGAAGAACCCAGATATTTCGAACCCAGATATTTCGAGAAACCGCATTTCGAAACGAATCAAGCGTCGGATCCTGGGCCTCGCAGCGACAGCACTCGCACTCCCCCTGACCGCAGGCCTGATCAGCGGATCGGTAGCGACCGCAGCGCCCGCGCGTACCGCCCCCGCCGGTGGCTACGAGGAAGTGTTCGTAGACTCGTCGATGGGACCGATCAAGGTTCAGATCCAGTGGGCTTCGCGCGGCGGCAACGCGGCGCTCTATCTTCTCGATGGCCTACGAGCACGCGACGACCGAAACGCATGGAGTTTCGAGACCAACGCTCTCGAGCAGTATCGTGGCGACAACGTCACGCTGGTCATGCCGGTCGGCGGGCAGTCCAGCTTTTACTCGGACTGGTATGCGAACAGCAATTTGAATCGCCAGCCGGTCACGTACAAATGGGAAACCTTCCTCACCCAGGAACTTCCCGCCTATCTGGAATCGCGCGGTGTTTCCCGAACCAACAACGGTGTGCTCGGACTCTCCATGGGTGGCAGTGCGGCCCTGACGCTCGCGGCCTACCACCGCGATCAGTTCAAGTTCGCCGGGTCGTTGTCGGGATATCTCAACATCTCGGCTCCAGGTATGCGTGAAGCGATCCGCGTGGCGATGGTCAGCGCCGGATCCTTCAATGTCGATGCCATGTGGGGACCGCCGTGGAATCCTGCTTGGCTCCGCAACGACCCGTTCGTGTTTGCCCCCGAACTGGCTGGGCTCTCGCTGTACATCTCCGCCGCGAGCGGCCTGCCCGGGCAGTTCGATCAACCGCGTCGGCCCGTCGACTTCGTGAATACCGGTAGTGCCATCGGGCTCGAGGCCCTTGCCTTGATGAACTCACGGGCATTCCAGCTGCGCATGAACTCCCTGGGAATTCCGGCGACGTACAGCTTCCCGGCCAACGGCACTCACTCGTGGCCGTACTGGGGCGCAGAACTGTGGAAAGCCCGAGGCCAGATCCTCGACACCCTCAACGCTTGGTGAACTGACAACGACTCGATCACCGACAACCGCAGGCCCCGACCGAATTTCGGTCGGGGCCTGCGTCGTTCGAAATCAGAGCGCGGCAAAGAGATCCACGGTATTGCCGTCGGGATCGAGAAGAACGGCGTAACGCTGGCCCCACACGGCATCAAATGGCTCTTTGTGCCCGGGGAAGTCGGCTGTCATGCGCTGATACGCCTCGTCGACTGCGGCGGGAGTCTCGAAATCGAAGGCCAAAGCGACGGGGTGTCGACCTTCCCCGACGACGAAGTCAGGATCGAAGCTTGCGATGGTGGACAGCGCGTCCCAGGCCAGCCGAAGCCCACCGTCGAAAGTGAACTCCACGTGTGGAGCGTCAGCGGGTGTTTCCGGAATGTCGAGCCCGAGGGTTCGGTAGAACGCGAGGGAACGCGCGAGATCGTTGGTGACGATTCCGACGAGATCGAGTCTCGGAGAGACGGACACGGTATTTCTCCTGTTTCGGGTCGAGAAGTGATCGGCGAGTGTGTGACGATGATCTGATGACCGGCACTGACACCCTCGCTCTTGACGGTAGTCGGACGGTAGCGTCGAGTCTTGAACAAAACGGCCACACCTATGTCGAGACTTGGATCACCGGTTCGGCCGGCCCCTTCAGTTGCACGTGGAAAAGCACCAGCGAAGCCCATACGCCCACGGAAGCAAAGCGAATTCTTCCCGATCTCTGCGCCGACTTCATCGTCGACAGCACCGGAAAGTCGTGGCTCGTCGGACCTGCCACCGGTGCCGATCTGGTTTCGGTCGCCGCCGGTACAACCATGTGGGGCATCCGGATCAATCCGCCGGCTCTGCGGAGCCTGCTCGGCACAGCGGCCGACGCGGTGCAGGATTCGAAGATCGCCTTCGACGACATCCTCACTTCCAGACAAGCGCGGGTACTTGCCGACGCCCTTAGCCACGAGGCAGTCGACGCTCACCTACTGGGCCAGTTGTGGCGCGGACTGGAACCCGACCACGGAATCGAGCGTGGTTACTCCGCGCTCATCTCCTCCCCTTCCACGCCGATACGAGAGATTGCTGCAGACCTCGGTGTTTCCGAACGTCATTTCAGACGATCGATCACATCGGCGGTCGGGCTGTCCCCCAAACTGATTCAGAAGGTGCAACGAATGCAGGACGTGTTGACTCTCAGCCGCGGCGCAAATCTCACGCTGTCGTCGCTGGCCGGTCGCGCCGGCTACGCCGACCAAGCCCACCTCGCACGCGATACGCGTGCACTGGCAGGCCTGACACCGACTCAGCTACTGCGCGAGCACCGGTAACGATGAGTGAAGAACTGTTCGCCGCCCTCGATCACCTGGCTGCCACGTCAGCTGTCGTGATCGATCGCCCCCGAGGGTCGGCACACCCGCGGTACCCCGATGCGATCTATCCGCTCGACTACGGCTATCTCGACGACACGTTCAGCGCGGACGGCGACGGGATCGATCTGTTCCGAGGCTCGGCCGTCGGCAACGGTGTTGTCGCCGTGGCCGTTATTGCCGACATCGTCAAGAAGGACGTGGAAGTCAAGATCCTTCTCGAATGTACTGCGCCTGAAATCGACACTGCCACAGCATTTCTCCTCGACGTTCTAGGTCTCGGTACCACTGTCTTGCGGCGCGCCGTCAGCTGAGTTCGTCGAATCGCGGAACAAGATGCTCCGCAACCCACTTCGCTTCCTCGATCAGAGGCCAACCTGCCAGGATCAGTGCAGTCAAACCGGTTCGGCTGCGAAGCGTGCGTACCGAGTCCGTGATCGAATCCGGATCGCCGACGTAGTACACCGCCGATGACCCGGTGCCGAAGATGTCGAGGGGTGACCACGCCGTGATACCCGCGTACAGCCCGTCACCGACGTACAACTCCTCCGGTTCCGGAAGTCGGCCGGAAGCAATCTTGTCCGCCCAACCCTGCCGCTGAGCGTCGCGAGCGGTGAAAGTCTTGAGGTCTTGCTTCCCCTGAGTGCGACGACGCACTGCGTTGTCCAAGACATGAGCGATCTGCTCGACGCCCGTCTTCTCGAACAACGAACGGAACCGGTCGTGCGCCTGCGCCTTGGTGGGGCGAACGATCACACCGGTGAGCGCACCGAAGTCGGTGAACTCGCGCCCGGCTGCCTCCGCCGCCGCCCGTGCGGCAGAGAATTTGTCTTCGATGAACGAAGTCTCGCGCAACATCGCCAAGTAGGTGTCGAGCACCTTGCCTGAATTCGCCAGGCCTGCAGGCGAATCACCGGTACCCCACAGCGGAACCTGATGCCCAGCGGGCGCATCGATACGCAGTGGTGTGTTGGGAAAGTTCGACTCCGTGCCTTCGGCGTAGATGCGGCGGAAGTCCGCCCAGTACTGCTCCCCCAACTCGTAACGCTCGTCGTGGGGCACGTTCATGTCGTACTTGGTCAGGATGTTCTCGCGTCCGTTGACCGAGTTGATCAACAGTCGGCCGCCGCTGAAGGCGTCGAAGGTCAATGCCTTCTCCGCCAGCAGGCGCGCCGGAGTCATGTTCGCGTAGACAGCGACGAGGAACTTCATGCGCGTGGTGTGCGCTGCGGCCCAGGTCGCCGAAATGAACGGATCGTTCGGCCAGGTGGCAACAAGCGCACCTTCGAATCCGCCGTCGTCGATGGTCTTCGCGAGTTCGATCTGCCGAGCGCCGTCCACGGGGAACAGCCCGCCAGGGCTCCACGGGTAGTCCCCGTCTGCCTGGGTGAGATACCAGAATGTCTTGATGCCCATCAGTTCTGCACTCCAGCCGGCAGGTCGAACGATTCGATTCGGGCACGCGAACGGATGGTGTCCGCATTCACGCTGAAGAGCGCGTCGAGGTATGCGACTGCGAAAGAACCGGGGCCCGAGGCATTTTCCTCGGCGATCTCCGATGCCACGGCAACATGCGTGTGCGCGGCAACCAATCCGTCCAGCGCGGTCGACGTGACGGCGAGGTAGGCGGCGACAAGACCGCCCAGAGAGCAACCGGTACTGGTCACGCGCGGCAACAGTGCGCTGCCACCGGAGACTCGGATGCCCTGGGTGTCACCGCCCTCATCGCGGCCGACGATGTAGTCGACCGGTCCGGATGCCGACACGGCATCCGCATGCTTCAAGAGTGACAGAGCGGCGGGCACTGCGTCGGCGGAGTCGGAGGCACTGTCGACGCCGCGGGTGTCACCGCCGAGTCCCGCAAGCGCGATGATCTCCGACGCGTTCCCCCGGATTGCGCTGGGGTGAAAACGCAACAAGTCCACAGCGATACCGCTCCGCCAGGGTAGTCCGCCGACACCGACGGGATCCAAAACCCATGGCGTACCGGCAGTTCGGGCCGCTTCTGCTGCTATCAGGAAGGCTTCGGCAGTCCCGTCGTCCGGCGTTCCGAGGTTGACGAGCACTCCCCCGGCGATGGCAGCGAACCCACCCGCTTCGTGGACGTTGTCGATGTGAGCGTTGCTTGCGCCGGCGGCGAGCAGAACATTGGTCAAGAAGTTCGCAGAAACGATGTTGGTCAGCGACTGGACGAGCGGTACCTGATCGCGGAGTGCGTCGATCGCCGACGCGACGGTTTCGACAGAGACAGTGTCAGACATGAGAATTCCTTCAGAACGGGAGGTAATTGAGGACTGCGGCGATTCAGGACCGCGGACATCGAACATCCGCAAGCGCGCCGCCGGGCTCACCGCCGACAACCATCGGCAAAGTCGGATCTGCAGTCCATTCCTCCAACGAACCGTCGTAGACCTTGACGTCCTCATAGCCGCCGCGGATCAGTGCGAGTGCTGTCAGGCACGCCGAAACTCCACCGCCGCAATAGATCACGACAGGTTCAGCGACGGGTGGTAGAACGTCAGCAGATTTCGACCGAACATCGTCCGCCGGAAGCATCCGGGCATCGGCGTCGAGAAGACCCTTCGCAGACAGATTCACACTTGACGGAATATGTCCGCGTCGCGAATATCGCGTCTTCTCCGTTCCCTCGTACTGCTCAGGCGCCAGCGCGCACACCAGCGTTCCGGCTTCTTCTCCTGAGGACAGTGAGGCAACGCGAGGTAGATCGACCCACAGGCCAAGGTCCGTCACACTCCAACGCTTCGACGCCGACGTGTGGGTGACGTCGTCGCCGCTCGCGAGGGCGAAGCCGCATCGAGTCCATTCGGCGAGGCCACCGTCGAGGACCCTTGCTTCGATGCCGGCGTTGCGAAACACCCACCAGAGCCGTGATGCCCAAGTGGTCGAACCCTGGTCGTAGATCACGATTGTCGCACCCGGTTCGATACCACTGGATTGGAGATCGGACATCAACTGCTCCGTTGACGGGCGTGTGAAATGCAGCGCCGCTTCCCTTTCGGAAAAGACGTCCATGAGGTCGACGTGTCGGGAACCCGGGATGTGCGAGGAAACCCAGCCGTCGTACCCGGACTCCGGGCGATAGTCGCCGTCGAATCGCGCGGGAGGAAAATGAACCGTCGCGTCGAGCACAGCGACGCCTCCCTCGCGCAGCATCGCGTCGAGTTCAGCAGCACTCACCAGCGGCGACGCGGTCTCTCCAGCCACTTCAGACCCTCTCCCTCGGAAACGAACAAGCACGAACCTAAATGAGTACTAGCGTATACGCAAGTACTCACTCGTCGCCGATGGCATAATCGAACGCGCTCTACTTGCATGCACAGGAATGAGGACACATGGATCTCGACGCCGATACGAGCACCACCGATCTGCTGGTGCCGGAGGCTGCGCTCGGCCGGTCCGATCAGACCTCGCGGCAGTACCTGCGCCTGCGAGCCGACATCCTGGCCGGCAAGTTCCCCCAGGGCTCTCCGCTGCACGAGACTCAATTGTGCGAATCGTACGGCGCATCGCGTACCCCGATCCGCGAGGCACTCAACTGGCTCGCGCACGACGGTCTACTCGAACGAGCCGCCCGCGGTTTTCGTGTCCGCTCCGGCACTCCCGAAGACGTCATCGAAATCTACGCAGCGCGGGTTGCCCTCGAATCGGAAGCCGCCGGCGCCGCCGCACTCCGCCACAGCGATCTCGACCTTGCCCGCCTGGACGGATTGCACGAGTTCTGCTGCACTGCAACAGAAGGCACCGAGGTTCGTGCCGGAAACTTCAAGTTTCACGAGGCCCTCTGGCAGGCCGCCCACAATTCCACGATCACCTCATTGCTGATCCGCCTCACCACCCAACTGCGAATCTACGACAGCGGCCCGCCGTCGAACTACGGCGAACCTGACCTGCTCAATTCGGAGCATCAAGAGATCCTGAACGCCATCCGCGCCCGGGACGAATCGTCCGCACGTGGTCACATGCGCAACCATCTCGAGCGCAGCCGCGACCAACGAATAAGGATGTTCGCCAGCCGCTGACTTCAGACAGCCCAGATTTCTGCACGCCGACGCCTGCGCCGCCGTCGCTCAGACGGGGAGCGTGCCGGTGTCGACGTCGTACACGCTCTCGGCCGGGCTCGACATCACTCGATCCGCCATCTCCTGCTTGAGCTCTGTCAGCCGTGACTCGTCTTCGGCCGTCCGGTCGGACTTACGGGACAGAGTAATGAACTCGTCGACGACGAACCCCTCCCGAACAGTCAGCGTGACGCTCGCGCCGCGATAGGTGATCCGAAATACATACAGCGCGAGCGCATTTCCACGTTCACGCCTGGCCAAGGAACTGTCAACGGTGTACCGCCCTTCGGTCACCGCGCGCGTGACCAACTCGAACGCATCGCGCACTCCTGGTCCGCCGTGTGCGGTGGCCACGACCAGGTCACGACGCTCGACGGAGCCCTCCGCGCCGAACACACCGAGAGCACGCTCGAGAACCTTGTAGGCATGGGCCACGCCGCCCGGGGCCTGCGGACCGTGATAGCGGATGGCGTCCTCGTACGTGAAGTCGAGCGTCGTCCCGTGATCGGTCACGGTGAGCGTGGTGGTCATGATGGGCGTCCTTGCCGATCAGTGCTGGCGGTCGATCGGATTGATCCGCGAGACGATGAGCGGATCGATCGGGGTGAAAGGAAAGTGCGGCAGATCCCGTTCCGGAACACCGAACGAGGCCGAGAGAACGCCGCGTGAGAACGCGGAAGCCGTTGCACGGTAGCCTATGTCGCCCGGCGTCGGCTGGTCGAAGAAGATGAGGAAGTTGATGTCCTCGTCACCTAGAACCTCGATGTGATGGGGATAGGCACGCGGAACGAAATACACCTGACCGGGCTCCAGTAGGTAGGTGTCGAGCGAACCGTCCGGATCGAGGACCGTCATCCGCCCGTGACCACGATGCACGTATCCCATTTCGGCAGTGACGGGATGCCAGTGTGGCTCACGCATTCCACTCTCGCGAATAGTCAACGAGTACATCGAAAGATCCTCCAGCGCCGCCCAATACTGCTTTCGCGCCACTTTCGCCTGTCCGTACGGATATGCGAGAGGCGCGATCTGGCCTTCGAGATCGAAGAGATGCGCGTTGGGAAGGCCGGCGGTATCGGGAACGACGGCGGCGCCGTCCCGCCGAACTATCTGGGACGCATCGGCTCTACCGAAGACGTCGAAGGCCGATGCGGCGAGATCGTACGTGTTGCCGAGCACCGCGTTCGACATTGCGCTGACGCTACTCTGCAACGAAAAGTGCTGCGGCAGAGAAGTACGCAGGGCGGCGATGATCTCCGCCTCCTCCTCTCCGACATTCTCGATGTGATAAATCGCGCCGGATTCGACGTGATACATCTGCCCCGCTCGCACCACGAAACTGGCGAACTCGTCAGCATTGCCCAACATCGAGACGAGCACGGTTCCGCTGGTGACGTAGGCGATCTGGTTCGCGTTGACGTTCCATTGTGGTTCACGGATCGCGCCGGGACCGAGAACAATTCGTTTGATCGACAGACCGGACAGGATCGGCAACGAACTCGTGTCGAGCTGCGAGATCGACCCGAGTTCGTTCTCGAAGACACTGGGGCCATTGCGTAGTGAGGCAACGTGTGTAGACATGGCAATTTTATCCTTCCCACTCTGGTCCTTTCGACTCCGCTCCCTTCCGCCTCGCTGACGTCAGTCCTCGATGAACGCGAGAATGTCCTGGTCCAGTGTCTTCTGATATGAGCCGTAGATACCGTGAGGTGCGCCCGGATACACCTTCAGCGTGCCCTTCTTCACCAGCTTGATCGCCTTCTCGGCCGCTGCGCCGATCGGCACGATCTGATCGTCGTCGCCCTGAGCGATGAGGAACGGAACGTCGATGGCTTCGAGATCGGAGGTCTGGTCCGTCTCCGAGAATGCCTTGACGCAGTCGTAGGCCGCGGCGAGGTTGACCAACATACCTTGCCGCCAGAAGTCGTCCTTCGCCCCTTGCGAGACGTCGGCACCTTCGCGGTTCGCGCCGTAAAAGCTCTCGCTGAGATCCTTGTAGAACTGCGATCGGTCTCGCAGAACTCCCTCACGGATGCCGTCGAAGACCTCGATCGGTGTGCCTTCGGGGTTGCCGTCCGACTTGACCATGATCGGCGGTACGGCGCCGGCGGTGATCACCTTCGCCACGCGCCCTTTGCCGTGCTGCGCCGCGTAACGGACCACTTCCCCGCCGCCGGTCGAATGGCCAACCAGGACCAGGTCTTTCAGGTCGAGTGTGTCGATCAGCTCAGCCAGGTCCTTGGCATATGTATCCATGTCGTTGCCGGTGTACGTCTTCGACGAGCGACCGTGTCCTCGACGATCGTGCGCGATGGTCCGGTATCCGGCGTCGGCGAACAGCTTCATCTCGACCTGCCACGCGTCAGAACTCAGCGGCCACCCGTGGCTGAGGACGATCGGCCGGCCGACGCCGTGCTCGGTGTAGTAGATCTCGGTTCCGTCGGAGGTGGTGATGTAGGGCATGCTCTGCTCTTCTCTGTCGAGTCGTGGACTGAGATCCGGACACGGTGCCCGGTTTCCTCACTCTGCGAGTGCCCACTACGGGGGCAGTCGACTCATCGATCGACAGAAATGTGCGTGGGGGCAGAAGACTCCGGCCCGACATCACGAAGCGTGGTGCCGGGCCGGAGCCCTCAGTCAAAGGGAAACGATCAGTAATCGTCTTCCGTGTAGACGATCATCCCGCGCAGATTCTTTCCTTCGAGCATGTCGGCGTACCCCTCGTTGATCTCCTCGAGCTTGTAAGTCTTGGTCACCAACTCGTCGAGTTTGAGTGCGCCGCTTCGGTAGTGATCGAGCAACTTGGGAATCTGGGACCGTGGCCCTACCCCGCCGAAGATGGCTCCCTGCAAACGCTTCTGCAGAAGGGTCAGCTCGAAGAGGCTGAGCGTCACCTGCGAATCTGCGTAATGCCCCATTCCGACGACCACGACCTGGCCACCCTTGCCCGTCGCGCTGAGCGCGGGCTGAATGATGTCGCCGTGAATCTCGCCCACGGTGATCACGGTGACGTCGGCCATCTTGCCCCAGGTGATCTCGCCGATCACCGGTAGCGCTTCCTCGAGGGAGGCAAAAGTGTGTGTGGCGCCGAATTCCTTTGCCTTGTCGCGCTTGAACTCGACGGGATCGATCGCGATCACAAATCGTGCTCCGGCGGACGCCGCACCCTGCACCGAGTTGATTCCGACACCGCCGACGCCGACGACCACCACCGTGTCGCCGACCTTGGCTCCACCGATTGCGGTGGCCGATCCCCAACCGGTGGCAACACCGCAGCCGAGCAAGGCCGCCTTGTCGAGCGGGATGTCCTTCTCGATCTTGATCACCGACGCCTCGTTGACGGTCACGTACGGCGAAAATGTTCCGAGCAGGCACATCTGGATGACCGGCTCGTCGTCGAGGGTGACGCGGTACGTCTTGTCGGAGATCGCCTGCCCGGTCAACAGGCCGGCTCCTTCGTCGCAGATGTTCTGCAGACCCTTCGCACAGGACGGACAACGTCCGCACGCCGGGATGAAGGCGAGAACCACGTGGTCGCCTTCTTCGACGCTCGCGACACCCGGTCCGACCTTCGTCACCACTCCGGCTCCTTCGTGCCCGCCCAGGGCCGGGTAGAAGGGCAGCGGGCTGGCGCCCGTACGCAAATGTTCGTCCGAATGGCACAGCCCCGATGCGGCGAGTCGGACCTGCACCTCACCCGAGACCGGGTCCCCCAGCTCGACCTCTTCGATCTCCCACGCCTGACCTGGCGCCTTGACTACCGCTGCCTTGACCTTCACCTGCACTCCTCGAAATTCTTCGTGATGCACGGACGACGAAAGAACGCGCCGGCATTTGTGTCGCCGATCACACTCCATGTACGAGTGTGCCTGAAGTAGCCCGAGAATACCGTCGGTCCGTGTGCCTTTTTGGTAGCCGCCTCTACCAGAAAGGCGCACGGCTAACATGGACACAGTGGCCAAGGGAACTCGCAAGACCAGAACTCGCAGCAGTACTCCCGAGCGAGGCGAGTCCGGTCCCGTCGCCGGCACTTTTCCGATCGATACCGGGACGTGCGAACTAGTCCGCGATCAGTACTCCGATGACAGTTGGATCATCCAGATCAACGGAGTGCCCAGTTCCCACGTGAACGTCGCGGATCCCACGGTGCTCGATTTCGAGTACATGCGGTGGATCGCGCATCTGGTCGATTCCGAACGTGACAAGGCCGAGCGCCTGCGGGTGCTTCATCTCGGCGGTGGCGCCTGCTCCATGGCCAGATACTTCGCCGCCACGTACCCTGACGCGCGTCAAGTGGTGGTCGAAATCGACGGTGCTCTGGCGGAACTCGTACGCGATTGGTTCGACCTCCCGCGCGCGCCTCTTCTGCGCATCCGCGTCGGAGAAGCCCGCGCCGTCACCGAAACTCTCACCGAGTCCACCCGGGACATCGTGATTCGAGATGTCTTCGCCGGCAGCACAACTCCGACACCACTGACGACGGCGCAATTCACCACCCACGTACGACGCGTGCTCGCACCGGGCGGTATCTACATCGTCAACTGCGGCGACACCCCGGATCTTCAGGGCGCGCGCAGTGAAGCCGCAACCATCGGTGCGCAGTTCGAACACATGGCGATCATCGCCGATCCCGCGATGCTCAAGGGCCGTCGCTACGGCAACATGATCATCGCGGGCAGTGACGTACCGATCGGCGGGCAACCCGCGCTCGCGCGCGAGCTACTCGGCGGAGGAGTTCCCGCCCACGTGTGGCAGGACGCCGAAGTCCGCAAGTTCGCCGCGAATGCGCCGGTTCGCCAAGACTGAGCGAAAACGCTACTCCCCGCCGAAGACCCTCTCCACCACTGCTTTTGCCCGACGCGTGATGCGCAGGTAGTTGTCGAGGAACTCCCCTGCGTCGTCGCCGTATCCAGCGACCTGCGCCACCGCCGCGAGAACACGGCCCGGGCCGGGAAGCTGATCGGTCGGCTTGCCTCGCACCAGAACGAGGCAGTTGCGTGCCTTCGTCGCGGTGATCCAGGCGTCACGCAGCAGTTCGACGTCACCTTCGCTGAGCAGTTCCGCGGCGCCGATGGCGTCGAGAGTCTCGAGGGTCGACGTGTTGTGCAGCGACTCGATCTTGTCGGCATGGCGTAGCTGCAGCAGTTGCACAGTCCACTCGATGTCGGCCAAGCCTCCGCGACCCAGTTTCGTGTGCGTCGCCGGATCGGCTCCGCGCGGGAGCCTTTCGGAATCGACTCGCGCCTTGATGCGCCGGATCTCGCGCACCGCCGCATCACTGACGCCGCCCTCGGGGTAGCGGGTCTTGTCGATCATGTGCAGGAACCGCAGTCCCAGTTCAGGATCACCGGCAACCGGGTGCGCACGAAGCAGCGCTTGAATCTCCCACGCCTGAGCCCACTTCGCGTAGTACGCGTCGTACGACTCGAGCGTGCGAACCATCGGTCCGTTGCGGCCTTCCGGACGCAATCCGGTGTCGACTTCGAGCGGCGGATCGGTACTCGGTGCCCCGAGGAGCTTGCGCACCTTGTCGGCAATGCTGTTGGCCCACTTGACCGCAACGGTCTCGTCGACGCCCTCGCGGGGTTCGCACACGAACAGCACGTCCGCATCGGATCCATAGCCGAGTTCGCCACCGCCGAGTCGGCCCATGCCGATGACGGAGAAACTGGCCGGCGCCTCGGTCCCGAGTTCGGTGACGCTGGCCTTGATCACCGCGGAGAGCGATGCATTGAGCACCGCGGCCCACACCGAGGACAGCGCCTTGCAGACTGCAGGAACATCGAGCATGCCGAGGATGTCGGCCGACGCGATTCGCGCAAGTTCGTGTCGCCGCAACGAGCGGGCCGCAGCAACAGCACGATTGGGATCACTGTGTCGGCCGGAGGCGGTGAGGATTCCGCGAGCGACGTCCTCGGGCTTCGGCTCGACAAGGCGCGGTCCACTCGGCGAATCCGCGAACAAGCGAATCACGTCGGGAGCCTTGATGAGCAGGTCGGGTAGGTACGCCGACGAGCCCAGCACGGTCATCAGACGCTCGGCCACCGCAGCCTCGTCGCGGAGCAGGCGCAGGAACCACGTCTGGTCGACGAGCGCGTCCGAGAGCCTGCGGTAAGCGAGCAGACCTGCATCGGGATCCGGTGTGTCCGCGAGTGATTCGAGCAGAGTCGGCAACAGGAGCGCTTGAATGCGCCCCTTGCGTGAAGCGCCACTCGTCAGTGCAGTCAGATGCCCGAGAGCATGCTCGGGTGCCGTGTAACCCAGAGCGGCCAACTGCCGAACCGCGGCTTCTGGTCCCAGGACCAGTGCTTCCTTGTCCATCCGCGCCACCGATTCGAGAAGCGGGCGGTAGAACAACTTGGCGTGCAGGCGGCGAATCCGATGCGAATTCCGCTTGATCTCGGCGCGCAGGACTCCCAGGGAATCCAGACGACCGTCTGGCCGCATGTGCGCGGCGCGGGCCAGCCAACGCAGCGCTTCCTCGTCGTCCGGCGGCGGCAGGGTGTGTGTGCGCTTGAGCTTCTGCAACTGCAGACGGTGCTCGAGCAGGCGCAGGAATTCGTATGACGCAGTCAGGTTGGCGGCGTCGTCGCGGCCGACGTATCCACCCGCCGCCAATGCAGTCAGTGCATCGACGGTGCTCTGGACATGCAACGAACTGTCGGCGCGCCCGTGCACCAATTGCAGGAGTTGGACGGCGAATTCGACGTCGCGCAAACTTCCGCGGCCGAGTTTGAGTTCACGCTCACGCAGTTCGGGGGGAACCATTTCCTCGACGCGTCGACGCATGGCCTGGACTTCGGGGACGAAGTCCTCGCGCTCGGAGGCGATCCACACCATCGGGCTCATCGCCTCGGAGTACTGGCGACCGAGCTCCATGTCGCCGGTCATCGGACGAGCCTTGAGCAGTGCCTGGAACTCCCAGGTCTTGGCCCAGCGCTTGTAGTACGTGATGTGGGATTCGAGGGAGCGAACCAGTTCTCCGCGCTTGCCTTCGGGCCGCAGCGCAGCATCGACCTCGAAGAATGCGGAGGTACCGATACGCATCATCTCACCGGCAACGCGACTGGCCGTCGCATCGGCCGGTTCGGCGACGAACACCACGTCGACGTCGGAGACATAGTTCAGCTCGCGCGCACCACATTTGCCCATGGCGATCACGGCGAGCCGGATCGGACAGCTGCCCTCGGGACACACCGTTGCGATGGCCACCGCAAGTGCAGCGGTCAGCGCGGCGTCGGCCAGATCGGAAAGCTGGTGCCCCACAGTCTGATACGGAACTACGGGTTCGTTCTCGACGGTCGCCGCAAGATCAGCCGCAGCCAGCAGCATCAGCTGGTCCTTGTAGCTCTTACGCAGAGCAACAACAGCTTCCGGCCCGGTCACCGTGGCGCGGTAGGTCAGGGAACCTTCGGTGGCACCCTCGTCGACAGTTGCACCCACGACCTCCAGCAAGGCTGCAGTCGCCTCGTCCTTGGTCGGCAGAGCGGTGCCGTCGAGCAGTTTCCAGCCGATCGGATCCGCGGCCAGGTGGTCGCCGAAGGCCGACGACGCACCCACCAGTGCGAACAAACGGCCGCGCAGGCTCTTGTCCTTGCGCAGGACCTGATCGAGTTCGCGCCACCCGTCGCCGAGCCCGTCCTTGATCCGCACAAGGGTGCGCAGAGCGAGGTCGGCGTTCGCGGCACGCGACAGCGACCACAAGAGTTCGATGCTCTCGGCGTCGACCCAACCGAGCTGACGCAACTCGTCGGCAGCGGTGGGCTCGACCAGCCCGAGTCGACCCGGTCCTGGAACTGCTGATCTCTCAGCGGGCGGTTTCACCGTCACAGACCGAGGTAGGTCTTGAGCTCGAACGGCGTCACGTGGCTGCGGTATTCCTCCCACTCACGACGCTTGTTGCGCAGGAAGAAATCGAAGACGTGCTCGCCGAGTGCTTCGGCCACGAGCTCCGACTTCTCCATCTCGCGCAGAGCGCTGTCCAAGTTGCTCGGCAGTTCCTTGTAACCCATGGCGCGGCGCTCGGCGGAGGTCAACGACCACACGTCGTCTTCTGCCTCGGGCGGCAAGGTGTAGCCCTTCTCGATGCCGCGAAGACCGGCAGCAAGCAGGACCGCGAAAGTCAGGTACGGGTTGCAAGCCGAGTCTGGGCTACGGATCTCGACGCGGCGCGAGGACGCCTTGTTGGGCGTGTACATCGGGACGCGAATGAGAGCCGATCGGTTGGACGGGCCCCACGACGCAGCAGTGGGTGCCTCTCCCCCGTGGACGAGTCGCTTGTACGAGTTGACCCACTGGTTCGTGACCGCACTGATCTCGTTGGCGTGCTCGAGGATGCCGGCGATGAACGCCTTGCCGGTCTCGGAGAGCTGCATCGGATCGTCCGGATTGTGGAAGGCGTTGGTGTCGCCCTCGAACAGGCTCATGTGGGTGTGCATCGCGGAGCCGGCCTGATCGCTGAACGGCTTGGGCATGAAGCTCGCCCGGACGCCTTCACCGATCGCGACCTCCTTGACGACGTACCGGAACGTCATCACGTTGTCGGCCATCGAGAGTGCGTCGGCGTAGCGCAGATCGATCTCCTGCTGACCCGGCGCGGCCTCGTGGTGGCTGAACTCGACCGAGATGCCCATCGACTCGAGTGCGTCGATGGCGTGGCGGCGGAAATTCGGAGCCGAATCGTGCACGGCCTGGTCGAAGTATCCGCCCGAGTCGGCCGGGATCGGTGGAGTGCCGTCGATCGGGCCGTTCTCCAGAAGGAAGAACTCGATTTCCGGGTGGACGTAGCAGCTGAAGCCCAAGTCGCTGGCCTTGCTCAGCTGGCGACGCAGTACGTGGCGCGGATCGGCCCACGACGGCGAACCATCGGGCATCGTGATGTCGCAGAACATGCGAGCGGAATGCTGCGCACCGTCCTTGTGCGCCCACGGCAGGATCTGGAATGTCGAGGCGTCGGGCCGAGCGACGGTGTCGGCTTCGGAGACTCGAGAGAATCCCTCGATGGCGGAACCGTCGAATCCGATTCCCTCCTCGAAGGCGCCTTCGAGTTCGGCGGGGGCGATCGCCACCGATTTGAGGTACCCGAGAACATCGGTGAACCACAAGCGGACAAACCGAATGTCGCGCTCTTCCAGGGTACGAAGCACGAATTCTTTTTGGCGATCCATGCACGCGAGACTAAGCAAGCCACGTTAAATCTGTGTTACATCAGTGGTCCCGGTTAACAGAGTGATTGGTCACCATCGAATAGGCGCAGCGTACGGCGTCGCGCCGGTTAACATGTCAGACCCTCTTCCGGAGCCTTCAAGTAAACGAAGTAGTCGACGACGGCATCGTCGACGCAGGAGTTTCCGTCCAGAACCACCGTGTGTTGGGTTCCGTCGAACGTGATCAGAGCAGCGCCCAACTGCTTCGCGAGATCCACTCCGGCCTGATACGGGGTCGCCGGATCCTGCGTCGTGGACACGACGACCAGCTGCGGCAGACCGGCGTCAGCGAGCGCCTGGGGGTCGAGCGCGTGAGGGCTGCCGGTAGCCGGAACGGGCCAGAACGCGCACAGGTCGAGCGGCGCTTGACCCGTCCCGCGGCCGTCGTCGAGGAACGGCGCCGCCTCGCGGTACCGAGTGTCGGATTCGCCGGCCTCGGCGCGGTCGGTGGTTGCCGGATCGTCCACGCAGCGAATGGCGTTGAACGCGTCGTTGATGTTGGAGTAGCTGCCGTCATCCTCACGGCCTTCGTACATGTCGGCGAGATTGAGCAGCGAGTCGCCGCGTCCGTCGGCCAGACTCGACAGACCCCCACGCAGCGGCGTCCACAACTGTGGCGAGTACAGAGCTTGCTGGACGCCGGTGATCGCGTCGGAATAACTCAGCCCTCGCGGATCGGTGGTCTGTGCCGGCTTCTCGATCAACGGATCGACGAGTGCCTGAAAGCGTGCCTGCGCCTGCGCCGGATCATCACCCAGCGGGCAATCCGTTCGCGAGACACAGTCGGCGACAAAGGCGTCGAACGCGCCTTGGAAGCCCTGCCCCTGCAAGACCACTTCGTCGACCGGATCCTGCTCGGGGTCGAGCGCGCCGTCGAGGACCATCGCTCGGACGTTCTGCGGAAAGGTTTCCGCGTACGTGGATCCGAGCCGGGTCCCGTACGAGAACCCGAGGTAGTTCATCTTCGGATCGCCGAGAACGCCCCGAATGACGTCCATATCTCGCACCACCTCGTAGGTACCGACATGAGCGAGGAACTCCGTACCGGTCCGCTCAGCGCACTTGGCGGCGTAGTCCTTGCTGTCCGCCTCGGCGAGAGCGATGCCCTCCGGCGTCATGTCGACGTTGACCTCCGCACGCTCCGCGTCGGTCTCCTCCGGCGTCAAACACCGAACCTGCGGGGTCGACGCCCCGATCCCCCGCGGATCGAAGCCGATCATGTCGAAACGTTCCTGCAATTCGGTGCCCGAACCCGAGGTCGCCATCGACAGCCCGGACCCACCCGGCCCGCCGGGGTTCAGCAACAGTGAGCCGATGCGGTCGCCGGTTGCCTTCGAACGCGAGATCACCACCTTCGCGGTGTCGCCGTTCGGATTCGCGTAGTCGACGGGAACGCTCACCTCGGCGCAGTCGATCCCACGCCCCAGCGGCGCAGTTCCTTCTTCGACAAATTGGTCGCACGAACCCCAGTCGAGCGTCTGCTCGTAGAATTTCTCGAGGCCGGACGGCACCGCGGACGCGGCAGAACCAGCAGGTTCCACTGATTCGGGCGTGCCTTCCGAACTGGTGCAACCGACAACCAACACGAGCACTGCTGCGCTTCCGGCGAGGGCACCGGAGAGGCGAACGAACTTCGACATGCCATCGATGGTGCCAGGAAACCGCGATAGCCAGCGGTTCGCCTCGTCTCGGCACCTACCTGATACGCGCGCGGTGATGTGACCCATTGCACCCCGTCAACTATTCGTGTCGGCGATGTCCGGTGGCAGACTGAACACGTCATCACCCACACCCGGGGACCCGAAGGCGATCAACGCTCAGGGCCTCGAGGCCAGAAAGGGACAACGATGTCCGAAACACCTCTCTACGGTTCTGTACCCAGTGCAGTTTCTGTACCCACTGCAAGCTCTACCGATGCACCGAAGCGTAAGACGCGCATTCACCACCTCGCCGAGATGAAGCAGAACGGCGAACGCTGGTCGATGCTCACCGCTTACGACTACTCCACGGCACGCATCTTCGAAGACGCAGGCATCCCGGTGCTGCTCGTCGGCGACTCTGCCGCCAACGTCGTCTACGGCTACGACACCACCGTGCCGATCACCGTCGACGAACTGCTCCCGCTCGTGCGTGGCGTGGTTCGCGGCGCCCCGCACGCACTCGTCGTCGCCGACCTCGCCTTCGGCACGTACGAGGGTTCCGCCGAGCAGGCCCTGGCGACTGCGACGCGGTTCATGAAGGAAGGCCTCGCGCACGCCGTCAAGCTCGAGGGCGGCGAGCGGATGAGTAAGCAGATCGCGGCTATCACCTCGGCCGGCATCCCCGTCATGGCTCACGTCGGATTCACCCCGCAGAGCGTGAACTCGCTCGGCGGTTTCCGCGTCCAGGGTCGCGGCGACGCGGCCGAGCAGCTTGTGGCGGACGCCATTGCAGTCCAGGAAGCCGGGGCGTTCTCCGTCGTCATGGAAATGGTTCCGGCCGAGATCGCGGGCCAGGTCAGCCGCAAACTCACCATCCCCACCGTCGGCATCGGGGCCGGTTCCGAATGCGACGCTCAGGTACTCGTATGGCAGGACATGGCGGGTTACACGAGTGGTAAGACAGCCAAGTTCGTCAAGCGTTTCGGTAACGTCGGTGACGAACTGCGTTCCGCAGCCGCAGCCTATGCATCAGAAGTTCGCACTGGCGCTTTCCCGGCCGCAGAACACAGTTTCTGATCCGAGACCGGCGAACGCCGCCTGTCTCTCAACCAGCCAGGGGTGCGTTCAATGATCGGTAACCGTCGAAGTTCTACTGCCGCAGCTGTAGTCGGCGCGGCAGCTCTCGTCACGGTGCTGAGCGGATGCGCGGGAGGGTCCACCAACTCTCCCGCGCCCAGCAGCACTACGCCCGCGAGTTCCACCACGACGGCGCCGGCAACAACCGCGTCCGGTTCGACGTTCACCGACGCTCAAATCCAGCAGTTGTGCTCGGATATGGAAGGGCAGCTGCAGAACTGGCGGACCGTCACCCCGACGCTCGGCAAGGGCGGACTGAACACGATCGTCATCACGTGGGCGACGCAGAACGGCATCAACCTGCTCGATCTCGCTCAGAACCGCGAAAGCATCGACGCGGCAACCTCAGCCGCGTGCCCCGACGTCCGGAGCGGCGCGATTTCCGCACTCGAGATCCCCGATCTCGCCTCCGGCCTGGTGGGCTTCTGATGACCGACACGTCAGCCACTTCAGGGCAGCCGTCGGCTCTCCGGAGTCTGTATCCCCCGATCGAGCCTTTCGTCACCGGCTTCCTCGATGTCGGTGACGGCCAGAGCATGTACTGGGAAGTCAGCGGAAATCCGGACGGCAAGCCGGTGGTGTTCCTGCACGGTGGCCCCGGCGGTGGTGCGCAACCGGCGGTACGCCAGTTCTTCGATCCGGCCGCATACCGCATCGTTCTACTCGACCAGCGCGGCTGCGGGCGGTCCACCCCTCACGTTGCCGACGGCGCCGACCTGTCGGTGAACACGACGGACAAGCTGCTGGCCGACATCGAAGCCCTGCGTGAACATCTTTCGATCGACAAGTGGATGGTTTTCGGCGGGTCCTGGGGTTCCACGCTGTCCATCGCCTACGCCGAAACGTTTCCTACGCGCGTCACTGAGCTGGTCCTGCGCGGGATCTTCCTCCTGCGTCGTAGCGAGATCGACTGGTACTACAACGGCGGCGCGGGAAACATCTTCCCGGAGCGCTGGGACAAATTCCTCGAACCTGTACCCGAGGCGCAGCGCGGCGAAGACCTCGTCGCGGTCTATCACCAACTGCTCCATTCCGAAGACCCCGACGTCGCAGCCCGGGCAGCGATCGCCTGGTCGGCTTGGGAAGGATCGACGAGCTACCTGTACCCACAGGCGGACAAGATCGAACAGAACTCCGAGACCCGGTTCGCCTTGGCTTTCGCCCGTATCGAGAACCACTACTTCGTCAACGGCGGGTTCTTCGACGAGAACCAACTCCTACGCAAAAGCTCCGCACTGCACGGCATTCCGGGGACGATCGTCCAGGGCCGCTACGACGTCGTCTGCCCCGCCACCAGCGCGTGGGCGCTGCACAAGGCGTGGCCCGAATCCAAGCTCGTGATCGTCGACGACGCGGGACACTCCGCGATGGAGCCCGGCATCATGCATCACCTGGTGGAAGCCACCGATTCTTACCGGTAACTCCCTACGCCGGGAACGTGAATTCCACCGTCCGTTTGACGGTGTCGACGGCGGTGAGTCGCACCTTTGCGCGTTCACCGTCGTCGGGCGTTCCGACGCATTTCGCAATCACGGCGACCGACGGGACAAACACTTCCGCCGAGCGCTTTCCGTCCTTGGCGCGCATCACCACTGCGTCGAAGACCTCGCCGACCCGGCCGTCGAGCAGCGTGGACTCGGTCAGATCGATGCACGCACGGTCGACCTTGTTCGCCAGCGAGTCGGACCCACTCATGATGTCGGGCAGCTCGGGAAGTGCAGTGCGCGCCCATTCCGGTACCGGCGTACCAGCTGTGATCGCCAGACACACCTCGGTGCTGAAACGATCGGACAGCCGGCGCAGCGGAGCAGTCACGTGAGCGTAGGGCGCTCCGATCCCCGCATGCACCGTCAACTCCGGTAGTCGGCCGTCGAAGGCCGCGTAGTCTGCCCCGCGCAGCAACGACGGCGCAACCGACATCAGCGCCATAGTCGACGGCTCGTTGGAATCGAGTCCGGCAAGAATCTGCCCGACGCTTTGCCCCTCCGGCCACGTGATACCCAGCGCCACTGCAGTTCTCCGCAAGGTCCGAACCGCGGACTCCTCGGCCGGTGGCAGCGTGCGAAGCAACCCGATACCTGCGTCGATCATCATGCGGCCGGCACACATCCCGGTCAGCAGCGACACTTCTGCGTTCCAGTCGTCCGCTTCGGTGCGTGGCTCCAGTTCGATCCGCCAGCGAGCCGAGGACTCGTCCTCCGGCTGATCCCGAACCACTGACTGCTCGGGCAGTTTCAGCTCGATGGCACCCCTGGCAACCGCCGAGACACTGCGCAATCGTCCGAACTCCGGTAGTGCGGCGATGGACGGATGCAAGGTTCCCGCGTCGGCATCGCGCTGCACGGTCGAATAGTCCAGACGTGCCACCGATTTCACCAGAGCGCGTCTCACCTGCCACGACGTCGGCTCGGCCTGCGCGTCGAGTTCGATCCGCCACAGCGCGGCGGGACGAACCACGTCCGGCAGCAGACTCGCCGATCCCTCCGACAACGCTCGGGGATGCAGCGGGACGGAACCGTCCGGGAGATAGAAGGTTTGGCCCCGCTTGCGGGTTTCGATGTCGAGAGCGCCACCCGGCGTCACCACCGCCGCGACGTCGGCGATCGCGTAGTGCACGACGTACCCGGTCGAGATCTTCTCGATGTGCACTGCCTGGTCGAGGTCCATCGATCCGGGAGGGTCGATGGTCACGAAGGCGATACCCGTTTCGTCGACACGCCCGGCACCGAAACGATCCACGGCATTCTCGGCCTCGGCCTGCGCCGCAGCCGAGAATGCTCCTGGCAAGTCGAACTCCGCCCGAACCACTCCGAAGTCGATTCCCTGCACCATCATTCGACTTGCGGGCACGCATCCTCCATGATCGGTTCGGGCCGGTGTAGCAGCAGTACCGGTCCCAGTTGTTCGAGTCCCGACTGTTCCAAGGCTCAGTTATTCCAAGGCTCAGTTGTTCCAGTCTTCGTCTGCCCGATCGGCGGCTTTGTTGCGTTCGGCAGCGATCTTCAATGCATGCTCGGCAGAGTCCCGATCAGGGTACGGCCCCATCCTCGTCAGCGAGGACGCACCCTTTCCCTGCGTGACGGAACCGTCGGACACGTCGAAGTACCAGAGTCGATCTTCATCAGTCATATCCACAGTGTGACATCAGAGTGAGATAGAAGCTTGTAGATCGCTGTGAGACTGATATTCTTTCTACTTGGCCTGGCAGGTGAGAACCGGACATTCGAACGGTGAGTTCTGCTTGAATGCCCAACACAAGCTACGAACAGAAAATGGAGTGCGCATGTCCGCAATTCTTTACGATTACCTCCTCCCGCTCATGGGCCATGACGCGGCAACGTACTGGGCTACGCTGCTGGTCATCAAGCCTGTCTGACAGCTTTCCGAACAAAGAAGACCCCCACCGATCCGGTGGGGGTCTTCTTTTTCTCACTGTGCAGATCGCGGGCGGACGAGTCGGCGTGTAAGCCGGATCCTGTCCTGCGGCACCGAAGTGCCGAGTGGCGACCATCCATCTGGGCACACCGTCGCCGGGTGCCTCGAGCGGTTCACCCGCAGGCTCGGGCGAGCAGCCCTCGAACACCTGCGCAGCCGCACCGCGAGCGATGCGACCTTCAACCTTGCTCCGGGCGGGGTTTACCTAGCCACCCCGGTCACCCGAGGTGCTGGTGCGCTCTTACCGCACCGTTTCACCCTTACCTGCCTCGAAAGGCAGGCGGTCTGTTTTCTGTGGCACTGTCCCGCGAGTTGCCTCGGGTTGCCGTTAACAACCGCCCTGCTCTGTGGAGTCCGGACTTTCCTCGGCCCCAGGCCTGTGCGCGATACGCGCTGGTTCCAGAAGCCGCGGCCGCCCGGCCAACTCGTCCGCCCCCGTATGCTACCGGGCGCCTGTCGGTGGCCGGCACTATGGTCACCGTATGACTCGGTACGTGGCCCTGCTACGCGGTATCAACGTGGGCGGCATCAACATCAAGATGGCGGACCTGGCGAGAGTCTTCGGTGACCTCGGATTCCAAGGGGTGAAAACCGTGTTGGCCTCAGGCAACGTTCTGTTCGACAGTCCGAACACCGACATCCCGACGCTGAAGAAACAGATCGAATCCGCCCTTGTCCGCGAGTTCGGCTACGAGGCTTGGGTGTTCGTCCTCGACCTTCCGACACTGCAGGCGATCGTGGACAACTACCCGTTCGAGCGCGAACGCGAGGGTTGGCACGCTTATGCGATGGTTGCCTCCGAGCCGGAAATCCTGGAGGAATTGAGCACTGCGGCAGCGCAACTCGATGCCTCGGTCGAGCGTGTGGCGGCAGGCGACGGAGTCCTGTACTGGGAGGTCGAGAAGGGGCAGACCGTCAAGAGCGCGTTCGGCCGGAACACCGGAAAACCGAAGTTCAAGGCGTTCACCACAACCCGAAACCTGAACACGCTCTACAAACTGCTCAAATGACGCTCGCCCCGACACGGAGCACCAACGCGTGACTCTTCTTCCCATCCTGCTCGTCGCCGCCGTACTCGTCTTTGCGATAGTGCGTCCACGCGGGCTTCCCGAGATCGTCATCGCGGGGCCGGCAGCCGTCATCGTTCTCCTGACCGGCGTCGTAACTCTCGACGAAGCCCGCGAAGAACTGACGAGCATGGCACCCACCGTCGTCTTCCTGGTTGCCGTGCTGGTTCTCGCTCATGCCGCGGACGCTCTCGGCGTCTTTCGCTGGGTCAGCCAGATCCTGCAGCAAAAATCCCTCGCCGATCCACACCGGTTGCTGATTTACGTTTTCGGCGCCGCTGCCCTGACCACGGCGGTCCTGAGCCTCGACGCCACCGTCGTGCTGTTGACACCCGCGGTGATCGCGGCCGCACGATCCATCGGAGCAAGTACGCGGCCCCATTCCTATGCCAGTGCGCACCTGTCGAACTCGGCGTCGACGCTCCTGCCGGTATCGAATCTGACCAACCTCATCGCGTTTGCTGCAACAGGTTTGACGTTCTTGCACTTCACCGCATTGATGGCGTTGCCGTGGGTTGTGACGATCGCTGTCGAGTACCTGATTTTTCGACTGTTCTTCCGTTCGGAACTCGCGCGGGGCGACAGCGCCGAACCGCCGGTGGCAGCCAGATCTGCGCCTGCGCCGATTCTGCCGCTGACGGTGATCGGAATGACGCTGCTCGGTTTCGCGGTTTCGGGTTTCTTCGGGATCGAGCCCGCCTGGATCGCGGTGGTGGGTGCGAGTGTCCTGGGAGCGATCGCTCTGTCTCGGCACCGTACGACCGCCGCCAAGATGCTCTACGCTGCCGACCTCTGGTTCTGCGCGTTCGTCCTGGTTCTCGGAATCATCGTCGCCGGAGTCGCGAACGGGCCGGTGGGTGAATGGATTGCGCAGATCCTGCCAGGCGACACCAGCTACGGCTCACTGCTCTTTGTCGCCGCAGTAGCGGCGGTAGCGTCCAATCTCGTCAACAACCTGCCGGCAACCTTGCTGATGATCGCAGCGCTCGGAACGGCGGCACCTCCAGCGCTGGTGCTTGCGATGTTGATCGGCGTCAACCTCGGCCCCAACCTCACCTACGTGGGCTCACTGGCAACGATGCTCTGGCGACGAGTCGCCACCAGCGCGGGCGCACCGCCCACGCTGGCGACATTCACTCTGCTCGGGGTCATCACGACGCCACTGACATTGCTCGCCGCCGTGAGTGCCCTGTGGTTGGTGATCTGATCAGAGGCTGATCAGCCGTCGGGGCTCTTTCAGCGAAGGTGTGACGTGTCGTTGACCAACCGGACCGAGGCTCCCCCGTCGGGATAGAACTCGGTGATACTCAGCGACGCCAGATCCAGATGCAACCGATACAGCAACGACGGCCCGGCATCGAGGGCCAGCTGCACCAAAGTCTTGATCGGGGTGACGTGAGAGACGACCAACAGCGTCGCGCCGCCGTAGGTCGAGATCAGGTCGTCACGCGCGGCGACGACTCGTTCGCGTACCTCGTCGAAACTCTCGCCGCCCGGTGGACGCACCGAAGTGTCCGAGAGCCATTCGCGATGCAGGTCCGGGTCACGCTCGGCTGCCTCGCGGAACGTGAGTCCGTCCCAGTCGCCGAAATCAGTTTCGATCAAACCCTTGTGCTCGACGACGGGTAAACCGAGCACGCGGGCCGATGCCTCTGCCGTCTCACGGGTTCTGCCGAGGGGTGAGCAGACGATGGCGTCGATACCGCCTCGGTTCCCGAAGCGTCCGGCTGCGCCGGCAGCCTGCGCGCGGCCCAGTTCCGTGAGCTCCGGATTCCCGCGTCCGGAGTACCGGCGATCGACCGACATCGCTGTCTGTCCGTGACGTAGCAACAACATTCGTGTCGGCTTGCCGGTGGTGGCGATCCATCCCGGAGAGCCGGCGATCTGCGGCTCCGACGTCTCTTCGGACGGCGCGGCAGGTGCAGCAGGTGCGGGGGCCGAAGGTGCGACTGGGCCGGTTTCGATGCCGGCAGCCGCGTCCATCGCCTCGTTGGCAAGACGATCGGCATGAGAGTTCTCGCCGCGAGGAATCCACGTGTAGGTCACTCGCGAGAACTGCGTCGCCAGCTCGGCAGCGCGCCGCTGCAGCGGAATCATGTCCGGGTGCTTGACCTTCCAGCGCCCGGACATCTGCTCGACGACCAACTTGGAATCCATGCGGACGTCGACCTTCGACGCGCCGAGTTCACCGGCAGCGGTCAACCCGGCGATCAGTCCGCGGTACTCGGCGACGTTGTTGGTCGCGATACCGATGCTTTCCTTGCGTTCGGCCAACACCGAGCGCGAGGCGTCGAACACCACCGCTCCGTAGCCGGCCGGACCGGGATTGCCCCGCGATCCACCGTCGGCCTCGACGATGACCTGCGTGGGAGTCACAGACCGGACTCCTTGGTACGCACCATGATTGCATTGCACTCTGGGCAACGAACTACGACGTCGGCCGGCGTCGCGGCGATTCGCGAGATCTCGCCGCGGTCGATCTCGATCCGGCAAGCGCCGCATCGGCGTGCCTGCAGAAGCGCCGCGCCCGGTCCGCCCAGGGTGCGCTGCTTCTCGTAGACAGCAAGGAAATCGGCGGGGAATTCACCGACGAGTCGTTCACGATCGGCGGCGCAACGCTCCTGCGCCTTGTCCAGATCAGCGACGGCATCGTCGCGGCGACGCTTGGCGTCGATCAGCTCTTCTTCGGCCTGGGACAGCTGGGCACCGGCGTGATCGTGATCGGCCTGCAACGCCTCACGCTGCTCCATCACTTCGAGCAACTCGTCTTCGAGGAGCCCCTGACGCCGGACCAGGCTGCCGAGTTCGTGTTCGAGTTCGGTGAGCTGCTTCGCCCCGACCGACCCGCTCTGCAGGAGTGTGCGGTCACGATCCTCGCGCTGACGAACCGCGTCGACCTCGCCTTCGAGCTTGCGAATGTCGCGATCGATGTCGTCGATCTGGATTTCGACGGCTACGGACGCGTCTTTACGGCTGATTCGCTCGGCCTCGAGACGTTCGACTTCCTGCTGCTCGGGAAGCGCTCCGCGTCGGTGGGTGATCCGAGTGAGCTCAGCATCCACCCCGGCGAGGTCGAGAAGCTTGGATTGCACCTGTGGTTCGACGTTCACGCTGTATAACTCCTGCTGTAAGTCCGATGTCGGCAGTGCTCGCGAAGGACGGCTCTCGAAGAACTGCTCTTGAATTGTTCGTGCAACCGTACCTTGCAGAGCGCTGCACTAATGCGCACTCAAACACCACGGATCGGTGCGAATTGTCGAAACCCGGCTTTCCCACTCCGGATTGTGGGCAAACGCGGCGTCGAGCACCGATTTCGCCTGTGCGCACCACGGGTATTCACTCGCCCAGTGCGCGACGTCGACCAAAGCCGGGCCACCGGCGCGTAGATGCTCGTCCGCGGGATGATGCCGCAGGTCCGCAGTGACGTAGACGTCGGCACCCAGTGCCGCCACCACGTCGAGATACGAGTCGCCGGAACCGCCGCACACCGCCACGGTACGAACGGTCGTGTCTGGATCTCCGGCCGCGCGAACACCCCACTCGGTCGAGGGCAGTGAGCGCGCCACTCGCGCGGTGAATTCCCGCAAGGTTTCGGGGTGGTCGAGCTCACCCAACCGCCCCAGTCCGAGTGAACTGGGGAACGCTGCGAGTTCGAAGACATCGAAGGCCGGTTCCTCGTACGGATGGGAGGCACGCAATGCGCCCAGCACTGCGCTTCGCTTTCCGCGAGGGGCAATCACTTCCACACGATTCTCGCGAACCTGCTCCACAGCGCCGACGGTCCCGATCGTCGGATTCGCTCCGTCGGCGGGCAGGAACTGACCCGTGCCGGTGACGGTCCAACTGCACTGGCGGTAGTCACCGATCCGCCCAGCCCCGGCCTCGAAAAGTGCATCCTGCACGGCCGATGCATTCTCCACCGGAACCATGACGACCCACTTGTCGAGCGGCTGCGTCGGCTTGGGTTCGATCGGGCGAAGCACGGTCAGGCCCAGAGCCTGCGCCAACGCGTCGGACACTCCGGGGTCGGCCGAGTCCGCATTGGTGTGCGCCGAGAACAGTGCGCACCCCGCCTTGATGAGCTTGTGAACCAACGCACCTTTGGGTGTGTGAGCACCGACGGTGTCCACCCCACGCAGCAGAAGTGGATGGTGAACGACCAGAAGGTCGGCACCGGAGGTGATGGCGTCGTCGACCACTGCCTCGGTCGGATCCACCGCGAAAACCACTCTCGTCACAGCGTCGGCCGGATCGCCGCAGACCAGGCCGACCGAGTCCCACGATTCCGCCAGGGCCGGCGGATAAGCGGATTCCAGCACGGCTATGACGTCCGCAAGGGTTGGGCCACTCACAAGATCTCCTTCATCGCTTCGATCAGTACCGCAACCTGCTCGGCTGGACGGACGGCCACGCGCAGCCGATCCGGGCCGAGTCCGGGAAAGGTGTCGCACCTGCGGACGGCGATTCCGCGGGCACGCAGGTGCTCTCGCATCGTGGCGCCGTCACGGACGTCGATGAGCACGAACGGCCCCGCAGCGGGTTCGTGCACGGCAATCCCGATCTCGGTCAGTCGCCGCGACATGTCTCGGCGGTCCACGGCAATCGCGTCGGCTTTGATCCTCGACTGCTCGACGGCGAACGGTTCGCAGCACGCCGTGATGGCCTCGATCTGCAGACTGCCCAATGGCCAGTGGGCTCGGCCGTGACTGAGTCGAGCCAGAAGATCGGGAGAGCCGATCGCGTATCCACACCGCAATCCGGCGAGCGCCCACGTCTTGGTCAGGCTCCGAAGGACCAGTACATCCGCCGACTCGACACCGGCGATGCTCTCCGTTTCGCCGGGGACCGCGTCGCCGAAGGCCTCGTCCACCACCAGGATCCGGCCCGGCTGACGCAATGCCAACACATCGGCCTTGGGGTGAAGCACGGACGTCGGGTTGGTCGGATTGCCCAGAACGACAAGGTCCGCGGATTCGGGTACCTGCGCGGTCCGAAGCTCGAAAGGCGGCTCCAGAATCACTTGAGTCACCGGCACACCGGCCTCTCGCAGTGCCAGTTCCGGCTCGGTGAACGACGGATGGATCAGCGCTGCCGAACGAGCGCCCAGGCGCGGCAGCATCGCGAATCCCTCGGCACCGCCCGAGAGCAACAACACCTCTTCGGGCCGGCGCCCGTGCCGCTGCGCGACCGTTTCGCGAGCCTTCAGTTCCGCTGCGGCCGACGGGTACGAACCAAGCGTCGCCAGCCCTGCGGCCAGCCGATCCCGCAACCAATTCGGCGGGCCGGAGCCTTGAACGTTGACGGCAAAATCGAGTAACCCGGGCTCCGCTTCGACATCGCCGTGATGTCGCAAGCTCTCCAGGTCAACCGTTCCGGTACTCACCCGGTCAGCCTACGGTCGAGCACCGTGCGCGGACATCACCCCTGCCGTCCGGGACAATGAGTGCCGTGACGACACCACCCCTCGACCGTTTTCCCGTAGTTCTGTTCGATCTGGACGGCACCATCACCGATTCCGCTCCCGGCATTCACGGCGGCTTCCGACATGCGTTGGCAACTGTCGGCCATCCGGAGCCGACGGAAGCGATGTTGGCATCGGTGATCGGCCCGCCGATGGTCGACACCTTCAGGTCACTCGGTATGGCCCCGGCGGACGTGGATCGGGCGATCGCCGCGTACATCGAGCGTTACGACGCGACCGGGTGGCAGGAGAACTCGGTGTACGAAGGCATGGACGTCGTCCTGGGTAAGGCTCGCGCGAGCGGCACCCGACTGGCCGTCGCCACCTCCAAGTCGGAGCGATTCGCCATTCGAATCCTCGAGCATTTCGGCCTGGCCGAGCACTTCGAGTTCATCGGCGGCGCGAGTGACGACGGAACTCGTCGGGCTAAACCCGATGTGATCGCGCATTCGCTGACCTCACTCGGGATCACTCCCGTCCTCGCATCCGACGGCGGAACCCCCGACGTTCTCATGATCGGCGACCGTGATCACGACGTGCTCGGCGCCGCGAAGTACGGCATCCCCACCGTCGTCGTCGAATGGGGCTACGGTTCCGCCGAGGAAGCGCGGCAAGCGTTTCGCTCCGTATCGTCGGCATCCGAACTGGGAGGACTTCTCGATGGCCGCCACTGAACCACTCCACGTGACTGAACCACTTCATGTGACGTTTGTGTGCACCGGCAATATCTGCCGGTCACCGATGGCCGAAAAGATCTTGCTCGCGCATCTGGACCGTGAAGGCCTCGCCGACCGAGTCCGTGTCAGCAGTGCAGGTACCGAGGGGTTTCACACCGGTAGCGAGGCCGACGAGCGGACCAACGTCGTGCTCCGAGCGGCCGGATATCCGACGGGCCACAGTGCCGCGCAGGTCAATGCAGATCATCTCGCCGCCGATCTTGTCGTCGCCCTCGACACCGGGCACGAACGTGAGCTTGCTCATCTCGGCGTGCCCACCGAGCGTCGGCGCCTACTGCGATCGTTCGACCCCGAGGCGGACGGAGAATCGGTTCCGGACCCGTACTACGGGGATCAGGAGGACTTCGAACTGGTGCGAGACCAGATCGAAGCAGCCATTCCCGACATACTCGACTGGATCCGCGAGCGAGCCTGAACCCGGAGCAAAATTCACTCCCATTCGGGCAACGGATACCGTGGACGTGTGCGAAGACTGAAATTCCTGTTGCGGCCCGGTTGGTTGGTACTGGCAGCTGTGGTCGGGCTCTTCGCCTACCTGTGCTTCACCGTGCTCGCCCCATGGCAACTCGGCAAGAACACAAAGACCGAGCACCGCAATGATCTGATCTCGAACTCGATCAACGCGGAGACCGTGCCGATCGGTGACGTCATCGCCGATTCGACGATCGCACCGGACGACGAATGGCGAAACATCACCGCGGCAGGCACCTATCTGCCCGACGCCGACATCCTCGTTCGACTGCAGTCCATCGAGGGCGCACCGTCGTACGAGATCCTGACGCCTTTCCTTCTCGACGACGGCCGCACGATCCTCGTCAATCGCGGATACGTTCGGCCGATCAACGGCGCCGAGGCACCGCCCATCGCCGCGCCGCCGACCGATCCGGTCACTCTCAACGGTCGCGTGCGTCTGTCGGAAGGCACCGCGCCCGGCCGAGTTCCGATGTTCGAGGACGGCGCGAAACAGGTCTACTCGATCGACGCACAACCTATCGGCGAGTTCATCGGAACGGACCTGATCGACGCGTACATCCAACTCGAACCCGACCAGCCCGGCGGCCTGGGGACGATCCCTCTCCCCCAACTCGATGCAGGCCCCTATCTCTCGTACGGGTTCCAGTGGCTGGCGTTCGGCATCATGGCGCCGCTCGGACTGGCCTACTTCATTCGCGCGGAGTGGCGCGAACGTCGCAAGGAGAAGGCAGCTCAAGCAGCTGTCGACGGCTTCGCAGCGGACGACGCCGCTACCGAGACGACCCCGGAAGCGCCGGTATCCGCGCCTGCCGCACCCCCCGCCGAACCGACTCGTACCTTCAGCCGTCGCAAGAAGCCGGAGCCGGAATCAGTGCCGCTGACGGCGCAGGAAGCCAAACTTGCCGATCGATACGGCAATACCCGCTGAAATACCCGCTGACACCACAACTGCACTGATCTGCACCGCCGACGAAAGCCTCGACGCGCGGCGCAGATCGTTCGGCGTCGGCACAGTCCCGCGGCCGAGGACGGGACGCATCTCCACCCCGTGCGCGTACTCGGTCCGACCACCCAACGAAATGCCCAACGCCCCTGCCGCCGACGCTTCCGCGACGCCCGCATTGGGGCTTGGATGAGCCGCT